>ENA-OQAB01000003-OQAB01000003.1-human-gut-metagenome-genome-assembly--contig:-NODE-3-length-365157-cov-26.810632_pt1 | contig 365157 bp, 315 predicted proteins | sample MGYA00242490_ERZ504517 | MGnify/ENA primary metagenome ERZ504517 (study PRJEB26092, sample SAMD00036298) | human gut metagenome | host: Homo sapiens | study: EMG produced TPA metagenomics assembly of...
ACGGATTCCAGCATGGCGTTGCCGTTGTGCTGCTGATAGCCGGCATCATCATCGGTGCCGTCGCCGGTGTGGTTTCCGCCAAGAAGGTCAAGATGACCGACATGCCGCAGCTCGTTTCCGTATTCAACACCGTGGGTGGCGGCGCCGCCGCGCTTGTGGCTTTGAACGACATTCTGACCTCCGAGGGCACGCCTTCCATCGTGGTGTTGATCACCGCTGGTTTGGGCATCATGATCGGTTCCGTCACGTTCTCCGGCTCTCTGATCGCAGCCGGCAAGCTGCAGGGCATCAAGTGGGTGAAGAATCTGAACTTGCCGGGCAAGGGCTTCTGGAACATTCTGTTCGCCGTACTGACCGTCGTATCCTTCATCATGCTGTGCGTGCAGCCGGGCCAGCGTCTGCTGTGGTCCGTGCTCACCACCGTGTTCGCGCTGTGCTACGGTCTCGTGTTCGTCATCCCGATCGGCGGCGCCGATATGCCGGTGGTCATTTCCGTGCTCAACGCCTGCACCGGTACTGCAGTGGCCATGTCCGGCTTGGCTATCAATAACATCGCTCTGATCGTGGCCGGCGCACTGGTTGGTGCCGCCGGTGTGACCCTGTCCATCGCCATGTCCAAGGCCATGAACCGTCCGCTGCTGTCCGTGCTCGCAGGCGGTTTCGGTGGTGCCAATGCCGCCGCTGGCGCTGGTGAGGGTCCGGAAGGCAGCATGAAGGAAACTTCCGCGGACGATCTGGCCGTACAGCTCGTATACGCCGAAAAGGTCATCTTCGTGCCGGGCTTCGGTCTGGCCCAGGCTCAGGCCCAGCGCGAGCTTGCTGATCTTGGTGTGCTCCTCAAGAACCACGGCGTCGAAGTCTCCTACGCCATCCATCCGGTGGCAGGCCGTATGCCTGGCCACATGAACGTGCTGCTCGCCGAAGCCAACGTGCCGTACGAGGAGCTCGTCGATCTGGATGACATCAATCCGCAGTTCCCGCAGGCCAACGTGGCTCTTGTGGTCGGCGCCAACGATGTGACCAACCCGGCCGCACGCAAGCCGGGCACCCCGGTCTCCGGCATGCCGATCCTCGACGTCGACAAGGCCCAGAACGTGGTGGTCATGAAGCGCGGTCGCGGTACCGGTTATGCCGGTATCCAGAACGAACTGTACTTCGAAGACAACACGCAGATGCTTTTCGGCGACGCCAAGGCAAGCCTGCAGGCCGTTATCGCGGCAGTCAAGGAGCTCATCAACTAACAGCTGAAACGTTGCGTTGATGCTTTTCCTGAAAGGTCTCTTCCGGTGAGGGAAGGGACCTTTTTGCATATGGTGATTTTCGTAAGATCAGGTCTGTTGCATGCGAATTGTGAGTTATCCACAGTCGTTATTCGCCTGTGGATATGGGTGGAGTTTTCCACATATCCACAGATTTTCAAGGTTCGGTGGCGCAAGATGATTTGAATATGAGACAGTAGGTGCACCCTACAACAAAGGAGTTGCACATGGCGGAAATAATCACTGGCCCGTTCCATATGGATGAACAGGGATTTTTGGCAACGATCGAAGAACTTATCAAGCGGTTTGATGGATACAGTTCTGGCAAATATCTTGCGGAATTGGGAAAAATCCACGATGAATACGGTGAGATCGGATCTCTTTCGCTTTTTGACGAAAAAGTCTGTGAACTGGGGAAGGAATTATTCTGCAGCACATCATGGGTGGCGAATCTGGCGTGGGCCATGATTTCGTTCGATTATGATCTGGTTGAGCATGATGCGAATTTTCTTGATGGATGCCGTAACATCGTGCGTAAGTACGGTATGAGCGTTTGGCTCTATGAAATGATCAATGACGCTTCGATAGCGGTGGCTTTGCAAAGGCCCAGCAGCAGAATGCCATTCCAGATTGGATTGACCTACACCAAGGATGTGTTTCGGAGAAGCAAGAAAAAGGGTGGAAAATACGCTACCAGCAAAAAGAAGAGACTGGCCTGCATGGCTGAATATTTGCAGGAAGTATATTGGCTGGCCGCGTACAGTCTGCTACGTTGGGGTGAGGAAGAGCCGCGTGCGGCCGATGTTGCGTTGATGGTGCTTGGATATGGCGGTATCGGCATGTGCATGCTGAGGGACGATCCGAAAGTAGTGGATTCCGGATGCGATGAAGACTTCTCCTATCGAAATCTGTGCGACCATCTGCGCGATCTTAGAATTCAAGCCGATCTGGACTATGCTTGCAATGCCGACCTTGCCGAATCCATGTTGCTTGAATATCCCGCGTGTATGGATGCGCGATATCTGTACGATGCGGGGAAAATCGTGGAAGCGTATCGTGCTTTGTGGAACAAGCAGACTGAATCAGCTTCGCAAATCATGGAACGCGTTTACCAGAAGGGCGCGTATCAGGTGACGAACATTTGGGAGGATCCGCTGTACCTGCATGATCTTGCCCTGTCGCTGTTGGGGGCAGTTGGCCCGCGGCCCCTTACTGAAGGGTTCCGGACTCGTGATGACAAGATGTTCCAGCAGGGAGTGGAAAGTCTGAGACGAACGACTGAATCCGTTAAAGGGATGGGGTTGGCGATGACATTGGGAGGGTATATCTGCTTCCCGGAATCGAAAAGTAGGGATGATGCGCTTTTTGCACCGCGAAAGGAGAAGAAACGATTAATGGACGCCTGTAACGGGCTTAGGGATCTGTCGACAATGGTTGCGCTGTACCGTTTTCCGAGAGATATCGAATCCCTACGTGCCACGCGTGCGCTTCTCACTCATGACGCGAAGGAATATGTCGATCTGATGGGTCCATACATGGGAAGCGTGGATGAGACGGGAGGCAACGAGGGGAGGCCGGTTTCAGTCGGCGACTGATCGGCCTCTTAGATCGTGAACGTCTAAGCGTATGCATCATGGTTGTGCCGAGATTGAATGGCGGAACGTTCAGATGAACTCTGTCTCTTCGATCTCGGTGCATGCTATGCCGAGTTGCTCCAACAATTCGCGAAATGCTTTTACGTATCTATCTGTGGCGAACTTCTGCGTGAATGTCAGACAGAAGTTCTCGTTTACGCAATTCACTTCCATCAGCATGGGTGTCGGATCCGCATAGGTGTAGCAATTTTGGACATGCCGTGCCAAAGAACCCCGATCGAACATTCCTGTATAACAGATGTCAGTCGTTGAACGTCGCATGCTGATAACTTGTCTGCACATCTGTTTCTGGGCTTCCAGATTCGGCAGACTCTCAGGATAGTGATTCAGCCGAATGGTTCCGGCTAGCTTGGGAATCAGTGTTTCGATATCGCACTCGTCTACCTGTTCATGGGGTATCTTCAGCTTGGTCCGGCAGATGCGGCTCTTGGCGCAATCCCTGCACAGGCCATCAGTGTGATCGTCGCGCTGGTGATGATTCGTTGCAAGCGGAAAGACATTCGTTTAAGAAAAGCTGATTTCAAGCCGAATCGCAATATGTTGGGCGGCATTCTCAGCACACGGACGTTCGTATATCGGCTTCATTACCCTGCCTTACTTGGAAATCGTATCGTCAAGGTGCGCAAACAGTGGGCGAGCCAACCATGCCAAGGGTAGTGATGCCAGTGCTGAAATCAGCAGAATAAGCCAAACCGTGCAATGTGCGTGCAGCCATCCGTAAAGCATTTGCCCGAGTGGCTGGGCGCATATCGTCAATGATGAAATAATGGCCATGACCTTGCCTGTAAGCGCGGTTGGTGTCCTCATCTGAATAGATGGTACGAGAATGAGGTTCAAGAAATCAACGGCGATTATGACTACCGCAGTGCAGAGCACCAGCATGATGAGCTTGGTTTGCGTTGAACATGGAAGCAGGAAGGCGATGGCCGGTGGGAGCAGCATAAGACTTTCCACGAACAACAACGAAGGGGCGTTTCGTGATTTCAAACGGTTGGCGAAACAGCCAGCGATGAATGTTCCCGCTATGCCGGCAATGCCGATAATGCCATCGCATAGACCATATGTCGCCGCATCGTAGCCTAACGTAGTTCGAATAATGTAAGGAAAGCTTACTGAACTGAATCCAGTCAGTATCAGATTGATCCATGTGCAAACACCGGCTAATCGTGCTACGGTCGGTTCCTTGCGAAGCAGGAAAGCGGTCGCCGAATGCATATCGCCAATGATGACGTCGAGCAGGCAGATGCCGGCATCATCTTGATTCGATAGGGGCTTTGCGAGTCTGATGAAGCATTCAACCATGGCTGCCGACATAAGACATGCTGCGGTGATGAGCATCATCGGTCGAATGCCGACCAGCCCGTACATCACGCCACCTAGGAAACTCGGGAGTAATTGGCTGAGCTGCTGCATTTGGTTGATGATGGCCGCGCCTCGGCGAAGATCAGTGGAGGACTCTCTTCCGATGATTTGTGGCAGTGCGGATTGCACGACGGGAGTTTCCATGGCATCGAGTACTGCCAACACTACCTGCATGATGGCGATGGCGAGAATGTTGAATCCGGATAGTGCGAAAAACACAGTCGCGAGCAGTGTGACGATTCCTGAGATGATATCGAGCGCCACCATCATGGCACGTTTGCTTACTCGGTCGGCCATAACACCTCCGAATGGGCTAATAAGTATGGTCGGGATGACGGATATGGCCAGCACGGTGGCGAAGGTCGTGGATGATGCGGTTTCGTCCAGTACCCACATGGACATGGCAAATCGGAGCATGGTATTGCCGAACAAGGAAATGCCTTGACCGAGTACAAGCAGGATGAAGTTTGCGGAGCACAAGCTGGATTGGAGTGTCTTTGCTGACGAGTTTTTCATGACTATTCCTTTCGATACCGACTGACGGTATGTAAAAAAGGTACAAATAAAGATAGATTGACATTGCCGAGCTTTTATTGCGGATTGCTGGCGAGTAGGAAGAAGCCTTCCGCAAGCCGATCTTCCATATCACTGTCGTGATCGATAAGTGGAACTCCGAGCGAGTCCATAATCAATCCAAGACAGTGGATGCGATGCTTGAATTCACTTAGGGTAGTGATGGGGTAGAAGTTTGGGGCTAGCCAGTAATTGAACAGCAGTGAAAAAAGTTCCGCGGCTTCTTGAGGGTATTCGGTTGTGATTGAACCGTCCCTTAACCCCTCCTGGATGAAGTCGTACGCGATTTTGGTGCTGTCGGTTCGCCAGATGCGAAGATTTTCGGCGAGGATTTTCGGGTCGTTCAGCAGGGGAAACGCATCGCGCATGAGGGTCATATGTTCGGTGTCGGTAATCTGCGTCATGAGCGAATTGCGTAGTTTCTGCAATCCGTTTCGCGAGCCATCCTCTTGATTTGCCTGGGGAAGAAGTCGTTCGTTGTCGGAATCTATCAGCGCATGCAGCATCGCTTCTTTGTTTTTGAAATGATGGTAGATAGCGCCTTTGCTGAGGTCTTCGAGCTCGTCGAGAATATCTTGAATCGTGGTGCGCTCATACCCCTTTTGCGCGAACAGCTTTTTCGCGGCGTCAAGGATTCGCTGTCGTGTCACCTCAGGGTGCGCATTGCGCGCCATATGCCTCTCCTTCGATGATGGAGTCGAATACACCGACATTATACATACCGTTGGTCGGTATGGTATGTCGGATATCTCCCAGCTCGATCGAAAAGTGTGCCGAAAGACTCTCTGCAGATTTCTGCGAAGAAACCTGAATCCGCGTTGCCGGGGTGCGGGTTGTCTGTCTTTTCTGCGGTTGGTGCATGGTTGGGTGTCCAAGGTCAACTTGAGTGAGTGACGGCTGGTTTCCTGAAGGGAATAAGACCCTGGTTCCTATATGCCTTTTTATGGCATGGGGCTTTCGGTGAAGAACGATTGCATCCGATGTGAAAAATCCCACAAATCCGGCCCACGTCCTGCTCGAGAACTTCAAAACTGTTGCCAATACTGGAAACACGCCGTATATAGTGTTTGAAAATGTGACGAGGCACTGTATGTTGTGGTCTTGATTTTTATTTTCGTTCGGATAATGTGTGCCACATACCAACGACGTACGGTCGTGAAAGGACGTGGAACATGAACATTACGTTATACACCAAAGCAAACTGCCCGCAATGCACGGCGACGAAACGCCAATTGGACAAACGAGGCCTTCCCTATACGACTGTCGACATTACGGCCAACGCACGTATTTCCGACAGATTGCGGAACGAAGGATGGCGGCAGATGCCAGTCATCATCGCAGACGACGAATCCTGGTCCGGGTATCGTCCCGACAAAATCCACGAGCTGGAGGCTCGCTGCAGGTGAGCGCGTTGGTGTACTTCTCGTCGGCATCGGGCAATACGACACGCTTCGTCGAAGGATGCCGATTGGATGAATTCGGCATCCATACAATGCGCATCCCGCTGCGGCCGGACGAGCCGGAGCTGCATGTGGATGAGCCCTACGTCTTGCTGACACCTACATACGGCGGAGGAACAATCGGCAAAGCAGTGCCCGTGCAAGTCAAACGATTCCTCAATGATGAACGCAACCGCAGTGGCATCATCGGCGTCATCGCATCGGGTAACACCAACTTCGGCGAAGCCTACGGCATCGCAGGCGACATCATCGCGGCTAAATGCCGCGTGCCGCTACTCTACCGGTTCGAACTGATGGGCACTTCAGAAGACACCGCGACCGTGCGCGAAGGACTGCGCAGATTTTTCGACGAATACACACAACAGGAACAACGATAACCATGCCAGAAGATTCAACGACACCACACGCAGCAACCGACGTCATAGCCTCCTACGATCGCGCCCATGACTGGCACTCGCTCAACGCGATGCTGAATCTCTACGACAAGCAGGGGCGCATCCAATTTGATAAAGACATCCAAGCCGTACGCGAGTACGTCGAAAAGCACGTGCTGCCGAACACCGTCCGCTTCAACTCCACACAAGACAGACTCAGCCGGCTCATCGCAGACGGCTATTACGACGAATCCGTATTTGCCCAATATGATGCCGAATTCCTTGACAGGTTCTACCGCAACGTGGATGACTGCGGATTCGAATTCGATACATTCCTCGGAGCTTTCAAGTTCCACCGCTCATACGCATTGAAAACCTTTGACGGCAAACAATACCTGGAGAACTTCCCGCAACGCGCGGCCGCCGTTGCGCTCGCGCTTGCCGCCGGCGACCATGCGGCCGCCGAATCGTATTTCGAAGAACTTATATCAGGACGTTTCCAACCGGCGACGCCCACTTTCCTCAACCTCGGCAAGGCGCAGCGCGGAGAGGCGGTCAGCTGTTTTCTCGTACGTATCGAAGACAACATGGAGTCCATATCGCGTGGCATCAACGCCGCATTGCAGTTGAGCAAACGAGGTGGAGGCGTCGCGCTGTTGCTTAGCAATCTGCGCGAGGCCGGCGCGCCCATCAAGCGCATCAAACACCAGTCCAGCGGCGTTGTGCCTGTGATGAAACTGCTTGAGGACTCTTTCAGCTACGCCAACCAGTTGGGCGCTAGACAGGGTGCCGGTGCGGTGTACCTCAACGCTCATCATCCGGACATCATGCATTTCCTCGATACCAAACGCGAGAACGCGGATGAGAAGATCCGTATCAAATCTTTGGCTCTTGGAGTAGTGATACCCGACATCACATTCGAGCTGGCGAAGAGACACGAACCTATGGCCCTGTTCAGCCCATATGACGTCGAACGCGTCATGGGTAGACCCTTCGCCGATGTCTCCATCAGCGAAAACTACCGGAATATGGTGGACGATGAACGCATCGGGAAAACCTACATCGACGCACGAGAGTTCTTCATGACTTTGGCCGAATTGCAATTCGAATCCGGATACCCGTACATGGTGTTCGAAGATACTGTGAACCGAGCCAACCCGATCGACGGACGAATCGCCATGAGCAACCTGTGCTCGGAGATCCTCCAAGTGCAGGAGCCAAGCACCTATCATGAGGATCTGTCCTACAATCACGTGGGACGTGACGTGTCCTGCAATCTTGGATCGCTCAACATCGCCAAAGCGATGGACGGTGATTTGGGACGAACCGTGGAACGTGCGATTCGCGCATTGACCTCGGTGTCGGAACATACGGACATCGCGTGTGTGCCATCCATCCGACGCGCCAACGACGAAGGTCATGCCATCGGCCTGGGACAGATGAACCTCCATGGATTCCTTGCCAGAGAATCGATCATGTACGGTTCACCGGAAGCCCTCGACTTCACCGACATGTACTTCATGACCGTTGCATACCATGCCTACCGTGCCTCGCATGAGCTCGCAGTCGAACGCGGAACACGGTTTGCAGGCTTCGAACGGTCCGCCTATGCGAAGCCTGCAGGCGCAGGCAACTATTTCGACAAATATACGAACGGCGAGCGCTCGCTGGCGCCGAAGACCGGGAAAATCGCGTCGCTGTTCGCACGGCGGGGCATCCATATCCCCAACGAGGATGATTGGCGTCGTCTGCGTGACGACATCATACGTGACGGTATCTTCAACCAATATCTACAGGCCGTGCCGCCCACCGGGTCAATTTCGTACATCAATCATTCCACGAGTTCCATCCATCCTATCGCCTCGAAGATTGAGATTCGCAAGGAAGGCAAGATTGGACGGATCTACTATCCAGCTCCGTATATGACCAACGACAATCTCCAGTATTTCGCGGATGCGTACGAAATCGGATGGAAGGCCATTGTTGATACGTATGCCGAGGCAACGCGGCATGTCGATCAAGGCCTGTCGTTGACCTTGTTCTTCCCCGATACGGCGACTACCCGAGATTTGAACAAGGCGCAGATTTATGCATGGCGCAAAGGCATCAAAACGCTGTATTACATCCGCATTCGTCAGCAGGCGTTGTCTGGCACCGAAGTACAAGGCTGCGTCAGTTGCATGTTGTGAAACCTGTGACTTGAAAGGAAAAGAAAAGACATGTCTCGTTTGGTTTACCGCGCGATGCTTCGTCTGACGGCTCCGGACGAATACAGGCGGTTATACGGCCGCGACGATAAGACGACGATTAGAAAGGACGACCATCATGGCGCCGATATCCGTACCTCGACAGAGGATTAAGCTCATTGACCGTGTGAGTGCCATCAACTGGAACAAACTTGAGGATGACAAGGACCTTGAGGTATGGGACAGGTTGACCGGCAATTTTTGGCTGCCGGAGAAAGTGCCCGTCTCCAATGATTTGCCCGTTTGGCGCACAATGAGCGAGGCCGAGCATACGTTGACCATGCGCGTGTTCACCGGTCTCACCTTGCTTGACACCATCCAGGGAACCGTTGGCGCGGTCAGCCTCATACCCGATGCGCTTACCCCGCATGAGGAAGCCGTCTATACGAACATCGCGTTCATGGAGTCAGTGCACGCCAAGAGCTATTCCTCGATTTTCTCCACCTTGTGTTCCACCCGACAGATCGACGAGGCGTTCTCTTGGAGTGAGGAGAACGAGTATCTGCAAAGGAAAGCGCGCATCGTGCTCGACTATTACGAGGGGGATAGTCCACTCAAGCGCAAAGTGGCCTCCACGCTGCTGGAATCGTTCCTGTTCTACTCAGGCTTCTATCTACCGATGTATTTCTCCGCGCATGCCAAACTCACCAACACCGCCGACGTGATCCGTCTTATTATCCGCGACGAAGCCGTGCATGGTTATTACATCGGATACAAATATCAAAAAGGGCTTGAGCTGGTCAGCGAGGACAAACGCGGCGAACTGCGCGACTACACCTACGACCTGCTCAACGAGTTGTATGACAACGAGGTGGAGTACACGCGCAGCCTCTACGAGCCTGTCGGATTGACGCAAGATGTCGAAAAGTTCCTGCGATACAACGGCAACAAGGCGTTGATGAATCTCGGATATCCAGCGCTTTTCCCACAAGAGATCTGCGACGTGAACCCGTCGATCCTTGCCGCGTTAAGTCCGAACGCCGATGAGAACCATGACTTCTTCTCCGGTTCGGGAAGCTCGTACGTAATGGGCAAATCAGTCGAGACCGACGACGATGACTGGGATTTCTGACTGTATCCCAGACAACCCCGAGGAAAGCAGCTATGGGAAACCGTCACGGGCGAGTTCGCGTCGGATCATCCACGCAGATATCTGCCCGTGACGCTGTCAGGACAGGCACGGACCGTTTCCGGTGTTCCCTCGCATACGATGCGACCGCCGGCCATGCCTCCGCCCGGACCCATGTCGATGAGATAATCCGCGTTTGCGATTACATCAAGATCATGTTCGATTACTACAACTGTCGCCCCAGAAGCCACCAACGAGTCGAACACGCGTAGTAATACCAGCACATCCAACGGGTGTAGCCCGATCGTCGGCTCGTCGAACACGAATACCGAACCGGACTGTCCGCGTCCCATTTCGCTGGCCAGCTTCAGCCGTTGCGCTTCGCCGCCTGATAACGCAGGAGTCGGCTCGCCAAGTGTCAGATACCCCAGGCCAAGCTCATGCAGTGTGGCCAGTTTCGATCGAACGGGGCGTAGGAAATCCAATAGAGGCATCATCTCGTCGACGCTTAGCAACATCAATTCCGGCAGTGAACGGGCGACGCTGTCCGCGCAAACCAATCGAATGTCATCGGCGGTCTGTGCATACCGTGTCCCATGGCAATCGGGACACGTGACGTCAACATCGGGCAGGAACTGCACGTCCAACGAAATGGTACCGGTTCCATCGCAAGTGGAGCAGCGCAACTTGCCCGTGTTGTATGAGAATGCGCCAGGTTTGAGATTCTTCTTATGGGCATCGGAAGTCTTCGCAAACGCACGACGCAGATCATCGTGAACACCGCAATATGTCGCCACGGTCGAACGGATGTTTGCTCCAATGGGCGTGGCATCGATCAGTTCCACTTTCGAAATGCCATCCGCGTCAATCAGACGAATCGAGCTCGGGGAAACGGTACCATCAGCGGCCGAGCGCAACGCAGGGACCAGTGTCTCCAATACCATCGTCGTCTTACCGGAACCCGACACGCCAGACACCACAGTGAGACGTCCTCGCGGAATGTCCACCAATAACGGATGCACCGTATGCACGGTATTCGTCTCCAAATGAATCCGACCCTTGGCGAACATCGCATCTAAGTCAATCTGCGGCCGCGCCCGCTCATGTATTTTGCCACCATCACGCAGAAAAGGCGCTATCTGAGAACCAGGTGCCGTCATGACATCCGCCACCGCACCCTGAGCGATCACATGACCGCCTTCGGCACCGGCCGTTGGACCCATCTCCACCAAATGATCCATCGCGGCAAGCACACGGGTATCATGATCGACCACAACCACCGAATTGCCGTCAGCCACCAAATCGCGCATCACGCCCAACAGTCCATCCACATTCGCCGGATGCAATCCAATAGACGGTTCATCCAGCACATACAGCACGCCTGTAGTGCGGTTACGCACCGAACGGGCCAACTGCACACGTTGGCGCTCGCCGGTGGACAGTGTCGCACCTGCGCGGTCAAGCGACAAATAGCATAATCCGAGTTCCACGAGCCGCTCGGCCGTATCCTCGAACGATTCGCAGATGGCTGTGGCCATCGCACGCATCTCCTGCGGCAATGACTTGGGTACTGAACGCACCCAACGTATCGTTTCGTCAAGTGTCATCGCCGTGGCTTGTGCCAGATTAATACCGAGAATCTGCGGTTGACGAGCCTGCTGTGAAAGCCTCGTACCGGAACAATCCGGACATGGTTGCTCGCTGAGGAATCTCGACACGCGTTTGATACCCTTCTCATCCTTGGCTTTGGCGAGCGCGTTCTCCACGGTATACACGGCGTTGAAGTACGTGAAGTCAAGTTCGGCGAAATCATTGCCTTTCTTCGGTTTGTATAGAATATGCTTCTTGACGGCCGGGCCGTTGAACACGATGTCCCGCTCGGCGTCGGTCAGCTGGTTGAATGGAATGTTCGTGCGCACTCCCATCGCGCCGCACACCTGCTTCATCAGATCCCACATCAACGATCCCCATGGTAATACTGCGCCGGCGTCGATGCTTTTGGTCTCGTCTGGTACCAGGGAAGCACGGTCGACGGTTCGCACGATGCCTGTTCCGGAGCAGGTCGGGCATGCGCCGGCGGAATTGAACGACAGCTGTTCGGCGGATGGTGGGTGCATGAGTTGATTGCAGGATGTGCATCGTATAGGCAACTCGGCCGCCACGTTCATTGTGGGACGGTTGCGTTCGCCACAATGCTCGCAGACATGTGAGGCGCAACGGGAGAACAACAGACGCAGACTGTTGAGCAGCTCCGTCATCGTGCCGAACGTGGATCGCACGCCGGGCACTGAAGGTCTTTGATGGAGGGCGAGAGCCGCGGGCACATGACGTATGTCGACTACCTGCGCTCGACTCGCTTGGGTGAGACGTCGCCTGGTATACGTCGACAAAGCCTCCAGATAACGTCGGGATCCTTCAGCGTATAGCACACCTAAAGCGAGAGAGCTCTTTCCGGACCCGGAGATACCGGCGATGCCGACTAATTTGTTCAACGGAATGTCGACGTCGACGTTCTTGAGATTATGTACGCAGGCACCGCGCACTTCGATGCGGGACGGCGGGAAAGCTCCAGATGATTGTTCCATACCCACTACAGTACCTGTGTGGCGGAAAACACGCGGGCAGGGGAACCTTGTTCGTCATGGTATTGCTGCAATTGTGGTATCTGATCCATATATTCGACCGCAACGGAGGGGATGCCATTGTTTTTCACGGCTACCGTCAGCGTACGTGAATCGGAAGGCGATGCGGTGGAATACGGGGAAATGGATTGGGAAAGGAAGGAATCATATACATCGTATATATCAATGGGAAGAAGTTCGCCGGGGAGCGGAACCAAAGTCTGTTCCCGGCGCAGGGCGGCTAACAAGCGAATGCCCAGAACATCCGCATAAGGCGTTGATGGGCTCATCCGCCGTGTCAGCGTGTTGAACGATGTATCATGCCGCTCAACGTGATGATAAGGCGTTGGCGCCCTTGCCTTTCGTGGCGAGCGTCACGGCGATGATGGACGCGAGAGCGACGGCGTACAGTACGGTGATGATCGGAATCAGCGCGCTGTATCGGTGGGCCGCATCCGTCGCATGAGAGACGACGAAGGATGCCAACTGGTTGCCGGACAATCCGGCGAACGCCCACGCGCTCAAAGCCAGTCCGTGCACGGTGGACACTGACTTCATGCCAAAGTGCTGCTCAAGCAGCACCGGCAGCGTTGAACACGGCATCGACGGTCAGGATGACGCTGATGCTTCCCGCGATGGCCTTGGCCAGACCGAATCCCGCGACGGCGATGCCGGTGGCGAGACCTTTGGCGAACCACAGCATTAGGTTCTTCACCGGCGTCAGATAGCCGACGCCCAATCCAATGCCCATGATTACGCCATAGAAGATGAGCACGCCGGGGGCATCCTGCCGCGATACTGGCTCCGGTACCGGCGAACCTGCAAGCGAAGCAGACCGTTGAGATCAAAGCCGATTTCTTGATGTCCTTTTCGACGAAGGGTCCAAGGAAGGCGGCCGACATGCCAAGGATGTTGATTGGCCATGTAATATTCGTTCCTCTCTGTTGTTTGTTCGCCCTGCGACGAACAAACAACAAGATAATGGTGAAGTATTCCGTGGCCTTGAGCGTGCCGGGAGGCGGCAGAAGTGGGTAAGCCGTTGATTTCATTGGATTTTCCAACAAATGAACATTGTGTATGTTCACCTTGGGGATAAGCATGAGGAAAAACTCATGTGAACCTTGACACAGTTTTCATGGCTCACAATTCGAATGCGCGTTTGATGAAGGCATTGACGGTGTTCCAATACAGTTCGGGATCCACGACGGATGCTTCCATATGGCGTGCGTCGGGAACCATGAGCTTTTCTCGATCGATGCTCGAGCACGCTTCGTAATTGATCTTGAGAAAACGTGAGCTCACGATGTCGTCCTGTTCGCCATGAATGAACAGCATCGGAATGACAGTATGTCTGAGCGACTGCAGACAGGTGGCTTCCGAAAAATCGTACCCTGCATAATGTTTGCAGAACAATCCCGCGGCATCCACACATACCGCGGCAAGCGGTTTCGGCAGACGCGACGAATGCCGAAGGCTGTCGATGAACACCATGCGCGCAGACGTGTAGCCGCTATCGACAATCGCGGACACCACATTGCGCGGCAGACGCGGGTCTCCCGTCGTCATCATCACCGTTGCCGCGCCCATCGAACCGCCATACAGCAGGATACGGGCGTCGGCGTCACTCGACGCGATAAGGTCGATCCAATTCAGTAGATCATTGCGTTCAAGCCAGCCCATGCCGACGTACCGTCCCTCGCTCAAGTCTTGGGCGCGCTGTGACGGAACCAATACGGTGAAGCCCATGCGGGCGTAACGATGTGCCCATTTCGCGGTTTCCTCCGGTACACCGGTATAACCATGCATGCAGATTGCGTACAGGTGTGGCTTTGGCGAAGTGCAATCCGGATCGAACAGCCATCCATGCAGTCGAAGTCCATCATCGCTGGTAATCGTCACAGGCTGTTTGGCTTGCGCGAACCATTCTCCTGCTTCCTGTGCCTCACCCTGCTGAAGTTTTTCGATACGCTCCGGCGCAATCAGCGATTGATGGAAAACGGAACGTTTCCATTGCGTATCGATGCAGAAATGGAACAGGTATTTCGCAGTCGTAGCCAACGATGCGATACAGGCAGCCGTCACGGCTCCCGTGGCGATGCAAATGTCGCGAACGATTGTGTCATTGTCATGCTTCATTGCTGTCTCGTTTCCTTGCGATTGATGGATTGTTCACAATCACTATCGATTGTACGTGCGTACTGCGTTTTCGTGGGCTTTGACAGATTTTTTCATTTTTGATGTGAGATGTTTTTCGATAATGTCCGCCCTCGCCGTATACTGGTTAACTGTTGTCTTGGCGAGGGAAGCGTATGGCTTCCGTAATCGACTCGGCGTGTGATTGTAGGCTCCTTGTGGGTTGATTCACGGCTCGTTGATGCGCCGAAACAGAATGAACGAATAAAACATAAGGAGAAATAGCCCATGGCTACCACCATTACCCTCGAAGGCGCTGCCCGTACCGAGTTCGGCAAGGGCGCTGCCCGCCGCATGCGCGTCGCCAACCTTATTCCGGCCACCGTGTACGCAGGCGGCGAAGAGCCGGTCTTCGTGCAGCTGCCGATGAAGGAAACCACCCTGTCCCTGCGTCACACCAACGCTCTGTTCACCATCAAGTTCGGTGACGAGACCAAGATGGCCGTCGTCAAGGACGTTCAGCGCAACCCGGTGAAGCGCATCGTCGAGCACGTTGACTTCTACGAGGTCAAGGCCGGCGAGAAGATCGACGTCGAGGTGCCGGTGTTCGTCGAGGGCACCCCGAAGGGCGCTGCCGTCGCATTCGTCGACATTCAGGAGCTCAAGGTTCGCGCCGATGTCGCCAACCTGCCGGAGAAGATCGTGGTCAACGTTGACGGCCTGACCGACGGTTCCAAGGTCTTCGCCAAGGACGTCGTGCTGCCGGAAGGCGTTGTGCTCGACGTCGAGGATCCGGAAGAGTCCGTCGTCACCGTCGAGGTGCCGGAAGACGCTGCCGATGAGGCTGCTCCGGTCGAAACCGCTCCGGCTGAAAACGCTGAGTGAGTTCAGATAGCTTAAGGAAGCAAACTTCCATTCTACGGTTTTGAACAACCGTAAGAGATGATGAAAAGCCCATGTGCTCAGACGCGCATGGGCTTTTTCATACCCGGCAACACCCGTTCTATGAGCTGGAAGACATAAGAGACTGACGGCAAATCCTGCATTCCTTACGCAATATTGATACAACGGGTGGATACGGACTATACTCGCCTATACGTTCAGTGAACCCGTATGGCACTGTCGGGTACGAAGGGAGCGATTGCGTACTGCCGGAGACGGACTGCGTGACGATCCGTTTTCCCGGCAGCCATCCTGATGCCGCACATTAATGGACTATATCGAGAATCATCATTTGACGGTGGTAGGCTTCCCACGTGAGATCACACTGATCGACAATGATCTGACGTAGGATTCCAGCAAATACGTGGCATGCATCAGCATTCCAATCGAATAACGACTAGCATGACTGACGATGCATGGAAACAATGCACGAGAGACGAAGTGAGACGGTGCGGAAGAGAGAAACATTTGAATAAGCATATTATTCGGCTTGATGTGGTGACGGTGGTATTCCTTGGCGGATGCGTCGGCACGGGACTGCGGTATGCGAGCTCGTCCATTGCGGACGTGGGCGGCTTCCATGTCGGTACGTTCGCGGCCAATATGGTGGCCTGCTTCGTATATGCGGCGCTTTCCGCATGGCTGGGATCTTCCAGCCTGTTGAAAGGCCGTGCAAAAGAATACGTGAATCGTGGATTCGGCATGGGCATGTGCGGAGGCCTTTCCACCATGTCCACGCTCGCATTGGAAGAATTCATGATGATTGACGATCACGCGATTCCCGGAGTCCTCACCTATTGCTGCGTAACGTTCATTGTCGGTTTTTCGCTCGCCTACGCCGGTGCCTTATGCGGTTCGTGGTTGGCGGAACGAAACAAAGACGAACATGCTGACAAGGAGGCGATTCGATGAGCGCAATGCTTGCGATCGGCGTATGCGCATGCGGTGGCGTCGGCGCGGCCGCACGCTATATCTGCGATTCGTATATCAAGGCATTGTGGCGCAAAACGTTCCCGCTTTCGACGTTTGCCATCAATGTTGTGGCCGGTCTGCTTGCCGGCTTGGTGGCGGGATTGTTCGCGGCGAACACCATAAGCCCCGACTGCCGCCTACTGCTCGCAACAGGATTTCTCGGCGGTTTCTCAACGTTCTCAACCATGATGAACGAGACGGTTACGCTCCTGCGCAATGGGAAAATCGCTTGTTTCATCGGCTATGCGCTGGCTTCGATCGTCGTGCCCGTCATGGCCGTTGCGTGCGGTTACTGGCTGGCCTGAGCCAACGTAAACGTGATTCCAAAATCACGTCCGAATGCAGAGACTGGCTTCAGTCCGCGCGTAGCATGCAACCACGCTCGGGACTATGGGAATCACGTATACCGATGAAAAGAAGTTCACCAAAGAACAGACGCAGCAACTGTTCCGATCCGTCGGATGGGGTGTCAGGCAAATATCCGGAACGTCTATACAAGGCTCTGATGGGATCGTCCACCGTGTTCAGCGCATGGGACGGCGACCGCTTGGTAGGCTTGGTGCGCGTGCTCGATGACACTGAGATGGTGGCTTATATGCATTACGTGCTGGTCGATCCGGAATATCAGGGTCATGGCATCGCAGACCACCTGGTGGGCATGGTCAAAGAGAGATATCGCGACTACCTTTATATTGAAGTCATGCCGGAAGAAAGCAAGAACGCCACCTTCTACCAGAAGCACGGCTTCTCAATCATGGAAGACGGCGCGGCCATGCAGATCCGCAATCCGGGAGAACGCCGCTGAAACAAGCATCGTGACGCCAACAATCTTATTGCCCCCGTCTAATGACGGGGGTATTGCTTTTTCGAGTATCCGCCAATACATCGGAGGGTTGGCTTGCATGCTTCACCCGAAAGGATCGCAGCATGACCGAAAGCGACGAACGGAACACGCAGAACGCGACGAGCGTTGGGAAGGCTGCGTTTCCAGCGCCTTCCGCCATGAAGTCTCCTCACCCCAATAGGCGACAGCGGCATGTTGTACTACGACGTCGAAACTACTCGCCCCATCATTCTCACCCACATCCCGCTGTCAGAGACCTGAACGTCATAATGGTGTTTTGGGGAATGAGGCACAGTCATTTTTTGAACAATTCAGAATACATTCCGAGTCTATGGAGCATCAATCAGGCGTGAGGGCGGCGACTTTTTCGCAGGATGTTTCTTCCTATCTCATATCGCGAACGCTTGTAATCGAAAGAGATTATGATGTGGGAAAGTTACTAACCAGAACCGGTGCCACAAGCACTGGGATACCAACAACCGCGGGCCGCTTTCGGGCGGCTGCAACAAGAAGAAGTAAAGAATGACTGAACAGAATCATCACGATCCGGCAGAGCTTGACAAGCTCACCGAGAAGTTCACCGTGCTCCCGAACGACAACCCGGCATCCGACGCCAAACGTGCCGAACTCATCGACAAGCCGGCATTCGGTCAGGTCTTCTCCGACAACATGGCCCACATGACTTGGACCAAGGGCGAAGGCTGGGGAGACCGCCGCATCGAGCCGTATGCGCCGCTGAAGATGGATCCGGGCGCATCCGTTCTGCACTATGCTCAGGAATGCTTCGAAGGTCTGAAGGCCTACCGTCATGCCGATGGCTCCACCTGGCTGTTCCGTCCGGATGCGAACGCCGAGCGTTTCCAGAACTCCGCCAAGCGTCTGTACCTGCCGGAACTGCCGATTGACGATTTCATCGGTTCCGTGGCCGCCCTCGTCAAGCGTGACGTGAACTGGGTTCCGACCCGCCGCGAGTACACCCTGTACATGCGTCCGTTCATGTTCGCTTCCGAGCCGTTCCTCGGCGTGCGTGCTCCGCAGGAAGTGGACTACTGCGTGATCGCATCCCCGTCCGGCCCGTACTTCCCAGGCGGCGTGAAGCCGGTCAGCATCTGGGTTGAAGACAAGTGGTTCCGCACCGGCCCTGGCGGCACCGGCTTCGCCAAGTGCGGTGGCAACTACGCCGCATCCCTGCTGGGCGAATACACCGGCATCGACCACGGCTGCGAGCAGGTCTGCTTCGTCGACGCCGCTACCAAGACCTACCTCGAGGAGCTTGGCGGCATGAACATGATGGTCGTGCACAAGGACGGCCACGTAGAGACCCCGTCTCTGACCGGCAACATTCTGCCGGGCGTGACCCGTCGCTCCCTGATTCAGCTCATCCAGGACAACGGCCACGACGTGGTCGAAACCATGATCGCTCTGGACCAGTTGCTCGAAGACATCAAGTCCGGCGAAGTCACCGAGGTGTTCGCTTGCGGTACCGCAGCCATCATCACCCCGATCGGTCGTTTCAAGTCCGAGAAGTTCGACGTGACCGTTGCCGACGGCAACTCCGGCGAATTCACCGTGAACCTGCGCAACCAGCTGCTGGGCATCCAGCTTGGCGAGATCGAGGATCCGCACAACTGGATGTGGAAGGTCTGCTGATTTTTCGCGACTGACTTATAGTTCAAAGTCCGCCGAGGGGCGGGGAACATGGTATTCGACACACTCAAGGCCGTTCGGCCAAGCCTACGGTCGAACACCATGTTTCCCGCCCCTCGGCTTATTGTGTACGATGGGAAGTCGCGAAATCCGAGAGTGGGGGAAGTGAGGGAAGGGAAAAGGATGGGAAAGCATGTCGGTGGCGTTGGAGAGTAATGCCTTCTTTTGGGGGATTGAATATTTGGCGACGTTCTGCTGCGGCATGTGCGGCGGACTTGCCGCCGTGCGCAAAGGCTACGATATCTTCGCGATTCTCGTCACCACATGGCTCACCGCATTGGGCGGAGGAATCATCCGTGACGTGCTGCTGGGCATCGCGCCACCGGTAGGCGTGTCGGATAAAGGACTGGTGATCGTTGCTCTGCTGGCTTCGGTGGCCGTCGCGGTGTGCCATCCCGAAATCAACAGGCTCAAATGGTCCATGCTGTCGTTGGATGCTCTGGCATTGGGATTGTATGCGGTCAACGGTACCAGCAAAGCCATGATGTACCACACGTCAGGCATGACCGCGGTTTTTCTCGGCATGTTCACCGCGCTTGGAGGTGGCCTGATTCGAGACATGCTCATCAACGAAGTGCCGATGGTGATTCGTGACAAACATTGGTATGCGGTTCCATCTGCCGTGGGGTGCGTACTGACGGTGCTTGTCTGCAAAGGCGTGGACGCTGGAATCGTCAGTTTTCCAGCCGAAGTGGTGCTTGATCTGCTGATCGTCGCATTGATGGTCAGCATGCGATTGGTATCGGTGATTTTCGACATTCAGCTTCCGGGAGCGTTGGTGCGTCATAATACATATCTGCCAAGTGAAGCGAAATATTTGAAACGACCGGTCATTCATTCTGATAAGGATTCCGACAAACGCAAGTGTGACAAGCGTAGGTAGCGACAGTGAGATGGTAATTAAACGGAAGACATTTGCGTAACAAAAAATCCCGCAGGAAAAACCTGCGGGATTTTCGTTAGCTGTGAGCTTCTAAAACTCAGAGAGCGTTGATGGCCACGGCAAGACCGGACTTGCGGTTAGCAGCCTGGTTCTTGTGAATCACGCCAGCGCCAGCAGCCTTGTCGAGCTTCTGAGCTGCGACCTTGTAGGCGGCTTCTGCTGCGGACTTATCGCCGGCGGCGATAGCTTCACGGGTGGCGCGAACGGCAGTCTTCAGGCTGGACTTCACGGCCACGTTGCGCTTGTGGGCCTTCTCGTTGGTGAGAACGCGCTTCTTCTGCGACTTAATGTTTGCCACTATTTCTCCAAACGACGTTTTCTATAAGGACATACAAACGATGATGATAACATGGCGCGCGGATAAATTGCCAACGGGCTTAGGAGTGTCGCGACTCACCATGCCGATACTAGCAGTTAGAATCGTTTGCGTCGAATATTTCAAGAGGAGGATGGCGTGGGCCAGCAGCATAACCAGCCCGGTTTCACCGATCAGTCGTTGATTCGCAATTTCTGCATCATCGCGCATATCGATCACGGCAAGTCCACGGTGGCAGACCGTATTCTGCAGCTCAGCGGCATCGTGCCCGAACGTGAGATGCGTGATCGTTTCCTGGATCGTATGGATATTGAGCAGGAGCGTGGCATCACCATCAAATCGCAGGCTGTGCGCGTGCCGTGGACGTTCGACGGCACCGAATATACCCTCGGCATGATCGACACTCCAGGCCACGTCGATTTCACTTATGAGGTTTCCCGCGCTCTCGCCGCATGCGAAGGCGCAGTGCTGCTTGTCGACGCGACGCAGGGCATCGAAGCGCAGACCCTGTCGAACCTGTATATGGCCATCGACCATGATCTGGCCATCATTCCTGTACTGAACAAAATCGATCTTCCCAGCGCGGAACCAGACAAGCATGCCGAGGAAATCGCAGGCCTGATTGGTTGCGATCCTTCCGAAGTGCTGCGCGTGTCCGGTAAAACCGGTGAAGGCGTGACCGAACTGCTCGACCGCATTGTTGCCGACGTTCCTGCACCAACCGGCGATCCGGAAGCTCCCGCGCGTGCGCTGATCTTCGACTCCGTCTACGACTCCTACCGCGGCATCGTCACCTACATTCGTATGGTCGATGGCGAGTTGCGTTCCCGTGAGAAACTGCACATGATGGGTATCGGCATGACCCATGATCCGATTGAAATCGGCGTGATCAGCCCAGACATGATGCCTACGAAGGCGCTTGGTGCGGGTGAGGTCGGTTATGTTATCACCGGCGCGAAAGACGTCAGCCAGTCCAAGGTGGGCGACACCATCACTTCCGCGCTCAAGCCTGCGGCCGATCCGCTCGAAGGCTATCGTGACCCGCAGCCCATGGTCTACGCTGGCCTGTTCCCAATCGACAACGCGCAGTATCCGGAACTTCGTGAGGCGCTCGACAAGCTCAAGCTCAACGACGCGGCTTTGATTTACGAGCCGGAAACGTCCGTGGCGTTGGGCTTCGGTTTCCGCTGCGGCTTCCTTGGCCTGCTGCATATGGAAATCGTGACCGAACGACTGAGCCGCGAATTCGATCTCGACTTGATCTCCACCGCACCGAACGTGCCATACGAGGTCACCGCGGAAGACAATTCCGTGCATCGTGTGACCAATCCGAGCGAATTCCCCGACGGCAAGATCAAGCAGATCGTCGAACCGGTGGTTGCCGCCGACATCATCACTCCGAAGGAATTCATCGGCGCGGTTATGGACTTGTGCCAGGACCATCGTGGACAGATGGGCACTATGGAATATATTTCCGCCGACCGTGTGGAAATGCATTATCGCATTCCGTTGGCCGAAATCGTGTTCGACTTCTTCGACCAGTTGAAGAGCCGCACCAAGGGCTATGCGTCGCTCGACTACCATGAGGACGGCGAACAGTCCGCCGATCTGGTGAAGGTCGATATTCTCATCCAGGGTGAGAAGGTCGATGCGTTCAGCGCCATCGTGCATAAGGATAAGGCGTATTCCTACGGCGTGATGATGACGAAGAAGTTGCGTGAGCTCATTCCTCGCCAGCAGTTCGAAATTCCGATTCAGGCCGCCATCGGCTCCCGCATTATCGCACGTGAGAACATTCGCGCACTGCGCAAGGACGTGCTCGCCAAGTGTTATGGCGGCGATATTTCCCGTAAGCGCAAGCTGCTCGAAAAGCAGAAGGCCGGCAAGAAGCGTATGAAGATGCTCGGCCATGTCGAGGTGCCGCAGGAGGCGTTCATCGCCGCATTGTCGACCGGAGACGCAGGCAACGACCGCGACACCAAAGACAAGATTCGCGCCGCCCAGAAAACCGAAGGCTGATGTTCGAAGCCTACATTCATGTGCCGTTCTGCATACGGCGCTGTGGGTACTGTGATTTCAACACGTATACCGCTGTCGACATGGGAGCGGGCGCTTCGCGTGGCAATTACGCCAATATGGTGATTCGCGAGATGTCAATCGTCCATGATTGGCAGATCGCGCATGGCGTTAACGAACCGGAAGCGGCCACCGTCTTTTTCGGCGGTGGCACTCCCACGATTCTGAAAGCCTCGGATCTGGTCGCCATGTTGAATGCCGTGCGTGACACGTGGGGCATTGCCGACAATGCGGAAATCACCACCGAAGCGAATCCGGACACGGTGAACGCCGATTACGTGAAGGAACTCGCGGACGGCGGATTCAACCGCATCTCTTTCGGCATGCAGTCGGCTGTGCCAAGCGTGCTGAAAACATTGGATCGTACGCATACCCCGGCCAATGTGGCGGCGGGAATCGCAGCGGCAAATGCTGCCGGCATGCGTTCCAGCGTGGATTTGATTTACGGTGCGCCGGGGGAGAGTCTCGACGATTGGCGTGTTTCCGTACGGACGGCGATCGACTTGGGTGTTGACCATATTTCGGCATATGCGTTGACCGTCGCACCGAACACGAAAATGGGACGTCAGATTGCTGTTGGAACCTTGCCTACGCCTGATGATGACGATGAGGCGACCAAGTATGAGATTGCCGACGATCTACTGAGCGCAGCCGGTCTTGAATGGTATGAGATCAGCAATTGGGCACGTCCTGGTTATGAATCGCAACATAATCTTGGCTATTGGCGCAATGTTGATTGGGCGGGGCTCGGTCCCGGCGCACACAGCCATTACGGCAATGTGATGGATGTTGAACAGTCCACGTCGGCTGAAACATCTGAAACCGTCAAATCGTCGGGCTTGCGCAGCTGGGATATTGCGCATCCTCGCATGTGGGGGCAGGCTATCAACGATGATAATGTGCCATGGTCGGGAAGCGAACGAATCTCCAACGAGGAGAACCTCGAAGAAATCATCATGCTTGGTCTGCGCATACGTGAGGGTCTGGATTTGAGTCGCCTTGGAAACATGGTTGATATGGCTCGCATCCAGCCCATGGAAGACGAAGGCCTTATCGTTATCCGTGACGGACGTGTGATTCCAACCCGAACCGGACGCTTGCTCAACGACACCGTCATCGAGCGTTTCTTCGACGCCTGCTCGTTGTAACGCCGATAATCCTCTGACGAATTGGTTTTAGATGATCCATCTTGGTATGGGTGGATACAGTGTGCAGATTGAAACGGGCCTCGGATGCAGGTTGTTGCATTCCAGGCCCGATGGCATAGAGCTTAGAACGAGGCTGTCACCGGATGTTCGTAATCAGCGCATCGTGAGTCCGCCATCGACATGCAACGTCTGACCGGTGACGAAACGAGCGTCCTCGCCAACCAGCATCGCCACACCGCCCGCAATATCATCAGCCGTGGCAAGCCTGCCCAAAGGCGTCTGCGCGATGATGCGCTCGCGGACGTCTTCGGTGGTGGCGCGGCTCGAATCCGTGCCCACGGTCAAACCGGCCGCGATGGCGTTCACCGTGACGCCCCACGCTCCGGCCTCCTGCGCCAGCGAGCGCGTGAATCCGATGAGTGCTCCTTTGGCTGCGATGTAGTCGTGGTAGGGGACGATCGGGCTGTCTACGAGGTTGCTGGAGATGTTGACGATGCGTCCCCATGATTGGCGTCGCATGTAGGGCAGCGCGGTCGTGCAGGTGTTGTAGGTGCCTTTGAGACATCCTTCGAGTTGGGTCGCGTAGTCGTTCCAGCTGGTGTTGCTGAAGGTGTTGCGGTTGCGTGGGTCGAACGAGTAGTGGCTGAGCGCGTTGTTGATGAGGATGTCGATGCCTCCGAAGGTGTTGGCTGTGGTTTGTGCGAGTTCGTTGACTTGGGTTTCGTCGGTCACGTCGGCTTTGCATGTGATGACGCGTCCTTGTGCGTCCGCTTCGTTTTCGATGTGTTGCTTGGTGTGTTGGGCGCGTTCGTCGTTGCTTAGGTAGTCGATGGTCACGTTGGCGCCGAGTTGTGCGAGTCTGAGTGCGATTGCGGCGCCGATGCCTCGGCTTGCGCCGGTGATGATGGCGGTTTTGCCGGTGAGTGTCCGGTGTTCGGATTGCTGGTTCACGTAAGGTCCTTTGGGATTATTCGTAGTCGATGTCGAAGGTGTCGGCGTAACGGTCGGTGTTGCGTTCGATGTCGACGGCTCTGACGAGGTCGAGGATGTTGAATCCGCCGTCGTGGTGCCATCCGGATTTCGCGCGGTTCATTTCTCCGACGGGGCAGATGCGGTCGATGCCGTATTCGCCCACTTGTTGCGCGAGTGCGAACAGTCTGGATGAGCTTGTGGCGATCGCGCAGGTTTGCAGCCACTCGCGGTAGGGTTTCAGTGTGGGCAGCGCGTGTTTGAGTTGGTCCACGGCGACGATGTTAATGGTGCGGTTGAGCGGTGTCCCCAACGAGGGGAGACTGCTGGTATTGGGGTAGTAGAGCACGGTCCAGTCGGTGCCTTGCGGCGATTCGATGACGAACGGTGCCTGTGGGTCGGCCTGTGCGGCGCCGTCTGGAGTCATGGACGTCATGAACAGCGCTTGCATCTCGGTTTGAGAGCGTGCCCTGCGGATGGCGAGGGATTCCGTGTCGGAAGGGGTTGATCGTGGATATTTGCGTTGTTGCGAGTCGAGCTCGCTGGCGAGCAGTTCCGCCGTCTGAGCGGGGGAGATGGCTCCGCCGCGTTCCACGAAGATGGTTTGCGGCGCCAGGCAGCTTTGCTGGTCGTAGGTGGCCACGTCCACGGCCATACGGTGCACGGTTTGCACGTGAGTGTCCGCGCGTAGCGCTTCACGTCCGATGAGTGAGAAGCCGATGCGTGCGCCATAGCTGAGGAACGGTTTGCCCGCGCTCACGCGTGGACGGATCGCCTCGGTGGTGTGCGACGAACCGTAGGCGATCACGGCGTTCGCTTCGCCGATCGCCACGTCTTCAAGCTCTACCGTGCCGCCGCGCCACGGCACTATGGCCAATACGTCGGCGAGATCCGGGTTGATCTGTGTCAGAGAACGAGCGAACAGTACGGGCATCAGCGGTTCGTCGAACGATGATTTGCCGATGATCGCGCTTTTCGTCAGCAGACTCATGGTCATGCTCCATACGGGAATGCCGGGAACATTGCTGGAAAACACATGGAATGTCAAGTCCGGCCCGTACAGGCGCGTGTATCCGCCGGACTTGTTCGGTCGGTATTCGTCCAGCATGCGCGGGCTTGGCAGTTCGTCATCAAGAAAACGCAATAGTTCGCGTCTGCGGAACATGCGCATGTAACGTTTCAGTTCGATACGCGTCATCGTCGCGTCATAGCCGGTGATGGAGGGAATCAGAGACTCCGCTATCTGGCGACCCTCATAATCGGGATTCGTCCACAATTCCACCGCCTCGCCGATGATGTCGACGATGTGTTCGACGGAATATGCTGCCAATGTCTGCGATCGATTGCAACGCGTTGTCTCGCACAAATCTTGGACAGTCTCAGGCGTGAGTACCGGATAACGCAACGTGACCTCACCGCGGTCGGTGAGAACGCCGCGTGTTTCGAAATCCTCAAATACGAAGCCGCGCGGCGCATGGAAAATGTCGATGACGCTCATGCGTTTGCCGCCATCACCTCGTCGACGGCGATGGAGCAGCCGCGTGCCTCCGCACCCTTCGCACGACCGTTGAGCTCGTAACCGGAATCGGTGCGCACGCCAAGATCTTCGGTCAGAATCGCCAGACAGGAATTCCAATTCGCCAAATCGTAATGCGCGATCACCCCCTGCTCGCCATCGGCGACAGGCGTGAGCGTCGCCGGATCGAGGAACACGGAACGAACCCACGACGGCGTCGCCTTCAGATAATTCGACGAACCATCCGTATAGTACGACAGCAGATTCTGATCGTAAATCTGCGAACTCAACTCCGTCATACCGTACATGTTCACGCAATGCGTGCGTGCGACGCCAAACACCTCAAGGAACTTCGCATACAAATCATCGACGGTCATATCGGTTTTCGTACTCTTGAAACCACCGGTATCAAAAACACGCGAATCCTTCGCCAACGCATAGGTTTTGCCCCGCTCGGCAAGATAGTCAAGCAGATACAGATACGCGGACGAAGCGCCCATCAGCATCACCGGCTCGCCGTCTGCCACCGACTGATCAAGGAACTTTTCCACACCAGCGAAGTCCAAACCATCCTCATGGAAGAAGAAGCCGCTGCCCTCGCTGCCGCACTGCTCCACCGCACGCGTCAGATAACGGGCCAACGAACCATTATGATTCATCTCCCAGGCAGGGGAGAGCACCGCGATACGCATGCGCTCACGGTCAGGCATGATGAAATGACGGAACGGGCCGATCATCGACGCATCCCACACCTCAAGATCAGGATGATAGTTGCGTCCACGCTGACCCGGATGCGTAGTGCCGCTGGTCATGAACACTGCCTCGCAATCATCTTCAGGCACCGAAGTGAGCGTCAGCATCTTGAACCCATCCACCGGCATCGGCGGAATATCCATCCAATCCGACAACATCTGCGGAGTCACCCTACGAGACATGCAATACGCGCGATACTGCATGTTATGGGCAAACTGGAAAGCGAAAATCTTATGTGCGAGCGCGTCGAACGCCTCATCCGGAGCGACCTCGCAACCATACTTTTCGATGAACTCAAGCACGTTTGCCTTGACTTCCTGCGCGTCGGCACCCAACGACATTGATGTCATATGCGGTATTCCTTTCTATAAACGATACTGATATTCGAAAGCAAATCAGATCTGCGACGGAACTTCAGCTTCGCTGTTTCCTTTACGACGATTGATCAGATTCGGCAGGTCGATCAGCAGTGCCTTGAGAATCACCACACAGAACGCCCCGACCAGAATCGAATTGGAGAAGAACACGTGAGCGCCGCCCTCCAAGCCGCTCAACGCGCTCGGCAGCGCGATGCCCAACAGCAGGGACAATCCAATGACCGCCTGGGAACGGTCGTTCGACTCCACCTTGCGCAGCGTATTGAAGCCCGTGCTGATCAGGCTTGCCGCGGCCGGCAGGAAAATGCCGCCGATCACAGGGGAAGGAATCAACGACAATACCGCTCCGGCCTTCGGAATGAAACCAAGAACCACAAATACCACGCCGGCGATGATCACCGGCACACGGGTACGGGTCTTGCCCTCATCCGTGACCTTAAGCAACGCGACATTCTGCGGATACGCGGTAGTGGTGAAACCGCCGATCATCGAAGAAATCGCGGAACCGGCAGCCTCGCCGGCCAAACCATAACGAACCTGACGATCCTCAAGCTTGACGCCCTGGATCTCACTGGCCGCCTGATACACGCCAAGCGCCTCCATAATCGCAACCATATATGCGATGAAGAACGGCACAAACACCGCCGCATCAAAGTCAAAACCGCCATACGGCATAATCTGAGGAAGACCAAACCAAGGCTTCGACGCGACACCGGAAAAATCAGCCATGCCAAATACCATCGAAAGCGCAGTGCCGGCAACCAGAGCAATCAGATAGGAAAGCGCCCTGGCCATACCCTTGCCGAACTGGGAAAGCGCCACCACCAGCACGCAAGTCACGATAGACACGGCCAACGTCTTCGGATCGGCAAAACCATCATCGCCGGGAGCGCCACCAAGAAACTCGCTCAACGTGAAACTCGACAGCGAAACGCCAACCAGAAAAATAATCACGCCCGACACTATCGGCGCGAACAGAAAACGCATCTTCTCAATCACACGGGTCAGACACAGCACCAAGAAAATCAGCGAACTGACAAAAATCGACGTACCAGCGGCAGCCAACGAACCAGCAGTGCCCGCAGCGATCATCAACGCATCGAACGCGGCGGACGGACCCTGCACAATCGGCAAACGCACCAACCTCGTGGCCTGAATCAATGTGACCAAACCAGACACAATGAAAATGGCATTCACCATATTTGACGACAACGCCAACGGCAAGCCAATGGCACCAGCCACAAACACCGGATCAAGCCACACATTGGACACCAACACATGCTGCAAACCCAGCAGCACATTCTTCGGAGTCAACTTCTTCGAACCCGAACCAAGCTGCTCAGGCACCTGCGACGCATCAGACACGCCAAATCCCTTCTCTTTCCACGAAACACACGGCCAAACACCAGCCGTCAGCACAGAGAAGACGCGCACGCGCACCGTTCGTAACATCCCTACGCAGGCACTACCCTGTTCAGGTCATAAGGGTCCGGGCAAACGCCCATCTCAGCCACATCGGCTCCCCTGTACTCTTCGGACAACCACCAGCATAACGACACGCATCGATACCGGCAACCACCACAACCCAACACATATCCTCCACATTTTCCCAAGAAAAAACAGTCTTGACTTTTCCGAGTATTCGTTATATGGACACGCGAAACGTATTTGATACAGGGGCGCGGTATTCTAAACCACGCATTAAAGAACCGCAAGACTTTTCTTGCCCAAAAACATTGAAGGTGGTTTCGGTGACTTTCCACGCCCCGTTAGATCTCACGATCCATGATTCCCAAGGTATGTACGATCCCGGCGCCGAGCACGACGCCTGCGGCGTGGGTATGGTCACCACCCTCAACAAGCGCCCCGAACGCAAAATCGTCGACGACGCCATCGAAGTGCTCGTCAACCTCAACCACCGCGGAGCCGTAGGCGCCGAAGAAAACACCGGCGACGGCGCAGGCATCCTCATGAGCATGCCCGACGAATTCATGCGCGCCACCGCAGGCGTCGAACTGCCCGAAGAAGGCCACTACGCCGCCGGCATCGCATTCCTCGACCGCGACATCGCCACCTCCGGACAACAAGAACAAGCCATCGCCAAAATCGTGCGCGAAGAAGGCCTCGAAGTACTCGCATGGCGCGTCGTACCCACCAACCCGGACGGACTCGGACTGCAGGCGCTCGCCAGCATGCCCGCGTTCAAGACGCTGGTCGTGGCCGACCCCGAAGGCCAGCTCGCAGGCATCGAACTGGACCGCAAGACCTTCCGCATCCGCAAGCGCGTCGAACACGAGGTGGGCATCTACTTCGCGTCCCTGTCCGCACGCACCATCACCTACAAGGGCATGCTCACCACCATGCAGCTCAAGCCCTTCTTCCTGGATCTTTCCGACGAGCGCATGAAGGCGAAGATCGCCATCGTGCACTCCCGCTTCTCCACCAACACGTTCCCGAGCTGGCCGCTGGCCCAGCCGTTCCGCCAGCTGGCCCATAACGGCGAGATCAACACCATCCAGGGCAACCGCAACTGGCTGTCCGCACGTGAAGGCCGCCTAAGCTCCGAACTGCTCGGCGAATTCAAGCCGCTGCTGCCGATCGCTACCCCGGGCTACTCCGATTCCGGCACGTTCGACGAATGCCTCGAACTGCTGCACCTGTCCGGACGTTCCATGCCACATGCCATCTCCATGATGCTGCCGCCGGCATGGGAGAAGAACGACCAGCTTGACCCCGATGTCAGGGCGTTCTACGAATACAACAATACGCTGATCGAACCGTGGGACGGTCCGGCGCACATCATCTTCACTGACGGCACCCAGGTCGGCGCGCTGCTCGACCGCAACGGCTTCCGCCCCGGCCGCTGGCAGCTTACCGACGACGGCTACATCGTGCTCGCATCCGAAACCGGCGTGCTCCCGGAGAACGCCGAGGAACACATCGTGTCCAAGGGCCGCCTGGAACCGGGCAAGATGTTCCTCGTCGATACCAAGGAAGGCCGCATCATCCCGGACGAGGAGATCAAGAAGTCCCTCGCGTCCCAGCATCCGTACCGTCAGTGGGTCGAAGGCAACACCGTCGAGATGAGCCAGCTGCCCAAGCGCGAGCACGTCAACCACTCCGGCCAGTCCGTGCAACGCCGCCAGCGCGCCTTCGGCTACACCGAAGAGGATCTGAAGCTGCTGCTCGCCCCGATGGCCAACACCGGCAAGGAGCCGCTCGGATCCATGGGCAATGACGCGCCTATGGCCGCGCTTTCCTCCCGCAGCCGCATGCTGTTCGACTACTTCACCCAGAAGTTCGCGCAGGTCACCAATCCGCCGCTCGACTGGGAGCGTGAAAAGATCGTGACCTGCCTTGAATCCGCCATCGGTCCCGAGCCGAACCTGCTGGCCGATTCCGAACTGCATGCCAAGAAGATCCTCATTCCGTTGCCGGTGCTCAACTCCGACGAGATGGCGCAGCTCAAGCGCCTCGACCGCGCCAAGATCCTCGGCGGCTACTATAAGCCGTTCGTCGTCAAGGGTCTTTATCAGGTCGCTGGCGGCGGCAAGGCGCTGAAGGAACGTCTCGACGAGATCTTCCAGGAAGTCGACGAAGCCATCGAAAACGGATCCAACTTCCTCGTGCTCTCCGATCGCGACTCCAACTACACGTGGGGACCGATTCCGTCGCTGCTGCTCACCTCCGCGGTGCAGCACCATCTGCTGCGCAGACACACGCGCACCCAGATCTCCATGGTCGTCGAGGCCGGCGATGTGCGTGAAATCCACCATGTCGCTCTGCTGATCGCCTATGGCGCGGCGGCCGTCAACCCGTATCTGGCGTTCGAATCTGTCGAAGACCTGTCCCGCAAGGGCTATCTCAACGTCGATGCCGAAACCGCGGTGAAGAACCTGACCAACGCGTTGTCGACCGGCGTGCTCAAGATCATGGCGAAAATGGGCGTCTCCACCATCATGAGCTACCGTGGCGCACAGCTGTTCGAAGCCATCGGCCTGAACAAGGACGTCATCGACGAATACTTCACCGGCACCACCTCCCGCGTCGGAGGCGTCGGACTCGACGAACTGGCCGAAGAGGTCGCCATCCGCCATCGCGTGGCCTACCCGTCGCAGTGGACCGCCCGCCCGCACCGCAACCTGCGCACCGGCGGCGAATACAAGTGGCGTCGTACCGGCGAAGACCACCTCAACGACCCTGAAGCCATCTTCCTGCTGCAGCAGTCCACCCAGCGCGGTGACTACGACATGTTCAAGAAGTACTCGGCGCACATCAACGACACCTCCAACCGTTTGATGACGCTGCGCGGCCTGATGAAGTTCAAGTCCGGTCGCAAGCCGATCGACATCAGCGAGGTCGAACCGGCCAGCGAGATCGTCAAGCGTTTCTCCACCGGCGCCATGAGCTATGGCTCCATCTCCCAGGAGGCGCACGAGACCCTCGCGATCGCCATGAACACCATCGGCGCACGTTCCAACTCCGGTGAAGGCGGCGAATCCGAAGACCGCATCAATGATCCGCTGCGCTACAGCAAGATCAAGCAGATCGCATCGGCACGTTTCGGCGTGACCAGCGACTACTTGGTGCACGCCACCGACCTGCAGATCAAGCTCGCCCAAGGCGCCAAGCCTGGCGAAGGCGGACATCTTCCTGGCGCCAAGGTTCCGCCGTGGATCGCCAAGGTGCGTCACGCGACTCCGGGCGTCGAGCTCATCTCCCCGCCGCCGCACCATGACATCTACTCCATCGAGGATCTGAAGCAGCTGATCAACGACGCGAAGATGGCCAATCCGAAGGCCCGCGTGCACGTCAAGCTCGTTTCCGAGTTCGGTGTGGGCACCATCGCCGCAGGCGTTGCCAAGTGCCATGCCGACGTGGTGCTGATCTCCGGCTACGACGGCGGCACTGGCGCGGCTCCGCTCAACGCCATCAAGCACGCCGGCACCCCGTGGGAGATCGGCCTGTCCGAAACCCAGCAGACGCTCGTGCTCAACGGCCTGCGTTCCCGCATCACCGTGCAATGTGACGGCGAGCTCAAGACGGGCCGCGACGTGGTGATCGCAGCCCTGCTCGGCGCCGAGGAATTCGGTTTCGCCACCGCCGCGCTGATCGTCGAAGGCTGCGTCATGATGCGCGCCTGCCAGAAGAACACCTGCCCGCAGGGCATCGCAACCCAGGATCCCGAACTGCGCGCACGCTTCAAGGGCAAGCCGGAACATGTCATCAACTTCTTCATGTTCATCGCCGAGGAAGTACGCGAGCTGCTCGCCCAGCTCGGCTTCCGCACCTTGGAAGAGGCCGTCGGCCATGTCGAATGCCTCGACCAGAACGAAGCGATCAAGCGTTGGAAGTCTGACGGCATCGACCTGAGCAACGTGCTCATGCAGCCGGGACCGGTGCCGGGAACCATCCTGCACCAGACCATCGAGCAGAACCACGAGCTCGACAAGGCGCTCGACAACAAGCTCATCGAGCTCGCGCAGCCCGCCCTTGAGAAGAAGGAGCCGGTGCGCATCGAGATGCCGATCCGTAACGTGTACCGTACGCTCGGCACCATGGTCGGCTACGAGATCACCAAGCGTTACGGCGAGGAAGGCCTGCCTGACGACACCATCGACATGACGTTCCATGGTGCGGGCGGCCAGTCCATCGGCGCGTTCATTCCGCGTGGCGAGACCATCCGCGTGTACGGCGAAGTCAACGACTACGCGGGCAAGGGACTTTCCGGCGGACGCATGGTCGTGCGTCCGGAGGCGGGCATCACCTTCGATCCGCATGAGAACGTGATCGCGGGCAACGTCACCGGCTTCGGTGCCACTTCCGGCCAGATGTTCGTGGCAGGTCGTGCAGGCGAACGCTTCGGCGTGCGCAACGGCGGCGCTACCTTCGTGGTGGAGGGCGTCGGCGACCATGGTTGCGAATACATGACCGGCGGCACCGTCGTGATCCTCGGTCCCACGGGTCGCAACCTCGGCGCAGGCTTCTCCGGTGGCCACGTGTACGTGCTCGACCTTGACATGAAGCAGGTCAACCCGGCTGCCGCCGCCAACGGCGCGTTGCTGTTCGAACCGCTCGACAGTGAGTCGAACGAAATCGTGCACGGTCTGGTCAAGCAGCATGCCGAAGAAACAGGCTCCGCATTCGCGGCCGGACTGCTCGCCGACTGGGAGAACGCATCCAAGCGATTCACACACATCGTTCCGAAGCACTTCCTTGCCATGCAGAAGGCGATGAAGAACGCCGAAGAGAACAACATCGATTTCAATACGCCCGGCGTCTGGGAACAGGTGTACGAGCAGGTTATGGAAGGAGCGCGCTGACATGGGAGATCCACGTGGATTCCTGAAGGTCCGTACCCGTCGCGAACTGGCCGAACGCCCCGTCGAGGAGCGAATCAAGGATTGGTTCGACGTCCACGCCGAATCCGGCCTGCAGCCTTGGACCACCGAACAGGCGGCCCGATGCATGGACTGCGGCACGCCGTTCTGCATGAGCGGCTGCCCGCTGGGTAACATCATCCCAGAATTCAACGATCTGGTGCGCCAGGAGAAGTGGGAGGACGCGTACAACCGCCTGTCCGAAACGAACAACTTCCCCGAAGTCACAGGCCGCATCTGCCCCGCGTTGTGCGAGGCAGCCTGCGTGCTCGGCATTCACCAGCCGCCGACCATGATCAAGAACGACGAATGCACGATCATCGATCAGGCTTGGGAACTCGACTACGTCAAGCCATTGCCTCCGCAGCGCCTGACCGACCAGACCGTCGCCGTGGTCGGCTCCGGCCCGTCCGGTCTGGCATGCGCCCAGCAGCTTACCCGCGCAGGCCACACCGTGGTCGTATACGAGCGTGATGACGCCATCGGCGGCCTGATGCGCTACGGTATCCCGAACTTCAAACTCGACAAGCGACTCATCGACCGCCGCGTGGAACAGATGGAAGCCGAAGGCACCGTGTTCCGCACCGGCGTGGAGATCGGCAAAGACATCTCATGGGACGATCTGCGATCCCGCTACGATGCCGTGGTCGTCGCCATCGGCTCCACCGTGCCGCGCGACATGAAGATTCCGGGCCGTGAACTCAAGGGCATCCACTTTGCCATGGAATTCCTGCCCGACGCGACCCGCCGCGTCTACGGCGTCAAGCCAGTCAACGACATCACCGCTGAAGGCAAGCACGTCGTGATCATCGGTGGCGGCGACACCGGATCCGACTGCCTGGGCACGTCCATCCGCCAAGGCGCCAAGGACGTCACTGTGCTGCAGATCATGCCGCAGGAACCAAGCGAACGCCCGGCCAACCAGCCATGGCCGACCTTCGCGCGCCTGTACCAGAAGACCTCCTCCATGGAAGAAGGCTTCGAAACCCAGCGCGCCGAGTACGTGTACAGCACGGATTCTGTGAACTTCGTCGGTACCGAAGAGGAACAGGCCAAGGTGAAGGTGGAGCACTCCACCGCTACTGAAGGCTTCGTGGCCGATGAGAACGGACATGTGACCGGTCTCAAGGTAGTGAACGTTGCACCCGGCGAAAACGGACCGTTCACCCGTCAGCCCGGCACCGAACGCGTGATTCCGGCTGATTTGGTGCTCATCTCCGTCGGCTTCCTGCACCCGGACACCACCACGCTCGTGGACCAGCTGCCCGTCGACCTTGACGGACGAGGCAATGTGGCGCGCAACGACAAGTTCGCTACCAGCCAGGACGGCGTGTTCGCCTGTGGTGACGCCGGACGCGGTCAGAGCCTCGTGGTGTGGGCCATCTCCGAAGGCCGTTCCTGCGCGGCCGCCGTGGACGAATACCTCACCGGCGCTACCGAACTGCCGGCACCCATCGTCGCATCCAAAAGGCCGATGATGCTGCCGCGCTGAACATAAGCAGTTAACGTAACAGAAAAATCGTCCGATTCTCCGCCAAAACGGAATCGGACGATTTTTCATATCCCCACTTCCCGGAACCTCGAACAATACAGACGTGGCATAAACGTCCGAATGACGTGCCGTTCGGCGAAAAACCGGCAGTCATGCAGTAAAGTGAACTGCAGCACATCGCAACAAAGGAGTGACCCAATGCCAAATCGTGCAGAACGTCGAGCGCAGGCAAAGAACAACCGCAGGGGAGTGCCGCAGCAGTACGACCAAACCCATGGCCGCGCACGTTCCGGAATGCTGGACGAATACCAGCTGCAGGAAAAGTCCCGCCGACTGCAAGACGGTACCGATGGACCTTGGAAGCCGACCGGCGGCACCATCGAAGAAACCGAAAGCCTGCTGACCACCAGCCCGAACTACACGAACCCGAAGATGTTCAAGGCACCGCATTCCGCACGCCAATGGTTCCGCGTGATCAGCTGGCTGCTCATCGCACTGTCCGCAATCGCATTCCTGGTGATCATGTGGCTGCCGTCACATCCCATGTGGTTGGTCGCCACGGTCTCCATCGTCTTCGCTGTCGGTGTGCTTAGCCTGTTCTTCACGGCGGGTAACCCGAAGCATAATCCGAACCTCGATCAGAATGGTACGGCCGTCTGATGGTAAGGCGATGAACGCAGAGCGGGGCTGCATCCGATGGAAGGATGCAGCCCCGCTTTCGCATGCGAGTCACGAATGACGGCACTATTCGTTCCTGGTTTATTGATCTCCTTGCCTGCATTTTTAGGAAAGATGCAAAACTTTGTGACACGAATGAAACAATCAGGCGTTTCATTGAAAAATTGCCTTACAGTAGTGATGGAACAACTGCCTGACTCGAAGAGGAGAGCACAGATATGAAGGTTGACATCCTTTCCCGTGAATATCCGCCCAAGGTGTATGGCGGCGCAGGCGTGCACGCGGAGGAGCTTTCCAAAGTTCTGGCGGAACGCGTGGATGTGACGGTCCGTGCGTTTGACGGACCACGTGCCGAGAATGAGATTCCCGAAATCCCGGGTGACAATCCGAAAGGTTCGCTCAAGGTCGTCGGATACGACGTTCCCAAGGAACTCCAGGAAGCAAACGGCGCGCTGAAGACGTTCGGCGTCGATCTGCAGATCGCCGACGATGTGGACGCCGACATTATCCACGCGCACACGTGGTATGCATGCTTGGCCGGATACCTTGCCAAGATGCTGCACGGAACGCCGCTGGTCATCACCGCGCATTCCCTCGAACCGTTCCGCCCATGGAAGCGTGAACAGCTGGGTGGCGGCTACGATTTGAGCTCGTGGGCCGAGCGTGACGCATACGAGCATGCCGACCGCGTGATCGCCGTGTCCGCAGGAATGCGCGAAGACATCCTGAGCGCCTATCCGAATCTTGACCCCGACAAGGTGGTCGTGGTGCACAACGGTATCACCATGAGCCAGTTCGAAACCCCATCCGACGACGATCCGGGCTGGAAGGTGTTCGAACGCTACAATATCGACCGCAACAAGCCCACGCTGCTGTTCGTCGGACGTATCACCCGGCAGAAGGGCCTGCCATACCTGCTTCAGGCGTTGCATTTCGTCGATCCGGGCATCCAGATCGTGCTATGCGCGGGCGCGCCCGACACTCCGGAGATCATGAACGAGGTCAAAACCGCGTTCGCCAAGCTTGACGAGGAGCGCGGCAACATCATCTGGATTGAGGAGATGTTGCCGAAGCCGGAGCTCAACGCGCTTGAGCACGGTTGCGACGCGTTCATCTGCCCATCCATCTACGAGCCACTCGGTATCGTGAACTTGGAGGCCATGGCGTGTGGCCTTCCGGTGGTGGCCTCCGCGACCGGCGGCATTCCCGAAGTCGTCGTCGATGGCGAAACCGGATATCTCGTGCCTGTCGACCAGCTGCACGACGGCACCGGCACTCCGACCAATCCAGACAAGTTCGTGCATGACATGGCCGACGCTATCAACCGCATCATGGCCGATCCTGAAAAGGCGAAGCAGATGGGACAGGCCGGTTACGAGCGTGCGCGCGACCACTTCAGCTGGGAGTCGATCGCCGACAAGACCGTCAAGGTCTATGAAGACGTGCTTGCCGAGCAGGGCAAAACCGCCGAATAACCAGTTCACCACGTAGACGATGCGTGGAACGCCTTCCGCTGAAAGCATTATGCTGGCGGAAGGCGTTTCCATATCTACAAGCCGAACAACGATAGGGGAGGAAGAATGCCGGAGCAGAACATCGCACTGGAACTCGCTGACGTGGAATTTCGTCGCCGTGGACGCGTGATTCTCACCAAGGTCAATCTGAAAATCAACAAGGGCGAGAAATGGGTGCTGTTCGGACCCAACGGCATCGGCAAATCCAGCTTGGTTCAAATGATGAGCACCAGAGGATTCCCGTCGGAAGGCACCGTCGACATTCTCGGCAATCGCTTGGGCAAGGTCGATGTGTTCTCCTATCGCAACCGTATCGGTTTGAGCTCCGCGGAACTGAGTCGCGCGTTCCCTCCCCAAGAAGATCCGCTCGACGCCATCGTGACCGCATTGACCGCGACCACCGGCCGTTGGCGCGACACCTACACCGACGAAGACTATGCCAAGGCGCGCTCCCTGATGTGCGAATTCGGCATCGAATACCTCGAAGGCAAGATGATGTTCAAGCTTTCGGAAGGCGAACGTACGCGCGTGCTGATCTGCCGTGCGCTGATGGCCGATCCGGATTTGCTGATTTTGGACGAGCCGACTACCGGTCTTGATTTGGGCGGTCGTGAGATTGCGCTTCGTGCGTTGAGCCGTGTCGGCGCCGAGCAGTCGGATCGTGCCGTGGTGCTGGTGACGCATCGTCTTGAGGAGATTCCGCAGGGATTCGACCATGTGGCGATCATGGGCAGGATCACCGGCAGCGAGGCCGACGCCTACGCCGACAATGTCGCAGGCAACGATCCGGCTCCGGGCACCATCGTGTACTCGGGTGATCTGGAACACGGTTTCACTTCGGAACGGTTGAGCGAAGTGTTCGGTTTGGAGCTTGAGGTGACGCATGCGAATGGACGTTGGAGCGCGTACGCGCGGTAACGGGTGCTGTGTGCGCCGGAATATGCTGTAGCATGAATAGCGTCGGACAGGAGTCATTCGGTTCCGTGCTGTCGTGATGGTGGAATCCGTGTGGGTATGAAGGAGTGATTGATGCGTCGAGGACCGTTGACGGCGGGTGAGAAGGTACAGTTCACGGATCGCAGATCCAATAAGATCACCGACCAATTGGTGCCGGGCGGTGTGACGCAGACCTCGCACGGCATCATTCTGCATGACGATGTGATCGGGCAGTCGGAAGGGTCCGTGGTGGTGACGGTGAGCGCCAAACGTGAGGCGCAGATCAATCAGGATCATCCGGAACGCGACGCCAACAAGCCTTGGAAGGGAACGCGCGCCATTGGCGGATGGCAGTTCGCGGTGATGCGCCCTCGGTTGGCCGATTATGTGCTGTCGATGCCTCGTGGCGCGCAGATCATGTATCCGAAGGACATTGCCCAAGTGATTCAGCTTGGCGACATTCGTTCCGGCATGAACGTGTTGGAATCCGGTGCCGGATCCGGCGCCATGAGCGTCAACCTGCTGGACGCGGTGGGGGAGCGTGGAAGACTGACCACCATCGAGATGCGTTCGGAATTCGCCCGCGTGGCCGAAGCGAATGCCACGGTCTATTTCGGCGGGCGCCCCGCATGGTGGGATCTGAAAATCGGTGATTTCGATTCGGTCGCCGCCACATTGCCGGAGCATTCCTTCGACCGCATCATGCTTGACATGCTTGACCCCTGGAACCGTCTTGAGCAGGCATACCGAGTGATTGCGCCCGGCGGTGTGCTCGTGGCGTATGTGACCACTACTACGCAGCTAAGCCGTATGGCGGAGGCGTTGAGGGAGGCTGGCTGCTGGACGGAACCGGATATCCAGGAGACTCTGGAACGCGACTGGAAGGTTCAGGGATTGGCGATACGTCCCGACCATCAGATGATCGGACACACCGGCTTCCTTATGGTTTCGCGGGCTATGGCGCCGGGATTTCAGGCGTTGCGCAAGCGTGACCGTGCCACGAAAGACACGACCACCGATATTGATTCGCTGAGCGCCGAAGAACGTGCCGAACAGCTCGAAGATCTTGAGTTGCGGGATATTTCCGATCGCAAGTTGCGTAAGGTGCTGCGTGATCTCGACGCGCAGGTCGAGGCTATCGGCGATTGATACGGTGTTTCTTGCCGTTGTTCTGAGACAATAGTCATAGCGCGTTGCGTTGGTGCATACGCTGGATCGTTAAGGATTGGAGCATTCGTCCATGGGAACGAGCCTCAAGAAGGTTGCGAAAAAAGCCAAGGATTACAAGTATGTGTTGCTGGTGATGCGTCACGCCAAAACCGAGCCGTTTGGTGACGGTGGCGACGCCGGGCGTGAGCTGACCGACAAGGGGCGTAAGCAGGCGAAAGCCGTCGCCAAAGGCCTGGCCGCGCACAAGATGGTGCCGACGCGCATCGCGTGCTCCAGCGCCACCAGGGCCAGGCAGACCTGCGATCGCATGCTTAAGGTGTTCGGCGACGACCCGAAGGTCGACTATCGTCAGAGTCTGTACGAAGGTGGGGTGCAGTCGGTATTTGACGAGCTTGCCCAGACCAAGGAGAAGCATCGCGAGCTGTTGGTGCTCGGCCATGAGCCCACTGTGTCGATCGCATGCCAATGGCTGGCGAGCTCCGAATCGGATGCAATGCTGCTCGACATGCTGAATCTGGGCATGTCGCCGGCATCGCTCGCCGTGTTCGGATCAAATGAGCCATTCAACCAATGGCAGCTGCACAGTGGCGAACTCATCGCATTGCTGACGGCCAAGGATTTTGAATGATTCCTTCGCCTCTCGACATGATGCTGAGAGGCGTGAAATGTTGCCATGCCAACTGATATAAATCGTGCTTATAGCGACACTTAAATTTTCTTGATGAGTTATAGCTGGCGATTTCGTGGTAGCTTGAGCGGGTTGCATTGTTCATATCAGATGGAGGATTCATGTCCGTTCTCACTTCCGTCTCCGGTTTCCCTCGCATCGGCCAGAACCGCGAGCTGAAGAAGATTATCGAAGCTTATTGGAAGGGTGTCGCAACGCTCGACGACGTGCGCGCCACCGCCAAGGAGCTGCGCGCCAAGCATTGGAAGCTGCAGCAGGAAGCCGGAATCGATTTGATTCCGAGCAACGACTTCAGCTATTACGACCAAATGCTCGACACTGCCATCCTGCTGAACGTCATTCCGCAGCGCTACCAGCGCCTCGCCTTCGACAATCCCGAAGAGACGCTGTTCGCCATGGGCCGCGGCTACCAAGGAGACAAGGGCGACGTCACCGCGCTGCCGATGAAGAAGTGGTTCACCACCAACTACCACTATCTGGTGCCGGAAGTCGACGAAGCCACCGACATCAAGCTCAACAGCACCAAGCCGTTCGACGAATTCAACGAGGCGAAGGCGCTCGGCATCACCACCAAGCCGGTGCTCATCGGCCCGTACACCTTCCTCAAGCTCGCCCGCAATCCGCAGGCCGAAGAACTCGAATACGACAAGGGCCTGGTCAACGCGGTCGCCGCCGTCTACGCCGAGGTCGTGGCCAAGTTCGCCGAGCTGGGCGCCGAATGGATCCAGATCGACGAACCGTACCTCGTGCTCGACAAGGAGCCGGGCGACGTCGAACTGTTCAAGAGCCTGTACACCAAGATCCTGCCCGCACGCGACGGCAAGATCAAGGTGCTGCTCAACACCTACTTCGGCCACATCGCCGACGTGTATGAGACAGTCAACCTGCTCGCCTTCGACGGCATCGGACTCGACCTCAACGAAGGCAAGGACGAGAATCTCGCCGCCGTTGAAAAGTTCGGCGTCGCAGAGAGCACCACCATCTTCGCCGGTGTGGTCAACGGCCGCAACATCTGGCGTAACGATTACGCCGTCAGCCTTGGACTCGTCGACGCGCTGAAGAAGGTCACCGACAACGTGGCCGTCTCCACCGCAAGCTCCCTGCTGCATGTGCCGTTCAGCACCGAAGGTGAAGACGGTCTCGCCGATGATGTGCGCAAGCATTTCGCCTTCGCCGTTGAAAAGCTCGGCGAACTGCACGACCTCGCGGTTCTCGCCGACGCCAGCGAGGAAGACAAGAAGGCATCCGGGGCATTGGCAGCCAACCAGGCGCTCTTCGACGGTACCCGCGTCGCCGCCGACAAGAACGTGGCGGAACGTCTCGCAGCCCTGACCGACTCGGACTTCGTGCGCCAGCCGGCACGTGCCGAACGTCAGAAGGCACAGCGGGAGGCGTTGAACCTGCCATTGCTGCCGACCACCACCATCGGATCCTTCCCGCAAACCAAGGAAGTGCGCGCCGAACGCGCCAGACTGCGCAAGGGCGAAATCACCAAGACTGAATACGACGAATACATGAAGGCGCAGATCGACGCCTGCATCAAGCATCAGGAGCAGATCGGCCTTGACGTGCTCGTGCACGGCGAATTCGAGCGTAACGATATGGTCGAATACTTCGGCCAGAACCTCAACGGTTTCCTGTTCACCAAGAACGCTTGGGTGCAGTCCTACGGCACCCGTTGTGTGAAGCCTCCGATCGTATGGGGCGACGTGTCCCGCGCCAACCCGATCACCGTGGAATGGAGCGCCTACGCACAGTCCCGTACCAGCCATGTGATGAAGGGCATGCTCACCGGCCCGGTCACTATTCTCAACTGGTCCTGGCCACGCGAGGACATCACCCACGAGCAGCAGACCCAGCAGCTGGCCCTCGCCATCCGCGACGAAGTGCTCGACCTCGAAGCCGCAGGCATCAAGGTCATCCAGATCGACGAGGCCGCCCTGCGTGAAAAGCTGCCGCTCAGGAAGACCGACTGGCACAAGAAGTACCTCGACTGGGCCATTCCGGCATTCCGACTGGTGCACTCCGCGGTCAAGCCGACCACGCAGATCCACACCCACATGTGCTACTCGGAGTTCAACGACATCATCACCGACATCGACGCCATGGACGCCGACGTGATCTCCTTCGAAGCCTCCCGCGGCGATCTCGTGGTGCTCGACGCCATTCACGACGCCAACTTCGAAACCGAAGCTGGCCCGGGCGTCTACGATATCCACTCGCCGCGCATCCCGTCCGAAGCCGAAATCGAGGAACGCATCTACGAAATCCTCAAGAAGATGGACGTCGAAAAGGTGTGGATCAACCCCGACTGCGGTTTGAAGACCCGCGGCAACGCCGAAACCTGGCCAAGCCTCGAAAACCTCGTGGCCGCAGCCCAGGCTGTGCGTGCCAAGCTGACCAAATAAGGCGAAACGTTAGGAACAAGACGACAGCCATGCATTCGCCAATGTTCTCGCTCGAGGTGTTCCCTCCGAAGCGAACCTCCCCTGTAGGCACCATCTACGACACGTTGGATGGCCTGCAGGGGTTGGACCCCGATTTCATTTCCGTCACCTACGGCACCGGCAAATCATCCGACCGTACATTGACCGCGCGCATCGCCCACACGGTAAGCGAATACGGCATCCCCAGCGTGGCCCATCTGACCGCGCAGTATCTGAACAAGGATGACGTCGACCAGGCACTCGACATGTTCGAACAGGCCAAGGTCTCCGGCGTGCTCGCCTTGCGTGGCGACCGCATCGACGGTGCCGAACCGGCAGGAGTATTCGAACATGCCAGCGATCTGGCCGTATACATCCGCCAGCAACGTCCGGACATGAAAATCTACGGCGCCTGCTACCCGGAAAAGCACCCACAGTCGGCAACGCTGGAAGAGGACATCGACAATCTCAAAAAGAAAGTCGATGCCGGCGTGACGCATCTGATCTCACAACTGTTCTACGACAACGAGGACTTCCTGAGATTCCTCGACAAAGCGAGGGCTGCGGGAATCGACGTGCCGATCGAAGCGGGCATCATGCCGGTCATGAACGCGAAATCGGTGCTGAACATGTCGAACAAATGCCAGTCGAAAGTTCCTGAAAAACTCGGCATCATGCTCGATAAATGGGGAGGTGACAAGGCTCTGCTCAAAGAAGCGGGCATCGCCTACGCATCCGAGCAGATCTGCGAACTGGTGGCGCGGGGCGTCGACGGCGTGCACCTGTACACGATGAACCATCCATGTGTCAGCCGACGCATTTGGTCCAACGTCAAACCATTCTTCGTCTGATTTCAGGCGATGCAACAAACATCAAGGGTGGTTGCGGGTATTTCGCAACCGCCCTTGGTTTTATCAGCGGTTACTATAGAAACCATGACTTCCATGCAACACAAGTTCGGGGCGCTTGATCTGATTCGAGCAGGGCTGCAAGATCTCGACAGGGCTCGCACGTTGTTCGACGAGCTGCACAATGACGGCATCGATGACGACAGGATGCGGCTGCTACTAGCCACGCTGGAAAAAGCGTGCGATCCCGACATCGCACTCAGCAACCTGGTGGACATCATCAAAGTGATGCAAAGTCAAGGCAAGGATTTCACCAACATCATCGCCGATGAAAACTCTTTCGTGCGACTGATCACCGTGCTCGGCGTATCCGATGAAATGGGCAAGCTCATGCGATTCCGCCCGGAACTCGTGGAGGCCGCAGCCAACGATGCCTGCGAAAGCCACCTTTACAATCACGAACAGCGCAGAGCGCATGTGCTCAAATCGGTAGGAGCCGATCCCAATGACCACACCATGCCGACCGCAAGCCTGCCACTTGCCGAAGCTGCGACGGCGCTACGTAAAACCTATCGCAAACAACTCGCCGCAATCATGGCGCAAGACGCCACGGCGAACGATCCCATCGAAATCCAACCGCGCATCAGCACCGAACTTTCCGACCTTGCGGACGCGGCGCTTGAAGGCGCGCTCGCCATCGCACGCCATGAAGTGGACGGCAGCGAACATGTGCGTTTCGCCATCATCGGCATGGGCAAACTGGGCGCACAGGAGCTCAACTATGTATCCGACGTGGACCTGATCTACGTGGTGGAACCCGCCGACATGGACACCAACGGCATGGCACTCAGCCGAATCGGCACCAAAATAGCCACCACGCTGCAACGTGTATGCCAATCCGTCATCATGGGCGTCGCAGAACCGACACTCTGGCAGATCGACGGTGGACTACGCCCCGAAGGCAAGGACGGTCCGCTGGTACGCAGACTCGAATCCCACGAAGCCTATTACGAGCAATGGGCGGAAAACTGGGAATTCCAGGCCCTGCTCAAAGCCCGCCCGGTAGCCGGCGACACCGACCTCGGACAAGCGTATATGGATATGACCCGACCGTTCGTTTGGACAGCTTCCAAGCGAGACAACTTCGTCTATGACTGCCAGCAGATGCGCAAACGTGTCGAAGACCTTATTCCCAACCCGCTGAAAGACCGCGAAATCAAACTCGGCAGGGGAGGCTTGCGCGACGTCGAATTCACCGTGCAGATGCTCCAACTCGTGCACGGCCGCTCCGACGAAGCATTGCGTACCAGCTCCACACTCGAATCCCTGCAGGCCTTGGCCGAAGGCGGGTACGTCTCACGCAAACAAGCCAAGAAACTTTCATGGGACTACCGATTCGAACGTGTGATGGAACACCGCCAGCAAATGTGGGCGCTCAAACGCACCCACCTGTTCCCAGACCTCGGCAAAGCCAACGCTGGCGGTCTTGAACGCAAACGAGACATCACCATCGACGAGCTGAACCAAAATCCCGAACTACGTCGACTCGCGCGCGCATTTCACATGCATCCCGAAGAACTCGTCAACAAATACGATGAGACACGTCGTGAGGTGCGTCACCTGCACATGGACATCTATTACCGGCCCATGCTGCCCATCAACGCGGGACTCGACGACGAACAGGTGGAACTCTCCACGAAAGCCACGCAGGAACGATTCGAATCCATCGGATTCGCCGATGCCGACGCGGCCATGCGGCACGTCACCGCGCTCACCGCAGGCATCTCCCGTGCGGCAAAAATCAACCGCATCCTGCTCCCCGCAGTACTGCAATGGCTCGGCGAAGGGCAGAATCCCGACATGGGACTGCTTAACTGGCGCAAACTTGAAGAAAACTTCGGCTCCGAAAGCGGATACCTCGGATTCCTACGCGATTCACCATCCGCGGCACAACGCCTATGCCACGTACTATCCAACTCACGATTCCTCGGCGACGCACTCAACAAATCCGTCGAATCAGTCACATGGCTCGGCAACGACGACTCTTTGCAACCACGTTCGCGAGAAAGCCTCGACATTCAAACCAAGGCGACGCTTGAACGCAATGCCGGCAACATCAACGATTTCGCCAACTCCATCCGAGCCATGCGCAGACACGAAATCGAACGCATCGGTCTCGCTTGGATGAGTGGCGTGATCGACGATGAAGCATCGCTCGCCGGCATGACCGACGTATACGACGCGGCCATCGAAGCATCGCTGCAGTGGGCCATCCAGCATCGCATCAACGACATACAGATCGACGAAGCTCCGGCGGCGATCGCCATCATCGGCATGGGACGGTACGGCGGTAGGGAAGTGAACTTCAGCTCTGATGCTGACGTGATCATCATCTACAGGCCGGCCGAAGGTGCCGATGACGACCAAGCCAACCTTTTCGCACGAAAAGTGCAGGAAGACCTACGTGCGATCCTGCAAGGTCCAACCACATTCGAACCAAAAATCGAACTTGACATGGATCTTAGGCCTGAAGGCAAAAACGGACCGCTCGTACGTTCCTACGCATCCTGCGAGGAATACTATCGATCCTGGGCAAGCACATGGGAGCATCAGGCGCTATTACGCGCACGATATGCGGCAGGCGACGCGTCTCTTGCCGAGGATTTCCTCATGAACATCGCCGACCCGTTGCGTTATCCGAAAATCGATCTTACGGAAACGCAGATCGCCGAAATCCGCAAACTCAAGGCACGTATGGAAGCTGAACGTCTGCCGCGCGGAGTACGTAGGGATCGCCATCTGAAGCTCGGCAAGGGCGGACTGTCTGACGTTGAGTGGACGATCCAGTTGCTGCAATTGCAGCATGCGGGAGACAATGCCAACTTGCGTGTCAACGGTACGTTGCAGGCATTGAACGAGTTGGAACATCGCAAGCTGATTTCCGCTGGCGATGCTGTGGTGTTGCGTAAGGCATGGCGTATGTGCACGGCCGCGCGCAACGGCAGTTATCTGTGGAGCGGACGCGTCAATCAGGCTGATATTTTGCCGGACGATTCATATTCGCTGGGAGGCATCGCCGTGTATCTCGGTTACGATGCGAATCGCGGCCAACATTTCGAAAACGACCTGCTCGCCGTGATACGCAAAGCCCGTGACGTAACGGAACGCCTGTTCTACGGTCGTTCGTGAGTCGTGCCATTTGAACGGCTAGGAGCATGGTGTGGCCGTCGGACCGAAGTTATACGGCTCTGACGGTTATGCTGATTCAGGGTTTCGTGCATGGAAGGATGGAGGTTGCGCCACGAATACTTGTGAACACGCGGTGAACTGGCAGGGTCTGCATTTCAGGCTATAGTTGGCTAGGTCACTTCGAGTGGCCACCTTCAACCACAAGTTGCATGAAAGGTGAGCCGTTGTCTTCAGTACTCGAACAGGCGGTTGAAACGCCGATGGTCGGGAAAAGCGTCATCACATTGGATGATCTTTCCATTCGCCAGATTCAAGAATTACTCCACAAGGCGCAGTACATTGATTCTCATCGTAAAGAAGTGGCGCACACCTGCGACGGCAGGGTGCTCGCCACTTTATTTTATGAGCCCAGCACCCGTACGCGTCTGAGCTTTGAAACCGCCATGCTCCGACTCGGCGGCAAGGTGATCGGCTTCGCCGGCGCCCAGCTCGCTTCCGTGACCAAGGGCGAAACCATTTCGGACACCCTGAAAACCGTGTCCAACTACGTGGACGTGGTGGCGATCCGCCACCCGAAGGAAGGCGCCGCGCTCGTGGCGTCCCGTGCAGCCTCCGTGCCGGTCATCAACGCCGGCGATGGTGGACATATGCACCCCACGCAGACTCTGGCCGATCTTGCGACGATGCAGTCGCGCTTCGGTCGCGTGAACAATCTGACTGTCGGACTGTGCGGCGATCTGACTTTCGGGCGCACCGTGCATTCCCTGATCGAAACCCTGTGCCGTTTCGGCAACGTGAACTTCGTGCTGATCAGCCCGGATGAGCTCAAGACCCCGCAGTATGTGCTCGACCGCATCAACGCCACCGACTCCTGCTCCTACACGGAAGTCAAGGATCTCGTTTCCGTGATCGGCGATCTCGACGTGCTGTACATGACCCGAGTGCAGAAGGAACGCTTCTTCAACGAAGACGACTATCTGCGACTGCGCGACACCTACATTCTCGACGAAGCCAAGATGGCTTACGCCAAGAAAGACATGGCCGTGCTGCACCCGCTGCCGCGAGTCAACGAAATCGCCGTCGAAGTGGATGACGACCCACGCGCTGCCTACTTCGAACAGGTCAAGAACGGCATGCTTATGCGCATGGCATTGGAAAGCTCGGTGGTCGGAGACGAACTGCCGGGATATGAACCGCTTGAATCCAAGGAGGTTGCAGCCTGATGGAAGTCACCAGCATTCAGAACGGCATCATCATCGACCATGTGCCTGCTGGCACCGCGCTCAAGGTGCTCGAATACCTGAAAATTGATCCGGCTAAGACCAAGCTCGCGCTGATCATGAACACCGACAGCCACATGTTCGGCACCAAAGACATCATCAAAATCGAAAGCGAAGAGGAAGCCGAAACCATCGACCTTGACGTGCTCGGCCTTGTGGCACGCACCGCAACCGTCGGCATTGTGCGCGGCGGTAAAATCGTAGAGAAAAAGCAGCCTACACTGCCGGAACATGTGGTCAATATCATCAAATGCGTGAACCCGCGCTGCGTGACTACCACCGAGCCGGCCGTACAGATGTTCCACCTGGTGCATTCCGACCGTCAGGAATACCGCTGCGACTACTGTGACGAGGAAGCGAAGTTCTGACCCATGACCCTCACCCTTCACGACATCAAGGTTTGGAACACCGGCGAAGTCATCGACCTGATCGTCCCATCTGACGCTGATGAAACGGTGGACGCTTCGGCCATGACCATCGCCCCGGGATTCGAAGATCCCCACGTCCACTTCCGCGATCCGGGCCAGACCTACAAGGAATCCATGGTTTCCGGTTGCGCGGCTGCCGCCTCTGGCGGGTATACGAACGTGCTCATCATGCCGAACACCGTTCCCGCCATGGATGGCGTGAAGGTGACGGCGGGGGAACCGGGCGCCAGTGAAGTGCTCGACGCCGGTTTCGACACGGTTATCGACTATTTGCAGCATTACGAACAAGCCCATGATGTGACCTTGCCGGTGCGTTATGACCTGTGCGTATGCGCTTCCAAAGGGCGTGCAGGCAAGGAAGCAACCGACGTGGCCGACTGGATCGGCTACCTGCCTGAACACGATGACGACAACAAGGACGCCTACCAGCTGTGCCACCCGGTGACCGCCATCAGCGATGACGGTTCCGCGGTAACACCGGAAATCCTCGACCAAGTGTTCGACAACGTCAAGAAATCAGGCTTATACCTGATCGAGCATTGCGAACACCACGACACCGGGGCGGTCAATGAAGGTCCCGTATCACGAGAACTGGGCGTACCCGGCATTCCCGAAGATACCGAACTGAAAATCGTCGAACGCGATATCGAGATGGCGCGCAAAACCGGCGTGCATGTGCACTTCCAGCATGTCAGCACTGCGATTTCTTTCGACGCGATTCGCAAGGCCAAAGCTGAAGGCTTACCGATCACGTGCGAAACTGCACCGCACTACGTTGCGTTGTGCGATGAAGCATTGCTGAAATACGGCACTCTCGCCAAGATGAATCCGCCGTTGCGCTCCGAAGAGGATCGCAAGGCAACCATCGCAGCCGTAGCTGACGGCACCGTCGATCTGCTGGCCACCGACCATGCACCGCATACCATGGAAGAGAAGGACCTTGGTTTCCTCGATGCTCCGAACGGCATCATTGGTCTTGAATGCGCGTATGGCGTATGCCACAAGATTCTTGTGGACGGTGGCTTTATCTCCGACGAACGCCTGATTGAACTCATGTCGACTGCGCCAGCCGAACTTATGGGCCACAGCAAGGCCGACGTCACAGCGTTGCTTGACGAATACGCAGACGCCGTCCCCGGAGACGACGACACCAAACGCGTGCTGGATCTCGTCAAGGTTCCTGCAGAAGACCGCGCGGATCTGGTGGTGCTCAACACCGACGAGGCATGGACCGTGAATCCTGAACGATTCCATTCCTCGGCTCGTAACACCCCGTTTGGTGGATGGCAGGTCACCGGCCGTCCGCTCGCCACCATCATCGGCTCGAAACTAGTCTTCAGCCGTATCAACAAGGAGGATTGATGGATCGCCTGATCGAAGCAATCGAAGCCAAGCAGAATCCGAGCGTTGTGGGACTTGACCCGACCGAAGCGCTCGTGCCAGCGCAAATCGTGGCCGGCTTTGCCGAGGAAATCAGCGAACAGGTTGAAGATCCGGCGGAAGCGCCGTCCATGCAGCTTTCCGTGGCCTTCTTCGAATTCAACCGCGCCATCATCGACGCCGTCGCAGACATCGTGCCTGCGGTCAAACCACAGATCGCCATGTATGAGACGCTCGGTCCGGCAGGCATCGACGCCTACACCATGACCTGCGAATACGCCAAGCAGCAGGGCCTGTACGTGCTCGGCGACGTCAAGCGCGGAGACATCGGCTCTACCGCGGCTGCATATGCTCATCACCTCAGCGGTATAGGATTGGACGACACCGCCTATGATCCATGGCATGAGGATGCGGTGACCGTGAACCCATACCTCGGCACCGATGGCATCACACCGTTCGTCGACGCCGCCACCGCCAACGACAAAGACATTTTCGTGCTTGTACGCACCTCCAATCCGTCTAGCAGTGAACTGCAGGAACTTGAACTCGCCTCCGGTGAACGCGTATACGAGCATGTCGCCGATCTGGTGGAAGGCTGGGGCGCCGAAACCATCGGCAAGAACGGCTATTCACGTGTAGGCGCAGTGGTCGGAGCCACGCACCCAGAGGAAGGCAAGGCATTGCGCGCACGCATGCCGCACACGTTCTTCCTTGTACCGGGATACGGCGCTCAAGGCGGCACCGCGCAAGGTGTGGCCGGCATGTTCGACCGTGACGGCATGGGTGCGCTTGTCAACTCGTCACGTGGCGTTATCGGTGCATGGAAAAAGTCCGGCAAGTATTCTGAATCCATGAGCGCCGACGATGCTCTGGATCTGGTTGCGGAATCAGCCCGTGAGGCAGCCAAAGATATGCGTGACAATCTGCGTGCGGTCTTGCCGTAACCTGCCGACTGGCCAACTGTTCAATCTGAAAGAAAAACAACCACCAAACCATCGAACGTAACAGAGAGGGAGTTCATGACCACCGCAACAACGTTCGTTCCGACCGTTGCCGAAGCGACTGCGGCAGGCTTTTTCCCGAGCCGGCATGAAGTCGAGGTCGTTGACAATCAGGAACTGACTGACGGCGTGTACCGTTTGACGTTCCGTGACGAATACATCGCCAGCCATGCAAAGCCGGCACAATTCGTTGACGTATATTCCAACGATCCAAGCAAGCTGATGCCGCGTCCGTTCGGCGTTTGCGAAACCAACGGCGACGAAGTCAGCCTCATGTTCGCCGTGGTAGGCAAGGGCACCGCAGAATTTGCCGGATTGAAAGCTGGGGACACCATTCGTGTGATGGGCCCGCTCGGCAATTCGTTCAAGACCAAGGAGCCCGCCAATTATGTGCTCGTGGCAGGAGGTCTTGGCGTGCCTCCGCTCGTGCATGCGGCACAGCATATCGCCGGCATCGAAGGCGCGGTCAGCACCGCGGTGTTCGGCTACCGCAACGTGCGTTTCGGCGACGAATATGCGGGCAAGTATGCCGACAAGGTGTACAGCATCGACGAGAGCGAAGGCAACGTGATCACCTTGCTTGACCGCATCGAAGGCGAGTTGATGGATTCGGGACTCAAGCCGGTGATTCTGACCTGCGGTCCTCTGCCGATGATGAAGGCCGTCGCCGCATGGGCCGTGAAGCGTGACATGGCGTGCCAGCTGAGCTTGGAACAGCGCATGGGCTGTGGCTATGGCACTTGCGTGCTGTGTACGGTCGACACGTTGGACGGACGTTTGAAGGTCTGCTCCGATGGTCCGGTCTTTACTCGCGAACGTTTGGGATGGGGTGAATGAGATGATCGACGATACCCAGCATGAGAACCTGTACGGTTCGTACGAGTGGAAGCATCCCACGCAGGTGGCGGGCGTGCCGTGGAAGAATCCGGTCGCCACGGCTTCCGGCACCTTCCAGTATGCGGCGGTCCGCTGGTTCTACGACGTGAGCCAACTGGGCGCGGTCACCACCAAGGGCGTCTCCCCGGTGCCATGGGAAGGCAATCCCGGCATTCGTACCGCTGAAGGCCCATCCAGCAACATCAACGCGGTCGGCCTGCAGAACCCGGGTGTGGACCATTATTTGGAAGACGACCTGCCCAAGCTCAAGGCCATCAACGCCACGGTCATCGCCAATGTGGCCGGTCACTGCGACGACGACTATGTCGAAGTCGTGTCCAAGCTGAACGATTCTCCGGCAGACATGCTGGAAATCAACGTGAGCTGCCCGAACGTGTCCGCCGGAGGTATGAGCGTCGGCACTGATCCGGTGGCGTTGAGCCGTCTGATCACCCGCCTGCGCAAGCTCACCGACAAGAAGATGATTGTCAAGCTCACGCCGAACGTCACCGACATCACCGTGCCTGCCCGCGCGGCCGTGGAAAGCGGCGCCGACGCGCTGAGCATGATCAACACACTGCTCGGCATGCGCATCAACATTCGCACTGGAGAACCGATCATCGACCATGTGACCGGCGGCGTTTCCGGACCGGCCGTGCTGCCGATGGGACTCGTGGCCGTGTGGAAGACCCGCTCCGCATTACCGAACACTCCGATCATCGGCATCGGCGGCATCGATTCCGGTGAGAAGGCGCTTGAATACCTGTATGCCGGAGCGAACGCCGTGGAAGTCGGTGCGGCCGCACTGTTCGAACCGACCGCGCCATTGCGTGTGGCCCGCGAACTCGACGAGCTGCTCGACGCACGTCCCGAACTCGCAGACAAGCTCGCCAAGGGCGAAACTTGGCGTTGACCTCGATCATTCATCAAAGGAGCATGACATGACTGAATCCCTCGACCACCGTTTTACCAAGTTCCTGCTGGAAGCGCAGGCGCTGAAATTCGGCGAGTTCACGCTGAAGTCCGGTCGTAAGTCGCCGTATTTCATCAATGCGGGCGCATTCAACGACGGACGTAAGATCGCCACGCTCGGCGCATTCTATGCGGAGAAGATCGCGGCGGAAATCGAAGCAGGCAATCTGCCGAACGACATCGACACCATTTTCGGTCCTGCCTACAAGGGCATTCCGCTGGGCGTCTCCACCGCGATCGCTCTGACTTCCGGCCACGGTATGGAAGTCGGCTACACCTTCGACCGCAAGGAGAAGAAGGATCATGGCGACGGCGGCATGATGGTCGGCACCCAGCTGACCGACGGCATGAAGGTACTGCTCGTCGACGATGTGATGACCGCAGGCACCGCAGTACGCGAGGTCATTCCCAAGCTCAAGGCCGAAGCGGATGTGGAGGTCGTCGGCTTGGTGCTTTCCGTGGATCGTATGGAAAAGACCAAGGATTCCGACACGTCCGCGGTGAAGGCCGTCGAAGCAGAGTTCGGCTTCCCGGTATTCGCCATTGCCAACGTGCGCGAGATCTTCGAGGCCGGCCAGCATATCGAAACCGCTGACGGCACCGCGTATGTGACCGACGAGATCAAGGCCGCTGCCGACGCTTATCTGGAGCAGTATGGTGCCTGAATTCTATAGGCGGGTCCTATAGTTGACATATGAAAAGTGCCTCACACCAATCGAAAGCATCGGTGCGAGGCACTTTTCAATCTCATATCAGAGTGCATCCAGTTGATGAGTGCATTCAGTCGATCAGGTTGTATCCATGGTCGGCCACCACCGACTTGAGCTTCTCCAAATAGTTTTCCGCGGCCTTCGACAGCTTCGCACGCTCGTTCGTGATCCAGCCGACCAGCATGGTCTCATCGGTGTCAAGCGGCACGGTCACGATTTTCTCATTGTTGAGATCGCCGTTGTCGATGCCGGTGCACACGGTGTAGCCGTTCAGACCGATGATGAAGTTCAGAATCGTCGCACGGTCGGTCACGTTGATCTGCTTGGGGGAGTATTCCGGCCAGACCGCCTCTTCGGCGAAGAAGAAGCTGCCCTCCTCGCCCTGCTCGTACTGGATGAACGGGAACGGCTTCAAGTCGTCCATCGTGACTTTCTTCTTGCCGGCCAGTGGATTGTTGCGTGAAATGAACACATGCAACGGAGCACGGAACAGTGGATGGAATTCCAAATGCTTTTCGCGCAACATCTTGCCAATCACGTCTTTGTTGAAATCGGACAGGTAGATGATGCCGATTTCGGAAAGCATGTTCGCCACTTGGTTGATGATGTCTTTGGTGCGCGTCTCACGAATGGTGAACTCGTATTCGTCGGATTTGATGGAGTTGATCATTTCCACGAACGCTTCGACGGCGAACATGTAATGCTGTGTGGACACGGAGCACAGCTGCTTGCGTGGCTTCGCGTTCTTGTAACGTTCTTCGAGCAGCGACGCCTGATCGAGCACCTGGCGCGCGTAGGTGAGGAATTCCGCTCCGTCCACGGTCAAGGCGATGCCTTGCGACGAGCGGGTGAAGATCTCGATGCCAAGCTCGTTCTCGAGTTCCTTCACAGACGAGCTCAACGCGGGCTGTGACACGTACAGCTCGTGCGAGGCTTCGTTCATGGAACCGCATTCCACGATTTTCACAATATATTTCAGCTGAAGAAGAGTCATAAATTCAGGTTAGAGCCATGTACTGACCGTGGGGGAGTGCTTATACCCTCTTGTCTGGATAGTGGACTGCCGATCGCGCAGATCAAGGACGTGAAAAAACCAATTGCAGCTTGACGAGGATCGCACACAGTTGGAAACCCCACAAACCGTGCTCGACAAAACCGGTCAGGTGTTCGCCCAATGGGAGCGGACCGGCTTGACGGGTCAGGCCCACAAGCAAAAGAGTTGCCCCTATCGGAGTGCTCCATATCGGCATAAGCGACAAAAAGGGATTGCCCGGCTTTCTACACACCAGACAATCCCGTTCGTCACAACCTACTACAGTTCGGTCTACTGGTACAGATGGCCGCCCTGCTCGCGGAAGCGCTCGCTCATCTCTTGCATGCCGGCAGCGATGGTTTGCGCGTCGGCGACGAGCTTCTCCTGTGCTTCGGCATTACCGAATTTTTTGCGGATGTTTTGGCTGATGGCCATGGAGCAGAACTTCGGACCGCACATCGAACAGAAATGCGCCATCTTCGCAGGCTCGGCCGGCAAAGTATCATCATGGAACGCGATGGCGGTGTCCGGATCGTAGCTCAGGTTGAACTGGTCAAGCCAACGGAATTCGAAACGTGCCTTGCTCATGGCATTGTCGCGGTCGATGGCATGCGGATGATGCTTGGCGATATCAGCCGCATGGCAGGCGATCTTGTATGCGATCACACCTTGCTTCACATCGTCCTTATTTGGCAGCCCAAGATGTTCCTTCGGCGTCACATAACACAGCATGGCAGTGCCATAGCGGGCGATTTCCACACCGCCGATCGCCGACGTGATGTGGTCGTAGCCGGGAGCGGTGTCGGTGGTGAGCGGTCCAAGCGTATAGAACGGCGCGTCCTTGCAGATCGCCTTTTCCATCTCGATGTTCATGCGCACGGTGTCGAACGGAATATGGCCGGGTCCTTCGATCATCACCTGCACGTCGTGTTCCCATGCGCGCTGCGTAAGCTCGCCCAAAGTCATCAGTTCGGCGAACTGTGCCGCATCGTTCGCATCGGCAAGCGATCCCGGACGAAGTCCATCACCCAGTGAGAATGCGACATCGTACTTGGCGAAGATCTCACACAACTCATCGAAATGCGTATACAGGAAGCTTTCCTGATGATGCTGCAAACACCATTCGGCCATGATCGAACCGCCACGCGAAACGATGCCCGTCATACGATTCGCCGTCAACGGCACGAAACGCAGCAGCACACCGGCGTGAATCGTCATGTAATCCACGCCTTGCTCGCACTGTTCGATCACTGTGTCGCGGAACAGTTCCCAGCTGAGCTTGGACGCATCATCCTCCACCTTTTCGAGCGCCTGATACATTGGCACGGTGCCGATCGGCACGGGGGAGTTGCGCAGAATCCATTCACGAGTGGTGTGAATGTCGTTGCCGGTAGACAGATCCATCACAGTGTCGGCACCCCACTTGGTGGCCCACGTGAGCTTCTCCACCTCCTCGTCAATAGACGAAGTGACCGCCGAATTGCCCATATTGGCGTTGAGCTTGGTGAGGAACTTCGAGCCGATGATCATGGGTTCAGCTTCGGGATGGTTGATATTGCAAGGCATGACCGCACGCCCTGCGGCCAGTTCGCTGCGTACCAATTCCACGCTGCAATGCTCGCGCTCCGCCACATAGCGCATTTCCGGCGTGATGATGTTGTGGCGCGCGTACCACATTTGCGTCACCGGATGATCCTTGGCCTTCATCGGCTTATGCTGGCGACCACGCCATTCCTTGGAAGCCTTGCCACGTTTGATGGCGCGTTTGCCGTCATCTTCCAAATTGCGGCGACGTCCTTCATATTCTTCGACGTCTCCACGGTCAAGAATCCAGTCCAAACGTAGGGGAGCGAGACCCTCCTTCGGATCGCATTTCGGACCTTCGGTGTTGTAATCCTTGAATGGTGCGTTCGGTCCGACGCCAGGAGTGTCAGACAGTTTGATTTCAGTGTACGGCACTTGCAGATCGTAGGAACCGAATTCGTTTTCGAAATGCACCGGCGTGGTTTTGCGAATATGTGCTTTGTCTCGCTGCTTGGAATCGCGTGCGGCAATGTCGACGCGCTGTTGCTTGGCAAGCTTGGAGGCGGCCTTGGCTTCCTTCGCATTGGTGAACTTCTTTTCGCCGGATGCGCCGTCGGCTGTGTTGTCAGTGTTGATTTCCGCTGTTTTCTGGGCTTTCACGCGCGGCGCGTACCCGTGCTTCGTGTCGCCACGTACGGCTTTCCAGCGCGCTACCATATTGCGGGTTGCAGCTTCCGGATCATCGGCTCCTGCAATCGCGGACACCACGAACCAGCCTGCCGCCTTTGAATGCGCCAGCATCTCCATATCATCTGCGGTCACGCCACCGCCTACCACTACCGGAAAACCACTGGCTGAACAAATGGTGTTGATCTGCTCTTCGTCAAGCGTGCGACCGGAACCGTCATTGCCGCCTACGGACGCTTCCGGCTTGGTGACGGAAACATGCAGTGGTGCCGCACCGATATAGTCGATGCAGCCGTCGGGCAATTCGTTGATGAGTTTGACCAGGCTTTCCGTTTCGGCGGACAAGCCCACGATGGCATCTTCGCCAAGCAGTGCACGGGCTTCGCGCGGTTCCATATCGGTCTGTCCGATGTGCACGCCGTCAACCTTGATGCCTTTGCTGCGGGCCTGCCAGACCACGTCCACACGGTCGTCGATCACGAATGCCACGGAATCCGACTTATTGTTGTCTTCGATGATTTGCGCGATATCACGCGCCATGTCGGTGAGATCCTTCGCGTCAGCGTCTTTGACGCGCAGTTGGATGAAGCTTGCGCCCCCGCGCAATGCGTCATCGATGACGTCGGTGATCGGTCGGCCTTTGCAATCCTGTGGTCCTACCACAAAATAGGCGCTCAGGTCGAAGCTGTCTCGCATCGACGCATATGGATAATTGCTCATGATTCCCCCTTGATTATGATGTTTTGGGTTGGGAAAACTTGATTTCGCAGGCAATGGGTATGCTGACGCGCCCGTATGCTCGGTTATACGGGATAGAAAATGGAATTACGATTGATGATTGCGCGATGCAGACTGTTTGGTCGACGCATCTGCTGCGCAGACTTTTACGGATGCCAATTGACGCTGGCAATGCGTGTGCGCTACGACACTCATTCTTCGCTCCCTACGTTGGTGCTAACCAACAGGTTCAAAGGGTCAGGCATTCGCCTATCTCAGCTCCGTTGGGGAGCCCCCCTGCTTTACGTGTTGGCTATGAATCTACGCCCTGCACTGGACGTAACTTTCATCGAAGCCCACAGGAGAGTTAGGCCAGCCGTCACTTTCGCATGTATCGCCTCCATCCGCGTCACGCCTCCGCCGCGCAACTCACAGCAAACTCTCCTTGCAGGCTAATCTATACTTCAGTTCAATGCATTGCATGTGAAAGAGGTCGACTACATGTTGGAAACGGAACGGCTGACATTGAGGGCTTGGGCGGAAACAGATGCGGAAAGCTTGTACTCCTATGCGAAAGATCCGGATATCGGGCCTGTCGCGGGCTGGCCCGCACACCGATCGAAAGAAGAAAGTCTCAATACGATTCGTCATGTGCTCAATGGCAAGGAATGCTACGCGATTTGCGAGCGCGGCAGCAATAACCCCATTGGTTCGATTGAGTTAAAGCTTAATGGTCATACGGATATGACGGATCGTGATGATGAGTGTGAGTTGGGTTACTGGCTGGGCAAGCCTTTCTGGGGGAGGGGTTATATGCCGGAGGCAGCCAAGGAGGTTATCCGTCATGGTTTTGTTGATCTTGGTATGAGTGCGATTTGGTGCGGCTATTATGACGGCAATCTGAAGTCGAAGCGGGTGCAGGAGAAGGTTGGTTTTGTCTATCATCACACGTGTGATGAGGTGCCGGTGCCTCTTATGCACGAGGTGCGTGTCGGGCACGTGAATGTTCTTACCAAATCACGCTGGCAAAATTTAGCTGCCTGCTGATTGTGCTAGAAGCTAACCTAGAATGCTTTGGAAGGGTCTTGGTGGGCTTCGAACGGATGCTGGTCAAGACCCTTTAGAGCTTCATGATGTTTTCCTCGATGCGACGGATGACGTCAATGAAAGCTTCATCGTTGTGCCCGGTTGGATCTGGCAGATTCCAATTATCGTCGAAAGCCTTGCCGATATAGGGACATCCCACGTCGCAGCCCATGGAGATCGCGGTGTCAGGTTTTGGAATATCCGAAATCAGCTTGGAGTATTGCGTTTTCTCCATGTCGATGCCGTAAAGCTCTTTCATGAGTCGTACGGCATCCTGATTGATCTGCGGCTTGGTTTCCACACCTGCGGAATAAAAATCACAATCGGTTCCGCGTAGATGCTTTCCCAACGCTTCGGCAATCTGGCTGCGGCATGAATTATGCATGCAAATAAAAGCCACTTTTCTCATAGCTTTCCCTGTCTGCGATGTTATGATTTCACGATTGCTGTCCCGTATTATACGTTTCGCCCAATGCTCCGCGTTCACATCATCGAATAACACAATGCCCGGTACGACCATGTCATAAGCTGGTCGTACCGGGCATTGGCTTGGATTATTCGCCCCAGACTTCTTCGGCGATGGACCTTACGAGTGCGATCTTGGCCCACTGCTGCTCCTCAGTGAGCTTGTTGCCTTCCTCAGTGGAGGCAAAACCGCACTGGGTGGACAGGCATAAGCGGTCGAGCGGCACATGCTGGGCCGCTTCGGAGATGCGAGCCTTAATCACTTCCGGATCTTCAAGTTCCGGTCTCTTGGAGGTGACGAGGCCAAGCACAACCTGCTTATCGCCGGAAACCTCAGCCAGTGGCGCGAAGTCACCGGAACGGTCGTCGTCGAACTCCAGATAGTAGGCGTCCACGTTCTCTTCGCCGAACAGCTTGGCTGCGACCGGAGCATAACCGCCGGACGACAGCCACGTGGAATGGAAATTACCACGGCAGATATGGGTGTTGATCACCAAATCATCAGGCTGGTCTGCGATCACTGCGTTGATCACGTCAAGATTCTCCTGCTGCAGGCGGGCCGCATCCTCATCGCTCCAGCCGAGACGCTCACGCACGCTCTTGTCGCACAGGCGAGTCCAAGTGCAGTCATCGAACTGCACGTTACGGCAGCCGGCGGCATACAGGTCGGCAATGACCTGACGGTATGCGGCCACGATATCCGCGGTCAGCTCGTCGTCATCTTTGTAGAACTCGTCGTACGGGTAGGCGTTCTTGTTGCCGGTAAGCACGAAACGGGTCTGCGCTGGGGAAGGCATGGTCTGGCGAGCAACGGTATTGTCATCTTCAAACTGCCTGACGAACTTGAAATGCTCCACGAACGGATGATCGTGTCCGTCGAGCTTGCCGGTCACCGTGGCAGTGTCGGCGGGAGTGACCTCGTCATGGAAGGCAACGCGATGGGCGGCTGCGACATGGTCCACGCCGTTGAAGCCCCACATGAAATCGAAATGCCACCAGCCGCGACGGAATTCACCATCGGTGATGACATGCAGGCCGGCGGCCTTCTGCTTGGCAACCAGATCAGTGATCAGCCTGTCTTCGACAGCTTTCAATCCAGCGGCATCAATAATACCTGCAGCATAATCTGCACGAGCCTGCTTGAGTTCGTCCGGACGCAGATAAGAACCGACCACATCGGCGCGGAACGGCGCATTCTTGGAATATGTCATGATTCTCCTTCGACTATTGACTTGCAATTAACAATCACAACGACAAAACCAACAATATGCTATCCCACCACCCACAAACACGACGTATTCCATCCGCCTGGTTGACAACGTACTTCCGTCCATCCGCAGAGTTTTCAATGCTGGAATAAATGGGGGTAAATGACACTGCATGGCGTTCCGATATTGGCAGACGCGCGGCCGATGATTGTGCAAAGAATCGCGAAAGGCATGCGGAATCACGACATGAGTTGCGTTGTGTTCGTATATAATCGCAACGGACATGAACGACTGCAAGGAGGCTGCCATGACTGTGCCGCAACGAGTGCTTGACACTATGAATTCCGGACTGATCTACACCTGCGATGACGAAGAGATGATCAAAGCACAGAAGGAACAGATGGAACTGCTATACGACTTCAATGCAACCCGCCCCAGTCAAATGACGCAACGCAACGAAATCGCACGCCAACTGCTTGGCGAATTCGGCGAGGACGCTTATATCGAACCGCCGTTACATGCCAATTGGGGATGCAACACGTATTTCAGTGCGCACGCCTACGCCAATTTCAACCTTACGTTAGTTGATGATGGTGAAGTGCATATCGGCGAACATACCATGATCGGCCCGAACTGCACTATCATTACCACCGGCCATCCGATTCGTCCTGACCTGCGCGAGAAGGTCACACAGTATTCTCTGCCGGTCACCATCGGCCGTAATGTGTGGTTGGGCGCCAACGTTACCGTGCTTCCCGGCGTCACCATTGGCGACAATTCGGTGATTGGCGCATGCTCGCTGGTTACCAAAGATATTCCCGCCAATATGGTCGCATTCGGACAGCCATGCAAGGTGTATCGCGAAATCGGCGAACATGATGACGTCTACTATTGGCGTGACCGCATGATCAACCCACCCTATGACCAGAAGCAGTAAAACAAATCACTATCGACCAACCGTTCAAACAGGTCGAATCATCGTGGACTAGTCGTTATGACAGATCCACGATCCCATAATTTGCGACTGTCAAGCGAAATACCGGGCGCACCATTGCTCCACCACACGGGCAAGGTGCGCCTTCTTTAAAAACTCAGTCCTGGTTGCTCCAATCAATCATGCTTCCCACCATAACGTGCGAAACGTAACGCACGCATGTCCGCGGTAGATATTTAGATAATTATCTAAATAAGAAAATGTGTAAACATTGCGAAGCGAAGGAGGAATGTATGGCAGGGGAGGGATTCAAAGCGCTCTCCGATCCCACGCGACGGCGCATTTTGGAATTGCTGCGCGAACGTGACATGACGGCTGGTGAACTTGCGGAACAATTCAACATGAGCAAACCGTCGATCAGCCACCATCTGACCACGTTGAAAACCGCGGGACTGGTAACCGACGAACGGCACGGGCAGAACATCATCTACAGTCTCAACACCACGGTGATGCAGGATCTGATCGGATGGTTCATGGGATTCATGGACGGCGATGGAAACGTCAATCAAGCGAATGATCAAACAGACAATAAATAAAGGAGGGTCTTATGCGCGGAAACAACTTGAACGATTTAAAAAACAACATCAACCATGCCGAAGACAAGAACAAGACTGATTCGGGGGAGAAGATCGCTCCGATCGGACGCAATCTGTGCATTGCGCTTGTTGCACTGTGTGTAGTCAACATCATCGCACATCTTGCCTGCTATAGTCGGCTTCCCGAAAACGTGCCGATTCATTGGGGTGCCGATGGTTCGGTCAATGGTTATGGCCCGCGTGCCGTAACGTTGATTCTTGATGTATTGCCGTTGCTGTGCTTGGGACTTTTCCTCGTCATCCCGAAGATGGACCCCAAGGGAGAAAACTACATGAAGGCCAGCGGACTGTATCGTGGATTCGTCATCGCGTTCACACTCATCATGTGCGGTGTCACATGGTTCACTGAAGCCACCGCATTCGGTGTAATCCCGAGCTACCGGCGGTCCCGTTGGGCTTATTGTCAGCGTGGTATTGGGCGCGCTGTTCGTCGGCTTAGGCAATTACCTTCCGCGCATGCGCCAGAATTACACTTTCGGCATCAGAACGCCTTGGGCTCTGGTCGACGAGAACAATTGGAAGCGTACGCAGCGTGTGGGTGGCATCTCTTTCATGGTGTTGGGAGTGCTGTTGATTGTGGCGGGTGTTGTCAGCTCTGTCGTGCCTGTGGGCGACATGCTCATGGTCGCAATTATTGTGACGATAGCGGTTGGTGCAGCGCTCGTTCCTTATGTATACAGCTACCTGTTGTTCCGCCGCAGTCGCGGTTCGCGGCAAAACTGAAGTAACGTCATAGCGACGCTAGATACCGTCGCCTTGACACAGAACACAAATCAACGTTGACAAACGCCGTTGGCAATCTGGGAAAGTTTAATGAACGGACTCAGGAGAACCAATTGCAAACAGTGAAGGAATCGAATCTGAATTTCTTCAGTCCAACAATCGGGGTGCGGTTCACATGCGTGCGATCCGCACTCTTTGTTAATTCAAGTGTTCGTTTTGAAAAAGTCAGAAATCCATGCCCAAAGATTTCAGATCGCGGCGAGCCTGACCGGCGTTAGTGAAGCGGAACGCGTGCATGCCCACGGCCTGTGCGCCAGTGACGTTCTTCGCGGTGTCGTCGAAGAACACGCTGGATTCCGGCCTGAGATTGAAACGGCTCAGCGCCAGTTCGTAGATGTCGGCATTCGGCTTGTGCATCTTCTCTACGCCGGACACCACCGTGCCCTGCAGCAGCTCGCCGAGCTGCGGGAAACGTTCGAATGCGAAATGGAACGTCTCATGCGACCAATTCGTCAACCCCCACACGCCGTAGCCTGCAGCCTTCAAATCACGAAGCAGCTGTTCCATATCCGGAATCATGCGGGGGAGCGCATCGCCGTAACGTTCGATGTAATCGCGGAAAATCTCGGCGATCTCTTCGCCCTGTTCACGTACCACGTCGGGATAAATGGCTTCGAAATCCTCGCCATGGTCCATGCGATCCTCATAATCGTAGAAGCCGCACGGATCATTATCCGCGCAAATACGGTCTACAACCACTTGGGGGTACCTGCCTTCAAGGCATGCGCGCGTCTGCCAGTCGATAAGCACGCCGCAAAAATCAAAGACCACATCGGTGACGTTGGCACTGGGGGAGGTCATGAAAATCCTTCCTGCAAAATACGGATTGGCAACGCTAGTGTAGCGCAAAGCCACCGATGTTGGGGCTGGTGTTCGGTAAATTTGTTTTGCAATTAAAGTAATTGCAAAAATGCCGGCTGAATGCCGCCGATAATATCGCTCGCGATGATCGGATGGCCGATTTCCCCGAAATGCTGCTTTTTGGAATGCCCATAGATCTGCGGACGATGCCATCCACGCTGTTCGGATCGCGATGCGATCGAGCCCGCAAGACCATGTATGTAGGCTCCGGCCGCCACGACTTCGGGAACTAATGCCGGATCCTCGGCAAGCATGTCGTCCTGTTGCGCGAGCAGGGCGCCCAACATGCCGGCAAGCACATCGCCCGATCCTGCGGTGGACATCCACGCCGGCGCGCGTCCGGAAAGAATCACCCGCTCGTTGCCTTCGCTGTCCGTGCCGACCACCATGGTCACCGCGCCCTTCAACAATACGGTCGCGCCGGTCAGCTCATGGACCCTGCGGGCGCAGGCGAGCGGCTGCGAGCGCACTTTGTCGACGCTGGCTTCGTTTCCGTCTAGCCGAGTCAACATGCGGGCCAGCTCCCCGACGTGCGGGGTGACAACCACTTGAGCCGGCACTTTGCCTGGCAGCAGGTCCAAAGCTCCGGCGTCTACCACGATCGGCGGCATGCCCAGGGCGCTTTCATTCCTGGCGTCGTCATTGGAGTCGGTTTTTTCCTGCAGTGCGTAATGCTTCAACAACGCGGTTATGGTTTCGCGTTGAATGTCGGTGTCGGCGGCTTCGTCGTCACCCGTGGGAACGCCGGAACCAACCACCCATGATTGGACGCGGCCCTTGCCGATCACCGCCTCGGGCAACGAGGAAAGCACCATGTCCTGCGCTCGTTGCGGGCCGAGATAGCGCACCATGCCAGTGTTGGCGCGCGCCGCCGCCGTGGCCGACAATACGGCTGCACCGGGGTAACGGGCGGAGCCGGTCACCAATCCGACCACTCCACGCGAATACTTGCCGTCCGAAAGTTGCGGAAGGCGAATCGAATCCGTTACGAAATCGCCGTCCGTCATTTCGGCCGCGGGGACGCAATCATCAATGTCGAAACCGAAATCGACCAAAGTGAGGCGGCCGCATGCGTATGAGGCGGGTGGCACCATCGCGCACGGCTTCATCGCGCCGAATGTTACCGTAACATCAGCAGGAATGTACGGTCCTGGAAGCGAACCGTCATTTACGCCAACGCCGGACGGCGTGTCGATCGCCACGACGAGCGGCAGGGCGGAGGAAGGCTCGTTGTTCGGCAGGGCGGGCCTGTCGGGAAGTTCGCCATCGAATCCCAAGGAGGAAGCGATGGCGCCTGCGATGCCACGCAATGCGCCGCTTACGCCGATTCCGGTCATCGCGTCGATGATCACATGGGAGCCCTGAACGTATTCAACGGCGGCCTGCAGTCGTTCTCCGGCCTCTCCCGCGGAAAAACCCGTGGTGCATCCTGGGATTTCGGCGGCGGGATCAAGTACGAGAACACGGCCTCCGGCATGCACGAACGCGCCGAACGCCTCCTCGTGCAGGGAACGTCCCACGGCGATCGCGGTGACATGCGCGCCTTCGTTCGCCAGTTCCGCGCCGGCGTATAGACCGTCGCCGCCATTATCTCCCGCCCCTACAAGGAGAGCTACCCGCGCGTCCTCGACGGCGAGGTCCTCATCATCGAGCAGTGTCATGGTCACATGGGCCGCAGCCGAGGCGGCCATGCGCATCAGCGGCACGCCGTCGTCAAGCAGCGGACGTTCCATCTCGCGCACGGTATCGGAATCGTAAGCGCTGTACAGCAGTGTTTGCAAACGGTCGGCGTCGTCGGCGATGTCCATAACGTTCCCTTCCTCGTCGTCTATGAGCAACAATCCCTACTGTAGTCGTAATATTGGGAGTCAAGGATTTTTCGGCGTGGAATGGAGACCAAAATGGCATATATCGAAATGCAGCATAGTTACAAGCGTTACCAAATGGGTTCCACCACCATCACCGCGAACGATGATGTGAGCTTCGGCATCGAAAAAGGCGAACTGGCCATCATTCTGGGCGCGTCGGGCGCGGGCAAGTCGACGGTGCTCAACATTTTGGGTGGCATGGACACGAATTCAGAAGGCAGCGTGGTCATCGACGGACGCGACATTTCCAACTATTCCCCGAAACAGCTGACGGCTTATCGCAGGACGGACATCGGTTTCGTGTTCCAGTTCTACAATCTTGTGGCGAATTTGACCGCGAAGGAAAACGTCGAGCTCGCCTCGCAGATCGTTTCCGATGCTCAGGATGCCGTCAAAGTGTTGGAAGACGTCGGTCTCGGCGATCGTGTCGACAATTTTCCCGCGCAGCTTTCCGGCGGTGAACAGCAGCGTGTGGCCATCGCCCGAGCTGTGGCGAAGAATCCGAAGATCTTGCTGTGCGACGAGCCGACCGGCGCGTTGGACTACAACACCGGCAAGCAGGTCCTGCAGATTCTGCAGGACATGAGCCGTAAGAAAGGCGCCACCGTGGTGATCGTGACCCATAATTCCGCGATCGCGCCGATCGCGGACCGTGTGATCCGCATGCATGATGGCAAGGTCACCGCCGTCGACGTCAACGAGCATCCGATGGACATCGCGGAACTCGAATGGTGATGTCGCGACACGCTGTGCGACACTCGATTTGCGAAGACAAAGGATTTGTGTAATATATGTGACTTGTGCACGGAAGCAATTCCGTACAGGAAGCACATTCCTGCGTAGCTCAGTTGGCAGAGCATCCGACTGTTAATCGGACGGTCGCTGGTTCAAGCCCAGCCGCAGGAGCTCATTGGAAGCCATCGGCGTGTTGCCGGTGGCTTTCTTGTTATCCGCTTCATCCAGACGGCTAGTGAAGTCTTCGTCTTGGAGGAGATACTTGTCGTCCATCAAGTCGGAAATTGAGACTCCCAACTCGGCGGCCGCTAGGACGACCTCGGTGAATTTAAGCACGCTGTATCCGTTGAGCCGTTGAGAGACCGCGCCCCTGGTGACTCCCCAAAGTGTTGCGATGTCCGTTTGGCTTTTGCCGGCAAGCCTCATATATCGACGAATGTTGTAGCGGACGACCTCTTCTATTCGTTCTTGCCGAGTCGTGGTTGTCGTCGGGGAAACTTTCATGACAATCTCTTTCTAACGTCAGTTTGTTTTTCTAACAATATGATAACACGCCGATTTGCATTTAGAAAAACTAACAGATAGTGTCTGTGTTAGAAAGTCTATTAAGCGATAGAAAGGCTAGATGATGTCTGAGTCGAACATGAAGCGATGGTCGAAGGAGGCGGGCGTGCCGGCGACGGAGATTGCTGCGCTGTTGGGGCTATCTCGCGCGAGTGTCACTCAGAAACTGAATCGCAAGACGGAGTGGCAGCGTCGTGACTGTCTGATTCTGCGGGACGCATGGGGGTTGAGCGCTGATTTTGTGCAGGACTTGGTTCCCTATGAAGCCAAGTTTGCTGAATCTGTTCGTGATCACGAGGAGGTGTCTGTCTGATAAAGGAAAAGCCCAGTCTCGATTTGGAGCATCGAAACCGGGCGTATGCAACACATCCAATGTTGAACGATTCCCGAGTCGCCAAACTTTTGAATCGTTCGCATTGCCTTTTAGATTATGGAGGCTGCACAAATGTCTAGTGTAACCGAAGTCGCTGTGCCGACTTCTGATTTTGATGGTAACGCCCCCGCGAATGGTTCGCGGGACATGGCGTCTACATTTTCCGAATCTTTGTATTGGCGACGTTCTGCCCGGCGCTACGAGCTGGCGGGTCTTGCCGCTTGGATGCTGGCCGCGTTGTCGTGCGTGGTTTTTCTGGCGATTCTGCTTGCCGCGAGGAATCTGCTTCTGCCGGGATTCGCTTTGGTGCCGGTGGCCTGCGGCCTGGCTTGTGTGGGTTGCTGGTGCGACCGTAACTCGCGTGATGCCTGGGATTTCGCTTTCTGGTCCCTTCACGCGGAGGTGAGGCAATGACCATGACCGTTGGCGCGCGTTCCCTCGATAACGAGGAGCGCTCGAATTTCCGGGACTACATGTCCCTGTTGTCCCTGTCCGTGGATGCGTCGATGACCGTGAGGGAGGTCATGGCGGTCGCCTATCTGATCGGCCGGCATGACGCGCTTCGTGACGTGCGGAACGCTTCGTCGCCGGCTCGGACGGTGAACCGTCGTCTGATCCATGGCGGTCCGTCGGATTGCGTGTTCAATCGCGGCTACGAGGCCGGTGCGGGCATGGTGTCCGACGAGATCGACGCGTTGATGCGCGACGTGGAGGCCCTCAGCGGCGATGACGCGGTGTTCTCGATGCTCAGGCATCCTTCGGTGAGCGGGGGTGATGAGTGGTGGAATTGGTGATCCTGCTGTTCGTGGTGCTCGCGGTGGCCTGTTTCGGCCTGCTGTTGCCGTTCCTGCGTCTGGCAGTCGGCATCGTGCTTCTCGTGGTCCGTCTGCTGGCCTCCCTCGCGCGATCGATGGGGGCGGGCCGATGATGCACCTCATACTCGTGATCGCCGTCGTTTTCGTTTTCGCCGCGTCCTGTCTGCTGACGTTCGGCCTGTGCCGCGCGGCCACGCGCCGCGACATGCTTGAGGCCCGTTGGCGTGAGGAGTCGGCCGGTTCCGTGAGTGAGGAGAGCCATGAGAGCGCATGAAACGCATGAGCGTGCCGCGCGTCATGGCGGCTTCCCGCCCCATGGGTTCGCTTCGGGCCTGTTGGCGGCCTGCCCGTCGGACGGCAGCCACGACTTCTACCTGTCGATGATGCTCGACGTTCCCGTGCCGCGCGTGCCCATGCTGCGCGCACGTCTGCAAGACTCCCGCCGAGGGGGTGCCGCATGAGCGTGAACGCGGTCGATTGGGCGCTCAGGTTCGCGCCCGTGGACGCCAGGCACAACGGTGCCGCGCGCGTGCTGATGTGTCTGGCGAACGTGGCCGACGACGAGGGGCGCAACGCGCATCCGACGCACAGGAAGCTGGCCGCGTGGTGCAAGTGCAGCGTGAGCACGGTCAAACGCCACCTGTCATGGCTGGAAGCGAACGGGCTGATCCGTCGCGGCGACCAGCGCCAGGCCGGGCATTTCAGCGAGTGGCACCGGCCCGTCGTGTGGGATCTGTGCCTGGGGAACCGTCTGGAGCTCGACCCCGACTTCTTCGACTCGAACGACATCGACTCGACCCGAGGCGGACGGCCTTCCACGGAAAACAGGGCGAGGGGAAACCCCGGCTCACATGTGGACCGTGGTTATGGCGACGGGGATACGGGAAAACCCCAGCTCACGGGTGAACCACGGTTCACAGCTGTGACCCCACCCCCAGCTCACCTGGTGAGCTACAGTACGTCCCTAGTACGTAATAACCCCTCTGCCCCTACGGGGCATCTCCCCGCAAGCGGAGAGACCTCCCCGGACGATGACGGAATCCGCGAGGACGGTTCATGGGCCGACGCCGCCGGAGCCGAACCCCCGAGCAGCGAATCCGCCGGGGCCGGTTCCGACGCGGAGGCGGTGTGCCGCACGATGGCGGACGGGCTGCGCGCCATGCCGCCGATGCCGGTGCCCGACCCGTTGGCCCGGCCCGGCAAACGCGAACTCGCCGCCGCCCAACGGCTGATCGCCCGCCACGGCATGCCACTGGTGCTGGCCGTGGCCGAATGGGCGTCACTGCCGCCTTCCAAGACCGACAAGGGCGACGCTTCCGGCAAACCGTATGACGGTTTCTGGCGTCGCACGCTCACCGGCCCCCGCTCCCTCGCACGGCACTGGGACCAGGTATGCCTCCAGATGGCCGACGACCCCCACGGGCGTCGCCTGCTCGCCGAACACGGCATCCTCGCCGACAAGGGCGAAACGGCGCAGCCGCCGAGCGCGGAATCCACGCCGAAGGTGCCGAACTACGGGATCCCCGACAACCTGGACCGGCGCGTGTGGAAACTGCTCGCCCCCTACGACTTCGATGCGGGCAACGACGGGTTCGAGGCACCGCGCACCCTGCGCCGGCTGTTGAAGCGCGTCCCCGCGAACGACGCAGAAGGCGAACGCAATGCCGTGCTGGAGGCATTGCGGGCGGGCCGCGCCTTCCTGGACGCGGAATCCAGGGAGAAGGACGACGGCTTCGGGCAGCGGAAGCCGGCCGAGACCGGGCCGGCATCCGTCCGTTTCGGCTTCATCGGCGGCCGTGGGCCGAAGGAGGTGCCGGCATGTTCCTGAAAGGCGAATGCGCGGATTTCCCCGACTCGTGGTCGGACCGCATGTGGGGGCCCGACGACCTGCCCAACCAGCGAACCCAATACGAGCTGCGCCGCGCGGCGGTGCGGATCTGCGAGGCCTGCCCGGTCAGGGCCGAATGCCTCGCGTTCGGCATCATGGTCCGGGACCAGTACGGCATCTACGGCGGACTGCCGTTGAGGGCCCGACGCCAGGTGCTGAAGACCGCGCAGGAGGCCGGATTCCGGTTCGACCCCGACGACCCGACCGCCGAACGGCGGCTCGCCCGGTACATCCGCGCGAACCCCGAGATCGTGGCGGCGGCACGCGAACGCGAATGCAAACGCCGCAAGACCGAGCAGCGCAACGCACGCCAGCAACGATGGCGCGCCACCACACGCTCGACCGGCAAGGCGAAGGCCCCGGCCGCCACACACACCCCGCCCTTGCAGGACACCCTCTTCTGAAGACAATCCGATACAGATAACCGGTCCGGCCCCATAAGGACGAACCATTCCGGAAACCCGTATACGCGGCAAACCGTGGAACCGTGCACCCGTGGACACGGGAAGCCGGAAACCCGAATGAAAGGAACAATCCCAATGACCACGAACACGAAAACGGTGGCCTTCGTCAACCTCAAGGGCGGGGTCGGCAAGACCACCAGCGCCATCGGCACCGCCGAAGCACTCGCCCGACTGGGCCATACCGTGACGGTGCGCGACGCCGACCCGTCCGGCGCGGCGACCCTGTGGGCGCACAAGGCCCTATCGGCCGGCCGCCCACTGCCCTTCGGGGTGGAGGTCGTCAACCGGTTCACCGTCGCCGCGCCCGCCGAGGAGGAATGGGTGCTGATCGACACGCCTCCCTTGCAGACCGATCTGGTGGAGGCGGCGGTGGACGCGGCCGACCTCGTGCTGCTCGTCACCACCACCGGCCCCATCGACCTGGAACGCATGCTGGAGACCATCCGGCAGATCAACAAGCCCTCCTCGGTGCTGCTGACCCAGACCAGGTACGGCACGCGCAGCCTCAGGCACGCCGAGGAGTTCCTGGCCGAGAACGGACTGGCCCGATGCCAAGAGACCATCCCGTACAAGGAGGCCATGCGTCTCGCATCGGACGAGGGCCGGTTCCCGTCCGCTTCGGGCTACGGGCTTATCGCCAAGGAACTCAGCGACGCATTCGCCGCCTGACACCCGCAGAACCGGAAACCCGCAATCCCGTATCCACGTAAACCCGTGGATACGGGGACACGGAAAGGAACAACATCATGGAGATCAACAAGCCGATGACCACGAGGAACATGCTGGCATCGACGCTCACGGACTACAAGAAACCGGTCAAGCTGCCCAAGATCACGGTGGAGCTCGACCCCGAGCTCAAGAAACGGTTCAAGGCCGAGGCCGTGCGACGCGGCACCACCATCCGCGACATGCTCACGGCATGGATCGAACATGACTGCCCTCCCCTCGACGCGGCGGACGCAAGGGCCGAGGCGAAGCAAGACGGAAGAAGGAGTGGATGATGACGGATGACATCGAGGAGCGGGCCGTGCTGGCCCGTCGCGGGATCATGGATCATTCGGATTGCGAGGACTGCGTGGAGGACTGGACGTTCCTGATGCGTCAGGGACGGCGGGAGTTCCCGTTGGGATTGCGCACGGTGCTCGCGTGCCTCGCGTTCGCCGAACGCGAGGGCGCGGTGCCCGAGCTGCCGGCGGATTGGTGGGTTAATATCAACAGGAGGTATCAATGACGACGATACGCGGCGAGGGGAGCTGGCTATGGATGTGTTCAAGGCATGGCCGGGAAGGGCGGAAAGCATCGTGATCAGCCAAGAGTCATACATGGGGTGCACCGGCGGCGTGGCCCCGTGGCGTCGTGACGGCGACACGGGGCCGTCCTACTACGCGGTGTGCCCGCTGTGCGACAATCCCATCCAGATCGTCGGCCTGTTCCGCCGGCAGGAGGAAAGCCGTGCGCGCCGGCCCTACGGGCGGCACCACCGGGGCGACGTGCCGGGCCTGTGCCGCTACGACGAGGACGCCTACCTGCACTGCCCGTATGCGGATCCGAACCATCGGACGGACACCCGAGCGAGACGTCATCCGAAGGATCCGACAGGTCGGGCCCTGTATGGTCTCATGCGCGGCGAGTTCGACCGGGTGACGCTGGCGTGGGAACGGTTCTCCGGCATCCATCTGGGGCCGGGGGCCGCCCGTGACATGCTTCGCAGATGGCGGGACGACCAGGGATGGCGCTATTACGACGCGACCTACGGCAATCTGCCGCAGATGCTGTTCTTCGCGGCCGGCGGACAGAACCTGGTCAAACGCTACATCGTGCCGGGCAGCCCGTTGCACGAACGGCTGAAAGGCGTGCCGCAGGTGAGGCTCGCGCCGACGCGCTCCCGGTACGTGCAGGTGGACAAGGCCGGGCCGGGGTTCCTTACTCTGGATTTCCTGCTGTACGCCCGGCGCATCGAATGGGACGGACAGCATATGAACGAGACGTTCAGGGGTTAAGGGTCAAAATGTGTGTCTGGCTCGGCGTGTCGCGGGGGTTAGATTTGGCCTTTTTGAATGCCGATTGAGTGGGTGTAGTCGGTGTCGATAGCGTTGTCGTAGAGGGCTGGGCGTCCTGTTTCGTGGTCGGCTTGGTTCTCGGTTTGGGTCAGGGTGGATACTTTGGCGAGTTGGCCCTGGCCCCAGTCGGACTGCCTGGCGATTCGTACTGGATCGTCAGGCAGTTCCGTTTTTAAGTAGAGCCACCAATCCAGCATGCGGCGTTGTCGTTCGCCTGATCTGCCGCGGTGGGTTCTGGCGAGCAGTTTGAGCTGGGCGTTGATGCCGCCTTCTAAGCTGTTGGTGGTGGATTTGATCCGCTCGGGCGCAAGGACTCCTGCTGGCGGGTTGAGGTAGACAAACAGCATCTCGGACCGCCAAAGATGGTTGAGGCTGTTGTAGGCCTTGCGCACGTTGTGGTGGGTCCACACGCGGGTCCATGCACCTGTTTTGGGGTCTTTGATCATGGTTTTCTCGTTCATCCATTCCCGGTAGATCGTTGAAAACTCGTGCAGTTGCACACCCCACGCGGCGGCTTCATCCAGTGTGGTGATCCGGGTCAGTTTCAGCGCAAGTCGGTAGATGGTGCGCCCGGCATCGGTGCGTGGGTTGGTGGTGGTGTAGCGGCGGACCACGCGTTGGGCGTGGACGAGGCAGCGTTGAATTTTCGTAGTCGGCCAGCACTTTTTGATTGCGCTGTATGCGCCTTGGCCGCCGTCGATGACGGCGATGAGTGGGGCTTCGATGCGTTCAAGCAGCAGTTGGTAGTCGCGGGTGGTTTCGTGTTTGCACCAGTGCCAGGCGATCACGTGGTCGATGGTCGCCGCGACGATCAGGCAGCCACCGGCGGTGTAGGTGCCATCGAGAAATACCTGGTCGTAGATCCGCTTGTGGTGGCCGGCGGTGGGGTCAGGCACATCAACGAGCCAGCACCACTTGAAGCGCCGCTTCATGGTGGCGCGGCTAACACCGTTTCGTTTGGCTAGGTCGTCGAGTGATATTGCGGTGGTGCAATGCTCGATGAACTGGGTGAACACTGCCGCGTTGGTGATGTCGTTTCGACGTTTGACGCTGGAGGCGCCGCATTGTTTGCAGCGCCATCTGGTGGTGCCTTTGCTGGTGGTGCCGTTGCGTTTCATTTCACCGCCGCAGTGGCAGCGTGGTTGGTTCTTCGACATTGCGACACCACACCACGCCGCGCATAGCACATCACGGCTGCCACACCGAGGATTTCCCGTCGGGGGCTAGATATATGCTTCCGGAGCATATACTTTCCGGAAACCTACAGGTCAATCCGTGAAAATCCGCGATTCCGGACACACTTTTTGACCCTTAACCCAGATTGCACGCGTGGGGATTGAGGGTGTGAATCCCACTGTCGTGGGTTTGATGAGGTAGTCGATGTTGCGGAAGCTTTGGCATCGGCGTGCGTTGTGCTCCGTACGTTGTTTCAAAAACGGGTTTCATCAAACGGAACAAAACCTGGGACACTTCATATCCCACCCCAGGCCTAATGACTTGGGTGCAGCGGCAACGCTCATCCGATTTAGGCAGAGTCGTTGCAGGATCCAGTGGGTCACCTGGTCCGTGGTCTTTGAATTGTCGGGCGCGCAGGCAAGGCCAGCACGGAAGATCTTCTGCAAGCAACGCTTGTTGGTGCACCGGTAGCGTGGAAGGCGCACATGAAGTTGTTGGGTGGCCGACGATGGGCAGATCGACCAGGCTGCGGATGACGTGGTCGCGGAATACTCCAGGCTGCCCGCAGGTAGGGCATTCATTGATCGGCTCGACGGGTTCGGCTTCAATAACAGTGACGTCACCGTTTTCTGTGGCACCGGTGATAGTAGTTCCTAGTTTTGCGGTGCGGCAGATGGTATCGACGATGACATTTCCGTTAGGCTGCACAGTAGGTCCTTAGTTTTGTACGGATGGATTAGATACCTTTTTCCTACAAAGCCAAGGACCCCAATATCTTGTGCCACGCCCGAACCCCCGGCGAACTAATCAATGCACTCTAAAACCGGAAGAGCCCTTTTAGTACTACTGGTGGATTTCGGTTTTGGTGGGGGATTAACGCCGCCGGATTCGGTTTTTCCGTTGAGGAGGTCGTTGACTACTTCCCGATGGTGAAATGGGTCGATGGTGCGGTGAAGAGGAACCAGTCACCTGGAAGAGATCGATCCAGTCGCTGGTGCACAATCTGGGAGGTAGGGTCGCGGGGTCGATTCCTCGCGAGCGCAACCATGATTGTGTTTCTGAACGTGATGAAAACATCCCTGCCCTTCGGAGAATTTCCCCTATCCCGCGGCCCCGGGCGGTGAAAACGGTGTGCACCATCGCTTGAAAGGCTTTGCGCTGCTTTATCGGAATCTTCGGGTCATCCACCCGGCGGATCACTAAGATCCCCCCGTCAACGTTTGGCTGTGGCCGGAAAGCAGACCTCGGTACCCGGGAACCAAGGTGAAATGTGAACCATGGGGACCACTGAGCCGTCATCATCGTGCTTGCGCCTACTCCGGCCCGGCGGCGAGCGACTTCCCACTGCATGAGGAGTACAGCGTCAGTCCATGCCGGCGCATGCAGCAACTTTCGAAGAATGGCAGTGGTGAGGTGAAAGGGAATGTTTCCCACAATGACGCAGGGAGTGGCGGGTAACCGGAAGTTAAGGAAATCATCATGGACCACTTCGACCGTCGCCGAGGAGGTTTCTTGTGTGAGTTTGGCAGCTAGTTTTGCGTCCACTTCAACTGCCGTTATCGCCCTCCCCAAGTGGGCCATCGGGTGAGTGAGGGCACCGCTTCCTGGTCCTATCTCAATGATGGGGCCGGAGGTTTGTTTTACAAGATCGATGATGGAGTTGATGAACTTGTGGTCGGTGAGAAAATTTTGGCCATGTTCGTGACGGCCGTGTCCGTATGCAGACATCAGGTGTGCTCCTTGGATTTGAAAGGGAGCCGGGCATGACAAATAGCCGCCCGGCTAAAGGACCGGAGCGGTTTTTAACCTACGGGGTAGGAAACCGCCTTAGCGGTTGGTGCGCAACCGCAAGAAAGCGGTACCTGAAATCAACATGGGTCTAATTATATCCATTTAAAGGGTTAAGGGTCAAAATGTGTGTCTGGCTCGGCGTGTCGCGGGGGTTAGATTTGGCCTTTTTGAATGCCGATTGAGTGGGTGTAGTCGGTGTCGATAGCGTTGTCGTAGAGGGCTGGGCGTCCTGTTTCGTGGTCGGCTTGGTTCTCGGTTTGGGTCAGGGTGGATACTTTGGCGAGTTGGCCCTGGCCCCAGTCGGACTGCCTGGCGATTCGTACTGGATCGTCAGGCAGTTCCGTTTTTAAGTAGAGCCACCAATCCAGCATGCGGCGTTGTCGTTCGCCTGATCTGCCGCGGTGGGTTCTGGCGAGCAGTTTGAGCTGGGCGTTGATGCCGCCTTCTAAGCTGTTGGTGGTGGATTTGATCCGCTCGGGCGCAAGGACTCCTGCTGGCGGGTTGAGGTAGACAAACAGCATCTCGGACCGCCAAAGATGGTTGAGGCTGTTGTAGGCCTTGCGCACGTTGTGGTGGGTCCACACGCGGGTCCATGCACCTGTTTTGGGGTCTTTGATCATGGTTTTCTCGTTCATCCATTCCCGGTAGATCGTTGAAAACTCGTGCAGTTGCACACCCCACGCGGCGGCTTCATCCAGTGTGGTGATCCGGGTCAGTTTCAGCGCAAGTCGGTAGATGGTGCGCCCGGCATCGGTGCGTGGGTTGGTGGTGGTGTAGCGGCGGACCACGCGTTGGGCGTGGACGAGGCAGCGTTGAATTTTCGTAGTCGGCCAGCACTTTTTGATTGCGCTGTATGCGCCTTGGCCGCCGTCGATGACGGCGATGAGTGGGGCTTCGATGCGTTCAAGCAGCAGTTGGTAGTCGCGGGTGGTTTCGTGTTTGCACCAGTGCCAGGCGATCACGTGGTCGATGGTCGCCGCGACGATCAGGCAGCCACCGGCGGTGTAGGTGCCATCGAGAAATACCTGGTCGTAGATCCGCTTGTGGTGGCCGGCGGTGGGGTCAGGCACATCAACGAGCCAGCACCACTTGAAGCGCCGCTTCATGGTGGCGCGGCTAACACCGTTTCGTTTGGCTAGGTCGTCGAGTGATATTGCGGTGGTGCAATGCTCGATGAACTGGGTGAACACTGCCGCGTTGGTGATGTCGTTTCGACGTTTGACGCTGGAGGCGCCGCATTGTTTGCAGCGCCATCTGGTGGTGCCTTTGCTGGTGGTGCCGTTGCGTTTCATTTCACCGCCGCAGTGGCAGCGTGGTTGGTTCTTCGACATTGCGACACCACACCACGCCGCGCATAGCACATCACGGCTGCCACACCGAGGATTTCCCGTCGGGGGCTAGATATATGCTTCCGGAGCATATACTTTCCGGAAACCTACAGGTCAATCCGTGAAAATCCGCGATTCCGGACACACTTTTTGACCCTTAACCCACGTTCAGGCTACGCGGCCTGCTGGGCCGCGACGACGGGCAACAGGCCTTCGATGACCTGCCCCTCGACGTCGATCAGGACTGGCTCTCCCACACAGCGGACGCCCAACCCGGCCGTGACGGGCGGCTGCTCGACATCGCGCGGGAAACGCTGCAATCCAACGCGGGTATCCCGGCAGATCAATAAAGCGTTATCAATGCAAGGAGAACAATGATGAACGAGAACGACAAGACGGAAATCCTCGAACCCGTCGAAACACCCGCCGAGAACATCACAGAGCCAAGCAAGGATGGAAGCAGGCGTCCGAAGTGGCTGCCGCCCCTGGTCGCGGCCGTCTGCGCGGTGATTCTGGTCGCGGCCGGCATCATCGGCTGGAACGCTTACAGCGGCGCGAAGCTCGCCGAGGCCAAGGAGGCGTGCGCCACCGCCGCCGACACCGTGCGCAACAATGCCAACGAATACAACGCGCTGCTCAACGGCGATGCCGCCGATGCCGCCGCCGTCAAGGCCGAACAGGTCAAGGACTCGAAGACCGTCGAATCCTTGGGCAAGGAGCTCAAGGCCTCGGCACCCGAATACGAGGGCTGCGTGGCCGAAAACGCGCAAGGACTGGATGCCGCCACCGTGAAGCTCAATGAACAGGCCGACTGGTACGAGACCCACGAGAAGAGCCTAACGAAGGCGGTGAGGGCCGTCGCCGAATCCAAGGCCGCGAAGAGGCTGGATGACGCGAAAACGAATCTGACGGCGAAGCTGGACGAGGCGTCGAAGCTGCTTGCGGATTCGGACGGCAAGGTCGCGGACAACGCCACCCGCGACGCATTGTCGAACGCCATCGACGCGGCGAACGGGCTGAAGGACGGGAACGATCCGGCGAAGATCGACGGAGCGCGCAAAACGCTGGAGGATGCCATCAACGGCGTGAACGCGAGCGTCCAGGCAAAGACGGACGCGGATGCGCAAGCCGCCGCAGCGGCCGCAGCGGCAGCCCAGGCTCAGGCGCAGGCCCAATCCACCTACAGCGGCGTCTCCTCCTACTCCGGAGGCGCGTACAGGCGCACGGAAGGCTCCACTTCCGGCTCCAACACATACCGTGGCACCACATCGGGCGGCTCCGGCCCGGCCGCCGCCGCCCCAAAGCCGAACCTCAACGGCGCTTACGGCTGCGGCAACAGCTGCACCGGCAAGGATGATGGCTATTACCATCACTGATCGATGAATGACTGATTATGGCTCGTATCGGGAAACCGGTACGGGCCTTTTTCATGGATTTCGCAAAGGAAAGCCATGTCCCTGTGAACCTGTGCCCCCGCATTCCCGTGTACCCGTATTGCCGGGAAATACTTCCGGATTTTTTGTAGACGCCATGCTCCGTGGTTCGGCGTGTCGTCTGTGAGGCTTGTTGGTGGCTGCCGGGCCAACCGGTGGCTACCTCCCGTTATTCCTGCGGTCGGAAGCCCCGCCACCCTTTGAAAAAAGAGGCGGCGGGGCCATGACCGGAACGATTGAGGGAGGGGATGAACAGACAAGGTTAACGGAGGTTCATTTACATGAACTTTGGCAGGAAGATGATGAAGGCCGGTGTCGCGGCGGTGGCTGCGATCGCCACGCTTGGTGCCGGCGGCGTCGTCGCTTCGACCGCTTTCGCGGGCGGTGGCGGCGGCAACCAGCCCGGCACGGGCGGCGATCTGGCCGCGGTGCAGTTCTGGCAATACAAGGACGATGCTTCGGGCGCATGGGGTCCGGCCACGAGTCTTGATTCGGTGCGCGCCGCCATGAACAATGCCGGCGTGACGTTGGAGGGCAACGGCATCACCAAGGCGCAGGCCGCGTTGGACCAGGCCCGCACGGAATGCGAGACCGGTTTCCAGCGGCGTCACCCCGGCGAGGGCAACGGCGACTGCCGAGTGGTCGCAGTCGGCGCGGTGCCAGCCGTCTTCGGCGGCAACTACATCTACAACGGGTCCGGCCAGGCTTCGCCGACCGGGACCGGCGGCTGGTACGACAACTGGAACACCTACGTAGCTCCAGGAACATACCAGTATGGCAGCACCGTATATAGGACCTCATATCCGTTCGATGATGATCCGTCGAACAGCGTGGATGCGATTATGCGTCGTAATGTGGAGGCTTCCAGCAAGCCCTCGATCGTGGTGATCGTGCTGGACAAGTACCAGCCGGCACCACCGTCGTATCATTTGAGCGTGAGCACGCAGGCTGCGGAGATGTCGGGCCAGTCGGGTGACACCAAGGCTGCTTCGGACACGATCACCCTGTCCAGCGACGGGTCGAAGACCGAGAACGTGAACGGCACCGCGACCCTGCACTGGCGTGGCATTGACGGCACCGAGAAGACGGTGGCGAAGCAGTTCACCGCATCCAACAAGGGCAGCGCCACAGTGAGCGCGTCCTTCAAGGAAATGGACGCCTCGTGGGAGTCGTGGCCTGCGGGCAAGCGCTGGTGGGACGTTGACGTGGCGAAGCAGGGCAACATGGCCGAGGCGGTCTCCCACAAGGGAGAGAACGACGGCAAGGAGTCCGGCGAGAAGACCACCACCCCGCCCGAGAAATGGCTGACCAACGAGGCCGGCGACACGGTGCAGGACGGCAACGACTCCATCGCGTCCGGCTCGCTGTATACGGCTCACATCAAGGCGCATTCCAACGCCTCCGGCAAGTTCTGGATCTACGACACGATCGACACCAGGGACGTGGTGATCGGCGGCACCGAGCAGGACGACGTGAGCAAGGTGACCGTGACCGACGCGAACGGCAACGTCGTGCCGGCGGACATTTCCATCGACGATTCCATCGATGGCAAGCGCGTGGTCAAGGCGCACGCCACCGCCCCGCATTCCGGCCTCTACACGCTGAACGTGCCACAGTCGGCCAAACCCACCGGCGGCGACTACGAGATCAACGACGGTTCCGTGGCGTGCTGGAACGGAGACAACGGCACCGGCAGCCTGGCCGACTGCCAGACCGGCAACAGCGACAGCGTGGGCAAGGTCACGCCGACCCCGGACAAGGTGTGGGTGCTGGACGAGTCCGGCGCTCTCGTGGCCGAGGACAAGGGTTGGACCAACCAGCAGGGCGTCGATCAGAAGACGTTCCTCGTGGGCGACCAGGTGGGCGTCGTCGTCAACGGCAGCATCCCGAGCCACTTGCTCAACCCGCTGGCATCCTATTCCATCACCGATGATCTGACCGGTTCGAACCAGTGGATCGACTGGAAGTCCGGCAAGGTGTTCGTCGACGGCAAGGACGAGACCGCGAACTTCACCATCGCGATCGACCGGAAGGCCGGGACCGCGACCGCCACCGCGAAGTCCGCCTACATCGCGAAGACGATGTTCAGGAACAGCGCGAGCAAGGTCAGGTTCTACCTGACGGGCACCATCAAAAAGGGTGCCACCGAGGGCAAGAAGATCCAGCTGACCAACAAGGCGTACGAGAAGTGGAACAACGAGACCCGACCGACCAACGAGCCGCCGGTGTTCGTGTGGACGCCCAACCCCAACAAGGCGTGGGCCATGAAGGTTGACGGCAAGTGGCAGCTGACCGTCGATCCGGCCAAAAGCGACAAGGTGGGCGGCGACGACAAGTACTACCGTCTCGGCGACGAGGTGGCGGCGGTCGTTTCCGGCACCCTGCCCACAGGATTGGGCCGCGTGCCCGAGATCGCGTGGACCGACGACTTCGCCAACGTCGATAGCATCCTCGACCTGAAGGACACCTCCAACATCAAGGTCTACGAGCAGGACACCACCGACGAGGCCAACGCCAGCGTCAACGACCTGAACAAGACCGGCAGGGACGTGACCGACCAGTTCGACATCACCGCCGAGGGCACCAAGGTCACGGTCAGCGCGAAGGACTCCTACGAGGCCGCGCAGAAGGACCTGAAGACCGCGAAGCAGATCAGCGTCGTGATCCCCTTCGACGTGAACTTCGACACCGTGAAGCTGCTCGAATCCTACGGCAAGGCGGAGGGCGACGAGCTCAACACGTGCGCGGACCCGAAGGGCGACGACCTCGACAACAAGGGCGGCCAGACGGTCGGCGGCAGCACGGTGGACACCAACACGCCGAAGATCTGCGTGACCGTGCCCCCGATCCACAAGCAGGTCATCGCCGAATCCTCCCAGGGCGGCGACCAGTCCAGCATCGACACCAAGACCGTGTTCCCCGGCCAGACCGTGGAATACACCGTGCGCGTGGACCCGCAGATCCCTGCGGACCAGGCATATTCGGTGACCGCCATCAAGCTGAGCGACACCTATTCCGAGTACACCACCGCGAACAAGCAGACCCTGGAGATCACCGACCTGGGAACCGGCGGCATCATCCCGAAGAGCGCCTACAAGGTGCAGTGGGACGAAGCCAACCACTCGTTCGAGGCCACGTTCGCCAAGGACTGGGTTGCCGCCAACTGGAAGGCCGGCTCCAACCCGCGCGTGCTGCTGCGCTTCGAGGCCAAGGTGAACGAGGACGCGCCCACCGACAAGACCGTCGACAACAAGGCCGCGCTGACCGTCAACAACGGCGTCACCCCGTCCAACAAGGTCGAGAACGAGCCGCCGGTCATCAAGCCCTCCAAGCAGGACACGCAGAAGGACCCGACCATCAGCATCGACGGCAAGACCGCGCTGCTGGGCGACAAGGTGTACTACCGCGTCAACATCGACGCCTCCAGGCTCACCGACACCGCCTACAAGGTATGGCGCTTGGGCATGACGGACGACTACGACCAGGAGTACCTGACCCTCGACGCCAAACACGTGGAGATCCTTGACGAGACCGGCAGGGACCGCACCGGCGAGTTCAACATCCAGGACAAGGACGGGGTGCTCTACGCCTTCGCCAAAACCGTGGACACCCAGATCCCCGCGACCGGCGAGACCGTTCCCGGCGACCCGCAACCCGACGACCTGAAGGCCTACAGCGAGAAAACCGACAAGGATTACGACCCGCTGAAGGACCCGAGCATCGACCAGTCGCTGCTGGGCCACACCTACCAGGTGGTCATGCCGATGACCGTCACCAAGGTCAAGGACGGCCACACGGTGGAGAACACCGCCACGCAGGTCACGAACGACAAGCGCGACAAGACCAACACCGTCACCAACCCGCTGAAGGAGATCAACCCGACCAAGGACGTGACCGTGCAGGTCGGCGGCGACAGCATCGACGGCAAGAGCGTGTATCTGAATCACACGTTCCTCTACCGACTGGATTCCAGCATCCTGCCCCCGGACCGCGCCTACCAGACCGTCACGGACTGGGGCGGCACGGACCAGCTGAACACCGAGTACGACCAGTACCTGGGCAACTGGGCCGTCTACGCCTCGCGTGATTTGTACAGGGACGGCCAGATGCTCGCAGCCAAGGGCGAGAAGATCGCGGGCAGCGGCTTCGACTCCTCGAAGTTCGGCGGCAACCTGTTCACCGTGGACGCCGACGACAACGGCAAGGTCACGGCCGACGCGACCCAGGCCTACCTCGACCTGGTGAGCGCCGACAACGAGCACGAGGCCGGCTGGGTGCTCTACCTCCAGTGCAAGCGCATCGCCGTGGCCGACGAGGTGCCCAACACGTGGACCGAGACCATCAACGGCCAGCCGCGCGAATCCAACAAGGTCGTCACCAAGACCCCGGACATGACCCCGAGCATCCACCTGGAGAAGGTCGATACCCCGACCCTCAAGCAGGAAGGCCAGGAGCAGGCGGACCGCGACGACCCGAAGCAGGCGCTGAAGATGGACGCCGACAGCATCGGCATCACGTTCATCATCACGAACACCTCCAAGACCGACCCGGCCACCGGCGACGGCGCATGGTACAAGGCAAGCGACCTGAACCTCGCCGACTCCACCATCGTCGGCGACGCGCACGTGGACATGGATTCGCTCACCTATCCCGCCGACTGGGACACCCTGGTGCTCAAGCCGGGCGAATCGGTCAGCGTGACCGGCACGCTCAAGGGCGTCAAGGAAGGCGAGACCCACACGGATCGCGCCATCGTCACCGGCACCCCGCTCGTGGAATGCGCGCCGTCCAACGGCGACCCGTTCAACGACAAGACCGACGGCGGCGAAGACACCGATCCGGAATACTCCACCGGCGACGTGACCGAGATCGACGGCAAGCAGCTGTGCGCCGACACCCAGACCGCCAGCAACACCGACGACTGGAACGGATACCGTGCCAAGCCGTTGGCCTCCACCGGCGTGGCCGTGCTCGGCCTTGCCGGCGGCGCTCTGGCGGTGCTGCTCGCGGGCGGCTCCCTGCTCGTGTTCCGCAAGCGCCACTACGCACAGGGTTCCGGCCGCCACACGGCCGTGAACGCGGGCGAGTGACCCCGTGGCGTTCCGGCCTCGTCGTCCGATGACGGCCGGGACGCCCTCCATTGACTTCACATGCCGGAAAGGGGCATAAAGCTTTCCGAATCCCGTGCCCCGGACGGCGTGTGAACCCCCAGGCCCTTCGCCAGCCTCTCCCCCGGCGAAGGGCCTTTTCCATGCCCGGAACCCGTGAACCCGTGGAACCGTGGAGCCGCAGACCCGTGGAACCGTGCTCCCGATGGGGCCTGTAGACGGTGCGCCCCGCAGCGGCCCGCGACCCGGCGCATCATCGACTCTGACATTGTTCGCACCATCATCATTCTTCTGGAGGTTGCACATGGCTGACAGGCAAACCGCATTGGCCGTATTCGATTTTCTCGACTCGCTGCGCGCCGGACAATACCGCATCGGCGCGGACGCGGAAAAAGACCATGCCACGGCGGGACTGCTGGCATCGCTGTCCGGCGACACGGGGCTGCGCGACGCCGTGTGCGCGAAGCTGATATCGCCGGGCATGGAACGCGCCCGTTTCCTCATGGTCGCCGAGCATGATCCGCGCGCCTTGCCCCTGTTCGCCTCGGGCCAGGTCAAACCGTGGTACCAGGCCGACTACAACGTGCGCGAGATCGCCAACAGCGAGTTCCACCAGGACATACCCGCACTGCTGTGGCGGCTGTCCAACACCATCCCGGATTCCGCGCGAAGGGAGGGCATGCTTGAGGCGGCCGCGTACATGAGCTTCATGCAGGGCGATCCCGAGGCCGCGTTCACCGGCCATCTGGGCCGGCTCGCGGCGGTTTCACCCGAGGGCGAGGTCACGCGCTGCCTCATGGACGCGCACGAACACGGCCAGCATCCCGCATGGGTCATGGAACAGCGGCAGCTGCGCGAACGGCAGGCCGACGCCGCCGACGGCATGACCGCCACCGCACCGGACCGCCCGAGCCTTCGCCAGCGCCTCTTCCCGAACCGATGAACACCTCCGGCACGGACCCATGGGAGATGGGCCCCATAATCGCCGCCGGCACCGCCGTCGCCATCGACACGGCACAGGAACCGGAACCGGAACGCCGGCCACCGGCCGAACCCGAACCCGAGCCCGGGCCCGGGCTGGAGCCGGATGCGCGATGCGTGGACGACGCCGGAAGCGAAGACCGGGCGAACACGGCCGTCGATCCGTGGGAGATCGGCCCGCTGCCATCGGCCTCGAATCCGGTGGGGAATGATATCCCGGCCGATGCTCCGGCATCGGAACCGCAGCACGTCGGCGGTGCCGTGGAGCCGGCCGATCTCGCCGACACGATCGACCTCACGCCGGTCGGCGACCGGGATGCCGCCATGCCCGTGCGCGAATGGAGGCGCATGGCCACGACCGCGGGCGGCATCCTGCTCGCGGCCTGCGTCACGGTCGCCGGCATGTCCGCGTGGAGATCGCATGAATCCGCCACGGCCGCACGCGAGCTGGAACAGGCGACGGCGGACTGCGCCACCGCCCACGCTGCGGCGAAGAAAGCCGAACGGAAGCTGGTCGAATATCTCGACGGCGACCGGCTCGCACAGGCGAAAGCGGTCACGGCCGACAAGCTCGCCGACCCGGAAACCCTGGAAACCCTCGACAAGCTGGCCGAACAATATTCCGAGGGCGAGCGAATCCCCGCATGTGCCGCCACGGACACGGAAACGGCCAACGCCACCACATCCAAGCTGCAAGCCATCGAAAAGAAGCACACGGGAAATCTCTCGCGGCTGAAGAAGGCGGCGGGCGCGGTGTTCTCCTCACGGCTGGCCCATACCGTCGAACAGGGCGAACGATTGTATTCCTCCTCCGAAGGCAAGGTGCAGGACGAATATTCTCGCGCCCTGCTGCGCGCCTCCATCGACAAGCGCGACGAGAAGGCCATCACCGACGCCATGGACAAGGTGAACGCCTCCATCGACGCGAAGACCAAGGCCGACGAGGAAAGGAAAGCGCAGGAGGAGGCCGCAGCGGCTGCGGCGCAGGCGCAGAGCACGCCGGCACCGCAACAGTACTCGTACACGCCCTCCGGCTCCGCTTCGGGCCCGGGTTCCGGCCCGTCCGGCGGCGGATACCATTCCTCCGGCGGTTCCGCCGGCTCGACCGGTGGTTCCGCGTCTCCGGGCTGGTCGGTGCCCGCGAACCCGGACCCCTCGCAACTGCCCGGCACCGACCCGAGCCTATGAAAGGACCAACACCATGCCACAACTGACCACGTTGATCCCGTCGTTCGCGGCACCCGTCACCGACCGCGTGTGGCTGGTGGGCGCGCACGGCGGTGCCGGATGCACCACGATCCGCCATTCGGATCCGGAACGTTTCGCCGACGCCGGCCGCGCGCTGCCGGTGAGCCAGGATCCCTCCATGCCCTCGCGCATCATCCTGTGCGCCATGGGCACGGGGCGCGGCCTCGAATCGTTGCGCGCGCTGCTCGCCGACCAGTCGGCCGGACTGTTCGGCGCATCGATCCTGTTGGGCGCGGCCATCACCGACCCCGTGCCCCGTATGCCCCGGCCTTTGGTGGCGGCGCGCATCCAACTGTCATCCGCCGTCCGCGTGTGGCGGCTGCCCCATATCAAAGGGCTTGAACTCGACGGGTTTCCCCGGCGTTATCCGGCCGCGTACTCACGGCTCGTGAAGGACGTAGACGCCATGCCCCGCGCCACGGCCCATGTCGGCTGACGATGGTGCATGAACCTAACACGAAAGGAACAACCCAATGCTGCATGAAACATACGTGATCCTCGCCGAGACCCTTTCCGACCCGACCCCGTGCCTGCCTCCGGGATTCTCGGGCCCGGTATCCACCGCCCTGGGCTGGGTGAAGGCGATGAGCCTGGTGATCGGCGTGGTCGCGCTGGTGCGCATCGGCGTGCACATCCTGCGCCAGCAGGGCGACGGCGTGCCAGACCGCGACGACACCTTCGACAAGCTCGTCAACTGGGTGATCGGCATCTTCCTCGGTGCGGGCGCTGTCGCCATCCTCGCCGCACTCGGCCTGTCCGTCACCGCAAGCTGCTGAGAAAAAGCCATGAAAGGGATTCGACGCATACGGCAGCGCCTGTGCGCGCTGCCGCTCGCCCTCGCCTGCCTCATGGGCCTCGCCGCCTGCGGCGGACCCGACTTCGGATCGTTCAGCAAGGAGCTCACGTTCGGCGACAAGCAGGTCAGCGACACCCAGACCACCTACGTGATGAAGATACCCGAAGGCAGGCTCGGCGACCTGATCGGCCCCAGCCAGATCCAATGGGTCATCGACCAGTACGGCGACCCGCCCGCCCATACCGGCGTGGTCGCGGTCGGCACCAAGAAGGCGGCGAAGGATCTGCTGAGGAAGTCTCCGGAACTGCAATGCAGGGCATTGGAGAACACGTATCAGGAGGAGTCGTCCGACGAGGGCAAATGGGAGTACAAGGACTCCTCGTGCCGGAAGCAGCGCAAGCTCTCCTGGCTGGAGAAGACCCTGTGGAACATGTACCAGGTGCAGTCGGATTCCACGATCGAATGGCTGTCCACCAGCCGCAACACGCTGGTCGCCGCGAACGACACGGTATCAACGTTGCAGGCGAACGCCACCCCGGACTACGATTCATGGTTCGCACCGGTGAACCGGTACCTGCGCATCGCGCAGGGCGTGCTCGTCGCAGCCGCCGCGATCAGCCTGATCGTGCTGAGCGCGCGCATCGTGTGGAACATCGGCCAGGGCGGCGAGGGCCGTCTGCTCGACCGCATCGGCTGGATACTGCTCGGCGTGCTGCTCGGCTCCTCGTGCGCGAGCATCGCGCTCACGTTCTTCTCCCGCTCGTCCGGCGGCAATCCGGGCCTGCCGTCATGGACGCCGGGCGGCGGCACCACGTTCTTCCTGTCGGACTACATCCGTATGCAGGTTGACCCGTTCCTTATCATCGCGGCCGTGTGCGGCGTGATCGCGGCCGGCTGGAAGCTCGTCACCCAACAGGAGGGACGTGACCTGATCCCGTTGGGCAAGGCGTTCATGTGGGCGATCCCTGAGCCGCGTGTGCCTTGCCGGACTGGTCAACACGTTCCAGGCCACATTCGACACGTGGACCGCCGACGTGCTCAGGTCCGCAAGCGGCATGATGAACGACGCCTGGGAATCGAAAAGCCTGGCCGCGAGCTCGTTCTTCAATCTCGGCGCGCCCGTCGCCATCGTGCTCACCATCGTGATGTGGATCTGCGGGCTGATCAGCAAGATATTCGCCTACTTCCGCGCCGGGATGCTGCCGATCTTGGTGGGCGTGGCACCCATGTGGGCCGCCATGAGCTGGATGGAGACCGGCAAGCAGGCTTTCGCCAAGACCATCGGCTGGCTGGCCGCGTTCCTGGCCTACAAGCCCGTCGCCGCACTGGTCATGGCGACCGGCAGCGCGATCATGGCCACGGCCGGGCCCGGCGACGACAGCCAGGCCATCACGCTGATGCTCACCCTGAGCGTCATCATCCTCCTTCCCGCCATGATCCGCGTGATCGTGCCCGCAGTGCAATCCTCGGTCGGCGGTGGCGGCGGCGGAATCCTGCCCTCCATACTCGGCATGGGAGTCGCCGTGGCCGGCGGCGGCCTGCGCAAGGCCATGGGCGGCAAGGGCGGCAGGAAAGGCGGCGACAGCGGTGGCGGCGAAGCGTCACCGGACGGTGCCAAACCCGGTGCCGGCCGAGGTTTGGCCGGACTGCTTTCCGGACTCGGCCGGGGCGACGGCAAACCACAGGGAACGAACGGCGGCGGCAGGCACGCCAAGCCGCTGGAAGGCAATCCCACGGGCGGCGAACCACAGAACACCGGCGACAAGCCGCAGGGAGCGAACCGCAAGGGCAACGGCGGCAAACCGCAGGGAACGAACGGCAATGGCACGGGAAGCCCGGTTCCACCGGCACCCGATGGCGCGCCACCCGACCCGTCAGGCGGCAACAGGCCGCAGGGAACGAACGATGCCGGCGGGTTCGCCCGCGAGGGCGCACCGGACGGCGCGGACCGTTCCTCCACGCGCAAAGGCAAGACATTCTGACGCATTAAGGAGATTCGGATAATCATGGCGTCGAACACGACATACGGGGATTGGATGCGGCCGATGCCGGGAGGCATCCGCAACATCGGCATACCGTTGACGATAGCGGGCATGGGCGTATTGACCTGCACGCTGCTGGTCAGCATGGCGAGCGTGGTCGCGGCCATCGCGATCCTCGTGGTCGGCATGGGCGTCATCCTCGTGCTGGCGATCAGGGACCGCGAGCACCGCAACATGGTGGACCGCGCCGTGGAGAAACGCACGTGGATGGCCGCGCAGCGTACCGGCGCAAACCTGTACCGTTCCGGCCTGCTCGCGCCGATCGACGGCGGCAAGGCCATGCTGCCGGGCATCCTCTCCAGGGTGGTCCTGACCTCGGCGCTGGACGGCTTGGGCCGTGAGTTCTGCCTGGTCAGGCACGCGCACACCGGCGAATACTCGCTGCTCCTGTCATGCCAGCCGCAGGGCGCGAGCCTCGCCGACGACGACGTGGAGGACTCGTACGTGGCCTCGTGGGCCGGGCTCATGGAATCGCTCGCCTCCGAGACCGGCGTCACCCAACTGGCCGTGACCGTGGACACGGCACCCGATTCCGGCGTGCGTTTCCGCCGCACGCTGAGCAAACGCATCGTGGAGGACGCTCCCGAGCTCGCGGCGCGCGCCATGGCGCAGATCATGGACCAGTACGCAGCCGGCGGCGCTTCCAACGACGTGACGCTCACCTTGACTTTCCGCTACACCGACCGTGACGGCAAATACCTGGAGGCCGGGGAGGCCGCGCGTCGCATAAGCCTGCTGCTGCCCTCGATCCGCGAGCAGATAGCGCAGGCGGGAGGCGGTGCCGCGAGGGCCCTGGGCATGGAGGAGATCACTCGCATGGTCCGCGTCGCCTACGATCCGGCCGCGCAGGAGACCATCGAGGAATCCGACGAGCCCCCGTACATCGCATGGGAGGATTGCGGGCCGCTCATGCACGAGGCCGGCTGGAGCCATTATTCGCACGATTCCGGGCTGAGCCGCACATGGGAGATGGTGGACCCGCCGCAAAGCAACGTGACCGCCGACACGCTCACCCGACTGCTCAGCCCATTGGCGGACTGCGACCGCAAGCGCGTCACCGTGCTCTACCGGATGCTGCCGCCCGACAAGACCATGTTCATGGCCGAACAGAACAGGCAGAAGGCAGCCAACCAGGTCAGCCAGGAGAAACGCGCCACGGTGAGGTCCATGAGCCAGATAGGCAAGGCCAACCGCCAGGCCGTCGAAACGAACCAGGGTGCGGTCATGGTGTTCTTCGGGATGCTCGTCACCGTCACCGTGTCCAGGGGCGAACAGGAAAGCCAACGGCTCGAAGCCGCGTCACGCGCCGTGGAACAGGCCGCAGGCGGCGCGAAGATCGACCTGCGCCCCTGCTACGGGGCACAGGACACGGGATTCGCCGCAAGCCTGCCCCTTGGATTGAACGTCAGATCATACACTCCAGCCGGCCCCCTCGGCCGGCTCCTGTCCTGAACGGAGGACACATGATGCCGATGCCATGGAAGCCGTCGAAACGGAAGGGAACCATGCCAAGCGCCACGGCCACGGACCCCGTGGCACGCATGGAATCCATGCTGCTCGGTCCGTTGAAGGCCAAACCGGACGAGCCCGTGCCCCCGATGCCGTGGCGGGGGAAACGCTCGCGTGGAGGCGGCTATGCGGCCCTGATGCCCACGATAGACGAGTTCTTCGGCACGTCGAACCAGGTGTGCGGCGGGTTCTGGCCGTTCGGCACCGACATGGCCCTGCCGGCCGAGGGGGTGCCGGTCGGGCGAAGCCTGATGACGGGTGCCGGCGTGTGCTGCGACCCGATCAGCTGGTTCAAGGCCGGCATCATCAAACAGCCCTCTATGTTCCTGCTCGGCCTGCCGGCCATCGGCAAGAGCACGTTCGTGCGCCGCGAGGTGCTGGGACTGAGCGCCCTGGGCATGAACGCGATCATCCCCGGCGATCTGAAGCCCGACTACGCCTCACTGGTCAACATGCTCGGCGGCCAGGTCATCCGGCTGGGAGCGGGCATCGGCGTGGTCAACCCCCTGGACCCCGGCGACCTCCACCACGCACTGCAACAACTGGAGGGCGAGGCGCGCAAGGACCTGACGGACTACTACAACGACACGAGGGCGGCGCTCATGGAGGTGCTTTTGACGATCATGCGCACCGGCCGCGAGAACGACACCGATGCCGGTGCCAGGGGCGTGACCGCACGCGAATCCGATATCCTTTCCGTCGCCGTGCGCGTGCTCCACGACCGGCATGGCGGCGACCCGCAGCCTCCCGTCATCGCGGACCTGCGAGACCTGCTGAGGGAAGGGCCCGACGAGGTGCGCACGGCGGCGGTCTGGGACGACCCGGAAAACGACGAGCTCTACAGGGCGCAGGTTCGCGGCCTTCTGGCCGACCTGCACGGGTTCTCGAACCGCATGACGAAGTTCGGCCGTCTGTTCGGCGACCAGACCACCGCGCGCATCGACCTGTCCAGGCCCGTGGACTTCGACATCAGCGCCCTGGCCCAGTCGGGCGACGACGTGGTCGCCGCCGTGCTGGCGACCACATGGACGAGCGCGTTCGCCGCGAAGAACGCCGCCGACGTGCTCGCCGAGGAGGGATTACAGCCCCGGCGCAACCACGTGATCATCATGGACGAGATGCACCGCGCTTTGCGCGCCAGCCCCCTCATGGTCGAAAAGCTCGACCTGCTCACCCGTCTGAACAGGCAGTGGGGCGTAGGCCAGATCATGATCACACACACGTTCAAGGACCTGATGTGCATGGAGACCCCGGCGCAGAACACCAAGGCGCGCGGCTTCGTGGAACGCAGCGAGATCAAGGTGCTGGGCGCTTTGAGCCGCATCGAGGTGGACCGCTACCTGCGCGGCGAATGCGGACTGCCCGTATCCCGGCGCGAGGAGGACATGCTGGAGGATTGGGCCACGCCCGTCAACTTCGGCTCCGACGCCTCGCACAAGGGTCTGGGCCGTTTCCTGATCAAACTGGGAGGACTGCCCGGAATCCCCATCAACGTGGAGATGTGCCCGCTCGAAAAAAGCGGGTTCAACGATACGAACCTCAAATGGCACGCCTAGAAGGGAACCCCGCGATGACAGACCACCTCGCCACCGGCATGAAACGCATGATCCGCACCGTGGCACGCTCCGCATCCCTCTCCGACCGGCTCGGCGAGCGATCCCGGCTGCTGCGGCTGACGGGCAACCGCAGCACTCTCGACTTCCGCCCCGCCGAGCACGGCGCATCCTCATGGGACTTCGAAATGTCGATAACCCCCACCGAGCCCAAGCCGTACGGCAATGCGGAAACCCGTGAACCCGTATGGCGTGAGACGGTCGATTCCGCCACCTATGGCGAATCGAGGGCGCGGGTCGCGCACGCCGTCGAAACGTTCAGAATATACGACAACACCGGCATCCTGCCGGAAACGGAAAACCGGTGAAAGGACCACGATGAACGACGCCGCACTGCTCGACTCGCTGCACGCCGCGCTGCGCAATCCCGACCTCGCATGGTACACGGAATTCCATGCCGGCGAATCCATCGTCGCCGGCTACCTCGATTCCCTGACGGACCCGTATGACGACGATGCCATACAGGTTCCCGAGGGCTGGTTCCGCTACTCGGTCGTCACCCGTGAAGGCGACCACGCCCTTCCATGGATGGAGCACTGGAACGAATACGAGTATTCGATCACCCATCACATCGATTGGAACGGCAAAGGGTTCACGCCATACGACCTGTACTGCACACAGGACCTCACCGGCATGATCGCCGACGGCTCGCTGGCCTCGATCCGGGAGGACGCGCGAACCATATTCAAGGACCGGCCCCTGACGGACGACTACCTTTTCGCCAACTCCATCTGGCCCGAACCGGAACTCCTCGGCCTCGTGGACGACCTGACCGGCCGCACGGGACGAAACCTGTAAGAACCCTGTAGACGCCATGCCCCACCCCGCCATGGCCTTGGACTGATGATCGGGGTCATGGCGGGAACAGCGGGTTGCCGCCGAGGATTGTCAAGGAGCCGAACATGCCTTTGGAGAACACCGATGCCGAAGAGCGGATCACACGGGAAACGATGATCGGATGGATCGAGCATTGGGGCGAATCGTATGACGACGTGCGACCCGATGACGGTGCCATGCGGCTGGCGAACCGCATCATCGAATACAACGCGGCGACTGAAACCATCGAGGCGTTGCGGAACCCCGATGCCGTGTACGACGAACTGGCATCCATCCTCCAGCCGGTGCTCTCCTCGATGGACGGCACCTATTTCGCGGGCTCCGAATGGTTCGCCGGCGAAGTGGACCGCATGGAAGCGGACCGCATCAACGGGGAGCAGCCGGAAGAAACGGACGGCCTGGCCTCCGAAGAGCCCCGCATCCCGTTCATCGTGGAGAGCGAGGCCACAGCCGCCGATACGGACGAACCGCCGTTGGACGAGCTGATCACCGCAGCCACGCACGAATATCTGGACTCAGGCATGACCTACGACGGATTCTCGGAACATGTGCGCACCACCTGGCGCAACGCGGCAGCCTACGACTGGTCGAAGCTCATGGCCGAACAGCGCTCCACGGGCGAATGGTCGTCCGACGCGAACCGGCTCGCCGTATTGGGCGTGACGATGCAGTTCGCGCCCGAATCAACATGCATGATGATCGCCAGCGACATACTGGCCGAGAACGCTCCCCTATCCCTTCCGGCATTGCGCGAACGCATCAACACGCCGGACGGCATGGTGAACACCGACCTGCTGTTTTCCCGGCTGATCGACAACGGCACCACGCCCGATCCGGCGCGCATCGACATGGCGATGGGGATCCTCGGCCCGTTGGAGGCCAACGCGCCGACGGACGCCTGCTACCGGATCATCGGCCTGAAGGCCATGCTCAGCCTCGCCATGGGCGACGGCGAGAAGGCGCGGGAACTCGCCGAACAGGCCATCGGCTACGACGCCTCGGACCGGTTCGCGTCAAGCGTGCTCGACCGTCTGCCGGAAACCGATCCCGCCATGGAGGCGGCGAACGTGTGGGAGAACGGCGGGCATCTGGGCCGCTGACGGGTGGCGTAGACGCCGTGCCCCGCGATGCCACCGGTCCGGCCGGATGATGGGAGTCGCCGCCGCCATTGAAGGCGCTGGTATTCCCCGAATGAAAGGACCATCATCATGCCACAGTCAATGCAAGTGGTTCGCGGTCTCCTCGCCGCGAACCCCGATTACTGGCCGGCGAAAACCAACGCGGACGGCACCACGAGCTCGGCGTACCTGCGCGCCACCGTGTATGAGGACCGCCCGCGAGTCCGTCAGAAGGACGGCAGCTATACGGACAATCCGCTCGGCCCGGTGAGAACCACCGTGAAATTCTGGGGCCGGGCCGCCGAGCTCCTGCACGGCATGGATTTCCGCCAGGGCGACGCCGTGGTGGCGACCGGCCGCATGGGCGATCCCGACGCCTTCATCAGCCAGAAGGACGGCAAGGCATACGCGCGCCCGGTCGTGATCGGCGATTCCATGCAGATCGATTCCATCGTGTCCCGGCGCATCCAGCTCGCCCGCGAACGCAAACGCCAGAACAAGGAACAGGCCGGTGCCGTGGCCGATGCCGGGCGAACGGATCCATGGACGGACCAGGTTGACGCCTCGCGCGGCGAATACGTTGGCGACGGCGTTCCCCGCACTTTCAACGGCGAGCCCTTCGAACCGCTGTCGGGCTATCCGACACCGGGCGCGGCTCCCGCTCCGGCGGACCCTGCGGCACCGGATTTCCTTTCCACCCCATCCGATTTCACGACGGGCAACGCCCGCTAGCCATGACGCAAGCCCTGGCGCATCGACGGCGGGACCGCTTCCATCGGTTCCGCCGTCATGCTTGAAAGGAGAAATGAATCTTGGCCGACGTCGATCCGAAACTGCAATCGAACCGAGTGAAGGATCTGGGCGGCACGGTCCGTCCCAGCCGCAAGATCGAACTGGCGATCATCGTCGCGGTGTCCCTGATCCTCACGGTGTTCGCCCTCGTGTGCTCCCATGCGGGGCATCCCTTCCAGATCTTCGCGCTCATGTACCTGGTCTCCGGCCAATGGTCGCTGACCGCAGGCCAGTGGGCGCTGGCCGTGGCCGTGCTCGTCGTACTGGCCGTGGCGTGCGGCGTGGGCGCGTGGCTGATCGCCAGCAAGGCCGTGCCGTGGGCAACCGGCGCCAAGGCACGCACCCGCGTGGACGTGTACGCGCCTGCCATGGGCCATGGCGAGGCCGTGGAGAAGGTGACGCGCCAGCGCGCCGAGGCCATGGCGTCAAGGCTCATAGAAGCGGACCGCTACCGCAAGGGCATGTCGCCGGGATATCCGCTGGGGCTCAACATCGTGGACAACACGTCGATGTACACCAGTTGGGAGGACATGGCTATCGTTCTGGCGGGCCCTCGTTCCGGCAAGTCCCTGTGCTACGCGATCCCGGCCGTGCTCTCGGCACCGGGCCCGTGCCTGGCGACCTCGAACAAGGGCGATATCCTCGACGTGACCGCCCCGATCCGCAGGCTCGACCATCCGAACGGCGAAATATGGACGTTCGACCCCGAACGCATCGCGGACCCGAACCGGAAGAGCGCGCCGTGGGTGTGGGACCTGATCGCCTCGGTGCAGTCCATCGCCGACGCGAAACGCATCGCCGACTGCTGGCGTTACGCCTCGGGCCAGCCGCAGACCGGCGGCGACGACTTCTTCCCCGGCACCGCCGCCCAGCAGCTCGCCGACTACCTGTTCGCCGCGCATCTGGGAGGCCGTTCCGTGTCCGACGTGTTCAGGTGGTGCTCCAACGAGCGCGACACGTCGCCGGCCGACATCCTGAGCGAATACCCGCGCTACGCGGGCATCGCCTCGCGCGTGTCCAGCGTGATCGCGCTGACGCCGGAAACCCGAAGCGGCGTGTTCGGCAGCCTTCAGACCATGGTCGCGTTCCTCGCGGACCCCGAGATCATCGACTGGATCGACCCGCACCGGGATACGAATGGGAACATCGACGAGCGGCGCGGCCTGTTCGACCCCTACGAGTTCGCCACGAGCGAGGACACCCTGTACCTGCTTTCCGCCCAGGGCCGTCCCTCCACCGCGTTGACCGCCAGCCTGACGGCGGTGGTGGCGTTCACCGCGTTCCAACGCGCCCAATCCGAGTTCACCGGCAACAACCGCCGTCTGCCGGTCCCGTTGTGCTGCGTGCTGGACGAGGCCGCGAACATCTGCCGCTGGCCCGAACTGGCCGACGTGTACTCGTATTTCGGTTCGGCGGGCATCCCGATCATGACGATCTGGCAGAACCCCGACCAGGGCAGGGCCGCGTTCGGCGAGACGAACTTCGGCTCGCTGTTCAACAACGCGAACATCACCGTGTATCTGGGCGGCATCAAGGACGCGAAGTTCCTCGGCGAGATCAGCCAGCTGGTGGGCCAGAGGGAGATCGTGCGAGGCAGCGTCAACATCGACGGCACCGGCCGGCGCAGCGTGAACAACTCGATCCAGAAGGAGAACATCCTCGACGTTTCCGACCTGACCGAATGGCCCGTCGGCCGCGCGCTGCTGCTTGCCTCCCAATCCCGGGCGCAGATCGTCAAGACCCTGCCATGGACGGGCAACAGGCAATGGGCCGACGCCCTGGCGCAGGCCAAGGCGAAAGCCCGAGAAGAGCAGAGAAAGGCCGCATAATGAGCGAACACACCTCGAACACCACGTCCGGCCCTGATGGGGAGGAATGGGAGCGCGCGGTCGGTGCCGCCAGGACCCTGCTGTCATCGGACTGCGGATGGCTGGAACTGTTCACCCGCGCCATCCTGGAGGAGAAGGGCGTGCCCTACGGCAAGGGACTGCCCAACCCCGAAGCGCCGCACATCCCCGAGGACAAGGAGATCGAGGAGGAAACCATGCCGGGCCAAGGCGAGCCGACGCCGACCGCACCCGAGGTGCCGGCAGGCCGGCACGCGGCGGAACCCATCCGATCCGGGATTCCGGCCGATGCCGGGGAAACCGGCAACGGCTACGAGAACCCGCCGGAAGACGCAACGGACCGTGACGACACCCCTCCAAAGGCCGGTGCGGAGGAATCCGACACCCGTATACCGCCCGCGCAGGAGGGGAAGACGGATCTCGGCCGAGACGAATCCGGCGACCTCGATCCCGCGCGGGCAAGGGACGTGTCCGGCCAGTTCGGCGCGCGAATGCGGCGCAGCGAGACCTACTACCCGAACCTCGCCGCGTTCGTGGAAAGGTTCGTGGCCAACGTGTTCTGCTACCACCAGAGCGCGAGCGTGAACATGCAATGGGTGAGCGACTGGTGGCGCTATCCGGCGCTCGTGTTCCCGCTCGACGCCATGTGGCGCGCCTACGAGAACGCGCGCAAGGCACCCGGCCAGATGATGATCTTCTACATCCAGGCGGCGTCGATGCTCGACCGCGTTTTCGACAAGGACCGTGGCATCGTCGCCAGCCTCGACTGCAAGCAGAATCTCACCAGGAAGGGCGAACCGCTGCCCTGCGAACGCCCGAACCGGGCATGGCGCGAACCGATCCTGGAAACGTTGTCGGTCCCCGCCGCAGGCGGCAAGGAAAACAAGGAAACCACCATCACGCCAACAAGGAGGAGAAACAATGGCTCAAACTGATCCCGAGGACGGCTTCGACCAGATCATGGTCCAGAGCTGGAACAGCGTCGCCCAGCAGCTGCGCACCCTGCACAACGAGCTGAGCGGCGACCGCGCGCGCCGCAGGGAACGCGCCGAACGCGCCGTCCAGAACGAACGCTACGAGCAGACCAGACGGCAGCAGCAATCCATCCGCCTCGAACAATGGGAGATGGACAACAGGGAACGCCTCAACAAGGGGTTCGAGTCCACCCTGAACGCGACCGTGCTTGCCGACGGCGACGGCTGGAGGAAGATGCGCGACTCGTCCCTCTTGCAAGGATGGATGGTCGCCGACCAACTGGAGGGCAACGACCCCGGCTACCGCAGGCAGATCATCGAGGCGAAGGCCCGGCTGAAGGACGAATGGTCGAAACGCCACCCGGAAACGCACATCGACGCCGCAGCCGACCAATTGACCAACCACGTGAACATCACCTACACCGACCAGTCGCCCGCGTTGCAGGCCACCCTGAACGCCTTCAACACGGCCGGCGTGCCCGTGGACCTGCAACGGGTGGAGGACACGCAGGCGTTCCAGGCCGCGCACGGCGACGACGCCACGTTCTTCGTGGACTCGCGGCTCACCGGCCAATGGACGGGCTACGACCACGACAGGATCGTTGACGCCGTGATGTGCGCGCCGGTCAACGGCGTGGACGACGCCGCCTCCCGAATCAGCTTCCTCAAGGACCAGGGCCTGCCGGAATCCTCGCACGCGGACAACAAGGCCACAGGAGACGAGCCCAGCACCATAAGCGAGGTCGAACGCACCGAGAACGCTGACGCCGCGCCAATCGTCGAAACCCCCACACCCGTGCGGGAGCATACGAAGCCCGCCGCCGATGAACGCAAACCGGCATCCGGACCCGAGCCCGAGACCACGGGAGGCGGCGACCTGACGACCGGGGAGCCCGACGGATACGAGGAAACGCCCCTCGACCTGAACGAACCCGAGTCCTGGTCCGGGCCCGACCCGTTCGGCGAATACAGTCCCGCCACGGAATCGTCCATGAACCCCACGGACCAGCCGATACCCGACCAGACCAACATCCCGACGCCGCAGATCCTGCAACCCGAGACCAACGGCAACGCACGCTGACGCCGACGCCGGCGCACCCCTTTGCCATGAGGCGAGCGGGGTGCGCCGGCATCGGATGGCCGTATCATGGTGTCAACGGCTTTCGGAACCGGAAAGGACGAGCATGGCACACGTGACGTTGGATCTGTCGAAATATGATGCCCTGACCGCCTACAAGGGTCTTCCCGACGAGAAGGAGGAGAACCCGGCGCGGTTCTTCCCCGACACCACGTCGGTCCGCCGTTGCGTGCGCGAACGCATGTCCGTCATGGGTCTCGACGCCGCCGAACTCGCCAGGAGAGCCGGGGTCCCCCTCTCAAGCGCCGAAGAGCTCGTGGAGACCGGTCTGACCTCCATCCGCTACGTGTACAGGATGTTCGACCTGCTGCACATCCGCACCGAAACGCTGCCGTCCGCCTACGCGGGGAGACTGCTGTGAGGGAACTGCACGCCTGGGAGAACGGGCATCATGTGGGCGTGTTCTCGGAAGACGACGAGGAGCGCATATCGTTCGCGTACGACGCGAACGAGGGTCTGCCGATCAGTCTGAGCCTGCCCAGAACCGGCGGATGGAGAGACCAGGCACCGCGTAACTTCCTGGACAATCTATTGCCCGACAATCCGAACGTCCGCCAGGCCATGCGTGAGCACCTGAATGCCTCCTCGGCCGGCGTCTTCGATCTGCTGGACCGGGTTGACGCCACCGGCGGACTGGTGTTCTCCCTCTCCCCGGAACCTCCAATCCCATCGCCGACGCTTCGTCTGATCTCCGATTCCCAGATAGCCAACGAAATCGACCGCATCGAGCGGACCAGGAACTACTGGTGGGACGAGGACAGCCACTGCCGGTTCTCCTTGGGAGGGGCGCAGGGCAAGTTCACACTGTCCCGCGTGGACGGCAAGTGGTATTGGCCGGATATGATGCTGCCCTCCACCCACATCGTCAAACCGAAGCCCCATGACCTTCCCGAGGCGACCAAGGTGGAACTGGCGACGATGCGATTGTCGGAACTGTGCGGCATCGACACACCGGCACGCGGCGAGATCACGGCGCAGCGCAAGACGGCCTATATCGTGGAACGGTTCGACCGTCGCCTGGAGGAAGGCCGAATCGTCCGACTGCGGCAAGAGGACTTCCTGCAAGCGTTGGGATTGCCGACCCGCGACAAATACGATCCGTCGGCCGATGACTGCCTGGATCTCCTGCAACGCATCGACGCGTCGGGTTCCCTGTCCTACCGGTGGCTCGAAAGGCTGGCCTTCAACACGTCGTCCGCCAACAGCGACGCACATGCGAAGAACTATTCCCTGATCCTCGATCCCGCATCGGGGATACGCCTGTCTCCCCAGTATGATGCGGTCGCCACCAGGTATTGGCCCGAGTTCAACTGGGAACTCACCATGCCGTTGAACGAGGATCACGCCTTCGCGGAGCACACCACGCCCCAGGATTGGGAGGATCTGGCGACACGTCACGGTCTCGATGGTTCGAGGGTGGCGGATATGGCCCGGCGTATGGCGGGGAAGGTCCTCGCCGGCATATCCGAATCCTGCGAGGGCCTGGACGCGCGGATGGCCGATCGCCTGAACGCGTGCTGGACGAAGGCGAACGAGTCCATCGAGCCGATCATGCCGGGAGACGAGCCGGCGAACTCTCCCGATCCAGCATCGGCTTTGCCCGATTCGCTCGGTTTTCCCTCCTCGGGCCGTACCATCTGAGCTTTTTCCGGGAAGCGTCCTAACGGCGGGGCCGGTTCTCCTCGTCAGAGGCGACCATGCTCCATAGACCGTATTCCGGCGCGATTCCGTAGCGTTCGCGCAGCATGTCGAACGTGTGCAGGCCCTCGCGCATCGCTGCCCGGTATTCGTCGTCGTCCGCCGCGCTGTTGAGGCTGGCGGCGATGGCGAACGCTTCGGATACGAGGCGTTCCATGTCGTGCGTGGACAGGTTCTCGGGGTGTCTTTCTCGTCCGTCATCGAGGAAGGGCGGGCGGTTCTCCATCGCGGCGCGCCATTCCTGGACGGCGAGGCTGCGGCTTCTGGCATCGTCCGCCCAGTCGTCGCGCAGTCGTTTCAATCGCATGTCGTCGCCGAGCTCGAAGGCGTTGAACCGTTCCGTCCACCCGTCCGTGCTATGCCACGTGATCCTGTAGCCGACCACCTGGCCGGGGTCGGTGAACGAGTCTTTGGCGGTTCCCCTGCGCAGCCTGGGGTCGATGGAGAAGCCTTCCCTGCGCACGCGGCGTATGAACTCGTCCTCGCTGCGCGATGCCTTGGCGCACGCCTCCACGATCCGGCCGACATGCTGGCGCGGCATCGTTGAGGCGGCGACCGCCGTGACGAGCCGGCTTCTCTCGTTGCCGTCCAACGCATCCCATCCCTCGTCGTCGCCGTACTCGTTTCGCGCCTTCCATTCGGCCCATTGACGCCATTGCCCGTACTGCCAGCTGACGCGCGTGCCGGTGTCGGAGCGTGCGAGCTCGACCAGTTCGGGGCGTGTCTTCTCCATCCGCCTGCATGATTTCTGCGCGTTGATCCGGTCGTGGTACGGGTTTATCCACCCGTCGTCGGCGGCGAGCTGCACCATGATGTGCACGTGGTCGTTGCCGTTTGCGGACAGTCCGTGGCGGACCGCGAGCCATGTGACGCCCTGATCGTCGTCGCCGTCGATGATGTTCATGCGCGTCAGATAATCGCGGATGATGGCCTCCCATTCCTGGTCGGTCAGTATTCCGTGGCCGGCCTTGATGGCGAGCGAGCAGTGCCACACGCGCTTCCTGCCATGCTCTCGTTCGGGATTGTTCTTGCCTCGCATGTCGGGCGGGAACGGATCGTCCTTGCGTTCCCTGACGCGGTAGCGTCGGTCGAACCTGCGGCCTATCTCCGCATACGACGCCGCCGGCTTGCCATCCATGTCAAACGAGGGAAACATGTCGCCGCTCGCGCACACGAGATGCTGGTCGGTGTGTTCATTGCGCCGTCCCTTGCCGAACAGGTAGCGCACCAGGCCGGCCGGGTCCGAACCCCTGACGATATTCGGTATCATACGATGATTCTCCGTCCGCGCGCCCGGCACGGCGGCGCATGGCGTCTATGAGAGATATGCGTCCTTTGCCGGCACGGCGGCGCATGGCGTCTATGAGAGATATGCGTCCTTTGCCGGCACGGCCACTTCGATAGAATTATCGGAAACGGACAAGGAGCTTTGATGGAACCGGTGAGGAACGATACGACGGCGGATAGGCGCACGGCCGTGGAACTGGCGAAGCGGCTGCTGGTCGATTCGATCTGGCGCACCGCCAAGATCGAGGTTGATGGCGTCACCTTCCCCGACACGCAGGAGATCTTCGACGGGCGCGCGCCCGAGGGTATGAGCGTGGACGATATAGTCACGGTGAACAACATCAAGCGCGCGTGGAGGTTCCTGCTCGACAACATCGATTATCCAGTCGATTGGCAGTACATCCGCGAATACAACCGCATCATCGGCGAAGGCCTCGTGCGCGACGCCGGCCGCTTGCGTGAATACGGCGTGAGGATCGGCGGCACGGGATGGGTGCCGGAGATCCCCACCGTCGAATCCTCACAGGAAAGGGTTCGCGGCATCCTGGAGGAGTCAGAAGGGGAGGACACTGCGATGCTGCTGTTCGGCGCGGTCACGCGGGGACAATGGTTTTCGGACGGCAACAAGCGCACCGCGCTGATGGTCGCCAACCACCAGCTCATACACGACGGCATCGGCGTCTTCTCGATCCCTCCCGAAGACAAGGCACAGTTCGTCTCTATGCTCCTGCGCTACTACGAGACGGGCGACTACTCCCGGCTCTCCGATTGGCTCTCACAGAACGCCGTCGGCCATGTGCCCGGCGGGCTGACTTTGGCCCAATCGTCTGGGGCCGCGGAAAAGACGAATGATGCCGCGAACGGGATGGGCATCGTGCCCGGTGTTCCCCTCGATGGCCTCGATGGAGGTTCCGGCTTACTGAGGTGACGGTCGTGGCGTCCGGGGGTGCTCCCGAACTCCATGGGATTATTTACGGTCGGCTTGCGTGATGATGACTTCGAGCCGGCCTATAACGATGTCCCTGATCGCCGCGACGGTGGGCGGATTCAGCTGGCACAAGCTCGCGTACGGGGCATGGCGTCAATGGGCCGAATGGAAGGCGCGAAACGAGTACGGCGACGACGAGGGATGGGATGCGTTGGACGGCAACGAGAGAAGCCGGCTCGTCACGGCGGTCGCCGCCTCAACGATGCCGCGCCATTCGTGTCGGACGGCATCATCGACGTTGACTCGTTCACCTCGTTCTACACTTCCGTACGCAACCGGCGCATGAGCCGCGCAGGCAAGGTCCTCGAAATCCACATCGCCCACATCCTCGACGCGCGCGGCATCGAATACGAGGCCCAGGCCAGGACAGAAAACGGGAAGAAACCCGATTTCCTGTTCCCCTCGCAAGCCGCCTACGAGGATCCGACATTCCCCGAGACGCAGCTGCGGATGCTCGCCTCGAAGACCTCGATCAAGGACCGTTTCCGTCAGGTCGCCGACGAGGCCAACAGGATCAGGGACAAGCACCTATTCACCCTGACCCCCGGCGACGTGACCCATCCCAAGCTCGCCCAACTCGATGAACTGCACATCCACCTGGTCATGCCCAAGGTGGTCAAGGAATCATACGACGACCTTATCCAGGGGGAGACCATGACGTTCTCCCGGTTCATCGAGGAGGTCCAGGGACTTCAGGCGGGCCGTCCTCAAAGCCTGACCCTTCTCTGACGGCCCGACGGGAGTCCTCCCTGATTTCGCCGACGGTTCGGCGACGGCGGCGACGCTGTTCCTGAAGTAGAATTGACGGAAAAGCAAGGAGCCACGATGGATGTTTCGATGATCAGACGGCCACAGGACTGGCCTTTCCCCATCCCGCAGATCACGGCGGAGAGCATAGACGAGCTGATCGACGCGCTGCACCGGGACGTGTCGGACTCGACTCTGAGCATCTACTACGACGCCGTGGACGGATGCAGCCGCGAGATGGAGAACGAGGATCAGGAGATGATGGTACGCGAGTACTACCTGCATGACGGATGGGCGGCGAAGCATGGAACGGGTGCGTGATTTCTCGCCGTATGAGTTGAAGGTCAGCGTGTATGACGGGGCCGCCGAAAAGCGAACCATGCTGATGGACGGCCACCTCTACATGGTCAAGTTCGGGTATGACGCCGCCCCGCAGGAGGAGCATCCCAGTCGTACCAGCTACGTCAACCTGCCCGTCAACGAGTATATCGGCTCCAAGGTGTTCGCCGCTTCGGGCATCCCCACGCAGGATGTCATTCTCGGTGATTACAAGGGCCGTTCCGTGGTGGCGTGCCGTGATTTCATGTACGAGATGGATCCGAACCTCATGCTGCTTCATTTCAAGCAGCTGGAAATCAGCATGCCCGGTGGAAGCAGCCGATCGAAGGCCAGGCCCGATTGGGAGTTCGTCAGCCAGGTCCTTGACGAACATGACGCGCTCGAAGGCATCCGCGCGCGGGCGCGGCACCGCTTCCTTCAGATGACATGCGTCGATGCGCTGATAGGGAACTTCGACCGCCACGCGAACAACTGGGGGTTCATAGCGGACAGAAGGACCGCGGATATTCTTGATCTCGCCCCCGTATACGACTGCGGTTCGTCACTGTCCCCGAGCCTGTCCCGTGAAGGCATGAGGGAACGGGTCGAGGATCCTCAGCAAATGCGTGAGGCGAACATGGCCGCACCCTACATGGCGATGAACGTCGGCGGCAAGCGACGCAAGTTCGCCTTCTTCCTGACCTCGGAGACCGCACGCCCCTTCAGGGCGGAGCTGCCGGAACTCTGGCCGCGCCTGTCCGAGGAGGTCACGGACCGCATCGTGGAGCAGACCCCCGGACTCGATGACCTTCAACGTGATTTCTATAAGGCCACGCTGGACGCCCGCCGCAAGTACGTGCTCGGACCCGCATACCGGATGGCACTCAAAGAAGCGGAAACCTCCACCGCCACCGTCGGGAACGACACCCTTGCGACCGACATCGTTCCGGGGATCCCGTTCCCTGGCCTTGGGGGAAACCCCGGTCTCCTGCACTGAGGACTCCACGCGGCTCACAGTCCGGGAAGGTCCTCGTTCTCGCCGTCAATCGTTCCCGGATCGTTCGATGACGGTATCAAGATGGTCGATTAGTTCCCGGCATTGCCGGACGGCGTAGGACGCCGATGCCTCGTCCTCGATGGTCGCGTTCATCTCCCTGTTCGCGTTGTGCGCGATCTGGTTGACGTTGCGGCCGATGCGGCGCAGCTGGTATTCGATCTCCTTGAGCGCCTGGACGGTGGGCGAATCGCGTTCCTCCTCCTTGACTTGCAGTCTCCCCTCCAACAGTTTCACAGCCTCGATGATGGTGAGGGAGACCGTCTGGTTCCTTTTCTTGGCGGCGGTGCGGATCATCCCGGCTTCCTCCTCGTTCACCATGAGATGCACCTGGATGGAGCGCTGCTCGCCCCCTCCTTTGCTGCTCCTCTTTCGCATTATTCCGATTCCTTCCTCATTGGCCTTCGGCACTCGGGTTGTTGCTTCAGCGCCGTAGGGCGCGGGAGGCTGCGGGCTCGGTTCATGTACATGAACCGTCTAGCTTGCTTACCTTCGATTTGATGGGCATCTCCATGTGGATGTCCATGGACATATCCATGTGGATGTCTATGGACGTGTCCATGTGGGTGTCCATGGACATATCCATATGAGCGCATAGGAAAACGCATGAGGGTGGATGATCGTTCGGGGTGATGCCTTCTTCCACGAATGGGAAGGGGCTCTTCCTTTTTTTGGAATGTCATCTTCCCGCATCCTTCGTCTTGAGCTCCTTGAGCAGCATCGTCGCGTTGTCGCGGATGCTCGCGTCCGTGAGCGGGGAGAGCTCGTCCGCATAGGAGCGGCAGAGGAGCGCGTACACCCGTTCCCGCACCCAGGCGCTGCGCGCGATGCCCAGCTTGAATGCGGCCCGGCACAGCATCTCGTATTCGTCGCCGGTGAGCATGACATTGAGCTGGCGTCCCCGCTTCAGCGGATGTTCGGGGTCGGGGTCGGTGCGGTACACGTCGTTCCAATCGGTGGTGCCGGGGGCGAGTTCCGTGTAGCTGAACGGCTGGATGGCGTATCTCACGAAACGGGATTTGGGTATGCCCGTCTTGGCGGAGGCCTCGGCAAGCAGATTGAACAGCTCCTGGTCCATGAGGACCCGGAAGGCGTGGCTGTATCGTCGCATGGTTTCATCGTCTCCTTGGTCGTTGCCGTGCCCGGCGCGGCATGGTGCGTCGGGCACGGATGGTTGGCGTTTGGTCAGCGGTCGAAATCGAACGCCGTGCCGCGTTCCTTGTCGATGCGGATGGCCGCGTCGAACTTCTTCCCGGATTTGGATGTGAAGCCCTTCAGGGTGACGGATTGTCCCGCGAGGAGCCTGCGCGCGGTCTGGTCGGTGATGGTCTTGCCCGCGATGCGCGCGAACATCTTCCATCCGCAGCCTGCGGTCGTGGCCCACTTGCCGTCCTTGGTCTTCTCGGTCTTGTTCGTGGAACACTGCCACATCCGGCCGGTTTTCCTCACCGGCTGGCCGCAGCGCGGGCAGTCGCCCCATTCCTGCGCGTCGGTGTTCGCGGTTCGTGTGACGGCATCGGCCTTGAGGTTCGCGGTCGCGTCGGCGGGGATTCGCAATGCCTCCCGGTGGAACATGTCCATCACCTCAGACGGGCCTCGTTTGCCGTGTTCCACGTCGGAGAGCGCCTGTTCCATCCGTGCGGTGAGCAGCACGTCCTTCAGTCGTGGCTCCACCACGTCGGTGAGGCGTTCGCCTTCCGTGGTGGCGTGCAATTGCCGGCCCTTGCGTTCCACGAGTTTGGAGCGCACGAGCTTTTCGATGGTGTCCGCGCGGGTGGCGGGTGTGCCGATGCCGCCGGAATGTGATTCGTCGTCATCGAGTGCCGCCTTGAGGTTTTTGTCCTCCACGCACCGGCTCGCGTGCTCCATCGCGGCCAGCAGCGTGGCCTCGGTGAACGGTTTGGGCGGGCGGGTCTCGCCTTCCTCGACCGTGACCTTCCCGACCGGGCGAATGACGCCGCCTTCCATGAGGTTCGACGGGATCACGTTCCTTCCTCCCGCCGGGTTCGCGGTTTCCTCGTCTTCCGGTTCGGGCCCGTGGCCGGTTTCGACGGCCTTCCATCCTGCGGATACGGTCTCGTCGGAACGACTGGAGAACTCCCTGTCGGTGTCGTCGGAAAGCCGGGCCTTCACCTCGGTGACGATGTGCACATGGTCGTCGCCCACGGCCTCCCACATGCGGCGCACGATGCGTGTCATCACCTTGCGCTCGTCATCGTCCAGGCCTTCCAGCTTCCCGGCGTCCAATTGCATGGTCGGCAGTATCGCGGTGTGGCCGGCCACCTTCGCGTCATTGACGGCCAGCTCCGGGCGCGGGTGTCCGGGTATGCCCTCGCGGGTGACGAACCCTTGGGCGAGACGGCCGGATTCGAGGAGCGCCGTGAGCGTTTCGAGGTCGTCATGCGTGATGTACCGGCTGTCGGTGCGCGGATAGGTGGCGAGTTTGAGTTCGTAGAGGTGCTGCAACGCCGCGAGCGTGCGCGCGGCGGTCATGCCGTACATGCGGCTCATGTCCTTCTGCAATCCGGTCAGGTCATACAGGCGGGGCGGCCGGTCGTTCACCCGCCTCCGGTTCACGGACATGATGCGGAAGCGGCCGTGTTCGGCCTGGCCGCACAGCAGCATCGCCGCATCCTTGCTGTCGATCCGTTCGCTGGAGAGCCGCCATCCGCCCATGTCCGCGATCACGGTCCAGAACGGCACCGGTTTGTGGTTCCTGATCTGCCGGTCGCGTTCCGCGATCATGGCGAGCGTCGGCGTCTGCACGCGGCCCACGCTGAACCGTGCGTTGTAGAGCAGCGAGTACGCGCGGCTCGCGTTCATGCCGATCAGCCAGTCCGCCTTCGACCTGATCTCCGCCGACCATGCGAGCCCTTGGTATTCGGATTCGGGTTTCATCGCCCGCCACGCGGCCTGGATGGCCTCCGCCTCCAGGCTCGCCACCCACAGGCGCAGTTCCGGCTTGTGAGAGCCTTCCATGTCCGCGATGCGGCGGAAGATGGCCTCGCCCTCGCGGTCGGGGTCGCAGGCGTTGACGAGGCAATCCACATCCGCGCGCCGGATCAATTGCACGATCTGCCGGTAGCGGGAGCCGGCACCGCGTTCGGCGCTGATCTTCCACCGCCAATGGCCGGACGGGTCCACAGGCAGCGTGTCCAGACTCCATTTCCTCCAATCCCTGTCCTTGTAGTCCTCGGGCATGGCAAGGTCGATCAGGTGGCCCTGCGCCCATGTCACGAACAGCTGGCCGCACTCATAGCATCCGTCCCTTTGGACGGGCGCGGCGCACAACGCCTGCGCGATGGCCGTGGCGACCGATTTCTTTTCCGCGATGACGAGCTTCATTCTTCGTTCGCGTTCCTTCCGTTTTTTGGGATTCCTTGATTCTTGTCCGACATGCGAGGGCCGGCGCGGGAATCCCTTCCCGGCCGGCCCTGGATGGAGAGGCGTCGCCAAGGTCAGGCGGCGAAGCCGAGCAGCGGCGCGAACACGGCGGCGATGGCCAGCACCGCGATCAGCATGAGGATGACGCCGGCGATCCACGCGATGGCCGTCACCAGCGTGCGGCTCCAGGTCTGTCCGCCGGATTCCACGATCATCGGGCTGCCCATGCGTTTGCCGATGATCGCGCACACGCCCGAGGCGACCACGCACAGCAGCACGAGCACCACCTGGAGCATCCCGTTGAGCTCGACCAGCCACGTCCACAGGCCCATGAACCAGCCGGCGAGCATAGAGAGAAACGATTCCATTGATTTTCCTTTCACCTGATTGGAACGACGCTTCCGATTCTCGGCCGCAAAACGGCCGGCCACGGGGCATGGCGTCTACACGCCCCGCCTTCCGCCATGGGGAATGTAGACGCCATGCCCCGTGGAACGCGCGACGGGAAGGCAGACTCGCCTTGACGGAAAAACGAGCGAAAGGAAGATCGTCGTGGCGAACAACCAGAACACCATGCGCGACATGAAACGCAGCATCCTCAAGGCGGTGCGCGACAGCCAGAGGACGAAACAGGATGCGATGGACGAGTACGTGGCGGCGCGCGTCAACATCAAATCATTGGAGGGACGTCTGGAAGAGGCCCGCGAGAAGGCCACCCTGCTGCGCAGGAAGGCGAAGGACGCGGGAAACACCAGCGCCGAACTGAAAACGGCGGACGACCTCATAGACGCGCGGTGGACGGGGACGGAAGACGGGTCGGCGGAAGACGGGTCGCCCGAAAACGCGGATCCGGGAACCGTGAACCCCGAGCGGGAGCATCCGGCCATGGAAGGAAACATGGAAGGCGGCATGCCGGGCGAGCCGAACCGTTGGGAAGGCGGTGAATCGTGAACCGGCCGGAACCGCGTCCGCTGCCGAAACCGCTGCGCGTCCTGTGCCTGTTCGTCGCCGCGCTCCTCGTGTGCTCGCTGGGCGTCATCGTCGCCAACCACCAGCCGTCAACGGCCGGCGACGACCACGGTTCCGCGACGGACGCGAAACAGGAGTCCACGGGCAAAAGGAAAACGGAATCGAGCCCGCAACGGTACGCCGGCCTGGAGGCGGCGGGAATCCCGGTTCCCGGCGACTGGTCTCAGCGCACCACCGCGTTCCCCGTTGACACCCACAAGGACGGCACCCGCACGCTCTCCGAAAACGCGGACGGCATCACGCTGCACAATGGTTCCGGCCCGATCGACACCGCATTGGAAACGGTGGACGCGCTGCTCGATCCAAACGGCAGCGACGACGAATGGCGCAACAACGTGTTCGCGCTGCTCGGCGACGACGGTGCCGGGGAAAGCCATCCGGTCTCCGACGCGCCGCGCTGGTGGTGGACCCAGCGCCGCTTCCACGCCGGATCCGTATGCTCGGGCCAATACGATGACAAGTACGTCAACTACGCCTACACCTGCACCTCCGACGGCAAATGGGAGGGCTCGGATACGGATGCCATCCAGTCCCAGCCGTTCTGGACGACGAAGGAAACCAGCTTCCCGATCCCGGAAGGCAGCGGACCGTCATCCACGACGGATCCGCAGCAGACCGTCAGCCAGGCGTACAACACCGTGCTCTTGCCGATGGACGACGGCAACTGGCACGTCACCGTCTACTGCCCGGCCGCGCTCGACGCGCCATTGCTGGACAAGGATGCCAACGAGCTCGACCCCGATCAGGTGAAGGCCGGCGACGAGGCGTACACGGTGATCTCCGCCACCGGATACGGAACGGTCCAGCATCCCTGCCGGACCGTGGAGGTCGTGGTCGGCGGGCAGAAGCCCTTCTGGTCGCTGAGGAACACGCAATGAGCCGGGCCAGCCGCCATCGGATCCTCGCGGCCATGCTCTCGGCGTGCCTGCTGTCCCTGCTCGGCGGATGCACGCCGTTGACCGTGCTCGCGGTCCTCGGCGGCTGCAAGGACGGCGGCTCCAACGGATCGTCGGGAGGCGTCACGGGAAGCGTCACGACCGGCGAGGTGCGTGACGGCATGACCATCGCGCAGACCAAGGCGTGGTTCAACGGATCCGACGGGCCCGACAACGTGTGCCAGGCCTATCCGGACGGGCAATGCACATGGTGGGCGTGCATGAGAGGCCATAAAAACGGATTGGACGTGGGCTCCTACTGGGGCAACGGCGGCGACTGGGCCGCCAGCGCCACCGCCGCCGGATGGAAGACCACCCGCACCGATCCCGTGGCCGGCAGCATCGTCAGCTACCCGCCCGGCGTGGCCGACGCGGACACCCTGTACGGCCACGTCGCCGTCGTCGAGGCGGTCGACCGGACGGCCGGCACCGTGACCATCAGCGAGATGAACGGGCGCGGCGGCCTGGGCATCGTCAACCACCGCACGCACAGGATCAACGTCGGCGCGGTCTACATCCTGCCCAACGGCAGTGTGTCCACCAATGGTTCCGCCGGCACGGATTCCACGTCATCCGGTTCCGAATCGTCCGATTCGTCGTCATCGTCCGACTCGTCCTCCTCTTCGGATCCGGTGGAGGCGGCATGGACGTGCTCCAGTTCCGACTCGGGCTCCACGGACGTGGTGGTGGACTACGACGGCGACGGCACCCACGCCACGCCGGAACAGGCCCGGGCCATCGCCCGGAAGATGATCGCCTCGTACAAGGACTGGGGAGACGGCGACTATGACGCGCTCGTATGGCTGTGGAACAAGGAATCGGGATGGCAGTGGAATGCCACCAACCCGAGCAGCGGCGCGTACGGCATACCCCAGGCGTTGCCCGCGTCGAAACTCGCCTCCGCAGGAGACGACTGGAAGGACAACGCCGCCACCCAGATCAGATGGGGATTGAACTACATCGCCGGCCGGTACGGCAGCCCCAGCGCCGCCAAGACGTTCTGGCTCGCCCACAACTGGTACTAAGGAGCGGGACACGTAAAGGGACCGAGCATCAGATCTCGGCGGAATCATCTGCCCCGTAGACGCCATGCCCCGCGCGACCGCCCGTATGGGCTGATGATCGGAGCCATGCCCGCCGGACGGCGCGGCACCGATCATCCAAGGGAAGGAAGGACGCATCATGCTGATGGAACCCGATGAATACACGCCCCAGGAACGGGCCCTGACCGACAAGGCGAAGGAGCTGATCGAGCAGCACGAGCTCGACCGGGGCAACGGGGAATGCTTCATCCAACGCGACGCCGGCCACAGCGAACTGTACATGACGCTGGAGGCCCCCAACCACGCCACGGTCACGGTCACGGTGCCGGCCGAGGCGGACGAGAAGGGGCTGAGGCGCGCCATGGCGGACGGGCTCCTCGACTTCGACCCCGACGAGGAGTTCGACGAATGCTGGTCCCGCGAGTTCGCGGCACGCAACGGGTTCACGCCCTCCGGCTTCCTGTCCGGCCTCCAGGAAGACAAAGCGTATTTCGGTCTCCGATCTGAGGCGTTGCTTCATCCCGGTCAAAGCAACGCCGGGCAAGGCAACGAAACGATTGCGGAGATCCGCTGGACGGAGGAGGACCTTCGGCACTGGCTGAAAGACCATGACTGGCCCGACAACAACGAGAACATGGACGCGATGCGCGACATGATCTCGGCCAGGGAATTGCGGGACCGCAGCATCGAGGAGGGATGGGAGATCATCGACGCGATGGTGGACGACGGCCGGCTCGCCCGCAAAGACGAAGGCGAGAAGGCCGAAACGTCCGAAACCTACGATCCCGCGAACCCGGCCGACCCGTTGAGCATTGCCGATACGTCTGCCTCGGCCGCAGCCACACGATAAAAGACCCGAGCGAAGGAGCATCATCATGGCCGGATTGAAGGACTACCAGATCAGCGTGTACGTCGCCAACCTGGGCAAATACGTGGAGGGCGTGTTGCAGGGCGCGTGGATCACGCTGCCCATGCCCGCCGAACGCTTGCAGGACACCCTGAAGACCGAGGTGGGATTGGGCGGCCGGTACGAGGAGTACGCGATCCACGACTACGAGGGCGGGGAAGGACTGCTCGCCACCGTGGCGAATCCCGGCGAATACGAGTCGCTGACGGACCTGAACCTCATGTGCCGCGCGTTCGAGGCGCGCGAGGACGACGACCCGGACGTGTACGAGAAGGTGCAGACGGTCCGCGACGATCTTGACGCGGTCCCGCGCACCCCGTTGCAGTACGCGAACCTCGCGTTGAACTCGGACGAGATCCCCTATCACTCTTATGATGCGCCGTCCTCGGCCGAATCGAAGGAGGCGAAGTATGCCTGGACCGCCGTGAACCATGGGTGGGCATCGGATGCCGTGTGGTCCATGTTCGATACGGGGCTCGGCTATCTGATCGATATGGAGATGTACGGCCGGGACCTCAAGCTCGACGGCGATGTGTCGCTTGGCGACAACGGCTATCTGGAGGACGCGGACTGGCCGAGCGATATCGACGGCCGGTACTCGCGCGAGGAGATCGCCGAGGAGGTCGAATGGCTGGATGATTTCGACGCGAAGACCGGTTCGCCGGCCGCGTTCGACCTCGCCTCGCTCGTCCAGCCGGGCGAACGCATCGCGGACTACACGATTTCCGGCACCGGCACGAACTGGGGAGCCCCCTCATACCAGTGCATCGTGGAGGAGGGTTCCACCGATATCCATGCCGCGCTTGAGGACACGATGCACCGGATCATCGACGCGCGCGCCGCTACTGGCGACGCCGTGGACGTGCTGCGCGAGACCATGGGCGCAATGCCCGCAGCGTCCGTCGGCGAAGACGACGGCGTGAGCCCGATCGACCTTGATCTGGGATATGTGCTGCCCGGTGCCGTCACCTCGTTCGCGGAACGCGCGCAGGCGTGCGACCCCTCGGACCCGCTGAATATGACCGATACGGCCGGTTCCGGCCTTTCCAAGTGAGAAAGGGCGAGCGAGATGGCCTTGACGCCTTTTGACATGGAGGGTGTGAACCGCGACCTGCTCGCGGCCGGGAATCCCGCCAAGCCCGACATGCAATCCATCCTGCGCAGGAACGCGCGCGATCTCGTGCTGGGGAACGCGATTCTGGTCTCTTCCGTCGATGCCAAGGAATTGGAGTTCGGCGTCCACATGGCGTATTCCGACGCGGACGGCGGCTTCGACACCGATCCGAGCGAGGACGTGTGGTTCGAGGCGTCCTCGCTCCCGATTCCCAATGAACGCCCTGATCTGCCTCCCGACAACGCGCTCAGGATCAGGGTCACGGACGTGCTGACCGAATACGGGTTCACGGACATTGACGTGAAAGCCCCGGACAGGACGCCGGAAGGCATCTGGATCGGTTTCGAGGCCATGCAGCCGGTCAGGCTCGACGTGACCTCGGCCCAGGAAGGGCGTTCCGTTTCCTTCACCCTGACAGCAGCCGAGGCCAACGATTGGCGTTCCGGCCGTCTCGACGCGCACGGCCTCTCACGCATGGCCGTCGAACGGGTTCTCGCCAGGCCGGGCGACACGGTGACGCTCGCCTACGGGGATTCGCTGTTCCGGCCGGCGGTGATGTGCGACGGTTCGGGAAGGCTTCCCGAGCATCGCGTCAAGGCCGGTATCGGCACGTTCGTCATCGGCCGTGAAAGCGAGGCGGTCATGCCCGAGATACTGCGGATCGACCGCACTGTTGACCCACGAGACCCGCTCGTGATCGAAAAGGCGTTCGGAAAGGAGAACGACATGGAGAACGGGAATGTCCCCGAATACTGGAAAGGCCTGATGGACGAGGCCGATCTGCCGTTGGCGGGCATCGTGCGCGAGCACGGCGGCGGGTTGATGGACTTCCACCGCATGAAGGGCATCGAACGCCTGACCGGTTCGAGTGACTGGGATTTCTACTCCTGGACGGTGGAAAATTACGACGATGACCTGCTCGACGTGTGCGAACGGGAGAACGCCGCCGACGTGCTCGCCGACTTGCAGGCATGGTGGAAAACGAGCCAGCCCGACATGCGGCAACACGTGGACGAGATGATGGCGGGCATCGACGCGGCCATGGAACCGCTCGACAAGCGCCTGTACGCCGCCGCCGAAAAGGAGTTCAAGGAGCGCGCGTTGGACCCGGACGGGGAATGCTACCAATTGGACGGCGGCACGTTCATCTCCCAGGAATCATTCGACGGCATCTGCGGCGACCAACGCGACCGCTACATGGCATGGAAGAACCAGGCCGAACCCGCCAGACTCGTGAGCGCATGGGACGACCCCGCACGCCTGGACCGGCTCGTGGGCGACCTGATCGACGCGGACGATGGCGGCGGATGCTTCTACACCGACGCGCAGCCCATCGACTACACGCAGGGCATGGATTACAGCCCACAGCAGCTGGCCGCAGACAGCGGGCTGGGAGATACGGTCCCGCTGGCGTGTGAGTCCAACGCTTCCTACAGCCTCGCGCACCACCCCGATATCAAATTCACCGCCACCGGGTCTCCCGACGGCAGAAAGGTGCTGGAGGTCTCGGCTCCCGGTTCCGCCCGTCATGCGCTGATCACGGCCAAACCCGGAGCGTTCGACGTGAGCCTGCATGACGAGCGCGGCATCGTGTCCGGCGAATCCTTCCCTTACGAGGCAAACGATTCCTGGACGTACCGGCTTTCCGGCCAGGCGTTGCGCGGCGCGCTGGACCTCGCCGTCGGCTGGGCCGACCCACAGGAAACGTCTCCTGAGACCGCAGGGCTCGGCCTCGCGTTGGATGACGGCATGGAAACGACACACGGCCGCTGACGCCGTACGGCAACGACGAACAGAACCAAGGAGCACACGATGGACATGAATTGGATCGACGAGATTCGGGATCCCGAACCCCGCAAACGGTACATCTACAACGCTGACGACTACGACCCGCAATACGGGGACCCGTATTACCGTGAACACAGCACCCGCGCCGACAGCCTGTGGCGGCTGTACGAGGAGAGCGGCACGTCGATCACGTTCGATGCCTTCGCGGACGAATCCCGTCAAACCGATTACAGGATGGAGACCGGCGCTCTGCGTGATTTCTTCAATGGATCCCAGTCGGCGCTCTCCTCGTACAGGAACCCGATGGGAGGCAACCCGCTGATCGCGTTCGGAAGCATAGGCCGATGGGACGGCGAACGCACGGGCATATCCTCGTTCGAGACCTTCGATGATCTGATGAACGGCGATGATTCCCCGTTCAAGGACTGCGAGATCGACCACATCTGGGACGAGAACGGAATCCTGAAGATGCGCGGCCACCACCACGACGGCAGTGTGGAGGTGGAGATACGCCAGCTCACCGACCAGGGATGCGAGGCATTGGAATCCTACGAGCAGTCATGGGCTGGCGAACCGTTCGACGCCGCAGGCCGCCACTACGACGGCGGCAAGGAATCCGTGGACCGCTTCTGGAACGACCTGAAAACCGATCGGGGCCTGGCCGTGGAGCCCCGGTACGTGGAACTCGCGTTCGGATGCCCGCCCATCGAATGGGACATCGATGCCAGGGTGAGGGACTTCGCCGAACGCATGGGCGACGAATATACGAGCCTGTACGAGCAGGACACGACCGGCATCAAGGGCGGTGATTTCGAACGTTTCGGCGCGTTCGCGGACAATCACCTCGACTTCATACGCGCCCTGACGAAGGCCAGGGGCATGGACCCCATCAGCAGCGACCGCGAGATAGGCGCGTTCCTCAACACGTTCGACAAGCTCGCCGCGATGCCCGAACCGACACCGGCGAAACAAGAAAAAGACGAGCTTTCCGCCGGCGCATGCGATCCGGCCGACCCGTTGAACCTCGAACAGTCATCGTCATACGGCATGACCCGGTGAACGTAAGAAACGACACGGATAAGGGCCATGGAATCATCGGACGACAACGATGATTCCACGGCCTTTTTCCAGGACTTTCTCGAAGGCAAGAAAATCGTCGGACTGTCCATGTGACGCGCCTGCGCTTGTAGACTTATGGAAGCATCGATTAAGGAGCCGATATGCCGAATCCAGCGCTGACTGAGAAAATCCGAAACCTTCCTCCTCTCTTGGACTCTCTGGAGCGGGACGCGGAGGTGTCCGACTTGCTTCGTCGTTCCGATGCCGCCCGAGAACGGTTCAGGCAGATGTTTCCTTTGGATGGGGTGGAGCAGTCAGCGCTTGAGGATTACCGTAAGGAATGGATGGCCCGCTATGTCTACAACTCCAACGCGATCGAGGGATCCACGCTGACGCTTGAGGACACCGAACTGGTGTTGGAGGGCGAGTTCGTGCCGACCGACTCGCCGGCAAGATACATCTTCGCTGCCCGTGGCGTTGCGGATGGCATGGCCTATGCGGAACGATTCGCTGAAGAGGAGCGGACGCTGAGTGTCGAGATGATCCAAAAGCTGCATGAAGTCACCGCATTGGACATGCAGCCCGCGCTCAGGGGTCGGTTCCGCCCCTACGGCTACCAGGCAAGGATCACCGCCACCCGAGTGAAGACCGCCGACCCACTTGAAATCTACGAGGACATGGAAGCGCTCGTGGACGCGGTGAACGGTTCCAAAGACCACCCGATCCTCAAAGCTGCCGGATTCCACGCGATGTTCGAGAACATCCATCCATTCACGGACGGCAACGGACGAACCGGGCGACAGATTCTGAATCTCATGCTCATGGCTGCCGGCTACCGGCCCGTAGCAATCAAACATGATGCCGGCCGCAGCTATGGGAAAAGTCTGGAAGCATGGCAGGTTGACGGCGATCCCAAGCCGTTCATTTCCCAGCTTGTCCAATGCGTTGATCAGGAAGAGCGCGCCGTAGCGGAAATCGTCGGCAGATTAAGAGAGAACCCTTTCTCGGAAAACGCCATCGACGGGATTGGTCTCGAAGACGGTCCGGCACGAGGGCGTTCCCTCTGATTGGAACGCTTCAGGATTGTGATAGGTGTACATGAATATGCGTTTTTACATATATTCATGTACACTTATATGCATGAAGAGGAGCGAGGCGATTGATCAGCTGCGCGAGATGGATGCCAAGTACTCGTGCTACGTGTATTGCAAGAACGAACTGGCCGTCGTGCTGGGTGAGCAGGGGCAGAAACTGAACCGAACCCTGTCCAGCCTGGTATCGGCGAAGGCGTTGGTCCGTGCCGCCCGTGGCGTCTACGTGTTCGCGTATTCCTCCCATCTCGGCGAGGGGACACTTCATCAGGTCGCAAAGCGGTTGCGTTCCGGCGAGCTGGTGTGGGAAAGCCTCGAAAGCGCTCTGTCGCGCTGGAACGTGATCAGCCAGATTCCGGTGGATAGGGTCACGTTCATGACCACGGGCCGTGAGGGCGAGTTCCGCACCGCGTACGGGGTGATCGAGTTCACGCACTGCAAGCTCAGCTGGAGTCGCATCCTGCCGAACCTGATCGCCCGCGATGACGGACTGACGCCGCTCGCGTCGAAACAGTGGGCGTATCGTGACCTGAAGGCCGTCGGACGCAACCTCGATCTGGTGGACATGGACGAATTGGAGGACGATGATGACTGGAGCTGACGGCACCTATGACTACAAGGCTATGGCGGCCGGGATCGTCTTGGCCGGGGGCGAGGGCATGGGCAATCTGCTTCCCGTGGTCGAGAAGGAACTTCTGCATTATCGAATCCTGGATGCCATGATGCGCGAGGGTTTCTTCTCCTCGCTGGTGTTCCAGGGCGGCACGAGTCTGCGCCTGTGCCACGGGTCCCCAAGGTACAGCGAGGACCTTGATTTTGCCGGCGGCACCTCGTTCGACATGGACACCCTTAAAGGGCTTGGCTCCTGCATCTCCGATTCGCTCTCGGGGATGGGCGATGATGTGACGGTCCGGGTCAAGGAGCCGAGACCCGACGCCGATGGGCTGACGCGCAGATGGCGTATAGCGATTCGCACGGCCGGTCAGCGCAAGGATCTGCCGAGCCAGACAATCAAGCTGGAGGTGGCATCGATTCCCGCGTACGAGCCGCAGCATCGTCCCGCCTTGGTCAACTATCCGATGTTCCCGGCCTTGTCGGGTCAGATCATCCTCGATGTGGAAAGCCCCACCGAGATTCTTGCCGACAAGCTGCTCTCCTATGCCTGCGCATCGCACCTGCGGCGACGCGACCTGTGGGACATGTGCTGGTTGGCGTCGAGAGGCGACGTCGATTCCCGACGGGCGATGGAGCTTGCGGAATTGAAATCATCTGATTACGGCGAAGAAGGACTTTGGGCAGACCGTGCTGATCGCGTGGCGGGGGTCGCCGATGTGATCGGCTCGGATGCCTTCGCCGACGAGATGCGCCGGTTCCTCCCCGCCGGCCTGATGACATCCACGGTCGAATCCCCACGTTGGAGCGCATGGGCGATCGAACAGATCGGGACGTTGTACGGCACTCCAGGCACTCCATCGTCGGCCGATGCGGTTCCCGGATTCCCTATTTTCGGTGCGTCGAACGACTCCAGTCCAACCCGCTGAACGCTAAGGAGGTCTGCGATGTCGAATCTGGACTATAACTTGCCTGAGCCGACAAAGGCGCAATTGGAGTACGCGCGTTACCTCAGCCGTTTCCAAGCGCCGCGTGAACGCCGGACTCTTTTCGCCCGCACCGAATCGGATATCGCAGCCGCCTTCCGTGAAGAGACCGCGAACCATTCCTGGAACGCCGACGACCTTGCCTCCCAGGCCGGTATCGGTCCCCGGTTTGCCGATGCTCTGCTCCAGCGGGGCGAAGCCCCGATTGAAGCGGTGTTCTCCGCAGCCGATGCGCTGGGGATAGACATAGCCGCGTTGCCGCTTTCCAGTCTCGGGAACACTCGGTGAGCGGTGTTGGTATACGCCAATATGCGCAAAGAAGCATGTTGGCGTATACCGTTTGTTCATCCGATCCTCGCGGTGCTAAGGGAATAGGTGGCGACGCTGCCGGCTGTTCCGACGACCTGGTTCATGGGCATGGTCAGTCTCATGTCGGTGCGGGTGGTGGATTCCACGGCGTTGCGCATTTCGTCCTGCACGAGGCCGATGTAACGCATGGTGGTGGCGATGTTGGCGTGCCCCAGCATACGGCTGACAAGCACGATGTTGCAGCCGTTCCTGTAGTAGACGCATGTGGCGAACCTACGGCGCAGGCTGTGCGACGGGTATCCGGTTACCGTCTTGATCCTCTTCGCCACGTAATCGACGCCGCAGTGTCCCTGCACGTCTCCGGGGAACAGCCATACGCCGGTGCGTTTCCGCAATGCCGAAGCGAGCTTTGCCGGCACGGGAAGCATCCGCTCCTTGTTGCCCTTGCCGTGGACGTGGAGCACCATGCCCTCGGCGTTCTCCTCCAGATCGGTCTTCAGGTTGATTCTGGTCATTTCGATGCGGCGCAGGCCGCAGAACGCGCCCAGCATGACGGCCAGCCGCGCGTTCTCGTCGGGTGATGCGAGTCCTTGTTCGATGTTCTCCTCGGGACAGATGCAGCCGGACGGAAGGGTCATGGGCACGGTGGGCACTTCGTCCGCCGGATTGCGGCGGGCGAGCCCTCGCTTCATGCTCCATTGGTAGAAGACCTTGACGCAGCTGCGTACTCCGCGTCTGCCTTCGGTTCCCATGCCGGCTAGGTAGAATATGAGGTCGTCTTCGGTCACGTCGGTGATGCTTTTATCGACGGCTTTGGAGAATCGAACGATCTGGTACCAGCGGGTGCGCAGGGTGTCGTTCGTGCGTCCGATGGCGTCCATCCAGTCGATCCATTTCTCAATGGATTCTTTCCAATCCTCCCGTGGCTCGACGTGTTCGCAGCTCTTCCTGTTGTCGTTCCAATACCTCATGGGGCTCCTTAAGCGCATAGAAAAGGGAAGTGACTTCTTCATCACTTCCCAAGGAATACTATTGCGCGTTTCTGGCCGATGCTCTTCGGAAAACCAGCTGCAAGGCGAACATGCGCGATGACACGCCGATTTGAAGGAACAGCAAGGCTGGTGTATTGTCTACTCCTGTTGCAAAAAGCCCTACGGCTGCGAGCCAGAACCGTATATCGGACGGTCACTGGTTCAAGCCCAGTCGCAGGAGCGCGTTTTTAGGTTTTTCCTGATTTTCGTCGGGGAGAAGCTTAGAACAGGAGAATATTCCTGCGTAGCTCAGTTGGCAGAGCATCCGACTGTTAATCGGACGGTCACTGGTTCAAGCCCAGTCGCAGGAGCCACATGAAAGCCCTTGGAAATCAAGGGCTTTTTGTTACTCTAACGAATCAAGCACGTCGTCGATCAGCGTGCGCTCGTGCGGTCCATCGGTCTTGAGCCGAGGAAAGCGCCGCAACGCGTTGGCGGGACTTGCCCCGGCCGCGCGCGCCACATTCGATTTCGACTCGCCGTGCGCCAAAGCCGTTTCCGCAAGACGGTCCACCAGCGAGTCCGACACCTTGCGGATCTGCTCGGCAACCCACAACTGCGCCAGTTCGGGGGAGAGCGCGTAATCGTCCTGCAATTCGCTTGACGCTTCCTGCACGGCCGCCCACAGCACCATAAAAGGCTTCTGATAGTAGGTGATCCGATCGTAATCGGACTCGCTTTCCAGTTGCTGCAACGCTTTGCGCTGTGACGTGTTATCGCTCATACGTTCCATCGTATGCCGAGACACGCCCGGAGCCTGTGGATAACTCATCCTCCGACCACAGGGCCGTTTCAGCTGGACAAGCACAACTTCACACTGTCATGCTGGCGATTTACCACAGCACAACGCAACGGCGCAAACACAGCAACGTGAAGGAGCCATCATGGACGAACGTGAATATCGCAGGCGAATCCGACGGAACAGAATCGCACAGGAGGAAAAGAAGCGCATCCGCCAGCAGTTGCGCCAAACCATGGTCGTATGCGCTCTGGCGTGTGTCATGCTGCTCGTGTGCTGCCTATGGTCGGCCGAACCGACGTATGCGAAAACGAATGCGGCGACCGCGTCCGGTTCCTGCGCCGTCCTGATGCGATGGCCGCTGAACGGCGCGCAGGTGGTCGGCAAGTACGATGCGCCGAAACAACAGTGGCTTCCAGGCCATCGGGGTGTCGACCTGCTTGCGGACCCTCAGGAAGCCATCGTCGCGCCCGCGGACGGCGTGATCGCCTTCAGCGGCAACGTGGGAGGCAAAGCCGTGGTCACCATCCGTCATGGAGGCGACCTTTCCGGCCTGACCTCGACGTTCGAACCCGCCATTGCGGAACGCGATGTCGGCGCACATGTTGCGCAAGGGGAGCGTTTCGCGCGTGTGGAGGGCGAATCCGACCATTGCGACGAGCGGTGCCTGCATTGGGGGATAAAATCGGAAGGACGGCAATACACCAATCCGGAAAGCAAAACCCGTACGGTGAGAATCGGATTGAAAGGCCTGTGAAACAGGGGTCGACAGAACCATTGATTTTGTCCATACGTCGTGGCCTCGTCGAAAAAAGTGAAGCTCTCAGGCTATGATGCTACATGTACGACGATTACGCAGGGGAGAAATGCCATGTACAAGGAATACACGCGGCCTTTGGAACAGCAGATCGACACGGATAAGAACATTTTCTCGGTGCTTGATGAACGAGCGAACCGCACTCCGAACGATTCATTGGTCGAATACAAGAACGAGCATGGCGAGTGGTCGTCGTTCAGCGCCACCGAATTCCGTGCCAAGGTCATCGCCATCGCCAAAGGCCTGATCGCCCAAGGCATCATGCCCGGCGAATCGGTGTCCATCATCTCTCACACCTGCTGGCAGTGGACTGCGCTCGACGTGGCCATCATGTCGATCGGAGCGCTCACCGTTCCCGTATACGAGACGAATTCTCCCGCGCAGGTCAAAATGATCTTCAACGACGCCAACGTCAAAATGGCGTTCGCAGAAGATGACGCGCAACGCGACAAGATCGAATCCATCAGAAACGAATGCTCCAATCTTGGCGACGTCTACGTCATCGGACTTGGCGCGATCGACACGATGATCGAATACGGACATGCCGTGTCCGACGCCGAATTCCAAGAGCGCGAACATGCAGTCAAAGGATCGGACCTCGCCACCATCGTGTACACCTCCGGCTCCACAGGCACGCCAAAAGGCATTGAGCTCACCCATTCCAATTTCGTGTTCATCACCTATTCGGGCATTAGCTCCATGCCCGATATCGCGATGAAGCCGAACCGTCGTCTGCTGCTGTTCCTTCCACTGGCGCACGTGTTCGCACGCTACATGCAGTTCTTCTGCTTCGCAGGTAACGTCTCGCTCGGCCTATCCAGCAACTTGAAGACGATCCTGGCTGATTTCAAAGCGTTCAAGCCGACGTTCATCCTTGCCGTGCCGCGTATCTTCGAAAAGATATACAATGCGGCGTCGCAAAAGGCCGGAGCCGGCCTCAAAGGACGTATTTTCGCAGGTGCCACGCAGACGGCGCGCGACTGGTCGTACGCACAGCAGTCAGGCGAAGGCATTCCGGTTGTCTTGAATCTCAAGCATGCGCTGTACAACAAGCTGGTGTACTCCTCGATCATGGACGTGTTCGGCGGCCATGTGGAATACGCGGTTTCCGGAGGCGCTCCGCTTGATTCATCCATCGCGCATTTTTTCAATGGCGTCGGACTGCCGCTGCTGGAAGGCTATGGCATGACCGAAACCTGCGCTCCGTCAAGCGTCAATCCGACCTCCGGATACAAGATTGGCACCATCGGACTGCCTCTGCAGGGCGTGGCCATGGGTGTCGACGAGGAAGGTGAACTGTGCATCAAGAGCCCGGCCGTATGCGCCGGCTACCACAACAATCCCGACGTCACCAGGCAGCAGATTGTCGACGGCTGGCTGCATACCGGTGATCTTGGTTCCATCGACGACGAAGGCTTCGTCTCCATCGTCGGACGTAAGAAGGACCTCATCATCACCGCCGGCGGCAAGAACGTCTCTCCATGCGAAATGGAAGCGTCGATCATGACGTCGCCCGTGGTGAGTCAATGCGTGATGATCGGCGACCGCAAGCCGTTCATAGCGGCCATCATTGCGTTGGATCTTGGCGAAACGAACGCATGGCTTGCATCGAAAGGCGCGGAATGCGCGGCATCCCTCGAGGAGGCCTCCCGCAATCCGATCGTGCGCGCCGAAGTGGAACGTGCCGTCAACAAAGCCAACGAGCTCGCATCCCGTGCCGAATCGATCCGTAAGTTCGAAATCGTGCCGGACGAGTTCACCGAAGAAAACGGCTTGGTCACGCCGAGCATGAAGGCACGCCGTCAGGCGGTGGTTGATCACTACCGCATGCTGATCGACACCGTCATCTACGTTCCGAAGAAGTAGAATGCGATGATCGGCGGTAGGAATGTGCCGGCCGCAACATAAAAAGCTGGCTTCCGTCGCGGCGGTTCGACGGAGGCCAGCTTTTTCCATCTCTTGTCGGATTTCCTATGTCTGATAATCCGGATTACCTTGTTGCCGGTCTACAAGCCTGCTTCGGCGAGCGAGATATATCCCGGTTCGATCAGCGTTTTCTTCAGATTGCTGGCGCTGACCGCAAGCGCCTCTTCCTGAATGGTCGGCACTTTCATGTCTTCCATGGCGACGGATGAGATGAACGTCAGCTTCGCAAGTTTGCCCGACGTGTTGAGCTGCACGCAGGTCTGTGCGATGTCGGATGCTAAGGTCTTGCGATTTTCCAAAGCGGTCATCCACTGTTTGCCGTTCACGATATTCGGTATGGAGCTGACGTAGGCGCCGTAACCGGTGATGATCGGCCATTGCGAGTTCTGCTCGTCAAGGGAATCGCTGGTATCCTCCGTATCGGAATCGCCGTCATCGGATTCAGGCGCCTGCGCAGGATCGGGAACGGACTGTTTTTTCAGGTCTTTCTTGCCGGTGATATTGTCTACGATGCCGGAAATGGTGATGGATGGGTTGATGTCGGCCGCCGAACCGGTATATCCAAGATCGTTGAGCTCTTCGGAAGCATAGCCGGCCACATAATCATTGCAGGAGATGATGCCGTCGATGCGGGTATGGCGCGATGTGTCCTTATCCATGCCGAGACGTCCGGCGAGCGTGGATTTGACCCGCTCACTTTTCGCCGCGTCGAACGCCACGGACACCCAATCGGATTCCGTGCTCGACGAGGTCAGCGTGCCGGATGGGGAAACGGCCTTCCCATCTTTGAAATACGGTCCAAGCACTGACCAAATGCCTTTGAACACGCCTTGCGCGAAAGTCGCGTCCGCTGTGCTGCCGCTTTCATTGGCGGCATCGTAGGGGAGTAGCACTTCGATATGCTTCGGATTGTCGGAGCTGGTTTTGTCGAGCTCGAGCTTGCTGACCAGCTGTTTGGCTTGAAGCTGGCCGATCTGCTCGGCCGTGGTCATCGGCACGTACACATCCGGAGTGAAACCCTGCAGCGTGTTCGACACTAACACGACTTTCATGCCCTCGTTTTGAGCGAGCTGCAATGCGGAAACCAAACGTTCCGCGGATTGGGCGTAGTCCTGGGCGTCTTCGTCGGAGGAGCTCCCATTCCATGTGATGGCGTGCGACACATAGTCTCCATATTGGCGGTCGGATTCGGTGGTGTCGGCCACCGGCGCCACTACCAGAGTGGTTTTGTCGGAGGAATCCGCATCGTCGCTGGTGCTGTTGACGTGATTCACCACGTAATCCTGCACGCTTTGGCTTTGCTTGTCGAGACTTGGCGCCGCTTTGACGGTGATGTTGGCGCCTTTGACATCATTGTCTTTCAATGATGAAACGATTTCCGGCACCAGCTTCTCCCATTTGCTCAGAGGCGTCTGCTGGGAGATGGTGATGCCGTCCGAAGGGGTGAAGATCACCACGTTGCCGGCATCGGTGGCAGTGGCGGTGCTGGGGGAGTCCGTTTCATGCGATTGCGTTTCATTGGCGGATGAGCAGGCGCCCATGGTCATGATGAGCGAGGTCGATGCCAACAGTGCGAACAGACGTTTCGTCACGGTCGTGCGGTGCAGTGTCATGCCGTTTCCTTCATGAAAATCGAATGATGATTCCTATGCTGAGCTCCGATTGTAATATCCGGACGTCAAAAAGGGCTGGATATGCGTGTGAACCATACATATCCAGCCCTTTTGAGCCTGCTGCTGGCCGTTCAGTCAAAGGTTATTCGGCTAGGTCATTCGGCCAGAGCCTTGGCGAGATTCTCGTCCAAAGCGTTCATGAAGCCTTCGGTGTCAAGCCAGGCCTGATCCGGACCAACGAGCATGGCGAGATCCTTGGTCATCTGACCGCCTTCAACGGTAGACACGATGACCTTCTCCAAAGTTTCGGCGAAATACTTGACTTCCGGAGTGTTATCCAAGTCGGCGCGGTGCTTGAGACCGCCGGTCCAAGCGAAAATCGATGCGATCGGATTGGTGGAGGTCTTCTCGCCCTTCTGCCAGCGGCGGTAGTGGCGGGTCACAGTGCCGTGTGCGGCCTCGGCCTCGACGGTCTGGCCGTCAGGGGTCATGAGCACGGAGGTCATGAGGCCGAGAGAGCCGAAGCCTTGCGCCACGGAATCGGACTGCACGTCGCCATCATAGTTCTTGCAGGCCCAAATGTAGCCGCCATGCCACTTGAGGGAGCTGGCCACCATGTCGTCGATCAGACGATGCTCATAAGTCAGGCCCGCTGCGGCGTACTTGTCTTTGTATTCGTTTTCGAACACTTCGGCGAACGTATCCTTGAACTGGCCGTCGTATGCCTTGAGAATCGTGTTCTTGGTGGAAAGATACACCGGATAGCCGCGCATCAGACCATAGTTAAAGCAGGCGCGGGCGAAACCACGGATGGAATCGTTCACGTTGTACTGCACCTGGGCCACGCCGCCGTCGGCACCATAGTTGTACACGACATGTTCGATCGGCTCGGAACCATCTTCCGGAGTGAAGGTGACGGTGAGCGTGCCTGCCCCCGGAACCTTGAAATCAGTGGCCTTATACTGGTCGCCGAACGCATGGCGGGCTACTACAATCGGCTTGGTCCAGCCGGGAACCAGACGCGGAACGTTGCTCATCACGATCGGCTCGCGGAAAATGGTTCCGCCGAGAATATTGCGGATGGTGCCATTGGGGGACTTCCACATCTTCTTCAGGCCGAATTCCTTGACACGCGCCTCATCCGGCGTGATGGTGGCGCACTTTACGCCGACATGTTCACGCTGGATGGCCTTCGCCGCGTCGACGGTCACCTGATCGTCGGTGGCATCGCGGTTTTCGATGCCGAGATCGTAATATTCGAGATCCACGTCGAGGTATGGAAGGATCAGGCGATCCTTGATATCTTTCCAGATGACGCGGGTCATTTCGTCGCCGTCGAGTTCGACGACCTTGCCTTCGACCTTGATTTTGGCCATGTGTTGCCCTCCTGTCGGGATTGAAGGTGATAAGTTCCTGTCTTATAACGAACGTGTTAACGGCACCTGTTAATGTCCAAAAAAAACGGTGTGGCGGCGGGTGACACGCTCTTGCATACTGTCATTGCTGAGCATTAGCCTTGAAAGCATGTCTCAGGAAATTGAAATCGGTTTGGGCAAGAAGGGCCGTCTGGCATACTCTCTGGACGACGTTTCCATTGTTCCCTCCCGCCGTACTCGCGATCCGCAGGATGTGTCCACCTCGTGGCAGGTTGACGCTTATGAATTCGACGTGCCGGTTATCGGCGCTCCGATGGATTCGGTGACCAGCCCGGCCACCGCCATCGCCATGGGCAAGATGGGCGCGCTTGGCGTGCTCGACCTCGAAGGCCTGTGGACCCGCTACGACGATCCGCAGCCGCTGCTTGACGAGATCGCCGAACTGCCGGCCGAAAGCGCGACCGAGCGTATTCAGCAGATCTACGCCGAGCCGATCAAGCCGGAGCTCATTGTCGAGCGTCTGCATGAGATTCGCGACGCCGGCGTCACCGTTGCGGGCGCCCTGTCCCCGCAGCGCACGCAGGACTATTATTCGACCGTGCTCGAAGCGGGCGTCGACCTGTTCGTCATCCGCGGCACGGTCGTTTCCGCCGAGCACGTCTCCCAGGATCACGAGCCATTGAACCTGAAGAAGTTCATCTACGATCTGGATGTGCCCGTCATCGTAGGCGGCGCCGCCAACTACACCGCGGCCCTGCACTTGATGCGTACCGGCGCGGCCGGCGTGCTCGTCGGCTTCGGCGGCGGCGCAGTATCCGCGAACCGCAACACCATCGGTGTTCACGCTCCGATGGCCACCGCCATCGCCGACGTGGCCGAAGCCCGCCGCGACTACATGGACGAGTCCGGCGGCCGTTACGTCCAAGTGATCGCCGACGGCGGCATGGGCGACTCCGGCAGCTTCATCAAGGCGTTCGCGCTTGGCGCCGATGCCGTGATGCTTGGCTCTCCGCTGGCCCGTGCCGAGGAAGCTCCGGGCAAGGGCATGCATTGGGGTGCCGAAGCCCGTCATCAGACGCTTCCGCGCGGCTTCCGCACGAACGTCGGCACCGTCGGCACCCTGGAAGATATCATGTTCGGCCCCAGCCACAATGCGGACGGCACCACCAATTACATTGGCGCGCTCCGTCGTGCCATGGCAACCACCGGCTATGTCGATCTCAAGAGCTTCCAGCGTTGCCCGGTCACGGTCGCTCCGACCCGCTGAACGAGCTTTGCGGTAAAGCCTGAATAACGGTTCATTGATCCTGCAGCGTCATGCTGCAGGATCTTTTTTTTGTTATGTTTCCCCGGCTAAGAAAGTCAGGTTGGAATGATTAAGCTATACATCGCAAATGAAAGAGCAGAGGTGAGATGAATGGCAGCGCATAGAAGTGGCGATTCCCGACGTTTGGACCCGTTGTCCGGACGATTCACGGATTACATCGTGATCGATACGGAAACAACCGGATTGAGTGTGCGCAAAGGTGCCAAGCTCATTGAGATCGGCGCGGTCAAAATCCGTAATGATGAGCTGGTTGACGAATTCGACCAGCTCATCAACCCGTTCGAACACGTCCCGTCAAGAATCACTGGTTTGACGGGAATCGACGATGGCATGCTGCTCGGCAAACCGGATGTGCGTGAAGTCATGGATGAGTTTGCACGCTGGTGTTCGGACACAGCCGTGGTCATGGCGCACAATGCGTCCTTCGACATGTCGTTCCTCGACAATGCTGTACAGCTCGCTTACCTGGAGCGAGACGCGCGCTTTGCGCACCATTTCGTCGACACTCTGGACCTCAGCCGTCGACTGCATCCGGAAAAACGAAGCCACAAAGTTTCCACCCTCATCGTCGACTACCACATCGCCGACATGGAGGAGCACCGCGCATTGTCCGACGCCAGGCAGGAGTGGATGCTGTACCGCGCCATGCGTGACGAGGCCGAGCTGCTCGGCATGCTCTGACAGCCTAACGTCGTTCGAACACTTCGATCCGGTATTCTCCCACAGGTGTCTGTTGATTTGTGGATGGATTATTTGTTCGGCTTCGTGCCGCAGCAGGCGTCATCTCCACTGGCGGAGAACATTGCATTGGGTGCGAAGTTCAGAGCGAAACCGCTCTGTTGGTGGGAGACGTTGGCTGAATCGGATTTGGCGTCATTCGTGATATTTGCCCTCTGTGAGGGCTCCGTTCCGGCAACGAACGAGGCGATATCTCCTGGAACGCCTGCGCTACGTAACTGACGCACGGTGACTGGAATCGTGCCGATGCTGCTTTCCGAGGTGAACGCGACCACTCCGGCAGGGAAGAACGCTTTGAAGAAGTGGATTGGATTCAACTTCGTCAGTGTTAAGCAGCAGGAAGAATACGGTTTTCGCACCAATACTCTTTAAGCGCATGGACTCTCCAAGGTTCGTGATGCTGGAGATGATGCTGAACAGCAGCAGCGGAACCACCAGTGCGGTAATTGCGTTGGACCAGATGGAACCCACCGCGCCGACATAATCAGTGTGGCCGTTGAAAGCGATTCCCAAAATGATACCGAATGCCGTTGCAAGCAACACGCGTGTGGTGAAACCCGCGTTTTTCTTACGTTTGAGAAACGCCAGGATGACGAACAGGATCGCGGCTACGCCGAGGGCGATCCAATCATATGCGATGTCTGACATTACTATCATTCCCTTCCCAAAAAATGGTGATACATTACGTGAGATACCCCCACGTTCATGTCGGACATCAATCTATCCGCTCCGTCTCCGGCGCAACGCCTTGTAGTTATTGCTGTTTTCCATAGTCGTCTATCAGACGGTAGTCATTCCGAGGCACGCATGCTGACATTCCAGCGCTCCACAAGTCATTCCGAGACGTGGTTGTTTTGCGTTTAGGGAGGGCTCGTTTTAAGATGGAACGTCGGATAACTGGCTTCGTGTCTGGATTTGTGAGAGCCGGAGGAATTGGAGATTAGACATGGCATTAAGTGCCGCGATTATTCTTGCGGCGGGTGAGGGCACCCGCATGCGTTCCAACAAGCCGAAAGTGCTGCACACTTTGGCCGGAAAGACGTTTTTGAACCGTGTGATGGACTCCGTGTCGGCGCTCGACCCTGAAACGTTGGCCGTGGTCGTGCACTACCAGGCGGAACGAGTCGCCGAAGCGGCCCGCTCCTACAATGAGCGTGTCACCATCGTCAATCAGGACGACATTCCCGGCACCGGGCGAGCCGTGCAGTGCGCCATGACGCAGTTGAAGGAGCAAGGCGGTCTTGACGGCTCGGTGCTGATCGCAGCTTCGGATATGCCGCTGCTCGACGCCGACACGTTGAACCAGCTGCTTGCCTTCCATGAGCAAAGCGGCAACGGAGCCACCGTGCTCACCACCATTCTTGACGATCCTACTGGCTATGGTCGCATCATCCGCGACAGCAAAGGCAACGTGCTGCGCATCGTGGAACAGAAGGACGCCAACAGCAGCGAACTGGCCGTGCATGAAGTGAACACGTCCGTCTACGTGTTCGATGCCAAACTGCTGGCTGAAGCGATCGCCAACCTCAAATCCAACAACGCCCAAGGCGAGTTCTACCTGACCGACGCACTCGAAACCGCCAAAGCCAACGGTGCCGTCGGTGCGTTCGCCGCCCCCGACCCGTTGAGCGTCGAAGGTGTCAACGACCGCGTGCAGCTCGCAGCGCTCGCCAAAGCTCACAACAAGCGTATCTGCGAGCATTGGATGCGTAAGGGCGTGACCATTCTCGACTCTGAAACCACGTGGATCGAAGATGACGTGCGTATCGAACGCGATGCGGTGATCCTTCCCGGATGCTTCCTGGAAGGCCAGACCGTGATCGGCGAGGGCGCGCAGGTCGGCCCATACACAACACTTATCAGCGCGGTCATCGATGCCGACGCTCATGTGGAGCGTTCCCGCGTGCAGGAAACCCACATCGGTCGCGCGGCCAACATCGGTCCGTGGACGTACCTGCGTCCGGGCAACGATCTTGGCGAGGAGTCCAAGGCCGGCGCCTTTGTGGAAATGAAGAAGGCGCACATCGGCAACGGCACCAAGGTGCCGCATCTGAGCTATGTCGGCGACGCCGACTTGGGTGAGCACACCAATATCGGCGGCGGTACCATCACCGCCAACTATGATGGCGTGCACAAGCACCACACCACCATCGGATCGAACGTGCACGTCGGTGCCGGCAACCTGTTCGTGGCCCCTGTCGAAGTCGGCAGCGGCGTCACTACCGGAGCCGGTTCCGTGGTACGCCACGACGTTCCGGACGATTCCATGGTCTATTCCGAAAACACACAACATGTAGTAGAGGGCTGGAAGCCCGAATGGGAGCGCTGAATATGCCGGCAGTACAAGATTCCATCGACGCCATCCGCATCGCCGCCGCCGCGGCCGACCGTATGAAGGCCACCGACCTTGTTGCCTTCGACGTCACCGAACCATTGGCCATTACCGACGCGATGCTCGTCGCCACCGCTTCGAACGAACGTCAGGTGTTGGCGGTTGCCGAAGAGATCGAAAAGGACCTGTATCTCAAAAGCGGCAAGCGTCAACCGCGTTCCCGCGAAGGCTTGACCGAAGGCCAGTGGGTGCTGCTCGACTATGGTGATTTCGTGATCCACGTCATGCATCAGGAGTCCCGCGACTTCTATCGCCTCGAACGCTTGTGGAAGGATTGCCCGAGCATCGACCTGCAGCTCGAACATCCGGAGACTTCCGACGAAGAGACCGCGGAAACCGCGGAATAACACGTATGAACATGCCTTCCCGTATAGATGCGGAAGGCATGTTTTCATATCAAGCGAAGCAGTTTTCGCAAACATTCCATAATCGAGAAAGCAACGGAGAGCAGCAGCATGCCTCGAAACGTCGAACTTGAGCATAACAGCGCAGTACCGGAACACGTGCACGCCATCACGCTGGTGCGTCACGGACGTACCGCCTACAATGCGCAGCATCGTCTGCAAGGCCAGATCGACATTCCCCTCGACGAAGTCGGACAATGGCAGGTTCGCCAGACGGCCGACGCATTGCGTGAACTGTATGTTGATCGTCGTCCCGATATTCCGAACCGGCTGGTCATCTGTTCCGATCTGGGGCGTGCCGCAGCCACCGCGCATGCGTTCGCCGACCCGCTGGGCTTGGAAGTGCATCCCGACATCCGCGTGCGTGAACGCAGCTTCGGCGATTGGGAAGGCATTCCGGTTGAGGAACTCGCGCAACGGTACCCGGAAGACTATCGTTCCTGGGCTGAATTCCGTGGCGGCGAACTCAAATACGGTGCCGAACCCAAGGAGGAAGTCGGACGTCGTGGCGTCGAAGCGTTGAACGATTGGGCGTTCCGTGCCGGATCCGACACGGACTTGTACGTGTTCTCGCATGGTGCATGGATTTCCCAAACGTTGCAGACGCTGCTGGGAATGGCGGATGCGCATGGCGATTTCGCCGACATTTTGTCGATGCGCAACGCTCACTGGGTGCGGCTCATTCCATTGGAGATCGGTTCCACATTGCGTTGGCGTTTGATGGACTACAATCACGGTCCCGCTATCGCCGATTCCGAGGAATGGGAGCATCCCAGCCTGTAGCCAGCCTGTAGCCGGCCGATACATGATGTCGGACGCTGGTCTGTCACCGCTTTTTCAAGCTTTTCACAGAATCGCCAGTACTTTCATAGCGAAATTAGCTATCGTCATGGCTTGTGAAAAACTTTTTTAAGGGAATCTCTTTTTCGTCGATTTGCGCGGGTGCGCTGGCGGCGGTCACGTCATTCCTACTTTCCGCGAAAATCGGTATCGCGGGATCGGTGATTGGTGTGGCCGCGGGTTCGGTTGTTTCCGCGGTTGCCACGCAGGTCTACAAGAACGTTTTGAAGGCATCAGGGGAGAAGATCCAACAGGCCGTGCCGTTCCCGTCGAGTAGCGAGACGGTTTCGAATGAGCGAGCTGCGGATGAAACGCAGGTGCTTGGCTCTTCCGAACAGGATGATGAGACGAGGATTATTGGATCGTCTCCTGTTGCGTCGGATGTCACGATGGTATTGTCTGCCGATACGGCTGCGGTAGCGCAGTCCGGTTTACCGCGCGTCATTTCCTCCGGACAGGAATATGCGGATGCGACTCGTGCGCTCGGCGATATTGCCGGGGCAGGGGAGACTTCCGTTTTCCCGAACGGACAGCGTGGCGTCAGCGATGTTGGCGTAGTTACCGGTAAGACCGGAACACTCGGAAGCGCGCATGATGCCCGAGTACAGCATGCTGGGCAGCGTTCCTCGAATTGGTTGCATAGCAAGTACGCTCCGGCGATCATCGCATTCGTCAGTGCTTTGGTTGGTGTGGGAGTGAGCGCGGGATTGATTCTTGCTTTCACCGGCGGTCAGGGGACGGACACCGTGGTGCGTGACGTGGTGCATGAGAAGGTTGTGCCTTCGCATGGAAATACCGATGACTATCAGACTGGCGGCGGGCAGACCCCCGTGCAAAAGCCTAAGTCCGATTCCACGGATTCGAACGACGAAACCACCACGGACGGCAGCGACAAAACCACCAACGGATCCACCGACTCGTCCACTTCCAACGGCACATCGAGCAATACCAATGGATCCACGTCCGGAAACAGCGGGTCGTCATCCGATAATTCCAGCAATGGTTCCAGCCAGAACGGAACGGATTCGTCCAACGGCACTGGCTCAAACGGAGGCACGTCCGGCACCACTGGTGATGGCTCATCATCCGGATCCGGAAACAGCGGAACCGATGGTTCGACTGGCACTGGCACGTCGGGATCCACCGACGGTACTACCGGCTCGACGGGAGATGCAAGTAGTAACTAATGTCGCTGGTGGCGCACTTCCCATGTCGCCCGCATAAGGTTCACATAAGGTGATTGCGTAGTGCGGTTTTACTCATGCCAATTCCTCAGTGCGGGCGACACGCCGAAATTTGCGTGACTTATGTCTGCGATGTATATTATACAAAGTTTGCAGGGCAGACTTTGGGGCTATGGCGCAGCTGGTAGCGCATCTCCATGGCATGGAGAGGGTCAGGGGTTCGAATCCCCTTAGCTCCACGATTATCGAGGGCCACTCCGTAAGGGGTGGTCTTTTTTGTTGAAACGACGCTGTTTCGCGGACGTGCTTGCCGAACCTCAAAAACGGTTCAAGGTGATAGAAACCGGTTATAAGGTGGTAAAGAAACAGGACTTCCACGACGACGCGGAGAACCTTCGGCAGGATCGTATACAAGCCGAACAGACGGACGCATGAACGACCCGTGTCGGCAGGGGTGTCGGCGACGGACGGTAGAGCCGACATGGGCTTATTGTTAATTTTCATTCATAGATGCTTTGTCTTGTCTTATGAGTGCTTCTAATTTATAATTCTCATAAAATATAAATGACTTTTTGAAAGCAGTGACCGTTATGAGCATGGAATACAGGACTTTGGCGCGGCTGTTCCACGCCGACAGGAGCATGGACTCCTACGCCAACCACGACCGGCTCGCCAGACAACGCCTCGAAGCGGACTCCACATTCACAACCGGAATCGGCACACCCTTGGGCGAACTGTTCATCGCCACGCCGCGCTGCGTGTGCATGCTCACACAGAAGGTGCTCCTCGCCGAACGCCAGGTATCGGCCATGTGGCGGAGCATCCCAGGAGTCATGCGGTGGAACTATATCTACCACGCCATATCCGAGGAATTGCTCGCCACCAACGAGATGGAGGGGGTCAGGTCGACGCGGAAGGAGACGGAAGCCGCCGTGGCCGCAGCCCGGCAGGCCAGGACCGAGGGCGACATGGAGAAGGCCAGGTTCGGCGAGTTCGCGAAACTGTATCTCAACCTCACCAATCGCGACGTTGAACTGCCCAAGACTCTCGAGGACATCAGGGACATCTACGACAAGATAGCCCTCGACGAGATCGACGACAAGAACAGGCCCGACGGGGAGCTGTTCAGGAAAGGCGATGTCGAGGTCCAAGGACCGCACGGCACCGTCATCCACAGCGGCGTCAGCAGCGAGGCGCGGATATCAGCGCTGCTCGCACAGATGATGGACCTCGCCCGGTCGGATACCATACCGTTCCTGCAGCGGGCGATAGCCAGCCACTTCCTGTTCGAATACATCCACCCGTTCTACGACGGCAACGGCAGGACAGGCAGGTATCTGCTCGCGCTCTACCTCAGCAACGATCTCACTCTGCCCACCGTGCTGTCCCTCTCCAGGACGATCGCGGAGAACAAGAACGAATACTACAAGGCGTTCACTGAGGCCGAGGACAAACTCAACAGCGGGGAACTCACGTTCTTCGTATACACCATCCTCGGACTCATCGAACGGGCGCAGGAATCCCTGATCGAGGAGCTCGGCGTCAAAATCGACCAGCTCGACAAGGCGACCGTCCTGCGTGACGAGCTACGGAGGGAACATGCACTGTCCACGAACGCGACCCTGCTTCTCTACGCAGTCATGCAGGAGGAGCTGTTCGACACCACCAAGTCCATGACGCTCGAAGATGCAGGCGGCGACCTCATGCTGACGAAACAGACGATCCGCAAATACGTGGATGAGCTGGCGGGCGCGAGCCTCATCGAGTTCACAGGAAGACGCCCTCTCAGATTCAGGGCCTCCGGGGCGTTGCGTACGCGCATACAAGCAAAGCGAGAATGGGGGATGGAATAAAATGCCTTTGTGCTTTCTCTGGCAGATACTGTCTGACATATCTAAGCCAGCAAACAAGAATTGCCACATCGCAAAAAGCCCAGGCTAAATCGGAAATGTCTGAATCTGCATAAATTCTTTTGAGGGAAAAACCCATCAATGGAATAAAGGAATTCACACACAATATCTAAACCAAGTGCGGATATCGGCATGCTGCAGGCTTTGTCTTTGAACCCATTGCGAATCAACTCGACGTGCATATCGTCCAGCAGATACCGCTGATGCCAACCCAAAATCAATCCTTTCTTTTCCATGATTGATTGGATAGCGGATGATCGTGGTCTGACGCCTCAGCAAAGTGCGAAACAGGTGTTATCTCTCCTAAATTCGGTTTCAGATGGAGCGCGTATGTGATGTTATTCACGTTGGGCGAACATGCGTTGTGGGGTTTCTTGTCGTAGTCTGAAAGTATGCCCGCATTCCATGGGCATATAGACGAAAGGACGGCATCATGGCAGATCTCACCGATGAGATGAAGGGATTCCTCAACAGCAACCTCGCATGGGTGGCCACCATCAGCAAAGAAGGCCAGGTCGATCTCGGTCCGAAGATGAGCATGTTCATCATCGACAACAACCATATCGGCTACCACGAGCGCACCGCGGGCCAGACATACCGTAACCTGCTTGACGGCAGTGATCTGGTCGTCGCGGTCGCCAACCTCGAACAGAAGAAGGGATACCGTTTCCGCGGCAACGTCGTGCTGCATTCCGATGACGCCATCTATGACGAACAGGTCAAAGTCGCCGAAGAACGCGGCACGAAAAAGCCGATGACCATTCCGGTTTTGGAGATCACGGAAATTCAGGATCTCACTCCGGGCGCTACGGCAGGCAAAACCATCGTCAAGGACTGATCGGTTCCATACTGAACCAGTCGAAACGACAATATCGGAGAACCGCAGACGGGACTGTATGTCCGGTCTGCGGTTCGCTGTTATCGGAACGGAAGATCGCGAATCTGCAGCATATCGTTCGCGGCGGTTCGACCATGGATTCCTATACGGCAGTTGCATGCATGGGTTGTGGATAAGTGTGGATAAGTGTTCGCTCATCCACTTATCCACAGATTTTCTTAAAGAGGTGGCGGGCGAATATTGGTTTCTGCCATGCTGGTCTGCACGCATAAGCGAAGACGCCTATGCGACAACCAACAACCAAAGAAGGTGAACCATGACACAACACACCATACGCCGCCGATGGACCTCCATGCTTGCGCTGGGCATGATCGCGGCTCTTGCCATGCCGGGCACGGCCCAAGCCACGCCGCAACTCGGCGATTTAGGCGTCAAGCAGTCCATGAGCGTGAAGGCAAGCAACGGGGAAAGCCTCGAAGGCAAGGACCTCCGCGCCATCCAGCTTGCCACATATACCGCCGCAAGCGTGGACGGCAACACGATCGTCGGCTACGATCTGACCACGAACACGGCATTGGCATCCGACATCACCGCGGCAGCCAAAGCGGCCGGAGCCACCGATACGAACCTTACCGTCAACGGCAAAAACGATCCGATGGTGTGGGTGGTGAAGAACCTGACCGACTCGCGCAGCGATCCATGGAGCGGAAAGCTACGCAACTTCTGCAACAGCCTCGCCAAACAAACCAACTTCGCCAAGCAGGATGGAACGGCGGTTTCCACACTCAGCCAAGACAAAGCCACCATGTCGACCGGCAACGTACTCGTACCGGGAATCTACGCCATCGTGGACCGTACACCGGCGACAACCACACTAAGCAGCGGCACCGCCATCAAAACAACCGCGTCCATCATGATGATGAACGGCACCGCGGTCAACGGCGTCAACCAACTACGTACGGCCGGCGGCACGACCCTGACCCTCGGGCAAGTGATCTACAAGGTATCCAACGTGGAATCGCCAGACAAAAAAGTCAACGTCGGCAGTGCCTGGAAAGACAGCGCATCCGAAGCGATAGGCAAGGACCTGACCTACCGTGTGACGCAGAAAATCCCCAACTGGACAGGCTACGAGCACTACTATCTTGCGTTGAACGATACGCTTGGCGCGGGTCTCGACTATGGTTCGCTCACCTCGATCACCGTCGGCGGCAAAGCATTGGCGAGCACGTTCTACAAGGAAAACGTCAACGGCAAAACCATCAGCTGGCTGTTCGGCGTCAACGGAGACATTCTCGCCTCGGACGCATCAAAGGCGGCCCTGCCGGTCGGCGCGACGATCACAGTCACCTACAAGGCCAGACTCAACGGCAATGCGGTCATCGGAAGCCCCTGCAACGTCAACTCCATCGACTTGGAATACTCCCACAATCCCAACGCATGGCAGGACCACAACAACCAGCCCGGCAACGAGGTTAAAGTCTGCACCGGTGAAATCGCATTACGCAAGGTCGACGCCAAAAGCCAAAAGCTCACCGGCGCGAAATTCGCCATCGCCCAAGGCGCCAGTGACAAAACGCCTTTGAAACTCGTGGCCCTCGGCAACGGCACCTACCGCCTCGCCACCAGCGGCGATACCACCACAACCACCACATTCGAAGCCGGCGAAACCAAAATTCAAGGACTCAAAGGCGAATACACCATCACCGAAACACAAGCGCCCCAGGACTACTCGTCGCTCATGCTGCCCAGCGCAGTCGTCACCGTCAACGTTGACGACACCAACATGACGTGGAGCCTCGACGTCAAATCCGACCCCAACAACCTCATCAAAAAAGGCGACAGCCACACCGTGGTCGTCACCAACATCCGTACCATCACCGAAATACCGTTGACTGGTGCGGCAGGCCTCACCATGCTCTTCAGCATCGCGGCACTCCTCTTCATAGGAGGCATCGTCATGCTGCGCATGTGCCGATCAAGCAACGACTAGCCAACATCCGGCAATAGGCAACACATGGCGATTCCCCCGCATAGCAAACCACGGCACAAAAAAGCGCCCAACAAACGCAGCATCATCCGATGGTGCGTGGGAACCGCCATGCTCACCGCAACGGCACTCATCATCAGCATACCCCTGATCATGCGCGCCGAAGACAACATCCAACAAGCAGCCAACGTCAAAGCGTACGCAGCCACCATCACCAACACCGCAAACAAGGCAATCCAAGAAAGCAAACGGCAGGCGAAACTCTACAACGCGCGCCTCGCAAACCAAACCAGCAACCAAACAGACGGCGAACCCGCAACGCAAAATCCCGACGAATACAATCGGCAACTCGTCATCCCACCCAGCGACGTCATGGCAACCATCAACTACCCGAAACTCGGCATCAGCCTACCCATACGCCACGGAACAAGCGAACAGACGCTCGCCATCGGCGCAGGGCATTGGGAAGGCACATCCCTGCCAATCGGGGGAGCGGGAACCCATACCGTCATCACCGCACACCGGGGCCTCGCCGACAAACTCATGTTCACCAAACTCGACCAAGCCCGAGAAGGTGACGAATTCACCATCACCACCCTCGGCGAAACCCTCACCTATCAAGTGCAAACAATCCGCACCATCACCCCCGACGATTTCACCTGGATAAACAAACACGACGCCAGCGCCGATCAGGCCACCCTTATGACCTGCACCCCATACGGCATCAACACCCACCGGCTTCTCATCACAGGAACGCGCGTCCCCAACCACGACGAATGCCCGCCAGAAACAGGATGCCTCACCGACGGAACCCTCTCCACCACGGCATTCGCGCTCACAGCCATCTGGGCGACCCTCACCACACTCGCACGGCATAGCTACAATGAAATGCATGATCGACGAAGTACTCTTCCTGCGCCACGGACGCACCGCATACAATCTCGCAAGACGACTGCAAGGCCAAATCGACATTCCCCTCGACATCGTCGGCAGGTGGCAGGCCGACCAAAGCGCTTATGAACTCGCCAAAACATACTATTGGGCGAAAGTCGCGCACATCGCCGACCATAATGATGAACTCGCCCAACCCGCGTACGAGGGCGCGTATCTCGCCGATCTTAACGAAATCAACGATGCACCGGCCGCGAGCCGACGCATGGTCGTCGTATCATCCGACCTTTTCCGCGCCCAACAGACCGCTCACGCCATCGCCGACCTTCTCGGACTTGACGTAGCCCTCGACCCACGCCTGCGTGAACGCAGCTTCGGCGAATGGGAAGGCATGACCCGCGAGGAAATCCTCGAACAGTACGCCGACGACTACCATTCATGGCGTGCCCACACCGGAGGCGAAACCAAGCATGGCGTCGAAAGCCGCAGGCATACCGGCCAGCGTGGCTCCCAAGCCATACGAAGCATCATCGCCGAACATGCCGATGATCCGACGGCCACCACGCTGCTCGCAGTCGGCCATGGATCGTGGATCGTGGCCACCGTCGCCGTGCTGCTCGACATGGATCCGGACGACCTCAACAATCTCGGAGCCATGCGCAACGCCTTCTGGACGAGCATGAGCGTCAACACAGGCGGTTCCAACGGTCCTGCGGATCCCGACACATGGCAGTGGAAGCTCGACGCCTTCAACCAAGGTCCCGCCATCGCCGCGCTTACTGATTGGGAGAATGGGCCGAAGGAATTGCGAGGCCCCAACATGCCATTGTGGAAGCCCATCGTGCAGTGATCCGCAGTAACCGCAACGATCTGCAGTGACTGTCGCCTGCCGCGGACGCATGCGTCGAACATGAATTCTCGATGAAATCTCAGGCACGCGGCCGGCCAACTCTCAAGGTGGGACTATCCTAAATAAGGTTGTTTGCCCGAATGTTCCAGATCGATCGCAAGAGACCGATCGCCGGATATGTTGGATTCGGGCTGCCGTACAGCGATAGAACGTCGGAAAGCGCGAAAGGCGGGTGAGAGACATGTTGAGAATGTTCAGAACGATTAACGGCCAGGTGGAGCAGATCCAAAAACCCGAAAACGGATCTTGGTTATGCCTTTCGGATCCGACGGATGTGGAACTCGCCAACGTTTCCATGGAAACCGGCGTTGATCTCGCCGACCTGCGCGCCCCGCTTGATGACGAAGAACGCTCCCGCGTGGACGTGGAAGACGATTACACGATGATCATCGTCGACATTCCAACCGTCGAAGAGCGCGGCGGGCGAGACTGGTACGAGACCATCCCGTTGTCGATCATCATCACGCAGTCGGCCATCATCACCGTCTGCATGCAGGACACTCCGGTGTTGCACCCGTTCATGGAAGGTACGATCCGCGGTTTCAACACGTATATGAAAACGCGTTTCATCCTGCAGATCCTGTACCGCAACGCCACCATGTATCTGCGGTATCTGCGTATCATCGACCGCGAAAGCGACAAGCTCGAACTCAAACTGCGCCATTCCATGCAGAATCGTGAGATTCTCATGCTGCTCGAACTGAGCAAAACGTTGGTCTACTTCACCACGTCGCTCAAATCGAACGAAATCGTGATGGAAAAGCTGACCACGCTGCCGCGCATCAAGCAGTATCCGGAAGACGAGGATCTGCTCGACGACGTCATCACCGAAAACAAGCAGGCAATCGAGATGGCCAACATCTACAGCGGCGTTCTTGCCAACATGACCGACGCGTTCGCGTCGATCGTGTCGAACAATCTGAACAACGTGATGCGCATCTTCACGATCATCTCCATCACGCTGTCGATTCCGACATTGATCTTCTCAATGTACGGCATGAACTTCCAGGAGGGCATGCTAGGCATGCCGTTGACGGACAAGCCGTGGGGCTTCGCCGTGATCATCGGAATCTCGCTGGTCGTTTCGGCCATTGTCACCTGGTTCCTGACGCGTTCGCGCATGTTCAAGTAGAATCGCGTAGAATCGCGCGTATGCTACGTCTGTCACGTCTGTCACGAAATATCGCGGCGCTGGTATGCGCCGCTTCGACCGTATTGGGCACGAGCGCGTGCGGCACTTCCATTTCCGTAGTGACCAATGGTCTCGCGCAGGGGCCGACCATTGCGATTGGCGTGGCCGCGGACCAGCCTGGTTTGGGTTTTCTGCATGGGGGAGAGTATTCGGGTTTCGATATTTCCGTGGCGCAATATGTGGCGAACACGCTGGGATTCGCGAAAAAACAGATCGTGTTCAAACAGGTGCTGCCGTCGACGCGCGTTTCGTCACTTGAAGACGGCACCGTGGACATGGTGGTCGATGCTTTCGCCGCTGATGACGTTCAGGATGGTGAGGTTGAGCTTGCAGGACCGTATCTGACTGTGCATGCGGCATTGTTGGTACGTTCCGACAGTGCGGGAACCATCACCGGAACCGATGATCTTGCCGGAAGGACGGTATGCGTGGCCAAAGGAGGAATACCCTCCTACAGCGTGCGAAATCTTGCGGAAGATGTGACCGTGAGCGAACGCGACACGTATCCGCAATGCGAAACGGCATTGATGATCGGGCAGGCGGACGCCATCGCGGCAGATGACGCCATAGCGGCGGGCCTCGCATCCAACAGGGGAGGCGGATATCTCAAGGTCGTAGGCGAAACGTTCGGCGAACGTTCGTACGCGATCGCGGTCAAATCCGGCCAATCCACGCTGGCCAAACAGATCGACGCCGCATTGCAGTCCATGATGGACGACGGCTCGTGGAAGCAGGCCATAGACAAGATGAAACAGTCGATCGGCTACGTTCCCGACATGTCGCTCAACCCTCCCGCGATAACGCTCTCGGCAGCGTCGGAAGGCTGACGGCCCCCGCCTTGCGTGACGCTTTGCAAAACGCTTCTTGCATAATGATTGACGCCTTGCGAAGTGTCCAGTTGCGCGGCTAGTTTCATGCATTATGAGTGACATTGAGAAAAGCGCGCAGACGCAGTCGAACGAACCAGCCGAACCGTCGTTCCGTTACAACGCGGATTTGGCTCAGGGCATTGAGGAAAAATGGCAGAAGATTTGGGATGACGAAGGCACCTTCTGGGCCGCCAACGTCAATGGCGATCTGAAGGACGGCAAGGGTCGCAACGCCGAAGGACGCCCGTCGTACTTCGCCATGGATATGTTCCCGTACCCGTCGGGCAAGGGCCTGCATGTGGGCCATCCGCTCGGCTACCTCGCCACCGATGTGGTCAGCCGCTACCACCGCATGAAGGGCGAGAACGTGTTGCACGCCATGGGCTACGACGCCTTCGGTCTGCCGGCTGAGCAATATGCAGTCCAGACCGGCCAGCATCCGCGCATCACCACCGAGCAGAACATCGCCAACATGCGCCGCCAGCTGCATCGTATGGGCCTGAGCTTCGACAACCGCCGCTCCTTCGCCACCATTGACCCGGGCTATGTGCGTTGGACCCAGTGGATCTTCTCCCGCATCTACGATTCCTGGTACGACGAGGATGCCACCAACCCGTCTGGCTCCAAGGGCTGCGCACGCCCGATCAGCACGCTGGTGGAGCAGTTCGAATCCGGCGAGCGTGAGATTCCGGGATTCGCAGGCAAGCAGTGGAATGATCTGACCGAAGCCGAGCAGGCCGACGTGCTCAACGACTTCCGCCTGGCATACATCTCCAAGTCTCCGGTGAACTGGTGCCCGGGCCTGGGCACGGTGCTCGCCAACGAGGAGGTCACCGCCGAAGGCAAGTCCGAACGCGGTAACTTCCCGGTGTTCCAGCGTGAGCTGCGCCAGTGGTCCATGCGCATCACCGCATACGGCCACCGTCTGATCGAAGATCTTGACGGCATCGACTGGCCGGAAAAGGTCAAGCTCATGCAGCGCAACTGGATCGGCGAATCCCACGGCGCTTCCGTGCATTTCGACGTCGAAACCCCGAACGGCGTCAAGGACATGGAGATCTACACCACCCGTCCCGATACCCTGTTCGGCACCACGTTCGCCGTGGTCTCCCCGGAGCATCATCTGCTCGAGGATGTTCCCGCCGAATGGCCGTCCGAGACTCCGGAAGACTGGAAGGGCGGCTACGCCACTCCGGTCGAGGCTGTGAAGGCCTACCGTATGGCCGCGGAATCCAAGACCGCCAAGGACCGTGTGGACGAGGCGGGCGAGAAGACCGGCCTGTTCACCGGCCTGTACGCCATCAACCCGATCACCGGAGCCAAGCTGCCGCTGTTCACCGCAGACTATGTGCTTATGGATTACGGCACCGGCGCCATCATGGCCGTGCCGGGTGGCGACCAGCGTGATTACGATTTCGCGGTCAAGTTCGGTCTGCCGGTCACCTACACCGTGCAGCCGCTGCCGGAATCCGGCGACGATCTGGCCAACTATGAGGGCAAGGCTCCGTTCGTCTCCCACGACGGCATCGTCATCAACTCCGCTGTGGACGCCACCCGTGCCAAGGGCGACGCGTTGAGCCTCAATGGACTGCGCGTGGACGAAGCCATCGACAAGGTGAACGCATGGCTGGAAGAAGCTGGTGTCGGCAAGGGCACGGTCAGCTACCGTCTGCGCGACTGGCTGTTCAGCCGCCAGCGTTACTGGGGCGAGCCGTTCCCGATCGTCTACGGCGAAGATGGCACCCCGCATCTGTTGCCGGACGACCAGCTGCCGATCAACCTGCCGGACGTGCCGGACTACAGCCCGAAGACTTTCGATCCGGAAGACGCCGAATCCAATCCTGAAGCGCCGCTGAGCCGCAACGAGGATTGGGTGAAGGTCGAACTCGACTTGGGCGACGGCAAGAAGACCTACTACCGCGACACCAACACCATGCCGAACTGGGCCGGATCCTGCTGGTACTACATGCGCTACCTCGACCCGACCGACACCGAACACATGGTGGAGAAGAGCGAGTTCGACTACTGGATGGGCCCGAACCACAACGAGACCACTGGCAAGTCCGGCGGCGTGGACCTGTACATCGGTGGCGTGGAGCACGCCGTGCTGCACTTGCTGTACTCCCGCTTCTGGCACAAGGTGCTCTTCGACCTCGGCTTCGTGGATTCCGCGGAACCGTTCCACAAGCTGTTCAACCAGGGCATGATCCAGGCATACGCCTACACCGACGACCGTGGCCAGTACGTGCCGGCCGCCGAAGTGGTGGAAGGCCCGGCCGACGCCAACGGAGAGCCGACCTTCACCTGGAACGGAGAGCACGCCAACCGCGAGTTTGGCAAGATGGGCAAGAGCCTGAAGAACATCATCACGCCGGACGACATGTATGCGAACTACGGCGCGGACACCTTCCGCCTGTATGAGATGGGCATGGGCCCGCTGGCCGAATCCCGTCCGTGGAACACGCGCAACGTGGTCGGATCCATGCGCTTCCTGCAGCGCCTGTGGCGCAACGTCGTCGACGAGAACACCGGCGAAGTGCGCGTCACCGATGGTAAGCTCGACACGAAGACGCTGAAGCTGCTGAACAACACGATCGCCGACGTGACCGTGGAAATGGAAGCGATGCGTCCTAACACGGCCATCGCCAAGCTCATCGTGCTCAACAACCATCTGACCAGCCTCAACGAAGTGCCGCGCGCGGCCGTCGAACCGTTGATTCTGATGCTTTCCCCGATCGCTCCGCACATCTGCGAGGAACTGTGGAACAAGCTCGGACACGGCGAATCGTTGGCCCACGCCGAATGGCCGAAGGCCGACGAACGCTATGTCGGCCAGGACGCCGTCACCGCGGTCGTGCAGATCAAGGGCAAGGTGCGCGCCAAGCTCGAGGTCTCGCCCGACATCGATCCTAAGGAACTTGAGAAGATGGCGTTGGAAGCCGTCGCCGATCGTCTGGGCGGCAAGGAACCGCGCAAGGTCATCGTCAAGGCTCCGAAGATCGTGTCCATCGTTCCTGCGGAATGATATTTCGAAAAACGGATCCAACGGCTTCTGGCGAGACCTTTGACGAGGCTTCCAACAGGGTGGGAACCGTTTCCGCATAAGGCGACACGCCGAACATGTGGATAATTCCCATCCTTCGACCACAGGGGCCGTTTCGACTGGACAACATGCCCATGCATCCTCCACTTTGGATGCATGGGCATTATCGTTACCCCGCCGGGCAGGCGCAACAGGCAAGCCGAAACCGCATCGCAGTCCGCGCAACGGCTGCGCGGACTTGGCATGCCCGAAACACGTGGAAAGAACGCGCGCGGGCAGAACGTTCGCAACGAACATGCTGTTCCCGCGATATCCGAAACAACCTCAATATCCGAGATTTCCGCAGCGGCTGAAACGTCCACTGCAATCGCGACAACTGAACAATCGCCTGAACCCGCAAAACCCACATTGCGGGATCTGGCCGGCGTCAAGCCTTCCGACAAACCGACTGAACAGGACCGGCCCAAACGCGACCGTCCACGACTCGTCTTCCAACCAATCCACGCGGTCATCGCCATACTCACCCTGTCGTGCGCGCTCTGCGCAAGCCTGACCATGCTCATCCAACAGGCCGTCCACTACAGTGCGCTCCAACAATCGCAGATCACCCAATCCGAACAATCGAAGGCGAACGGAACCGAGAAAGACAAGACGGCGTCCACGCAAACAACACCAAGCCAGCAGCCATCCACGGAACCCGACAGCCAGAGCGAACCAACATCCGGACCAGCGGAGCCCGCCGATCCGGCTGACGGTCTGCTGAACATCAACACCGCAGGATCCGACGAACTGCAGACCTTGAAAGGCGTCGGCCCCGTGACCGCGCAACGCATCATCGACTATCGCAATCAGATCGGCCGTTTCGACAATGTCGACCAACTGTTGGAAGTCAAAGGCATCGGCGAGAAAACGCTGGCGAAATTCCGAGACCAAGTGTGCGCACGATGAGAGGAAACACGTTCGAATGGCGGGATGGGGAGCAGGGGAGCAGGGATTGGCGTCTGCTGCCGGCCGCCCTATGCGGGTGGGCGGCGAGCTTGGCCACGCATATGGGATTCGACTATTGCGTCGAACGGGATGGTCGGTTCGGCATGCTGCCGCTCGTTGTGGCATTGGCGGTACCGTTGCTGGCATTATTGGGATTATTGGGATTGCCGTTCCTGCGATCGCCTATGCTGCGAGTGCCGGTTGGCGTGCGGCGGGCGGTCTCGGCATGGCATTTCAGCATTATCGTATGCGTGGTCGCGGCGATGGCATGCGCGTCTTCCGCGTTGACCTACGACGTATTGCAATGGAGGGATGCGGCCTCGTACGCGGCCAGAAACGGCGAAAGCGACGTTGTCACGCTGGTACGTACGACATCTCCCGCAGTGAATTCGAACAGACGTGCAAACGATTGCCAGATTGATGCGACGATCTCAACGATCACGGCAAGCCAGGTCACGCAGCCAAGCATGATGCGGGTGCGCGTCTATGCGGACCGGCCGGACTGCGGCACGCTCAAACAAGGCGGCGAATACCGGATGCGGGGCACGCTCGCCATATCGCAATACGGTGCCATGCCGCTATGGCTGACGGACATCGCCTCCGTGGAACGCATACGGGGACCGAACCTCGCATTGCGCACGATCGGCATGATGCAGCAGGCGTTCTTCGAACAGACGTCACGGCTTTCCGACCAAGGGAAAGTGCTCGTTCCCGGCCTGACCTTAGGTATTCTTGGGCAGGATTACGTTCCTCCAGATAGTGGCAATGGCCAGACGGGCACGGGTATTGATTCCACATACGCCAATCTGCTTGAAAACGCCTTCCAACGTTCGGGCATACTGCATCTGATGGCGGTCAGCGGCGGGCATCTTGCGGTCGTCGCCACCCTGGTGCGCGCCGTCTGCTCGTTCCTGCTGCTGCCCAAACGCGTCACGGCCATCGCCATCGGCGCGTCGTACATCATGCTGGCGATGTGCGTGTTCCCATCCGATTCGGTGTCGCGCGCCCTGCTCATGGGTTTGGCGGGAGCGGGCTTCCTGTTCCTCGGCCGAAGAACGCAAGCCCTGTCAACCCTCAGCTGGACCACGTTGGGCATGCTCATGGTCAATCCGCACATGTCACGCAGTTTCGGATTCGCATTGTCATGCGCCGCCGTACTTGGCATCGTACTGTTCGCAGGACCGTTAGGCGCATGGCTCACACCGATCATGCCGGCATTCATCGCGCAAACCATGGCCATGACCATCGCCGCGCAACTCTTCACCCTGCCGATCCAAGTGCTTATCGAACCAGAACTGCCGGTCTACTCCATTCCAGCCAATCTGGTCGTCGCACCCTTCGTGGGATTCTCCACACTTGCCGGACTCGCCAGTCTCGCCATCTCATGGATACTTCCAAGCCTCGGGTTCATATTCGCCAGCCTCGCCTCATGGGGCACCGCCATCATGGAATTCATGGCCCTCAACCTCGGATCAGGAGACCACGCCACCATTCCATGGACCGGAGACGCAGGCGGCGCGCTACTGATCATCCTCGTCGAAATCATCGGATACACGACCGCACGATTCGCCGGAACACTCTTCGCCCGCATCACCACAACGGAACCAAACCTGCCGGGCCGACGCCTCATACACAATCCGATCGAACGGGCGAAAGCATGGGGCGAACGAACCTACAACGCGCTCAAGACCATGAAATGGAACGAATGAATCTTGTCCACCGATACAGCGAGATTGAATACTATGCCGAAACCATCCGCAACAACGCCCTTCCACCTCATCTACGGAGGCGACCCGTACCTCAACGAGCAGACCGTACGCGACCTGCGCCACCAAGCGCAACGCAAACACCCCGACGCGGAAACCATCGAACTCGACGCAACCAACGCCGATCATTACGCCTTCGACGAAGCGGTAAGCCCATCACTGCTCTCCGAACGATCAATCATCATCGTATCCAACCTGCAAAACGCCGACGACAAACTCGGCGAAACCATGGTCGCCTACTGCAAGCAAGCCGTCAACAATCCAGCCGAAGCCAGCATCGTCATCTGCCAACACGAAGGCGGCATCAAAGGCAAACGACTCATCGACCAACTCACCAAAGCCGGAGCCGTCAAAGAAACCGTAGCCGACCTCAAAAAAGCCGAAGCGAAACTCAACTTCACCATACAATGCTTCGAACGACGCAACCGACGCATCGAACCCATGGCCGCACAACAACTCGTGGCCGTACTCGGCGACAAAACCGGCGAACTCGCAGCCATGGCAGGACAACTCTGCTTCGACTTCGACGACAATCCCATAACATTGGAACGCGTCAACCAATACCTCACAGCAAATCCCCAAGTAGACGGCTTCCGTGTCGCCGACCTCGCACTCTCCGGACGTGCCGCCGACGCCATCATCGCCATGCGCGCCTCAATAGAACAAGGCACCGCGCCAATCGCACTCATCGGAGCGCTCGCCATGAAACTACGCACCATGGCCAAAGCCTCAGCCGTACGCTCCGGCACCATCAGCGAAGCGGAAGCGAAAACCAATTCATGGGTGCTGAAAAACGCCACCAGACAGCTCTCCGGATGGACCTCCGACGGCATGAGACGATGCATCCAAATGCTCGCATGGGCCGACGAACAAAGCAAAACCAACGGATCGGACCCTGTCTACGCGCTAGAACGATCCATCGAACTGATCAGCAGCAAAGGACGAACCAACTAACATGAGCGAGGCAACCATTACTGACGCCAACGAAAACACCAGCGAAGGCACTGCCAAAACCGTCACCGTCGAAGCGACAACCGGCGAAGCCATGCGCGAACTCGGCAAACAAGTCGCACACCTCACCCACGGCGGAGACGTCATACTCCTCTCAGGGCCACTCGGCGCAGGAAAAACCACCTTCGCACAAGGCTTCGGCGCAGGACTCAACATCAGCGAACCCATCGTCTCGCCAACCTTCACCATCGCACGCGAACTCAAAGGCCAATTCCCCAGCGGTAACTCCGCCCACCTCATACACGTCGACGCCTACCGACTCGGCGGCAACGCCTACGCCCCAGGCCAAAATGCCATCGAACGACTACTCGATGAACTCGAATCCCTCGGACTCGACGAAGAACTCGAAGACCCCAGCGACAACACCATCATCCTCATGGAATGGGGAGAACAGATGGCAGCCGCGCTCGCACCGGAACGCCTCGAAATCCACATCGACCGGCCACTCAACACCGTTAGCACAGACGAAACAAGCAGAGCCGACAACGAACTCACCAGCAACGGCACCCGCACCGTAACCTTCATTCCCGTCGGCGCATCCTGGCAAACCTTCGACATTACACGCAACAACCGCTAAAACACCAGCAGCAAGCACGATTCCAGCATCGGTTGTACAGTAGTTCCCAGCTTGGCATAAGGAGTTTCCACAAAATGCAGACACTGGTGATCGACACCTCATACGGCTCAACCGTCGGCATGGTCGGACACGACCCCATCGTCGAAACCGACTCACGCACCCACGTCGAAAAACTACAGGTGAACATCGCCACAACCGTGGAACAAGCCGGCCTCAAACCGGAAAACATCGACCGCATCATCGTAGGCATCGGACCTGCACCCTTCACCGGACTACGCGCAGGAATCGTTGCAGCCAAAGCGCTCGCCTTCGCCACCGGTGCACAGCTTATCGGGCAGAATGTGCTTTCCCCGCAGGTGCTTGTGCGCAACGCGGAGCATGACGGCCGCCATCATCTGACGCTCGCCGTGAACGATGCGCGACGCAAGCAGCTGTATTTCACATTGTTGGATGGCAGCGGCTATGAGGCCGGTGGCAGCGCAGGCGAAGACCATGACGCAAACGTTGAAGACGGCTGTGTGGAAACCCTGATCGACATGGATATCGACTATCCCGAATCGATTGCGAACCGTGTCAACGAGGTGCTGGAACGGCTTCGCCAGGCCGATCCGAACGTGGAATATGTGGTCGACGTCGTCGGCCATGGAGCGGCGAAATACGCGCAATCGTGGGCAAGCCTTCCCGAAGGCGGCGAAGTGCGCGATCAGGCGCTGCTCGACGAGGGCGCGTCCGGATTGGAACGATTCGCGGCCTTCGCCACTTCGCAACAGTCTTTGGTGAATCCGGAGCCGGTCGAACCGTTGTATTTGCGCAGGCCGGACGTGTCGGTGCCGAACCCGTTGAAGCATGTACTCAACCATGCCGGCGCGGAACGCACGGAGTGACGATACGGCATGATCGTTGACCATACAAGCATCGATGAACAGATCGCAGTGCCGCAGATGGCCGCTTTGGAAGCGGACCTGTTCGGCAGGGGAGCGTGGAGCGAACAGTCGATTCGCCAGGAATTCCAAGCGCCAGCACGCACGTATCTGTTCGATATTGATGATGACGGCAAGACCGCGGATTGCGGGATTGCGGGTTGCGTTGCCGCGGATGAGCCGGTTGCTGGATCGGTTGCAGGCGATTCTGCTAGACAACAGCCCGTTGTGCGCGGCTATGCCGGTTTCTGGTATGACGGCGACGATGCGGAAATCATGACGATCGGCGTCGGCAGACGGTTCCAACGGCAGGGAATCGCGGCTTCGTTGATGGAGGCGTTGATTGCGCGGGCACGTGAGCAGGGGGCCAAACGCATGTTGCTTGAAGTGCGAGTCGACAATACTCCGGCCTTGGCATTGTACGAACGGTTCGGTTTTGCCAAAATGGGATTGCGCAAACGCTACTACCAGCCCGAAGGCATCGACGCGTACACCATGAGCCTTGACCTTGAGCCGAGGATCGTCGGCTTCGCAGCAGCGGAACAATAAACAGAACAACCAAACGGAACAGCAAGCAAAGCAGCGAACGGAGCAGCAATGAGCGGACCAATCGTACTCGGCATCGAATCCACCTGCGACGAGACCGCGGCCTCGGTAGTGCAGGGGCGCACCCTGATTTCCAACGTCGTCGCATCCTCCATGGATGAGCACGCGCGTTACGGGGGTGTGATTCCAGAAATTGCGTCACGCGCCCACGCCGAAGCGTTCGTGCCATGCGTTTCCAAGGCGTTGGCCGATGCGAACATGACGTTGTCTGACGTCGACGCGATCGCCGTGTCCGCAGGTCCTGGACTTGCTGGCTGCCTCGCCGTTGGCGTGTCCGGCGCGAAATCGCTTGCCTGGGCGGCGAATAAGCCGATTTACGGCATCAACCATGTGATCGGGCATATTGCGGTCACACAGTTGCAGTTCGGCCCGTTCCCCGAAGACACGCTCGCCTTGATCGTGTCCGGCGGACACACGTCCTTGCTGCATGTTGAGGATGTCGCACGTCATATCGACGTGGTCGGCACCACGCTTGATGATGCGGCCGGCGAATGCTTCGACAAGGTCGCTCGCCTGCTCGGTTTCCCCTATCCGGGCGGACCGCATATCGATCGTCATGCGCAGTTGGGCGACCCGCATGCCATCAAAGTGCCGCAGGGACTCACCCAAGGCAAAGCGGGCCAGCAGCATCCGTACGATTTCAGCTTTTCCGGCGTGAAAACGGCCGTCGCGCGTTGGATCGAGGAACAGCAGGCGCAAGGCAATGAGATTCCCGTCGATGACGTGTGCGCGTCGCTGGCGGATTCCGTGGCGACTGTACTCGCCAAGAAGGCGATGCGCGGCTGCGAGCAGTACGATTCGAAGACGTTGATTGTAGGAGGTGGCTTCTCCGCGAATTCGCAGCTTCGTGCCAAACTGTTGGAAGTCGGGGCCGAGCATGGGGTAGAGGTGCGTGTGCCGCAGCTCAAACTGTGCACCGACAACGGTGCCATGGTGGCCATGCTGGGCGTCAACCTGGTCGAAGCGGGAGTGGCTCCGTCAAACCCGGATTTCGCCATCGATTCGGCCATGCCGTTGACGAAGATCTCCATGTAAGATTAGGCCGAAAGCATCGTATGGAAACGTTTTGCAAGTCGAAACACACATGTGACACGCTGAAGATTTGAAATCCACAAGTTTTGGTGTAGTATTTTTGTCTTGTGCACAGCGCATTCCTGCGTAGCTCAGTTGGCAGAGCATCCGACTGTTAATCGGACGGTCACTGGTTCAAGCCCAGTCGCAGGAGCCATTTGAAAGCCCTTGGAAATCAAGGGCTTTTGTTATATTCGAGGAATCAACGAAGATGCCCATACAGCATCCCCGACTCAGAAGTGCAGGAAAAATGAGCTACATCCACATCACTGAAGAGAACATCGACAAGGAACATATCTGCTGTGCCATGTCCGGCAAGCAAAGCCTTGCGAAAAAAGAGTGGCTCAAGCAGCGTTTCAACGAAGGTCTCGTCTTCTATCGTAGCGAGGAACGAGGCAAATGCTTCATCGAATATATTCCGGCGGAAAACGCATGGGTGCCGATCGATGCGGACGGGTGGATCTATATCAACTGTCTATGGGTGGCCGGTTCTTTGAAAGGTCATGGACATTCCGGTAATCTGCTGAGCGAATGCATCCGAGACGCCAAAGAGCAGGGGCGCAAAGGCATTTGCATTCTCTCAGCCGAGGGTCGCAAACGAGAGTTCCTTGCCGATCCGAGGTTTCTGTCCTACAAGGGTTTCGAAGTGACCGACATATCTGATTGCGGCATCAATCTCATGGCCCTGCCTTTTGAAGAGAATGCGGAGCTGCCGAAATTCAAGGAATGCGCCAAGCATCCCGCGGTGGACGAAGACGGGTTCGTGCTCTACTACACCGATCAATGCCCGTTTACATGCTATTGGGTTCCGCGGGTGCGGCAAACGGCGGAAGAGCACAATATTCCATTCAAAACGATTCATATCACCGATAAAGAGACCGCCCAACGTACGCCCGCGCCGGTCACCACGTATGCGTTGTTTAGGGACGGCAAATTCCTCACCCAAGGCATCCAGTCCGACAAAAAGTTTCTGGCATTGGCCGGCTTGTAACGTCCTGAATCTTCCACCCACTGGGGAACCTTCCCGCCAAGAAGGCAGTTGGCGTACGGATTGTTCCAGCGGGTGGGTGTTTTGGGGACTCGGGAGGCGGGCTATTCTCTAACACGCATGCAGGAGACCTCGAATTTGCGCGTTTGACGGAGACTCTGCTATCGGTTGCGAGGATCCAGCGGATCACGGTCGTCGTAGAATGCGTAGATATCCAGACTAGGTTCTTCCACGGGCAAAACTTAAGATTTTCCCAGCAAACGGCGTTTACCATGAACACGCAAGCAAGAAAAACACGGCAAATCATGGAAGGGAGTCCATATGTGCACTGGTGTTCGTTTCTCCGACGATGAGGGAAACACATATTTCGGCCGTAATCTCGACTGGAGCTTCTCCTACGGCGAGACCATTCTGGTCACTCCGCGAGGCTACCGGTATGACTATGCGTATGGGGCCAAAGGCAAGAGCGAGCCGAATGCGGTGATCGGCGTGGGCGTGGTTATGGCCGATCGCCCCATGTATTTCGATTGCGCCAACGAGCACGGCTTGGCCATCGCCGGATTGAACTTCCCCGGATACGCCTCCTTCGCGCACGAACCGGTCGAGGGAACCGAAAACGTCGCCACTTTCGAATTCCCGCTGTGGGTGGCACGCAATTTCGACAGTGTCGACGAAGTCGAAGAGGCGTTGAAGGACGTGACGCTCGTTTCGCAGGTCGTGCCCGGCCAGCAGGAGTCCTTGCTGCACTGGTTCATTGGCGATGGCACCCGTAGCATCGTCATCGAGCAGATGGCTGATGGCATGCATGTTCATCATGACGATGTGGATGTGCTCACCAATCAACCGACCTTCGACTTCCATATGGAAAACCTGCGCAACTACATGTGCGTGAGCAACGAAATGGCGGAGCCGACCACTTGGGGCAAGGCGGAACTGAGCGCATGGGGCGCCGGCGTGAGCATGCACGGCATTCCCGGTGACGTGAGTTCGCCGTCGCGTTTCGTACGTGTCGCCTACACCAACACGCACTATCCACAGCAGAACAACGAGTCCGCCAATGTGTCTCGTCTGTTCCACACGCTGGCCTCCGTACAGATGGTTGAAGGCATGTCCAAGATGGGCAACGGCCAGTTCGAGCGCACGCTGTTCACCAGCGGTTATTCCGGAAAGACTAACACGTATTACATGAACACGTATGAGGATCCGGCGATCCGCTCGTTTGCCATGTCCGACTTCGACATGGATTCGAGCGAGCTGATCACCGCCGATTGATTCCGGGAATTTCGAGTTCGAAGATTCCGCAGTAATCGCACTATGTGCGATGGCATAAAAGGACGCAACGTCGCAGCCGGCGTTGCGTCCTTTTAATCAGTAAAACTGATGAGATTTGATTAAAAAATTAAAATGGTCGAGGCATGCTTTCAAACGTACTTTCAGGCGTTTTCTTCGTTATGTTCCTTATGCGAGGAAGCGAATCGCGACAGAACACCTGACTTACGTAAAGCGCAATACATTCCCCAGGAACCGAAACCGGCGAATGCCACCGCGCTAAGCAGCTCGCAAATAGTGCCGATGATGCCTCGCGGGCTGAAGAACGTGAATGCCTGATAGTAGAAGAACAGCAGGTAGAAGTTGTAGACGATTCCAATCGCCAAAGCAGACAGAATGGTGACGCCGAGCGTCCAACGACGGTAGCGGAACAGTGCGAATACCGCTTCTGCGGCTGCCGCCTGCAGCAATGCGATTACCACCAGGCTCACACTGTATTTCGTGCCGAGTACCACCTCGACGAACGATGCGACCAAAAGCACGTAGGCCGAAGCTCCCGGCTTGCGCACGATCAGAGAGCCCAGCGTGGCGGGGAAGTAGAACAAAGCATGAAGTAGCGCCGCTGAACCAGGAAGAATCAAAGTCATCAACGGAAAAAGACCATACGACAGGCCGTCGAACACCCAAAACATCACTCCCGACATCACGCCGACCGCCGCGCCGACCGCGATATCGACCACACGCCATGTGAGGGCCTTGTGTATTCCTTGGTTTGTTTTCAAAGGCTGCCTTACCTGCTTCGACAGCTTCGCGTCTGTATTATGAATAACGGTTTTAGAGAATGGCTTCGCCATAATGATAATGAATCCTTGCGTTGGTCGATGCCGTGCACCGTGAGTCGGAGATCGCGGCAGTCGCCGTGGGCCGTTCCTCGACCTGCGCGGCTCGGGCAGGAACGACGAAAGGTATTATACGACGTGTTGTTTGCCGAATACGCATCATGGATTTCCCTGTATCCAAAATATCGTTACAAATATTCCAAATCCGGGCGTACGGTCCAGTCCAGTACATCTAATCCGCACGATTTCATTCAACTCAGCAGCATAAGAGCTTTTTGTTGTGAGGTGGCATTCGTCCAAAACAGCGTGGTCTGATGTTCCTTACGATGAACACGTAAGTTACGCTTTGCAGACGCAACTTAGCTAATTGTCAGGATTACATGTTCTTTTGCTATGAGATAGCATGCAACACGCCAATTAGACTTCAAGCACTTTAAGTTTTTACAGTGCAGGGTATGAGCACTTCAACATGGCATACGATTCGTGAAGCATCCATGATTTCCGGACTTCCCGAATCCACTTTGCGCTACTACGAGCAAATCGGTATCATTGCCCCGATCGCACGTGACCCAAGTTCTGGCCATCGCGCCTACACCGACGAAGACATTCAATCGTTGGTCACTATTTCCTGCTTGTCTGCGACTGGCATGCCGCTTGACGCCATGCGCGAGTATCTGAAAAACCGTTTCGACGGAACCGAAGGTGCGCGCAGGCAAATGGCGCTACTGGACGCGCAGGCGTTGCGTTTGGCCGCAAAAGCCGAAAGCATCCGCATGCAGCAAGCCTATGTTTCCCTTAAAACATTGTATTGGCGTGCCGTGGCGGAAGGCCATGACGACGAAGCGCAACGACTTCTGGAGGAAAACCACGATGTCATCGAAACAGTGAAAAAACAGATTCGTAGCAAGGCTGACGCATAAGTCGAGGCGTCATCGCAGACGTTACCTTAATTCAATTCGTATAACAAAGGAGCAACTCATGAAGGCAGCGATCTTCAAGGGAGTCAAGCAGATGGCATGCGAAGAGCATGCCGAACCGACCATCATCGATGGGGGAGATGCCATCATCCGCGTGGTACGCGCATGCGTGTGCGGATCCGACCTGTGGTTCTACCGCGACGGCAGCAAGGAACCCAACACTCAGGCCGGACATGAGGCCATCGGCGTGGTCGAGCAGATCGGCGACGACGTGACCGTGGCCAAGCCGGGCGATTTCGTGATCGTACCGTTCCCGTTCAGCTGCGGCAAGTGCCCGGTATGCAAGGCCGGTTTCGAATCCAGCTGCCCCCACGGCGGATATTTCGGAGACGAGGGATTGGGTTGCCAGGCGGAATACCTGCGCGTTCCCGAGGCCGATGGCACGCTGGTGGTCGTTCCGGGCGACGCGAAGAGCTTCTCCGACGAAATGCTCGCATCGCTGCTCACCCTCTCTGACGTGATGTCGACCGGTTACCATGCGGCTGCTTCCGCCGAAATCAAGCCGGGAGACACCGCAGTCGTGTTCGGCGACGGTGCGGTCGGCCTGTGCGGAGTGCTGTCCGCCAAGCTGATGGGCGCCACCCGCATCATTTCCATGAGCCGCCATGCCGACCGCCAACGTATCGCATGCGAATTCGGTGCCACCGATTTCGTGGAGGAACGTGGCGACGAGGCTGTAGCCAAGGTACTGGAAATGACTGATGGTTACGGTGCCGACGCCGTGCTTGAATGCGTAGGGTCCGCATTGTCGAACGACACTGCCATGAAGGTTGCGCGTGCGGGCGCTGTAGTCGGGCGCGTTGGCTTGCCGCACGGCGTGGAAGCCGATATTCCAGGACTGTTCTACCGCAACGTTGGTCTGCGCGGCGGTCCGGCACCGGTGCGCACGTACGATCTGCAGCGACTGCTCAAGGAAGTGCTCGACGGCAACATCAATCCCGGCATCGTCTACACCTCCGAATACACGCTCGACGATATTCAGGAAGCGTACGCGGCCATGGACGAGCGCCGCACCGTAAAGTCGCTGCTGCGCATCAGTGAGGTCTGAGCAATATACCGACGATAGAATAAGCGCAAATCAAACGAAAGGAAGCAAATCTTGTTTGAAGAGCTGCACAAACGGATGAATTCGTTCTGGAATAATGACAGGACATTGTCGCAAACCGATCCGGAATTCATTGAATTCTTCTCGAATTTCGCTTATGACGAAGTGGTGAACGAACCGGGAGCAAATCATCCTGATTTGGATGACAAAACCCGCTCTTTGGCCATTCTTGCCGTGCTGGTCGGATGCCAAGGCTTGGATGCTTTCGAAATGATGCTGCCGGTGGCCTACGAAACCGGACTGTCGTCCATCGCCATCAAGGAAATGGTGTATCAGGCGACCGCATACTGTGGTTTCGGCAAAGCCCTGCCGTTCCTGAAGAGACTCAACAACTTCCTCGGCGCGGCCAACGTGCATCTTCCGCTTGAACCGCAAGGCACCACCACGCCGGAAACGCGTGCCAGGGCGGGCGAAGACAAGCAGATCGAAATCTTCGGTGAAGGAATGCGTGGATTCACGCAATCCGGCCCCGAAGATACGCGACACATCAACAAGTGGCTTGCCTGCAACTGCTTCGGCGACTACTACACGCGCGGTGGCTTGAGCACGCGTGAGCGTGAAATGATCACGTTGTGCTTCCTTGCCGCGCAGGGCGGTTGCGAGCCGCAGCTGACGTCTCATGCGAAGGCCAATATGGGCGTAGGCAATGAGAAGGCATTTCTGATTGCCGTTATTTCGCAGTGCATGCCGTATATCGGGTATCCGCGTACGCTGAATGCGATTCGTTGCATCAACGATGCAGCGGAGCAGATGCAAGGCTGATTGCGGTAGGATTTCGTTCGCTTCAGTACGAAAGGGGCTGTTTGCCAGTCACGATTGGATTGGCAAACAGCCCCTTATATGTTTTTTACAAGCGCGCTACGCGTGTGCGATCATCACTCGCCCCATACGTCCTTGGCGACGGACTGCACGAGCGCGATCTTGGCCCACTGCTGCTCTTCGGTAAGCTTGTTGCCTTCCTCGGTGGACGCGAAACCGCACTGGGTGGACAGGCACAAGCGGTCAAGCGGCACATACTGGGCCGCTTCGGCAATGCGAGCCTTGATCACTTCCGGATCCTCAAGTTCCGGCTTCTTGGAAGTGATCAGACCGAGCACAACCTTCTTATCTCCGGAAACCTTGGCGAGCGGCTCGAAGTCGCCGGAACGATCATCGTCGAACTCCAGGTAGTAGGCGGCGACGTTTTCCTTGCCGAAAAGCACGTCGGCCACAGTGGCGTATCCGCCGGCGGAAGCCCACGTGGAGTGGTAATTGCCACGGCAGTCGTGCGTGGTGATCACCAGATCCTCTGGCAGATCCTCGATGGCGGCGTTGTTCATGGCGGCATACTGTTCCTGCATGGCGGCGAACTCATCGGCGGTGTAATGCTGGTTGAAGTTCGGATCACAGAACATGCCCCACGTGCAGTCATCCAGCTGAACATTGCGGCAGCCGGCCTCATACAATGCCATGATCAGACCATGGAAGGCCTTGGCGTTGTCGTCGGCAAGCTCGTCGTAATCCCTCTGGGTGTCGCCGTAGAACTCGTGCACGGAAGCGATGTTCTCCGGGCGGAACAGCTCCGCATACAGCTGTGCCGGAGCCGGAATGGTCTGGCGTGCAATGGCGGTGTCGTCTTCGAACTGCTTGATGAACTTGAAATGCTCAACGAACGGGTGGGCCGGGTCGAAGGCGATCTTGCTGGTCAGGCGTGCGGATTCGGCGCGGGTCTCCTCATCGTGGAAGAAATAGCCCTTGTCCATCGACACCTTTTCCACGCCGGCGAAGCCCCACATGCAGTCGAGATGCCACCAGCCACGGCGGAATTCACCGTCGGTGATGACGTGCAGACCGGCGGCCTTCTGCTTGGCGACCAGTTCGGTAATGGCATTATCTTCCACGGCCTTGAGTGCGGCCTCGTCAATCTTGCCTGCTGCGAAATCGGCGCGAGCCTGCTTGAGTTCTGCCGGACGCAGGTATGAGCCGACCACGTCGGCGCGGAACGGCGCGTTCTGGGAATACGTCATTGGATGCTCCTTGTTGTGCTGTCAGTGAAAATACCTAGGGAAGACTAGTCAATCCTTCAGAAAAATGCACGATTACGTCGGGAATATGAGACGGGCGCATTATAGTGTTTTGCGATTGAACGACATATGATTCGGTGGGGGGTTGATATGAGTGATGGGACCGGGCGGCAGGCAATGGCAGCGCAAAGTGGTACGTCGGATAATCCGAAATCCTCCAATCAGGAATCATCGAAAAAGCCGAAAACGCTCGGCAAATATCTGTTGGTGTCGGCAACGCAAACCATTGTGGAATTCGGATCGTTCACCTTGCTGCATGTGCTTTCCGTACCATCCGCCATCGCGAACGGCGTGGCCATCGTGCTGTCGGCTTCGTACAACTTCCTGATGAACCGCAATGTCACGTTCAAATCGTCCAGCAATTTCGGCCGTAGCGTGGCTTTGTTCATGCTGCTGTGGGTTTGGAATTACCTGTTCGGTTCGATCATGCTGGCATGGCTGTCTTCCGCATTCGGATGGAATGCGGTGTTGGTGAAGTTCCTGACTATGGCATGTCAGTTCGCGTGGGGCTATCCGCTGTGCAAGGAAGTGATTTTTCGCTGAACCTGCAAGCGTGTCAATCCGGGTGGCACCCTATGACAGCACCCTATGTATGATTGAATATGTCTTGTATTAACTCCAGAAAGAAATGGAAAGGCAATGAACGAATCGCAAGATTCCAACGACAGTAGTACGAGCAATCCGAACGATATTCGCCAACAGGAGGCAGAACATCAAGGAGCGGCCGTAAAAGCGGCGCTCGGAGCCAACATTGGTGTGGCCATCGCCAAGCTCGCTGCGGCGTTCTTTACCGGATCGTCCGCGATGCTTTCCGAATCGGTGCATTCCATCGCCGACTGTTCCAACGAAATCGTGCTCATGGCAGGCGGTCGCTTCTCCAAGCATAAGACGGACGGCGATCATCCGTTCGGTCTGTACCGCGCCAAATATCTCGCTTCGTTCGTAGTGGCGACGCTGCTGTTTTTCGTCGGTGGTTTCTTCTCCACTTCGGAGGCGGTGAAGAAATTGTTTGCCATTGCCGAAGACCCCGCACTGCGTGACGTCAACCAGATGGAACTGCTGGTGGCGTTTATCGTGGTGTTTATCAGCGCTTGTTTGGAAGGCTACGGCCTGCATCAAAGCATCAAGGAAGCGAACGAGCGTATGGAGCGCACGGGTGTGGCCCATATGGGTGTGTTCCGTTTTTGGAGGCGTACCAAGTCGGCGGAGCTTGCGTCCGTCATTATGGAAGACACGCTTGCTTTGATCGGCTTGGCATTCGCAGGGGCTGGCATCGGTCTTGCGATTCTGTTTGATGATGAGATATTTGATGCATTCGGCGGTTTGATGGTTGGTCTTGTATTGATTGCGGGATCGTTGCTGCTCATGTTCAAATCCGGTTCGCTGTTGATTGGTGAGGCCGTCGATTCGGATACGCGCAAGAAGATTGAGCAGGCTGTTATTTCAACGCCTGGTGTGGAACGACTGCTGAATATGCAGACCGTGCATATGTCCGAGGATGACATTCTGCTGTGCGTCAAGGTGCAGACCAGCAAGCTCGACCGCGATTACGATGTTGAAACCGTGAACAAAATCGAACGAAGCGTGCGTACCGCGCTGCCGTGGTTCCGTTTCGAAATCTACGTAGAGCCCGACCTCTACCGCGCCGACCACAAAATCGTCTCGTAGTGGTGTGCGGTGTACCTATGGTTATGAGACGTAGAGTATGAGGCGACGATACGGTTTTCAGGAGGAGCTGGCATTCCGATGAGTTCGGAGTGCCAGCTCCTCCTTTTCATGTGCTTTCTTGTTATGCGTCTCCTTGAGCCCATACATATGCATCCTTTCCAACATCCGAGCTTTAGCCTCATCAACCTCGGCGCGAGTAATGCCGCTATCCAGTATGAACTGCTCAATGCTATAGCTCATTACATTTCCTTTCGTATGATTCCTCTAATCTAATGGATTACCCCCATATCTAATAGATCGTAAAACCCGTTTTCTTGAAGCAAAGGCGTCTAGGTGGAGGTATGTCTCAGATGCGATTGGTTTGTTTATCTCGAGATGCGAGACACACTTACCCCCCCTAAAGTGGTAGGGTGGGTGGTGCATTCGGGGACGCATGCGCCCCTGTCATAACGCTCCGGGAGACAGGATGGAGAAAATGGAGAATATGGAGAATCCGAAGAAACTGGCCGTTGCGACCATCGCAGGCTTGACCGAGGTGGCCGGTATGGCCGCGCCCGCCATGGCAGATGAGACGGCCGCCGATCCGATGGTGGGCCAGACCCAGTCGGCCGATCCGACGAAGGATGCGCTCGACAAGGCCAACACGGCCGTATCCGAATCCCAGACCGCTTATGATAATGCCCAGCAGAATGTGCAGGACGCTCAATCCAAGGTGGATGATGCGTATGCTTCCGACCCGGCCACGAATGCGGCGCAGTCCGAACTGGATGCCGCCCAGTCGGCTAAGAAGGATGCCGACCAGTCGGCGGCTGACGCGCAGGCCGATGTGGATGCCGCCCAGGCTGCTCTGGCTGAAGTGAACGCCACGCTGAAGACAGCCGAAACCGCATTGGCCACGGCGAAGTCCGACGCGGAATCCGCGCAGGACGCGTACGACAAGGCCCACAAGGTTGTCACCCCGTCGAAGGATACGACCATCACGGTTGATACTCCGGACAGTGCGAACAGTGCGAACAGGGCGGCCGTGAAGACCTCCACGCAGGCCAAGCTTGGCGACACGGGCGTGGACGTGATGGAGACCGCCGTGTTTACCATTATGGCCGCCGGTACCGCCGGAGCCACGCTCATGCTGAAGCGTCGTGGTGACGGCCGTTACGGTCTTATGGCACGCCACGCCAAGTAGGTTTTTGCCATAAAATCCTAGAAAATGATGTGCGGATGGGAACGAACGATTCCCATCCGCTTTTTCCTAAAACGTATGTGACATAACTCATCGAAAGCACAAGTATGCAGGGAAAACTATCTGAAGTTTCCAACCCGAATATAAGCGATGCCGGGTCAAAGAATGTAACTGAAAACAAGAAGAAGAGCAGAAAGCCTGCTGTGATCGCCGTGGCTTCGGTCGCGGCCGTGGCTGTGCCGGCTGGTGGCGGCTGGTTCGTTTGGAAGACCTACGCGAACCATGAGCTGGCCGAGGCGAGACAGGCGTGTGTGGAAGCGTCGGAAAGCTACCGCAAGGCGGCGGACTCGTATTCCGGGCTGGTGGATGGCGACGCGGCCACAGCCTCCCAGATCACCGTGAAGCAGGTGGCGGACGCGAAGACCGTGGATGCGTTGGCCGAAGCGTTGAAGGCGAACGAGCCTGACGTGGTCGCCTGCGTGGCCGATTCGAAGGCGGATTACGAGTCGAAGAACAGCCTGATTGAAAAGAACACCGGCTGGTACGGGAAACACGAGAAGAGCTTGGAAGAAGCGGTGAAGGCCGTGAACGATTCGAAACTGGAGAAGACCGTTTCCGATGCGGAACGGTTGTTGAAGGATTCGGACGGCAAGGTCGCCGATGCGGCGACGCGCGACGAACTGTCCAAGGCAGTCAAGGCCAGGGATGCGGACAAGATCGCGGCCGCGTCGAAGAAGGTCAACGACTCGGTGACGGCGAAGACGAAGGCGGACGAGGAGGCGCAGCGCAAGGCCGAGGAGGAGGCCGCCGCACAGGCCGCCGCACAGGCCCAGACGCAGCAGTCGTATTCGGCGCCGCAACAGTCGTACACGCCCTCGTATTCAGGCGGCACGTCGGGTTCGACCAGCGGTGGTTCCAGCAGCAGCGCGCCCGACTTCGTTCCAAGCAGCGGAGGGTACGGCGTAGAGCCGGATGGCAGCTGGCATCCAGGGAACATTATTCAGCACTGATTCAGACGACTCTTCTTCTCAAGGGACCCTTCGGGGTCCCTTTTTCGTATCCGCAGCCTTCCGGGAAAATGTCCAACCCGACACGCCCGAAACCGGGTTGCATAGCAGGTGGATGACGGAAACGAATCCGATATCGACGTTTGTCGACGGCTGGGCATGTGAAGTGTTCGGACGGGATTTGTTCTCCTGTCCGACCCCACCGGGAGTGGGGTGAACATCTGCAGATGGATCTCTGAAAGGAGACGGAACATTGGGTTCCAAGAACAGTAACGGAAGGCGAAAGACGCTGGCCCTGCTCGCCGCCACGGCGACGTTGGCCGGCGGTCTGACCGCGGGCACCGCCTACGCCGGTGGCGGCGGCGGAGATCAGGGAGGCACGGGCGGTGGCGGTTCGTCCGCGCAGTTCTGGGCCTACAAGGACGACGCGACGGGGTCGTGGGGTTCCGCGACGGACCTGAACAGCGTGAGCCGCGCCATGGCCGCGCGGGGCGTGCGCATGGACGATTCGGCCGGCAAGGCCGCCAAGGCGTTGAGCGACGCGAACGCGGAATGCGTGGCCGGCTTCCGCCAGAGGCATCCGGGCGAGGGCGACGGCGATTGCCGCGTCGTGGCCGTGGGCGCGGCGTCCGGCAACGGGTCCACCACCAGCGTGTGGAACGGGTCCGGCGTCTACGACGCGAAGATATGGAAGGACAACTGGTACAAGTACGTCGCACCGAACACTTACAACTACGCTGGATCTCAGTCTTATCACACCGGCGATGGCTTCAGCGACGATCCGTCGAACAGCGTCGACAAGATCATGGAACGCCATGTCGACTCGACCCGCAGCATCGTCGTGATCGTGCTCGACAAATACCAGCTCGCCCCGCCGGACTACACGCTGAGCGTGGCCACGAAGGCATCCGGCACGACCACCAAGGCCGGCGACACGCAGAACGTGGCGGACACGGTCACCACCAGCCGTAACGGCAGCTCGATCAGCGAGAACGTGACCGGCACGAGCACGCTCCGCTGGACCGGCGTGGACGGCACCACCCACAACACATGGAACGGTGATACCGAAGTCACCGCCGAAGGCTACTACTACGCATCCGAGGACGAAACCATCCTCCAGCCCGTCGCACGCAAAGACGGCGAAACCGTCGACCAGATCACCAGCACGCTGAGGTGACTGTGAACGTCCCGAATCTTCCAGCTACTGGAAGATTCTTCCCGCTGACGAGCACATGAGCGCACCAAATTCTCCAGTGGGTGGAGGAATCTGCCCATTAACGGTTACGATCGCATGGTCGGCACATGCGAGAAGAATCAGTGGCATGACTGAAGCCGCACATGATGATTATCAGTTGCCCGAAGAATTCGAACACTGTTTGAAACTTGCCCCTGTACGCGATGCGCCTAGCGCGTTGGACCGTGTCAAGCAGGTCGTACGCATTCTGCACGAACCAGGCGGATGCCCTTGGGACGGCGAGCAGACCAATACAAGCCTGCTTAAACCACTGTTGGAAGAAACCTACGAATACATCGACGCCGTGGAAACGAACGATCGCGACAACATGCGTGAAGAACTCGGCGACATGCTGCTGCAATCCGTTTTCCAAGCGCAAGTGTGCGCCGTGGATGCGCAGGATCCATTCAATATCGACGAAGTGTGCAACCGTCTCGTAGATAAGCTCATCACCCGCCATCCGCACGTCTTCCAATCAGACGACGCTGCCGACGCTTCCGCGCCAGCACCGGAAAATGCGCAAGATACGTTGAAATTGTGGGAAGCGATGAAGCAGAAGGAAAAGCATCGCAAGTCTGTGCTCGAAGGCATCTCCCATGCGCAAGGCGCATTGCCGCGTGCCACAAAAATCGTATCGAGAGTACACAAATCGCAGTATTGCGATCAGCTTGAAACAGCATTCACAACAAGCGCAAGTCAAATGGACGAACAGCATGATGGCGATCATCCTTACGCTGACGAAATCATCGCCATCATCCGCAAAGCGCAACGTGACGGCGTAGACGTGGAATCCGACCTGCGTTGCCGCCTGCGCGACATAGAATCCGAAATCGAACATATCGAAAGGACCATGAACCATGAGTGACGTCAAAGCACTCGACCCTGCGCTGCTCAAACAGTATTCCACAGACTTCAACGCTGACCGCGCCAATCTGGTGGCAGCCAACGCGGCAGTATCATCCGGTGTGCTCGCCGCAGCCACCGACTATAAGGGCGAGCGCGTGCTGCAGAATGATTTCTCCATCGAGCTGAAGCAGGGGAGTATCACCAATCAGCGTAGTTCGGGGCGTTGTTGGATGTTTGCGGCGCTTAATACGTTGCGTTATGAGTTGATGCATCGTTGGAATTTGGAGGATTTCGAGTTTTCGGAAACCTACCTGTTTTTCTGGGATGCGACGGAGAAGTCGAACACGTATTTGGAGAATGTGCTTGCCACGTTGGATGAGCCGCTGGATAGTCGTGTGTTCGAGGCGATTAATTATGGTCCGGCCGATGATGGTGGTTGGTGACAGATGTTCGCTGATTTGGTGAACAAGTATGGTTTGGTGCCGAAGAGTGCTTATCCGGAGTCGGCTAATTCGAAGAGTTCGGATGCGTTCAAGCAGTATTTGAATACGAAGCTACGTGAGTTCGCGTCCGATTTGCGTGACCGTCATGCGGCTGGAACGTCGTTGGATGAGTTGCGTGCGTTGAAGAATGCGGATATGGCTACGGTGTATCGCATGTGTGCGATTGCATTGGGTGAGCCTCCGGAGCGTTTTGATTTTCTTGCGCGTACGAGCGATGACAAGGATGACGGCAAGAAGAAAACCACGGGGGAGGGGCCGTCTGAAAAGGCTGCGAAAACCGGTAAGGATGAGCGTCCGCAGATTCGTGAATTCGGTATCACTCCGATGGAGTTTTATAAGAAGTACGTGCCGGTGGATGTGAACGATCTGGTCACGTTATGCAATGTGCCGATGGAGAGTCGTCCGTTTGGCAAGCGGTATCGTATTCGTTTTTCCGCCAATGTGGCGGAAGCGGGTGATATGGAGTTTGCGAACGTGCCTCTTGACGTGTTCAAGAAGGCTGCTGTGGACCAGATCAGTGACGGTCATCCGATTTGGTTCGCTTGTGATTGCATGCAGTTCTCGTTGCGTGGCGATGGCTATTTTGATTGCGATACCGTGCGCGTTGACCAGCTTTTCGGTACGAAATTCACGTTCGACAAGGCCAAGGGATTGGAGTATGGCGATTGCCCAAGCAATCATGCCATGACGTTGACTGGCGTGAATTTGGATGCTGACGGGCGTCCGAACCGTTGGAAGGTGGAGAACAGTTGGGGCAAGGATAATGGTCAGGATGGCTATTATGTGGCGTCCGATGCTTGGTTCGACCGTTATGTTACCGAACTGATCATTCGCAAGGAGTATCTCGATGAGACCACACGCGAAATACTGGCCGATCAGCCGGTCGAGCTTGAACCTTGGGAGCCGCTCACCAAGCGAAGCCGGTGAAGGCTTGCGCATATCGCGCATGATTCGGTTTGATTGCAATAAGGAATGAGATAAACAGTGGAGGGCGTCGATTGACAGATTCGGCGCCCTCCACTTATTGCAGTATTTAGTTATTATTTAATTGCTATTCGGCAGTACCAAGGCATGCTTCGAAGGAACGGCGGGTGAGGCGTCCACGGTTGACGACGCCCACGAGCTTGCCTTGTTCAACCACCGGCACTTTCTTGTACTGTTGATAGCCGAACATCTGGCAGACTTGCGCGATATTGGCATCCGATTGCACGGTGACGGCCGGCTTTGCGGCAATAACCATGACGTTCATATCAAGCAGTTCTGCGTGAGACAGTTCCGGGAATTCGCCGCGGGCCATGCCAGTGACCAGCGTGGAAATGTCGGAAACCGGCGCGTTGTCTTGTGCGAAGCGGCGCAGTACGTCGCTATCGGAGATGAAGCCGACCACGTGGCGTTCGTCATCGACGATAGGCATGCCGCTGATGTTCTTTTCCAACATCATGCGCACTGCGTCACGTACCTCGGCATCCGAGGCTACCGTGTAAACGTCATGCTGCATCACATCGGCAACGGTCTTGACATCCAAAGCGGGAACATGCTGTTGCGCGGACTTGTTCCATCCGGCGGCATCGCCGATGGCGTGAACTATCTTGCCGGACAATGGTGCGACGATCAGCATCTGAATCGGCAACGCGATGGTGAAATTGGGGAACATGCGCCAGAATCCCGTGAACGCGCCGAATGTGAAACCGAATGCCATGATGGCGCCGAATACGGTCATCAGCACCACCATGAGGAATTTGACCGTGATGCCTTTCCATACCGCACGGTCGGTTGCCGCGCAGAATGTATTCATAATCGCGCGGGAGCTTGGCGTGCAGATGCACAAATCGCAAATCATGCCGACCACGTAGGCCAAAGGCCAGTTGAACAATGCGTAGCTCCACGCCGCCGCACCGACGTCACCGATACGTACGCCGTAATTGAGTGCCGCCATCACATAAATCATGATCGCGGACATGATGAAACTGAAGAGAATGCCCTCCTTGCCGTTACGTGGCATGGAACTTCCTTTCGCTATGCGTTCGATGTGTTGCTGCATCGGCCCCTCTGGTCTGTTCCGCACGTCATGTTCCAACAGGAGCGCGGAAGGCTAGGGGGCGCATAACGAAATCCGAAAAGGTTCGGACGATCGCAATGGCGACTTCCTGGCAAACGAATCGGCTCAAGCCCTCAATGGGCATGCAAGATGCGATTCATGAGTCGGGGCCGCTTGCAAATCACAGATTGTTCGCAGACCCCAAGACAAATACGGAAATACCGAACGTGCTCGAAACGCATGTGGAAAGAAAAAAGCCGGACGTTTTCGCGTCCGGCATAAATACAATCCGAATAAAACTCGAATTACTCGGCTTACTCTTCGGCGACCAATTCCAGATAGGAATCGTTCCATAGGTCTTCGTCGCCGTCGGGCATGAGCAGCACGCGTTCCGGGTTCAATGCCTGCACCGCGCCCTCATCGTGGGTGACGAGCACAATAGCACCTTCATACTTGGCGATGGCCTTGAGGATCTCATCGCGTGAAGCCGGATCAAGATTGTTGGTCGGTTCGTCAAGCAGCAGCACGTTCGCACGGCTCGTCACCAATGTCGCCAACGCCAAGCGGGTCTTTTCGCCACCGGAAAGCACACGGGCCGGCTTCAACGCATCATCCCCGGAAAACAGGAACGAGCCGAGAATCGAACGCGCCTGCGTATCATTCAGTTCCGGAGCCACATGAATGAGGTTTTCCAACACTGTGGCATTCAGGTCAAGCGTGTCATGTTCCTGCGCGAAATAGCCGATTTTGCAGCCGTGACCGTAATCCACGGAACCGGTGTCCGGCTCTTCCAAATGCGCGAGCAGACGCAGGGTGGTGGTCTTACCGGCACCGTTGTATCCCAAAATCACCACACGCGAACCCTTGTCAATAGCCAGATTCACGCCGGCGAACACAATGTTCGAACCATAGGCTTTCGAAACGTCCTTCGCCATGATCGGCGTGCGACCGCACGGAGCCGGCTCCGGGAAACGAATATCCGCCACCTTCTCCTGCTTTTGCGCTTCGGACGTGGTCTCGAGAAGCTTTTCCGCACGGCGCATCATGTTCTGTGCGGCCACGGCCTTGGTCGCCTTCGCATGCAGGCGGATACCCTGCTGCATGAGGCGTTCCGCCTTCTTCTCGGCCACTTCACGTTCGCGACGGCGACGTTCCTCATCAACCGCGCGCTGATGCAGGTAGGCTTTCCAACCGAGGGAATACATGTCGATCTGTCCGAGCTGCGCATCCAGATGCCATACCTTGTTCACCACTTCATCCAACAGTTCGGTGGAGTGGGAGATGACCAGGAATCCACCCTCATATTTCTTCAGGTATCCGCGCAACCATTCGATGGAGTCGGCGTCCAAATGGTTGGTCGGCTCGTCAAGGATTAGCGTATCCGCGTCAGAGAACAGGATGCGTGCCAGTTCGATACGACGGCGTTGACCACCGGAAAGCGTACCCAATTGCTGGCCCATAACCTCCTGAGGCAAACCCAGACTCGCCGCCATCGCAGTTGCCTCGGACTGTGCCGCATAGCCGCCGGCCTTTTCGAAATCCTGCATGGCCTTGTCGTAACGGTTCATCGCTCGGGTCATGACGTCCGGATCCGGGTCGGTCATTTCCTTTTCGGCCTTGCGCATACGACTGATGATGGAAGCGATGTCTCGCGCGCTCATCATGCGGTCGAGCGCGGTCTGTTCCGGATCGGCAGCATGCGTGTCCTGCGGCAGATAGCCGAGCTTGCCCGATACACGCACTTTGCCGGCGGTGGGCAGCATGTCGCCGGTGATCACGCGGGTGAGCGTGGTCTTGCCGGCGCCGTTACGTCCGACCAGACCGATCTTGTCGCCCTTGGCGACGTGGAAATTCGTGGGATGCAGCAACGTGCGCGCGCCGATCTGAATCTCAAGCTCCTGCGCTTCAATTGCCATGCCTCAACACCTCTGCACTTTCGTTACTGTCGTTCCAAACTGGCTGTGCCGCACATAACGGCCTGCCCATCATTTCATAAGGCCAAACGCCAATCGAACATCATACCGAACGCCTGTAACCACGTGAATCCCACCGCGTGGTACGCAATCGCAAATGGAATAGATTGCGCGGAAGCGTAACAATCAGATTATTCTGGTGAGCAGGCAAATTCGGAAGGGAGCAAACATGAAGAAAGCTTTGATCATTGTGGATGTGCAGCCGACATTTTGCGAAGGCGGCGAACTGGGTGTAGCCGGTGGCAATGCCGTCGCGGAACGTATCGCGGATTACGTGAATGCGCATCGCGGCGAGTACGAATACATCGCAACCACGCAGGATTGGCATATCGAGCCCGGCTCACACTGGTCGGAGCAACCCGACTATGTGGATACGTGGCCCGTGCACGGCAAGGCCGGCACTCCCGGCGCCGAACTTCATCCAGCGATCGCCGCGCTGCATGTAGAGCATCATTTCAAGAAGGGACAGTATTCGCCGTCATATTCGGGGTTCGAAGGATACGAGGATAATACGGATTCGATTCCTTCCCGCGAACAGGTCGCCTCTGACATGGCTACAGGGCGTACGCTTGCCGTTGCATTGGAATCCGCGGGTATCGAATGCGTCGACGTGGTTGGCTTGGCCGAATCGCACTGTGTCAAGGAAACCGCGCTGGACGCCCGTAAGCTTGGACTTGAAGTGCATGTCATCGAAAACCTGACCGAACCGGTCAGTGAAGAACTCGGCATCGCAGCCCGCCAGCAAATGCTCTCCGCCGGCGTCATCCTCGACTAGTTTCTTGAGGAATGGGACAACGAATGGAGAAGGGATTGTTCAGCAGGCGTGTTTATGAGGTGGTGCGGCGCATTCCGAAGGGTAAAGTCGCCACCTATGGGCAGGTTGCGGCTTTGGCCGGAGCGCCACGCAACGCGCGTTTTGTCGGCTATGCCCTGCATTCGAATCCTGAGCCGGGTGTGATTCCATGTCATCGTGTGGTGTTCCGAGACGGCTCGTTGGCACCCGGATTCGCGTTCGGCGGTCCGGAAAGACAGCGGCTTCTGCTCGAAGAGGAAGGCGTTGTCTTCATCTCTCCGAAAGGTATGCCCGAACTAAGCGAGTCAGGCAAGATGAAAGACTCGAACGCCGGAGCTTCCGGACTGCGAGTCGATCTCGCCCGTTGTCAGTGGGACGCCTAGTCGCTTTCAATCCGTGTCAACCGCTTACGCCCCCAACGACATTTGCTTTATCCGCCATGGTTGGATAATGGGTGCCTGCCATAAGGCGAAGAAAGCAACGGGGACGCAAAGGTGGAACGGCAAGGCATGTGGCAACAGGACGCACCAGGGGCGATATCGGTCGGAATGCCGGTTGTATCGTTGGCACCGGCTCCGCGAACCATGGCATAACATCGGCTTAAGTCGTTGGAAAATAGCGCGACACGCCGCGATTTGCGGAGTTGGCATGCTTCATGTATATTTTTTACTCGTTGCCCACCACGGTGGAAACAACTTGCGGACATAGCTTAGTTGGTAAAGCGCAACCTTGCCAAGGTTGAGACCGCGGGTTCGAGTCCCGTTGTCCGCTCCATTCGAAAGCTTCCGGAAGGAAGCTTTTTTCATATCCGACCGCAAATCCGGGCGTCATCCTCAATTCATCCCGACCGAAATCCGAACTGGAATCCTCCTCTGTTGAGAAAACGTTTGACCACAATGTGAACGTTCTCTTGAAAAGAGATAATCCATGCGAGAGGCTAGGAGAAGTTCCGCCAAAACAGGCAACGATGCCGGGGGAGAGCGGAACGGACGGAGGTAAAACAAATGAACGAGAACAGCGACATTATTTTCGTGCCGGACGATTCCGCCAGCCACGAGTGGACGGAACGGGACAGCGAACTCGTAGAGGAGTATGCGGCCCAGCTTATGAGCATGAGCATCTAGCCGGAAATTAGATGGGGCCGGGTTCCCTCTTCCATGACAGGAAAAGACGTCGCATTCGTACTGTGACTGCGGCGTCTTTTCCTTGTTTTCGTTTAGAATGGAGACTTGCCGCCAAGGCATCGAACACATGGAAAGGCGTATTGTTGGCTGAGATCAGACGGGAGATGGAACGGCTTCGACCCGTATACGAAACCGGTGTCCTACGGTTGCTGCTGCGTAACAATTCCATGCTGTACGTCGCGTTGTTGCGTTCCACGTTCGACCCGCTGACGGGGGAGCTGCCGCGCGAAATCGTCGAAGAACGGTTCGCACGCAGTCTCAACCGGCTCATCGAAACCGGCGATTACACGCTGAAAGACGGGCAGACTGCGCGCGAGGCCGCGCATTCGGTCCTGCTTGACCTCGCCCGCGAAGGGGAAGGCGACTACGCCTGGCTCGCCAATTCCATGGACGTGGCCTCGCACCGCTACCTGTACCGTCTCACAGCGCGAGCGCACCGTGCCATCGAAGCGCTCGACCGGCTTGAGGACACCACGAAAGCGCTGTCCGGCGCGCAGGCCAACAGCATCATCATGGAAATCGAGCATGCTCGCATGCAGTTGACCGCCGATCCGCGCGAGCGCATCCGCCTGCTGAAGAGGGACATTGAGGAACGGCAGAAGGAAATCGACGAGCTGGAACATAGCGAGGCCTTGGAAAAGCTCACGTCCGAACAGGTCGGCGACATCATCGGCGTGATTCACAACACTCTGCGAGGAGTGCCCATCGACCTGCGCGAGCTCGCCCTTTCCGAACGGGACAACGGCGACGCGCTCCGACGGCGCATGCAGGCCGGCGCCATGAGCGTGGAAAGCATCCTCACCGCATACCATGACGAATACCGACGTGCGTTCCGCGAATCCGACAGCGGACGTCGTTTCGAAGACGCGTTCCAAGTCATCGTCACCGACGAAGGCCGGCGCGAGATCGACGACGCGGTGCGGGACATCGCCAGAAACCCCTATTTGGATGGCGAGCCGAGCGTGCTGCTCAACCAGGTGCGTTCCGAACTCAAACGCATCTATGAAGGCATCGAGGACGTGCGCCGGCAGATCCGCACGTCCGACGAGGCGGTCAGCCGTCTCGTACGTCAGCAGACCGACACGAGCTACCGGACCATGCTCGCCAAACTCAACCAGCTGTTCGCAAAGACCAGCGCCGAAGCCAAAGCCCATCCCAATGACCAAAGCCGGCCCTACCATACGGACGCCGGGCAGGCGAAATTCCCGACATTGCCATCTCGTCCGGCCAGATCAATGGCGCGCGCCGCATCATCCAGCCTGAACGACGCCCCAGCGGCGACCATCGAAGCGCCGGACCTCAAGAACATGGTCGAAATATGCGGGCCGCGGCTGACGCGCATGATCAGGCTTATCCGCAGCAATCCGGTGACGACATCGGACGGCATGTTCGTGGACCTCGCGGCAAGCTTCAACCAGCTGCCGAAAGCCGAACGGAGGGAAAGCGAACTGGTCGGCTTCCTCAGTGCCCTGCGCACGCAGGACGACTCGTCATACGTGACATGGCGCTGCATATCGATCGACGGCAGCGAACGCGTATGGCGCACCAAACCCATTCTCACCACCGAAACGACGCTCGACGACATCATCGAGGAGAGATAAGCATGACGGACTATATCGAAGCCAACATCGAGGAAACGATCCTGACAGGAGGGGAGCCGGTATTGGAAGAGGCCGGCAGCCAGCAGGCCTCGACCGCGCTGTTCAACGGCGACACCGGCGACATGCCCGTCGAAGCGCGCATGGCCGCGATCGCGCTCAAACGCGAACGCTACATCGACGGCAGCCTGTATGACCTCGCCTGCGAGAACCGTGAGGTCGTGGAACGTTCGCTCAACAACGACATGCTCAGACTGGTCGACAACACGAAATACCGCATCATGTACGCGTCGCCGGTCACCGACTCGGAGACATGCATCCGTTCGTTGAAAACACGTATGAGCCTCACCCGCGAGGAGGCCGCCACGCTTGCCGCGCTACGCATCAAAGCGTTGGAATACGAAAACCAGAACGCCGAACCATGCGACTGGCTTATCAGCTTCGACGACATCCGCGCATTGCTCGCCACCGGCGCGGGATTCCTCACCGCCAGCAACGACGAGGAAGGCACTGCGAAGAAAATCACGTCCATCATCTCACGCATGCGCACCTACGGGTATCTCGCGCCGATCGAAGACGACGACATGTACGTCCTCACGCCACTGGTGCCCATGGTGCTCGACCGCGGCCTCGCCGACCAGTGGCTCGGATCCGAAACCACGGACGAGAACGCATCCGCCGACGGCCGCACCAACGCCGGCCCGGACGACAGGCCCATGGAAGACATAGAACAAGACGCATTCGATTTCAACACCGACGACAACCGTTTCGACGAGGAGGAACACTGATGGCAGACGGCATGAAGATCGTTTCCGACAAGTGGATGCTACAAAGCCGACAAATCGTCAACTGGGGCTCATACGGCGGCTGGCACGAATTCCGCCCATCCATGGACGAAACCATGCCGGTGACCCTGCTCGCCGGCGCCAGCGAATCAGGCAAATCCACACTCGTCGACGCGCAAATCTCACTCCTCTACCCATCCGGAACCCCCTACAACAAGGCGTCGAACTCCGGACGTTCGGAACGCAACGACTACACCTACCTGCGTGGCATGATCGGCGTAAGCGATAGCGAAAACGGCGAAACGCCGATCTTCCTGCGCGGCAAAGACGCCGACGGCACCCCACAGAACATCTGGGGCGCAATCGTCGACACCTACGTGAACAAAACCGACGGAGGACTGCTCTCCTGCGGCAAATTCCTCTACCTGAACGCCGGAGACGGACAAGACGGACTACGCCGCCGCTACATCACCTGGAACCGAACCATCGACCCACGACTCATGGACCAGTACCGCAACACACCATTCACCCGGTCCATGTTCGAAAAAACCTATCCGGAATGCACCACGCACACCAACGCCGCGGCATTCCACGCCTCCATCTGGCAGGACATGGGCCTAAGCGCCGACGCCTGCCGCCTCCTGCACAAAATACAATCGGCGGACGCCCCCTCAAAACTCGACGACATCTTCAAGCAAGGCGTGCTCGACATACCCGAATCCATCCGCCTCGCCCACGAAACCGTCGACGACTACAACCGGTTCAACGAAAACTTCCACAGCATGGAAGACAAAATGGCCCGCGTCGCCATCCTGCAAAACATCCAGACACGCTACGGCGAATACGCAAAGCAAACCAGCGAACGACGCGAATACGAACCCATCAACCCCGACAGCGAACATGGCAACGCAACACTGTCCGCATGGGCGCGCTCGCGCATGGCCAGCGAAGTGCGCGCTGGTCTGCCGGCCGCGCAGCGCAAGGTCAAGGAGTCGCAGGAGGCCATCGATCGGGCGATGCAGCGCGTCGGCGAGCTCAACACGCGAATCGACGCCGTCAAGGAACGTATCCAAGGCATCGACGGCGGCAGTCTGCAGCAGCTCGGCAAGGATCTTCAACGCGTGCGCCAGGACATCGACGAGGCGAGCAGGCAACGTCATGCCATAGCCGAACGATTCGAACAGGTCGAAGGCAGGCTTCCCGACAGCGAGCAGACATGGGACGCCAAACGCGCCATGCTCGCCGAAACGCTCGACACATACGAGGAACGGTTGAAGGACGCGAACGCCAGATTCCAGCAGCTGGTAGGGGAGCGTCACGACCGCCAGCGCGACCGTGACAGCCTACGACGGGACTATCAGCGCAAACTCACGCACAGGACGCGCATCAGCGATGACATGGACGACGCGCGCACGCTTATCATGCGGGCGACCGGATTGGACGCGTCCGAACTGCCGTATGTGGCCGAACTGATGGACGTGAACGAACAGGACGAACAGTGGCGTCTGGCAATGAACGTCACCTACGCGCCCATCGCGCAGACCATCCTCGTCGACAAACGCCACGAGCAAGGATTCGCGGCGAAAATCAGCGCCATCGACCCGAAACTCATGACACGACGCACGTGGCGGTTCATCGACACCGGCATGCAATACGAATCCTCCGCCAGCGAAGGCTGGATGTCATCGAAACTGCAATACCAGGAGGACTCTCCGTTCGCCGGATGGCTGAAAAACCAGACGACGTCGCCACGGTTCGACGCGCGTTGCGTGCACGCCATCGACGACATGAACCATGACGAACGACAAGTGCAGGCCGACGGACAAATCAAATCCGGCGACCGTGGATTCCACGGCAGCAAAGGACTACACCAGGTCATCGGCTTCATGAACGAACAATACCTGGCCGAACTGAAAAACCAACTCGACAAGGCGGAGCAGGCGTTGCAGAACGCCGACCGTCGAAGCGAACAAATGTCCAACGCCATCAGCCTGCTGCAAGACGAGCACGAGCTCGCACGAATCGTAGCCGACATGCCATGGAGCAAAATCGACGTGAACGGACTACGGGAACAGGAAACGCGAATCCGCAGGCAGATCGAACGCATCGAAAACGACCCGGAACTCGGCCAACTGCAAACCGAACTGAAACAGCTCAACCAACAGGCCACCGCCGAAAACAGAAACCAGTACCAAGCCGAAGACGACCTCGACAAGGCCCAACACGCCGTCCAAGCCGAACAAGCATGGCTCGACGCCTACGGCAACGACGACTTCGACGACGCCACACTATCCAGCATGGTATCGAACCTACTCGCCGACGCATACGAGAACTGCTTCGGCGCATCCGTACGCGCGCAAGACCGGCCAAAACTCATCGCAGGCCTCTTCGACCATGAAAGCGAAACACCATTCCACACGCGCGCGCTACGCAACATCGCACGCATCGCACGCACACGAATCCAAGAAATCGACGCCAGATCCAACCAACTGCGCGCCGACACGGAACGCATCATGGACGACTACCTCAACAACCACTCCACAGACGACAACACCGTCATGGCAAGCGTGGAAGACTACCGATACTTCCTCGACGAACTCGACGAACTCAACATGCTCGTCACCCGCGCCGCAACCGACGAAGAATACGCCAACAGCGTCAAAAAACTCTACATGAGCTTCCAACAGCTCAACCGCGCGCTACGCACCGACGAAGAAAACATCAAAGAACAGCTCAACCGCATCAACAGCATGCTCAAAGGACAACAATTCGGCCCACAAGGCGGCAGACTATCACTCGACGTGACCTTCAGCCCAATCGACCGACAATTCGAAACAACCCTCAGCCGCATCCTGTCAAAACTGGAAGACTGGACGCGCAACGCAAGCGACAATCCCACGGAAACACGCAAAGCATTCAACAACTGCGAAACATTCGTGAACAGACTGCACAACGAACTCGACAAAATACACGACACCAACGGCATCAAAGCATACGGCGCACGCAACCTCGACCCACGCGTACGCAGCTCATTCTACGCAATCGTGCACCACGACAACGCCCCCGACGAACGCATCAGCTCCACCGGCGGAAAATCCGGCGGAGCCCTCCAAGAACTCACCTCATTCGTCTACGGCGCAGCCCTCATCTACCTCCTCGGCGGAGACCTCACCGCACGCCCCACCTACACCACGCTCTTCCTCGACGAAGCACTCATCAAAGCCGACGGCCGCTACACCAAACGCGCGCTCGCCGTACTACCCCGACTCGGCTTCCAAATCATCGTCTCCGCCCCGGAAAGCAAAACCGCGGAAATCCTCAACGTCGCCAACAGAGCATACGTCGCATACAAAGACCCATCCACCGACAACTCATACCTACAGGAACTCGACAGCGAAACCATCACACAGGACGAAACACAGCCCACCACCGCACCCGCGAAACCAACAACGGAGGCATAACCCATGGCAACGGCCAGAAGCACCACCAACAGCGACATCCACAGCCAACTCAACGGATACGTCACCGACTATCTCACCAAGCACATGTATGACGCCAACACCTCCTGGCCGTTGCGCAAAACCATCCGACTACCCAAACAAACCGAACTCGAAGCCCACTACACGCACATCCGCGCCCAAGACGAAGCCATCCGCAACTGGGCACAACAACACCACTGCGAAACCAGCGAAAAAACCAAAGTCATCTCCAACGGAATCGTCCGACAAACCAGCCAACTCATCGACTCGGTAACCATACCCGACCTCAACACGGCCCTCAACATCACCACACCACAAACACGCAAACTCTACCAACGCGAACACCAACGCGCACGCACCATCACCAACCAATTCAACCTCGACTCCAACACCTCCATAAACATCGCCAAAATCCTCAAAAACCACGACGACACCGACTTCAACCTCGTCATACAAGCCGCACACTACTTCGCCAACCACAACACCGAAAACATGACCCCACGCATGGTCCCCATCCCCGGATTCAGCGCAAAATGGCTAGGCAAAACAACATCAAACCGCTGCAAAGCAATCTGCAAACTCCTCAAACGAGAACAACTAGCCCTCAACGACCGCCACGGAGAAATCCGACTCCGACTCCTCGACACACAACACCACAACCAACCAGACCTCATCGTGACACAACCATGGACAGACGGCGCGCCACACGACATCACCCACATCATCATCGTGGAAAACAAAGACACCTACCAAGCCATACCCACAACAGAACACGCCATCTGCATATTCGGCAGCGGACACGCGGCAACCCGAATCAAAACACTACTACCTTGGATCACAACCACACCCCACATCATCTACTGGGGAGACATAGACGCAGACGGCCTCGAAATACTCTCCGAACTACGACAAACCGGCATCACCTGCGACTCCATACTCATGGACAGCACAGCATACAAAACATACGAACCATACGGCACCAAACTCGACACCAAAAAACAACCCCTCAAAACACGCGACCCCAAACCAACACCAGGACTCACACAACACGAAAGAAACTTATACGAACAACTCTGCACCGGGAAAAACACAACCTACCTACGAATCGAACAAGAACGCATCCCCATCAACGACGCAATGACAATACTCCACAACCAACACCAATGGAACACAACACACCACAAATAGAACACCTGTTCGAAATCATAACGAAAATGAGGTATCCTAAACAACTAGAACAAAGAACAACCACCAGCGGAGGCAAGCCGTGGCAACCAAACGCAACAACGCAGCAAACGGCGACGTCATAGTCGAACGCGTTCTCACCAGCGACGCATTCCTCGCAAGAGAAATCAAAAAAGCCCCTCTCAAAACGAAAAACGGTTCACTTACAGCCGACCTCAAGCACCTGCCCAACGACCTCAAAATCACCATCCAAGGCGCTCGCGAGCATAATCTGAAGAACGTGGATCTTGAGTTTCCGCGCAATCGCATGGTGGTGTTCACCGGACTGTCGGGTTCTGGCAAATCCTCGCTCGCCTTCGATACGTTATTCGCCGAAGGCCAACGCAGATATGTGGAGTCGCTGTCGGCGTACGCAAGGCAGTTCCTGGGGCAAATGGACAAGCCCGACGTCGATTTCATCGAAGGTTTGAGCCCTGCGGTGTCGATCGATCAGAAGACCACGAACCGCAATCCACGTTCGACTGTCGGCACGATTACCGAGATTTACGATTATCTGAGATTGCTGTTTGCCCGCACTGGCATTCCGCATTGCCCGGAATGCGGCGCGTTGGTCAGCGCACAGACGCCGCAACAGATGGTGGACGCGTTGCTGCAGTATCCGGAGCGCACACGATTCCAGATTCTCGCGCCGGTCGTCCGTGGGCGTAAGGGCGAGTTCGAGGATCTGCTTGAACTCTTGCGGGGCGACGGCTACGCACGAGCGCTGATTGACGGCGAAATGAAGCAGCTGTCCGACGACATCAAACTCACCAAGCAGAAAAAGCACACCATCGAAGTGGTGGTGGATCGACTGGTGGTCAAGGACGGCATCCGTCAGCGTCTGACCGATTCCATTGAAACCGCATTGAAGCTCGCCAAGGGTATCGTGGTGGCCGATTTTGTGGATTTGGATGAGAAGGATCCTGACCGCCGTAAGCCTTTTTCCGAAAAACGCGCATGCCCGAACGGGCATCAGCTTGAACTTGATGAGATTGAGCCGCGCACGTTCTCGTTCAACGCCCCGTACGGTGCCTGCCCGGTATGCACGGGCATCGGATACAAGCTGGAGATTGATCCGGAACTGGTGATTCCCGATCCCAGCAAGACACTGAATGAGAACGCCATCGAACCGTGGGGCATGACCAAAGGCACCGGCGAATATTATCGCCATGTGCTTGAGGGGCTCGGCGATGAGATGGGTTTCGATCTCGACACCCCTTGGAAGGATCTTCCGGAAGAGGCCCGTCAAGCCATTATGTATGGGCGTGATTTCAAGGTGCAGGTCTCGTATCGTAACCGTTGGGGTCGTATGCGCGAATATTCCACCGGTTTCGAAGGCGTGGTGCGTACGCTGATGCGTAGGCATGACGAGACCGACTCCGATCAGATGAAGCAGTATTACGAATCGTATATGCGTGAAGTACCTTGTCAGGCATGCCAAGGCCGTAGGCTTCGTCCGGAAGTGCTGGCGGTGACCGTTGGCGGGGAATCCATTGCCGATGTGTGCGACATGTCCGCTGAGACAAGCCTCGCATGGATGGACGGCTTGCAGCTTGAAGGGTCGGCCGCGCAGATCGCCGGCGAGGTGTTGAAGGAGATTCGTGCCCGTCTTGGATTCCTCAACGACGTCGGACTGAACTATCTGACACTGTCTCGTGCCGCCAAAACCTTGTCTGGCGGCGAGGCGCAACGTATTCGTTTGGCGACCCAGATCGGTTCCGGTTTGGTGGGCGTGATGTATGTGCTCGACGAACCATCCATCGGCTTGCACCAGCGTGACAATGAGCGGCTGATCACCACTCTGCATCATCTGCGCGATCTTGGCAACACGCTGATCGTTGTGGAGCATGACGAAGACACTATCAAAAACGCTGATTGGGTTATTGACATCGGACCTGGAGCTGGCGAGCATGGCGGCGAAGTGATCTATTCCGGTCCCGCGAAAAAGCTCGTTGACGCTCCGCGTTCGGTTACGGGCGACTACATTGCCGGCCGCCGAAAGATCGAGGTCCCGCAGTCCCGTCGCAAAGTACGTAAGACCAAGCAGTTGCGCGTGGTTGGAGCCCGCGAAAACAATCTGAAGGATTTGACGGTCAACTTCCCACTGGGAGTATTCACTTGCGTGACGGGTGTTTCGGGTTCCGGTAAATCCACTTTGGTCAATCAGATTCTGTACCCGGTGCTTGCCGACAAACTCAACGGTGCGCGCATCGTGCCCGGCAAGCATACCCGTGTGGAAGGTGTGGGCCAGTGCGACAAAGTGATCCACGTTGACCAGAATCCGATCGGACGCACTCCGCGTTCCAATCCGGCCACCTATACCGGAGTATGGGATAAGATCCGCACGCTGTTCGCCAAAACCCCTGAAGCGCAAGTCCGTGGATACGGTCCGGGGCGGTTCTCGTTCAATGTCAAGGGTGGCCGGTGCGAAGCATGCCATGGCGACGGCACTTTGAAGATCGAAATGAACTTCCTGCCGGACGTGTATGTGGACTGTGAGGAATGCCATGGCAAACGCTACAACCGCGAAACGTTGGAGGTGAAATACAATGGCAAATCCGTTGCCGACGTGCTTGGCATGCCGATCGAAGAGGCTGCCCAGTTCTTCAAAGCGTATCCCTCCATCTCCCGCTATCTCGACACGCTTGTGCAGGTCGGACTTGGGTATATCCGACTCGGACAGCCTGCTCCAACGCTTTCCGGCGGCGAATCGCAGCGTGTGAAGCTTGCGACCGAGTTGCAGCGAAGGTCTACGGGCAAAACCGTGTATATTCTTGACGAACCTACCACGGGTTTGCATTTTGAAGATGTGCGCAAACTGCTGCTTGTCTTGCAGGGATTGGTGGATAAGGGCAATACCGTTATTGTCATTGAACACAATCTCGATGTGGTCAAGTCGGCCGATTGGATCATCGACCTTGGGCCGGAAGGCGGTGACGGAGGCGGCACCATCGTTACCGAAGGTACGCCGGAACAGGTGGCTCAATGCGAACAGTCTTGGACCGGCAAGTTCCTTAAGGGCATGCTGTGAGCGCACCCATCGAGCGGCACAGCCAGGAGGTTTGGCGCAAAACCGCCGAACAGTTGAACGGCGACGGTTTCAGTGTCGGTGGTGATGATTCTCCCGGCAAAGACGTAAACAAGAACGGCGCGCCTCTGCTGGGGGATTCACGTGACCTGTTTCGTCCGAAAACATCCGACATTCCGGCGCAGCCGGGCGTATACAAGTGGCGAGATGGTGAAGGCAGGGTCATTTACGTAGGCAAGGCGAAAAACCTGCGCAACCGTTTGACCAATTATTTCCAACCGTTGTATCAGCTGCATCCCCGCACTCAAACCATGGTATTGACGGCCCGCAACCTGGAATGGACGGTCGTTGGTACCGAACTTGAGTCATTGACGTTGGAATACACGTGGATCAAAGAGTTTGACCCACGATTCAACGTTGTGTTCCGCGACGACAAAACCTATCCGTATCTGGCGATCTCATCCGGTGAACGCGTGCCGCGGGTGTGGGTGACCAGAAGCCGCAAACGCCGCGATACAAGATATTTCGGCCCGTACGCCAAAGTATGGGATCTGCGTCACAGTCTCGACCGTCTCCTCAAGACTTTTCCTGTGCGCACCTGTTCGCAGAACGTTTATCATAAGGCGGAAATCACTCATCGTCCATGTTTGCTTGCGTCCATCGGCAAATGTTCGGCCCCTTGCATTGGACGTATCAGCGTCGAGGAACACCGGAAGATGTGCGAACAGCTTATTGGCGTATTAACCGGTCGCATCGGCAAATCGTATATCGCACAGCTCACGCGTGAAATGAAGGAGGCCAGCGACGAGTTGGAGTTCGAGAAAGCGGCTCGGTTGCGCGATCAGATCCAGATGCTATCCACAGTGGTTGAGCAGAATGCCGTGGTGTTCGATTCCGATGTCGATGCGGATTTCTTCGGCGTCGATTCGGACGAGCTGGAAGCTTCCGTGCACGCGTTTTACGTGCGTGCCGGTTCCATCCGAGGTGAACGCAATTGGAGTGTGGAACGGGTTGAGGATGTGACGGATGAGGAGCTGATTGCCGACCTTATTGTGCAGGTGTATTCGGAAACCGCAGGGGAGACGATTAGGGCTTCGCAGTCGACTGTTGTCACCGAACAACGCAATGCCATCGGATCGACGCAAATCGTGACGGCGACCGATGCGGTGGCACGCGCGCAAGCTACCAGGGAACGTAACGAGCGGCAGGATCAGACCGGTCGTGCGGATTTGTTGGCTCCTATCTCTCCGGTGCCGCGCGAGGTGATTGTTCCCATCGAGCCGGCCCGGCGTGAAGAGCTTGAATCATGGCTTAGCGGATTGCGCGGTGGTGCCGTGAGCATTCGCGTGGCCAGCAGAGGGGATAAGAGACAGCTTCTGGACCGTGCCAACGATAATGCCAAGCAGGCAATGCAGCGCAGCAAGATGAGTCGCATCAGCGATATGGGCGCCCGCAGCACAGCCATGAATGATGTTGCCAAGGCTTTGGGACTTGAACAGGCTCCATTGCGCATCGAATGCTACGACATTTCCAATACCGTCGGCGGAGCGTTCCAGGTCGCTTCCATGGTGGTATTCGAGGACGCGATTGCCAAAAAGTCCGAATATCGTCGTTTCGCCATTCGCGGAGCGGACGGACAGGGTGCACTCGACGATTTGAGCGCATTGTACGAGACGCTGACGCGACGATTCCAACATGGCAATATCGCCGGTGACTCCGGCGAAAGCATGGATAATGAACGTCGGGCATCCGAGCATGGTGACCAGACTCATGAACCGACTGTCCAGCAGAACACCAATCGGCATCATTTCGCATACAAGCCTAATCTGGTGGTGGTCGATGGCGGCAAACCGCAGGTCATGGCGGCCGCGAAGGCGCTTGAGGATTGCGGTGTGGATGACGTGGCCGTGTGCGGATTGGCAAAACGTTTGGAAGAGGTGTGGGTGCCGGATGACGACTATCCGATCATTCTCAAACGTCAATCCGAAGGCATGTATCTACTGCAACGCGTCCGCGACGAATCGCATCGTTTTGCCATCACCTATCATCGTCAGACCAGAAGGAAAGGCGCGTTGCGTTCCGCCTTGGACGATATTCCAGGCGTCGGCGAGGCATACCAGAAGCGCCTACTGAGCCATTTCGGCTCGGTTCGTGCCATGCGTGAGGCGGATGTCGAGGATTTCGAGCAGGTCAAAGGCGTCGGAAAAGCCAAAGCCGCAGCCATTTACCAAGCGTTGCACGCCCACGACGGGCAACCGTCGACGGAAAATGCCATTTCGTCGAATAGTCCGAAAGATGAAATGGAATAAGATTGGGTAGCGAAAAAAGACAATCGGATTGCTAGCATGATGACGGTGAATATATAGGGAGGGAATATGACCGAGGTCAACCACCGGTGCGCGGTTCTGGGCAAGCCCATCGCACATTCATTGTCTCCGGTGCTGCACAATGCCGCTTATCACGCGTTGCATCTTGACGACTGGTCGTACGACAAGCATGAGGTGGGCGAGCCTGATCTTGAGGGCTTTCTTGAATCGCTTGATCCGACCTGGTCGGGACTCAGCCTGACCATGCCATTGAAGAAAACGATCCAGCCATACGGAACACCGTGCAATACATGGGCCAAAGAGCTTATGGTTGCCAATACCGCGGTGTTTGATTGGACCAAAACCTGCGTCAATGGCAATTCGAACATCCCCTTCATCAGGCTATATAACACGGACGTACGCGGCATCGAACTCGCTTTCGAACACTCGTATCAGACACGTGCGATAACGCCGAAGACGGACCGTTCGGGAACGGCCGTGATCATCGGCAACGGCAACACCGCAACGTCGGCGTTAGCGGCATGCGTGGAGATGTCTGCGATCGGACATGTCATCGTTGTGGCTCGCCATCCTGAGAAGAACGCCGATCTCAAGCCACTTGCCGAACGGTATATGCCATCGGAACAGCCGATCAGCATTGTCGGCATGGACCACGCCATCGAAGCGTTGCGCCAGGCTGATGTGGCGATAAACACCATTCCCGGATTGGCTGCGGACGGTATTGCCGAATCATTGAGAATGCCAGGTGTGCGCATGCATGGAACATTGCTCGACGTCGTATATGACCCACGCCCTACCAAGCTGATGCAGGCATGGCGCCAACAGGGAGGAATCGCCATTGGCGGCGAGCAGATGCTGTTGTATCAGGCCATGGTGCAGGTCTGGTTGATGACGGGAATCTGGGATGACGATCCGCCGAGCGGTATGGTTGATCAGGATTGCACCGCGCGTTTGGAACAAGCCATGCGCATCGCGCTTGAGGAGGCTCTGTGATGGCACAGAAAGACATCGACGTACAGGCGAATGGCACGCATGCCAGCGCCCCTTCGCCGGCTGAAGGTTTTGAAGTATTGCTGATCACCGGCATGAGCGGTGCGGGCCGTTCGCATGCTGCCGACAGCATTGAAGACATGGGTTGGTATGTGGTTGACAACATGCCTCCAAAACTGCTGGTGCCCTTGGTGGACATGATGACCACGGGATCCAATATTCACAAACTCGCCGCTGTTGTCGACGTGCGTTCCCGCGACTATTTCGATGACCTGTCCGCGGTGCTCAGCCATCTGGACGATCTTGGTGTGAAAACGCGTATCCTGTTCCTTGATGCCAGCAACGAGGTGCTGATCAAACGATATGAATCCGTACGCAGGCCTCATCCGTTGCAGCAGGGCAATCGACTGATTGACGGCATTCTCGAGGAACGAGATCTGCTTGAGAATCTCAAAGAACGTGCGGACATCGTTATCGACACGTCATCATTGAGTATCCATCAGCTGTCCACGAAATTATATGAGGCCATGCTCGGATCCGGTCCGACCACGGTTTCCGTGCACATCTTCAGTTTCGGTTTCAAATACGGTATTCCCATCGACGCCGACTTTGTGGCCGACGTGAGATTCCTGCCGAATCCATTTTGGGTTCCCAGGCTTCGCTCGCTGACCGGACGCGACAAAGAGGTGAGTGATTACGTACTTTCCAGCGAAGGGGCCGCGGACTTCCTCGACTCGTATGAAAAGGCGCTTTCGATTGCGATTGAAGGATATGCGCAGGAAGATAAGCATTACGTGACTATTGCGATTGGTTGCACCGGAGGCCAGCATCGTTCTGTCGCGATGAGTGAGGCTTTGGCTAAGCGACTGCGTGCGAGGGGGTTGTCGGTTTCCGTTTCCGCACGCGAGCTTGATAAGCGGTCAGCGGAAAAATGACCGTATTATGAGAGAATAGTGTCCATATGTAAAGAAACCTGGCTGTGATTGTCCAAGATATTCGGTATCACAGTAAGCCGTGGCAGTGCGGAATGATTCCGCGACTCGCCTGAAATTTAGGGAAGAACAGCAAGGTAGGAGGTTGGCTCTTGGCTCTTCTGGATGACGTCAAAAGCGAGCTGGCCGCAATCGATAACGAACTGCCGATCGCCAAAAAGGCGCAGGCGACAGCGATGATTCGATTCGGCAATGGTTTGCACTCGGTGGATCACCACATTCTCGTGCAGGTGCAGCTCGACTCCCAAGATGCGGCTGCTTGGCTGCAGGACACCATCAAGAACCTGTATGGTCATGAAGCCACGCTTACTCCTGTCTCTAGGCAGACGCCAACCGGCACCGTGCAGCGTTATGTGATTCGCGTGCCGAAGGGCAGTACGGCGCTCGTGCTGCAGACCGGCCTGTACAGCCGTTACACCAAGAACATGGTGCTTGGTCTTCCAAGCGATATCATCAACGGCAAAATCGCGCAGATCAAGTCCGCATGGCGCGGCGCGTTCCTCGCCAACGGACGTCTGTCCGATCCAGGCAAGGCCAGCTATCTTGAAATCGTGTGCCCGAACCATGAGGCCGCTCTGGCACTGGTCTCCACCGCACGGCGTCTGGGCATCACCGCCAAGCCGCGTAAGCTACGCAGCTCCGAACGCGTCACCCTGCGCGATCCCGACGCCATCGAACGTATGCTCATTCTTATGGGTGCGCCGCGCTCCGCACGCGAGTGGACCGGAAAGCGTTCCGACGGCGAAGCTCGGGGCAAAGCCAACCGTCTGGCCAACTTCGACGACGCCAACATGCGTCGCAGCGCCAAGGCGGCTGCGGAAGCATGCGACAAGGTTCGTCAGGCGTTTGAGATTCTTGGAGATGACATTCCAGACAACCTCAAATCGGCCGGCCAGCTTCGTCTCGACCATGCTGATGCGTCGCTGGAACAGCTGGGACGTTTGGCCGATCCACCAATCACCAAGGATGCCATCGCGGGCCGCATCCGTCGACTTCTGCAGCTCGCCGAGAAAACCGAAAAGGCGCGCCGCCAGTCGGCTTGATTGAATCTTTTATGCAAAACACCATGCCTGTTTTCGAACAGTATGGTGTTTTTGTTCGTTTGGGCTTGTATTATTCGTAAATGGCAATATGGCCATTCCACGCTTACAAGCGGCTAGGAAAGGATATACATGAAGACACTCAAGGATCTTGGAGATCTCAAGGGCAAGCGCGTTCTCGTTCGCGCCGATTTCAACGTTCCGCTGGACGGCACCACGATCACCGATGACGGTCGTATCAAGGCCGCTCTGCCGACCATTAAGGCCCTGCGCGAAGAAGGCGCGAAGGTCATTCTGATGGCTCACCTCGGCCGTCCGAAGGGCAAGGTCGTTCCGGAACTGTCCCTTGCCCCGGTCGCTGCTCGTCTCGGCGAGCTGCTCGGCATCGAGGTCCCGCTGGCTGAAGACACCTATGGTGAGGATGCCCAGGCCAAGGTCGCCGCAATGGGCGACGGCGATGTCGTTCTGCTGCAGAACGTGCGTTACAACCCGGAAGAAACCAGCAAGGATCCGGAGGAGCGCGCCGCTTATGCCAAGAAGATTGCTGCGCTCGGCGAAGCGTTCGTATCCGATGGCTTCGGCGTCGTGCACCGCGCACAGGGCTCCAATTACGACGTTGCTGCCGATCTTCCGGCTGCTGCCGGCCTGCTGGTCGAGAAGGAAGTCAAGGCTCTGTCCCGCGCTACCGTTGAGCCGGAACGCCCGCTGACCGTCGTGCTCGGCGGTTCCAAGGTCTCCGACAAGCTCGGTGTGATCGAAAACCTGCTCGACAAGGCCAACCGTCTGGTCATTGGCGGCGGCATGGTTTACACCTTCCTCAAGGCCAAGGGCCTCGAGGTCGGCACCTCCCTGCTGGAAGAGGATCAGGTCGAGACCGTCAAGGGCTACATCGAGCGCGCTGAGCAGAACGGCGTCGAACTCGTGTTGCCGACCGATATCGTGGTGAACCCGGTCTTCCCGAAGTCCGATGAGGACATCGCTCCGGAAGTCGTGGCTGCCGACGCCATTCCGGCTGACAAGATGGGTCTGGACATCGGTCCGGATTCCCAGAAGCTCTTCCACGACAAGATCGTGGATTCCAAGACCGTCGTTTGGAACGGCCCGATGGGCGTGTTCGAGGTTCCGGCTTTCGCTGCCGGCACCGAGGCCGTGGCCCAGGGTCTGGTCGACGCTACCGCAGCTGGTGCGTTCACCATCGTCGGCGGCGGTGATTCCGCTTCCGCAGTGCGTAACCTCGGCTTCCCGGAGGATGGCTTCTCGCACATCTCCACCGGTGGCGGTGCCTCCCTCGAGTTCCTCGAGGGTAAGGAACTGCCGGGCCTGAAGGTGCTCGACTGATTGCTTAACGCATAACCGGAGGTGCTCTCTTATCAACAAAAAAGGTGGGGGAGCACCTCTTGTTTTCACTAACCCGAAACCACGGCGTACGAACACTGAATGAAATAAGAACGGAGGCAGGCAAACACATGGCATCGCAACGAATTCCACTGGTCGCCGGCAATTGGAAGATGAACTTCGACCATCTTGAAGCCACCTATTTCGTTCAGCAGCTCGCATGGAAACTTCGTGACATCCATTTCGACTACCGCCATTGTGAAATCGCATTGATGCCGTCCTTCACATCGTTACGCAGCGTGCAGGTGTTGGTCGAATCCGACAATTTGAAGATTCACTACGGCGCACAGGCTGTTTCCGTAACATCGCAGGGCGCGTTCACTGGAGATGTGTCTGCCGATATGATCGCCCACCTCGGCTGTTCGTATGTGATTGTCGGACATTCCGAACGACGAAAGTACCATCCGGAAGATGATGCGAACATCGTGGATCAGGTACGCGCTGTTTTGGCGGCCGGAATGCAGCCGATTCTTTGCGTCGGCGAAAGCTACGAGGAACGTCGCAAAGGCATTGAGCTTGATTTCGCCGTGGGGCAGGTGCATGACGTCACACGCGATCTTTCCGACGAGGAAGCGTCGCGTCTGATTGTGGCGTATGAGCCGATATGGGCCATCGGCTCCGGAATGGTGGCCACTCCACAATCCGCTCAGGACGCGGCCAAGGCGATTCGGGATGATTTGGCTGAAACTTTCGGCACGCATGTAGGAGAGTCCGTGCGCATTCTGTATGGTGGCTCCGTCTCCTCAAAGAACGCCGAAGAATTGATTGGCGAGCCCGATGTGGATGGATTCCTTATCGGCGGTGCCGCGCTGAACGTGGATGAGCTCACCAGAATCTGCCAGCTCACCATGAATGCGACAGTATGATGCTCGCGGAGTAATGTTTTTATCGAGTTGGCCTTTCAAGGTGTGGTCATTATTCGATTTTCTCAATACCTTGCGCTATTGTTAACAGCAGTGTTTACGAACTGGAGGTTCACTCGTGTCCGCTATGGCCATCGTCAAGCTTGTGCTGCAGATTATTCTTGTTATTTTCAGCCTCTTGCTCACCCTGTTGATTCTGATGCACAAGGGTAAGGGCGGCGGTCTGTCCGATATGTTCGGCGGCGGTCTCACCCAGAATGCGGGTTCTTCCGGTGTCGCGGAAAAGAACCTGAATCGTTGGACCGTCATCATCGCGGTGCTGTGGGTTGCCATCATCATTGCCCTCGGTCTGATGACGAAGTTCGATCTCATCTGATTGGCTTTTTGCTTCGGCCCATGACTGGATTACAGTCATGGGCCGAAGTGTTTTTTATCGTAGTATTGTCTACAACATACGAGCTAAGGATTGATTTGACGTCTTTGAAAATCGAGAAAACCCAAGAAACCACGATGGTCGTCGCGGATTTGGACGGTACTTTGCTGCATGATGGCGAAACGTTCGAGGAACGTTTTCTTACACAACGTTCCATCGATGTGATTAACCGCATGCACGATAATGGCGTGACCTTCGTTGTGGAAACGGCACGTCCGGTCAGCACAGGCTTTTCGTTCGTGGAAAAACTGCCGGTTGATGCCGTTGCCTATCTCAATGGAGCATTGATCGATTTCAATCCAGCCTCATCAAATTATGAAATGCTCACTTCGCCGATGCTGCCGGAAGACGGCCATCTCAAGAAAATCGGATTCTCCTCACAGCGAGCATGCGAAGTCTGCAAGAATCTGTTGAATGAACTGCCCGGTATGGAAGTCGGCATTGTCATGGATGATGTGAGATACACCAATTTCGATGTTACGAAATATTGGAAAACACAGACCTGGCGATACACTGACTTCGACGATGTTCCTGAAGGCATCGCCGATAAGCTCATTATCTTCCCTAACGATGAGCAGCGGAATCAGGTCGGTTCTCTTGTGCCCAACGATTTTGACGTACATATCTCTGAGGGATCGCTCTGGATGTTAATGAATCCTCAAGCCAACAAGGAGCATGCGTTGGATTTGCTGGCAGAACATTTTGAGACGCCGATGAGCAATACCGTCTCATTCGGTGACGATTTGGTCGACATTGCCATGCTACGTAAATCCGGCAGGGGAGTGGCGGTGGCGAACGCCAATCCGGATGTGTTGAACATCGCAGATGAAATCTGTCCATCTAATAATGATGACGGTGTGGCGCAGTGGATTGAAGATAATCTGCTGTGATGTCTCGTGATATTCAAGAGTTACATGAGTTGAACTTCGTGAATTGAACTTTTGTCGCAAAAGGATGCGAAATAGTTACATTTGATATTGAACTTCCGCAATTTCGTTAGTTGGTTTGTGTTAGGATTTGAACTAGCGCTTGATGAAAATTGAACTGAAAGGACTAGTATGGCGGAATCGTTCTCCAACCGGTTGAACGTCGCTATGGCGTTCCGCAATGTCAAACAAATTGACTTTGTGCATGCTGCTGAGAAGTTCAATATCAAACTTGGCAAAAGTCATATGAGTCAGTACGTGAGCGGCAAAACCGTGCCGCGTGCCGATATCGCCCATTTTCTTGCGGCTTTTCTGCAGGTCAATGAGGACTGGCTGATGGGAAAGGACGTTCCCATGGAGCAGAACGTCGCCACCTTGCCCGCAATCAAGTCTGATGAAGCCCAACATGATAGCAATCCTGCATCAGCGCAATCAACAGAAGGAAAGACTATGCGCACCTTTACGAAATCTCATAAGCTCGACAATGTGCTCTACGACGTTCGTGGTCCGGTGGCGGACGAGGCAGCACGCATGGAAGCCGCGGGAACGCATATTCTGAAACTCAATATCGGCAATCCTGCGCCATTCGGATTCCGGACTCCGGATGAAGTCGTGTATGATATGGCGCAACAGCTCCCTGAAACCGAAGGATATTCACCGTCCAAGGGTCTGTTCTCGGCACGCAAAGCCATCATGCAGTATGCACAGCTCAAGAATATTCCGAACGTCTCCATCGATGATATCTTCACCGGCAATGGCGTCAGCGAGCTCATCAACCTGTCGCTGTCCGCGTTGCTGGATGATGGCGACGAGGTGCTGGTGCCTTCGCCGGACTATCCTCTGTGGACCGCCTGCGTGAATTTGGCTGGCGGTACCGCCGTGCATTACATCTGTGATGAGGGATCCGAATGGTATCCCGATATCGACGATATCCGCTCTAAAATCACGGATAAGACCAAGGCAATTGTCATCATCAATCCAAATAATCCGACCGGAGCGCTTTATCCAAAGGAACTGCTGCAACAAATCGTCGACATTGCCCGAGAACATCAGCTCATTATTTTCTCCGATGAGATTTACGATCGTTTGGTCATGGATGGACTGGAGCATATTTCTATCGCATCGCTGGCTCCGGACCTGTTCTGTGTAACGTTCTCCGGTCTGTCGAAGTCGCATATGATTGCCGGATATCGCATTGGATGGATGATACTTTCCGGCAACAAGCGTATTGCGAAGGATTACATCGAGGGCTTGAACATGCTGGCGAACATGCGTATGTGCTCGAATGTCCCAGCTCAGTCGGTGGTACAGACCGCTTTGGGCGGGCATCAGAGCGTCAAGGATTACATCAAGCCAGGTGGCCGTGTGTACGAGCAGCGCGAACTGGTCTATCAGATGCTCAATGAAATTCCCGGCGTTACCGCAGTTAAGCCGAAAGCGGCGTTCTATATCTTCCCGAAGCTGAACGTCAAGAAGTTCAATATTCACTCCGACGAGCAGTTTGCGTTGGATCTGCTGCATGACAAGCATATTCTGATCAGTCATGGCGGTGCATTCAACTGGCAGAATCCGGATCATTTCAGGGTGGTATATCTGCCACGCATCACGATGTTAAAGGAAACCGTAAGTGAGATCGGTGATTTCTTGAGCACATATCATCAGGCATGATGACCTTGATTGCTTGAAGGGCTTTCATGGTGTGAAGTACGCGCAGCATCGCGACACTCCGTCCCCAAATACTTATAGTCATACTGACCATAAGTAGGGCTACGATGGCTCCGGCCTTAGGGCCGAGCCATCGTTTCATTGTGAAAGGGGATATTGTGAACGATTTGCTCAAAGGAATCGGCAACGTCGTCAATCCGAAGCGTGTGTTCCGCGAGCTGACTGACTTCAAGCCGGGGGAGTTTGTCCTGATCGCGGTCATGCTGTTGGCGCAGTTGGTGTCATTCTTCGTGTCCAAAGATTTTCCGCGGCAGGTTGAATTGGTCTGATTTCCGGCCTATGCATCGTGTTCAATCTCATTCTCGTCGACCGTGGGCGACTGACCAACTATCTGTGGGGCTTCATCGGTTGTGCCACTTGGCTGATCGTTGCCATCATGAACCATCTCGTCGGAGACATCTTCGCTCAGATCTTCTACGTCACCATGCAGTTCGTCGGCGTATGGGTGTGGCAGCGCCAGCTTGATCGTCAGGAAAAAACGAGTATGAGGAAGTCAATGCCCGCATGTTCACATGGTGGCAAGGCATTCTCGCCGTCATCGCAACCATCGTGATCTATCTGATTGTGGTATTCGTGTCGAGCCATACTGGCGGTGTACAGGTTCGGCTTGACGGCACGCTGCTGCCGCTTGGTATCGTCGGACAGATTCTCATGACATACGGCTACCGCAGCCAGTGGGTCGCATGGATTATTCTTGACGTGATCAAGGTGGTTATCTGGTTCAACCAGCTTTCCGCCGGAGGTCCTGGCGCCATGTCGATGTTCGTTCTTCAGGTGGTCATGTTGGCCAACGGTTTTTACGGCGCATGGGTCTGGTTCCACAAGAGCAGCACTATGGCCGTATCGGATGATCTGCAATCAAGTATTTGCACGGAAAGCATAATCGCAAATGGTGGCCGCTGATCAATCAATCGTTCCGTCGCGAGTTCACAACGATCATATTGGTTGTTGGGCCGGCTTCCGTCGGCAAAACCACATTGGTGACACGCTTGTCGAAATTGTATGACGCTCCGATCGCGGTCGAGTATGCCCGTGAATTTGAGGAAGCCTGCAATGTTGACGATGATGAACTTACCGCTTTCGATTACGAGCGGCTGATTCTTTCCAAGTTCTCTCAGAACGAGCATGCAATAGCATCGCATGCCAATCATGGCATCGTTTTTTCTTGATACTGATGCCATGGTTACGCGTGTCTATGCGGAACACTATCTGCCGGCCGATGAGAACGCCAAGCTGCAAGCCGACATTCGATATGGTGATTGAACAGGAGAAGCCTGATCTGGTGTTGCTGATTCCTCCGATCACCGAATATGTGGATGGTGGGTTCCGTGCAATGCGGTGGGCTTCGGATCGGTATCGGTTCCATGAGACTTTGGTACGCGTCATTCAGGAGTCACCGTATGCCGACCGTGTGGTGACGCTTGACAATCCAACTTTTGAAGGGCGCAAAACGCAGGCGATTCAAGCGATCCGCCAGGCCACTGGTTTTACGCCTCGTACCGGAATAAGCTGAAAACATGTAGAGCAATAGCAGAAACCCCCTGCCAGAATTCTGGCAGGGGGGATCCTTAGCTTAGATCGCTAACACTTAAGCAAGAAGCTCAGCCGTTGACGCGGTCGATGCCAGCCTGGACGTCAGTAAGGACGGAATCCCAGGACTTGATGAAGGAAGCGACGCCGTCGGCTTCCAGCTTGTCGGTGACAGCCTTGAAGTCGATGCCCAGCTCAGCGAGCCTGGCCATGATGGCGTGGGACTCTTCGTAGGTACCCTTGATGGTCGGAGCGCCGTTGCCGTGATCGGCGAGAGCGTTCAGGGTCTTCTCCGGCATGGTGTTCACGATGAGCGGGGCAACGAGCTCGTCAACGTAGACGCAATCGGAATAGGCCGGGTTCTTAGTGCCGGTGGAGGCCCACAGCGGACGCTGCTTCTTGGCGCCCTTGGCTTCGAGAGCAGCCCAACGCGGATCGTTGGCGAACTTGTTCTCGAACAGCTCGTAAGCGAGGCGAGCGTTGGCGATAGCGGCCTTGCCCTCGAGAGCCTTGGCCTCATCGGAGCCGATCTCCTCAAGCTTGTTGTCGACGGCGGTGTCCACGCGGGACACGAAGAAGGAAGCGACGGAACCGATGTGCTTCAGGTCATGGCCGTTGGCGTCAGCCTGAGCGACGCCTTCGATGAAGGCATCGATGACCTGCTCGTAACGCTCGAGCGAGAAGATCAGGGTGACGTTGACGGAGATGCCCTTGGCCAGGGTTGCAGTGATTGCCGGCAGGCCTTCGAGGGTTGCCGGGATCTTGATCATGGCGTTCGGACGGTTGACCTTCTCCCAGAGCTCGACAGCCTGCTGCTCGGTGGCTTCGGTCTCGTGGGCCAGACGCGGATCAACTTCGATGGAAACGCGGCCATCGACGAAATCGGTGGCTTCGGCGATCTCACGGAAGATGTCGGTGGCGTTGCGCACGTCGGTGGTGGTGAGCTCGCGGATAGCGGTCTCAACGTCAACCTTGCCGAGCTCCTTGAGCTGTGCATCGTACGGGCCGACCTGGCTCAGAGCCTTCTGGAAGATGGACGGGTTGGTGGTGACGCCAACGACGTTCTTGTCCTTGATGAGCTCCTGCAGGTTGCCGGATTCGATACGGGTGCGGGACAGATCGTCCAGCCAGATCGAGACACCGGAGTCAGAGGTGCGCTGAGTTGCTTCAGTCATTGTTTTTCTCCTTGATACCTTTTTGGATCAAATCTTTATTTATTGTGCGGTAAAAGGGGAGAGGCACATGCATCATGCCCCTCCCCGTCGAATCACTTGGCGGCTTCGACTTCCGCAATGGAGGCCTTGGCGGCTTCGACAACATGCTCGGCGGTGATGCCCAGGTCGATCATGTTCTGAGCACCGTCGCCCTGCAGGCCGAACTGCTCGATGGAAACCGGCTTGCCGTAGGAGCCGAGGTACTTGTACCACGGCATGGCAACGCCAGCCTCGACGGAGACACGAGCCTTGACGGAGGCCGGAAGCACAGCTTCCTTGTACTCGGCGTCCTGCTCCTCGAACCATTCGAGGGACGGAGCGGACACAACGCGAGCCTTAATGCCTTCACCAGCCAGGGTCTTGGCTGCGGAGACGGCCCACTGCACTTCGGAACCGGTGGCCATGATAATGACGTCAGGGGTGCCCTCGGTGTCGACAAGCACGTAAGCGCCCTTCTTGACGCCGTCCTTGGCCTTCTCAGCGGTTTCGGCAAGAACCGGAACGCCCTGGCGGGTCAGCACCATGGCTGCAGGCAGAGTGTTCTTCTTCTCGAAGAAGTAACGGTAGGCTTCGGCGGTCTCGTAAGCGTCGGCCGGGCGGACGACCTCAAGCTGCGGGATGGCACGGAAGGAAGCCAGGTGCTCCACCGGCTGGTGGGTCGGACCATCTTCGCCGACGGCGACGGAGTCGTGGGACCACACATACAGGTTCGGAATCTGCATGAGGGCGGCCAGACGCACAGCGGAACGCTCGTAGTCGGAGAACATGAAGAAGGTGCCACCGAACGGACGGGTATGGGAGCCCAGCAGGATGCCGTTGGTGATGGTACCCATGGTGAACTCGCGCACGCCGAAGTGCAGCTGACGGCCGTACGGGCTGCAGACCGGCCACTGCTTGGTGGCGCACTCGGCAGGAGCGAAGGTGGCAGCGCCCTTAAGATCGGTCTTGTTGGAGCCACCGAGGTCGGCGGAGCCGCCCCAGAGTTCCGGCATGACAGCGGCGATGGCGTTCAGCACGGAACCGGAAGCGCCACGGGTTGCAACGCCCTTGCCGACTTCGAAGGTAGCCTCGAGGTCATCGATGGCCTTGTCGAAGCCTTCCGGCAGTTCGCCGGCCTTGAGGCGGTCATACAGGGCAGCGTTGTCCGGGTTGGCCTTGCGCCATGCGTTGTACTTCTCGTCCCATTCCTTGTGGGCTTCGAGGCCGCGCTCGGCAACCTTGCGTGCGTGAGCCAGAGCCTCTTCGTCGACATGGAAGGACTCTTCCGGATCGTAGCCAAGCAGTTCCTTGAGGCCTGCGACGGCTTCGGCGCCCAGCTTGGAGCCGTGAGAGGACGGATCATTGGTCTTGCCCGGGGTCGGCCATGCGATCAGGGTATCGACCTTGATGAGCTTCGGCTGGTTCGGAGCGGCCTCGCGAGCCTTGGCGATGGTGTCGGCCAGACCCTCGACGTCCTCCTTGTAGGAGCCGTCAGGCTGGATGAAGCTGAACTCGTCGGTGTACCAGCCGTAGGCCTGGAAGCGCTTGAGCACGTCCTCAGCCAGAACCAGATTGGTGTCGCCTTCGATCTGGATGCGGTTGGCATCGAAGATGACGGTCAGGTTGCCCAGCTGCTGGTTGGCAGCGAGGGAGGCAGCTTCGCCAGAGATACCTTCTTCGATATCGCCTTCGCCGCAGATGACCCAGATGTTGTGGTCGAACGGGGATTCGCCTGCCGGAGCTTCCGGATCAAGCAGACCACGCTGGAAACGCTGGCCATAGGCGAAACCAATGGCGGAAGCGAAGCCCTGGCCCAGCGGACCAGTGGTCATTTCGATGCCCGGGGTCAGACCATATTCCGGGTGACCCGGGGTACGGGTGTCAGCACCGCCGCGGAAGTTCTTCAGGTCATCCAGAGTCAGGCCGTAGCCGGAGAAGTACAGCTGGACGTACTGGGTGAGGGAAGCATGACCGCCAGAAAGGATGAAGCGGTCGCGACCTTCCCAATTGGGATCGTTCGGATCATGCTTGATGAAATGCTGGTACAGAGTGTAGGCGATAGGCGCCAGGGAGACGGGGGAACCCGGGTGGCCGTGTCCCGCACGCTCAACCGCGTCGGCCGACAGGACCTTGGCCATCTTGATGGCGCGCTCGTCCAGCTCGGTCTCCTTGAATTCGGTCATGGATTACTTTCCTTCCAATTGGTCGGGCCGCGTATCCGGCTTGTGCCGAGCGCTCGACGCCCTCACATTGCGTTTTCCATAGTAGCGATGTGAGGTGACGTTGTGGTGGATTTTTGGCGTGTTTTGGTAGTTTGTGTTCTGTTAACGCTCACAGTTAACATTCTCGTGCGATTGCTCTGTTCGATTGGTGGTATGACGAGCATTTCGGGAGATTGCTATCGGGAAAAACGAGAAACGAGTACTCTGGAAGCGAACGTATTAGCACTCGCGCCTCGCGAGTGCTAATACAATGGGAGAAGTATTTACGGAAGACGGTTTCTCCTAATATCGCAGATATTCCGAAAACCGGCTCCCGCTGAATCGTATCGTGTATACATAAAGAGGAGGCACGCATGACGCAGTCAAGACGTATGTTGGTGCTGCGTGCCGTTGTCGAGGACTATATTCGCTCGCAGGAGCCAGTCGGTTCGACCACCTTGACCAAAGATCATGATCTGGGCGTCAGCTCGGCCACCGTCCGTAATGATATGGCCGCCTTGGAAGATGAGGGATATCTTATTCAACCCCATACGTCGGCAGGGCGCATACCAACGGAAAAAGGGTACCGATACTTCGTGGACCGCTTGGCCACAGTGGTGCCGATGTCTGAAGCGCAACGCCGTGGCATCAACAGTTTTCTGTCGGGATCCGTCAATCTGCAGGACACCTTGCAGCGCGCAGCCCGCCTTCTGGCACAGATCACCGGTCAGGTCGCGGTTGTGGCGGCCCCGTCGTTGGCGAAATCGACATTACGGCATATCGAAATCGTTCCCGTATCAATCAACACCCTGTTGGCCGTCGTCATCACTGACACCGGCCGAGTGGCGCAACGTATACTCAACGTTTCCGAGTTGCCGGACACCACAGTGCTGTCGCATCTGGTCAACGAAATCAACGCGCAGTGTGCCAGCGTTTCTTTGACACGAACCGCGGACTATGTCAGGCAGATGTCATCCCGCAAGGAATACCGCCCCATCAGTAGACTGGCGGAAACGCTTGCTCAAGCTTTCGATGGCATGGCCGACGACGAGCGCGCGAGCGAACTCTATATGGCAGGAACCTCACGACTCGCGCACCAGCGTGCCGTGGCCGATCTTGCACCATTGTTCGATGCGCTGGAAGAGCAAGTCGTGCTCATGAAACTCATGAGCACGTTGAGCGAAACCACGCAATCCGATGGAGTCGGAGTGGCCATCGGCTCCGAAACGCACACGCCCGGTCTGCTGCATGCATCCGTGGTGACCAGCGGGTACGGTCGAACCTCGGCAACCGCTGACGACGTAACAAAAGGCGAGACTGCGGAGGAGCAGGGGAGAGAGACAAGCAATCACACCACTGCAGCGCAGGATTCCACCGAGCCCATCGCCTTCGTCGGATCCATAGGACCGACGCATATGGACTATGCGGCGACCATGGCAGCAGTGCGTGCCGTTGCCAGATATCTGACCGCATTCGTGGCTCACGACGAAAACCAAAACAACAGCTGACCCCGCCTTATGGCACAATGACACGCGAAAAGCAATAGGGAGAAAGAACAACCGTGACGGACTATTACGAAGTGCTGGGCGTAGACCGCTCCGCAAGCGACGACGAGATCAAAAAAGCTTATCGAAAGATGAGCCGCAAATATCATCCCGATATCGCAGGTCCGGAATTCGAAGACAAATTCAAGGAAGTCAATAACGCCTACGAAGTGTTGTCCGATCCACAGAAGCGTCAGATGTTCGACGCCGGCGTGGACCCGAACGATCCGAACGCCGGCGGCATGCATGGCGGATTCAGCGGCGGATTCGGCGACATGGGTGACATTTTCAACATGTTCACCGGAGGTGCTTTCGGCGGTGGCAACGGCGGTCCGACCCCTCGTACACAGCCGGGACGCGATGCACTGGCCACAGTGACCATCGACTTGAAGACTGCGGTGTTCGGCGACACCGCACATGTTGAAATCAAAACGTTCGGTCTGTGCCAGGAATGCGCCGGCACCGGCTGCCAGAAAGGTACCCAGCCGGCACAGTGCCCCGACTGCCATGGTCAGGGCTACGCACAGCGCGTGGTGCGCACCATGCTTGGCCAGATGATGACCACCGCTCCATGCGAGCGTTGCGAGGGACATGGTACCGTTATCGAAAATCCGTGTCCGTCCTGCCTTGGTCATGGTCGTGTGCGTATCTCCCGTAATGTCGGCGTGTCCGTGCCTGCCGGCGTGACGAACAATACCCGTCTGCGTCTCGCTAATCAGGGCGAGGTGGGTGAAAACGGCGGTGTTGCCGGCGACCTGTATGTCGACATCCGCATCGCTCAGGATGACACCTTCACTCGTAACGGTGATGATTTGCACTGCTGGATCCAAGTGCCGATGAGCTGGGCCGTACTGGGGCATGATCTGGAAATCGACACGTTCGATGGCAAGCAGTCTGTGAGAGTGCCTGCAGGAAGCCAGCCTGACGACACTGTGACCTTGAAGAATCTGGGCGTCACGCATCTTAACAACAAGAGCGAGCGTGGCGATCTGGTGGCGCATATCGCAGTGAAGATTCCGACAAAGCTCACTGACGACGAGCGTGCCTTGATGGAACGGTTTGCCGAAAAGCATGACACAGATGCCCAACATGTTGCGGTAAGCGCACGCCCGACTTCCGGAACGAAGAAGGGCTTCTTCTCCAAGCTGAAGGATGCACTGCGCTGAATTTCCCTATCCTCATGTCGTACATCCGATGAGAAAACGTTAGATCGCATATCAAATAGCCGGTTGCTTCAAAAACGAAGCAACCGGCTATTTCGTCAATGTTTCTACTGTAGCAAGCGGATTGCCTCACGCCTACAACAGCCAATCATTAGGCATATCTACGTGTTTATTTGAGCAATGACCGGCACATAGCGCGATACTGGTTCACATAGCCACCGCCGAAGAACACGCAGTGGCCTGCGATGGGGTAGAGCTGCCACAATGTGGTGCGCTCCTGCCATCCTGCTTTCAGCGGATGTACGGACTGGTATCCGTCGAGAATGTCCCGCAAGTACGACATGCCGAATAGGTCAAGCATGGCGAGATCCTCTTCACGATGCCCGCCGTGCGCGGCTGGGTCGATCAGCACCGCTTCCACGGATCCGGAATCGGCCGACCACATGACATTGCCGCTCCACAGATCGCCGTGCACTCGTGCTGGCTTGTCATTGGCCGCCTTGCCCAGTATTTCAGGCAACGCTTCAATGACGGCCTCAGTCAGTTCCATATCGTAATCAGTGAGTTCACGGCGCTTCATACCAAGCTGTACCATCGGACGGAGCCTGCCTTCGGCCAAATATGTCGCCACATCATCCCATTCGCCTGCGTCCATGGGAACGGGATCCTGCAAGGGGCCGAAATAACAAGTTCCCGTATATCCGGCTGGGGCAGATCCAAAGTAATCGGCTCCGGCATCATGCATACGTGCGAGAGCAGCGCCGAAATCATGCGCGGCCTGCAAAGTCGGACCACAGGCGTTCACTCGTTCAATGTTGAGATAATCCTTGCCCCAGTCGTACACGTCTACCACACGTGGCCCGCCTTTGGATTGCGCTTCGCCAAGCCACTGCAGGCCACGGCCCTCGCATTCGAAGAAACCTTCAGGACTGAATGCCCTGCTCTTGCGATATTTGCTCATGCTGCCCGACCTTTCCTTGCATGATCCGCCACATTTGCGAGACCTTATGGAATCGTTAGTGAAGCTCCGATGGGTTTTGGCACCATTGTGTGCATGGTTTGAGACAACTCAAGGATCCATAGCGAAAAATTAGACCCCTCTCGCTAGTCTTGGATGCGGAAAAGCAGACGAAACCATTGATACATATAAAAGAGGGTTCATGAATTTCTTCCAAGCGATTTTCCTTGGTCTGGTGCAGGCATTGACCGAGTACCTGCCAGTTTCTTCCAGCGCGCATATTCGCATTATCGGCGATTTGATGCTGGGATCCGATCCGGGCGCCGCGTTCACCGCAATCATCCAGATCGGCACCGAGCTTGCCGTGATTTTGTATTTCCGACATGACATCATCCGCATTCTTGGAGCATGGTTCGGCTCCCTGTTCGGCAAAGAAGGCAAGGATTTCAAAAGCCGTATGGGAGCGCACAATCCAGACACGCAGATGGGCTGGTTCATCATCCTCGGCACGATGCCGATTCTGATTGCCGGACTGCTGTTCAAGCATGCGATCGAAGGGTCACTGCGTAATCTGTGGATCACCGTCACCGTACTTGCATTGTTCGGCGTGCTGCTGTGGGTGGTCGACGCCCGTTCCAAGCAGGTCAAGACCATGAAGGAAATGACCTGGAAGGATGCGCTGATCTTCGGCATCGGCCAGATGCTCGCATTGATTCCCGGCGTTTCCCGTTCTGGGGGCACCATCACCTTTGGACGCGCCATGGGATACACCCGTGAGGCAGCCGTTCGAGTGAGCTTCCTCATGGCCATTCCTGCCGTGTTCGGCGCAGGCATTCTGGAAGCCGTATCGGCCGTCAAGGACGTTGCCGCGGGGGATGCCGGTATGTTCCCCGGCTGGGGTCCTACCATTGCCGCAGCCATCGTGGCATTTGTGGTCGGCTACGTGGTGATCATCGGCTTCCTGAAGTTTGTTTCCACCTTCTCGTACAAGGCATTCGCCATCTACCGCATCGGCTTGGCGATCGTCGTGGCATTGCTGCTGATTACCGGCGTGCTTTCGCCGCTGGAAGCCGCAGCTGCAGCGTGAATCTAATTCGATAATCGAATAACAAAAAAGTCGGGCCGATCATCCTGCGATGGTCGGCCCGACTTATATATTCACTGCTTATCGCCAATCACAACTTAATTGCCACGCAAGAACGATTCAGCCTCACGAATCAGCTCTTCGCAAGCGGGCATGCCATTCGACGCGATACGTTGCGCTTGAGCGTTCAAATCGTAGTCGCGTTCCAGACAGGCAAGATAATCGCCGGCATGCGTCTGCTCGACAATCTCGTCGGCAGCCTTGCGCCATTCGGCGGCTTTTCTGTTCAAATCACCTTCAGTCAGCGGATGCTCAAGTAAAAGAGACAATGCGCGAACCAATTCCAGCGTGCCCTGCAAGCACTCGGTATTCGCACAGTAATGGGGTACGGACACCCACATGGATGTGGTATGAAATCCTGCGTCCGCCGCAAATGCGTCAAGAATGTTGGGGATGCCCACAGGGCCGTTATATTCCTTGTCGGGTTCGCTTTCGCAGTCATTTTTGGAAATGTCAAGCGGCAAAGGCCTGGTGTGGGGGCAATCGTCGAACATGGATCCAAGCGTGACGATACCGCTCACATCGTAGTCTTCTGCGATGCGCAACGTCTGCCTGCAGTATTCCTCCCAACGATAATTTGGCTCGGGGGCGATCTGAGCGAGAAAATGCAGCGAGGGGGAGACTGCAATGTCATAGAACGTGGTCTGTGGCCAGATGATTCGTTTACGACCTTGTACCGAGCAAATCATCGGACGGGCTACCTGATAGTCGTAGAAACCCTCATTGTCGATATGATGCACCTCCTGTGAATCATATCGCGACACAAGATGCCGTATGACGTTCGTCGCAGCCTGGCAGGCGTCATTCCACCCCTCAAACGCGGAGATCATTATTGTCTCGCGTTTTTTCGTCTCCTCACACATGCTTTAAATGTATAACGAAATCATATTTCCGCAAACACGCTTCCGCCATCGGTGAATGTGACGAGCAGGGCATCCCGATCTAGACAACAGCATCTCAAAATACCCGAATGTCAAGAAAGCTCAAAACCTTTTTCGGTAGATAAAAGCCCTTTGAAAACAGCAAAACACGAACACGACACGCGGACTTGCAAATTTTGAGAATGCGGATATAGTAGATACTCGTGCTCAGGCAGTAGTACTGCGGAGAACATGCGGACATAGCTTAGTTGGTAAAGCGCAACCTTGCCAAGGTTGAGACCGCGGGTTCGAGTCCCGTTGTCCGCTCTAAGGTTCCGATTGATTATCGACCTTTAGGGTGGGTTAGCCAAGCGGTTAGGCAGCGGCCTGCAAAGCCGTATAGACGAGTTCGACTCTCGTACCCACCTCTTGTTGTGCTTGACGTGTGCGAGTGCGACGCATGACCCGGGCGGTTGGCGCAGAGGTAGCGCACTTCCCTGACACGGAAGGGGTCACAAGTTCGAATCTTGTATCGCCCACTGGAACGTGAGTTCCTATATAACCCATCATCGGGTGATTGGCGCAGCGGCTAGCGCACTTCCTTCACACGGAAGGGGTCATAGGTTCGATTCCTATATCACCCACCATCGGGCGGCACGTCGTGCCGCCTTTTTTGTTGGTTTCGTTGGGTTTCCGCCGTTTCGTGCGGCATGTCGGAAACGGGTGGCGCGTGGTGTTGGGTTTGGGCGCCATATCGATTCATGGCGCCTATACTTCCAGGCAACGCAACATCAATCAAAAAGTCGAGCAGGATCTCAGAGGTAAGCTGGGACTGCCGGCCACAGGCGAAATCTATTACGTGCAGGATCGTCCGTTGTATCAGGAGTACGAGAATCTCGTTCTGACCACCTACGACAAATGGTTCGGATACCATCCATGATGGAACGATTTTCGACAAGGCCAACGTTCCTGCAACAGAGGAGGGCGGTGATTATGTTCACCAGTATATGGTGATTTTGACTGACTACAAAGAATCGGTTGATATTGGATGGTATCAAATGTCTTCCAGCACCGATGAACCTGATGATCTCGTTCAGGCAGGCATCGACGAATTCCAGAATTATGAGAACCAGTTCCTGAAGGATGAGGATCTTGTACGGCCTATTTTGATGCTGTTGTAAGGCATGAGTTGTCTCACAGGGAAATCTGGGCGCGCTGCGGAACCGCGGGTCCGCCTGTCGCGGGCAACTTGATTGGAGCTGCAACCAACTCCTATGCAGTGAAATACATGGGTGCGGATAAATCCCAGATCGAGTCCACGCAGGGAGAAGACTATAAGATGACGCAGCAGAGCGACGCGGTGGCCGAGGCCATTCACTCCGGCGATGCTCCTAATTCAAGAAGAGCCGTCTGCAACAAGGCATTGCGGGAAATGATCGACGAGCAGCGCTGAAATCAATCCCCGCGAATATAACTTCGAATACAGTTTTAAGTCCGGAATACACACTATCCGGGCTTTTTCCGTGTTCTTTCAAGGTGTACGGCTACAATGGCAGCTTGTGAGTGACGAAGCATTGAATCTCAATCAGCCGGTCAAAGACATGGGGCCGAACGAGTTGAAGGCTTATGCCAGGCTCGGCAAACAGCAGCATGACGAGGCGAATCGTGAGCTGGAACGCCGTTGGCGCAGCTATGATGACATGTTGCCAAACGACCAGTTCGTGTCAATTATCGACAAGACTGAGGGATAAGACCCACTTTACGGTGTATGATTCGTGACCATGCCGGTCTCAATACCGGCTATTTGCAAGGGTAATGACTAGAATGGCGACTATGACTGATCCGATTCCAAGCGCAGGTGAAACGACCATCATTGGCCTTCCTGCAATAACCGTACCGGTGACTTCCACCGGAGACCGTCCTCTGACGAAAGAGGACCTTGAAACCATCATGCGTCTTGCCGATGGCACGGCATTGCTGATCTCGACTAGGGGAGCGGTGTCGGGGTCGCGGTATCTTCTTGACGAGGATGAGATTACCGTCGGCCGTGATCCAAGAGCGGACATTCTTTTGGATGATTCCACGGTTTCCCGCGCCCATGCGGTGTTCCGCAGGTCTGACGGCAGGTATTCCGTTATTGATGCGGGCAGCTTGAACGGCACCTATGTGAACCGCCAGCGTGTTGATCAGCAGGAGCTCAAGAATGGCGATGAGATTATTCTTGGCAAGTTCCGTCTGGTTTATTTCGACAATAAAGCCGTCATTGCCGGTTGATCCACGTTATGCGGGATAGACTGTGTACAACAGCTTCGCGCCCATGAGCTTCGCACGAATGCTCATGGGCGTTATTGTAGATGTCGTAGGAGAGCGTGATGAACGAAGCAGAGCCAACAACGCGGTTGCGTCTGCATGTGTCGACTGCGGTGCAGGGGGAGTTATTCCCCGCGACCGGCACTCAGCCGGTGACGCGCGGCTACAAGGGTACGGTGGCTTCAAAAGTAGCAGGCATCACTTATCGTCAACTTGACTATTGGGCTCGCAGACAAATCGTGGAACCTTCCATCACGCCGTCGCATGGATCCGGTTCGCGCAGGCTGTACTCGTTCAAGGACGTGGTGATCCTTGCTGTGTCGAAAAGACTGCTTGACGCGGGCATCAATCTGCAAAATGTGACGACTGCCATCAGTTTTCTGACGCAGCGTACCGCGGAACAACTTGAGAATATCACGATTATGTGCGACGGTCAGCAAGTGCACGAATGTACGGATAGTGAGCAAATGGTGGCGTTGTTGCAAAGCGGTCGGGCGGTATTCGGCGTATCGGTGGGATCTTTATGGAAGCAGATCAGAGAGACTCTTGCCCACGAGGAATACGTCGATCTGACCACCATGCCTTCCATGATGGGTGGAAACCGACCTGTTGACGATATCACTGCAATGCGCATGAGAAAGAACTTCGAGGCGCAACATCAGACACGCGCCGCCGCGTCACTGTAACATACCAGAATGCATGCCGTATGGTTGATGCGGACTAAGACGGATGTACGAGTCGTTGATATGAGATAGATATGTACAGACAGACATACAACAGGGGAGCAATACATGTTTGATATTCTGCCGGCATTGCTGTGGATTGTCGCAGCGGTCATATCGTTGAACATTTGTTCGATTACTGCAATTCGAGGAAATATCTTCTCAAAAACCAAGAGTGACGTATATCCGGTACGCTGGTCAATTGTCGGATTGCATTTCACATCGCTGATCATCGGAGCTCTGCCGTATCCGATATATACGATGTTCAAACCCAGCTTTTCCTTGAAATTTCAGCATTTCTACGAACAGGTTGGTTGGCCGTCGGCAGCACTGATGGTTATGCTCATCGCCACGGAACTGGTGTTTATGTATCTGCAGGCCCGAAACGGCATGAAAAGCGAAATGGAAAGAAAACTCAGCCAAGCCATTAAGGACTAGCCAAAAGACATCCATCGAAGCGAAAACGCAGCCGTGTGGAAAAACGTCCAGCGAAGCGAGGACGCACCATCCATCATGCCGGTGGGTTATGCCAGCACGTCCCTTTCGGGACTTTGCTCGACATAACCCACCGATGTTATGTACAGAAAAGAGCGTCAGTCGAAAACTGCTGTAGCTTTTCTGACATAACATACATTATCGGACAAAAGTGGGAGCAGGTGCAGGGGGTATTTGAGATGTACGCGATCTCTCAAAACCCCAGGTATGCAAATGTCATCGCTGGCATGCATACCCAGGGGTTTCTTTGTCTTTATGCACAAGATGATCCGCTCGTGCATCAGCCGTTATCTATCAGGCGAAATAGTCTTCGATGGTTTGCGCAAGCTCACTAACCGAATCGATCACCTTATACGCGCCATGTTCTTTCAGCTCGCCAGGCTCGGCATAACCCCAGCCGCATCCCAAGCAATCCAGACCGCACGCTTTGGCTCCGTCAGCATCGGTCCAACGGTCACCGACCATGAGCGCCTTATCGCCAGCGGCTTCGTCAAACCCAATGTGGTCGAACGCCCATTGAATAACCTGATCTTTGTCGAGACGCGAATTATCTTCGCTGGCACCGTAAATGCCGTTGACCATGGTGTCCAAATGGAAATGCTCGCAAATCGGAATGCACTGATACTGCGGCTTGCAGCTTGCGATCGCCAAGTAGTATCCGTCAGCACGCAGTTTGGCCAACTGTTCTGGGATACCGTCATAAATGGTATTGTTCAAACGGCCCGGAACCTTTTGACCCGGATTATTCGGATCATCGAACACCGCTTCCTGCGCATAATACCTGCGGTAGATGGCAATGCCCTCATCGAGTAAGTCGTCCGGAATATTATTGCGCTGCAACGACTCGACAATTGCAGGACCAATGAATCGCTGCAACTCCTCATCATCAGGCACTGGATACCCCAGTTCCTCAAATACCTTCACCACACAACCAATGATGCCCGGATCAGACTTGGTCAATGTGCCGTCAAGGTCAAGCAGAACGACTTTCTTGGGTTGCTTGGTCTTCTCGGACATGAGATTAATGCACTCCTTGTTAAATGCTCGATGCAATGTGAACTGTTCAGATAACAATTATGCCCGGTCTTACTGACCGGGCATGCAGTTCAAGTGTCGTTCAACTACTGGTTACTCGTAGTCTGGAAACCAGCCGTCGCGATGCATCTGCAGACGCTTTTCAAGCAACGTCTTCAGCTCGTCTTCAGTACGGCGTTCCAATAGCATGTCCCAGTGTGTACGGGTCGGCTTGGAAATCTCGTCGGCCTCACGATCCTCGTCGCCTTCACGATGCGCGGTCATGCCGCACCGGCACTCCCATTCCTCCGGAACCTCCGCGCCTTCAGCGAACGGCAGAATCGTGCGGTGTCCCTTTGGGCACACATATGCGACGTCGTTTCGCGCCGCGAAATCCACATTGTCATCAGATTCCAACGACTTTGCGCCGATGCTCATGCCTCGCAGGCTGCGTTCTGCCATATTGCCTTTGCCTCCTTGGATTGTCTGCTCTGTCTAAGCTACAGAACAGTTCGGACGTGTCTTTTATTCCTTATTCGTCTGCTTGATGTTCGATTTTAGTCGACGCCGGAGTATGCGACGATGCCACGATTGATGCGATCGTACGCCTGTTTTGCGACTGGCGCCAACGTTTCGGCACGATCCGCAAGATACGGTCCAGCCACGGCTATCTGCTGAAGCACGTCGGCAAGCCGTTTGCCGTTACGCACGAAATCGCCGCCCGTCAGATCGGTGCCGTACAGCACCTGCGACAGGCTTTCACCTTGCGCCCAATCGTAGACGATATCGGTGATGCCAAAATCGAGTTGGCGAGGCTCCTCAAGCATGTGATCCTCACATAACATGGCAATCGACGCATGGACGCCCTTAAGCTGCGCTGCGCACACGGCGACGTTCCCTTGAATGCCTCCAGGGTAACGACGCGGCTCTCCCCCGCCTCCCCTGCGGGCTTCGAACACCAACGATGCGACGACGCTGGCCAATTCACAGGCGTTCAACCCGTCAAATGCGCCATCGTCAATCGCCTGCGCCAATACTAGATCAAGCTCGCTGTACAAATGCCGCAACAGCTGGCCACGTTCCGTGAGCTGATAATCACCATGGCCCGCGGATTCCCGTACCGGCTGAAGATAGCCGAGATTGGAAAGCACAGCGCAAATATGATCAAACTGACGTGCCACGGAACCGGTTCGCGAATCGTAACGATGCTGTACCCGTTCCAACTCGCGCATCTCACGAGCCCAACGATGTCCCCATTTCAAGTGCTTCTGCACATCAGGGCATTTACGGCATGGATGGTCGCGGTCTTCTTCTCTGAGTTTCTTGATGCGTTTGTCAAGATCCATAAACGCCTGGCTGCGTTCCTTCTGCGTACGGAACACCTCATGCTTGAGTTTGCGACGTTCGTTCTTCTCCAAATCACTCAAACGCATCCGCAAACGCATGAATTTTTTGAAATCGCCGAATTCACACTGGAAAGCCTGCTCGTATCCTTCCAGAGCCTTGCATAAGGTTTCCATCTGTGCTTCAAGCTGCCATGCCGACTCGTTGGCTTCCCATTGCGCAAAGGAGTGGTCAAGCGTAACGCGAGCTGTTTCATAGTCGCTGGAATTCAATAGATTGACAGCCATATTGAAGGTCGGTCTGAAGCTTGAGTGAAGCGGATACACTCGTTTGCTGGACAAGGCGGCCGCAGTGGCGGGAACAAAACCATGGTGGTCCACCACAACGGCATGTCCGATGGTGTCGATGCCACGTCGTCCCGCACGACCGGTCAACTGGGTAAACTCGCCGGGAGTCAACCCAACATGCCCGGTGCCGTCGAATTTCTCAAGCTTTTCAACCACCACACACCGTGCGGGCATGTTAATGCCCAAAGCCAGCGTTTCCGTGGCGAAGACCATTTTAACCAAGCCTTCTTCAAACAAGCGTTCGACAATCTGGCGGAACAATGCGACCATTCCCGCATGATGCGGAGCGAACCCTTCTTCCAGGGCGAAACGAAATTGCGAGAAATGCAGCGCTTTCAAGTCTTCTTGGCTCAACTGGCCTTCGACCATCTCATCGACGATCCGTCTGATTTGTTGCACTTCGTCGCTGGTGGTGAGTTCCAAGCCTGCGTTGATGCATTGGTCAACCGCTTGATCGCAACCGTTTCTTGAAAAAATGAAGTAGATTCCCGGCAGCATGTCAAGAAAATTCAACTCGTCCACAACCGCCCAGCGTCGAGGCGTATGGCGTTCGACCTTATGCGGGCGATCGTCCCATCGTCCACCTTTACCTTTGGCCCTACGCTTATCAGGACGTCGCTCGCCCTTGCGCCGTTCCGCCTGACGATCAAGCTGATCAAGTCTGTTTATCAGCTGCGCATTGAGTTTGACCGTCTGTTCGCCATTGGCGTCACGCCGATATAGGTCGATGAGTTCTGGTTCGGTATGGTCATCTGCCTGTACGAGCACATGCTGCTCCAACGGTACCGGACGCTGTTCCGACATGACCAACGTGGTTTTGCCACGAACAGATTCGATCCATTCGGAAAAATCCTCGACATTGGAAACCGTCGCGGAAAGACCTATGATGTTCACGTTTTTCGGCAAGTGGATAATGACTTCTTCCCAGACCGGCCCTCGGAAACGGTCAGCAAGATAGTGCACTTCGTCAAGGATCACATAACGAAGCGCTTCAAGCGTCACGGAATGCTCATACAGCATATTGCGCAACACTTCCGTGGTCATGACCACAATATCCGCCTCAGAGTTGATGGACGTGTCTCCGGTCAGCAATCCGACCTTATCCGTTCCATACTGGTCGACCAGATCATGGTATTTCTGGTTGCTCAGCGCTTTGATCGGCGTGGTATAAAAGGCTTTGACATTCCGCGTCTGCGCCAGATAGATGGCGAAATCGGCTGCGACAGTCTTGCCTGCTCCCGTAGGAGCTGCCACGAGCACATTATCGCCAGCCTCCAACGCATCGTTGGCTTGCATCTGGAATTCGTCAAGCTCGAATGGCATGGATCTTGCGAATTCGGCCGCAACCGTGCGCTGCTTGGCCTGCGTTTGTTTGAATGCGGCATACCGTTGCGCGGGAGACAACTCCACGGTCTCATTGATTTTCGACGGGTCAGTACCGTTATTACGGCGACGATGATGGGTCATGATTCCTTAATATGGTTGGGTCAATCGTTACAATGACGCCATTGTGCCCACTGTTGAGCATGACGGCTTCGCTTCGCTTCATGCCTCTCAATGACTCCGGCATGGGCATCCGCATAACGATCTGCAGCATCCTTTAAAGGTCTGGTAAAGAAAGGCGCTTCATTCTCGTTGTTTTGGGGCAATGGTTTGCCCATCGCCTCGATTCGTTTTGCCGTCCGTTCACCCAGCTTCGCCACGTCCTTGAATGCTCGATAGCCGTGTAAACATGCGTAGACGACTCCGGAAACAACCATTGCAAGCATGAACAGAGCGAGCAACAGCCAAATCCACCAAGGCATAGTCTCTCCCCCGTCAGCCTTCATTCTCACGATCGCCAATGCTCAGCTCATGCTGGGCACGGGCGACAATCATGGTACGCAACGTTTCGGGAGCTACGGCAGTGATATGCCGTGCGTGGGAAATACAGAATGCGACATACCAAGAATCGGACGAGACGATCAGATGCACCTTCTCGCCCTCTCCGCACTTTTCGACTGTTGCTCCCGACAGCCCGTCAATAAATGACAGATCATCCTGATTGGTGACGAACACAGCTGGAGTTCCATTATCGAAGCTCCATTTGCGCAATTCGGATGCGGGAACGTCGGGAATGTCGATTTTCGCGGTAGGTTCAACCAGTTCGGCCTTTTCAATGCGGGAAATGCGAAGCACCTGCCAGATGCGAGGCTTTCCTGTGGCCTTGTTGATCGTGGTGTCTTTCTTCACGTACTTAGCTTTGTCAGCCGGTGCAGCGGCAGCGACGTCAGTCCATACGGCAACGTAGAAGACTCCCTCATCGACGAAGATCTTATCTGGCGCGACAAGCTTACGCTGGGTCCTTCCGGCGCCATCCGTATATTCCATGTCAAGCAGCAAGCTCTTGGAGATCGCGCTCTTCACAATGGAGAAATTACGCGGTTCCATCTCATAACCGGTCAGACTCAGCCAAGGCATGTCCCCCGGCTTAACATGTTGACGAAGACGGCTGTACAACGATTCAGCCTGTTCACGCAACTTGTCCGGCAGCAACGACGAATGCGCAAGATAGCTCACCGATGCGGTAAGCATGCTCAAATACTGCTGGGAGATACCTGCCAAGCGTTCCAGTCCAAGCGAATTCGTGGCGGAAACAATGCCTTCAGCGTCAAGCAACGACCAGTCGATGTCAAAGAACTGGCTTCCTGCCATCTCACCATCGTCGGAAACCGTAGTCAGCGTGTTGATGTCTTTATGAATGACATTGACGAACTTCTTCAGCTCGTCATCGGACTTCGGTTTGCCAATGAAACGTTCCGCAAGTTCCTCAAGCGAATATTCTTCGCCGAGGTGCGCCGAAAGGAACAGCATCAGACGCAGACGACGGTCGACTTCACTACCCGTCTGGAATGCGGAATTCTTCTTCGGACGCCCCTTGCACTCCTCTGCATCGTCGTCAGCGCTGTTGCGGTTGATTTCCATGGCTGTGACAGTGGAGCTATCGCCTCCTGTGGATTCGTCGGCAGGCACGAACTGCGTGGCGGCATTCAAACGGCGGTTGAACGCGTCGACAGCCTCCTGAGGACTGACGATGGAAGCACCCGGATGAGAAAGCACGAACATGGCCAGATCATCGGAATCGGTGTAGGCGACGTTCAAATGCTCGCCGTCAACATCTACAGTCGCCGCGAAACGACGCTGGTCAACGACCTTGACCAATTCGTCGGGAATGGATTGCGTTCCCAGACCCGGAGCGATGGAATCAAGACCAAGCCCTGGAGTCGGAGTCTGAGGGACGCGAGGCGCGGTACGGGACGTATGCTGCGTCTCATGTGCGGGAGCTGAGGAAATCGACATGGAACGGGCCAGATAGTTGGCCGCGGCAAGAATCGGCAAATCCTCGTCGCCGAACAGCAGACGAACGCGAGGCTCATCTCCAAGCTGCAGACGATAGGATGCGAAATCCTGGCCTTCCGACTTAGATGAATACTCAGGCTGCCTCGATTCGATGGCGATGCCCATGGCCGCAAGCTTGGCACGGTCACGCTGGAATTGCTTGGCAAAAGCCGCCTTCGCCGCCTGATCAGCCAGCTCCCCATAGGAATCGGCATACGCCTTCACACGCTGGGCAATCTGACGGGAAGTGAGCCATTGCGGGAAAGCTGAGGAAAGCACAGCCAATACATCAAGTTCGTGCTTGCCCCATTTGTCGGAGAAACGACGCCTTCCGTTACTGCCCTCTGCCATTAGTCCTCACGTCTCGTTAACGTTTCATCTTAAGTGCCTAGCCGGTTCAGGCTCTGCACACACCTCTCTATGATAGAGGGTTTTCGTTCAGATTGTGTCTATTTTACGAAAAAATACAGTTTTTCGTGTTGAGGCTACCCCTCGAATCAGACCCAATCATCAGGCTCAACACCTTGCGGGCCAACGTATTCGCCATTCGGAACATAACTCGGCTCACTTGTGTCGGTCAGCCGCGCGTCACCGAACAGTATCACGTCCCTGCCGAAGGTCCAGTCACCATCGATGTCGACGGAATTGGCCGCGGCAAGCGACGGAACGCCATAAGGGAATCTCGTATCGAAATCATGGATGTTCTTGTAATACCGCGCATCCAAGTGAACATCCGGGAAGACGTAATTGCCATCTTCCATCTCGTACTGGTCCGTCAGATGGAATCGATCGGATCGCATGATAAACAAATCGTCGGTGGTTTTCACCGGCAGGAAACGCATACGGTCAACGCATACGCAGGTAGCCCCGTCGAACAACGTCACCGCCGCTCCCATGGCTGTTTCCAGCTGGATGACCGGCTCGCTCGTCGGATCGGTCGGATCGACGGTCTTGTTATTGCGAATCACCGGAAGAGGAAGCACGCCATCATATGCGGACAGCTTGGCCTTCAGAGCGTCGATACGCACCCAGATGCTGTTCGTGTTAAAATACGGATGCTTTTCGATGTTCTGCGCATCATCCTTATCGTCCGGATGCACCTGGCTCATCTCACGCAACATCAAGCGGCCGGTCGCCTTGTCCCGCACGATATGCCCGCCCTTGCGATCAGCTGGAGTACGTTTTGCGACCTCGATCATGAATGGCGCACCGGTATTTTCGAAGTGCTGCGCCAGCGTGCGCGAAGGACGTGCGCCGAGATTGTCGGAATTCGAGATGAACAGGTATTTGAAGCCCTTCTCCTCGAGGACGTCCAATAGGCCGGATTCCCAAATGGTGGAGAACAGGTCGCCATGGCCTGGCGGGCACCATTCAAGTTCCGGATTTGCCGGGAAGCTGACAGGAAGACCGGTTTCCGCACCGATTTTCGGTTCCTGATGCTGCACGATTTCCAGAGGAATGTCCTCTTGATGGAACTTTTTGTTGGCACGCAGCACCTTCATGGTGTCATTCGACGTGCGGAAGGAGTTCATCAACGTCAATGGCAGTTCCACACCCAGACGAGTGCGTGCAGTCAGCACCTGACCGATGATGATGTCGATGAAGCGCATCTGACGTGCCTTATGGCGACGCACTGGCAGCAAGGACTTGGCGCAATCCAAGCCCATGGACGTGCCGAGGCCACCATTAAGTTTGAGGAACGCGGTTTTGGCAAAAGCATCGACGGCTTTGTCATGGTTGATGGTCTCGTAGACATCATGGAAGCTAGGCACTCCCACCAGAGGCTCAACATCATCCTCACGGATCCATGTGCTTGCTTCCTCACTGCGCCAAACCTCGTACAGTCGTTTGAATTGCGCAATGGCCATATCGGTCATCCCGTTGTCCCGCATCTTTGCGGCGGAATGTTCAAATGCGTCCTCAGTCAATGTCTTTCCCTTTCGTGCGGGCGTCCTGTTCTCATCGTACCTAGGCAATACTACGACAAAATTCCCATGACGGGGGCTTTTGGTGGCAAAAAGGGAAAATTCTTGACAAAAATGACATCCCAAGAACTCTTTTATCATGTTTCGCGAATCGTGCGACACGATGAATTTGAAAAATAGAGCAGGTTGTGCTATGTTTCATGTTCGGTGCTTTTTGCATCGTTCGGACCATAGCGCAGTTTGGTAGCGCACTTGACTGGGGGTCAAGGGGTCGCGGGTTCAAATCCCGCTGGTCCGACCAGAAAAACCCGAATTCATGCGATTTCGGGTTTTCTTTTTAGGATGTCAGTCTTACGCATGCAGGTAAGGGGTGATTGTCTTGAAGTCGATGGACGCCCAGCCACAGTTTGACGACGTTGACGGCTTTGCCCACGTGTTTGACTCATCCGAGCTTGAGGATGAGTGGAAGATACGTCTGTCCCGGGAACTTGGCGTAGCGGCCAGGGAGCGGGCGAAGCATGATGGCATCACCCTTACCGAACTGACGCGCAAGGCGCTTGAATGCGACGATCTGAATGAGACCACGGACACCGTCCGCCCTGGACGAAGACCGAAGAACACCGACGGTCGAGAACAGCTCGGAGACGAATGGAAAATCAAACTCCCCTATGCCATCGGCAAGATGGCACGGGAGCGCGCGTCCGAGGAAGGCATATCCTTGAGTTCGCTCGCGCGGCGTGCGATCAGCGGATATCTACGTCAACGGGATACTGAGGAACAGCCGCTGTTTTAAGCATGTGACAATGAGTCACGCATGATTGGCGTGCACTGATCTAGCAAATATGGATGGTGGCCGCACACCCAAGGAATGGTGTGCGGCCACCATCCATAGAAACTTACTTGCGTTTCTTCTTCTCTCGAATATTCACCGAAATCTGAATCGGGGAACCTTCAAAACCGAATTCCTCGCGCAGGCAACGTTCGATGTATCGGCGGTAACCATGCTCAAGGAAGCCGGTAGCGAAAATCACGAAACGCGGTGGACGCGTCGAAGCCTGCGTCGCGAACAAGATACGCGGCTGCTTGCCTCCACGCAGTGGATGCGGATGGGCGGCTTGGATTTTACCCAAGAACGCATTGAGCTTACCGGTCGGAATACGCTTGTCCCATGATTCCAGCGCTCCACGCATGGCTCTGGCCAGACGGTTCGTATGCCATCCGGTTTTAGCCGACAGATTCACGCGCTGAGCCCACGTTACACGGTCGAATTCTGTCTTCCACAAGCGTTCCATTCGCTGACGGTCGAAATCATCCATCAAATCCCACTTGTTGAACACCAAAACGATGCATCGACCGGCGTCCACTGCTTGGCTCATCACCTTCAAATCCTGATCGGAAATCGGTTGGGAAGCATCAAACAGCACCAGCGCAAGTTCCGAACGCTCAATCGCGGCCTGGGTACGCAAGGATGAGAAATATTCGGCACCAGACAGCTTATGCAGGCGACGCTTGATGCCTGCAGTGTCGATGAACAGCCAATCCTCCCCATCAACCGTCACCACTTCATCGACTGGATCGCGAGTGGTACCTGCCAAATCATTGACCACAGTACGTTCCTCGTGAGCCAGCTGATTCAGCAAAGACGACTTGCCGACGTTCGGTCGACCGACCAACGCCACACGGCGCAAATGGGACGGAGTAAGGAAACCGGATGTTTTCTCAGCCTTCTTCAACGAATCCAAGGCAGCGTCAAGCAGTTCGCCAATACCGCGACCGTGCATGGCGGAAATGCCATACGGCTCCCCCAAGCCCATCTTCCAGAATTCAGCGGTCAAATATTCGCTCTCACGATCATCAACCTTGTTCACGCCAGCGTGACCGGCTTGCCGGAGGCGCGCAGCATCTTGACAATGCGCTCGTCGGTGTTGGTAAGACCAACCCTGGCCATCCACCACAAGCACCACAGCGTCTGCAAGCTGAACGGCGATCTGCGCCTGGGATGCGATGGCGGATTCGATACCTTCGACGTCGGCTTCCCAGCCACCGGTATCAACCAGCTTGAAATCGGTGCCGGCCCATTCGGCATCGTAGCTCACACGGTCTCGAGTCACGCCGGGAGTGTCTTCCACCACAGCAGCGCGACGGCCGAGAATACGGTTCACCAGCGTGGACTTGCCGACATTAGGGCGCCCAACGACGGCAAGCACGCCAACCGGCTTCGGGCCGGACCGGCGTTCGCCGCCAACGAACGACGATCCATCGATCAGTCCTTCATCGCCCTCATCCAACTCATAATCGTCAAGATTGGAAGCGTACTGGCGATACTGCTGCTCTTCGATGGCATCGTCGACAATGCGCACAAGCACATCAAGCGTTTCGCCGAAATTCAAATCGGAATTATCGACGGTCAGCACGCCTTCCGCAGCAGATGTGAAATTCGTGACCTTGGAATCAGCTGCATCTCGCGCCGCAACATTTTCTGATCCGACACCATCAGTTGACTGACCGGAACGACGAGCCTGTCGCACCTCTTCACGGGCGGTGAGCAACACACGCACTTCAGCATCCGGCGCAACAACCGTAGTGATGTCACGGCCTTCGGCGACCACTCCGGCACCCTCAGAAAAAGAGTCAGACGCAGCTTCGCGTGCGATGTACGCGCGTTGAGCGGCAATCAGCACGTGACGGACGGGAATGATGTTCGACACCTTGGACACATGGGATGACACTTCGGAGGAACGAATAACGTCGCTGATGTCTTCGCCGTCGGCATATACCTTCGAATCGTCTGGATCGACGCTGATGTCGAAATGACCTTCGGTAAAGAACTCTCCCACGGTTTCGGTGACCAGTTGTTCATCGATCGTCTCCGCGTCAAGGTCAATGCCCTTGTTCATGCACCACCATGCGCAGGCACGATACATGGCACCGGTATCGAGGTAAGCGAAACCGTAATATTTGGCCAACGCCTTGGATGTGGAAGACTTGCCGACACCCGCAGGTCCATCAATCGCTACACGAATCACAGGCCCACCGCCTTGGACAGGGAACGCACCTCGGTCTGCGAAAGCACACGGTACGATCCGGATTTCAGATCGCCAAGCTTAATCGGGCCGATCTGGGTGCGTACCAGACGCTTGACCGGGAATCCGATCGAACCGAAAATGCGACGGACGATACGGTTCTTGCCGGAATGCAGCACAACCTTGACCAGCGTGCTGTCGCGGCTGGCATCAAGAATCGCGCAACGGTCGAGCTTGATCCAACCATCGTCGAGCTGCACGCCTGTAGTGACCAGTCGGCGGCACACCTGACCGCTGATGCGACCTTCCAACGTGGCGATGTAGGTCTTCTCAACCTCGTACTTGGGGTGCATGACGTGCTGGCTGAGCTCGCCATCGTTCGTCATGAGAATCAGGCCTTCGGAATCATAATCCAGACGGCCCATGTGGAAAATGCGGTCATACTTGTCGCCGACGATATCGCTCAGGGTGTAGCGTCCCTTCGGATCCTCCATGGCGCTCAGCACACGCTTCGGCTTGTTCAAAGCGAGCGTGACATGATTGGGATTCACACGAACACGGGAGCCGTCCACACGGACTTCCTGATGTTTCGGATCGACGCGAGTGCCCAATTCGGTAACAAGCTCGCCGTCGATTTCGACACGTCCTTCAGTAATGATCTCTTCACATTTGCGACGGGATCCGAATCCTGCCTGAGCAAGAAGCTTCTGCAGACGGATACCTTCATTATCGTGTGTGTGCGCCTTCGCGGCGCGGGAATATGCGTTTGGCATCGTTCTCCCAACGTGGCCGGATAATACTTATAGGGACTGCTGGTACTATGGCAGTCGTTTGGCGATTTCCCAAAATCGCAACTTGTCCACTATATGACAGAGGAAAGACTATGACTGCTGTTGAAGCAACGCCCATAACCAAGGAAGAACAAAGCAAGCCGTTGGCACTTCGTGTCGGATCGGAACTTGTGGGAAGCTTCATCATTTGCTTCGCGATTTATGCGATCTGCTCGCTTGGTTCCGCGGTGTATGGCATTAACATGGCGTTCATCGCCCTGTTGACGGGCATCGTATACGCCGCCGTCACCGTAATCTTCGGTTCCATTTCCGGAGCACAGTTCAATCCGGCCGTATCCGTCGCCGCCATGCTCACTGGCAAAACCCACGTGCTTGATGGCATTCTGTACATCATTGCCCAAGTGCTCGGCGGTATCGGCGCGGGTGCCGCTATCCGGTTCCTTCTGCCGACTTCCGAGCAGGTGACATTCAAGATCTGGATGACACCAACGGTCAACGGTTTCGATAAGAATTCCGTCTCCTACTCCACCCTCGGCAATTATGGAGTGACCCTCGGCATCACTCTGGCCATCACCGTTGAAGTCGTCGCAGGTATCATTATCGTTGCCTCCGCACTGCGCACCACGGACGGACACGGCGAGTCCAAAACAAACCACGCCGTTGCCATGGGCCTTGCCTACGGCATCGGCACCGCTATCACCTATCCGGTGACCGGAGCCGCACTGAATCCGGCACGTGCCACGGGCGTTGCCATTTTCGCACAGAATCAAGGACTGAATGAAGAGCCGCTGCAACAGCTGTGGGTCTTCTGGATTTGCCCTGTTCTTGCCGCTGCAGTTGTTGCTCTCGTCGTCATCGTCGCCGGCATGATTGGTACGAAGAAGAACGTGCCGGATACTGTCGAGACAATCGATGAGGTCGAAGGCAATACCGTTCTTGGCGAAGCGTCAGTTGCCGACGGGAACGATGGTGAGCAGGATGAACAGTCCTACGCCCAAGCCAATGCCGATGAAAGCGTCGAAAGCAACTGACCGAACCTTCCATGGACTGCGCTCACGCAATGCCAGTCTGACCAGTCCAGTCGCTATGGCCGTCACCGCAATCGCAGCGGTGGCGGCTTTTGTATATCCTGCGACCGCAAGCACCGTCGCAACAATCACTACCGCGGCGACGATCCATTCGAACCACGGTTTGCCCTCATGATCTTCGGAAACGTAAGGATGGCTCATTCCGGGGCCTTTCATCTTGCTTGCTGTACAACAACCGTAATCATAATAAAACGTGGCGTCCGAAACCAATACGGAATCGGACGCCACGTTGACCAATACCCTCACATGAGAGGCGGCGTATCAGTGGAAGAAGTGACGGGTGCCGGTCACATACATGGTGACGCCGGCCTTACGAGCCGCTTCGAACACTTCCTCGTCGCGAATGGAACCGCCCGGCTGAACGATAGCCTTAACGCCTGCATTGATGAGAATTTCCGCACCATCCGCGAATGGGAAGAACGCGTCGGATGCAGCGACAGCGCCCTTGGTGCGGTTTGCGCCATCAGCCAGCGTGTTGGCGCGTTCGACGGACAGGTTCGCAGAATCGACACGATTCACCTGACCCATGCCAATGCCAACAGTGGCCTGATCGTGGGCGATCAGGATAGCGTTCGACTTGACACAGCGGATGGCCCGCCAAGCGAAAACCAGATCCTTGACGGTCTGCTCATCAGCAGGCTCGCCGGAAACCAGTTTCCAAGCGTTCGGATCGTCGCCCGGAGCATCGATAAGATCCGTGGACTGCACCAACAGACCGCCGTCGATCTGACGGAACTGCGTCTTGGACTTCGGCGGCTCGGAAACCTTCAGAATGCGTAGGTTCTTTTTCTTGGTCTGCAGCAGTTCGAGAGCGTCGGCATCATAGTCGGGAGCAACAATCACCTCGGTGAAAATCGGGCGGACGCTTTCCGCCATTTCCATGGTGACCTTGCTGTTCGCGGCGATCACACCGCCATAGGCGCTCATCGGATCACAGGCATGTGCCTTCTTGTGCGCTTCCGCAACAGTGGCGCCAACGGCGAGGCCGCACGGATTGTTGTGCTTGACCACGGCGACGGCAATCTGGGGAGCAAAATCCCATACGGCACGCCAAGCAGCATCAGCATCAACATAGTTGTTGTAGCTCATCGGCTTGCCACCGAGCTGTTCGGCATGCGCGAAACCATCCTGGTTCAGCGGATCCAGATACAGCGCGGCCTGCTGGTGGGGATTCTCACCGTAACGCAGCACGTGGGCACGGTCCCAAGTACGAGTGAATGCGGCCGGGAACTTGGTCTCATTCACTTCCGGCTCGTCTTCGGCGGTTGGCTGCTCAACGGTCAAAGGCTTCGGCCAGTGCTTTGCAGTCCACTCGTTAATGGTGGCATCGTAGGCGGCAGTATGGGCGAACGCCTTGCCGGCCAGCCAACGACGTTCTTCGAGAGAGAAGCCCTCTCCGTTTTCGATGCGCGCAGCTACCAGTGCGTAATCGTTCGGATCGGTGATGATGGCCACAGTGGCGCTGTTCTTGGCCGCACCGCGAACCATGGATGGACCACCGATGTCGATCTTCTCGATGGTGGCAGCCTCATCCGCGCCAGAACGAACCGTATCGGCGAATGGATACAGGTTGACGACCACCAGATCAAACGGCTTGATGCCGAACTTTTCCAGCTGTGCCGCGTGGTCCTCATTGGTCATGTCAGCGAGAATGCCCGCGTGGATATGCGGGTCGAGGGTTTTGACGCGACCGTCAAGGCACTCCGGAAAGCCGGTTACTTCCGAGACTTCCGTCACCTTGACGCCAAGTTCCGCAAGACGCTTCGCAGTGGAACCAGTGGAAACCACTTCAGTGCCGGCCTTGATGAACGCTTCGGCAAGAACCTCGATGCCTTCCTTATGGAAGACCGATACCAGAGCTCGCCGTATCGGTCGATTCGTTGTTGTCACCCTGATCCTCCTTGTTATTGATGGTTGAGGTCACTGTGCGGGCCGCATTGGCGACCTCACGATTATCTGATTCAAGAGCCGCAGTGGACGCACCACTCCTGCTCTCGCGGACACGCTTTACTATCCAGCGTATTCCAAAAAACATGGATACGGCCACCAAAGTCAGCAGCCATGACGAAAACAGTCCCACGGCAGTAGGCTGTCCAATCTTACGGGTCGATGAAATCACGTCGACGCCGATGTGCGCAAGATGTTTTGAGCCCAACGCTCCACTGGAGATGGCAAAAAGCAGACTCGAACATACCGATACAACGGTGCAGGAAATGCAGAACGCTCCCGCTGGATAGGCAAAGCCAAGCACTACCCTCTTGACATCAATCTGCTGATCGGAGTTGCCTACTCTGATATGAAAGCCCTTGTTGAACAGCATGACCACCATGCCCGCGGCACAAGCTAAAGCCAAAGGAACGCACATCAACGCGATCCGAATCCAATTCGTTTCAATCGCTTGAGGAAGCAAACCGAATATCGGCAGAGACGGCAATGCCGACCCCTGACCGCTCCACATGGTGAATTCCGCTAGATCGCCAATCGAAAAACCGGCCCCGAATACCCAGGAAATAGCCCAAATCGCGATATTTGGAATCCAAGCGATCATGGCGATCGTGGTGAGGATGCGAGAACCGTTCTGCATTCCCGATAGCTCATACAACTTCACCATGGCCGACTGGTTGCTGAATGCCCAGTACAAGACCACAATCAGTCCAATGACCAGATAGACCGTGATCAACAGCACACCCAAGGCAACACCAATGGTGACGGTTTTACGGACCGGAGACGAAACATGCTCGCTGATCCAATCCAAATCTCGTTTGGTCAGTGGTGATTCGGGAATCGCGGCAATGGCATAGCCAAGTACAAAGACGATCGCTGTTTTCACAGCAACCACGCCCGTCGTATCAACGAGTTTGATGTCAAGGCTATTGGCGAAGAACACATTGATCAACACCCAGCCTATGGTTCCTGCCACGCATCCGGACAGACTCGTTCCGACGCGTTTGGCGAGCGATGCGATAAGAGCGATCAGCAAAACCGTAAGCAGCAACGGCATAATCGTCAAAGTGATGGATCCGGTTTTGAAACCGTTCCCTTGGCTGAGAAGCACAACCGCCTCGGTCAAGGAAACAGAGAAGGCGGAGAGATTGTCGCCGCCTTCTTCCATGGAAATAACCAGAAGCATCAGCGCAATGTAGCAGCCTAGGGCACCGGCATAGACGACCATGGACAATGCCGCCACGGCAAGCCCCTTCAACCAATACTTCAGGTTCGCCATCATATCGACTTGGAAGCGAGCACCTCGCGCATGATTTCAGCGGTCTGCCCCGGAGTGCGTCCGACACGAATACCCACGGCTTCGAGCGCTTCCTTCTTATCTTGCGCAGTTCCCTTGCCTCCGGAAACGATGGCACCAGCGTGGCCCATCTGCTTGCCTTCCGGCGCGGTGAAGCCTGCAATATAGGCGACAACCGGCTTGGTCATATGCTCGGATGCCCACTTGGCCGCATCCTGTTCGGCACTACCGCCGATTTCACCGATCATCACGACAGCCTTGGTGGCATCATCGTTTTCGAACGCCTCAAGCGCCTCCTGCAACGTAGTGCCGACGATAGGGTCGCCGCCAGCACCCAAACATGCGGTAAAACCAATGTCAGACAACTCTCCCATCAGTTGATAGGTGAGCGTACCGGACTTAGACACCAAACCCAAAGGTCCACGGGAGACGATGCCGTCCGGAATAATGCCAAGATTGCAACCATTCACACCTTCCGTAGAAGGCAGGGTAAGCAGACCAGGGCAGTTCGGACCGACAATACGCACATCCTTGCGCAATGCGAGTTCAACAAAGTACGCGCTATCGGCAACAGGAATGCCTTCGGTGATGACAACAATCAGCTTGATGCCGGCTTCAATGGCTTCGACCACGGCATCCTTGGCGAAACGCGGCGGCACGAACACGACGCTCGCTTGGGCGCCGGTGACTTCCACGGCTTCGGCGCAATTGCCGAACACACGCAACGTAACATCCTCGCCGTCTTTGGCCGCGGGGAAATTGACTTCCTGGCCGGCCTTGCGGGCGTTGACGCCGCCGACGATATTGGTGCCGGCCTTCAGCATGCGGGCGGTATGGGTCATGCCCTGATGTCCGGTCATACCCTGCACGATGACAGGTGCGCCATCCTCAATGAAAAGCGTCATTTCAGCGAACCTCCTTGCCATTGGCCGCAAGACGCGCGGCCTGCTGTGCGGCTTCTTCCATGGTCTGTGCAACATGCAGATTGACACGATCGGCCTGAGCCAGAATATGTAGACCTTCTGCCGCCGCGTTGCCGTCGAAACGGACTACCAGAGGCTTGGAACTGCCAAGCTTGTCAAGGGCTTCCAGAATGCCCTTGGCAACTTGCTCGCAGGATGTGATGCCACCGTACACGTTGATCAACACCGATTCGACTTGCGGGTCGGACAGCACGATCTCCAAACTGCCGCACATCACTTCGGCGGACGCACCACCACCGATATCAAGGAAGTTTGCCGGTTTGACATTGGTGCCCTGATCTTCTCCAGCTCCGGAAACCGCGTCAAGTGAGCTCATCACCAAACCAGCACCGTTGCCAATGACACCGACGGAACCCTGAAGGTGCACATAGTGCAGACCATGCTCTCGCGCCTTCTGCTCAAACGGATCCACATGCACTGGGTCAGCGAAGCGCTTCCAGCCATCATGACGGAACGCAGCATTGTCATCTAAAGAAATCTTGGCGTCCAGGGCGCACAATGTCTTGGAAGACTCGTCATCCGGATCGCCGATCTTGGCAAGCGGGTTGATTTCCACAAGCGTGGCGTCGTTCTCTTTGAAGCACTGCCACATCTTCAGCAGAATCTGTGCTGCCTGGTTGACGTCGGCATGATAGAAGCCAATGCTTTCCGCCATCTTGGTCGCAGCCTCGATATCGAAATCCTCCAGAGCGTCGATATGCAGACGCTTCACAGATTCCGGGTGTTCCTTGGCGATCTCCTCGACCTCGGTTCCACCATTCGCAGTAGCGAGCACGTCAAAATCGCGAGACGAACGATCCACGGAAATAGAGACATAATACTCGTGAAGAATGTTCTTTGCCTCGGCCACCAACACGCCGCTGACCTTGTGCTTGTGAATGGTCATCGGCAGGATGTCTTCGGATGCAAGAATGGCCTCATCACGATTCTTCGCCAGCTTGACGCCACCAGCCTGACCGCGGTGGCCAATCTTCACCTGAGCCTTAATCACGTTGGGGTAGCCAATCTGCTCGGCAGCCTCAGCCACTTCGTGAGAGTTCTGCGCGAACACTGCCTTAGGCGTTGGAATACCCTGCTCTTCAAGCAGTTCCCTAGCCTGGTACTCATAGAGATCCATGGATTCTTTTCCCTTGATGCTATTGGTTATTTACGAAGAATGTACTTAACTCACGCAGGCATGGTGATCAGTGAACTTGTCGGGCAGTATCCCAGCGATGCCATGCCACCAATGCCGACAAGCTCCATGACGAAGCTGAAACCTGCCACCGTGCCGCCACACTTTTCGATCAACGAAGCAGCCGCACGCGCTGTTCCTCCAGTGGCAATCAGATCATCAACGACAAGCACACGAGATCCCTCATGCACGATATTCGTCTCGATTTCGACGGTGGCCTGCCCATATTCAAGGTCATAGCTTTCGCTAACGGTTTCCGGAGGAAGCTTGCCAGCCTTGCGCACTGCGATGAAGCCCTTGCCCAGGCGCGCTGCCAACGCAGGACCAAAAAGGAATCCGCGGGCTTCCAAACCTGCGATGATATCGAATTCATCGGCAGCGACCGGCAACGCGGCTTCGAGTGCGTCAAGTAGCAATCCGAAGGCACGCGCATCTGCCAGAACAGGCATGAAATCACGAAAAAGAATACCTTCCTTGGGGAATCCCGGAATGGTGCGAATCTTTGAAACAAGGTACTCGGCGTTTTCGTTTCCAATCTTGCTAAGACCGGAAACGGTAATATCCGACGATGCCATGACTGTATTGTCCTTCTTTTGTAGTGCTACGGCACTTTGCATTATAGGTTTCCGTCAGGAATAAAATCGGCGAAAACCTCAAAAATGAGATTTTCGCCGATGCCTTAATGAGCTTGTCAGCTGTTCTTCTGCTCGGTCTCAGTCTGCGCCGCTTCGATTTCGCCTTCAATCGGCTCCTGAGCAGCCTGATCTTCGTCTGTGGAATCGGTGGCAAGAGGATTACCGTTTTCATCGACCTCATCGTCGTGTACGTACGCAGGACGCACGTATTCGCGGCTGATGGCGTTGAAACCGAAACGAATCTGAGAGCCTTCGGAATCGATGACGATCTCCTCGTATTCGGTATCGACGGAAACAACCTTGCCGATCACACCACCAATGGTGATGACCTCAGTGCCCGGCTGCAGGTTGGCACGGAAATCCTGACGCTCGGCCTGCTGCTGCTTAGCCTTCTTGGACTGCCAGAACATCATGCCAAACATGACGACAATGATGACGATAAGAAACATGTAATCCAAAGCACAACTCCTTGGGATGGACGCTCGAACAGGACTCTATGTCCAGAACACCGAGTCTAAGCTAGCTTGCTGACATCAACCTGAGATTCGTCAGAAGTCAAGCCGAGATGATCCCATGCCTTGCGCGTCGCCACACGCCCTTTCGGGGTGCGCACAAGGAATCCTTCTCGGACCAGATACGGCTCGCACACCGTTTCCACGGTCTCCGATTCCTCACCGACCATGGCCGACAGGTTGTTCAGACCGACCGGACCGCCGTTGAAATTGGTGACAATGGCTTTCAATACCGCAATATCCAAACGATCCAAGCCCTCGGTATCAATCTGGTACAGTGCCAACGCCTCCTTGACATCATCCGGATGCACAGTTTCTAAATCGTGCACAATGGCCCAATCCCTTACGCGGCGAAGCAATCGGTTGGCGATACGCGGCGTGCCCCTTGAACGCATGGCAAGCTGATGGGCCGCTCCCTCTTCGAGACTGATGCCCAGCACCGAAGAGGATCGTTCGATGAGCTTTTCAAGCTCCTCATGCGGATAAAAGTCAAGATGCGCGGTAAAACCAAAACGAGCCCTCAACGGTGATGGCAGCATGCCTTCGCGAGTGGTGGCGCCAATCACCGTGAATCTCGGCAAAGTAAGGGGAATGGAGGAAGCACCCGGCCCTTTGCCCACCATCACATCAACACGGAAATCCTCCATGGCGATATACAGCAGCTCCTCGGCCGCTCGTGGAAGGCGGTGGATCTCGTCGATGAACAGCACCTCCCCTGCGTCAAGGGAGCTTAGAATCGAGGCCAAATCACCAGCATGCTGGATAGCAGGTCCGGAAGTGACTCGAATCGGCACTCCAAGCTCGTTGGCTACAATCATGGCCAACGTGGTTTTTCCCAAGCCCGGAGGCCCCGCCAGCAGGATGTGGTCAGGGGGAACGTCACGTTTACGGGCAGCATCCAAAAACAGCTGCAATTGCGCCTTGAGTCTTGGCTGTCCAATAAAACCATCGAGGACGTGAGGACGCAGTTCCTCATCGCTTACCGGCTCGTTGCCGACAGGCGACGCGGAAACCATGCGAAGCGATTCCTCATTGGCACCGGTATTCGACTGTTCGAATGCGACGTCGTTCGTCATGATGATGCGTTTCACCTACCTCGGTCAAGAGAAGCCAATGCAAGTTTGAGCACGCGGGGCACATCATCGTCCCTCAATGGAACATTGATATGATTGCTCTCGCAGACTGTCTGCACGGCATGCAAGGCATCCTGCTGACGCCACCCTAGTGACATCAGACCTTCCACGACCTGTTCCGAACCGGCATCTTCCGCAGAACGAACCTCTTTGGAAGCCCCCTCGATCTGACTGAGATCGATGGACCCCTTGAGTTCGAGAATAATCTTCTGCGCACCCTTCTTGCCTAGACCAGGCGCCTTCGCCAGCGCGGTGGCATCCCCGTCCGCCACAGCTTTCGCCAAACGTTCCGGAGGCAACGTCGAAAGCAAGGAAAGCGCGACTTTCGGACCAATTCCGCTGACCTTCTGTAATTGCAAAAACATGCGTTTCGAAGCAAGCGAGGAAAACCCATACAATGTAATCGCATCCTGCGAAACATTCAATGACGTGTATACCTTCACCGTCTGCCCAGCGTGCATGGACGCCAAATCCGCCGAAGGCATACGGGTCTCATATCCCACTCCCCCGACCTCAATAATCGCCGAAGCGGCGTCAATGAAATCGACCTGGCCATGCAACATGCCTATCATGCCGTCACCTCCCGCATACAACTGTAGAACATCTGTTCGATAGTCTACATTCCCCTACGGACGCCGCGTTGTCGCGCCGCCTTCTGTGAGGCCAGAGCCCATTGACGCTGTGCATCGGTCAAGTGTTGTTCACGCTCTCCCCCCTGTAACGCGCCTGCGGGGCGAAGCGCATGACAAATCGCTATAGCCAACGCATCGGCGGCATCGGCGGGCTTAGGCAAGGTATTGAGCCCCAGAATACGGGCGACCATGCGTTCCATCTGAATCTTTTCGGCCTTGCCGTTGCCGGTAATCGCCATTTTTGATTCAGTGGGCGTATGCAAGGCGACGGGAATGCCCCTCTGGGCCGCAGCCAGCATGGCCAGTCCGGCGGCCTGTGCAGTCCCCAGTACGGTGTTGCGATTCTCCTGTGCAAACACACGCTCGATGGACACCGTATCCGGTGCGAACCGTTCGATCTTTTCCACCAAACCGTTATAGATGGCTAACAGACGTAAGTCCTGCGACATTTTCGGATCGGAACGTACCACGTCCACATGAATAAAAGAAAGCCGGCGGTATGCGCCGGCTTCGATCACGCCGACCCCGCAGCGAGTCAGCCCGGGGTCGACGCCAAGAATAATCACGCTTGATTACTCCTCGTCAAGCTGAGCCATGACCTCGTCAGAGGCGGTCCAGTTGGAGTAGATGTTCTGCACGTCGTCCAGATCATCGAGGTTGTCGATCAGCTTGGACACCTTCTGGGCATCTTCGAGAGTCAATTCGACCTCGTTCTTCGGCATCATGACCAGATCAGCGGAATCATAATCGAATCCAGCGTCCTGAAGGGCCTTACGAACGTCGATCATCTCGGACGGACCGGTGACGACAGTGAACACGTCGCCGTCGTCCGTAACATCTTCAGCGCCAGCTTCGGCGGCCTTCTCAAACAGATCATCAAAATCGACGCCCTCGGCCGGAACGATGATCTGGCCCTTGCGCTCGAAGTTGAAGCTCACGGAACCGGAGGTAGCCAAAGAGCCATTGCCCTTGGTCAGGGTGGAACGCACTTCGGCGGCCGCACGGTTACGGTTATCGGTAAGGCATTCAATGATCAGACCGACGCCTGCGGGAGCGTAACCCTCATAGACGATATCTTCATAGTTGGCACCGCCGGCTTCTTCACCAGAGCCACGCTTAACTGCGCGCTTGATGTTATCGGCAGGCATGGAAGCCTTCTTGGCCTTGTAGATGGCGTCGTACAGGGACGGGTTGCCGTCAGGATCGCCACCACCCATACGTGCTGCGATCTCGATGTTCTTGATCAGCTTGGCGAACAGCTTGCCACGCTTTGCGTCGATGGCGGCCTTCTTGTGCTTGGTGGTCGCCCACTTGGAATGACCTGACATAATGCTCCTAGGCAGGTTGCGGATGTTTCAAACGAAACGATTCTAAAGCGGTTCTAAGACAAAGCGCCCGACATACGTATGTCAGGCGCGTCAACGGCCGTTTCATGCAGCCGGTTCACAACTGATACGTCTTATGACCGACGGCCATCTGGCAACGAGCCTCAAGAATGCGCTGGAATACGGTAATGAGTCCCAAAACCGCAAGCAATACCATGGCGATGGCCAGCCATAACCCTTGGTGCGTGAGCCCGGTAATCGCCATGCCCACCAGAATGATGACCAATCTGTCGGCACGCGTTGCAATGCCGTTTTTCACTTCGAAACCGACGGATTCGGCACGGGCGCGCGCATACGACGTCACGAACGACGTCATCATCGACACCATGGCTGCGGCGATACCAATCCAACTAATGCAATCCGGGCTTGACCGGTTGATGTCATACCACCAATCGGCATGCAGGATGAAGAAGATGACCACTCCGGCAAGCAATGCCCAATCAGCGATACGATCCAATGTGGAATCCAAAAAAGCACCGAATTGGGTGCCTCCCGTGGTCAGTGCCGCAATTGAGCCATCCAGGGAATCGGCGAGCACCAGCAACGTCAGCACCACCGCTCCGGCGAACAACCATCCCGTAATGCCAGTGGCGAAAGCCACCACAATGGTTCCAATAGCGCCAATAACCGTCACCGCATTCGCTGTCAGGCCAAGGGATACCAGTGCCTTGGCGAATGGCTCGATAAGTCTTTTGAATGGTGCACGGAGATGTTCTAACATGCGAATTCCTGTTCTTCGGAAAGCAAAAGGGCGTGCAAGCGTCAGTATGTGATGCTTGCACGCCCCCATAATTCATAACCGTATGCGACCGAACGTGAACGAATCAGATCAGTCTGCGATGGCGGCCTTGAAATCGTCGACGTTGTTGACCTGAACGCGCTTCTTCAGCACGGTCATGATCTGCGCCTTGGCCTCATCGACCGGCACACCGTTGAGCTGGCTGCCGTCACGGAAGCGGAAGCTCACCGCGTTGTTGTTCATGTCTTCCTCGCCGACGATGAGGATGAACGGCACCTTCGACTTGGAAGCGTTACGGATCTTCTTGCCGAAACGATCATCGGACATGTCGATTTCGCAACGAACCGTCTCCTCTTCCAAGCTGGCAATGAACTGCTGCAGGTGTGGGGCGAATTCGTCGGCAACGGGCACGCCAAGCACCTGGACAGGAGCGAGCCACGCCGGGAAAGCACCGGCATAATGCTCCAGCAACACGGCGAAGAAACGCTCAATGGAGCCGAACAGTGCACGGTGAATCATCACCGGACGCTGGTGGGTGCCATCGGCAGCGATGTACTCCAAGCCGAAACGTTCCGGAAGGTTGAAGTCAAGCTGGATGGTGGACACCTGCCACGTACGGCCGATGGCATCGCGAGCCTGCACGGAGATCTTCGGACCATAGAAGGCTGCGCCGCATGGATCGTCAACCAGTTCAAGTCCGGATTCCTTGGCGACTTCAGCCAACGTATTGGTGGCCTCTTCCCAGATTTCGTCGGAGCCGACGTACTTGTGCGGATCCTTGGTGGACAGCTCCAGATAGAAGTCGTCCAAACCAAAGTCCTTCAACAGACCAAGCACGAAGGTCAGCAGGTTCTTCAGCTCGTCCTTCATCTGCTCGCGGGTGCAGTAGATGTGGGAATCGTCTTGAGTCAAGCCGCGCACACGGGTCAGACCATGCACTTCGCCGGACTTTTCGTAGCGGTACACCGTGCCGAATTCAAACAGACGCAACGGCAACTCACGGTAGGAACGCTGACGGGATTTGAAGATCAGATTGTGCATCGGGCAGTTCATCGGCTTCAGGTAGTAGTCGAAGCCCTGCTTGACGACGTTGCCGTTCTCATCCTTTTCCTCGTCCAAACGCATTGCCGGATACATGCCATCCTTGTACCAATGCAGGTGGCCGGAAGTCTCATACAGACCGCCCTTGGTGATGTGCGGAGTCTGCACGAAGCTGTAGTGGTGCTTGCGATGCATTTCGCGGGAGTAATCCTCCATCGCGTTGATCACAGCGGCGCCCTTCGGATGGAACACAGCCAAGCCCGGACCGATCTCGTCCGGGAAGGAGAACAGATCCATTTCCGCGCCGAGCTTGCGGTGGTCACGCTTGGCGGCCTCCTCAAGGCGGGTTTGATATGCCTTGAGGTCCTCCTTAGTGGCGAAAGCCGCGCCATAGATGCGCTGCAGCATCGGATTGGCTTCGCTTCCGCGCCAGTATGCGGCTGCAGAACGCTCGATCTTGAACGCCTTGATATAGCGAGTGTTCGGCAGGTGCGGTCCGCGGCACAGATCCTTCCACACCACATTGCCGTCACGGTCGACGTTGTCGTAGAAGCTCAGTTCCTTGCCGCTGATTTCGGTGGCGGCTTCTGGATCGAGGTGGGCTTCCTTGTCTTTGATGAGTTCAATCTTGTACGGCTGATCGGACTCTTCTGCCAGAGCCTCCTCTTCGGTCACCACGCGGCGGCGGAAGGACTGGGAGGACTTGATAATGCGCTGCATGCGCTTTTCGATCTCTTTAAGATCGTCAGGAGTGAACGGAGTCTCGACATCGAAATCGTAATAGAAACCGTCTTTGATGACCGGGCCGACGCCGAGCTTGGCATCAGGACGGATCTCCTGCACGGCCTGTGCCATAACGTGGGTTGCGGAGTGACGCATGATGGCCAGGCCATCTTCGCTGTCCAATGCAATCGGTTCCACGACGTCGCCGTCGTGCAGTTCGGTATACAGGTCGCGGGGTTCGCCGTTAAGACGCACTGCGATGATATTCTTGTCTTCCGCGAAGAGCTGGACGCCAGTCTGATCTGCTGCCACCTCCTTCGCTTCGCCGTTGAGTGTAATGGAGATGGTCTGTTCAGCCATGAGTTGTCCTTTGCTATCGGGGTCCGCGGTACTAATGTGCAGGCCTGGACTGTATGTCAACGATGAACAAGATAGGGTTGAGTGCAGACATCGGCACGCTGAAAGAGTGAACAGCATGCTACAGCGCGATTATATTTTAACGGATCGTATTTGATGCTATTCGACGACATGCGCGTACGTGTATTGTGGCGCGCTTCGTGTCGACGTGATCTCCACCTTATCGGATGGCACGATCGACACGGTGGCTCCGTATTTCACTTTCAAACGTGAACCGACGCCTCCAGCGAGATTGACCGCGTTCTGCAGATTGTCGCTGTCTCCAATCGCCCTGATGATGAACGGCGCCTTGATATTCGTACCGTCGCAATCGAGACCGTCCGCCGTATCGCTGATGTATGTACTGGTAATCACGCGAATATCGTTGATTTCAATGACTTCCGCGCCGCTATTGCGTAGTTCCTCAAGTAGGGTGAATAAAATCGACGCGTCAATATCTCGCTTTGATCCTTTGGAAATACGGATGACCACGCCTTCGCCGGATACTGGTAAACGCCCGGAAAGAATGCCATTCGATTCAGCGTTCTGCCTGGCGATTTCCGCTGCCTTCTCGTTCTTGTCGGCGGTATCCTTCAGAGAGTCAAGCTGATTGGATAGTTCGCTTTTACGCTGTTCGAGCTTTTGCACCTGCGTACTCGTTTCGCTAATAAGCTTGGTCAGCTCGTCCTCGCTCATCGTCTCATATGTGGAGGTCGTGTTGTTCAGCTGGATAGCGTAGCTGAAGCCCAGCAACGCGCAAAGCACGGTTACGAGCACGCTTGAATACAGGCGCGCGCGAGTGGCCTTCGCATTCAGCGAAACCCTCTTCGGTTTGCGCCTGACCACAGGAAACGATCCGGTTTGGGTGCTGTCGTTGTTTTGGTCTTTGACGATCTGCTCGTGGATCTTGGAGAGTACATCCTTGTTGGCATCGTTGCGTCTGCTCATACGCCGTCATCCCTTGAAGATGAAACGTCGGATGGATGACACATTGGTGAAGATTCGAATGCCGAGCACGACGATGACCGCAGTCTGCAGCTGGGAACCGACGCCAAGCTGGTTGCCTAGGAAAACCAACAATGTTGCCGTAATAACATTCGAGAAGAAGGAAATCACGAAGACCTTATCGGAAAAGCTACGCTGAAAATAGGCTCGGGCGGCACCGAGCAGCGCATCGAGCGCCGCCAGCACCATAATCGGCAGATACGGCTGAAGCGCAATGGGAATGTCCGGCCGGACGAACACGCCAATGACCACGCCTATGATAAGTCCCAAGACCGCTGCCATTACTTGACCTTCCTTGCATATGTCACTTCGCCGGTCACCGCCGCTTCCAGCGTAATCGATTTGCTTCTGCTCACCTGCGGATAGATACCGGCTTCTTTGAAATCATCGTACAAACGTTTTTGCGTTTTCTTGCTCACCGCATTGGCAAGCGCACTGGAATTGCCGATCGCCTCGATGCGATAGGGGCTTTGCACGGAATTGACGCCGATAAGGATCGTCGTCCCTGCCGTTCGTATGGAAGTCTGCACACCGAGACGATACCCGTTAATGGCGATCGCCTCCGCACCGGACTGCCAAAGCAGCGAGACAAGCACCTGCAGATCGGAATCCGTGACCACACGGACTTGGCTGCCGTTTTCCCTTGGCAGTGACGAATCCGCGTTGTCTCCGCTCACCGATATTGGATTGGCGATGGTGAGCGTGATGCCTTCGCCTTGCACAGGAAGTACGCCATTGACCATTTCGTCATCCTGTATGGTCTGGTTCAGAGACCAGTTCGACACGGATTTCGATTCCTCCTCAACCCGGGCTCGCAGCGCGTTCACGTCTTTGGTGAGGGTTTCGACGTTTTTCGTTTGATCAGATAACTGACTTGACAGTTGCTTGCGTACTTCCTTACGTGGATCGGTACTCAGCTGTCGGACGAACACGCTTCCCGCCGTGCCTACGGCAATGCAGATAAGGAATACCAAAACCCGGGTGAACCAGACCGAAAACAATGACGGAGTTTTGGTGGCCAACCTCGAGTCCGTGTACATCACGTCCATCGGACGATTGGTCAAATCGTCAATAAGCCGCAATGAGTCATCATCCAGATTCCGCCTTCTGCGCGAAGTGGATGTCACGATATCAGGCTGCACATGATGCGAAGTCAGCCCGGCGAAGGACGCCGAGAAAACGGCGCGCCGCTTCGTAGGCGTATTCTCCGGAGACACCGGGAACGACGCACGTTCCGGAGCATCATGCATCATGTGAGTCAATCCTTATCGTTCTTCAGAAGCTGGATTCCCTGACGTATGTAAATATAGCCGGCAAGCCAGTACAATCCCACACCCCATATGCCGGTGGCGAGACCACACAAATGCAAAGTATCCGTAGCCGAATTAGACCAGATATCTGCGAAAATCAAGGCGACAATGGCAATCATCAGCATGGCGGTGCCTGCTTTTCCAACGAAATGCACCGGCAGCGGACCGTAATCACGCTGCGCCAAAACCAGTACAAGAATCGCCATGATCAAATCTCGCAATCCGACGACGATCAGCATCCACCATGGAATGATGTCAGCGACTCCAAGCGCGAGAATACTGCAGAAAATCAATAATCTGTCTGCAATAGGATCGAGGATCTGCCCGATTTTGCTCACCTGATTGAACGAGCGTGCAATCAGACCATCCAAGCCATCGGACACCGCCGACAGCGCAAGCACAATCAATGCAAGCACCATCTCATGGCGAGAGACCAATACCGAGATGAAGGGAATCGAAATGATTCGCAACAGGCTGATAAGGTTCGGAACCGTGAAATAGATATCCCGCGGTTCCGGACTGTACTGTTTTTTGATAATCAGTTTGCTCATACTTCGAGCAATATTACATTCTCGAGGCCTGCAAAGCGGTGACGATTATGCCACGAGCACCAACTTCATACAACTGGTCCATGAGTTGGTTGACCTTGGCCTTCGGCACAACGACACGCACGGCCGCCCACTGCTTGTCATGAAGCGGGGAAACCGTCGGGCTTTCGAATCCAGGCGTGATGTCCACAGCCGCGGAAACCTTCTCGACTGGAATATCGTAATCCATGAGCACGTAACGCTGAGCAGTGAGCACGCCCTGCAGACGACGGCTAAGAATCGTCAAACGATCATCATCTTCAGTAAGACGCGGGGAACGAATGAGCACAGCTTCAGAATGCAACAGCGGTTCCGCGAAAATACGCAGGCCGGCGTTACGGAGCGTGGTGCCCGTGGATACCACGTCGGCGATCAAATCAGCCACACCGAGTTGCACTGACGATTCGACGGCACCATCAAGGTGTACGGTTTCAGCGTTGATGCCATGCTCAGCCAGATAATCATGCACAAGCTTGTCGAAACTGGTGGCGACGCGCTTGCCTTCGATATCTTCGAGCTTGCTAATCGGAGAATCATTGGGGGCTGCAAAACGGAACGTTGAAGCGCCAAAGCCAAGCTCCATATGCTCCTTGGCATCCGTACCGGAGTTGAGCAGCAGATCATGACCGGTAATGCCGACGTCGATGGTGCCTCGGCCAACGTAGACAGCGATATCGAGCGGACGCAGGTAGAACAGCTCCACGTCATTGTCGGGATCCTCCACAACCAGCTGACGCGGATTGCTCCTCAGGCGATAGCCGGCCTCGGCCAGCATGTTCCATGCAGGTTCGGACAGCATGCCCTTGTTGGGCACGGCGATTCTCAGCATTTTCCCTCCCAAAAAGGCCACGCCTCCTATGGCACGGCCAAAAACTCACAGATTCTTGTAGATGTCTTCGAGTGTGATGCCTCGGTCGATCATCATGACCTGCAGATGGTAGATGAGCTGGCTCATCTCTTCCGCAGTACGATCGGCGCCTTCGTACTCAGCTGCGATCCAGGTTTCGCCCGCCTCTTCGACAATCTTCTTGCCGATGAAATGCGTGCCCTTGCCCAGTTCGTCGACAGTCAGCGAGCCAGCCTGCTTGGCTGCGGCCTTCTCGCTCAATTCAGCAAAGAGGGATTCAAAAGTTTTCATTATTCGTATCTATCCTCGAAATATTGGTAGGTTCAGGCCTTGAATGCGGCTTCAGCCTTCTCACGGATGGAATCAATGGCTTCCGCAGGATCCTCGGCACCATACACGGCGGAACCTGCGACCAGTACGTCGGCACCGGCCTCGGCTACAATGTGCGCGGTCTTCGGGCTGACACCGCCATCGACCTGAATCTTGGTGGCGAGGCCGCGACGGGTAATCTCGTCACGCAGACGACGTACCTTGGCCATCTGGTTGTCAAGGAACTTCTGGCCACCGAAGCCGGGCTCGACGGTCATGATAAGAATCATGTCGAATTCGTCGAGAATATCGAAAATCGGCTCGACAGGTTCGGCCGGACGCACCGCGAAGCAAGCCTTGCAACCCATCTCGCGCAGCTGGCGCGCCAGACGCACCGGAGCGTGGGTTGCCCCCATGTGGAAGCTTACGGATGCAGCGCCCAACTTGGCATATTCGGGTGCCCAACGATCCGGGTCCTCGATCATCAGATGCACGTCGACCGGAAGATCGGTGACTTCGCAGATACGAGCCACAATCGGCTCGCCCAAGGTCAGATTCGGAACGAAATGATGATCCATCACGTCGACGTGAACGAGATCTGCATTGGAGATGGCCTTGAGGTCGCGCTCAAGGTTGCAGAAATCAGCGGACAGGATGCTTGGTGCGATTTGAATAGTCATGGCTCTTATTCTATGAAAGGTAATCGACTTGCTGTTATTTGATGCCGGGCTGCTTGTCGGTATTCGAGACAGTTTCGGCATCGTTGGTTTTGATTTCATCAACCGTTTGCTCGGGGAAAGACACCACGAAATCCGAAGAATCCTCCGATTCACCGTTTTCAAGACGCTGCTCGATTTCGGTGACGGTACGAAGCTTCTCCGCCAACAGGTCAGTGTCTTTGCCCATTTGCTGCACGACGATGAATGACACCGCGCCGAGCACGAACACCGCCATGGAGACCCACACATTGATGCGCACGCCCAAGAATTCGTGCGCATAATCGATACGCAGGGATTCAATCCAAGTGCGTCCCAGGGTGTACCACATGATGTACACGGCAAACAGGGAACCTGCCTTGAGTTTCTTCATGGCTTTGGAACCGATGTATACGATAATCGCGGCGCCGATGAGGTTCCAGATCATCTCGTACAAGAACGTCGGATGGAACAGCGTGCCACTCGGGCATGTGGCTCCGTCATAGCACTGTTCGCTATGCCCGATGGCAGTGCCTTCCATGTTGAGTTTCAAACCCCATGGAAGCGTTGTCGGAGCGCCATACAGTTCCTGGTTGAACCAGTTGCCCAAACGCCCAACAGCCTGCGCTACCAACAGGCCCGGAGCGATGGCGTCAGCCAGCAAGGCCATTGGATAGTGCTTATGACGGCACCATGCCCATGCGGCCAGCGCTCCGAACAGCACGCCGCCCCAGATGCCAAGTCCGCCATTCCAAATGCGGAACATTTCCGCCCAGTCGCCATCCGGTCCGAAGAAACGTTCAGGCGTGGTGATGATGTGATAAAGTCGTGCGCCGATAATGCCCGCAGGCACGCTGACCAGAGTGATATCAAGCACTTGGTCGAAATTGCCACCCAACTTTTTCCAACGTGTGGTGGTTATCCATACTGCAAGGACGATTCCCATCAAAATGCACAACGCATAGATATGAATCGTTACTGGACCGATGGAAAACTGCGAAATCGTTGGCGATGGAATGTATGCAAGTGTCATGGTTTCCTGATGGTAGTCCACGCATCCGATATGGTGCGTGGACCACCGAAATCGTCAGAATGGTTTACTTTGCGACACGCGCGTTATGGACGCCGTCCGCAAGCTCTTCGGCCTTGGCGGCCAACGCCTTGAGACCCGTGGCCTCATCGACTGCGTTTTTCCCGGATTCGTCAAGCATGGTGTGCACCAATGCGGATCCGACGATGACGCCATCAGCGTATGAGCCGACTCGCGCACCTTGTTCGGCGGTGGAGACGCCAATGCCGACGCAGACGTTCTTCGCACCGGCATTGCGCGTGCGTGCCACCAACTCCTCAGGCGAAGCGTCAATGGTGGAACGTTCGCCAGTGACGCCCATACGGGCGGCTGCATAGACGAAACCGCGAGCATTGTCGGAAACGACCTTCAAACGACTGTCTGTGGAATCCGGCGACACGAGGAAGATTCGGTCAAGTCCGTGACGGTCTGAAGCTTCGATCCATTCGCCAGCCTCATCCGGAATGAGGTCGGGGGTAATCAGGCCAGCGCCACCGGCGTTCTCGAAATCACGCGCGAAACGTTCCACGCCGTAATGGTAGATGAGGTTCCAATAGCTCATCACCAGAGGGACTCCCCCGGCGTTGGCCACGGTTTCGACGGCTTTGAACACGTTCGCGATTTTCTCGCCGTTGTCAATGGCGATCTGCGAAGCCGCTTGGATGACGGGACCATCCATAACCGGATCGGAATACGGCAGACCAATCTCGACGGCATCGACGCCATGCTCAACCATGGTGCGGAATGCTTTCAACGAATAGTCAGAATCAGGGAATCCATATGGAAGATAACCGATGAATGCAGGCTTGTTCGCCGCTTTGAATTCATCGAACATGGCTTCCGTCGGACTCGGCTTATGGCTGATGCCGAGAGGCTGCCCGGACGGCGTGGTTACTGTTGCGTTCGTCATAATGGATACTCCTTCTTTCACTCGCCGTCCGCGTTATTGCCCTGGGCTCCATTGGCTTCGAGCGCTTTGGCTTGCTCGTCGGTCAGATAACCGAACCATTTGCCGGCAGTGTTCATATCCTTGTCCCCACGACCGGAAATGTTGATGATCATGACCGGATGCTCATATCCCTTGGCCTTGAGATCCTCAGCCGCCTTGTATGCGCCTGCAACGGCATGGGAACTTTCGATCGCCGGAATAATGCCTTCGGTCTCGCAGAGATCCTTGAAAGCGCTCATGGCTTCCTCATCGGTCGCCCAAGAATAATTGACACGTCCGATTTCCTTGAGCCATGCGTGCTCCGGGCCCACAGAGGCGTAGTCCAAACCAGCGGAGATGGAATACGTATCGAGGGTCTGGCCTTCGGAATTCTCAAGAAGATAGCTCTTGGCACCTTGGAACATACCCAGTTCACCGGTTCCCGGTGCGAAGCGAATGGCATGGCGTCCGGATTCCGGACCATTGCCGCCTGCCTCATAGCCGTACAGGTTCACGCGTTCGTCATCAAGGAACGCATTCATGATGCCGATGGCATTGGAACCGCCACCGACGCATGCACAAACCGCATCCGGGTGATCGATACCATACCAATCCTGAAGCTGCTGCTTAGCTTCCTCGCCGATGATCTTCTGGAAATCGCGCACCATAGCCGGGAATGGATGCGGACCGGCAACAGTGCCCAGCAGGTAGTGAGTGTCTTTTACATTGGTAACCCAGTCACGAAGAGCCTCGTTGATGGCGTCCTTAAGGATGTGATCGCCCAAGGTGACTTCCACGACTTCCGCACCAAGCATGCGCATACGTGCAACGTTCAGGGCCTGACGACGCGCATCGATTTGGCCCATGTAGATACGGCACTTCAGTCCAAGCATGGCGCACACCGTAGCGGTGGCGACACCGTGCTGACCTGCACCGGTTTCAGCAATGACCCGAGTCTTGCCCATGCGCTTGACCAGCAGGGCCTGACCGAGTGCATTGTTGATCTTGTGCGCGCCAGTGTGGTTTAAATCCTCACGCTTGAGGAACACGCGGGCGTCAAGACCAGTCTTTTCCCTCAGACGCTCGGCAAAGCGCGGCGCATCGGTCAACGGTGACGGACGACCGACATACTGCTGGTTCAATCGAGCCAGTTCCTTATGAAATTCCGGATCAGCCTTGGCTTCCTCGTAGACACGTTCAAGCTCGTCAAGCGCTGTAATCAGCGCTTCCGGCACATAGCGTCCACCGAACTGACCGAAATACGGTCCTTCATGACTTGCCAACGGGGTTTGTTCGGATGCTTTCACTCTTGCTCCTGCCTTTACTAGTCGCTCCACAGCCTGTTCATGGTTGGATGCGGTTGCGACACCTTCGCCAACCAGCACCGCGTCGGCTCCGGCGCGGGCATAATCCTCAAGTTCCACCGATCCGAACACTCCAGATTCCGCTACGCGGATCACATCGTCCGGCAAATCGGCGGCAAGCTCGTTGTATTTGTTCACATCGACCTTGAGATCCTTGAGATTTCGTGCATTGATGCCGATGACTCGCGCTCCGGCATTGATCGCGCGCTGAATCTCCTCGCGAGTGTGCGTTTCGACCAGCACCGTCATATTGAGGCTATGCGCCAGTTCAAGCAAAGACTTGAGCTTGTCGTCATCCAACGCGGCAACAATCAGCAGCACCAAATCGGCGCCATGCGCCCGTGCCTCCCAAATCTGGTATTCCGTGACAATGAAATCCTTGCGCAACACTGGAATTTTCACGGCTGCACGGACCTTATCGAAATCATCAAGCGATCCAAGGAATCGACGACCTTCGGTCAGCACGGAAATCGCGCTGGCACCTCCTTTTTCGTATTCCCTGGCCAATGCGGCAGGATCAGGAATGTCGCTAAGGTGCCCTTTCGATGGCGAAGCCCTTTTAATCTCCGCGATCACCGGAATGCCATCCGCTTTTTTCAGCCACTGTCGCGCATCAATAGGGGCCGGCGCTTCGAATGTCTGACGCTTCACCTCATCAAGGGAAATGTTCTGTTCACGTGCTCGTTGGTCTTCGACAGCTCCCGCCACCAGTTCATCGAGTACAGACATGGTGTTCCTTTCAGCATTTTACTCGATTGGTTAGCTTGATTTGACTCACAACTGGCGAAGCTGCGAGGCGATCTGCACCGCTTCGACGCTGGCCTCGGCCTTGTTGCGAGTCTCCTGCCACTCACTGGCCGGCACGGAATCAAGTACGATTCCGGCTCCGGCCTGCACGCTCGCTTCATGGTCGCGGATGAATGCCGTTCGAATGGCGATTGCCATATCGAGGTTGCCTGAAAAATCGAAATAGCCGACAGTGCCGCCATAAATGCCACGATCTGCGGGCTCAAGCTCGTCGATGATTTCAATGGCACGTGGTTTTGGCGCACCGGAAAGCGTTCCGGCTGGGAATGCCGACGTGAACACATCGAACGACGTCATGTCGGGGTTAACTCGCCCGGTAACGGTCGAACAGATGTGCATAATGTGGCTGAATCGTTTGATATCCATCAAGGATACGACTTCCACGCTTTCCGGAAGACATACACGGCTCAGATCATTGCGGGAAAGATCAACGAGCATGATGTGTTCGCTACGTTCTTTTGGATCGGCAAGCAGATCCTTGGCAAGTTGCTCGTCTTCCTCAATAGTGGTGCCACGAGGCCTCGAACCGGCAATCGGGAAGGTCATGGCATGGCCATTGTCCACTTTGATCAGCGTTTCCGGGCTGGATCCAATAACGTTGAAGTCACGCCCCTGCGCATCGGTCAACGACATGAAATACATGTATGGGCTGGGGTTGAGCGTACGAAGCACGCGGTACACGTCGAATGGATCGGCTGGCGAATCAATGTCAAGACGCTGGGAAATGACCACCTGGAACACGTCACCATCGATGATGTGCTGCTTGGCGATTTCAACGGAACGCTCATAATCGCTCTTCTCCGTACGGAAACGAAGCTCGGGCTGGCTAATGGTCTCATCCAACACATTGACGCGAGCTTCACCTTCGACAGGCGTGGCGGCCTTACGCTGCATATCATCCAATCGCGCCACCGCCTCGTCGTATGCCGCATCGGCACGGGTGGATCGATCGTCTACGTTCACCGCATTGGCGATCATCCATACCGATCCGGACACATGGTCGACCACAGCAATATCCGTGGCCAATGCCAGAACTGTTTCCGGCTGCCCGGTCTCGTTCGGCGCCTCGGCACGCAAGGTCGGTTCCCAATGACGAATCGCATCCCAACCGACGGTACCGACCAGACCACTGGTCAGGTTCGGCAGTCCTTCGACATGCGGCGCTTTCAGTGTTTTCAGCGCAGCATGCGCGACTTCCATCACATCGCCTTCGGTAGGCACGCCTGCGGGAACCTGACCCAACCAATCGGCCTTGCCGTTGTTGGAACGCAACTGAGCCATGGAATTCACACCGATGAAGCTGTATCTGTTCCACGTGCCGCCAAATTCCGCGGATTCAAGAATGAATGTGCCGGAACGTCCTGCAGCAAGGCGTTCATAGAATCCGACAGGAGTCAACGAATCAGCCAGAAGTCGGCGCACAATCGGAATCACACGATATCCCTGATCAGCCAATTCGTGGAATTGTTCGCGACTCGGCCAGGTGGCGCCCCACTTGAGTGCTTGTACGCTGCATTCACTCATCGCTGGCCCTCCTGTTCCTTGGTACGGTATCCTACGACCACGGGCAGTTGCCCGCCTTCTTCGAAGCAGGATCGTTTGCCGGTATGGCAGGCCGCTCCCACTTGATCGACTTCAACCAGAATGGCATCCCCATCGCAATCCAGTGCGAAGGACTTCACATACTGGGCATGTCCGGAAGTGTCTCCCTTGCGCCAGTACTCCTGCCTGGACCTCGACCAGAACGTGACGCGACCAGTCATCAGGGTGCGTCGTATGGCTTCGTCGTTCATGTAGCCGACCATCAGCACTTCTTTGGTGTCGAATTGCTGGATGACGGCTGCCACCAGTCCTTTATCGTCCCTCTTGAGACGTTCTGCGATTCGTGGGTCAAGAATAGTGCTGTTGTCGTATGCTTCGTTGGTCATGATGGTGTTATTGATTTGTTTCTTCGATTATTGATTACGTTATTCGCCTGTTTTGCGGTTTTCGGCTTTCATCGCACGGTATAGCCGGCGGCCTTGATGGCATCCTTGACTTCGCCGATGGTGACTTTGCCGTAATGGAAGATCGACGCGGCCAACACGGCATCCGCTCCGGCTTCGATCGCCGGGGGGAAATCGGCAGCCTTGCCCGCACCTCCGGAAGCGATGATCGGAATCTTCACTTCCTTACGCACGGCTTTAATCATTTCCAAGTCAAAACCCTGTTGGGTACCATCCGCGTCCATGGAATTCAGCAGGATCTCCCCCGCGCCCAACTCCTGAGCACGCTTGACCCACCAGATAGCGTCAATGCTGGTGGATTTGCGGCCTCCCATGGTGGTTACTTCAAAGCCCGACTGAGTGTGTCGCTCGCCCTGCTCACGGCGTGCATCGACGGATAATACGAGCACTTGGTTGCCGAATCGTTCTGCGACACGGCCAATCAGCGTCGGATCATTGATGGCCGCAGTGTTGACTCCTACCTTGTCAGCTCCGCAACGCAGCAGAGAATCCACATCTTCAGGGGCACGTACGCCTCCACCCACGGTCAATGGGATGAAAATCTGTTCGGCAGTTCGACTCACCACATCGACCATGGTCTGCCGATGCGAGCTCGAAGCGGTCACATCGAGGAAAGTCAGTTCGTCGGCACCCTGACGGTAGTATTCCGCGGCAAGTTCAACCGGATCGCCGGCATCGCGAAGATTCTCGAAATGCACGCCCTTGACTACTCGTCCCGCATCAACATCAAGACATGGAATGACTCGGACTGCCAGTGACATGCTGTTTTACTCCTTCGCGCATAATCATGTGTGCAACGAATGCAAGAGTAACCGTTTTACGTTACGCATGTTCGTCGGAAGTCCGAGTAGCGGACAGAACAAGCATCTTTCCTTGAAATCTAATCTTGTTCCTTAGCTGCGAGCTGCCCGCATGCACCATCGATATCCTGCCCGCGTGTGTCTCGCAACGTCGCAGTAATGCCTGCTTTATGAAGGATATCAAGGAACTGCTGTTCATCCTCAGGCTTCGAAGCGGTCCATTTCGATCCTTCGATGGGATTGAGCGGAATCGGATTGACATGAGCCCAATTGTCACCGTAATGGTTCAATCGCTTAGCAAGTAATTTGGCATGCTCGGCTTGATCATTGATACCGCGCATCAGAGCATATTCGATGCTTACGCGACGTTTCGAAGCCAAGTAATAGTCATGTGCCGCATCAAGCACCTGCGTAGTATTGAAACGCTTGTTCATTGGAACGAGCTCGTCTCGCAACTCATCGCTCGGAGCGTGCAAGGACACGGCCAAACGTACCGGAATGCCTTCTGCCGTGAGTTTCTTGATACCTGGTACCACACCGACCGTGGAGACGGTGATGTTGCGTGCCGAAATGCCGAAACCTTCAGGTGGCATGGCGCTGATTTGGCGTACAGCGCTCAATACGGACTTGTAATTGCCCATAGGTTCGCCCATGCCCATGAACACGATGTTGCTCAGGCGCCCGAGACCACCAGCGACTTCGCCGTCGTGCATGGCTTTCGCGGCCACACGAACCTGTTCCAGAATCTCGCCTGCCGACATGTTTCTCGTCAGACCCAATTGACCTGTGGCACAGAACGGGCAGCCCATTCCACAGCCTACCTGGCTGGAAATGCATAAGGTGGTGCGGGTGGGATACCGCATGAGCACGGACTCAATAAGAGAACCGTCGAACAGACGCCATAGCGTTTTGATAGTAGTGCCCTCATCGGCCACTTGACGGGTCACTTCGGTAATGAGCGTTGGGAAAAACGCCTCTGCGGCTTCGGCTCGTTTCGCTGCAGGAAAGTCAGAGAACTCTTCGGCAGCGACGTCGAAATGCCCATAGTAATGATTGGCAAGCTGCTTGACTCTGAATTTCGGAAGTCCAAGATCCTTGGCTTTCGCGATACGTTCGTCTTCAGTCATATCAGCAAAATGCAGCGGCGGCTTGCCTCGACGCGCATGATCTTTGGAAAGCACGTCGCGGAAGGCACCGGTAGTGCCTCCTGGAGTAATACCGGTTTCCGGCAAATCCTTCGTGGAATTCACGGAGTCGCTCATGCTTGTGTTTGCCTTTCTCACATTCCAGTTGCCCACAGCAGCACGCACACGAACGGCGCGCACAGCAGAATGGAATCCACACGATCCATCACGCCACCGTGTCCCTTAAGCAGGTGTCCCATGTCCTTGATGCCGATATCTCGCTTCAACATGGATGCGCACAAATCGCCAAACGTTCCGGCGATGCCGATCATGAAACCGGCCACGACAGGGACCCACCAGCGGGAAATCCACACATCCGACCCGTACGTGCAGAACATCACGGCAAAAGATCCGATCATGGAGAACAGAATGGAACCTGCAAGACCCTCCCACGATTTCTTCGGCGAAATGCGGGGGCTTAGCTTGTGCTTGCCCAGCCATGCCCCGGCGAACAAACCACCGGTATCGCTCAACGCGGGCATGAATACCATCATAATAGCATGCGCGACGGGATGATCATTGAATGTCAACGGCATGATGAGGCAGGAAGCCAGAAGCGGAATGTACAGCACGGTGAACATGGAGACCGCGACATGGCTCAGCCTGCTATGGCTTACCTCTCCCTGCTCATGGTTGAAGGAGGATTCAAGTCTTGCGCCTGCATCGGTGTGGGAAAGCTTATCCGCCACGGCCAGAGAGATGCGGCTGCCGAACGTCACTTTAGCGCTGGCGGCGATCGCTACGACCACCAAAGACACCAGCACGCATACCGTCATGGCGACGATATGACGTTCGCTGTAATAGGTGGACAGCAACGTCGCCGCCGAACATACCCACAACACCGCCACGGGAATATGAAGTCCCGCAGTGGCGAAATCGACGCGCAGCTCCCAAAGGGCAAGCACCATGAACAGCACAACCAGATAGACGAACAAGTCAATGCTGATCAGCAGACACGCCAAGATGAGGATGACGAGCACCGCCCCTGTGGCGATGGCCTGCGGCATATTACGCCCCGTCTTCTTGTTGATGGCGTTGATGGCCTCTTCGGTTTCTTTTTCGAGCTGTTCCTGATGTTCCATCATGTTCCCTGTCTGGCTGTGCGTCGATTCTTTTCAGGAGATGAAGGTCTCTCAGACCTCCATGATCTCCTTCTGCTTGGCTTCGAGCAGGGTATCAAGTTCATCAGTGGTCTGCTTGGTGATCTTGTCGAGCTCCTTGAGCAGACGATCGCCCTCGTCCTCACCCATCTCGCCGTCCTTGATGGCCTTGTCAAGGGATTCCTTGGCCTTGCGTCGGATGTTGCGCACTGCGACCTTGCCATCTTCCGCCTTGCCCTTGGCGAGTTTGACATATTCCTTGCGACGTTCCTCGGTCAGCTCCGGCATGGTCAGGCGAATGACGTTGCCGTCGCGACGCGGGCTGGCGCCCAGATCGGAATCACGCAACGCCTTCTCGACGGCATTGGCCTGGGACGCGTCAAACGGAGTGACGGACAGGGTACGCGGTTCCGGCACGCCGATGGTGGCGACGGCCTTCAGCGGGGTCGGAGCTCCATAATAATCAACGGTGATACCGTTGAGCAGCGCCGGATTCGCGCGGCCGGTACGAATGCCGGAGAAGTTCTCCTTGGTGGATTCCACGGACTTGGCCATCTGTGCCTTGGCCTGTTCGACAATAGTTGCCATTTGTACTCCTTGTTGTTGGTTGTTTGATCGATATTCGACGTTGAATGTCGTTATTCAGCGAGTGTGGACTCCGCGGTGGAAACCATAGTTCCGATTTCCTCACCGAGAAGGGCGCGGGTCACATTGCCATTGCCTTCGAGCCCGAAAACACGGATGCGCTGCTTGTTGTCGCGGGCCATGGAAAGCGCGGATGCATCCATAACGGCGAGATTGTCGACGAGGGCACGATTATAGCTCAATGTGGCGAAACGCTTGGCGTTCTCGTCCTTACGAGGATCGGCGGTATAAACGCCGTCCACGCCGTTCTTGCCCATCAGCACCTCATCGCAATGGATTTCCAAAGAACGCTGAATGGACACAGTGTCAGTGGAGAAATACGGCATACCGGCACCAGCGCCGAAAATCACGACACGGCCCTTCTCCAGATGACGAATGGCCTTGAGCGGAATGTACGGCTCGGCGACCTGACCCATGGTGATGGCGGTCTGCACGCGCGTGGCCTGTCCCTCCTGCTCCAAGAAGTCCTGCAGAGCGAGGCAATTCATCACCGTGCCCAGCATGCCCATATAATCGCCGCGGGAGCGGTCGATTCCAGCCTGTTGAAGTTCCGCGCCGCGGAAGAAGTTGCCGCCTCCGACGACGATGGCGACCTGAACGCCCTGCTGCACCGCGGGAACGATTTCCTCAGCGATACGGCGGATGACGGACGTGTCAATGCCGACTTTGCCGCCGCCAAACGCCTCTCCGGATAGTTTGAGCAGCACTCTGCGTGGATTATCACCAGTGTTTTCGCCAGTCATGAAAAGCCTTTCTTGCCCGAGAACTCACGAAATTTACCGCTCTCAAGAGTATCGGCAAACACAGACACCACACCGCAACGACACAGCGTCGAGAAGAAAACAAAGTTGGCCATCACCCTGTGGATGATGGCCAACCTCATGGAATCTCTAGCGTCTAACGCACGGATTCACCATTGAAGCCGAATTCACTCAGCCTCGCCCTTGCCGACCTCGACACGAGCGAAAGCCACGGCTGCGCCGCCGACTTCCTTGAACAGGTCGCCAACGGTCTTGGACGGATCCTTGACATAGGACTGCTCGAGCAGGACGTTCTCCTTGTAGAAGGCATTGAGACGGCCTTCCACGATCTTCGGAACGATCTTCTCCGGCTTGCCTTCGGCCAAGGACTTCTCGGTGGCCACGCGGCGCTCGGACTCGACCACATCGGCCGGAACGTCCTCGCGGGTCAGCCACTGGGCACCCATTGCGGAAATCTGCAGAGCGGCTTCGTGAGCCACAGCAGTGCCGGCCTCATCGGTGGCGATCATGGCCACGATGCTCGGCGGCATCTCAGCGGACTTCTTGTGGGCGTAGATCTCAACGTGTGGACCCTCGACCTTGGCGAACTGGCCGACCTTGACGTGCTCACCGAACAGAGCGGCCGCCTCTTCGACGGCTTCCTTCACGGTGGCTTCGCCGGAAGCGGCTGCCAGCACTTCGTCCACAGAAGCGGCCTCGGCTTTGACGGCGTCTTCGAGCACGCTGTCAGCGAACTCCACGAACTTCGGAGTCTTGGCCACGAAGTCGGTCTCGGAATTCAGTTCGACGGCGTAACCGGTCTGGCCATTGGCGGATTCCACGACCTGGGAGGCGATGGTGCCTTCCTGAGCCTTGCGACCTTCGCGCTTGCCAGCGGCCTGGATGCCCTTGGCGCGGATGATTTCCTTGGCGCGAGCCACGTCACCCTCAGCCTCGGTCAGAGCCTTCTTAACGTCCATCATGCCGGCGCCAGTTTCCTCGCGCACCTGCTTGATCAGAGCTGCAGTGATTGCTGCCATTGATTTGTCTCCTCTGAAAAATAGTGATGCCCCATATGATGGGAGGCACAACACCTCCCATCATAGTGGATATTTTCACTCAGCCTTGGCTTCGCCTTCAGCTTCGGCTTCGGCTTCAGCCGGTGCATCGGCGGCCGGAGCGCCCTCAGTGAGGAGCTCCTTCTCCCAAGCGGCCATCGGCTGCTCGGTCTCGCCCTCAGCCTTAGCGGCCTTGCCGGAACGCTCCAGCAGGCCTTCGGCCACTGCGTCAGCCATGAGGCTGGTCAGCAGTTCGATGCCGCGGATGGCGTCATCGTTGGCTGCGATCGGGTACTCGACGGACTCCGGATCAGCGTTGGTGTCGACGATGGCAACGACCGGAATGCCCAGCTTGTGAGCTTCCTCAACGGCCAAAGCTTCCTTGTTAACGTCAACCACGAACATGGCGGACGGAGTACGGTTCATGTTGCGGATACCGCCCAGCTGCTTAGCCAGCTTGTCCTTCTCGCGCTCGAGAAGCAGCAGTTCCTTCTTGGTCAGACCGGAACCACGCACGTCGGTGAAGTCCATCTCTTCGAGTTCCTTGAGACGGGAGACGCGCTTGGACACGGTCTGGAAGTTGGTCAGCATACCGCCGAGCCAACGCTCGGAAACGTACGGCATGTTCACGCGGACAGCCTGATTGGAAACGGCTTCCTGAGCCTGCTTCTTGGTGCCGACGAACAGCACGGTGCCGTTGTGAGCGACGGTAGCCTTGATGAAGTCGTAGGCCTTGTCGATCATGTCGAGCGACTTGAACAGGTTGATGATGTGGATGCCGTTGCGCTGGGTGAGGATGAACTGCTTCATCTTCGGATTCCAACGACGGGTCTGGTGGCCGAAGTGCAGGCCTGCCTTCAGCATGTCGCTCATATTGATCTGAGCCATGGTATTACTACCTCTTTCTGTCGGTTCTTGCCTGGTCATGCGTTCCTGCGTGCAGCCAAAGCCTTGCGGCGTCGGCCGACCGACACAGGTCGTCGCGAACATGACGCGAATTGGTTGTATGCCGGTTGACAATATTGGGTGGCTCAGGACTTTCACGACAAAGCCCTTCGCCGGATGGCACACAAGGCATAAAATACCATGGGGTCACGTCTTTTCGCAAAGACGTGACCCCAAGTCGTCATATCGGTGAGATGCGAACAATCACTTGTGGTGATTGCGCATGTAGCGCATCGCCTCTCGGCGTTCCTCTTTCTCCAAACGATCAAGATAGACATGACCGTTCAAGTGATCGGTTTCATGCTGCAACATGCGGCCCATAATGCCACGACCTTCCAGCACGACCGTCTTGCCTTCCAAATCGATGCCACGCACACGAGCGTAATCGGCGCGACGGGTCTTGTACCACAATCCCGGCACAGACAGGCATCCCTCATCTCCGTATTGTTCACCGCTGGTCTCTTCGAGGACAGGGTTGAGCACATACCCGATCTTGCCGTTGATGTTATAGGAAAATGCCCTCAGATTCACGCCAATCTGATTAGCTGACAAGCCAGCCCTTCCTGGATCGTCAACGGTATCAAGCAGATCCTGTACCAGATGACGCACGGCCGGCGTAATTTCCTTGATAGGATCACAGGGGGTACGTAGCACCGGATCAGGTACGACTCGAATCTCACGAATTGCCAAGATTATCGCTCCTCGTTCATGGTTGTTTCCTCAGTTTCCGATGAGTCTTCCGGCGTTTGGAACTCGCCGGCGTCTTCGGTCTGCTTCTTAATTTTCTCCTGCATGGTATCAAATGCCTGCCGAACCTTCGGACTTACGGATTCGGAAGCCTGACGCATGGATTCGGAAGCCTGCTTGACCGTTTCGGTGGTTCGGTCAAGAATCTGCACCGTCTTTGGCAGCGGTTTGTTGGATGGCTTCGGCGCATACAGCACATTGTCGATGACATTTTCGTACCGCTTAAGCACCTTCGGCCTGACAACTTTCAGGCTCGCCGTCAGAGTGCCCTTCTCCTGGCTGAACTCCTCGTCGAGGATTTCGAACTTGCGAACGGATTCAGCACGAGAGACATTCGCATTCGCCTTTTCGACATACTGCTGAATGAATGCGCGCACGGCATCGTTCTTCGCGATCTGCTCCATGGGCATGTTGCTATCAAGTCCCTGCTGTGCAAGCCAGGAACGAACCATCTCCTGATCAAGCTCAATCAAAGCTCCGATGAACGGCTTGCCATCACCGACCACCACACCATGCGACACGATCGGGCAAGTGTTGATGACATCTTCCATAGGTGCCGGACTGACGTTCTTACCGCCGGCCGTAATGATGATATCCTTCTTGCGACCCGTAATGTACACGAATCCGTTGTCGTCGATGGTTCCCAAATCGCCGGTCTTCAGCCAGCCATCAGCCATCTTGACATCGGCTGTCAGCTCCGGCTTCTTGTAGTAGCCAAGGAACACGTTGGGGCCCATCACCTGCAGTTCGCCATCGTCATCGGTGCGCACGCCCATGCCCGGCCCGGGCTTGCCTACGGAACCGACGCGGTTGGCGTCCTGCCAGTTGACAATCATGGGAGCGGCGGTTTCCGTCATGCCATAGCCCTGAATGAAGGTAATGCCATCCATACCGTTGAAGAAATGGGCGAGATCGACGTTCAAAGGAGCGCCGCCACAAGCCAGATATCTCATGTTCGGACCCAAAGCAGAACGAATGGATTTGCCTACGACAGACATAAAGAACGAATGTTCGGCACGAGCCACAATGGAATGGCGTCCGGTTTCCTGCTCGTCCTTCGACCATTGCACAAAATGATCGAAAGCCTTGGCGAACACTCTTCCACGAATACCCGCTCCGGCCTTTTGCGAAGCCGCGTTATACACTTTCTCGAACACACGGGGAACTCCCAGCAGATAGGTCGGCTTGAAGCTACGCAGATCGGCAAGCAGATGCTTGGCTCCGGGCAGATAGCCGACCACCCCCTGCCCGCCAATCGCAACATACTGAATATAGCGAGCGAAGCAGTGCGCCAACGGCAGGAACAACATCAGACGATTCGGCTGATATAGCATTTCATCGAGAATGATGTAGCCGTTCAGCACGATATGCGTGAAATTCCGGTGAGACAGCATCGCTCCCTTGGGCTTGCCAGTGGAACCAGACGTGTACACAATGGTGAGCATGTCATCGGCCTTGACCCTGGAAATCACCTGATCGAGCGTGTCCTCGCCGACACCTTCTCCAAAATCAGCAACGGCATCAAGACCATCCGCCTTGAAGTTGAAGACGTAGCGCAGGCTGCTGTGCTCATCGCGAATCTGTTCAAGCGTTTGTGTATGCGCGGAATCACCGGCAAAGGCGATGATCGGATCCACCTCTTCGATGATGGACGCGGCCTGCCTGGCGGAATCGGTTTCATACACGGGCACGCTTACCGCGCCGATTGCGGCGCAGGCAAAATCGATGACTCCCCATTCGTAGCAGGTAGGCGAATAGATGACCACCATGCTTCCGGCCTTGACCCCTAGGCCAAGAAGACCTTTCGCAACCGCGCGCACACGCTCAAGCATCTCCCCCGCCGTAACGTCATGCCATCGACGAGTCCCGTCGTCCTGCCATTGGGCGATGAGATCATCAGGATCACGTTTAGCGCGTCTGGAGAGCAGTGCGAAAACGGTATCCTCATCCGTAGTGCTATACGCAGGTTCCGGTACAAATTCTCTCAACATGAGTCCCTATAGTAGTTGCAGTATGCTCAAGGCACGCTGAAAACCCTTGAAAACGGCTGAATTCAGCCAATTCCAAGGGTTTTGAACGGTTACTTGTTATACGTCACACGCCGAAATCAGCGACTTCGCACTTCCAAGCAGATCCCTTGAGGACGCACTTCAAATTGCTGCACAGCCTTCGTCCTCCAATGCCCATCAGCACGGTGCTTTCGAAGCATGTCGGAGAGACCAACCAGCTGTCAACGTAATATACGGTGATCGGAAGCAGACCCAACTGCGCGTATATCCTCACATCCTTCTTCATCTGTGCCGAGATCTGAGCGGAGGCATTTCTCAGCTTTCTCATGCAGGCCTCGCTCAATACCCTTTCCACGCGTGCTTCTTTCTGCCTGCCACGGAAGATATCGACAACATTGCAGATCAACTGCGCCGCGAACATGTTCATGGAGTAGGCAAATTCAGCATCGCACGGCCCAGGCATTATCTGGATGTAATGGAATGGTATTTTCCTGCCGAAAAGATCTGAATTAAGAAACCCATCATACGAGGGAAGCGTTTTATCGTAATCGAAAACCGGCTTTCTGCCAAGCTCAAGAGATATCCTTTCCCACTCTGTCAGGTTTTCTCCCTCGCGTTTCTTCCCACTTTTATCAGCGCGCTTCGCATTGGCCGCTGATCCCTGGTCAGAAGGTGGAACCTCCGAGAAGGGCTCGTTAGCCTCCGGCGGCGGAACATCATTTTCACATGAATCATCCATGATGAATCCCTTTCTTATTCGCCCGACTCATCGTTGAGAGGGGGTGTAAGAACCATTAAGGCACAAAAGCCATCCCCCGTCAAGTTGACATTTGATTCTTGTGGATAAGTGGATAACTTCAGATGTTTCAAACACTTTAGAACACCCTAAAGATAAATTTTATACCCCTAAAACATTACAAAAAAGGTGGCATATCGTTGAAAAAGCAAAGAGAATCCTTCTTTGGCGAAAAACCCTAAGTTCGTCTCAAAAACGCTTAGTAAAAATGAACGGCATTAGCCTTCACTGAAAGATAATGATCATGTTTGTTCGTATATGCTCACATAAAGTTATGTTACCGGGCATACACTCCTCTAAGTGCGCTCAAGAAAAATAAAAAAATTGGCTCTGCGGCATTCGCCGCAGAGCCGTCTGAGAATGGGCTCCCCCACCTGGACTCGAACCAAGACAAAGGGTTCCAAAGACCCGTGTGCTGCCATTACACCATGGGGGAATGGCGGAAAACCTTGCGGTTACCACCAAGTGTCTATTATGCCACATGTCGCCAACACCGCGTGTCTCGACGTGTCGCACTAATAAAAAACGTTGTTTAAGGTGCACAAAAAGTGTTATGCGCACCTTAAACAACGGTACTCGCTTCACTGATATGGGAGTTACCCCACAAACATGCGGAACGTACGCTAAGCATGCCCGCGCAACGCGTCATCAGGCGAACAAGAAGCCCTGTCCGTGATGCTCCGGATATGTGTCGAACAACTCAGCCACAGAGCCGTCTTCGAACACAGCACGGATGGCGCTGGCCAGCAGCGGCGCGATCGACAGCACGGTCAAACCGTCCCAACGCTTCTCTTCAGGAATCGGCACGGTGTCGGTAAGCACGACTTCGCGGGCTCCGCTGTTCTTCAAACGTTCGACGGCGGGACCAGACAGCACGCCATGTGTGGCGACGACAGTCACCGACTTGGCACCGGCATCCTTAAGCACGCTGCATGCACCGGCAATGGTTCCGGCGGTATCGATGAGATCGTCGACGAGCACGCAGTCCTTACCTTCGACATCGCCCACGACTCGGTTGGCGACCGCTTGGTTCGGACGGGTGATGTCACGCGTCTTGTGGACGAATGCGAGCGGACCACCGCCAAGACGCTGCGCCCACTGCTCCGCAACACGAATGCGGCCCGCATCCGGAGAGACGACGGCAACATTGTCAAGCTGGTTGGAGAAACGGTCGCGAATGTAGTCGACCAGCACCGGCATAGCGATAAGGTGGTCGACAGGACCGTCGAAGAAGCCTTGGGACTGCGCCGCATGCAGGTCGACACTCATGATGCGGTCGGCACCTGCGGTCTTCAGCAGGTCGAACATGAGACGGCAGGAAATGGGCTCGCGGCCGCGATGCTTCTTGTCTTGGCGCGAGTAGCCAAGCAGTGGGCAGACCGCGGTGATGGAACGCGCGGATGCACGCTTGAGCGCATCAATCATGATGAGCTGTTCCATAATCGATTGGTTGATCGGGGCTGCGTGGCTTTGCAGTACGAACACGTCCGCGCCACGCACGGATTCGGTGTAGCGCACGTACATTTCGCCGTTGGCGAAGTCGTATGCTGTGGTTTCCAGAACATCAATGCCAAGTTGTTCGGCGACTTCCGCCGCCAGTTTCGGATGTGTTCTGCCTGTGACAAGGATAAGGTTTTTATCCGGCTTTCCTTCAAGGATTGCGCTCACCATGTCTCCAAACGTCTGTTTTCGCGTCAAGTGGACGTGACCCATATTAACCATCTGCGCAGACCGTCTCACCCGCGCGTGTTCACCTGAAATTTACCGGTACAGTCCGTGCTTGCCAATATATTGCACCACGCCGTCCGGTACGAGGTACCAAACAGGCTCCCCATGCTCCGCACGTCGCCGCACATCGGTCGAGGAAATCGCCAGTGCCGGTATTTCCAACGTATCGACCTTGCCTTCCGGCAGTTTCACCCCTTCCGGCGATGAGTACCCGGGGCGGGTCACGGCCACGAAGTGGGCCAGATCCCACATTTTGTCGGCGTCTTTCCATTGCATGATTTCCGCGACCGCGTCAGCTCCGGTGATGAAGAAGAGTTCCGCGTCGGGATGTTGCGCACGGATGTCTCGCAACGTGTCGATGGTATAGGTGACTCCCGGACGGTCGATGTCCACGCGTGATACGGTGAATTTCGGATTGGACGCGGTGGCGATGACCGTCATGAGATACCGGTCTTCCGCGTTGGTGACGTTCTTGTCGAGTTTGAATACGGGGCGTCCCGTCGGCACGAAGATCACTTCGTCGAGGTCGTACACCCACGACACTTCTGAGGCCGCCACCAAGTGGCCGTTGTGGATGGGGTCGAACGTGCCGCCCATGATGCCGATGCGAGGCCTGCTATGCCAGTTGCCGCGTGCTGAACGTCGGCCTGTGGCCACCGCGGAACCTGCTGATTCCACGGAAAGGTCGGACATGCGCCGTTCCGGTTCCACCACATAGCTGATGGCAAGTTCGGAATCGGCTTCGGCGGATTCGGGCCGCATGCGTTTCGGGCCGGTCATGAGGCATCCTCGTTTTTTTGTTCCTGATCGGCGTCCGCGGTCTCACGGCCGATGCTGTCTGCCGTTGGCGATGCGTTGTCCGGGTCGATTTTGCCCATATCCTCATCCCACTCGTCCTGCACGACGCGCCTGATCTCCGCGAAAGTCGGCAGAGGGAAGTCCGGCTGATAGGCGCGACGCACTTCCGCCACACGTTCGGTGACGCGAATCAGCGTATCGGTCATGCCGTCAATATCCTGTTCGCGCTCCATGGCGCTGAATTTGGCGATGTACTGTTCCATGAGCCGCATCTGCTCATCGACGCTTTTAAGCTTCTCTTCGTCGAGTTCCACCACGTCTTCGGCATCGACTTCCGGCCAACCGATCAGCACCGCGTCGGCGTATTCGAGTGAAGCACGCTGTGCCGCCGATGCGATGCCGTCCTCGATCTGCACGAGAAACACGTATCGCACGATGCTTAATCGTTCGGATGCGAGCTTCAATCCCAGATAGGGGTCATTGAGATCCGCATTCCATGGGTTCTTAGCGTCAGTCATTGTTTCCTCCATCTGGCCGTCATTATTGTTGTGTTCGTTCATGCCCGTACCTGGCCTGTTCCGTAGCCGATCCACTTGGTCGTGGTCATTTCGCGTAGTCCCATGGGCCCGCGTGCATGCATTTTTTGCGTGGAGATACCAAGTTCCGCGCCGAAGCCGAACACTCCCCCATCTGTGAAACGCGTGGACGCGTTGACCATCACCACCGCCGAGTCGATGCGTGAGGTGAATTCCTCAATGGCCGAATAGTCTTCGGCGATAATGGATTCGGTATGCCCTGTGGAGTGGCGGTTAATGTGGCTGATGGCCTCGTCGAGTGAGTCGACCACTTTGACGCCGATCTTCAACGCGAGATACTCGGTATCCCAGTCTTCCTCAGTGGCATGTATCAGTTTCACCCCGTCAATACCGGTTTTGTCGATGATCTCGTAGGCCTGTTCGTCGGCATGCACTTCGACGTCGGCTGCGGCAAGCGCTGTGGCGATTTGCGGAAGGAACGCTTCGGCGATGTCACTGTGCACGAGGAGTTTTTCAGTGGCGTTGCAGACGCCGACGCGTTGCGTTTTGGCGTTGAGAATGATGGGGATGGCTTTGTTTTGGTCGCCGGTTCGGTCGACGTAGATGTGTACGTTGCCCGCTCCGGTTTCGATGACGGGTACTTTGGAGTTTTGCACGACGGCTTGGATGAGGCCCGCTCCCCCTCGTGGAATAAGCAGGTCGATGTGGCCTTGGGCCTGCATCATGGCGTTGGCGCCTTGACGCCCGTATTCGTCGACGGAAGCGATGAGTGCGGCATCATATCCGTGTTCGTGCAATACGTCGGCGATGATGTTGAGGGTGGCTGCGTTGGTGCGTTCGGCCGCGTGTCCTCCTCTGAGGAGTGCCGCGTTGCCTGATTTGATGCAGAGTGACGCGACGTCGACGGTGACGTTGGGTCGTGCTTCGTAGATCATGCCGAGCACGCCGATGGGCACGCGGGTTTGTTCGAGTCGCAGACCGTTGTCGAGGTGGTATCCGCGCACGATTTCACCGATCGGATCCTGTAGGGTGGCTACGTGGCGCACACCTTGTGCGGCTGCGTTGACGCGGGGTACGTCAAATTTGAGCCGGTCGAGTTTGCCTGCGTCCATGCCATGTTCGGCGGATTTCTGCATGTCGATGGCGTTGGCTTCCGCGATTTCATTGGCGCGCGCGTCGAGTGCGTCAGCGATGGCGTTGAGAAGTTCGTTTTTACGCTGCGTGTTGGTTTGGGCAAGTTGCGCTTGCGCGATTCGGGCGGCGTCGGCTTTGGCGCACACCTCGTTGAGCACATCGGGCTCCATGGCGTTGGATTGGGTCTGTGGGTTCGTCATAGTTTCCTAGATTAGCGCGAAATCGCGCCTTGTTCCGTAGCTTCGACCATTATTTCGTCGTAGCATCGGAAACAGGGCGCGATTTCGCACGTCACGTGTCCTCAGAGATTTATATCCGAAACCGTTCTCGATCAACCGTTATTCGACATGGAATCAGTGGATCTGATCGAGACCCGGATACAGCGGGAAGTCTTCGGCGAGCTTGTCGACGCGAGCCCTGAGGGCTTCCACGTCGGCATCCTTGCCTGCTGCGAGTGCGGTTCCGATGATGTCGGCGACCTCTTCGTATTCCTTGTTGCCGAAGCCGCGGGTGGCGAGGGCACTGGTGCCGATGCGCAGACCGGAAGCCACGCTTGCCGGACGCGGATCGAACGGAACGGTGTTGCGGTTGATGGTGATGCCGCACTGGGCGAGGAGGTCTTCGCCCTGCTGGCCGTCCATTTCGCTGTTGCGCAGATCAACCATGACGAGGTGGACGTCGGTGCCGCCGGTGAGGACGCTGATGCCGTTGTTCTTGACATCGTCGGACATGAGGCGTTCGGCGAGGATCTTGGCACCGTCGAGGGTGCGCTGCATGCGGTCCTTGAACTCCGGAGAGGCTGCGACCTTGAACGCGACGGCCTTGCCTGCGATGACGTGCATGAGCGGACCGCCCTGCTGACCCGGGAAGACCGCGGAGTTGAGCTTCTTGGCATAGTCCTGCTTGGCGAGAATGAAACCGGAACGCGGACCGCCAAGAGTCTTGTGAGCCGTGGAGGATACGACATCGGCGTACGGGACCGGGCTCGGGTGCAGTCCGGCTGCGACAAGGCCCGCGAAGTGTGCCATATCAACCCAGAATTTGGCTCCGACTTCGTCGGCGATTTCCTTCATGGCCTTGAAGTCTTCGATACGCGGGTAGGCGCTCCAGCCGCCGATGATCATGGCCGGGTGGGTTTCAAGCGCGCGCTGGCGGATGATTTCAGGATCGATGCGGAAGGTTTCAGGATTGACTCCGTAGGCTTCGGCATGGTAGAAACGTCCGGAGAAGTTGATTTTCATGCCGTGGGTGAGATGTCCGCCATGGTCGAGGGCAAGACCGAGCACGGTGTCGCCCGGCTTGACGAGCGCCTGGTAGACGGCTGCATTGGCCTGTGCGCCGGAGTGAGGCTGCACGTTGACGTATTCGGCACCAAACAGGCTCTTGGCACGCTCACGGGCAATGGTTTCGATCTTGTCAACCTGCTCGCAGCCACCATAGTAGCGGCGTCCCGGATAGCCTTCGGCATACTTGTTGGTCAGCACGGAACCCTGAGCCTGAAGCACGGCACGCGGCACGAAGTTTTCGGAGGCGATCATCTCCAAGCCGTTCTGCTGTCGAGACAACTCAGCGTTGAGTACCTCGGCGATTTCGGGGTCTGCTTCGGCGATAGGCGCGTTGAACATGTCGTTCGGAGTTTGCGCGAGAGGCGATGCGGTCATTGAGCTCTCCTTGGCTTGGAGGATAAATACGTTGCCCGTACGAACGTGCAGGCTTAACGATGAAGTGTACGTGCACAAATCGCATGAGGGAATAGGGCGTTTCGAAACATGGAAGCAATCACGAAACAAGCAGGAAACAATCACCACCCATAAACACGCATCGTCCCATTCCACGGACGCCAAACACGCTTCTTCCCGCCCATAACGCTACACTCAATATTGTTTGACGTTCATTGTCCGTTCTATTGCTAAGGAAATCCAGTGACCACGTTCCACAGCACTCGCAGCACCACCGATTCACTCACCTCCAAGCAAGCCATACGCAAAGGCATCGCCGACGACGGCGGCCTGTTCGTAACCGACTCACTGGGCGAAACCCACGTAGACGTCGCATCTCTCGCAGGCAAGTCCTACCAGCAGATCGCATTCGACGTGCTGAGCGTGCTGCTGCCCGACTTCTCCGAAACCGAACTCAAGGCATGCATCGATGAAGCGTACGGCGCGCAATGGTCCGACGAAAAGATCACCCCGGTCAAGCCGCTCGGCGATGACTACGTGATGGAACTGTTTAACGGCCCGACCTCCGCATTCAAAGATGTCGCATTGCAGATCCTGCCGCGTTTCATGGCACGCACCACCCCGGCCGGCGGCGACGGCAACGAGAAAATCATGATCGTGACAGCCACCTCCGGAGACACCGGCAAGGCGGCGCTCGCTGGTTTCGCGGATGCCGAGGGCACAGGCATCACCGTGTTCTATCCGGAAGGCAAGGTTAGCCAGGTACAGGAACTGCAGATGAGCACGCAGGCTGGTTCGAATGTGAATGTCTGCGCGGTGAAGGGCAATTTCGATGACGCTCAGTCCGCTGTCAAACGCATTTTCGGTGATCGTGAGCTTGCCAATCGTTTGGCTTCCGATTCGCATGTGGTACTGTCTTCCGCAAATTCGATCAATGTGGGACGTTTGGTGCCGCAGGTCGTCTATTATTTCTCCGCTTACGCGCAGCTGCTCGAACAGCAGGTCATCAATGTCGGTGATGAGGTCGAGTTTGTGGTGCCGACCGGTAATTTCGGCGATATTCTCGCCGGATATTATGCGAAGCTGTTAGGCTTGCCGGTCAAGCATCTGGTTGTTGCGTCCGATAAGAACAATGTGCTGTTCGATTTCCTGACTTCCGGCACGTATAACCGTCAGCGTCCGTTCTATCAGACGATTTCCCCGTCGATGGACATTCTTATCTCCTCGAATCTGGAACGCATGCTGTATTACATGTCCGACAAGGACACTCGTCTGATCGCCATGCTGATGAACGATTTGAACCAGTGGGGCGCCTATGAGGTTCCCGAACCGATGCTGGCCAAGATTCGTTCCCTGTTCGGCACCGGCTGGGCCGATGAGGATCAGGTGCGTGAGATGATCGCGGATTGCTGGAACAAGAACCATTATGTGATCGACCCGCATACCGCGTGCGGTTATTACGTGATGCAGCAGATGCCTCGCGATCCGCTGACGCCGCGCGTGCTGCTGAGCACCGCCAGCCCGTACAAGTTCCCGCGCGTGGTCAACGAGTCCTTGGGTTTGGATGCTTCCGGCACGGATTTCGAATGCATGGACGTGCTTGCCGAGGCGACCGGCACTACCGCTCCGGCCGCGTTGCGCGGTTTGGAGACCGCCGACGTGCGTTTCGACCATGTCGTTGACATCGACGGTATGGAAGGTTTTGTCGAGCAGGCCGCTAAAGCTCTGTAAAAACTCTGTAAGCGAAGCATACTTTCACATCGTTAAAGCCATCTCCATCGGCCGTCCGCGATATGTGGACGGCCGTTTTTCGTCAAGGCTGCTACAGTTGCATGCTCGGAGGCGAACGAGCATGACAGCACCAACGATACCCGCATCTGAATCGGTACGACAGAAGCAACCGGCACAACAATCGAACCAGCCCGAACAGCCCCGGCGTAAGCATGATCGTCTCATCACCCGTGATATGGCGTTGGTCATGCTTGCGACGTTCTGTTTCATGTCGAGCAATATGCTTGCCAATCCGATCGTTGCCGGATATGCGGAATCGTTGGGCGCGGACGGCATGCTGATGGGTGCGGTGGCCGGGTCGATGAGTTTCATCTCACTGTTCTGCCGCCCTATCGCAGGCAATCTTTCCGACAAAACCAGCAAGCGCACACTTGTGGCGGTTGGCACGGTGCTCTATTTCGCCGCCGGACTGCTGTACTATTTCGCAAACTCCCCCATCATGCTCATCATGGCTCGCGTGATCAACGGCGTTGGTTTCGCATGCTGCTCGGTCTGCCTGGCCACGTGGATGTCGCTTTTGCTGCCGATCCGGCATATGGGTGCCGGCATGGGAATGTATGGCACGATGAACGCGCTGGCTATGGCGGTCGGACCGGCATTGGGTATTCGCGCGCAAAAATACATCGGTTATCGTCTGACGTTTTTGAGTTCGCTGGTGCTGGCGGTGATCATGCTGCTCGCCACACTGATGGTGAAGAATGGCGGACAGCCGGTACGCAAAAAGCAGACTTCCATAACGGAGAATCCCTCCACTGCCGTAGACATTGACGGTTCTGCTAGCGCAACCAAAAAGCATCGTTTTTCGATCCGTTCGATTCTGGAACCGCGTGTGGTGCCGTTGTCGCTGACGTTCATGATGTTTGCGATAGCGTATTTCGCAAATCAGTCCTTCATCGTGAGTTATGTTCAGTCTCGTCATCTGCCGGTATCATCCGACCTGTTTTTCATGTTTTACGCGGTCGCGTTATTGGTGTTGCGACTGGGCTTGCGCGACCTGTTCGACAGCAAGGGCTTCCGTTTCTGGCTGACGGTCTGCTCGTTGGGCATGCTGGCGATGCTCGCATGCATGACGTTCCTGTTCAATGATTGGATGCTGTTGTTGGCTGCGATTTTCACCGCTGTCGGCTACGGTCTGATGAGTTCAGTCACGCAGGCGCAGGCCGTGGTAATCGCAGGCCGCGAGCGCAGTGGTATTGCGAATAGTACGTATTATGCGGGTATTGATTTGGGTATGTCGGTTGGTCCGTTTGTGGGTGGTTTGGTGTATGGGCATTTGCCTGCTGTGTGGTTTTATCCGGTGTTTATGTTGGCGATGCCTGTTGCTTGGTTGATTTATTTGTTGTGTGTGAAGCGTGTTTCGCGGTAGTTGTTGGCATCGTGTGCGAGGTTTCTGCCGTAAACCAGTCCAAGCGCGTGTCGTTCTAACTGTTTTTGCGGTCGGTCGTATTTTCCATATACGGCAATATGACCGACCGACGCCCATCCTGGCTCGTGCAAGGCGTCCATGCCGAAGGGGAGATGTCAGGATCGGTCCTTGCCGCCGTATTCCGTTCCAGCCTTTCCGGCTATTTGACTTGGTGGATTTTGTTGCCTTTGACCATGTAGGCACGTCGGGCCATGTCGATCATGGGCTGGTCGAATCGGCTGTCTGTGTAGAATTCGTCCACTCGAACGTTGTCTCCGTAGAGTTCGCGGAATCGTTTGGGCTTGTTGGTGTTGAAGTTGAGGTAGTTTACGTTCAACGTGTTGCCGTCGATGGTGGACGAGACCAAATGTTGCACGCCAAGCCTGCGGCAGGCCTCGCCCACGGTGATGTCGAACGAGGCGGTGAGGATCGCATCGTCTTCGCGTGGCTCATACCAGGGTTTGATGCGCTTCATGTTCTGATCCCAGAAGGCGTTGACCAATTCTTCGAATTCCAACGATTCGGCAAGTTCGCTTAAATATCCGTGGCATAGCTTGCCCACACCGTATTCCATTTGATCGAACGTGGCTCGTCCGAGCTTGTATTTGATGGCATAGCGCAGTACCGGGGCGATGTACCGCAATACTTTCGGATTGTATTTGGCCGAAAACAGGTACAGGTCGAACAGGCTTTCTCCGTCATAGATGGTTCCATCGAAGTCGAATACACGCATGTATGCAGCTCTCACTTCCTCGTATGCGCGCATTCAATACGCGCCATTGCACCTCATGCTAAAGTCCGAAGGCTGATTCCTTCTTACACCAAGGTGAACGGCCGGCGACCGCAATGTGCACAAATTGCACATCTCAATGCACATTCGGTTCATGTCACGTTTGGAAGGAGGAACCACCACAACAACACAGTCGGACCGCTATTCGCCCCATAGGAGCCGTTCGCGCTGCTGATACTCCTCATCGAACAACGGCTGGGCCTTCGTGTCGATGAGCTTGGCGAATTCCAGATCCTCATCTCGTTCCACCCGATGCTCAGCCATATTCCATTGGTCATGGTACGTGTAACGCAATGCCTCGGCATCCGTTTTCAGAACATGCGACCGGTAAAGGTCCCGTTCGAATAGAAGCGTATCAACCAGCCATCCTGGCTCGTCCGGAAACTTACTGATGCCATTGACGTACTCCGCACGATACGCGTCATGGACAAGGACAGGCAACGCATCGATACGCAAAAGCTCCTTGAACATGATAAGCCGTCCGATTCGACCGTTGCCGTCCGAAAATGGGTGAATCTTCTCAAACGTCCAATGGACACGGGCGATCTGATATGGCTCGTCCTCAAGTTTCGTGCACATATCAAACAGCCTGTCCATAAATTCGGGAACATCCTGCGGCAGCGCGGTCCTTGTCGGAGTGACAGGATTGCCGATAAAGTTCGGCCGAGTCTTGTAGCCGCCCACGTTGAAAAGCGAGTCGGAGACCTGTCTGGTGCCCTGCTTGAGAATGGCATGCAGGTGACAGACCATATCCCGGTCCACCGGCTCATCAGCATGGTCGAGAATCCAACGGAACGCAGCAAAATGATTACGGGTTTCCAACGCATCATCAGGATTGACCTGTTCGCTGCCATCCGTGGTATAGGTACCGGTGGCAAATAGCTGCGCGGTCTGTTTGGCAGTAAGGGTGGAACCTTCCATATGATTGGAATTCCATGCGAACTGGATTTGCGTGGTCGTGTAAATGCCGTCACCATATCGAGTATCACGCTCTCGGATAAGACGCTCCACGATACGTTCCGCCATAACCCCATCCTTCCTTCATTCCGCTCGACTATCCTCCCATGGTAATTCATTTAGGCTAGAAACCGTGGTGGATGTCGTATATCCTACAGGTTGGTTCCATGTCGAACGTGACCGTGTCGAACTGTTCGGGATGGTGTACGAACGTATCGATCAGTTTCCATTGGCGACGGCTGATGCCGATACGATAGTCCGGGCGAACCATAAGCACCGGCGCTTTCGGCTGGAGTTCCTCCAAGAGCTGCGCGCGCTGTTCGAAGCATTCATCATCGTCGATCCATACGATCGGCGCGGGTTCATTCTCTTCGCATTCGATGCGTACGCGTCGTTGGATGGTCTGCCATTTGCCTGTCTCACGTCCCCATTTGGTGACAGGATCGTACCAGGTGATGACATCGACCAGCATGGGATCCCATCCGAGCATCGGGTCGAGAATCTGACTGCAGTATGGCTGCCAGGTGGACAGCCACCACAATTCCACAATGCCGTCAACTGCCAACGCGTACATGGCGTCGGATAGTTCGCTGGACCAGTGGATGCGCCATGAGCCTACGGGCGTGTGGGCTTTTTCGTTGCCGTCCAAGTGGAACGCTTTTTCAGGATTGTACATTTTCGCGTAGGGACTGTCGGGCTTCGCCCAGGTCATAACTTTGTTCACGCCGCCCCTGCGCAAAAGCTTGTCATCCGGAAAGGCGTTGAGCACCCCATCGAAATCCGTGAACACCACAGGCTTGGAAAACATTTTCAAATCCGTCATCACCACTCCCCTTTCAATCATCAACTATCTTCTTATATTGACCTTACGGTTTCCTCATTACGTTTTACCTGACAAATACTGACAGCACCGCCATCGTTTTATTTGCTATACTCGGATTGGTTCGGCACGGACGCCGAACGACCGCAGGCACGAACATAGGCAACCGCAAACATGGTCCATAGATGCGCAAAACATGATGCGCGGACGCATCCAAAAAAGCGGTCACCATCACGCAAAGGAGCGAAACATGGCAGACGAATCATCGAAGATTCCAGAGAAAACCGTCGAACAAATCTTCGACGAACGTTATCCCCTCGACAAATGGGAAGATTCAAACTACTCGATACTCGACAAATTCTCAATGCGCGGCCGCAAAGGCTTCGTCACCGGAGCCGCAGGCGGTCTAGGACGCAACGCGGCGGCCGCGCTCGCCCAAGCCGGAGCAGACGTCGCACTAGTCGACCTGCCCAGCCAAGAAGACAAGCTCACCGAACTGGCGAAAGACATGAGCGAACGTTTCGGCACCAACGTCATCGCGCTCACCTGCGACGTCACCAACGTCGAACAAGTAGCCGAACTCAAAACACAATTGGTGGAACAGCTGGGCACCGTCGACTTCGCGTTCCTCAACGCCGGAGTCAACGTACCGGGCGACGATCAAGACGCCACCGAAGAAGTATGGACGCGCACCATCAACATCAACCTCAACGGCACCTACCGTACCGGCCGCATCGCGCATGAAATCATGCGCGAACACGGTCATGGCGGCTCACTGATCTTCACAGCCTCCCTGTCCGGACACAACGCGAACTACATGATGGGAAGTCCGACGCCGGTGAACGCGTATGGCGCCACCAAAGCGGCCATCATGGAACACTCACGTTACCTTGCTGCCGCGCTCGCCAAGGATGGTATCCGTTCCAACACCATCTCCCCCGGATACGTGTGGTCTGGAATTTTCAATGGCCGTATCGACATGCCTGGCCACGACGCCATGCTCGAGGTCGTGCCGATGCATCGTTTCGGCACGAATGACGAGATTGCCAGCACGGTGCTCTTCCTCGCCAGCGACGCGTCCTCGTACGTTACTGGCATTGACATTCGCGTAGACGGCGGCTACAGCGTCTTCTAATCACCGTACCCCATCTGATAAATGGCCGGTCGCAGCTAATGTGCTTCGACCGGCCATTTATCTGGTGATGGTTTCTAGAACATACCGCTACACATGCTTGCGGCGTATCAACGTATCGGCAGTGGTTCCGGCTCCTGCAAGGAGAAGCATGACCGCGATAATGGGAACGATGTCGGAGCCCGTGCGAGGCAAGTCCGCAGTCGGTTTTCCATCGGCCTTGCTGGCATTCTTGTCTTTCGAGGGCTGCTTGTCATTCGGCTTGGCCTCGCCACCGCCCGGCTGGTCATCAAGCTTCGTTTCCCGAAGCTTCAGACCGTCCAATGCCGTGTTAAGGAGCGTGGCGGCATTGGAGACAAGACCGTTCTGTTCGCTGCTGAACGTGGTGTTGTTCCACAGCGAGAGGGCCTGCTCGTACGCTTCCGTGAGAGATGCGACCGTATCGTCCGTGTATTTGCCGAATTCGGCAAGCTTGGCCTGTGCCGCCGCGATCGGAGCTTCGAGCGCGCTCTTGTCGAGTTCGGTCGGATCATCATACATGGCCTGATATCCTGGGATGGTCAGTTTGGCGAGCTGATCGTACATCTTGGAGCAGAGGCGAGCGTTGAAGTTCATGACACTGAACCCTGCGCGGGACAAGTTCATCTGTCGGATTTTCAGATTGTCTGGATCGTAGGCGCCTTCGGCGAACGTCATGTCGGCCGATTCGCTGTCGGACGCGCCCTTGCCTGTTCCGCTGGTGTCGAGCGCGCTGCCCGTGGAGTAGTCGAACGGGGTGCCATCCTTGCCGCTCCATGCGTTGATGATGAGGCTCGACGTGCGGAACGGGTCAGATCCAACTCCTGCGTAGTTGTAGACCGCAATGTCCTTGCCGGAGGAAACGGTGTCGCCGTTCTCATCGACGAAGTAGATCGGGTTGCCGTCGACGTCGAGCGGATACCCGTCGGGACCCCACACGTTGTCGGTGATCACTGCGAGACCGTCACGGTCGGTATAGCTGCCCATGCGGGATTCGCGATGCCATGCGTTGCCGGTCGTGGCCGTCGGATGCGGAAACAGTTCGGCTCCGGACGCGGCATAATAACGACCGAGTTCCGGATAGAAGTGGCCGTCTCAACAAATGTCGATACCGGCCTTGAGTGGCTTGCCGTCCGAGCCGGTCCACTCGGGCATCTCGAACATGACCGGCGTGCTGCCAGGCAACGACCATGCGGTTTCCTCGGATCCGGCGCGATGCATCTTCTGGTAGGAGTCGGTGTGCCCGTCAGGGAACGCTATGGCGGCAGAATTGTAGACCTTCCGCACGCCGTCGCTGTCCGTGATGAGACTCTCGGTGATTTCAGCTTGGGAGGCCGCCATCTTGTATGCTGCGGAGTCTAGGTCGCTTGAGGAAACGTAGCCGGTGAGTGCCGCGACGAAGGCCATGGTGGCGCACAATGCGACGCTGCCTACCGCCGCAACCGCCATGTTGAGCTGTCGTTTGAACCATATGGATTTCGCGGTGACGTTCGCTGCCGCGTCTTTGTTCTCCGTTGTCGTACGGTGCGACGTGGATGTCCCTCTCTTCAACGCGCCATGCTTCCCCGAAATTTCCCCGTTCTGGAAAACGTCATAGGAGATAAACGGAATTGTATGACAGTTCGTTTTCCACTTGGCTTCTGAATTCCGAAGAGTAGCTAAAGAGTACTCATGCCCGATTCTGCGAGCGCGATCATTTGACGTTTCCTTTGTTGTTGAACACCGTTTTGCTCATATCTCGCTTATGTATGGCAGATTTGCGAACTTGTCCGGAGATATCTTGCTTATATATGGCAGGTCAGTCCGTCAAAGCAGTAGGTAGGGGGCATGAAAAACCTCATTTTCGCGAAACCGACTGCCATATATAAGCGAGATGCCTCATGTCACATCCCGAAATCTGCCATACATAGGCGAGATACAGCCTGCTTTGCTCAGCACAAGGCCGACAGATCCAGAAAATGCGCACGATGACACGTTTCAAACCATACTTCGCGCAGGATCTTTTTCCGATTTGTTCCCTTGACAGGTCTGACGCCTACTGTTTGGAGTTCGCGGCGGCGCGCAACGAGTCAACGAACTGTGCACACGCAAAGGCGGGTATGATGACGTTTATTCTCGCTTGGTATCGGCACTTGAAATCCGAAGAACAGTAAGGAGATAATCATGTCCGACATCAATCCGTCAGTAGCCTCGGCAGCACAGAACCCTCCTGCATCCGCACGACTCGAAGCAGGACTAACGGCCCCGGACTTTACACTTCCCAGCGACAACGGCGGTAGTGTCACGCTCTCCGCATTGCGCGGCCAAAATATCATCCTATACTTCTACCCTGCCGCGATGACTCCCGGCTGCACCACCGAGGCCTGCGACTTCCGCGACAACCTCGCACGCCTCTCTTCACGCGGATTCACCGTACTCGGTATATCGAAGGATCCGCTGGACAAGCTCATCCGATTCCGCGAGCGCGACCATTTGACGTTCCCTCTGTTGTCGGATGCTGATTTGACCGTGCATCGTTTGTATGGTGCGTACGGTGAGAAGAAATTGTATGGCAAGGTTTACGAGGGTGTGATTCGTTCGACTTTTGTGATTGACGGTGATGGAGTGATTCGTGTTGCCCGATACAACGTGCGCGCGAAAGGTCATGTTGATTCTCTGCTGCGTGCGCTTGATAAGCTTGATGGTTCCGTTTTCTAATCTGGAATGCGATGCCGCTTTGTTTATAAATCAGCTTTTTCATGCGAATGACGCAAGCAGTGTCAGTAGCGGGTAGATGCCGAATTCCTGATAGTGGTCGTGCAGTGTGCCGATGTCTTCGAACATGGGCTCTTCGGCGAGCCTTTCGAAGGTCTCGTAACGGCACGGGGCACGGCCTCGTAAGAGAAGAGAAAAAGCGCGATGAGACTCAGACTTCCGACAATAAATCATCGTCTTCCGACATGTCAGCCCACGGCTTGCGTGTGCGGTTTGCTTGATCGTGTTGGCGATGCGTTGGCTGAGGAGCGTGAACGTTTGGAGTTGAAGGCGATTGAAATGCTGAAGGGACCGAAACGTCTTGTGCAGCCGGAGCCAGTGGATCATGCTTGGTGGGATGATGGTTCCGGCGTATACAGCATCGGCTGAGGGAGCCGGTAGGCTGGGTGTGTAAATCCAGCAGAGAGGAACGTGCCATGGTGACGCGTCGTAATGATGAGCGGACGGTTGCGGGAAGGCATCGCATGATGAGGCGTGCCGACCGTGAGGTAACCGAACCACAGCAGATCGATGCGATTATCGCAACGTGCAAGATCGTGAGTCTTGCATACACCGATGCGGAAGGCATCACCATCGTGCCGTTGAATTTCGGATACGTGTTCGATGCGGAATCCAATCATCTCACCTTGTATTTCCATGGTTCTGCGACCGGACGTAAGATGGACGCGGTCAAGGCCGCAAACAACGCGCTTCCCATGGCGTTCGAGATGGCGACCGACTGCGAGGTGGTCGAAGGACGTACGTTGTGCAATTGGGGCGAGGCGTTCAAGTCGATCGTCGGCAATGGCACCGCATCCATCATCGACGATCTTGACGAGGCACGCCAGGGGCTCGCACTGCTGATGAAGCAGCAGGCCGGCATGGAACATGCGGAATTCACCGACCAGCAGGTACGCGCCGTCACCGTATGGAAGGTGGAAGCGGACTATCTCACCGCCAAAGTACGCGAAAAGCCCCAGCCGCATACGCACTGACCTCATACCGCACCTTGACGCAATGATGCGCTGCTTCCAAGCCCGAGGATGGGAATTGGGAACAGCGCATCAGATGTAAAACGCTAGACCGAAGTCCGGCTGCGGCCAAGTTGCAAGTCAGGCCGTAACCTGGTCGAGATAAGGTTTCAAATCAAGCCTTCCGGCGGGAACGCCGCGCGTAGCTTCCTCCAAAAATCGCGGAGGACACCATCACGACGGTCGCCACGATGGCGGGCGTCACGTTTGAACCGGTTTTGGCGAGCTTGACCGCATCGCCGCCGTTCGCGGACGATTTCACCGGATGCTTCCGCTGGCCGTTCGCATCATTCGCACCCGGAGCCTTCTGCGAATCATCTGGTGTCGATTCATGGCCCGGCGTTTCAGGCTGACCTTCCTCATCCGTCAGTCGGGCATCAACCGTGGTTCCCTTACCATTCAGGCAGCTTTTCAGCTCGCTTTCCTTATACCAGGTCGAACCATCCGCAATTGGCGTGCAGGAATCGTTGAATCCGATTTCCTTCTCGTTGTACAGCATTCTGACCAACGGCTGATACGGCTGCCCCGAGACGTCCGTACCATCACGCACAACCACATCCCACTGCACATTCGCAGCCATCGGCGTCACACTTTCGCCACGCCACGGATTATTCTCATACGTGTACAGTTCACTCGCCTGCTGCTGCGATCCAGGCAGCTTCAGCAATGCCGCAAACGGAATAATGGTTTCGGCATGCGCGAATCGGAACGTCGCGGCGGTGCCGGCCCGCTCCCTCGTGTCGATCGCATTGAAGAAATCGTCGAGCAACGGCTGGGCAATGCGGTAGGTCTCATCCTGACCTGCGCGCCCCGGTCCCTTCTCATAGAAGTCCTCGGCATCAAGCGACCAAGCAAACGTCTTCGCCTCCTGGGCGTGCTGACCTTGGAAGTACTGGTCGAAATTGAACGTGTGGGATCCGGTGTTCTCCTGTTCCATATCGGCCGCGATGATGTACAGATTGTACAAATCCATTGCCGCATCCTGTTCCGACGCGATCTTCTTCTTGGCGTCACCGCACGCGTTCGCATCCTTGGCAGGGTCGGCGCCAGCAGCGCAATTGGCCGCACCCTTTTTCGTGCCGTCAGCCGTGTTGTACCAGATGCGCTGGCCTTCCTCCTTGCCGATGGACGCGAGGAAATCGTCAGTGAAGATTTGAGAGAGCAGATTATGCGAAGCGGTGGTCATGGACGGATCGTTCGTCACGTTTTCCTCAGCTTCGGCGATGCCCCCATCATTCGCGACGAACTGCTGGTAACGTTCCGCGCGCTCCTTGGCCTCGCCCGTTTTCTGCGTACCATCCGGATTATCAGTCTTATGGAAATACAACGTGGTGGTGTTCTTGTCGAAATTCTTGCCGGAATTGTTATCCGCAGGATTATTCGGTGCTACAACCGCATTCGCCAGCAAACCGTTGGAAGCCTGATCGAATCCTAGTTTGAAATTCTCTCCGGATTCGGTTGCACGAGGCTCACCCGAGCTCTGGTATGAGACGCGCAGTCCCTGCTTTGCGGCATTGGCGAACAGATCAGCATCACGCTGGTATATTCTCTCACCAATGCCCTGATGCTGTATGGCGCCCTGACCAGAGAGCATGCCATACCCGTTGCCCACGTTGACCGCAGTAATGGCATTGACATTGTTGATGAATTCCTTGCCAACCTCTGGGCTAACGAATCCAGCATAATTGTTTTCCGCAGCAGACTGAGCCATCAGTGCCAGCAAAGCGTCATACTTGTAGCTCGACAGGCCACGCGAGCCATGCCTTGCCACAGACTCGGTGTATGCAAGATGGTATCTGCTCGGAATTGCTGAATATGATGTGCTCGCCGGTGCAACATACGGCTGCTTGCTGCTGTAATACCGGGCGGTTCCTTCCCCAGCCAAAGCCGCTGGCGTTGCGAGCATGGCCGCTGCCACTACAGCGCTTGTCAACGCGAGCATGCCACCGCCCACCGATTTGGTACCGCGTTTGCGCCAGGCTCCTGCCTGCCGCTGTTCCTTTGTTGCCGTATGGTTTTTCGCCATTATCCTCATTCTTCTACCTCTTCTGCTTTGCCACATTGAAGCTGTCAGACAAGCCAGCCCGGGCGACAAAATAGGCTCGGAAGGCGAACACGCAACGCCTTAAACGTGAACGATCGACAAATAATCCGCGAACCGTCGCTTAGAACTCAAGTAAGTTGCACAGCCGCAACTCCCCCACCCCATGGATTCACGATGCTCGACGTATCACAGAACCTGCTGGACAAGTTCCACCGATTTCGCTGCGGACACCCCCAATCAACGCACATCATTATGGCTGGCCGATTGTCGACTTGACACGTGGAAACGTCCCCGCCTTTCACGTCAGGACCGAAAACCCAAAGTATGCAAGAATCCGGACGTTACAGGATGCGGACGTTTTCTTGGAGACTGAATGAAAGGATTATCGTATGTTCGGTCCCGAGGAACGACGGCGCGGAGGGGTCCTTCGGACGCATGAAGATGGAGTCCGTCCATCCCGGGCATTGGGAGGAACGTACCCGCGACGAGGTGCTCGTCCCGGTCGACGACTGCATCCGCTGGTACGACCACGAGCGCATCAAACGGTCGCTCGGTTGGATGAGTCCGGTACAATACCGTCAGAGCCAGGGAATGGCTGCGTGATCATCTCCAAGAAAACGTCCGCAGCCCCTCTGCCATTTGCGATCAGTCATGGCACGCTGATTCCAATGGGTTTCAGCAGTACGCTGGATGACGCATTATCGCAAAGCGTCGAACACGCCATCAATATGATTGCCGCCATGTTCGAGATGCCACGTCAACAAGTGTACCTGCTGCTGTCGGCTGCCATCGACTTCAACGTGACGCAAGTCGTTGATATCACACCAAAGGCGTTCACGGTCTGATTGATCTGTCGATGTTTCAACAACTACCCGACTATGAACGGACGATACGCGATATTGGAAACAGCAGATGGACTGCCATGCGGCGCATGCCTTATTGGCCCAGCAGGCTCAGACAAGTCACTGATTGGTCTAGCCAAAGAACTCTATAAGGGAATGGAATAACAGATGGTTTCCCCAACAAACAATCATGCAGCAAGATAGCAACACCACCCAGGCGACGGATCGCGCCGAAACGGACGCTCTCTCCTTCGGCGCGAAGAAAATCGCAATCATGATTGGCGTGGGACTCATCGCCGGTTCCCTACACTGCCTATGTTGATGACCATGCCGTTGGCGTAGCTGATCTACCTGTGTTTCCGCCGTATCATCCATCCGACTCGCGCATAACCGTCCATACGGGAATCCTCGAACGCAAGTAAATGTCGCTTCCGTCAATCGTCGACCGCAAGAGGCGTTCATGGAGCGGCGGATTTCCTTATATTCCAACAAAACCCGTACTGTTATGCGACACGTAATAACAGTACGGGTTTTCTGTGTTACTGTTATATATAACAGCTAAACAGTTTGCATCTAACTGTTCGGCCGGGAGATATATCACCTACGAAACATACAGAAAAAGAGGCACAGATTGAAGCTGATCATCTCATCCGTGTCCGGAGAACCGATTTACGAGCAGATCAAGAACCAGATCAGGTCCGCGATCATGTCGGGTGAGCTTACAGCAGGCGAGGCGCTTCCCTCACTGCGCAAGCTCGCCAAGGAACTGCGCGTCAGCGTGCTCACCGTGACCAGAGCGTATAACGAACTGGCCGACGAGGGGCTCGTGGAGAATGTGCAGGGCAAAGGCACATTCGTGATGGAACGAGGCAACGAACTCATGAAGGAACGTGCGCGTGAACGCATCATGGACAAGCTCCGTGAAGTTTCCATCGAGGCCAAAGCCGCCGACATCAGCCTACTTGATCTGCTTGGCATGTTCGAGAAAGCGTACAGGGAACAATCATGAACGATTCCTCACTCCCCCAAGGAACGCGGCCAACCTTGGCCTTGAGCGTAACCGGATTGACGAAGCATTATGATTCCGGCTTCACATTGGATGACGTGACCTTCGACCTGCCGTCCGGCTACATCATGGGTCTGGTCGGTCCGAACGGAGCCGGCAAATCCACGTTGATCAAACTGATCCTCAATATGACCACGCGAGACGCGGGACGAATCGAAGTGCTCGGCCTTGACGCGATGGCCGATGAGGAGCGGGCCAAAGAGCAGCTGGGCGTAGTGCTCGACAGCAGCTATTTCATCGAATACATGACGGTCGACGCGGTGGAACGGACAAGCAGCCCAATGTACCCGCTGTGGGACCACAATCTGTTCGACGCATATCTCAGACGGTTCGGACTCGGACGGAACAAGAAGATCAAGGATCTGTCGCGCGGCATGCAGATGAAGCTCATGCTCGCCGTGGCGTTGAGCCACGATGCGAAACTGCTGATTCTCGACGAGCCGACCAGCGGCCTGGACGTACTGTCCCGCGACGAGCTCATGGACATCCTGTCCGATTATGTTGCGGATGGCGGACACAGCGTAATCTTCTCCACGCATATCACCGCCGATTTGGAGCGTTGCGCGGATTTCCTCGCGTATATAACGAACGGCATGCTGTATTACAGCGGGCCGAAAGACGAGTTCGAAGACGCGTTCCGCCTGGTCAAGGGCGGTCCGGATGAGCTTACTGATGGTCTGCGGCGGGCAATGGTCGGCATCCGCACATACGCAACCGGCTTCGACGCGTTGGTCCGCACGCAGGATATCCCACACATCGGCGGCACCGACGGTCTCCTGACACAGCATGCTTCGATTGAGGATGTGATCAGACTGACCAACGCCGCGGCACATACGGCAATCGGCAATACCAACGAAGGAGACGTACGATGAACACGACAGCGAACGCGGACGCCATGACCGCCATCCTTAGGCAGATTTCCTTGGACTGGAACCGTACCATCAGCTACGGGCGGTCGTACATAGCCATCTTCTTCGCGTACGTTCCAGGTTTCACATGCCTGATGGCGGCTACAGGGTCCACTCTCGACAGCGTTGCGGGAGCCGCCATCGGCGGGGCGGCCTCCGGCTTCCTGATGCTTAATATCACCCTGTTCTCCTATGAACAAATGAACAACCATCATTGGATGAACGGCATCGTGCCCATCAACCGCAACCACCAGATCCTCGGACGATTCGCATTCCTTATCGCCTGCGATCTGGTGGCGGGATTGGAAGTGGCCGTCAGCATCGCCTGCGCCGGCACCATCATGCACGAGCCAGTTAAAGTGACGGATGCGATCGGCTTCGCCGCGATGACCGTGCTGACCCTCGTGCTGCTCAACGCCATCGTGCAGCCGTTCCTGTACCGGTTCTCCCCTTATCGTGCCATGGCCGCCATTTTTCTGAGCATCGGCGTGATCGTGGGCACGGTCATCGGACTGTGCAAGGCATTGCCGGAACTCGAAAAGACCGTCGAACAGCTGGCCGAGGCGATCAGCCGGCACCAAGCCATTGCATTAGCGACATTCTTGATCATCGACGTACTCGCCTTGGTGTTCTCCAGCAAGATATCGCTGCATATTTACGGCAGCAAGGACATCTGAACCGAGCCAGCCGGTAGACTCTTATGGAACGTATTTGGGGTCTTCCGAATCAACGGAAAGCCCCAAATGCATATATCTCCGTACGACGCCGGTTCCTACAATACGGCAGGCGCGTCATGGAAGTCGAACATGACACCATCCGCCAGACCGCAAATAGCCGGCCAATCGGCATCGGACGAATCGTCGTGCATGGCCCATACCTTCATGCCAACCGACTTGGCGGAACGCATGCCGATCAGCAAATCCTCGAACACGGTGCACTCCTCCGGCTCGACTCCGAGGCGAGATGCAGCCAACAGATACACGTCCGGCTGGTCTTTGCCGACGTCGCCGGCATCATCGACACTGACCACTTCATCGAAGTAGTCGAAAATGCCAACATGCTTCATCGCCGGCTCTCTCAGCATCGGCGGCAGCGATGTGGCAACGGCAAGTTTCGCTCCACTCTCTTTCAATTGAGCGAGATATTCACGTGCATACGGTTTGGCTTCGACCACTGTGGCATACATGACGCGGGCCATATGATCCCACTCATCCATCAGCTCTTCGGGAGTGTCGGTAAGGCTGAAACGCGCAATCGTATATTCGGCGATCTGGCGGAATTGCATGGCCGCGACTTTCGTCATGTAATCGTCCGGCACGTCAATGCCTCGTTTTGAAAGAAAATCGATGTCAACCTGATCCCAAACGCCCATGGAATCAAGCAGCGTGCCGTCAAGATCGAAAATGGCGCCCTTGCCTTGATTGCCTGCCATCGATATCCTCCTTTATTATTGTGCATCTTACGTTAATCGAGAACCGATGATTTGAGCAGTTCTTCGGCATGTTCCAGCGACGCTTCGCTTTCACTGCCGGAGAGCATACGGGCGATTTCGTGCACACGCGCCTCCCCACGCACTTGATTGATGGTGGTGGCGATTGATCCGTCATCCATTTCACCTTTGGCGACCACGTACTGTTCGTCCGCCCAGGATGCGACCTGTGGCAGATGGGTGACGACTATGACCTGCGCGGATTGAGCGAGTTTCGCCAATCGCGCGCCAAGCTCCACCGCGGTTTTGCCGCCGACGCCTGCGTCGACTTCGTCGAAAATGAACGTCATGGGAGGTACGGAACCGCCCGCCACCACATGTTTTTCCGCCGCAACGAGTTCAAGCGCGAGCATGAGCCGGCTCAGCTCGCCGCCGGACGCGCTTTTGCCCATCGGCATTTGCGGAGAACCCGGGAACGGCGTGAACAGAAAATCGATGCCGTCAGCGCCGGAAGCGTCCAAATGTTCACGTTCCGATACACGGATCTCTAGTTTCGATCCGCTCATGGCAAGAGATTCGAGTTCCGCAGTGACTTTGGCGGCGAGTTCCTTCGCGGCGGCGGCACGTCTTTTGCTTACCGCACGCGCCGCCTTCAACGCCTCACCGAACAGTTTTTCACGTTCCGCCTGCAATTGACTAACTTTTTCCGGAGACGCGTCCAGATCCTCCAAGTCGAACACCGCTTGATCTCGCCACGCGATCACGTCCGACAATTCCGGGCCCCAACGACGAACCAATTCGTCAAGCTCATGGATCCGCCCGTTGATGGCGTCCAAGTCTTCCATGCCGAGATCATTGTCGACTTCGCCCGACAAGGTGAACACCACATCAGACAAATCAGTGCTGATGGAATCAAGCCGATCAGCCAATTCCGAAAACACGCCGTCCACATGAATGGCGCGAAGCGCCTGCGACGCGCGATCAATCAGATCGGTGGCGCTGGATGATTCAACATCGTCAACAACCTGCGAAGCATCCAACGCGCTCAACGCACGGTTCACCCCTTCGGCGATCTCGGCCGCGTTCTCAATGCGATCACGGCGAGCACGCAACTCGGCCATCTCCCCCGGCTGCGGATCGATGCGGTTGATTCGTTCGATGGACTCGCGCAGGTAATCCGCCTGCTGGCGCATGGACGATTCCTGACTCGACAGTCGTTCCAACCGCTCATCCATGGCACGAAGCGCATTCCAAGCCTTGCCGTATGCGACCAACGCCACATCATCGCCGGCATAGCGGTCCAAAAACTCACGTTGCCGCGTCGAAGACGCGATACGCAACTGGTCGGCCTGACCATGAATCGTCACCAGCTCCGCTGCGATCGACCCCAGTACGGAACGAGGCACGCTACGACCAGACAGCATGCTGCGGGAGCGCCCGGAGGCAGGAACCTTGCGAGACAGGAACAGTTCTCCGTCTTCAGGTTCGAAACCCGCCTCGTGCGCGGCTGCGACCGCGGCCGGTGACGAGGCGACCTCGAACACGCCCTGCGCCCACGCCTCGCTCGCTCCGACCGATACACGGCCACCGTCGGAAGGACCGCCGGAAATCAGCCGAATCGCACTGAGCAGCATCGACTTGCCTGCACCCGTCTCGCCGGTGATCGCCGTCATACCGCCGGCAGGTGCGATCAGCGCGGAACGGATCGGCCCAAGATTATGAATCTCAAGTTCTTCAAGCATCAGTGTTTTTACTCGTTCGTTTCTTTATCTTCCGGAAACACATGCCCATGATGCACTCCCCCGGTTTTACGCGCCTGCTCGCGCCAACCGACAACAGGAAGATCGAATTTCGTGACCAGACGATTCGTGAACGGCACGCCGGAAAGACGGGCCAGGCGCAATGTGCTCTTCGATTCGCGCACCTCAACCCTAGTGCCCCGCGGCAACGCGCATTGGCGACGGCCATCGCAGCAGATCCAACCATCCGACGTGGAATCCTCAAGGATATCAATGGCGAATGTGGAACCGGAGCCAATAATCAAGGGGCGCGCGAACAGGGCATGAGCGGCCAACGGCACCAACTGCAACGCCTTCACGTTCGGCCACATGATCGGTCCTCCGGCGGAGAACGCGTATGCGGTTGAGCCGGTCGGAGTCGACACGATCACGCCATCGCAGCCGAAGGAGCTCATTTCCACATCATCCACACGAATCGACAGTTCGACCATTTTGCCACGGTCTGCACGCTCCAACGTGATGTCATTCAACGCCCAATCCTCAATCGGCTCGCTTGCTCCCGGCAGCCACACATCGACATGCGCAATCATGCGTTCGTCAATGGAATAATCATGCTCGGCAACCCTGCGGATCGCCTCACTCATCTGGAAGCTTTCAAACTCCGCCAAAAAGCCGACATGCCCCAAGTTCACGCCAAGAATCGGCACACTGGTGCAGTGCACCAGTTCAGCCGCTCGAAGAATGGTGCCATCCCCGCCGAGCACCACCACGATCTCAGTACGTTCAGAAACCACCGGCGGCTGCTTGCCGAAATCCGGCGCCTCGATATTGTCAATGATCGACACTTCGAAACCGGCCTGGGTCAGCTGCCCGACAGCCTCCTCAACCACCGTGCCACTCTCCCTCAGACGACTATGCGTCACCACCACCGCATGACGGGTACCGAACATCGTTAATCCCTTTCCAGCAAAAGGAAACGCCCTATGGAAAACGCCCATGAAGACGTCACCGACCTCCAGTGTAATCGAACAAATGAACGAAAACCGGCAATGCGCGTCGAAAACATGCCAAAACCCGCGAACACGCCTCAAATCCGTCTCCGATGCAAGCCACGAATCAGGAATGTCAGCCGTCAAATAGCCTGTTAGTCGCACATATGCTTACAATAGCTCACAGGAACGAAGACCGAACATCGTAAGAAAAGGAGAGAGGAACGGCATGTCAAACCTCGTCTTTGACGAGTCCTCCTCCAATCGTGAGGCCTCACATGGCTACGCATGGTGGTTCTCGGGAGATACTTTCGAGAAGGCCATGGCGGAAGACCGCAAGCCACGCAAGCGCGGCCTCACGCGCCGACTCGTCAACCATCCAGGCCGTCTGACCATCTTCTACTTTCTGACGCTCGCGGCGTTGTCCACTACGTTGCTGATGACGCCCATTGCCACGCCGAAAGACGAAACCACCACGTTCACCACCGCGTTCTTCACCGCAGTATCCGCCATTTCCACATGCGGAATCTCCATCGTCAACTCCACCACGCATTGGACCACCTTCGGCCAAGGCGTGCTCATCTTCGCCGTGCAGATGGGTGGCCTTGGCGTCATGACGTTCGCCTCCTTGATCGCATTGGCCGTGAACCACCATCTCAAGGCCACGCAGCGCATGCTGACCGCCAACGAACTCGGCACTACGAAGCTCGGTGAAATCAAAGGCGTGCTCACCGTAGTCATCACCACCACATTCGTCATCGAAGGCATCACATTCGTCGCATTGTTCCCCGGCCTCTACAAGGTCAACCACGGTAATGTGCGCCACACATTGTGGGAATCGCTGTTCTTCGCGGTCATGGCGTACAACAATGCCGGCTTCACCCCCGACGGAGCCGGGCTGCATGTCAACAACTGGGCGGTCGGCCTGCCGATCCTGGCCAGTGCTTTCTGCGGAACCCTCGGCTTCCCGGTGTTGTTGAACCTGATGCGCTCCTGGCGCATGCGCCGTCCTCCGAAGCGCTGGAGCCTGCACACCAAGCTCACACTGACCACCACGTTCTGCATTGTGATCGCCTCGTTCACGTGGTTCCTGCTGATGGAATGGAACAACAAGCTGCTGTTCGCCGGAGACGGCATCGAGCCGCGCCTCTGGCACGCCATGGTCGCGGCCGTCATGCCACGAAGCTCCGGTTTTGACCTGTCGTGGATGCCAGGCGTCAGCGACGCAACCAAAGTGTTCCTGTCCATCGTCATGTTCATCGGCGGTGGCAGCACCTCGACCGCAGGTGGCATCCGCGTCACCACGTTCGCGGTGATTCTGCTGACTTGTCGTGCCGCATTCACCGGACGCCACGACATCAACGCGTTCCACCGCCGCATCCACACGCAGGCGGTTATGACCGCCGTGGCCGTAAGTACGGCATGCCTCATGCTGGTCACCGTGGTGTCGATGGCGCTGATGATCATCACCGACTGCTCGCTGTGCGACGCACTGTTCGATACCTGCTCCGCGTTCGGCCTAGGCGGCTACTCGGTGGGCGTGGCCAGTGAAAGCAGTCCCACGGTGCTATACATTCTCGCCGCAACCATGTTCATCGGGCGTCTCGGACCGCTCACCATCGCCTACGCGATTTCGCGTCCACACAATCTCGAGGCCGTCCGCTACCCCACCGAGCAGATTGTGGTCGGCTGACGATACGGCTTCATATACTTGCAGTTGCCTGCAATCACACATGAATATAGATTTTTGAAGACGGAATTTCGAAAGGTGCATAACATCATGGCCAACAACACCAGAAGCGTTCTCGTAGTTGGTTTGGGGCGTTTTGGCAGCTCTGTGGCCACCACGCTCGACATGATGGGCCAGGATGTGCTCGCCGTCGACAAAGACGGCGAACTGGTGAACCGTTGGTCTTCGCAGATTCCCACCGTGCAGGCCGACATGACCGATGTGATGGCGTTGGAGCAGATCAACGCATCCGATTTCGACACGGCCGTCGTGGCTATCGGCGACAGCGTCGAAGCTTCCGTCATTACCGCCGGCAATCTGCTCGACGCCGGCATCTCCGACATTTGGGCCAAGTCCGTGTCGAAGGAACACGCCCGCATTCTGCAACGCATCGGCGCACGCCACATCATCAACGCGGAAACCGACGCCGGCAAACGCGTCGGACATCTTGTGTCCGGCAACTATCTTGACTACATCGAGCTTGAAGGCGCATACAACGTCGTCAAAATCCATACCCCCGCGCATGTGGTCGGCTACACCATCGAAGACGCTCGCGTGCATGAACGCTTCGGCATTACCGTGGTCGGCATCAAATCGCCGGGCAAGGAATTCGAATACGGTTCGAAAGAACTCATCATGCACCGCAACGACGAACTCATCATCATGGGCAAGCAGAATCAAATCGACCGGTTCCTACGCAGCTGACACGCTCTTTCCATATGGAAAAATCCGGAATTTCATAATCATGATTTCCGGTTTTTCTTTTACTTATCTTATTTGCCTTGATTACACTGCAGACACGGTTCTCTCAACCGGTCGCTGTTTCACTGCATGACCGCGTACAGCAGATATTCGATATTGCCATGCGTGCCTTCAATGGGAGATACTGTTGTGGCGCGCACGTCAAGCCCGTTGCGTTCCGCGCATGCCACGACGGAGGACAGCGCCTGTTCGCGTAATTCCTGGCTTTCGACAATCCCGTTTTTCCCAAGGTTGCCTTTGCCGACCTCGAACTGTGGTTTGACCAGCAGCACGATCTGCGCCTGCGGTGCGGCGATTCTTGCGATCACCGGAATCACATATGTCAGCGAAATAAACGATACGTCGGAAACAATCATTTCCGGACGATACGGCAAATCCTCCGCATACACGTCGCGAATATTGACGCCGCTCATTTCGATAATACGGTCGTCATGCGCGATTTTCGGATCCAATTGCCCATGGCCGACATCCAAAGCGATGACCTGCGCGGCATCATTGCGCAATAGCACGTCGCAGAAACCGCCGGTGGACGCGCCGATATCCAAGCAACGTAATCCTTGCGCGGAACGCAATCCGACGTCGGCGAACCGTTCGAACGCGCCGACAAGCTTGTATGCGCCACGGGAAACGTAGCCGTCTCCCCTATCGGCGGCGATGACGTCATCACCACCGACTTTCGCCGATGCTTTGGTGACGGTGACACCGTTCACACTGACTTTGCCATCCGCGATCAGACGTTGCGCCTTGGAACGACTGTCGGTCAGACCACGTTCCAACAACGCAACGTCAAGACGAACAACCTGAGTGGAATCACTGTTTCGCAATGGTTTTCCAATAATCGGTACGAATTGTTCGTTAGGAAATACGGAATTCCGGAACGATCACGCCACTCACATCTCGCCCGCTGTCGGCCGCGGCCCACATGGCGCAGCATGCGGCACGCAACCCGTCGACGCTGGTGATGTCGGTGACATACAGGCGGTCGCCGTCAACGCGGGCCTTCGCATCGCGGCACAGCCATGTGCCCTCATCATGCACCACTTCAGGAGCGGGCTCGTTCAAGCCCCGCAGATCTTTGGCGATGTAGGTCGGGCGAAGATACGCCGGAGCGAACATGAGTTCGCGCGGATCGGTGACGCCGGTCAACACCGCAAGGGAATCGTACCCGCCCCGATTGCCCGCCTCGATATCGGTATCGAGACGGTCGCCGATGGCGAGGCACTGTTCCTTGTCCACCGGCTCGTCATCATCATGGGCTGCGAGAATGCGTGCCTCGTCATACATGGCGGATTCCGGCTTGCCTGCGGACGAAACCGGTTCCACACCGGTGGCATTGATCACCGCCATGATCATGGAACCGCATCCCGGCGCGATGCCAAGCTCACGAGGAATGGTCAGATCACGATTGGTCACGAAATAGGTCGCGCCATGCTCAACGGCATAGGCGATTTGGGCCATTTCGTTCCAAGACATGTCGGGATACCATCCTTGGATGGCGGCGACCGGCTGCGCTTCTGCGGAATCGACGACTTCAAGACCTTGCTTGGCCACTTCCTCACGCAGATGCTGGGCGCCAGCACGAAAACCTTCGAACCTTCAGGCTAGCGCAGCGTGGCCACCATGCGCGCGGCGACAACCGACGAGGTGATGACCCGCCAGGATTCGACATCCAAATCGAACCCCTTCAGCTGGTCTGCCACCACGGCCTGAAGTCGGGACGAATTGTTGGTGGTGTATTCCACCGTCATGCCCAAGGATTCGGCCTTGCGGATATTCTTGGCAGCATGTTCCACCGGGTTCTTACCACGGTAGACCACGCCGTCAAGATCAAGCAGTGCCAGCGAGTATGCTTCGCTGAGCGGCTGATTCGTGGACTTCAGCATGCGGGCCACGTCACCTCACTTGTTATCTTCGGAGGATTCGGAAGAAGCATCCGAAGACTCTTCGGCCTCTTCAGCCTCACCGTCATCATCGGCGTCATCTTCCGCAGCATCGTCAGCTTCTGCCGGCTCGTCATCGGATTCCGCGCCTGCTTCCGTCTCTTCGGCCTCAAGCTGGGTTTCGTCGTTGGTTTCGCCGTTCTCGTCGATGGCTTCGGATTCGTCTTCCTCATTCTCAGGGTCTTCCGGAGCGTACTGCGCGTCATCTTCGGAAATGCCAAGCACGTCCATGAGTTCGTCGTTCAGCTCCTGCATGTCGTATTCGACAACCAGATCGTCGGAAGTCTCATCATCCTCAACATCGGCGTACTGCAGTTCGAGCTTGTCGAGCAGACGATCCAATGCGATGGCCTCATCGGTACGGCCGGCCTCTTCAAGGAAATACTGTTCGGCCTGCACCGCACGCATGCGGTATTCGCCAGCCAATCCCTTGGAACGGCCCAGCGTGTGCACGATCTCGATGGCCTTGTCCCACATCTTCAGATCGCCCAGAGCGCCAGCGTACACCAAGAACATTTCAGCCTTGGCTTCACCGCGCAGATACTTGGCGTCGTCGCTCACAGCCACTTCGATGGCCTTCTTCGGCTCGCCCACGCCACGCTCGCAGTCGGCGATGAACGGCAGATAATCCAGGAAACCGTTCATACGGAACGCGGTGCGGAACTCACGCAAGGCAAGCTTGTAATCACCCTGACGGTATGCCACGAAGGCGAGTGTCTCGCGGGCGAAATCGATGCGGGAAGCCTGGCGGGCCACCCACTTGGCATGTTCGAGGGCCAGCTCCGGGTTGCTCTCCTCAAGCGTGTACGCGGCAAGAATGTGCAGACCAATGTTTTCCGCATGTTCCTTCGACAGGCCACGCAGGCGTTCGCGATCGTCGGTGGTGAGCATACGCCATTCGATGCCCTTCGGCATCTTCGGCTCATCAGGACGACGATGCGTGTACGGGTTCTGCGAGGGGAAGCTCACCGTGCCATCGGAATTGCGGCGCGGCTTGGCCATGTACTCGCCACGCTTCTCCTCACGGTAGGCCATCTTCTCTTCGCGGGTGAACTCACGACGCTCCTCGCCCTGCTGCTGGTCGCGATCCTTGTGGAAGTCACGGCGCTGATCGTCACGACGGAAATCCTTACGATCGCCATCACGGAAATTACGGCGTCCGCCATCACGACGATCATTGCCACGGTGGTCGTCACGACGGAAGTTACGACGATCACCATCACGATGGAAATCACGGCGATCATTATCGCGGTGGAAGTTACGACGGTCGCCATCTTCACGACGGAAGTTACGACGGTCGCCGTCACGGTGGAAGTCTTTACGGTTTCCGTCACGTCGATCGTCACGACGGAAACCGGAACGCTCGCCATCGCGCTGATAGCGAGGATTGTCTCCACGACCGCCACGATAATCGCGATGATCGTCACGACGCTCGCCGTCACGGTTGAACTTGCGCGGACCGTTATGGAAGCGACGCTCCTGGCCTTCCCCCTCACCGTCACGACGGAAATCGCGGTCGCGGTGGAAATTGCCGCCATTGCCCTTGCGGTATCCGCCCTTATGATCGTCGTTGTGGAAGCCGCCGGACTTGTGGCCGTAGGACTTGCCGCCATTGCCACGCGGCTTGAATCCCTTGCCGCCGCGATCGCCCGGCTTGCCCGAGCCGTAGGACTTGTGGTTGCCGTAGGACTTGCCGCGCGATCCGCGCTGTTCTTCTGCCATGCTGTTCCTTATATTCCTTGTATTCCTTGAAAATGGTCTTCGTTTGTTCTTTGCTTACGTTTGTTTGCGCCGCTCGCGATTGCCTCACACGTTTTCGACGACGCCGAGGGCCTTCTTGCCGCGACGAATCAATGCGAAACGGCCATGCAGGAAGTCATTTTCGTTCAAAACCTGCTCTTCGTCTTTAACACGGGCGTTGTTCAGATACACGCCGCCAGCCTTAATCGTCTTGCGCGCTTCGGAAATCGACTTGAACAGTCCGGCCTTCATGCCGGCTTCCGCCACACGGTCGCCCACCGCGGCCTTGGCGAACTCGCCGTCGATCTTCACGCCGTCAAGAGCAGCTTCGAGCGTGGACTCGTCAACGCCCGCAAGATCGCCGCCACGGCCGAACAGCGCACCGGCGGCCTCGATGGCCTGTCGGGTGGCTTCCTCACCATGAACCAGGCTGGTAACCTCCCAAGCCAAGGTGCGTTGCGCCTCACGCGCGCCCGGATTGGTCTTGCTTTCCTCCACAAGACGTTCGATCTCCGCCTTCGGCAAGAACGTGAACACCTTCAGCAGGTTCTCCATCTCGCTGTCAGGGCGGTTAAACCAGAACTGGTAGAACTTGTACGGGCTCAGCATAGTGCCGTCAAGCCAGACGGCGTTGCCTTCGGACTTACCGAACTTCTTACCCTGAGCGTCGGTGATAATCGGGCTGGTGAACACGTTCACATCCACGCCACGTACCTTGTGGATCAGGTCAAGACCGGACGTGAGGTTGCCCCACTGGTCGGATCCGCCAAGCTCAAGCACGCAATGGTATTCGTCGAACAGGTGCAGGAAGTCGTTGCCCTGCAGCACCTGGTAGCTGAACTCGGTGAAGGAAATGCCATCTTCAGAATTCAGTCGACGGGCAACGGTGTCTTTGGCGAGCATGGTACCCAAACGGAAGTTCTTGCCGACGTCACGCAGGAAGTCGATGACGTTCATGGAGGCCGTCCAATCGTAATTGGACACGAAACGAACCGGGTTGCTGCCTTCCACTTCGAGAATGCCGCCGATCTGCGCCTTCAGACGCTCGGCCCAACCAGCCACGACGTCTTTCGGATTGAGCGTACGTTCGCCCGATTGGCGAGGATCGCCGATCAAGCCGGTGGCGCCGCCGACCAGGGCAATCGGATGATGGCCTGCTGCCTGAAGGTGACGCATGTTGATGAGCTGCACCAGATTGCCGATATGCAGAGAGGCAGCAGTCGGATCGAAACCGCAATAATAGGAAATGGGATCTCCGTTCAACGCTTCGGCGAGTCGATCCCTGTCAGTGGACTGGGAAATCAACCCGCGCCATTCCAGTTCATCGAGGACGGACTCGAAACCGGCCTCCTTGAAATCGATGACGTGAGCCATAGCTGTGTTTTCTCCCTATTGAATTGCGGATGATACTGCGTTTTACGCACCCTACAGTTTCGCAGAAGATGAAGACAGGCACACGCGGTGTTTCCCCATCATCCACCAACCATCGTGCATACAGGTAAAGTTAGAAGGAGCATCCCCATATCAAGAAGGGAGATACCTGCATGGACCGCAAAGGCATGAAGGTTGCGGCTAAAAAAGCCCAGAGACAACATTATTGGATAATAGTCGCCATTTGCCTGTTCGCTTCGGTGTTCGGTGTTGCGTACACTTCATCGACGCTCTCGGTCAGCACCAACATTTCGATCAGCACCCCGCAAACGGAGGATTCCACGCAATCCAACGACATGTATGACGTATTGCAGGATCTTGCCGTAGGCAATGAAAACGATGCCCGTGAAAAGGTCAAGCAAAACCAAGAGCAGATCGTCAACAACGATACCGATGCCACGTTCGGCCGTCGCCGCGGAGTAATCGCGTCCCTGCTCAACTCGTTTGCATCCGGCTCGATGGTGATCGCCGTGGCCGACGCCATTAATTCCGTCACCCATAACGGCGGCGTCTCCATCGCCGTGCCGGTAATACTCTCGCTGGCCGTCTACATTTTCGTCTGGCTGTTCATTCAAGAAACATACCGCATCGTCATGGCACGTATGCTGTTGGAAGGACGTTCCTATAACAAGCTTCCGGCAAGTCGCTTCTTCTACCCCATTCACACGCGCAAATGGCCGCGCATGGCATGGACCATGTTTGTGGAAAACGTGTTCCTGTTCCTTTGGAGTCTCACCATCGTCGGCTTCTTCATCAAGCAATATTCCTACCGTATGGTGCCGTACATCGTTGCGGAGAATCCGAATATCGAGGCTTTGGACGCCATTCGCTTGTCCCGACGCATGATGAAAGGGCATAAATGGGAATGCTTCGTGGCGGACTGCTCGTTCCTCGGCTGGTACCTGCTCAACCTTATCACCTTCGGCTTGAGCGGCATCTTCTATTCCAACGGCTACAATGCCGCGTTCTTCGCGGAATACTATGTGTACGTGCGTTCGATGGCCAAGACTACCGGCATTGCAGGCAGTGAGATGCTCAACGACGAATACCTGTACTTCAAGGCCGACCCGCAGACGCTCCATACCACGTACGCCGATGTCGCCCAATCCGTAGCACAGCTGGAACAGAATCTTGTTCCAGCGCCCAAGCCGCATGGATTCACAGGATTTCTTTCTGAGTGGCTTGGCATCCGCATTCTGCATGCCAGCGCAGTGAACCGCTATGAAGAGTATCGTGAGGATCTTCACCAGATGCAGATCGGCGAGAATATTCTGAATGGCTCCATTTATCCGGGGCGTCTTGCGCCTGCTCCGATGCCGTTCAAATTCCGTGAATCACGTACCATCAGCGCCGACCGCAGCTACTCACTGGTCAATCTGATCATGATGTTCTTCATCTTTTGCTTCGTCGGCTGGGTGTGGGAGGTAAGTCTCGCATTTATTTCCGAAGACATGTTCGTGAACCGTGGCACGCTGCATGGCCCTTGGCTGCCCATCTATGGCACCGGCGGAGTGATCATTCTGGTTCTGCTCAAAAAGCTGCGCGAAAAGCCAGCGCTTGAATTCGTCGCGGCTATGGTGCTGTGCGGCTGCTTGGAATACTTCTCGTCGTGGTATCTGGAGATGACGCATGATGGTCAACGCTGGTGGGATTACACCGGATACTTTCTAAATATCAACGGCCGTATCTGCGCCGAAGGATTATTGACGTTCGGCCTTGGCGGATTGGCCATCGTATATCTGCTGGCTCCGGCCCTCGACAACCTGCTCAGCAGAATCGATGCGCGAAAGCTTGGCATCGTGGCCGCCGTGCTGCTCGTGCTGTATTGCGCCGACCAAGTGTATTCCGCGCAACATCCGAATGTCGGTGCGGGCATCACCGACTACAAGGGATCGGACACGTCGCTGGAAGCGCCCACTCCATACGAAATCCGTAAACGATCCGATGGACTGTCATAGCGTGATTGTCATGCAAATCGCATATCGCAAACAATAATGAAATCGCCTGTCGTTCTTTCGAGCGGCAGGCGATTTCATGCTGTTGCTTATTGCGCGATTATTTGCGACGCAGCATTTCGTGCAGAGTTTCGATGATCTTGCTGTATTTGATGGAATCCGTGAAACGCAGACGCGGGAATGCGTTAATCATACGACGCTGCTGCTTGTTCAGGATAGATGCGGCAGTGGCCTGCATATTGGCAAGAATCTCCTGCGAGGAGTCCGACCAATCCTGGACCTTGTCTTGCACCTTGTCGCGGAATTTGTCTCGGAAAATGTCTTTGCCCCATTGCAGGGAATCACCGGCTTTCTCCGCATATGCCTGCACGGTTTCGCTGAACTTCGCAAGATTGTCGGCCAAATCGATGATGCCAAGCACTGTAATAATGGTATCCGCGACGATAAACGCCATGAAAATCACGCACATCCAGTGCACTACTGGCAAAGGAATCATCTGTGTAATGCGATTCACTTCAGGCTGTATCACATCGGTGATGAGCACACCCAGCAGACCGAACACAATCGCTCCAAGCAAGCAAATGCGCCCTTGAATGTTGAATCGGCGATGACTGTAATCCCACCATCGTGCGTGGAATAGCTTTTCCATGCCCCATGACGTGACATATTCAAGCATGCATGCACCGATTGAAGAAATGAGAAAAACCGCGAAGGGATTATGCAGATCATGCAGCAGCACAATCGCAAGAACGGCTCCGCAACCGTAGATCGGGCAGATGGGACCATTCAGGAAGCCACGATTCACCAAGCGACGTTCCGAAACGGACACGAGAATCGATTCATATACCCATCCGGCAAATGAATAGAACAGGAACCATAAGAACAGGTATTCCAGCATGAGCATGCTTTCGCGCCGTCACTTTCCACTTGTATGCATATTGACTTTCGGCTTGTAGAAGCGCTCAAGACTGACCGTTTCCCGTGTGGCGCTGATCTTATCCGCGACAGTCACCAAATACCCTTCAAGATACCGAGGCGGTATCGGCGTCAAAGGAAACATATGATTCTCGATGCTGTCACGTTCCACTCTATTGAGATGGAAATCGCGCACGGCATTGCGCATGGCGGTGCCACCATGGGTGAAACCATGCATACGATGACGGCCGCCATCATGAGCATGCCAGTCGTAAAGAAAATAATCGTGCAGCAGAGCGGCGCGAATCAACGAATGCAAATCCACCCTATGCCATAAGCGCAGCCTGTCAGCGATCCATACGGCCAGACAGGCCACACGGATGGAATGAGCAAACGTGGTGACCACGCCATGCTGGTAACAGACTCTTTCGATCTGCATATGCTCATGGCACAGTATCTCCTGGCCGTGAAGTCGAACAAGCTGCTGTATCTGCGTTCGTGTCAGTGGCACCGCTTTGCCTTTGCTATGTACTGTTGCTGTAATTATTTGAGCAATGATTCCGGCGTCTTGTATGCCGGGCCGTCGCTGACGGAGTTGGCGAAGGCACGCAGCTGTTCGATGGCGGTTTTCGCGGAAACGATCTGCTCGCGCACGCGCAGCGGAGACGTGCCTCCCTTGCCATTGCGGGCGGAAACAGAACCTTCGGTGGATAGCACTTCGCGCACTTCGGGAGCCTTGTCGGCCGGAAGGAATTCCTTGAAGACCTCGATGAAGTCATCGTCGGCCAGGTCCCACAGTTCCTGGCCGCGGTCTTCGGCGATCTTCACGCATGCACCGGAAAGCTCGTGCGCGTGGCGGAACGGCACACCGTTCTTCACCAGCCATTCGGCGATGTCGGTGGCGAGGGCGAAACCGGTCGGCGCTTCCGCTTCGAGGCGTTCCTTGTTGAAGACCATGGTGCCGACCATGCCGGTGAACGCGGGAAGGAGCACTTCCAGCGTGTCGACCTGGTCGAACACGGCTTCCTTGTCTTCCTGAAGATCACGTGCATAAGCGGTGGGCAGGCCCTTCAGCGTGGTGAGAAGACCAGTCAGATCGCCGATGAGACGGCCGGACTTGCCTCGTGCAAGTTCCGCAATATCCGGGTTCTTCTTCTGCGGCATGATGGACGAGCCGGTGGAATAGGCGTCGTCAAGGCGCACGAACGCGAACTCCTGGGTGTTCCAGATGATGATTTCTTCAGACAGTCGGCTGATGTCGACGCCTGCCATGGCTGCGATGAAAGCGAATTCGGCGACCAGATCACGACTGGCGGTGCCGTCGATGGAGTTCGCGGTTACCTTGGAGAAGCCGAGTTCGCGGGCCACGGCCACCGGCTCCAAGCCGAGGGTGTTGCCGGCGAGGGCGCCGGAACCATACGGGCTTGCGTCGATGCGCTTGTCCCAATCGGCAAGACGTTCCACATCGCGCAGCAGCGGCCACACGTGGGCCATGAGCTGGTGTGCGAGCAGCACCGGCTGGGCGTGCTGCATGTGGGTACGCCCCGGCATGACGGTGCGTCCGGCCTTTTCGGCCTGTTCGGTCAGTGTTGCGGCAAGGCCGAGCAGCATTTTGGCGATGACGCGGCTGTGGCGACGGAGCCACATGCGGATCAGCGCGGCGATCTGGTCGTTACGGGAGCGGCCGGCGCGGAGCTTGCCTCCAAGCTCGTCTCCGGCGATCTGCAGCAGTCCACGTTCCAATGCGGTGGCTTCGTCCTCATCGTCTTCGATCGGAGCGAACGCACCGGAATCGACACGGCGCTGCAGCTCGTCGAGAGCGTCTTCCATTCGCTGCAGCTCGTCGGCGGTCAATAGTCCCGCACGTCCGAGCGCACGGGCGTGGGCGCGTGAGCCTGCGATGTCGTCGTCGGCAAGACGCCAATCGAATTGGGTGGACTTGCTCAGTCGCGCGAGTTCCGGAGACGGGCCGGACTTGAACCGGCCGCCCCACAGGGCGAGGTGTTCACCATTGGTTGTGCTCTCGGTCATTGTTACTTCATTCTCCTTGCAGATATGACTGAGGGAGAGGATACCAGTCAGGATGGTCCTAACGGTACGCTCTCCCCCATTATCAAGACGATTCGGCGTAAAAAACTCGCTTACTCGACGCTGTTTTCCGGAACCTCGATGCCATTGCCGAACTTGACGTCGCGGGCTGCGGCCACACGGCTCGGCAGACCGTAGATGTCGATGAAGCCGTTGGACGACTTCTGATCGAAGCTGTCGCCGGAATCGTAGGTGGCCAGATTGTAGTCATACAGCGAGGTGTCGGAACGACGACCGGTCACGACGGCGCGGCCGCCATGCAGGATCATGCGGATTTCGCCGGAAACGTACTTCTGGGTGTCTTCGATGAAGGCGTTCAGGGACTGCGTTGCCGGGGAGAACCACTGCGCATCGTAGACGAGTTCGGCCCAGCGCTTGTCGATATCGCGCTTGATGCGGTGCTGCTCGCGTTCGAGGCAGCAGTTCTCGAGTTCCTGGTGGGCGGTGATCAGTGCGATAGCACCAGGAGCCTCGTACAGCTCACGGGACTTGATGCCGACCAGACGGTCCTCGATCAGATCGATACGGCCGATGCCCTGTGCGCCTGCGCGACGGTTCATCTCTTCGATGGCCTGCAGCGGGGTGACGTCGTGACCGTCGATCTTGACAGGAATGCCCTGCTTGAATTCGATGACGACCTCATCTTCGACTGGCGGGAATGCCGGATCGTCGGTATAGGAGTAGCAGTCCTTGGTCGGGCCATTCCACGGATCCTCAAGGAAGCCGGTTTCAATGGCGCGGCCCCACACGTTCTGGTCGATGGAGAACGGGCTCTTCTCGGTCTGCACGATCGGAAGCTTGTGCTCCTTGGCGAATGCGATCTCGACGTCGCGGGTCAGCGACAGGTCGCGGATCGGGCTGATGGCCTTCAGTGTCGGATCAATGGAGGAGATGGACACCTCGAAACGGACCTGGTCGTTGCCCTTGCCGGTGCAGCCATGGGAGATGGTGTCGGCACCGAACTGGTGGGCGGCGCGCACGAGATGCTTGGAGATGAGCGGGCGGGAAATGGCGGAAACCAGCGGATACACACCCTCATACAGGGCGTTGGCCTTCAGCGCCTTCATGCAGTATTCATTGGCGAATTCGTCGCGGGCGTCTACCACATACGCTTCAACGGCACCGCAGGCAAGCGCGCGCTGCTTGATGGTTTCGAGGCTTTCGCCACCCTGGCCGACGTCGAGGGACACGGCCACGACATCCTTGCCGGTGCGTTCCTTCAGATATGAAATGGCGACGGAGGTATCCAGACCACCGGAGTACGCCAGAACGAGACGATTCTGATCGCTCATGGTTTCCCTTTCTAACATCAAACGTTATTCATCAGTATATGCAATACTCTGTATATTTATGCATATACGGTGCGTCGTGTCCACTATACGGCTATTCAGCCCTTGGACACGACGTCCAACAGCCATTGCGCACGCTGTTTCGCATAATCGTCATCGGCGCAGATCACCATGACGGTATCGTCTCCGGCAATGGTGCCGAGCACACCGTCGATGGGCTGCTTGTCGATCACACTTGCCACATACTGGGCCGCGCCAGACGGCGTATGGACCACCACCAGATTCCTGGCCGCAGCGACCGAAGTGACCAATCCGGAAAGCACACGGTTCATTTGCTGTTCCGTTTTTGCATCAGGATTGGCCAATGCGGCTTCTTCCGGCTGTTTGCCCAGCGCATAGGCCACGGTTCCGTCAGCCAAACGGGTTTTCGTGGCATGAATCTCGTCGAGATCGCGGCTCAGGGTGGCTTGGGTCACCTCGATGCCCTGGTCCGCGAGAATCTGAGACAGCTGCGACTGCGAGGTAACGATGCACGTCAGCAACGCCTGCTCGATGGCGCTCAATCGAGCGGCCCGTGTGGCAGGACGTTGCAGCGCAGGCGTTTGGTCCGTCATCAGGCCAACAGGCTTTCATCGCCGCGAGCCTTGCCGGCAAGCCAAGTCAGCAGCGCCTTCTGCGCATGCAGGCGGTTACCGGCCTCATCCCAAACCACGGACTGTGGCCCGTCGATGACTTCGGAGGTGACCTCCTTGCCACGGTATGCCGGCAGGCAATGCTGGAAGATGGCATCTTCCTTGGCATAAGACATGAGTTCGGCGTTCACCTGATAGTCCCAGAACGGCTTGGAACGGATGGCGTATTCCGCTTCTTCGCCCATGGAAACCCATGTGTCGGTGAACACGCAGTCGGCACCGGCGACCGCTTCCTTCGGATCCGTGGTCACCAGTACAGAACCGCCGTTTTCGGATGCGATGGCTTCGGCATCGGCAACGATCTGCGGATCCGGCAGATAGCCGTTCGGTCCGGCAACGCGTACGTTCATACCGGCCACGGCGCCGCCGAGCAGGTAGGAGTTCGACATGTTGTTGGCCGCGTCGCCGAGGTAGGCGATGGTCTGGTTCTTCAGATTGTCGACGCCGCCACGATGCTCGGCAATGGTCTGGAAGTCGGCAAGAATCTGGCAAGGGTGGAATTCATCCGTCAGAGCGTTCACCACCGGATGGGTGGAATACTTCGCCATTTCCTCCACACGATCCTGGCCAAAGGTGCGCCACACCACGCCATAGGCCATGCGGTCAAGCACACGTGCGGTGTCGGCAACCGGTTCGCCACGGCCCAGCTGGGAGCCGGACTTGTCGATGACCAGCGGATAGCCGCCCAGTTCGGCAACGCCAATGGAGAAGCTGGAACGGGTTCGGGTACTCGGCTTGTCAAAGATCACCGCGATGCCCTGCGGGCCGGCGAACGGCTGATGGTAGAAACGATCGTTGTGGAATTTGATGGCGAGTTCGAGAACCTGCTTCTGCTCTTCATGGTTGAGATCGTCATCGCGCAACATGTGGCGCAATTCAGGAGTTGCCATTGTTGGCTCCTTTCAAAAGAGTTTCAGTTCGTTGTGATTGCCGGCTATGTTCAGTCGTTGGGAAGATCAGTTGGAATCTTCGCGAGGATGGAGATGGCCTGATCAATATCCTGTTCGGTCACCACCAGCGGAGGAACAAGACGAAGCGCATCCGGCGCCACCGCGTTGACGATCAAACCGTGCTCCAACGCCCAATTCATCGCCGCATGCGCACATGGATGGGCAAGTTCGACCGCATCGAGCAAGCCACGTCCACGCACGGAGACGAAAAGCGGATTGCCGCAAGCCATGATGCCGTCACGCAATTGCTGGCCACGCGCCTCGGCGTTGGCCACGAGACCGTCTTCCTCAATGGTTTCCAACGTGGCCATCGCGGCGGCCGCTCCGAGCGGATTGCCCGCAAAGGTGGAGCCGTGGGAGCCTGGGGTGAACAGCGCGGAAAGCTTGGCTCCGAAGGAGATCATGCCACCCATCGGGAAACCGCCTGCAACGCCCTTGGCGAAGGTCACAATATCCGGAACCACTCCGCCCGCAAGATCCTCACGCTGGAATGCGAACCAGGATCCGGTGCGTCCGATGCCTGTCTGGACCTCATCGATGATGAGCAACGCGTTGTTGTCGTCGCACATCTGACGGGCCTTCTTCACATAGCCGGCCCCAAGCGGACGCACGCCAGCCTCACCTTGGATCAGCTCCATGATGACGGCGGCGACAGGACCTTTGCCATATTTGCCGGGACCGGTTTCGGCAAACGCGTCATGCAATGCGGCCTCGTCACCAGCTTCGACGAATTCGATATTGGGAACCAGCGGCTCGAACGCTTCTCGGATGGAGGGCTTCCACGTTGCGGACAGCGCGCCCATGGTACGCCCATGGAAGCCATGGGTCATGGCGATGATACGCGCCGGTTTGCCTCCAATGGCAGGCGATGCGCCCGGCAAGGTGCGGCCATACAGTTTGGCGAGTTTCAGTGCTGCCTCGTTGCCTTCCGCTCCGGAGTTGCCGAAATACACATGAGATCCCTCGGGGGCGCCGGCAAGCTCAATGAGCTTCGACGCCAGTTCAATCTGCGGTTCCGTGGCGAAGTAGTTGCTCACATGAGCGGCTTTGGCTGCCTGCTCGCTGACGGCCTTCACCCATTTCGGGTGGGCGTATCCGAGCGCGTTCACCGCGATGCCCGCAAGGAAATCGAGGTATTCATTGCCATCGATGTCCCAGATGTGCGCGCCTTCGCCATGGTCCATAACACGCAGCGGAGTACCGAACACGTTCATGTGCACCCGGGAGTACTCCCCCAGCCACTTGGCGTCCTCTCTGCCGAGGTTTTCCAACTGTTCAGTTGCCATACGAACTCCTCATTTCAATACCGTCTTCGGGAACGACCATGGTTCCAATGCCGTCTGTGGTGAAAATCTCATTCAGGATGGAATGCGGTTTGCGTCCGTCGATGATGTGGGCGCGTGGCACGCCTCCATCGATGGCTCTGACGCAGGCTTCCATCTTGGGGCGCATGCCGCTCTCCAGATCCGGCAACATGTCGCGTAGGTTCTCCACGCCGATGCGACCAATCAGAGAATCCCTGTCCGGCCAATCGGCGTACAGGCCATCCACATCGGTCAGCACGACCAGCTTGCTGGCTCCAAGAGCGGCCGCAAGCGCCGCAGCCGCGGAATCGGCATTCACATTCAACACTTCGGTAGCATCATCCTCATTTGGAGCCACCGAGGAAACAACAGGAATGCGTCCGGCATTGATCAGGTCCTCAACCGCGGATGCGTCGACGCTCACCACGTCGCCGACCAAACCAATATCGGTTGGCGATCCATCGATGATCGGCTTGCGCTGCATGGCGGAAAACAGCGCACCATCCTCGCCGGAAAGACCGACCGCGAACGGACCATGGGCGTTGATCAACCCGACAAGTTCACGGGAAACCTTGCCCGTCAAAACCATACGCACCACATCCATGGCCTCCGGAGTGGTGACCCTCAGACCTCCCTTGAATTCCGACTTAATGCCCAAAGCCTTGAGCATGTGAGAGATCTGCGGTCCGCCTCCATGCACCACAACCGGATGCAAGCCAACCTGTCGCAGGAACACCATATCTTCAGCGAAACAGGCCTTGAGATGATCGTCGATCATCGCATTGCCGCCATATTTGATGACGATGCGCTGTCCGGCGAATTCCTCAAGCCATGGCAGCGCCTCGATCAGCACTTCCGCCTTTTGGTCGGCACGCAGATCGGTATGCACGTCAAAATGGAATCCAGGTCCTTTGAGTTCCTTGGTCATTACCGTTCAATCAGCTTTCGTAATCTGCATTAATGTGTACGTATTCGTGGGTCAAATCGTCGGTCCAGACGGTTGCTTCCGCTTTTCCCGCATGCAGATCGATGTCGATGTGCACCTCGCGCGGAGTCATGTCGACTTCGGATCGGTCGCGCCCGGCTCCGCCGTTCTCACAGATACGCACGCCATTGACGTCGACCGTGACTTTATTGGAATCGTAGGGAGCGACTTCCGGCGGCACGGTACCCAGCGAGCTGACGATACGACCCCAGTTCGGATCATTGCCGAAGATGGCGCATTTCAGCAAATTGGATGCCGCTACCGCACGACCGCAAGCAAGCGCCGCATCTTCCGTGGTGGCGCCGGTCACCTTGACACGGATGTCATGGCTCGCGCCTTCACCGTCTCCGACAATCTGACGTGCCAAGGAGGCAGTCGCCTGCGCCACAAGCTCGTTGAACTCGTCGGGATCCGGTTCGATACCGGATGCTCCAGACGCAAGCAAAAGCACGGTGTCGTTAGTGGACATGCAACCGTCAACGTCAATGCGGTTGAACGACATTTCCACTCCAGTGTTCAGAGCTGCCTGAAGCTGTCCCGCGCTTACCACGGCATCCGTGGTGATCACGCACAGCATGGTGGCCAGCTGAGGCGCGATCATGCCTGACCCTTTGACCATGCCGCCGACACGGAACCCATTGGACCCTTCAAGTTCGACGGTTTTCGGCTTGGTGTCGGTGGTCATGATGGCATGGGACGCATCCGCACCGGCCTGAGCGGTATCGGCAAGGGCCGCGAACGCTTTGTCTGCGCCAGAAAGCACATGGTCAAGAGGCAGAAGCTCACCGATCAGGCCCGTGGAGCAGACCGCGATATCGCTGTCTTTAGCACCTACAAGCGCCGCGACCTTTTGGGCCGTGGCCTTGGACTGCTCATATCCCGGCTGGCCGGTGCATGCGTTTGCGCCTCCGGAATTAAGGATGACGGCTTTCACATGACCGTCGGCCACGATCTTGCGCGTCCACTGCACGGGAGCTGCGCAGAAACGGTTTGCAGTGAACACGCCTGCGGCTGCGTCAAGCGGACCGTCATTGACCACGAGAGCCAGATCCTTCTTGCCCTTGATCGAGGAAATGCCAGCTTCCACACCGGCCGCGGAAAAACCTTGTGCAAATGTTACGCTCATGGCGCCACTCCAATCTTTGTCAGGCCTGCATCTTCAGGAAGTCCCAGTGCTACGTTCAACGACTGCACCGCCTGTCCGGCCGTGCCGCGGTTGAGATTGTCAATTGCCGCGAAGGCCAGCAAACGCCCCGCCTTACGGTCGATGGCCACCTGAATATGGGCCGCGTTCGATCCGATGATATTGGCGGTGGCCGGCATGACGCCTTCCGGTAAAACAATCATGAAATCCTGATCCGCATATGCGTCAGTCCAAACCTGCCTGATTTCAGCATCTGACATATTCAATGCTGTATCGGTTAGTTTGGCGGAAACCGAAGCGAGAATGCCACGGGCCATTGGCACAAGAATCGGGGTGAATCCCAGCGTGAACTCGTTTGCCGAGGATGCGTTCTTTCCTGCAGCATGGGCGAAGTTCTGCAAAATCTCAGGAATATGACGATGAGTACCGCCGACAGAATACGGTAATGCGGAACTGAATGCCTCAGCTGCAAGCAAATTGACGCGCTTCAGATTCTTCCCTGCGCCGGAGTAGCCGACCACCAGATCGGCAACAATATCCGCCGGTTCAACAAGCCCTTGGGCAATGCCCGGCTGCAGCGCCAATGTGGTTGCGGTCACATTGCATCCTGGACCGGCAATACGCTTGGTTCCTGGAATCACCTCACGCTGGTGCTGGTAAGAACCATCTTCGGATATGCCGGTAATGAGCTCAGGCATGCCGTAAGTCCAGTGTTCATAGAAGTCGCCGCCGTAGAACTCATCCCATGCGGTTTTTTCCTCAAGCCTATGGTCGGCTCCCAAATCCACCACCACGGCATTCGGATCAAGCTGGGAAGCCAATGCACCGGATGCCCCATGAGGCAGCGCAAGGATGATCACGTCATGCCCGTTCAGTACCTCCGGAGTGGTGTCTTCCACCACAAGGTCGGCAAGCTGCGGAATATGTGGCATATGCTTGCCAAGCTTGTCCCCAACGGATGAATGCCCGGCCACGCACGTCACTTCGAAATTTGGATGGGCCGCGAGGATACGGAGGGCCTCGCCTCCCGCATACCCTGTCGCGCCGGCCACGGCTACTGTGTATTTGGCCATGTCACGTCTCTTTCCATTGACTCACTGAAAACACATTCAGCATACACTTTATGCACTACATTGCATAATTATGCATTCATTTCGTGTCGCATAGTGGTCATTGCGAGACTATGACAATTATTAAAAGACTAGAAAACACGCCGAATCAGGCAGCGATCGACTCGTCTCCCTGCCCCGATCCCGCGCCGCCAAGCATATTCTGCAACGTCTCGTTATACAGGTCGGCAACGGAAAGACCATGCATCGCCAACCAAATCACGGCCAAGGTGTACAACACATTGATGATCACCGCGGCGAGAGCCAAGCCATACCCTTTCATATGGAGCTTCTTGGTACGCCACATCGAAATCGCGCCGACCAACGCGGGAAGGACCGGCACCGGCATCAGCACGGCAAGCACGAGAGACATGATCGCATAGGCATCCCAATGGCCGTATGCGGGATTCTGCCGAGGATCGTTGAGATCCAGATTCGGCAGATAGGGCATATTGCCCTGCTGCGGATATTGGTTCGGATCATACGGATTCGGCCCATACGGGTTGGCGCCGTATGGATTCCGTTGTCCGTTCGCATTGTACGGAGGCATCGGTTGCTGCCCATTTGAAGGGTATTGCCCCGTTTGGTATTGCATATTCTGCTGCTGTACAGCATCCGCAGGTTGCGGTTCAGGTTCAGGCGCACCATACACGTATGGATCGTAACCGGCCGGCAGCTGGCTACTCATCGCACCATATTCAGGTTGATTGATCTGACCATACTCCGGCTGTGAAGACGCAGCGGCATCGGAAGATGACGAAACCGGAGCAGCATCAGCCGTCTCCTGACGTTCGTCGGTGTTGGTCGGCTGATACTGCTCCGGTTCGTTCATAATCATCCTCTGTTCTTGGGAAGGTCGGGATCAGGCGCGCAGCTGCGCACCCAGCTTGGACGCTTCATCCACAATACGCTTGCGGATGGCTTCGCTGTCTTCGGAAGCGAGAGTCTTATCCGGAGCGCGGAATGTGACCGCGTAGGCCAAAGACTTTTCGTCCTCGCCCAGCTGGTCGCCGGTGTACACGTCGAACAGCTCGATGCTTTCGAGGCTGCTTCCAGCGGCATCGACAATAACCTGCTTGAGCTCGGCGGCCGTGACATCGGTAGACACCGTAAAGGCCAGATCCTGCTTGACCGGCGGGAAGGTGGAAATCGGCTTGGCCTGCACCGGCTTGCCGCTCAACGTGGCGAACAGCGCGGTCAAATCCAACTCGAAGGCCGCGGAATGGGCCGGGAAGCCCAACGCCTCGTTGACATGCGGGTGAAGCTCGCCGACCATACCGACGAATACGTCACCAGCCATCACGCGAGCCGCACGACCCGGATGCCATTGTGCCGGCACATCTTCAGCCTTCGGCTGATCCAGCGTGAGAGCTGCACCAATACGGTCGGAGATGCGCTGCACCGCCTCGACGGCGTCAGACCAATCCACTGCGCGGCGCTCGCCCAGCCAACCGGAGTCAACGGCGTTGCCGGTCAGAATGCCAGCAACATGCATCGGCTGGTCCGGAAGACCGGCATCAAGCGCGGCAAGCTGCTCGTCCGTCGGCTTGACTGCACCCGGCAGTGCCGGAATCGCCGGAGCGTTCGGATCCCACAGATACACGTGGCCGATCTCATACAGCGACACATTCTCCACGCCGCGACGCAGATTGCGCTGAACGGTCTGTGCCAACGTCGGAATAATGTCACGACGCAGGAACGGACGATCACCGGCGAGCGGGTTGGCGATCTCCACGCTGACGTTCTTCGTCTCAGCGACGTCCAGCGCGAAGTTCTTGTAATCCTCATCGCCGACGAACGGGTAGCTCAACGTTTCCACCATGCCGTATTCGGCAAGTTCATCGGCAACCTGGCGCTTGCGCAGCTGCTCAGCAGTCAGACCGACCTGACCTTCGACCGGTGCCGGCGGCACGGTGACGGGAATCTCGTCATATCCGACAAGACGCGCCACTTCCTCAACCAGATCGCACGGCTCGTTCAAGTCGGGGCGCCAACTTGGAGGCGCCACGGAAAACTCGCCGTTGCCGCCTCCTGCGACGGAGCAACCGATGTCGGTAAGAATGTCGCTGATGGTGTTCACGTCCGTGTCAAGTCCGGCCACACGAGCCACTTCCGAAGCCTTGAACAGGATCGGACGGCGGTTAGAGACGGTATTGAAGTCGGTCGGGTGCTCGCTCGGCTCGCCATTGCCGTACTTAACCATCAGTTCGGCGGCCATTTGGGCGGCTGCCGGCTGCAGCTGGTCGTCCACACCGCGTTCGAAACGACGGGAGGCTTCGGACGGAATCTTGTGACGGCGTGCGGAACGCGCGATCGACACCTGATCGAAGTGCGCGGATTCCAGCAGGATGTTCTTGGTTTCGGCAGTGACCTCGCCATACATGCCGCCCATCACGCCTGCGATGCCAAGCACACGGGAGCCGCGTTCGCCATTCGGGGAATCGGTGATCAGCAGATCCTCGACGCTCAAATCGTGATCCTTGCCATCCAACGTGGTGAGCTTCTCACCTTCGTTGGCGCGACGCACCACGATCGGTCCTTCGATCTTATCCAGATCGTAGGCATGCATCGGCTGTCCCAAGTCGAGCATCACGTAGTTGGTGACATCCACTGCCAAGGAGATGGAACGCATGCCTGCGCGGGTCAGGCGGCGACGCATCCAATTCGGCGTATGGCTGGCCGGATCGAAGCCCTTGACCGCGCGAGCGTAATAGCGATCGCATCCAACCACACCGTGAATCGGATTATTGTCGTCGACGATCACTTCGATGTCGGTCTTGGTGCCTTCCGGCAGGCCCTTGGTGATCGGCGCCTTCTCGTTCAGGGCGACAGCCGGATCGGTGTAGGCCGCACCGGTGGAATGATGGTATTCGCGAGACACGCCACGGTATGAGAACGCGTAGCCGCGATCCGGAGTGATGTTGATCTCCAGCAGCGGCTCGTCCAAGTGCAGCAGGTGCATGGCGTCGTCGCCCGGCTGGAGCTTCTCATACTCTTCCGGGGTGAAGCCGTACTTGCGAAGCAGGATGATGCCGTCATGGCTATCACCCAATCCAAGCTCGCGTTCGGAAGCGCACATGCCGTTGGAGATATGGCCGTAGGTCTTGCGCGGTTCGATCTTGAAATCGCCCGGCAGCACAGCGCCAGGAAGCGTTACGACGACCTTTTCGCCGGCAGCCATGTTCGGCGCGCCGCAGATGATGCCGCGCGGCACCTTGTTGCCGTTCTCATCGGTCTCGTTGTATTCGTCGCCGACGTCAACGTGGCACCAGTTGATGATCTTGCCGTTCTTCTGCGGTTCCGGAGTGGCGTCGACCACGTAGCCGACGACGATCGGACCGACCAGCTGGGAGGTGTGGATCTCTTCCTCTTCGAGACCGACCTTCACCAGATCTTTGGCAAGCTGTTCGTACGTAAGGCCTTCCGGAACCTCGACATGGTCCTTGAGCCAATCAATGTCAACCATTGGCATGGGTCAATCACTCCCCCATCACAAACTGTTCGCTGAATCGCACGTCGCCTTCGACCAGGTCGTGCATGTCGTTGATGTCGTGGCGCAGCAGCAGGGTACGTTCCACGCCCACGCCGAAGGCGAAGCCGGTGTAGACCTCAGGATCGAGGCCAGCGGACTTCAGCACATTCGGGTTGACCATACCGCAGCCGCCCCATTCGAGCCAGCCTGCGCCGCCCTTCTTGTCAGGGAACCACAGGTCGAGTTCGGCGCTCGGCTCGGTGAACGGGAAGTAGCTCGGACGCAGACGGGTCTTGGCTTCCGGGCCGAACATGGCCACGGCAAGCTTATCGAGCACGCCCTTCAGGTCGGCCATGGTCAGATGCTTGTCGACCGCAAGAGCCTCCACCTGGTGGAACACCGGCGTATGGGTGGCGTCGAGCTCATCGGTGCGGAACACGCGGCCCGGGCATGCGATGTACAGCGGCACGCCACGGGTGAGCAGACCACGCACCTGATCGGAGGAGGTCTGGGTGCGCAGCACCATGTTGGATCCGACGAAGCCCGCGGCGTCCTTGGCCTGATTGCCCTTGACGTAGAAGGTATCCTGCATCTGACGTGCCGGATGGTCGGGGCCGAAGTTCAGCGCGTCGAAGTCGTACCATTCGGTTTCCACTTCAGGACCGTCGGAAATCTGCCAGCCCATGGAGATGAAAAAGTCTTCGACATCCTCCATCAGCTTCGACAACGGGTGGCGCGCGCCAAGCGGCTTGCGGTTGACCGGAAGGGTCATATCCACGGTTTCGGCGGCAAGCGCACGGGCCTCTTCCTCGGCCTTGACCTGCTGTTCCTTGGTGCCATACGCACGACCGAAGTCGGCGCGCAGCTTGCCCATAATCTTGCCGGCGTCTTTCTTCTGGTCCTTCGGCAACGCGCCGATGGCCTTGCTGGCCTGCGTCATCGCGGATTCCGCTCCGGCGTACTGCGTCTTGATGGCTTTCAATTCCTCCATGCTGGAGGCGTTTTCGATTTTCGCGATGCCCTCGGCAACCGCATTGGTTACCGCTTGGGCGTCGAATACCGCACCTTCTGCCACGAGATACCTTTCTCATTTCCCGTTTGTTTTACGCGAAAAACGCGCAATTTCAACGTTTTCCGACTTTACATTCTTTCAACATGACTCGACATAGCCAAGCTCAGCAACATTACCGCCGAACTGGTGCCGAGGTTCAAGGATTCCGCTTTGCCATAGAGCGGTATGGACACGATCCTATCGGTTCGTTCCAAAACTTCCTTGGTCAATCCACGCGCCTCATTGCCGAACAACACCGCTTTGGCCCCGGCAAGCGTTTCCGGCGCGGCAATTACATCCGTCAGGGATTCCGGTTGTCGGGAATCCGTGCCGTATACATCGGCCGCATACACTGCCAGCTCGTGAGTATCGCACCATGCGAAGAAGTCGTCCGTTCCCATGGTCAGAATCGGAAGGTGGAACAGTGATCCCGCGGTGGAGCGGACCACTTTCGGATTGAACATGTCCACGCAGTCGTCGACCAATACCACGGCGGAGCAGCCGGCCGCATCGGCGGAACGAATCACGGTTCCGGCGTTACCGGGATCGCGAACCTGCCAAAACGCGGCGACCATCGCATGCCCGTCGAAATCGTCCGGAACGGCGGACGAATCAAGGAAAGCCTGCATATCCGCGACGGCAAGCACGCCTTGCGCGTCGACGCTCATACGGTGCATCACCGCATGAGTGACCTTGTGCACATACACGCCGGATTGCATGGCCTTGCCCGCCATCTGCGCGACGGCAGGTGTCGCAAACGAGGCATCGGGCTGTGCCGACTCGACCTCAACGTAGAGGTCCTCGACAAGTCCTGGATGCCATGTCAGCAGCTCGCGCACCGATTGCGGGCCTTCCACCATGAAACGGCCAGACCGTTTCCGCCCTTTTCGATCGGCGAGTTCGGACACGCGGCGAACGCGCTCCGACTTGGGATTCGCAATGACTTCGGATTTTATAGGCATACGCGTTAGCCTAACACCATTGCCACAACGAATGCCCCATCCATGTCACGTTTTTAATTCAGAAAACTTTCCAGATTCATTCCAGCAGCAGTCGCAGCAGACCAGCCAGAGGGCGCAGTTCGGTCGCGATATGCAGGGTCCGACAAATGATTCCAGCGACTCTGCCGGCTCGCAGGATTCCAATACCGATAACAATTCTCCGGATTCGCAGCAGTCCGGCAACGCACAGAGCGATGCCCCAGCGCTGGCAAAACCACTATGCTGTTACTGATTTCCGGGCTTGCGAATCCCACAGAGGGAAAAGTGTTGTGCAACGGCAGCGATTTGTCACAGCAGGATCGTCACCCTTCGCCTTGCCCCGTATTCGACATGTCATGAATTTGGCAGGTCGGGTACGGGGCTTTTGCACATCCATGAAAGACATGCACGGCTTGCGAGTGTTTCTTGCCACTTTCGATTGGTTTGCGAGCATCAGTTCGTTACACTGATTATCTGATTATTGTCTGATTGCGGTTGGGAGTGCGACATCATCCCATGAATGTTGGAGGTACAAGCATGGATGTCACGGTGTATTTAGGAGCTCACGAAGGCGACAACCCCGTATATAAGCAAGCCGTGGTGGAACTGGCCACATGGATCGCCCAAAACAGGCACCGCTTGGTATATGGCGGTTCCGACGAAGGACTGATGGCGGTGATTGCCGACACCGTGCTTGAGCAGGGTGGCGAGGTGACCGGCATCGAGGCGCAGATGTTCGTGGACAAGGGTGTCGCGCACAAGAATCTGACCCAGCTCACCATCGTGCCGAATATCACCGAACGGCGTACTCGCATGATCGAGCTTGGCGACGTGTTCATCGCCTTCCCCGGCGGCACGGGAACGTTGGAGGAGATCAGTGAGGTTGTGTCGAAGGTTTGCCTTGACCAGTTGACGCAGCCTTGCATTTTCTACAATCTCAACGGTTTCTACGATGACATGAAGGCGTTGCTGCAACGCATGATCGATGATGGTTTTTCCACACGGGAACGTCAGCATGGCATCTATTTCGCTTCGGATCTTGCCGAGATAGAGCATATTATCGCCATGCACAAGGCATAGGCGGCTCAGTAAGGTCGTTTTTATTCGACAGGTTTTTCAAGAAAACGGGGACGCCCAAACGACCCTCATAATCGGCCGGAATATCCTCCAACCGGCCCATCACAACCAACATGCATCCACATGCCCCGCAGCGCATCCGGTCAACTCCGGGATGCTTCGTTTGCCGAACTTACTGATCGGATGGAACCCGTATCCGTCGGCCACGCGAAGAATGGATTTGCGTTTTATTGTCTGCATGATTTACAGTTTCGTTACCATGAACATCCCGTTTGTCCTGCTGTACATTTTCCTCGGCGACGTGCTCCTGTTCTCCGCCTATTCGCTCTGGGAGAAAGACAAAAACAATCGGAGGTAATGCAGAATGGACAGCAAGGCACTTCTTTCCTTGAACCATTTAAGCGTCTGGTACACCGCAGATCACCCCTTACTTTCTGATTTGCACTGGATCTAGGGGCAGCGGAAGATCAGTCATTTCAGTATTTCACATTCCGGGAATATCTAACGTATGTGGCGGCGTCCTATGGTGTCCCGCTGCCAGATGTGTCTGACCTCATAAGGGGATTTCACTTTGAGGACTATGCCAATGTTCTTCTATCGGTCGCGGATCTTCTTCCACTGCCTGCCATAGCGCTTGCCCGCGGAGTAGCCGCGCGTGAAATGCTTGTACTGCCGCTCCGCTTCCTTGCGATGCTTCTCACAGTATTGCTCGCCGTCCTCGCAAAGGTTCGGGCAGCCGGGGTGGCGGCAGGGGCGTCTTGGTTTTCTCGGCATGCGTGCCGCCTCCTTTCGGACAATAGAAAAGCCCCGAAAGGATTGCTCCTTTAGAGGCTTGAAATAGGTCGTCCGGACCGCGTTCTCCTTCTTTCGGCTTGTTATCTACGATGGGCGCCATGGGTGCTTATAGAGAGTGGTTCGCGGTAACGCTACGCTTGCAAGACGGTTGAAACCTGAGTATTTATTTAATCCAGTTAGGCGTAGTGCTTTGTGATGCACATTGGCAATAAAAATCTTGAAAGACGATAAGCGGCTATGCGGGAATTACTACATGAGGATGATTTCCTACGATATACCCTGCAGAGCAAAGGCAAGGTATATTTGTGGGAAACGAGTAATCAATATGCATGAACGGCGCATGTCACCAAGGAGATGGTTTCGACATGGACAAGGATTTCCTTGCGATTTTTAATGCCATAAAGGCTGATGGGGCGAATGCAGACTACACCAAGCGCGGCATCGATCCGCTCTACTCCGTCGGGGCTGGCGCTCGCATCGTGGTCATCGGGCAGGCACCAGGCGCGGTGGCGGAAGAGACGCGCATCCCCTGGAACGACAAGTCAGGAGAGCGTCTGCGCGATTGGCTGGGTGTTTCTCGCGAGACGTTTTATGATCCTGAGCGGGTGGCGCTTCTCCCCATGGACTTTTATTTTCCGGGACATGGCAGGTCGGGCGATCTACCGCCGCGCAAGGGATTCGCCGAGCAGTGGCATCCTGCACTCTTGGCGCTCATGCCCAATGTTCGGCTCACTGTGCTTGTGGGCGCATATGCCGTCCGCAGGTACCTGCATCTCAAGAATTCGGACAGCCTTACAACCGTGGTGCGCGATTATGATGCCTATATCGGCCGGGGATTCTTCCCTTTGGTGCATCCGTCGCCGCGCAACCAGCTATGGATGAGCAGGAATCCTTGGTTCGAGGCCGAGACCTTGCCTGCACTCAAGGCACAGGTCAACGCGGCGCTTGAACAGAGGTAAGTGGTTACGAAATCATCTGTGACGATAACTTCCAGCCATACAAGGAGGTTCATTCATGCAGAGAAGGACGTTGGGGACTCGTGAGGCGCTTGAAGGCATCCTCGAAGATGCCGCGACGCCAACGAGAGCGTTCGCGAGTGACTATGGTTATGACCTCGTCAGTCTTCTGCTGCCCGGTGATGAATGCTCGTATGTGATGGGCAACCCGCCGTTCATCGGCCATCAGCAGCACACGCAGCAGATCAAGGATGATATGGAACTGGTGTGCGGCAAGGCCGGAGGCTCGCTGGATTATGTGGCTGGATGGTATTTTAAAGCTATTGATTTCCTTGACGGGAATCCCTCCGCGCAATTCGCGTTCGTATCCACGAATAGCATCACACAAGGCCAGCACAAGTCGCCCCGCTATTCAAGCATGTGGTCGAACGAGGGTGGCGTATCCGGTTCGCTCACCGTACGTTCTGCTGGGACGCTCAGACTACGGACAATGCGAACGTGCATGTCGTCATTGTCGGATTCGACAGAGGCACAAACGCTCCTGCGTTGTATGAATACGACGACATTAACGGTGAACCTGTGGAAGCACGTCCGGCTCATATCAACGGTTATTTATTGGATGCGTCTGATGTGTTCGTGGAGGCGAGGAGTCAGAAGACCGGTCCGTAAGGTCTTTGCCGTCCCGGATGGAAGAAATTCTGTAGGAATAAGGAGAGCCTCCCCAATTTGGAGAGGCTCTCCTTATAACCAATCTGGCTACCTTCTGATTACCCTTGGAGTCCAAAACAGCTTGATTTCAAGGGAAACTGGGTATAGGCCTCAGATGTGGAAGCCGAGGATACCGTCTTCCGCTTGACGCGCCGAAACTGCGTAATATAGCCGCAAAAGCGTTGCGGGACAACGCTTTTGCGGTCTTTCGCGGCAATTATCAGCCGCCCTTTTTCGTGACATGCGATGACATGGACCTGCCAACTAGGTGCAGTATTAGGTGCAGCGCGTGCGCGCATAGCCACGGGGCATGAACCGGAAGACGAACATGCCGCGATACACGCTGACGCTCATCGACTCCACCAACCAGACCCCGCCGATTGTGCTCACCGCCGAATCCACCAGAACCATCATACGCCAGCTGACGAAACGGCTGGACCCCACGCCCGAACGCAGGCGCGTGCAGGGCTCCGGAGGATTCACCATGGAGCGCGGACGCGTCAAGGCGTTCCGCGAGCTCCCGCCCGACCCCGCGACCGGGAACCGCCGGCGCGCCACCGCGTTCGGCGCCACCAGGGCCGAGGCGGAGCGCAGGCTCAACGAAAAGATAGCCGAGCTCCAGCGCGTCGGACGGCTCGGCTACACGAAGCCGCCCACCGTGGCCGAATGGTGCGACCACTGGCTGAACGACATCTGCAAACCCCACCTCAAACCCCGCACCTGGGGCACGTACGCGTCCGTCATCGAACGTAACGTCAAGCCCGCCATCGGCGCCGTCAGGCTCGACGAGCTCAAGCCCGCGCACTTCCGCCGCATGGAACGCTACGTCATGGAGGAGCAGGGCAAAAGCTCCGGCACCGCGGGCAGCGCGTGGCGCACCCTGCACAAGGCTCTGGAGGACGCCGTATTGGAAGGCGTCATCGAACGCAACCCCGCCGTCAAGGGCACCGCGCCCCGCGTGGCGTTGAAGGAACGCGCCGCCCTGACGCCCGAACAGGCCGCCGACCTCATCGCCGCGGAAACCGACGACACCTGGCGGCTCATGTGGATGCTGGCCTTCATGACCGGCATGCGCCAGGGCGAACGGCTGGGCCTGACCGAAGACGAACTCAGGCGCGACGGCGACCGGCTCATCATCCTGGTCGAATGGCAGGCCCAGCACCTGACGAAACGCGAGGTCGAGGGATTGCCCAAGGGCGTCGAATGCACGCCGCTCGGCAACGGCATGTACCGCACGCGCCCCAAGACCGAGAAGGGCCGCCGCGCCATACCATTGCCCGAGGCCCTCGCCGACCAGCTGCTCGCCTACATCGAACGCCACGGCGTGAACGGCGACGGGCTCGTGTTCCACGACGACGAGGGACTGCCCCTGACGGGCAGCGTGGAGCGCAGGCGCTGGTACCGGGCCCTGGACCGCGTCGGCCTGGGCCACGAGTACGTACCCCACTCCGCCCGCCACACCACCGCGACCATCCTGAACCGGCTCGGACTGGACGACGTGACCCGCACCGCCATCATGGGCCACAGCAGGGTCAGCACGACGAACGAGATCTACACGCACGTCGAGCTCGACCGGCTCGTCGCCGCCACCGACGGCGTGGAGAAGGCCATCGAGGGCTAGGTAAAGGAAAAGCCCACGGCCTATCGACAAGGCTGTGGGCCGTGGGTGCGGGACGGCATGGGACTTTCACGATCTTCCGTCCCGTGCCGGCCGACCGGGATGGCGCCGGATGCGCGCCTCCTTGAGCTCGTGGAGCCGGATCTCCTCCAGCATGCGTCGTTTCTCGGCCCCGACCTCGTCGCTGGTGATGCCGCTGTCGGCCATGAACCGCTCCGGCGTGTAACCCATCGGCCCATCTCCCTTCCGTACCGCTCCTACAACAATGACATGGCGGCAAGTGTCCGTACCCGCAATTCATGGTCGAGCGCGCTCTGCCAATCGGCTACGGGTTTCAGCTCAACCTCCACGCACCAGCGGATACACCCAATATATAGTATGTTTCCGCGAATGCGGAAACGCGACGGCCAAAGCTAGAATGTCCGGCATGGAGACTTTCGCAATGTTCAACCGCGCGATGGCGGACTGTGACGGTGTCGGCATCATCGTCAGCATCGACTACCACAGCGCCTCCTACGACCTGCAGACGCCGCGACTGCTCTGCAAGCACCTGACCGCCGACCAGGTCCACCCCGTGCCCGAGGAGCTGACCCTGGCCCACCGGCTCGGCCCGGACGCCACACCCGCACAACGGTTCGTCGCCACGGCCGTGGACGACGGGACGTTCCAACGCCTGTTCGAGGCGTACGAACCCGATTCCGACGCGCCGGACCATCTCCTCCACCGGCAGACGCGGTACGCGTTCGCCCAGGCCGCCGAGACCTTCGACTGGCCGGACATGGCCGACGCCATGGAGACGCTCCCCCGCGTCGCGTCCCTGTCGCCGTCGACGGCCCTCTACGACTGGGCCCTGGAGATTGTCGCGGCCGCGCGCGACGGCGCGCCGATGCCGGAACGGCCACACGGCTTGGACGTGGAACGCGCACGCGCCGAGAGACGGCTGAAGGCCATCATGCCGACCACATTCGCGGCCCTCTGCGAACGCGAGCGGTTGGCGGCGTTCGCCGACGTGTGCCGCCAATGGGGGTTCTAGGCCAATTCGTCGAGGCTCCGGCGGATGGACGCCACCACCGGGTCGGACAGGGCCGTGCCGACGCCCGGCACGCTTCTCAACGATCCGATCCTGGCGAGCCGCATGCGCGCGTCGGCCGTCTCCACGGCGGACAACGGCCTATGGAATCCGCGTTCCCATTGTCCGGCGAACATGTCCGGGTCGGCGCCGTCGTACAGGACGCCTCCGTCGCGGTCGATCACGGTGAGCCTGTCGGCCAACGGCGACATGGCGACGGCGCGGACCGTGGCGGGCAGGTTCGCCACCGCGTTGTCATGCGCGGAAGCGGGCGTCCAACGCGCCGGCAGCCCCGCGGAACGGTCACGGTAGTAGCGTTCCAATATAGCCAGACTGGACAACGCCGGCGGCACGGCCAGCACGACCGCGTGCGTGGACCGGCCGGCGCGTTTCGCGTTCGCGGCCTCGTCGAGCACCGTGGCCGCGTTCCTCCACGTGCCCTCCACGATGGCGGGGATACGGTCCGCGTCCACGTATTCCATGGTCATGCGTATCCACGCGGCCGACGCCTTCGCGGTACGTTCCGGCATGGCCAGCGGCTCCTCGTCGCACAGACGGTCGTAGTCGGGATGGTACTGGCGCAGGTCGTCGCCGTTCACCGGCAGGAGCGGTCCGTCATGCAGGCCCGAGACGCGCACCAGGTGCGTGGCGCGCGTCTTGCCCGCGCCGGGCTGGCCGCCGACGAACACCGTGCACGGCTTGTCCGACCTTTCCGCGGCGTCGACGACGGGGCGGATGTCGTCGCGCCAGATGCCCTCCACGTCGACCTTGAGGCTCCCGCCGACCGCATGCCATGGGGCGACGGCCTCCGCGCGGGCTCCGCGGGCCGCGTCATTGGAACACTTCGCCGCAATCAGGGTCCTCCGGTCCGTCGGACCCACCTTGTCGCGGGCGGCCAGCAGCCCATGCCGGTCCGCCTCCGCCCGACGCTCCCCATCCCGGTCGCCCCGGGCCGCAGCCAGCCGGCGCTGGGCGAGCATCCTACCCGCGAGCATGGTCGTGGACTCGTAGAACACGTCGTACAGGACGCTGCCGGTCAGTTCCTCCAAACCCCATTCGATTCCGTCGTTCCCCATCGTTCCTCCTTACAGTCCGACGTGCCCGCCGCGCACGGCGTGGCCGCCGTCCTCGTCGTCGAAATCCGTGTATATGACCGGAACGCCCATGCCTATCCCCTTCCGTGTTTTCCATCGGGCATGACCGTGCCCCGTTCGACGAACGCGGCCACGTCGGCCGCCTTGTAGCGGATGTGCCGCCCCACGCGCACGTACGGCAGGCACATCCTCCTCGCCCGCCACTTGCGCAACGTCTCCGTCGACACGCCCAGTATACGTGCCACCTGCGTGGCCGTCATCAGTTCCGGTACCTCCATGCCGGAACGCATGCGTCCCGGAACGGTAAGGAGCGGTAACGACCACACCGGACCCGCGTTTCCGGGCATGGCGCGAGCCAAGGTGGAGCGCACGACGACAAAGGAGGAGAAACATGCCCTACATCGACATCCACAACGAACGCGTCTGGATACCCGAACGGCCCCTGCGCTCCATGGACGAGGCCCGCCCCATGCGCGACGGCGACCTGTGGCGCTGCCCGGCCTGCGGGCGCGAACTGGACGAGGAGGAGAACGACGACGGGACCATCACGCTCGTCTGCCCGGCGCACCAGGTCGGCTGGGACGCCGGACACGAGGACGAGCCGTATCCCATGGGCGGACTGGTGTTCCGTCCGACCATGGGCGGCGGCGTGTTCATTGCGGGCCCGTGCATGGCCGTGTGCCTGGACCGCACCTCCGCGGTGAACGCATTCTTCGCGTTGGGCGAGACGTACGGCCTGACGCGCATCGAGGGCGTGCGGCCGTGAACGCGTTCAAGGGCCGGGGCGGCCACCCGCACTGCCCCGCCTGCTGGGCGAGGATGTTCAGGTCGGCCCCGTTGGACGGCGGCCCGGCCACGCTGGTCTGCCTGCGCTGCGGGATCGAACGCCCGCTGGAGCCGGTGGCCGGCCCGCCCGAACCGTACACGCGGGCCGTGCGGGCGCTCGACATGCTGGCCGACGCGTTGGACGAGGATGTCATGCCCTAGAGCCCATGGCACGGGCGACGGCCTCCTCCCGCTCGTCCATGCGGCGCGCCAGATCGAGCTCCGCTTCGACGAGCAGATCGAACGAGGCTCTGTCGCGCCGACGCCGAAACCTGCGGCGCAGGCGGGCGACCCTGTTCTCGGCCGCCGCGACGGCGTCCGGATCGATGCCGGACAGGTCGGCGTCGAGCAGCAGCGCGTCGGTGACATCCAGCACGGCCTTCAGCCGCACGAACTCCCCGGCGGGCATGGTCTCGATCCGGCGCGCCCCGCTCTCGTACTCGCTGACATGGCTTTGCGTGGTGCCGATGGCGCGGGCCAGCTCGGCCTGCGTCATGCCCGCCCTGAGCCTGTTCATGGCATCCATCCTACGCGACGCATACACGCGCATAGCAATGCACACACATGCGAAAGGATGCGCGACATGGACACGGACGGATTGCCGAAGGAGCAGCTGCTGGTGGACAGGCCCACGGCCATGAGGATGCTCGGAGTCAGGGACCCGAGGACAGTCAACAAGCTCGTCAGGAACGGGCGCATCACCGGCTTCACCGCGTGCGGCCGGTGGTACTTCAACCGCGCCTCCATCGAGGCGTTCGCACGCGGCGAATAGACACCTTAATATATAGGAGACGGACATGGCGAAGGCGTGGATACGTGACCGGTGGCTCAAATCGAAGGCGGTGGTCGACGGCGTGGAGCTGACGCCCACCACCGGCATGAAACGACAGGTCGCCGCCAACCCCGACACCGCCGACGTGCCCGCCGCGCTCAGGACGGCCGACTACGGGCGCGGCATGCGCTGGCAGGTCTGCTGGCGCGCCGACGGCCGGCAGCACCGCGAGAGCCTGCCCACCCGCGAGGCCGCCGAGGCGCGCGCCGCCGAACTCAACGATGACATCAGGTCGGGCCGCTACGTCGACCCGCGCGGCGGGAACCGCACCCTGGATGAGGTGTTCCCCCTCTGGCTCGCCGACCACACCGGCGTGCGCCCGGCCACGATCGACAACTACATCAGGCACTACAACGGCATGGTCCGCCCGCGCTTCGGCTCCACCCGCATCGGCGACATCGACGAGCGGGCCGTCAAGGCATGGGTCGCCGACCTCGACTCCGGCGCGATACGCACCAAGTACGGCGAACCGTACACGAAGGGCGCCATCAAGACCGGCGTGCGCCGCCTGCTCGGCAGCATGCTCCGCTACGCCGTGCGCCGCCGGTGGATCATGGCTGACCCGACCGCGGGCGTGCGCCTGCCCCGCGCGCCCATGCAACGCGTCGACGCGTTCACCCCGGCCGAGGCGCGCGCCATCGCCGACGCGGCCGGAACGCTCCGCACCCCGACCGGCAGGCCGTGCGGACGGCCCATGGACCGCCTCATCGTCCTGCTCCTCGCCTCCACCGGCATGCGCCCCGGCGAGATGGCCGCCCTCGACGTGCGCGACGTCGACCTCGCGCACGGCACGATCAACGTCGACAAGACCATGACCAAGGCCGAGGCCGGCCACTACCGGTACGTGCAGGGCGACACCAAGACCCCCAAGGGCCGCCGGCGCCTGCCGATACCGCCGTTCCTGCGCGACGGGCTGGAGGAGCTGGTCGCCGGCCGCGACGGCGGCGAACCCCTGTTCACCTCCCCGCGCGGCGAACGCCTCCTCTACGCCCAGTGGTCCAAGCGCGTGTTCCGCCCCGCCATGGCCGCCGCCGGAATCGACCCCGACGGGCGCACCCTGACCCTCTACTCCCTGCGCCACACGTTCGCGTCCGTCGCCATCGCGGCCGGCGCCGACGTCAAGACATTGCAGGAGCTCATGGGCCACGAGGACGCCACCGTGACCCTGAACACGTACGCCGCCGCCTTCGCCGACCGCCGCGTCGAGGTCGCCGGTGCCGTGTCCGACGCGTTCGATGACGCGCTCGGCCAGACACCCACGGACGGGCATTTTTGAACAATTTTCCTCCGGGCGTGTCGCAGTCCATTCGGTGGTTTTCCATGTTACCCCGATGTTACCCGGCACGTCATCCCTGACGCTGGACGGTGCCCGAAACGGCTTGATTCCGCCGTTTCCGAGGGGTCCCGATTTTCGCGGAAAGTTACCCCTTGTGGCAGGGAGAAACGCACGGCTATGCATGGTCACGCACGGTTATGCCATGAAGACCGAATACCGCCATTGATACCCCCTAACTAGCTCTTCGCATGGCGTTTTCGCGCATAACCATGCATAACCACGCGCATTGTATCCGACCTGGGGACAATACGCCGAAAACGGCCGGAAAGCCGGGGTAACTTTGGGGTAACATGGCTGGAGACCAAGCGGCAGTAGGGCTGACGGGCAATGCGACCGCCGAGGGGCATGGAAAACCGGCGGCGTCCCATGAACGGAGACGCCGCCGGCGTCAAGGGAAGGACCTAAATCCTCCGCGGGACTCGTCCGCCTAAGTGGTGTCGGCGGATTCTCCACCGGAGCCCATGGGTCGGCTCCGAACCTGGCCGGTCGGTATCGCGGCGGCGCGTCGGCGCCGTCGATCGGCCGCGACGGATGTCCTCCCCCGTCCCATCAGTATATGCGGGACGTCAGCAGGCGGATGATGTTCTGTACGCCCTGACCGCGGCCTCCCAGCGGGCGCGCTGCTCCGGCGTCTTTCCGGGCATGTAATAATGCTCCACGCCTTTGCCGGCGACACGGCGCGAAGCCTGCGCCAGCCCGATGGCGGCCCAGCCGCCCTCCGGCCGCTTCATGCCGACGGGAGTGTGGCCATGCTTCAGCGCCTGTTTGACCGCTTCGAGCTGGGTCGGCGTCGGCGGCGCGACCGCGGCCGTAAGGCCCATGCGGCCGACGGCGCGCAACCATTCCGTGTCCGACAGACCGAGCGGAACCAAGACGGAGCACTGCCGCCTCCTGTACTCGGCGTACGCACGCTCCCAGAGCGCCAGGTTCCCGGGCTTGGGACCTACCTTGTGGATCGGCGTCCAGGTGCCGTCATCCTCCTCGCCCCAAGCGAACACCAGGCCGAGCGCGGCCCAGCCGCCGACCGGTTCGGGCGTGTCTTCGGGCACGTACTCGCGTTCCGCGATGCGGCCGATGATGACGAGCTGCCCGTCGGTCAGGGCCGGCTTCGGGCCGGGGCGGACCTCCTTGGCCTCGAGTCCCTCCACGTACGCGTACGCGGCGCGGGTGCGTTCCCAGTCCATCCGCGCCAGCGAACGGCGGTCATCGTCGAACAGGGCGAAGCGGCCATCCACGTCGATGCCGGGGATGGCGAAGCGGACGCGCCCATGCTCCACGAGCATGACGGCACCGTGGCCGCCCATACCCAGGTGCAACGACCCGATGTGGTCGGGGCCTTTCGGCGGCCTGTCCACCACCAGCGTGGGGTTGTCGCCGAACACGGGCGCGCCCTCGTCCGGGTTCCACACCAGCACGTCCAGATCGCGGACGGCCGGGACGCCCTGGACGTACAGGCGGGCCATCGGCACGCGGCCTTCCCTGGCCATGTCGCCGTTGGCGCCGCACTCCTCGGCGAACATGCCGAAGAGATAGGTCCTGTTGGCCCGGTCGATGAAGTCGGGATCGTCGAGCCGTTCGGGTGAGATGAACATTACGTTGATTTCCTTTCCTTTTTCAGTCGTTCCTGGGTTCGAAGTACTTGTAGCCGTAGCCGTTCGCCATGTCGCGCAGCACGCGCTCGGTGTCGGACGGGTCATGGTCGCCGGCCAGGGCGCGCAGGGTGTCGAACGCCTCCGTCACCGCCGACTCCGGCAGATCCATGGCCCGGCTCGCGGCCACCACGTACTTGGCGCGGCGCACCAGCTCGTTGTGGCGCGTGTGGGGCGCCATGGGCGATGTGTCCAGATGCAGGCGGCCGTCGGATGACTTGAACCGCGCGTACGTGCTCGGCGCGACGGTGGGGCGCGCGTCGCCGTGGCCCACATGGGGCTTGCCGTCGGGCCCCATGTACGCCTCCGGCAGACGGATGAAGCCGTACTCGGAGAACAGCTCCAGCATCGGCTGGGTCAGCATCGGCACCTTGCCGTCGGCGGGGGCGGACACCGGCTCGTATGCGCCCTGGTCCGTCCTGGAGCCGGCGCAGATGACGTAGCCGCCGCCGGCCGCCTTCAAATCGACCAGCAGGGTCGGGTCCCCGCTCGTGGCCTTGCCGACGGCGCTCTTCTTGAAGAACGGCATCAGGTCGGACGGCACGCGGTACGCGCCATGGTAGCCGCCGCGGGCGGAACGTTCCAGATACGGCATGGGGAAGTCGTCGGAGCCGATGACGGCACCCAGATCACACTCCATGCGGTTCAGGCCGTGCGGGTCGCCCGTGCCGTCGTGGTCGGCGTCCCAGTCGATGATGACCATGCCCTCGCCGGCGACCTCGGCCGCGCTGTCCGACTTCGTGAAGTCCGGCAGCGGCGTGGCTTCGCCGTTCTCCGTCTTCCTCTTCCAGTCGCGGGCCACCTTGCCCTCGGCGGGCACGTACACGCCGGTGTCGCCGCCGATGCGCTTGGCGCGCGCCCAGTCGACCGGGTCCATGCCGTTCGGCGCCAACGTGGACAGGTCCGTGGCCGGGTTGGCGGCGCGGTCCGCGCGCCTCTCCTCGGCCCGGCGCACATCGGCCGTCAGCATCGACTCCATGGCCTCGCGGTACGGGGCGAACATCGACTCGCTTTTGACCATCAGTCCGAACTGCCCCTGGCGCCGTCCGGTCTTGAGCCCCGTGCGGTTGATGAAGGAGCGGCCGTACCTGCGCCCCTTGCCCAGATACGGGTTGTCGGCGGACACGGTGAAGCCTTTCTCCACCAGCTCCTTTATGGCGAACAATTCGTCCTCGCCCAGACCGGTCAGGGTGCCGATGGACTCGTTTAGATCCAGCTTGTATCCGCCGGCCCACAGGTTCGCGCTGGTCAGCAGCAGCTCGACCGCGCCGTGGCGGTTGTCCAGCCAGTCGGCCATCGGGGCGAACTCGGCCGGCAGGTGGCCGTCATAGGCGTTCACCTCGACCAGACGGCGCTCGAACGCGCGGGTGGCCTCCTTGTACGGCGGAAGGTTCGTGGCGGCCATGAAGCCGCAATGCGGACGGACCTCATAGGCCACGCCGCCGCCGTAACGCGCGGTGAACGGGTCCCCCGTCGCGATCCTCTTCATCGCACGGGCGCATTTCGCGTCGGACATATCGGACTCCGGGTCGAAGACCCACAGGGCGTCGGTCAGCTTGCCCGCCTCGTTGCCGCCGTCGAAGCCGCCCTCGGCCAGGCGCTCGATGTCGATGTCGCCGCACCAGCGGCCGAACACATCCTTGAAGGATTTCATCAGCATGCCTTTGCCGTTGCCGCCGTCGCCGTAGAAGCACCAGAGGTTCTCCATCCGCGGGGCCATGATCGGATACGCCCAGTACAGGGCGAGGTTCATGGCGGACGCCTCGGTCTTGGTGACGAACCGCATCCACTGGTGGACGCGGCCGCACATGATGCGCCAGTCCTTGTCGGAGCCGGGCAACGCCTCCTCGGGCACCTCGACGTCGACGATGTACGGCACGCCGTCGGACCCATCCTGGGCGCGTACCAGTGTCGGCCTGCCGTCCTTGACGTACATGACCGCCTGACGGCCGGACGGCGTATGGATTCGGGCGCCGCGGCGCACCGGCGCGTACAGGTCGGGGCGGAGCCGCGGCATCAGGCGGATCATCGCCTTCAGCGCGCGTTCGATCTCCCTGACGCGGCCGGATGTCCTGACCTCCAGCTCAACGGCGAAGTCGAGCACATGGTAGCTCGACATCGCCTCGACGCCGTCGTCGGGCCTGTCCAACGCGTAGAACGTGTCGGGGTCGTCCTCGCAGCAGCGGTAGCGGCCCTCCACGATGGCGGTGACGGCCTTCTGGTAGCCGATGGGCCAGATCGGCCTCCCCGTCGACGTCTTGGCGGCCTCCGCGATGGGGCCGGAATCCGTCAGCCACCTGTCCGCCGTGTCCAACGCCGGCGGCTCGCTGAAACGGATGCCTCCCAGCACCGGATGGGTGTCGATGTCCCCGCCGCGCAGGTCGTACTTCGAATTCAGCAATGCCAGAAGCCCGTTGAGCTGCTCGGCCGTATAGTCCTTCCCGGGACGCATGGCGTCCTCCGGGTCCACATGGTTCGGCATGTGCGATCCTTTCCGCCCGCCGGATTCTTCCCGATCCGGCGGGCTTTTCCTTGCCTTGGGTCATTCGTTCCCTGCCGAAGCCGGCCGGTAGCTGGCGGCGATGGCCGCCTCCACCGCGGACTTCGGATAGCGCACGCATTTGGATGTGAATTCGTAGCGCGGCACCCCCATCGCCCGCATGATCTTCGTCACGCTCGGGCGCGCGATGCCCATGCGCTTGGCGATCCAAGCGATGGTGACCAATTCGTCCTGTCCGTCCATCGTCAATTCCTTTCGACGTCATGCGTCTATGCGGCCGGATGCCGCAAAGACCTTCAGGCGTCTCCTATGCGTCCTGAGGGAATCCGATGGCGAAAACGGCGGAATCATGCGGGAACGGCGATGGAGGGGATATATCCCGGATTGGGATGTCAGCGGTTGGCGAAGGCATACGGGCGGACACGAGGGGCATCGGTCTTCGGCCTTCATGGCGTGTCCAAAATCAACCAGCGTGAAGGCGATTTGGGCACCCCGGGACCGGCTTGAAGACGTTAACTGCAAAAAAGCAGTTGCCGCCGTCCGGATCGCAGTTAACGGAAAAGCCCGAAAACGGCGGAATGAAGCCATTTTCAGACAATAGATGTAGTTAATGTAGTTAATGTAGTCATTTGCGATTTCTTTTCGGTGAAGGCATGGAGGCCGATGGCCCCCCACGTATCGCCCGGATGCCTTTCCGTTTTCTTATAGGCAAATAACTGCAATAACTGCATTAACTGCATTTCAGGCCGGAAAACGGCGGAATGAAGCCATTCTCGACATGCGGCAAAGGCCATCGTTAACTGCAACGATGCAGTTAACGACCCGCGGTTAAGTGTATTCGCCGCTTTTTCCGGGCGTCGGAGCGCGTTCGGCGCCGACGGCGACGTCCGTCCGCGACGCATAGCCCACGGGCATGGGTAACAGCCAACTATCGGCCGCCAAGAAGGCCAAGAACGACGAGTTCTACACACGCATGACCGACATCGAGCACGAGCTCGTCCATTACAGGGACCACTTCAAAGGCAAGGTCGTCCTGTGCAACTGCGACGACCCGTTCGAGAGCAACTTCTTCAAGTACTTCGCGTTGAACTTCAACCCCCTCGGGCTGAAGAAGCTCATCGCCACCTGCTACTCGGGCTCCCCCATCGCCGGCGGCGAGTACCAGCCATCCCTGTTCGACGATGACGTGGACGAGAATACGGGACGACACCGCAGGGCGTACAAGGCCGTCGTCAACGTCTTCCGCGACACCACCGGCGACGGCGTCCTGGACATGGACGACATCAGGAACCTGCTGGACTCCGGGGAGAACGAACTGACGGAGCTGCACGGCGACGGAACATACGGCGCGGGCGATTTCCGTAGCCGCGAGTGCCTCGAGCTGTTGGACGAAGCAGACATCGTGGTCACGAATCCGCCGTTCAGCCTGTTCAGGGAATATGTGGCGACGCTCATGGGGCATGGGAAGGGTTTCGTCGTGCCGGGCAACAAAAACGCCATCGCCTACAAGGAGATATTCCCGCTATTGCGCGACGACAAGCTATGGCTGGGCTTCACCTCGCCATCCGATTTCACCGTCCCCGGCAAGGGAACCACCAAAAAGGTCAACGGTCTGTGCCGCTGGTACACCAACCTCGATACGTCCAAGCGCCACGAGGACCTGCTGCTCTACCGCCGCTACAAGGGCCATGAGGCCAAGTACCCGAGGTACGACAACTACGACGCCATCGAGGTATCCAAGGTCGCGGACATCCCAGAGGACTGGTTCAGCGTGATGGGCGTGCCTATCACGCTCCTGGATTCCCACAATCCCGCCCAGTTCGAGATTCTGGAAATTACGGATCGCAACAATCCCTACGGTTTGACCACAAAGGTTTACACAAAAGGCCGATGGTCCGAACTACAGCGACTGCAACAGGCGTGGTGCCGTAAGGCAATCCGACGGGACGCTGAAGTCGACCTACGCCCGCATCCTGATCCGCCGCCGCGCCTGATGCAATGATCCCCGGGCGGGCCTTCATACCCCTCCCGCAGGGGGCGTCATATCCGGCGGATTCGGTTTTGCCCCGGTCTGCATCCTTTCGCATCGTCTTCATGGACGGATGGCATCCGGCACGGATTTCCCGCACGGTCGGCAGCGACCGTTTCCATCCTGCAAATCCACCGCACCGAACCCGATCAGGAGCGCGCCGGCGGCGCATTCGGGGCGGATGGCTCTTTCCAGGCCCGGTGGAGACTGGCTCCGCCAGCGCTCTGGGCCGACTTTTTTCTGGTCGGCGCGTGCCATGGCGTACGGTCACGTCCATGCGGAGGCGCCTCATGTCGAGCACGGTCCAGCCGATGCCGGCGAGGGCCACGGCCGCGAGGAGCATGCCGTTCGTGTTCGCGCCGGTGGACGCCATGACCTTGCCTCTGGCCTTCAGGCCGGCCTGCTCGATCCGCGGGCAGGCCATGCGTTTCGGCAGGCCTCCCGACGATGGCGGTCGGTCCAGGACGCATAGAGAGGTCTCGCATGGGGATTTGGGGCGCTTCCGCAACCCCGCGGGGCGCCGCCCATGATGACGAAAGGAAACAAAAGGTGAAAACCATAAACCTGTTGAAAGCCGCCGTCGCCACGCTCGTGGCGGGGGCCATGGGCATGGCCGGCGTCGCCTCCGCGATGGCCGACACCACGCGCGTCGACGCGTCGAAGCTCGGCGCGTCCGCCCGCCAGACGCTGACCGTCTCCGCGAACGAGGACATCAGCAACCGCACGCTGAGGGCCGTGCCGCTCGCCTACTACTCGTACGCGCAGACCGACGGCACGAACATCACCGGCTTCGACCTGGTCGACGCCGGCAAGGCCGGCGCCATCGCCGACGCGCTGACCAAGGCGAAGATCGACACCAGCAAGCCCGCCAACACCAACATCGGCTACGCCTACAGCGCGTCCAACCCGATGGTGTGGGTCGTGCAGAACCTGCTCGACTCCACGAACAGCCCATGGGCCGGCAGGCTCCGCGACTTCCTCGACCAGCTGAAGCACGAGGCCGCCGTCACCGGCGACAAGGGCACCGCGTTCGCCAAGGGCGCCGACGCCAAGCACATGACCGCATCCGTCCGTCCGGGCGTGTACGCGGTCATCGACGACACCACGGCCGGCCAGGCGTCCATCATCATGTTCAACGGCACCGGCATCGACGGCAAGACCGTGATGAGGAACGGCGCCAAGACCTACAACCTCGGCGTGGTGGACTACAAGGTGCACGGCACCACCGTCACCAAGAAGATCACCTACGCCCAGAACGGCACCGTCGAGAACGGCGGCGCCAGCGCGGAGACGGCCATCGGCAAGAAGGTCGGCTTCCAGATGACCAGCACCGTGCCGAACTGGACCGGCTACGACCGCTACTACTACGCCATCAACGACACGTACTCCGCCGGCCTGACCTATGATCCGGCCAAGGACAATATGGTCGTGACCGTGAACGGCCAGACCCTCGTCCGCAACACCGACTACAAGGTCACCACGGAGAGCGGCAGGTTCCACATCATCTTCGCCCCGACCACGAACGACCAGACCACCGCGTCCGACATCGTGGCCATGAAGGCCAAGTTCCCGGTGGGCGCCGCCGTGGTCGTCAAGTACGACATGACCGTGAACAGGAACGCCGTGGCCGGCAAGGCGGACACCAACACCAACAACGTCGAGTACTCCCGCAACCCGAACACCGTCGCCGACCACGCGACCACCCCGGGCCAGACCGACAGGGTGTACACCGGCAGGTTCACCCTCACCAAGCATGACACGAACAACGCCCCGCTCGCCGGAGCCGAGTTCAAGGTGTACGAGGGCGACCAGACCACCACCCCGGTCAGGTTCGTCAAGTCCTCCGACGGCCTGACCTACCGCAAGGCCGACCTGACCGAGAGCACCGGCACCACCGACACCGTCACCAGCGCGTCCGCCAACAACGGCGTCGTCACCCTGACCGGCCTCGACGGCAAGTACACGGTCAAGGAGACCAAGAGCCCGTTCGGCGCCGTATCCATCCTGCCGCAGTTCACCCTGACCATCAAGGTCAACCAGTCTAACGGCTCCTACACGCTCAGCCAGTTCGGCCAGGACGCCAACAAGCTGTCCTCCGAGAACGCCGACAGGCAGGGCGTGACCGTCGTCAACGCCCGCAACATCATGGACATGCCGAAGACCGGCGCGGTCTGGCTGACCATGTTCGGCGCGATGGCCGTGCTGCTGGCCGGCGCGGGCGCGCTGCTGCTGTGCCGCAGGGCCTGAAACCCGGCCGTCGGATGACCATCCGATAGCCACCTGAACGTTCCGCTCCGGCGTGTCGGGAACAGAAACATCGACACACCGTTCCCTTTACTTCGAGACGAACCGCGCGGGAGGCACCTTGGGCAGACATGCGGCACGGGCCGGAAGGCCGGACAGGCGCGCCGTCGCGGGGCTCCTCTGCCTCGTCCTGGCCGCGCTGGCCGTCACCATTCCGCTCGCGCTCATGATCGGCAACGGCCGCGCGGCATCCCAGCTGACCGGCGCGCACGCGCAGGCCGTCGAGAACGCGGACACAAAACGCGTCGCCCGGGAGTACGCGGCCGCGCGGGCCTACAACCGGCGCCTGTACGAGAGGGGCCAGTCCGTGTTGGGCGAGGCCAGGGACCCATGGACCGGCGCGAGCGGCTCCGGGTCGGACGCCTCGTACCGACGCCAGCTGGACTTCCCCGACGACGGGATCATGTCGACCGTCAGATACCCCCGCCTGGGCATCGACCTGCCCATCCGCCACGGCACGTCGCAGGCCACGCTGGACGCGGGCGCGGGCCACATGTACGGGACGAGCCTGCCCGTCGGGGGCGGGAGCACGCACACCGTCATATCCGCGCACAGCGGCCTGGCCGACCGGCTCATGTTCGACAGGCTCCGCGGCCTCGGAGGCGAGGCCAGGAAGGGCGACGTGTTCTACCTGGTCACCGCCGGCCACACGCTCGCCTACAGGGTCGTCGACATCAGCGTGGTCGATTCGTCCGACTTCTCCAGGCTCCGGATCGTGGACGGCAGGGACCTCGCCACGCTATTGACCTGCACGCCGTACGGCGTCAACGACAAGCGCCTGCTCGTCACCGGCGAGCGGGTAAGGACGCCGGCCCGGACGTCCGAAACGGGAAACGCACGGACGGACCGCACGTACCTGTGGCTCGCGGCCTGCATCGCCGCGGCCTGGCTCGCCGTCGCCACCGCAGCCGTCCTCGCCGTCCGCGGGCGGAGGGGCGGAAGGCGCCGGCACCACGCCCGCCACGGCCCCCGGAACGCATAACGGCCGTCGCGGGCGGTTCCGGGCTTCGGCCTTACTTCCTCTTGGGAACCGCCCACATTGCAGGCCCCGCCGTTTTGGATTCGACCGCGGCGGGGCCTTTCCCTGCCCGCATAGTCCCGTACCGGCTTCGGAGCCGAAAGGGTTCCGGCTCGACGGACAAGGAAGGAACGACGAATATGGCGAAGCATCTGAAGGGAATTCTCGCAGCCGTCGCGGCGGCGGCCACGCTGGCCGCCGGCGTGGCGTGCCCGGCATGGGCGGAGACGATGGCGCCGGACGAGATCCAGCCCGGCGCGCAGACCGCCCCGTTGGACGGCATGGCCGTCGGCCACGACGGGAACGGGGACGGCAGGGAGGCGGACTCGACGTCGAACCTGGCCCTGTCGGGCGCGGACGCGTCCGCGGGGCGCCTGCGCGCCATGGCCCGCTCGGCCCCGTCGGGCGGAACGCTGGCCGAAGGGCATATCATGAACGGCGTCCACGACATCGAGGACCCGGCCACCAGCATCTACGTGGGCGGCAACATGACCTATCTCGGCAACATGGAGACCGAGGGCAGCGTCGTCGTCGACGGCGACATGCTGGTGGGCGACGCCATGGGCCAGGGGCTTCTCGCGGGCAGGGCCATGTGGGGCATGGGCTTCACCCCGCCGGCCGGCGCGGACATGCTCGCGGTCGGCGGCAGGTTCGTCAACCACTCCGGCACGAACCCGCAGTGGGTCGGCGGCGCGGCCCGCATCGGCGGCAAGGCGACGTGGGGCGACGGCTCCACCACGAACCGGAACAACAACAGGCCCCTGTACATCGCCACCAAGACGAACCTGACCAACATGGGGTACGCGGCGGACAGCAGCGTCGTCAGGCATTGGGCGTACCAGAACCTGCCGTCCGGCACGGCCGTCTCCACCGGCCTGGGCAGGAGCTCGGCCCTGAAGGTCGACAGGAGCGGCAGGGGCGACGTCGTCGACTACAACGGCTACGTCTCCTCGACGCTCAAGCCGTTGAGCTCCCGGCTCAAGGGCCTCAAGGCGAACGGCGCCGTGTCGTACGGGAAGAAGCCGGCCTACACGCACCAGTTCTACAACCGGGCGACCGTGTCGGCGTCGAACGACGGCAAGATCGTGTTCACCGGCAACGGCAAGGCCGAACGGCAGGTGTTCACCCTCGACCTGGGCGAGCTGTACAAGGAGGGGACGAGCAGGGGCGTCAACCAGTGGAGCCTCGACTTCGAGAACGTGCCCGACGGGCAGGCCATCGTCATCAACGCGGTGAACGCGCCGAAGGGCTCCGACGGCAGGAGGACGTACACATGGAGTCCGGGCTGGAAGGTCATGGTCAACGGCAAGGACTACAGCACGTACATCAACTCGTGCACGACCGAGGGCGGAACCGCGGGCTGCGACTCCTGGTCGCGGTTCCGTGACATCTCCAGCCGCATCATGTGGAACTTCCCCGACACCGACTGCCTCAAGCTCGACTACGCGCACGGCACGTTCAACGCCGACGACGCGTCCGTCGGCAACGCGGACATGAAGGGCAGGGACGTGTTCGGCTCGTTCCTGGGCAAGGGCGTCCTGTTCCCCGGCAGCATCCTCCTGCCGAACGGCTCGATGACCGACTACGCGGACACGAACGGCCGCATCCTGGTGGGCGGAAACCTCGACTTCGTGGTGTGGGAGCACCACAACGCCCCCTGGGTCGGGTTCGACGAGCCGCAGAGGTTCACCGTGCGGGGCTCCACGCGGGCGCAGGCCCCCGTCGCCTACGGCGGCACGCAGGCCGTGTCCGATCGGGTGACGTTGAACTCGACCGGCGCGGACGGCAAGGGCCGCACCGTGTACGACCTGTCCGTCTCGGGCCTCAAGGCGACGCTCTCCTACCGCGACTCCTCCGGCAAGGTCACGACCAGCCGGCCGAAGGCGCTGCCCGCGGCACGGCTGGCGAGGGACGGCACCCGGACGACGGTGGACACCCCGGCGTCCGCCCCGTCGGACGTCGGGCTCGAACGCTGGCTCGACGGCGACTACTGGTTCGACATCCAGGGAGGCGACGTGGCCATCACGGACGCCTCCGCCGGCACGAAGGCCACGCTGACGAAGACCGGCGCGCTCGACGGCTCGAACGACGACGCGGAGCGCTTCAGGGTCGAACGCGCCTCGGTGAGCCTGTCCGTCGCCACGAAGGCCTCCACGAACGGCGCCGGCGCGGACAACCGCAACCCGGTGTCCGACTCGGTCACGCTCACCAACTCCGGCAAGACGGCCGTGAAGGTGGCGAAGGCCACGGTGACGCTCAACTACCCGGGCTACGGCGGCGTCAAGTCGGCGTCCAAGACCATCACGGACGTGACCGTGCCCGCGGGCGGCTCCAAGACCGTCTCCTCGCCGGCGTTCGCGCCGTCCGACCTCAAGTTCGCCGGGAACTGGCGCAACAACCTGAGGCAGGGCGACCGCTACTGGTTCGACATCAAGGTCGACCCGGCGGACGTGACGACCACGACCGGCGACAAGGTCACGCTCACGACGGCCCCGTCGCACGACGGCAAGTCCGACACAGCCGAGCAGTTCCTTATTGGAGTTCTAAGTGATTTCGCCTCTACGAAGGCGGCGGATACGTTCTCCCGGCCGGGCGGCACGGCGACCGTGCATGACGACATCACCCTCGACTTCGACGAGGTGCCGACGCTGAGGGTGACGAGCATGCTCAACTGGGCCGCCGACGCGAACGCCACGAAGGCCGACGCCACGCAGTCGAAGACCGCGACGCTGAAGGCGAAGGCCACGTCCGCCGGCCCGTCGTTCACCCCGTCGGACTTCGGTTGGAAGACGTGGAGGGCCGGCAAGTACTGGTACGACCTCGTCATACCCACCCAAACCGGCTGCCCTTCAGAAAATGTCATTAATGGTGTAAATGTAGCCGCCGAGCGTTGGACCGTCAACGAGACCTTCTCCCTCGACCTCGCCAAGCTCGCCTACATCGGCCAGCCCGGCCAGGGCCGCTGGTCCAACGAGCCCGTCAAAGGCGCGGTGTTCACCCTCACCGAGACCACCGACCAGACCGGCTCGACCGTCAAGCCCGGCGCCGCCGCCAGGACGGTGACCACCGACGCGAACGGCTCCACCCATCTGCTCGACGGCACCATCGGCGCGATCGGCGAACGCTGGTTCAGACTGGTCGAGACGAAGACCCCCGCATCCTATGAGGAGCCTGGCTCCGGCGCGTACTGGATGGTCCACGTCAAGGGCGGCGTCGACAAGGCCACCGTCACGGTCACCGGCTCCAACGCCGAAGCCAAGGTCCTGATCAAGGGCCAGGACGGCTCGACCGTCACGGTCGGCAACCGGCTCGTCCCGGGCGCCATGATGCCGCTGACCGGCGGACGGTTCGACGTCGCGCGCGCCGCCGCATTGGCTGGCGTGGTCACGCTCGGCCTGCTCATCGCCGGCTGCTGGAACCTGCGCCGCAAGGACACGCATTCGGCCGGCAGGGACTGACGCCATAGACCGGGAACGGGGAACGCCCCCGGAGCCATTGGATTGGCTCCGGGGGCGTTCCCCGTTCCCAAGGGGACCTCAGTCCCCGACGCCGTACCAGCCGACGCCCTCGCCACGCCAGCCGACGGCGAGCAGATGGTCGTTCTCCGACTCGCTGGCCGTGTAGTTGTGCGTGCCCGTGCGCGCATACGGATTATACTGCCGGTACAACGGCACGCCCCTCGCGTCGTCGGAATACCAGCCGACGCCCTCGTACGTCCAGCCCACGGAGACCAGATGGTCGCGCTCCGACGCGCTGGTCGTGTAATGGTGGTCTCCGCCGCGCACATGCCCGTTGTACAGGCGGTACACCGGCGTGGACGACTTGGCGGGTGCCTTCCAGCCGACGCCCTCGTAACGCCAGCCGAGACCGGTCAGATGGTCGCGCTCCGCCGTGTCGGCCGTGTAGAAATGCTCGCCTGTGTACGGATTGTACAGGCGGTGCATCGCCGCCGCCCGGACAACGGGCGCGGCCTTCGCCCTCCACCGCGCCGTCAGCGTCAGGTCCGCCGTGACCGGCGTGGAGAAATCATACTTGGCATCGCCCTTGTACCAGCCATCGAACGAATGGCCGGAACGGGGCGGGTCGGCCGGTTCGGAAACCCGGGCGCCTTCCCTGACCTTCTGGGAGGCGACTTTGGAGCCGCCCGCCGTGTCGAACGACACCGTGAACGTCTTCGGGGCCACTGCGGTCCAGTGCGCGTACAGGTTCAGGTCGGCGGTCACCGGCGTGGAGAAGTCGTACTTGGAGCCGCCCGACTTGGTCGTGTACCAGCCGTCGAACACGTAGCCGGAACGGGTCGGGTCGGACGGCCTGGGCACGGTCAGGCCCGCGCCTATGCAGTCGCCCCAGTTCGGCTGCCCGTTGCCCGGTTCGAACGACACCGTGAAGAACTTCGGCTCCGTCGTGTCGGCCTTCCAGTGCGCGGTCAGGGTGGTGTCCGCGTTCACGGGCGTGGAGAAGTCGTACTTGGAGTCGCCCTTGTACCAGCCGTCGAACAGGAAGCCCGCCCTCGTCGGGTCGGACGGCCTGGACGCCGTGCCCCCGCGCCTGACCGTCTGGGCCTTCACGTCCGAACCGCCGCCCGTGTCGAACGACACCGTGAACATGGCGTCGTTCCACGCGTCGGCCGCGGCCTTCGCCCGATCGTAGGCCGTCTTGGCATTATCCGCGGCCTTCGCGGCATTGTCGTAGTCGGACACCGCCTTGTCGAGCGGGGCCTTGTAGGCGTTCACGTCGGCCTCGTAGTCGTCGACCGACATGACACGGCCCTGGGAGAACGTGTTGTCCCAATACTGTCTTCGGGTCACGTAAAGCGGATCGCTTGCCATGGAGAAGTCCTGCACAAGGTCACCGGAACCCGCATACTGCAATTCATCGTTGACGATGTTCAGGTAGTGGCCGGTGCCATTGCTGTCCACGCCGTTGAACTGTTCCTTCTCTCCGTAGTAGCAGGCGGCCATACCGTCCTCCCAGTCGCCGCAGATATTTTCCGCTTCGTTCGAGAAGTCCCTATAATGGGTGATGCTGCCGGAATCGACGTAATTACGATCCCCATGCGCCTCCGCGACCGCCATCAACCCGTCGGTCACCAAAAGCGGCTTCAGTTGTTTGCCGCCTCTATCAGGATAATCCGACACCTTCGGGCTGGTTCCCTCCTCGGCGCGGAACTTGTTCATCTGGCGGATCGCCTTCAATCCGCGCAGCATCGAATCCAGCCGGGTGTCACTACTCCCTTCGTTCTTCATCTTCCTGATGTCGCTCGCGTAGTCATGTCCTGTTAGCGTGCCGTCATCCGTCAGTATCCTGACCGCATCGTCCGCGCCGCGCGCGCGGAAGTAGCCTATCGTGCCCTCGTCCAGCGTGGCCTGCGCCTTGTCGCGCGCGGGCTTCAACGCGTCGCGGTTCGACACCGCCTTGTCGTACGCGGACTTCGCGGCCGGCACCGCCGCGTTCGGGTCGTCCGCCCCATCCGCCTGCGCGGCCGGCGCGACCACGCAGGCCGTCAACGTCGCCACGGCGGCCAGCGCCGCCACCCATCTTCCTCTAGTCATATCGGCTCCTTTCACTCCCGTCCGGAGTGACCCCGGAACGGTCCGTTTCCTTCATTGTAGACGCCTGGCCCATGCGTCCCGGCAGTGGCATGCGACGCATGGGCCAGGGCCCCGTATAGCCATGCTCGCGACGGAAACCTGGAACACGCATCGATCCGTTTTTGCGGAACATGTGCGTAAAACGGACAGACAAAAGTGGACGCCCGTGTTCTGTTGTTTAATGAATATGAGGAGGTATGGGGCTATGTCAGAGCTGGTATGGGAGAATGCGAGGGAACACGCGGCCGACGTCCTCTCGCATCACTGGGACGGAGTCACCCTCCCCGTGCCCATCGCCAAGATAAGCGGGGAAGTGGGCGTGACCCCACTCAAGGCATCGCTGCCCAACGGATTGTCCGGAATGATCATCGGAAGGCCGAATGAGCCGGCGCGCTCGTATGCGGAGGCATCCGAGCCTGAAACGCGGCGCAGATTCACTCTCGCGCATGAGCTCGGACACTACGTCGAACGCGTGGCCGTCTCCAACGACGATGACTTCTCCTTCATCGAAAGAAGACACCCGGGAAAATACAATCTTCATGAATTCTACGCGGACGAATTCGCAGGGGCATTGCTCATGCCGGAACAACAGTTCATGCGGATGATCCATAATGGCGACAGCCTCATCGACATAGCCGCCCGTTTCGGTGTATCGCTTGACGCGGCACGCAAACGGAAGGAACGGCTGGATAGGAATCCGCCGAAGGGGACGTGCGATGACTGATTCCGACGATTTCCTGAACGCCGGAATCGACAGTCTCGGTGGCGCGGACGCCGACAGTGACCCCTCGATCGGCGCCACCCCCGAGCAAATCGACCAACTTGAATCGGAGACCCGGAACGTCTCCCCCGAGACTCCCCTCGAGGATATGAGCGGAAATGATTCCGCCATTGGGAAAAACTCTTCGGACACGACGGCCGCGAAATCCCTGACCGGATGGCATCCGTTCATGCGGTTCCTGTTCAGGGTGGCCGATATGAAATACGCTTATGTGACACCGAGGGAGAAACGGGCGTACCTGTTCATCAGCAGGCACAAGAAGACCTTCTGGGCATGTTTCTGGGGGGATTGGCTCATCGTGCTTTCAGGAGGCGTGGGCGTCATCGCGGCAATCGTCTTCGCGGCGCTGCGCACGGTCGGTATCGTCTCCTGATCGCGATTAAGCCCCTGCGCCCGTCCGCATCACATCACATCCGCGCCTTCCCCGCCTGCCCCAAGAAACCGCGACGCATAACGGACGAACATGGACATCCTACGAACCCGCCTCGTCGCTTGGGCCCTGGACCGGGCCCAAGGGGACGGACGATACACCATTCCATATCTTGTGGCCGACCCCGATGACCGGTATGGCTACCGGCACAGGCCACTGGCGGACCGCGCCGAGGTCTATAGGCATTCCGGCATCGACCTGCAGGACGCGACCCGGCTACCACAGGATCCCGCCCGTGCGATGGGTTGCCTCGTCCGTTTCCGGGAACGCCGGTACGCCGGGATCAACCCCGCGCCCGGCGATCTATGGCGGCTGGCATCCATCGCATCGGGATACGGCGACCCGACCGGACGGACGAGGCCGGAGGCCCTGCCCGAAGCGGATGCCTCGGAATGGCGGCCGGTCATCGACTGGCTTCGAATGCCGTCGCGGCTTCATGGCCCGGCCGCCTACGACCCACGCAAGCGGGCCTAGATGGAAGGAGGAAGCGCGCTGAGGGTCGTTTCGACCGCCTTCGAGGCGAGGAAGTCCGTGGTGGAGCCGCCAAACTCCGCCATCGCGGATTTGGGCAGCAGAATCTCCTCCTGCATCCGGCGGCCATGGGCGGCGAGCAACCGCTCGCGCTCTAGACCAGGATTTCCCAGATCATATTTCTCCAGCCATGCAATCGGGCCCTCGACCGAATCGAAGTAGGAATCGTAGTCCTTTCGTTTTCGGGAGCTGGACAATAGGGCCGACATCATGTCCCTGACCAGTTGTTCGCAGAAAAGGTCCTTGACGGCAAGGGCGTTCCTGAGGATTCCGGACGGAATGCCCTGATCGGCGGAGAAAGCGTCCACCTCGTCTTCGAACCATTCCTTTCGACATCCGGCATACGCCGTGCCTTGAGGATTGCGATAACCCTGGACGTCGTCATGATGGCCGTTGCGCCCATCGCCGACAATGTGGACCACCACACCCGACTTGCCCAGTACGACGATTTCCTTGCTCCTTATGGTGATATAGGCGTCTTCATCGATTTCCATGTATTCGCCCTGCGTTTCGAATCTGCTCCATCCATGCGACTTCGGGAAAAAGCCCGACAGGTTCGGATCCGTTATCACGTTCGGGAATCTTGACTGAAAAACCTCGATGACATAGCCCATGGCCCCATTCTCCGTCTGCCGGATGGTCCCGTCAAGCCCGTCACATAGCTTCCCCGGAAGCGAACCTTGTCCATGGTGCGGTGCACCAACGGCGGCCGCGACGCATAGCCACGCGACGGCGGCCCGATGGACCCGGCTTTTTCATTCCTTTCATTCCCCGGGTCCATCGGGCCGCCGCTTTATCCCACCCCGGACGACGCCGCCCGCGACGCATAGCCATCGGCATGACAGATTCGAAGGAACCATCCGAAACCGGAACCACCGCGTCCGAAACGGACGACGCCAAGAAGAAGCCCTACGTCCCCATCACCGACCGTCCCCTGCTGGGCGTGCCCGAGGCCGAGGCCCTTACCGGGGTGCCGGCCAAGATCATCCGCGCCCAGGTACGCAACGGCCTGCTGAAGGCGCGCATGGCGGGCAGCACGACCATGCGCATCCGCCGCGCCGACCTGGACGCCTGGCTCGACGCGCTGCCCGCCTGGCACGCATAAGGAAACCCCACTTGCGTCCGATTGTGGACGAAGTGGGGTTCTTCAGAACACCATAGGTGCAGCATAGGTGCAGCATAGGTGCAGTGGGCTATTCTGGATACCGCGAAAGCCCTACTGCCGGCTATGTTCCGCCCTATGCGGCCGTCAGATGTGGAAGTACAGCTCGTACTCCAGCGGGGTCGGGGCCAGACGAGCCTGGTCAATCTCGCCACGCTTGATGCTGATCCAGGTGTCAATCAGGTCGTCGGTGAAGACGTCGCCTGCGGTGAGGAAGTCGTGATCTTCCTCAAGTGCGTCCATGGCCTCAGCCAGGGAGCTCGGAACCTGCTTGATGCCAGCATGCTCTTCCGGCGGCAGTTCGTACAGATCCTTGTCGACCGGTGCCGGAGGCTCGATGTGGTTCAGGATGCCGTCCAAGCCTGCCATCAGCTGTGCGGAGAAGGCGAGGAACGGGTTGCAGGACGGATCCGGAGCACGGAACTCGATGCGCTTCGCAGCCGGGGAGGTGCCGGCCAGCGGAATACGGATGGCGGCGGAGCGGTTACGAGCGGAGTACACCAGGTTGACCGGAGCCTCGAAGCCCGGAACCAGACGGTGGTAGGAGTTCAGAGACGGGTTGGTGAAGGCGAGCACAGAGGAAGAGTGCTTGATCAGACCGCCGATGTACCAGCGGGCGAGATCGGACAGACCGCCGTAGTTCTTCTCATCGTAGAACAGTGGCTTGCCGTCCTTCCACAGGGACTGATGGCAGTGCATGCCGGTACCGTTGTCGCCTGCAATCGGCTTCGGCATGAAGGTAGCGGCCTTGCCAGCGAGGGCAGCGGTCTCGTGGACGACGTACTTGTACTTCATCAGGTCATCGCCTGCATGCTGCAGGGAGTTGAAGCGGTAGTTGATCTCCTGCTGGCCAGCGCCTGCCACCTCGTGGTGGGAACGCTCGAGGATCAGGCCGACCTTCTGCAGGTTGGCGACCATGTCGTCGCGCAGGTCCTGGGTGTGGTCGATCGGCGGAACCGGGAAGTAGCCCTTCTTGACGCGGTTCTTGAAGGCGATGTTCGGGGTGCCGTCGTCTTCGGTGTCAATGCCGGAGTTCCACGGAGCTTCGATGGAGTCGACCTCGTAGAAGGAGCGCTGCATGCTGTTCTCGAAACGCACCTTGTCGAAGATGAAGAACTCGGCTTCCGGAGCGAAGGAAGCGGTGTCGGCGATGCCGGTGGACTTCAGGTAGGCCTCGGCCTTGCCGGCAACCTGACGCGGGTCGCGGGAGTACGGCTCGTCGGTCAGCGGGTCGACGATGGAGAATGCCACGTCGAGGGTCTTGTGCTTGCGGAACGGATCGATGAATGCGGTGGAAACGTCCGGCACCAGCTTCATATCGGACTCGTTGATGGCCTGGAAGCCTTCCACGGAGGAGCCATCGAACGGCATGCCGTCGGTGAAGGCGTCCTTCAGGAATTCGCTTGCCGGCACGGTGAAGTGCTGCTGAACACCGATCAGATCGGTGAAGCGAACGGAGACATACTCGATGCCTTCCTTGTTGATAAGGGCCTCAGCATCAGCCTTGGTTTCAAGTGCAGTCACGGGACCGCTCCTTTCGAATAAGTAACTTACAGGCTCTTAGTCTAGGAACGCGCGTTTCGCTCACTCGCCAATTGGGTTACGAGAATGTTTCGTAATGACATATTCGAAGGATGATTTCGCGAAAAACTGGGGTTCAATTGTTACGAACGCTCGTATTTGCCTCTGCAAAACCGTTCAATTTGTGGACATTCGTGTCGTCATGTCGCTTGCGACGTCCATTTCTTTTCTCAAAAACCTTACCGCATGCGCGCAGGCCAGCGGAAGGTAACGGAGATATGAAAAAAGGAACCTCGATAACGTGTTCATCGAGGTTCCCATATGTAAGCCGGCTTTACGATTCCAGGAAAATCAGCGGCCACGCATAGCACGACGGCTGATGCGCTGCGGGTGCATCGGGTCGACGCCCTTCGGAATGCCCATGCCGTTCTTCATCTGCAGAGTGCGCAGACGCTCGTTGAGGATGTTCAGCTCGGTCTTGGTAAGCATGAAGCGGCTCTTCGAATGGATGGCTGCCATCAGCTTGTTCTTGTGGCTGGTCGGCTGGTAGCTCTTGCACTTGAGCACGGTCTTGCGCAGATTCTTCAGGCTCGTCTGATTCTTGCCCTGGCCGACGTAGATACGGTAGACGGGAATATCGGAACCGGCGGTCACACCCTTGATATTCTGCTCCTGACGGTCCATGGCACGCTTGACGCGATTGTAATCGCCCTCGCCGAGCAGATAGATGCCGTTGTAACCGGTGCCGCGCCAAATGGCGTCTTTGGTCTTCGGATCAACCCACACCGGCTCCTGCGGAAAGTTGAAGCCAGCCTTGTTAATGTTGCCGAGCACGCTGATGGCAGCACCCTGACGCCCTTCAAGCTTGGCGTATCCGACTTTGTCGGCACGGTTGGTGAGCATCATGGTGGCGAACAGCAGGCCAAGCATGATGGCGAGGATCATGGACGTGATCCATCCGATCACCGACCACTTGAACACGATGCCAAGCACCACGAACACAACGATCGGCGCCACGAACACGCCGCCGCACAACCACGGAAGAGCCTTATCTTCGGCGTGGGTGTACTTGAAGATCTGAATGATCTGCTTGATGGTGCTTTGCTTCTTCTTTGGCTCTTCTTTGTCTGCCATCGACTTCCTCACTTGGTTATGCGGTTACTCACACTGGAACGGTAGTTTATCAGGAACCATGCCATATCGCACGGTTTCCGCCGTTTTTCCTTGATTGACGGGGATTATCGGGTATGCAGAGGCCTGCCATCCGCCTTAAGCAGCGCCTCGCCGAACGATTCACTAAAGGTGGGATGCGGGTGAATGAGCCTCGCCGCGGCGGCGAGCGGCACCCGGTTGCCGACCAATTGTTCGGCTTCCGCGATCAGATCGCTGGCGATCGGGCTGACGATATGCACGCCAAGCACGAGGGGAACATCCGGAGCGCCTGCCAGCGCACCGCTGACGATGGTCATGGATCCGCCTTCCCCACTCATGAGCATACGCGAGTTGGACAACATGGGATATGCGGTTTCCTGCGGATTGATGATGGTTTCACACGATTTCGCATCGTCGAGTGCAAGACCGACGCTTGCCGCTTCAGGGAAAGAGAACACGACTTGCGGCACGGTTTCGTCGGATACCGGCTTGGGGTCAAGTCCTGCGATGGTTTCGGCGATGGTGATGCCCTGTTCAAACGCGCGATGAGCCAAAGCATGCCCCGGAGTGATGTCGCCCAAGGCCCATACGCCCTCCACATTCGTACGCCCATACGCGTCGGTCGAAACATAACCGCGTTCCTCCAATTCGATGCCGTTGGATGTGAACCAGCCGGCATCGGTGTTCGGCATACGTCCGATAGCAGCAAGCACCACTTCACCATATGCGGTGCGCTCCTCCTTGCCGCCGCCTTGCCTGTAATGCACGGTGGCGCCCAAATTCGCACCGGTATCCACGTAATCCACCGACGTACGCGTCACCACGCTGATGCCGCGACGTTTGAGCTCGCGGGTCAACGTCATCGAAGCCCGCTTCTCCCAAGACGACAGCACGCGGTCCTTGCGGATCAGCAACGTCACTTCGCATCCCGCGGCATTCCACAACGAAGCGAATTCCAACGCCACCGCACCCGCTCCGACAATCACCGCACTGGACGGGAACGTATCCAATTCCAAAGCCTGCGTCGAATCGATCAACGCGCCTGAAAACGGGTTGCCCGGCAATGGTAACGGTCGCGATCCGGTCGCCAGCACAATATCTTCGCCTTTGATGGTAAGCTCCGACCCGACGGGTTCCTCCACTCCCGCCTTGAAGGAACGCATGACCTGCGCTTCTCCCCCGGCCGGCGCGACATGCACATCATGAACGTCCCTCAACTCAGCCTCGCCGCGGAACACCGTGACGCCGCGATGCGACAGCAATCCCGCCAACCCCTTCGTCATCGTCTCCACCGTGGACGTACGGAAGTCACGTAATTTGCCGAAATCAATGCTCTGTAAGGTGGCACTGATGCCCATACGTTCCGCCTGGCGTATGTTCTGCGCACTGTGTGCGGCCGTCAGCAACGCCTTCGACGGAATGCAACCACGATTGAGGCAGGTGCCTCCCAACGTTTTGTCGCGTTCGATGAGCGCCACCGTTTTGCCGAGCTGCGCGGCGCGCAATGCCGTGGAATATCCTCCTGGCCCCGCTCCGATGATGACAATGTCGAAATGCTGTTCAGTCATGCCTGCCCTCGTTGATTCGTGCGTTACAACTGGTTACATGGTAATGGAAAAGCCGTCGGTTTTCGCCGACGGCTTGAAAAAGCAACTGCGATTCTCGCAGAATGGATCACTCGGGCCAGTGTCCACGCTTCTGATAGCGCGGCTTCGGCAGACGCCAGCGACGCATCTGGATGGCACGGCTCCACGCGTAGGAACCGGAACGCATGCCCTTGGCCACGGACTGCTCGCCGAACTTTTCAATGAGCTTCTTCTTGAGCTTGCGCCACATGATCACGATGTCGATGATCACCGCAAACAGATAGATGTACATAAGCAGCATCAACGGCAATGCCAATGCCGGCCACTTGTAGGTCACGAAAATCGAACCGATCAAAATGACGAAGGCGACCGGAATGAAGAACTCACCCAAGTTGAAGCGGGCATCGACGTAGTCGCGGATGTATATACGCCACGGCAGACGCTCGGACTTCGGCATATGGTTGATGTCGCCCTTCTGCATGGCATCGTATTCGGCGTTTTCACGCTCGCGCATACGCGCCTTGGCGGCCTTGCGGCTCGCTTCACGATCCTTGGGAACCAGCGGACGGAGATTCTGCGCCTGGGCATCCTTGCGCTTCGGCGTCGGACGCCCCTTGCCGGCAGTAGGCTCCGCAGCCTTCTTCCCGACAGGCTCCTGGTCCGCATCTTCCTTCTTATTAAACACACTCATGCCTATAGAGCGTAAATTGACGTATCGACGCCTTGCCTCATTCATGTCAACGATTGGACGTGATTGGTTCGACGGATACAATGGTCATTCGATAGCATGCGGCGGCACGTTTCCAAGATGCGTATATGCCGCATATATAAGGAGGAGCAGTATGGCAGTTTTACATGCCGATGAGATTCGCGCGCGCGTCGAAGCGGATTTTGACCGCATTGTCGACGTGCTGAACAAGAAAATCGCGTTGCAGTCCATTTCCGCAAAAGGCATTACCGCGGATCATATGAAACAGTCCGCGCAATTCGTGGCCGAAGAGCTGAACAAGGTAGGTGTCGATGCGCATGTGGTGCAGTCGCACAATCCCGATGGCACGCCGGGCGCTTGGGAGGTCATCGGTTCGAAAATCGTCGATATCGACGCTCCAACCGTGCTGTTGTACGCGCATCACGACGTGCAGCCGGTGCCCGATGCCAGCGTATGGAACACCGACCCATTCGTCGGCACGGTAATCGACACACGCCTGTACGGACGCGGCGCGGCCGATGATGGCGGCGGAATCGCCATTCATTCCGGCGCATTGCAGGCGCTCGGCGACGATTTGAAGGTCAATATCAAAGTCTTCATCGAAGGCGAAGAGGAAATGGGATCGCCAAGCTTCATTCCCTTCATCGAGGAGCATAAGGACGAATTCGATTCCGATGTGATCATCGTCGCCGACTCGGGCAATTGGTCCGCTGAAATCCCCTCGCTCACCACGTCGCTGCGAGGCAATACCGATATTGACGTGCACGTCAAGGCGCTGCATCATCCGGTGCACTCCGGCCAGTACGGCGGACCGATCCTCGATGCGAACACGCTTGCCTCCATGCTGATCGCTTCCATGTATGACGAGCATGGCGATTTGGTGGTGCCGGGCATCGCCTCAGAAGATCCAATCGGCGGACTGCAGCGAGATATGGATGAGGCAACCGTGCGTACGGACGCCGGCATCGTCGATTCCTACCGTCTGGCCGGCACCGGTTCTTTGGCCGCACGTCTGTGGACCAAGCCGAGCGTGACCGTCATCGGCTTCGATGCTCATCCAGTGGAGGGATCGTTCAACGTGATCTCCCCTGAAACGACGTTCCGTCTCAGCCTGCGCACCGCTCCAAACCAGCGTCCGGAAGAGGCTCAGGAAGCACTTGCCAGGTTCATGGTCGAGCATGCTCCGTTTGGCGCCGAAGTGTGGGTCGACAAGCTTGATAATGGCATGGGTTGGGCCATGGATCCAAATGCCGAGGCTACCAAAGACGCCATGGACGCCATGGAAGAGGCGTTTGGCGTGGCTCCGGTCAATAAGGGCGAAGGTGGCTCGATTCCGTTCATTCCGGAATTGCAGCGTATTTTCCCGGACGCGCAGGTACTGGTCACCGGTCCCGAGGATCCGAAGGCCAACGCGCACAGCCCGAACGAATCCATCAGTCTTCCCAGCCTGAAAAACAATGTGATCACCGAAGCGCTGCTGCTTGACAAGCTTGCCAAGTAGCGGATATCACATATCTTTTTGAGAAAAACAACGGGCAAATGCGAAGGGCGTTCCATTCCATACAACGAATGAAACGCCTTTCGCAAATCCGCCGCGCATTCAACAAACCTCGTACTGCGCAGCCCTGCTCCGATTAATTGCCAGTGCCGGTAAAAGCCCAATGCCAGTAACCGGTGAAATAAGCGCAAGACAACGCAATCACCGGCACGGCCACGCAAATCACGTAAAACAGCCAATCGACGGCATGTAAGCTCGATTTCCTAGCCTGGCTTCGCGGAGCGTCCGCGCCGAAACCACGAGCTTCCATGGCGGTGGCGAGTTTCGTGCCGCGTCGAATCGACACGACCAGCAGACTGAACGCCTGCGAGAACACACGTTTGACGGCGCTGCCGTCGCCCAATCCACGAGAACGACGGGACTGCCCAAGCGCACGCCAATCATCCTGCAGCAAAGTAAACATGCGCATGCCAGCCAAACCGCCATACACGAAACGCGACGGCAAATGCAGAATCTGCACCAGACCATCGGCCAAATCAGTCGGATCAAGACCAAGCGCAAGAATCACGCCGGGAACGGCAATGGCCGCCACACGCAGGAACGTGGCCAACGCCAAGTACAACGATCCCTGCGAAATCACAACGACATCACCGAGATTGACCAGCACGGCCCCGGAGGTCTTGCCATACAACGACACGGAAATGAAACTTCCCGAAGCGGCAATCCACACCGGCCAGGTTTTACGAAGCACCGTCCACGGAGCGACGCCGCCAATCCAGAGCAACAACACCTCCAATGCGAGTGCCACGGACGCGGAGACCACGTCCAGCGTCACGAACATGGGAATACATAGTATCAGCGCGCCGATGAAACGGCTGACCGGATTGATTTTTGCCACGAACCATGACGGCGATGCCGGCTTGGCATCGTCATGACGTTCCTTGTGCGGTACCACGCTGATGGTTTCCAACTGTTCCATCTCACTCCCCCTCACTTACGAGAACGCGACGCGCTCCCAACGTTTCGATCAATGGTTCGTCATGGGTGACCATGATGACGGAACAGCCGGCGTCACGCGCACCGGCGATCAGTTTCACCATTTCCGTCCATGTGGTGAAGTCTTGGCCGAACGTCGGCTCGTCCATCACCAACACCTTCGGTGCCGCAGCAAGCATGGACGCCACGGAAAGGCGACGCTTCTCACCGCCGGACAGCGTGAATGGATTGGCTGGGGCGAACCGTTTGAGGTTCAGCCGTTCCAGCATCATATCGGCGATGGCGTAGGCCTCGTCATCGGTTTTCCCCATGGATTTAGGGCCGACTGCCACTTCGTCGCGCACGCTGGATGCGACGAACTGGTGTTCCGGCTCCTGGAACACCATGCCGATCCGTCCGAGCAGATCCCGACTTTTCCAAGTGAAGACGTCGTTCTCCCTACGTGCGGGAACCATGGTCTCATCCATGCTCACACGGCCGGAAATCGGCTTGAGCAAGCCGGCCAAAGTCAACGCGAGCGTGGATTTTCCCACGCCGTTTTTGCCGGTCAGTGCGGTGATCTCGCCAGCATGGAACACGAGGTTCACATGCTCGCCAAGCGCGAAGTCACGCCCGAAGCTGAGATCCTCCGTTCGCAGAACAACATCTCCCGACGATTGGCTGGATTCGGGGGTATGACTTTCGATGGTGCGTCCTGGAACCCATGCGCCGCCCTTTGCGAGCACCGATGCCATGCTGCCGAACACTTCTTCCGGAGTGCCGTCTGCGATGACGCCGCTGACATGCGAGTCGGCCTCCGGCTTGCCGAGTACGATAACCCGATCCACCAGATCAAGCCATACGTCAATATGGTGTTCCACCACCACCAAGGTTTCACGGGTCTGTTCCAGCACATGGCGTACCGCATCATGCACTTCCTTGACGCCCTCCGGATCGAGGTTGGCCGTCGGTTCGTCGAGCAGCAGCAGTCCGGGATGCATGGCGAGCACGCCGGCCAAGGCCAGACGCTGGCGCTGGCCGCCGGACAGTCTGCGTGTGGAGCGGTCAAGTTTCATGTAGCCGAGTCCAACAATGTCGAGCGAGGAACGGACCCTGCTCCAAATCTCATCTTTCGGCAGATTCAGATTTTCACAACCGAAAGCGGTGTCATCGCCCACACGTTCCAGAATCGTCTGCGCGTCAGGATCCTGCAACACCAATCCGGAACGTCCGCGTGCCTGACGGGCGTCCACTCCGTCAATCAGCAGCTCTCCTTCAAGCTCGCCTTCGTCATCGCCGCCGAGCACGCCGGCAAGACCGGACATCAACGTCGATTTTCCAGCGCCGGAAGCGCCCAACAACAACACGCGCTCCCCTGGCTGTATGGTGAAATCCACATGCCTTAACGCGAAATCCTTACGTGAGGCGTGTCGCCATCCCCAATCGCGTGCGACCACCCCGGCTGCGGAAAACGATTTTTCTGCATCAGTACCCATGAATCGTTCTTTCATCCCTCTTGCATTCCGCGTTTGCAGAACGAACACGCATCAAAGAAGTCCCGTATCCACCACTGTGAATGCGATACGGGACTTCATTAACGAATCGTCATACCAAGGCCTTCGCACGGCCGGATTCGAAACGGTCAAGCACGCCTGTTTGAGCGATGGCCTGCTGCAGCAGATACATCAGGACTCCAGCCACCAGAGCGCCGGAAATAACGGAAGTGACGCAGCTGACGACAATACGCAAACCTGCCCAAGCAGGATTCACGGTCCAGTTATACAGGAAGCATCCCAAGCCGGCGAGGGTTCCAGCGATGGTGGTCGACAGCAAATCCCAACGTTTGTATGCAAAAATCGCAAAACCGATTTCGGCAGTGAGGCCTTGGCAGATACCGATAATCAAAGAACCGCCGATGCCCCACGGATTGCCCATGGCAAGCTCCAGAGCAGCGGCAAGGGTTTCAGCGAACAACGCAGCACCAGGCTTTCGCACGATGATGGCGGCCAGCGGACCCGCAAACAGCCAGATGCCGTTCAACAAGCCTTCGAAGCCCGGCGTCACCGCTTCGAAAAGCGTAATCGGAGCGGCGCAGATGACATCCCAGCCCCAGAAAATCACGCCAGCCGCAACCGCGATGATAGCGGCCACGACGATGTCAACAACTCGCCATTTATTGTTATGCTTCTTCACCACGGAAGATTCATTTACGGTCATGAATGTGCCTTTCTCTATGTCAAGGCACGGGAAAAGAGAGACGTCCGTGCGCCGGCATTACCCGGTATACGTTCATACGGTTGAAGCGCTTGCTTCCTCTCAGCCATACGGCCCCCGTGTCTGCGCTTGATACTACACAAGGCACAAGATTTTCACAAGGGTCATTTCATTTCGCTTCGTTTTCCACCCAGACGTTCCCCGGATGAGCTGTGAATCCGCAGCCGCATTAGGCCACTGTCCATACCGCAGGTCATGACGGCCTGGATACGTGCCCCGCACATCACATAGGTCTGTGCATCAACGATTCGGCCAGATTCCTGAACGTCTCGCCAATGCCATCGGCGCGCAACGCGCCATCCTCGTTCAACACGGCGGGGCGGCCGGCCTCACCGGTCTCACGCAATTCCGGCTCCAACGGTAGCTGTGCGAGCAAAGGAACATCATAGCCAAGGCTTTCGGTCAACTGCTCCGACACACGCGCACCCCCACCTTCGCCGAAAATCCGCAGGCGTTCGCCCTGATGCTCGTAATAGCTCATGTTCTCCACAACGCCGCGTACCTTCATCGGTACCTGCAATGCCACCAGGCCGGAGCGGACCGCAATGTCCGAGGCGGATGGCTGCGGCGTGGTGACCACCACCAGTTCCGCGTTCGGCAGAGCCTGCGCCACGGAAATCGCCATGTCGCCGGTACCTGGTGCCAAGTCGAGCAGCAGCACGTCAGGCTCGCCCCACCATACGTCTGAAAGGAATTGTTCAAGAGAACGCTGCAATCGCGGGCCTCGCCAAAGGATCGCACGATCGGCGCCGGCAAACATGCCGATGGAAATCAATTTCACACCCCATGCGGTGACTGGCATGAGCATGCCGTTCAGATTGGTGGGTTGCGCATGCACGCCGAACAGTCGCGGCAGTGAGAAACCATAGATGTCGGCGTCGATGGCGGCCGTGTCGTACCCCAATGCGGCAAATGTGGCAGCAAGATTCGCAGTGACGGAAGACTTGCCGACGCCTCCTTTGCCGGATGCTATGGCGAAAATACGGGTTTTGATGCCCGGCTTGTTGAACGGATTCTGTTTGCGTTCGGCCTTGAGGCCTGCCACAAGTTGGGTGAGCTTGTCTTGACTCATGGACCCGACTTCGATGCGCGGCAGCAATGTCGCTTCCGGATATGACGACACCGCTCCGTTGATCTGGTTGGTGATAGTCTGCGACAGTGGACAGCCTTCCACCGTCAGTTCGACCTCCACACGAACCTCGTAGGTGTTCATCTTACCTTCCACCGGTATCGCGTCTATGGCTGCGATCATGCCCAAATCGGTCACGGATCGGCCCAGTTCCGGGTCGATTACTTTGCTGAGTCGCTCATAGATGCACGCTTCGATGGTGCGCTCGTCGGTCATGGTTCCTCCTTTAGCCGCGTACCAGACTAGCGTCTGGAAGCGCGGCATGCCAGAGCCTTCTTGTGATTACGTTGCCGGCTTGATATGGCACGCGTCACACCGTTCCGTTTTCCAGCAGCAGTTTGAACTGGTCCTCGTCCAGCATGGCGATTCCCAATTCCTCGGCTTTGGCGGCTTTGGCACCAGCGTTTTCGCCGACGACCACCCAATCGGTTTTCTTGCTGACCGATCCTGCGGCCTTTCCACCGCGGGAGATAATCGCCTCTTTGGCGGAATCCCGCGAGAAATCAACCAACGAACCAGTGACGACCACTGTCTTGCCTTCCAGTGTCTGCGGCAGAGCACTGGTCTGTGCCTGTCCGACTCCCACTCCGGCTGCCTTCCATGCTTCCAGCACCATGCCACGCCAATCGCCTGGATTCTTGGCCGAAGCAAACCAGGTGACCACGGATTCGGCAATTTCCGGACCGATGCCGTCTATCTGTGACAGTTCATCCACGCTGGCTTGTTCGATGGCGTCGAGCGAACCGAATGCGTTGGCGATGGTACGCGCCGTGGGAGGACCGAGCCGCCGAATGGACAGGGCCACAAGCACACGCCATAGGTCGGCATGGCGCGCCTTGTCCATTTCGTCAAGCATTTTCCTCGTGTTTTCCGCGGGGCGTATATATATCGGCTGCACACTGGATGTTCCGGAACGCGACACCTTGGTTTCCTCGCGAACGACCACGGCATCTTCAGGCACGTCATATTCGGGATATTCCGCGGATTCGTCGACGGAGTCCTTACGTTTTCTTGCAACTGTAGGAGCTGTCCAGAACGCCGGAACCTGATGCCACAGTCCCGATCCGCCAATGCGTTTGCGTATCTTTTTCGGTTTGCCGTTCTTGCCGATGGTTTCGTGGATTTCGATGATCGGCGCTTCACGCCATACGCGAACATCCTGCAGATCGGCGGACGTCAACGAAAACAGACCGGCTTCGCTGGACAGCACCGGTGTTTGGCGGGCCGGCAGCTCCAGACCTTCCACAGGCTCGTACGGTTCGGGCTCCGCGCCCGGCTCCACCACGATTTCCGTGATGTTCGGCGCGTAGGTGGCCGTCGAATCGGGACGGTCCTCTTCCGGATTCGTCAAAGCGATGGCGGATTGGTCGCCTAAATGCTCGATATCGAACGCTTTCCTGGATGCCAGATTGATGATGCGTTCGGTCAACTGTGCCGGGCAGGATTCCACGTTCGGGCAGCGGATGTCCTTGTCCCCCTCTTTGGCCGGAGCGAGTTCCGCCCCGCAGCTCGGGCAGTGCGAAGGCATCACGAAACGGCGCAGCTGGCCTTCGTGTCCTTCCCTGCGTTCCAGCACAGGACCTACGAGTTCGGGAATCACATCGCCCGCCTTACGCACCACAACGGTGTCTCCGATGAGCACACCCTTGCGTTCCACTTCGAATGGATTGTGCAAGGTGGTTCTCGACACCGTCGAACCCGCAACATATACGGGCTTCAATATGGCCACTGGGGTCACACGGCCGGTGCGCCCCACCTGCACGGTGATGTCAAGCAGTTCCGTATTGACTTCCTCCGGCGGGTACTTGTAGGCGATGGACCAACGCGGAGCACGCGAGGTCGCGCCCAACGATCGTTGCAATCCCAAATCATCCACTTTTACGACAATGCCGTCGAGCGCGTGTTCGATGTCTCCACGATGCTCGCCGTAGTAATCGATCATGTCGAGAATCTGGCTGAATGTGGTGACCTCACGGTTATGTGGCGAAACGGGTATGCCCCACTTCTTATACAACCCATACGCTTCGGATTGGTTGTTGACCGCATCATGGTCGGCACCACGTTTGGCGCCCCACTGGAGCGTTCCAATGCCATGCGCATAGAAGCTCAGCCTTCTGGTGGCGGTGATGCGCGGATCCTTCTGCCGCAGGCTTCCGGCAGCCGCGTTACGTGGATTGGCGAAAGGCGCGCGCCCAGCATCCTCGTTTTCTTTGTTGAGCGTGTTGAAATCGTCCCATCGCATGAAGACCTCACCGCGGATCTCCACGAATTCGGGAATGTCTTCTTCCGGTCCCGCAAGATTCTGCGGAATGGTGGAGATGGTGCGCACATTGAGCGTGATATCCTCGCCGATCACGCCGTCACCTCTGGTCAGACCTTGCTCGAGCACGCCGTTACGGTAGATGAGGTTAAGCGCAAGACCGTCGATTTTCACTTCGCATGTCATCGGCAAAGGCTTCGTCTCAGGCCAATCAAGTCCCCGAATAACACCGTCGTACCATTCATGCAGTTCCTCAAGCGAAAAGACATCGTCAAGACTCATCATGCGAGACGGGTGGCGTACCGATGCGAAATCATTGGAGAAGGTGCCTCCGACACGATGCGTCGGCGATTGCGCGGAATCGAGGGATGGGAACTGGGCTTCCAACGCCTGCAGACAACGTATTCTCGCATCGTAGGCGGCGTCGGACGAGACCGGCGCGTCATCGATGTAGTATGCGATCTGGTCGGATTCCACCCACGCCGCCACACGCGCCCACAATCGAGCCGCGGCTTCAGCACTGATGGACGAGACATCAAGTCGGGTCAACCGCATGGCGTCGGCATCGGTTGGCTGCAATGCGGCGATCCAGCGTTCACTGCCCGGCGCATATGAGCTGACTCCCCCGTCGGGAACCACAGCGGTTGACGCGGAGCCCGTATCGCCGCCCATTTCAGAAGCGTCAAAATCCCATGCGAGTTGTTCGGAATCGTCATGCCTTGTCATTGTCATTGCCTTGTCACTGTCTTCAATGTTTTGCCGGTCAGAGCCGCCATGCACACATTATCGCACAAATGTTCGATTTACTGCATCCCCAACGTCTGTTTGGCGCACTGCGGAAAGCACGCCGTTCAGTTGTTCAACGACCTCAGGAACTGCATCTGCACCACGTCGGCACCGTCGCGCTCCTCGTCATCCATCCTTGAAGCGGCAACCGAAAGCGTACGTGCCGGCACGAACATGCCTTCATCCACACAGACCCGCGCGGCCTTGCGTACCAAGGATGCGACCTGGGTATTGGGCCATACCGGCAGTCCCGCTTGGGTAAGCACGTGCATGGCTTCCGGAACGTCGGTGGGCACCGGAATGCATTGCGATTGCGCGCGTCCGATCAATTCCTGCAGCTCGCTCTCCAGCATGGCGATTCGCCCGGGGGCAATCTCCTCGCTCATGATGTACGCGGCGGCCGCGATGTCGAAGTGGTCGCACATCCATTCCGCATAGGCGAGTCTGTAATAGGCGAACGACGCATCCTCACGGTCAAGTGCGACGTGCAACGCGTTGAGGCAAGCCGCTCTGGCCGGATCCCAATCCTCGGCGCGCGCCAGTTGAACCGCCAGCTTGAGATGGGAAAGCGGGTAGGCCGGCGCATATCGCACCATCGCATTGAGATGCGGCAACGCGGCCTTCACGCCTTTGACCTGTGCAAGCACGTCGGCGAGTTCCATATGCGCGTAGAACAGATTGTCCGGAATCAGCACGGTCCGTTCGCCTTCCGTGGCGAACATGCGATTGTAGATGACGCGTTCCGCATACGAGTTGAAATACCGCGGCACGCCCGGATTCGAAGCGAACAGTCGGTCCATTCGCTCCAACGCCGCTTCGGCCAGTTCCACGCTTTGGTCGACCTGTCCTGAGAACAGCAGGTCTCTCGCCTTGATGCGTTCCGCGTCAAGCTCGTCGGCCAAGCGGAAGGAGAAGTCCGGAGTGTCTTTGCCATCGATGAGCGCACTCGTCACCTGCGGAGCCAACGACGTCAATTCCGGGTCGGCAATGGTGTTGATGACGTCCATGGCCTGCTTTGCCTTGGCCACCGATTCCAGATGGGAGTCCTGCGCGATTCTGTGGAATTCGCCAACCGCGCGCTGCAGCAGGTCGACGCGCTGAATGGACAACCCCGACATGTCACGGCAGCCGAACAGCTGTGCCGTGTCATGGTCGAATATGGCGTCGGAAAGCTCAGGCTCCTCCTGACTTCCGGATGGGGAGAAACGACTATCGCGCAAATCGAACGTGGCGTCCACTGGCTTCAATGCGCCGAGGCCGTCCACATCCATTTCCGCATCGAACATACGGTATGTGCCTGTTGGATCAGACAATCCGCACTCGCCCAGACGCTCCATGAATTCGCTTCTGGTGAAGGTGACCGTCACCAGATTGCGTACGGTCGGATTCTTGCGAAGCTGGCTTAATGGATCATCACCATTCCCATCGAAATCGCCGAAGCCGATCAGTCCCGCGTCAAGAGCGCCATCATGCACGCCCTGTGCGGAACCGTCGTCCACGCTAGAGGAATCGTCCGCAGTCTCGTCGGGAACCGCGAACGTCACTTCGTCGAAGTCGATATCCCGCATCAGATCCTCGAATTGGCTGTTCAACGCATCATCCGTATCCTCGGAGTTGACGCCATCAACGCCCATGTCGGCGGATCTCGGCGCCACCGGACGGGACGGGTCTCCATGGAAATCGCCGTCCTTCGGATCGGCCTTGGACCCAGAAACACCCATATCTCCAGTACGAATGCGTTCGAAAGCCGCCAAAGCCTCGCTCATCAGCTCGCTGATGGCGGAATCCTGCTCGGCCACGGCCTCTTCCAAACCAATCGAATCGATATGCATCGACACACGCTGTATGCCCGGATCGGCGCCAAAACTCAACGCGGCCATCATCAGTCCAACACGCAGATTGTAGTCCGCGCTCATGCGGGCGCGTTCGGCGTCCGTCATATCCACCCATGCGTGGCGGGACACGTCATATTTGGTGGATGGCATCATGGAAACGCCGGCAGAGGTGAAACCGATGGCCATATTGCCGTCTCGGAGACTGCATCGGAAGTCCACGTCGAAGCGGTATGGCAGGCGCATGCTGCGCAATAGTCTCGACATTGTCTGGCGGTATACCCATTCCGAACCGCCTTCGGCTCCGAAGGCGGTACCATCCTCGCCGTCCTTCGTGTTTTCGGCGATGGAACGTCTGGTTTCCGCGGCGATGTCCACCAGGCGCATGACGGCTTGGACGCCGTCATCCTGCTGTGAGTCGAGGATCGCGCCGAATTCGTCGTCCGGTTTCAATGCGATCAGCGCCGGATTTTCCAGTAGCGCCATGTCGATTTGCGCGGCTTCCGCGCGGGTTACGGTGTCTTCTGTGGGCAGCTTGCCGATACGGGCGTTGCGTTCCAGCCATGAACTGACTGCGGCGAAACGGTTGAGGTTGCCTTCGATGTTCAGCGCGCGCAGCGATGCCGAGAACGGCAGTGTGGAATCCCAAGCGAAGAAATAGCAGCCCGAGTAGCTGGACGTGTATAGGTGCAATGGTTCCGCGCCGTGTACTGCTTCGAGCCCTTGGTCTTTGTCAAGGGCGCCTGCCTCGCGCATGAGGTCGGCGAAATAATCCTCAAGTCCGGATGCGCGCATGCCATGGGAGCGTGCGCTCATCGTGTCTCTGATGGATCGGCGGATCGCGCCCATCGGCGCCTCTCGGTTGAGCCTGCGGAAGATGTTGCCCGTGCCGAATCCCACGAGTAGCCCGTTCATTTGCGGCAGCATGTAGGCTGCGAAGAATGCGATGGTGATGGCATCCCTGTATTCCAGATCGAATCGCATGGTTTCCGGCAGGTTGGCACGCATCTGTTCGAGCGTGTAGCGGTTGCCGACTTTCAGCCAGGATGCGAGCCACATCATGCGGCCATCGGGCATGCGTCCCACGACACCGCCTTGCGACGCGCGCACCATCTTCGGCGCGCCGTTTGTCGCGTGTCCGAATCGTGGACCGTCTGGCAGGGTGAGGGTTTCTTCTTTGACGAATATGAATCGTGGTTCCAGATCCTGCACGTCCATTTCGGGATTGGTGCCCGCGAAGACGCGTGCTTTGCTGTCGGCGAGCGCGATTTGCGCGAAGTGGTTGTTGTCGGTGAATAGTCCGATGGAGAAGGCTTTGCCTTGGGTTTGTGGCAGTTGCGCCCAGCCGAGTTGGAGTGTGCTTGGTATGCCTTCGAAGCCTTTGATGATGTGTCGTTTGATGAGTGGGTTGAGTTTGATGGCGTTGCGGGTGAGTTCATCGACGATGTCGTCTGGCGTGTCGAGGGCTTTGCCGAAGGGGTTGGCGTCGGCGGTGTTGTGGGGGTGTTTGTTGTGGTTGATGAGTTGTCGTACCCCTTGCATGGCGTGGTTGAGCATGGTCCGTCCTTGGTGTGGATGGTGTGCTGATGGCGATGCTGGTGTGAGGTGTGACATGTGGGCCATTCTTTCAATTCAATGCGACATGCAGCCTTTAGAATAAAGTTCGTGACTTTTTCGAAACAGCGTTTTCAGGCGCGTCATCGTGTGTGCGCAGCTATTGTAGCCGCTTTTGTTGTGGTGGTGTTGGTTGAGTGCGTGTTGTGTAATGTGCCGTTTTTCCGCTCGTTGGCGGCGTCGGGTGATTCGGCGGCTGCGTATAACACGTTGGGGCCGGGGCTTGAGCGTCGTGATGACGGGTTGTTGGAGGTTACTGATCCGACGCAGGCGTATTTGCAGGTGGCTGCGGATGGTTCGTCTGAGTATGTGCGGATCGTGCCGGTGTCCGATGAGGTTATGGGTGGTGTGTCTGCCGGTTCGCGCGTGTTGCGTACGGTGCGTGTTCGTGCGGATGCGGATCGTGTGGCTGGTTCGTTGTGTTCGGTGTCGTTGGATTCGTCTCGTTCGTTGTATGTGAGGGCTGCGGCCGGTCGTACGGTGCGCGTGCAGGTGGTGGAGCCGAAGGGGTCATTGATTCCGTTTGATGCGGTTCGCGCGAATGTGCGTGTGCCGTTTTCGGTGAGTCCGTTGCGTGTGGCGTTGTTGGTGTTGGTGATGGTGTTGGTGGCGTTGTGGCGTCCGGGCTCGCGCCTGTGGAAGGTGCCGTTGAATACGTCGAGTGTGCGTCAGCGTGTGACGTTGGGCGTGTTGTTGACGGTTCCTGGGTTGGTGACTGTTGCGGCGGTGGCGTGGCAGTTGGTGTCTGCGGTGCCGTTGAGTTTTCATACGGATGGCATGTATACGTATGATTACGATCAGTATGATCATGTGGCTCGGGCGTTGCTTGATGGTCATGCGTGGCTTGATTTGGATGTGCCCGACGCGTTGCGCGATGCGGATAATCCGTATGATGTGACGACTCGTCAGCAATTGCTTGCCGATGGTGTGAGTCCGGTGTATTGGGATTATGCGTTTTTTGATGGTCGTTGGTATTCGTATTTTGGCGTGGTGCCGGCGTTGCTGTTGTTTGTGCCGTATCGTGCGATAACGTCGTTGTGGGTTGATGGTGGTCTGATGATGCCGTCTGGCGCTGCGGTGCCGCTGCTGATGTTTGTTTTTTTGGTGTTCGCGTGCCTGTTGACGATTCGCGTGATCGAGCGTGTGCGTCCGCATGTTTCGCTGGCTGCGGTCAGTATGTTGTGCGTGTTTGTGGTTTTGGCGTCGAACGCCCCGTACTTGTGGTATCGGACGAATTTTTATTCGGTGCCGATTGCGGCGTCCTTGTTGTTGAGCACGTTGGGCTTATGGCTATGGATGGGTGCGGCGCACCCGAACGCGGCCGATGCCGGTGGCGATGGTGGTGCGAATACGGTCGAATCGTTGTCGCTGCCTCGTTTGGCTGCCGGTTCGGTGTGTATTGCCGCGAATGTGGGTTGCCGTCCGTCGTTTGTGGTGGTGGCGTTTGCCGCGTTCCCGTTGTTCTGGCCGCAGATTCGTGCGATTGTGGGGCAGTTGCGTGCCATCGCGTCTGGTTCCGGCGTGCGTGGGCGTGCGCGCACCGTGTTGCATGCGTTGCGCACGCCTTTGGCCGTGCTGGTGCCCGCATTGGTTGTGGTGGTGCCCTTGTTCGCCTATAACATGGTGCGTTTCTCCTCGCCGTTCGATTTCGGTTCGTCGTATCAGCTGACGGTTACGGATATGACGAGTTACCATCAGTCGTGGTCGAATTTTGTTTGGACGGTCGCATATTACCTGTTTCTGCCGTTGCGTTGGACGGATACGTTCCCGTTCCTTGCCGTCGATCCCGCGCCTTTGAAGGATTGGGGGTTTGCGGAGGCGATGCCCGGAGGCCTGTTCGTCATGGTTCCGCTTGCTTTGGCTGCGTTGGCTTGCCCGTTCCTACGTAAGCGCATGCGCGTTCGTGGCCATGCCGGCATGTGGCCCACATTGGTGATGTTCCTGCTGTTGGGTTTGCTGATCGTGGCTCTTGACGCGCGGCTGGGTGGCCTTGGATGGCGTTATATCGCCGATTTCGGCTGGCTGTTTGCGTTGGCTTCGCTTCCTTTGATGCTTATTGCGCTGGATTGCGAACGTCCGCGGCTTCGCTGGCTGTTGCGCGTGCTGGTGTTGGCGCTGCTGTTGTTCACGTTGTCGTTGACGGTGTTGTCGTTGTTCCTGTACGGCCGCGACGACGAGTTGATTCGTAATAATTCCGGTTTGTTTCATGACGTGCAGTCGTGGTTCACCCTGATGTAAGTTACGGCGTTTTCAGGGTTATTTCAGGGTTTTATCACAATTTTTCCAATAAATCATTCGGCTTGTTCCGAGTTTTGCGGATAACAGTGGCGATGTAACTGTTCGCTGTGAGATGAACCCTTGTTGGAGACATCAGTCATGAAATCGCTTCCACTTTTGTCGAACCATTCTCGTGTAAGACGCTGGACCGCGGCCGTCGTCGCATCAGCCGTCGCATTGGGCGTCTGCCTCGCCAGCTACGACAATGTCGATGCGGCCATCAAACAAAACAGGATTGAACGACTGAACGCACGTATCGAGAACGTGTACACAGCCGACTATCAGGATATGGCCGACGACAAGCTCGAGCAGGAAAAAAGCAGGTCCTCCGCAACAGAGGATGACATGTTTGTCACCGAAGATCCGTACGGCACCAACACCACGTCACTGTATGTGTATTTCACTACCGACGACGCGGTTGCCGTCTCCTATACCGTGCATGCAGACGGCTATACGGATTTCACCCGTGACGCCTATCAGGAATCGCAATACAGCAAAACCCACGAATTCCAGCTGCTCGGCCTCATTCCCGGCGAGAAGAACACCGTCGCCATCACGCTGACCGATGCCGACGGCAAGTCCCGCACGCATGCCATCGAACACAGGGGCGCATCCCTGCTGGGCAATGAGGAGGTGCAGTTGGAGAAGACCGTCGCAGCCGATTCAGGTGAGGATCTGGGCGGCGGCCTGTATGCGATTCTCGGCAATGATTCCGACGAACAGGATTTCATGTTCTACTACGATACGAACGGCGTGCTGCGCGGTGAGATTCCGGTGCTCTACTATCGTTCGCACCGTCTGCTGTTCGATGATGACGGTCTCATGTGGTTCTCCGCGTCCACGCATCATATGGTGGCGATGAACCGTCTCGGCAAGCTGGAGAAGATCTACGATCTGGGATCCGACTACATTCTGCATCATGATTATGCGATGGATTCCAACGGCGACATCGTGCTGCTGGCCACCGAGCTCGGCCGTGACGACAACGCCGTGCAGGATCAGGTCATCAAGCTCAGCACTTCCACCGGAAGTGTAACCCGCTTGGTGGATTTCGGTGAGCTGTTCGCCGACTATAAGGCCTCCACCACGCATGCGGGAACCGACGAGTCGGATTCGAATGCCAAGAATCGTTGGGATTGGCTGCACTGCAATACCATTCAATTGTTGGATGACGGTTCCGCATTGTTCTCCGCCCGTGAGACGTCCACCATCATCAAGGTGGATGATTTGGAATCGGATCCGACGCTTGATTATATGATCGGCGAGCCATCCGTGTGGGCCGGCACCGATGAGGCCAGCAGTTTCCTGACGAAGTCCGGTGATTTTTCGGATACCGGCGGCCAGCATTCTATCACGTATGTCGCCGATGATTCGCTGCCTGACGGCCAGTATTACATGTATATGTTCGATAACAATTTCGGCACTTCGTTGACGCGTCCTGATTTTGACTGGTCGGTGATCGACGGCATTTCGACCGAATTGTCGTCCGATACGGCAAATTCGCGGTATCGCAAGTATCTGGTCAACGAGAATGCCGGCACGTATACGGAAGTGTCATCGTTCGACGTGCCATATTCGCCGTATGTCAGTTCCGCGCAGGAATTGGATAATGGCCAGATCCTCATCGACTCGGGCATGAAGGGTCTGTTCGGCCAGTACAACAAGGATGGTGATCTGCTGGCGCAGTTCAAGATGACGTTGAACAGTGCGTACATCTACCGCGTGTACAAGTACGATTTCTCGGGATTCTATTTCGCCTGACATCCTGTCCGCAGGCTTGACGGGGCCGGGAATCTAAACTCCTTGTGGGAGTTTGGATTTCCGGCCCCATTTCGTATGCAATGGGTTCGGCACGTCCGTACAATGGTTGCCATGGGTTTTTTCGATTCGCTGTTTTCATCCAAACGTCCCGAAGCGACACATGACGTCACGTTCACGCTAGATCAGGCAGGCCACACGTATGAGGATGGCAATGTCGGTCTGGAGCCGACATCGTTGACGATCACTCCGGAAAGCAAACGTGTGGCTGTGATCGGGTTGAATGGTTCCGGTAAGACCACGTTGCTGCAGCTGTTGGATGGCGCATTGTCTGCGACGTCCGGTTCGGTGCGTATCGACGCGAATGGTGCTGCGTATGATCCGTCGGTGAAACGTGATCTGAAACGTATCGAATCGATGATCGGCCGCGTTCGTCGCGAGGAAATTCCGAACAGTTATTACAAAGCGGATTCCATTCGCGAGGCGATTGATGAACCGTTGAAGAAGCATAAGGTGCCGGAAAGCGAACGCCAGGCGATCATCGGCAATCTGTTCGCGCATTTCGATCTGGCGGCGGTCGCACGTGAGCCCGCCTCCGCATTGGATAGCGAGAAACGTCATCTGCTGGCGATCGCTTCCGCATTGAGCTTCTCCCCCGCGGTGATCGTTGCCGACGAGCCGACCAAGGGTTTGGACGAGGTGGCGTCCGCGCATGTGGCGAAAGCTCTGTTCAGTTACGACAAACAGGTAGTGTTCGCCACGCATGACACGGAGCTGATCACACGCGCGGAATATGCGATCGACCGCACGCTGGTGGTCGACGATCATCAGGTGGTGTTCGACGGTGGCCCGCATGAGGCCGTGGCCTTTTACACGGACCTCATCCGCGCTAAATATGAGGCTTCCAAAGCCTGACCATGCCCACGGATTATTCCCGTTCCCCACATGTTGCGGCTCCTTCATCGGTGTCGACGATGGAACCACAACATGTTTCAGCCGATCATTGTGTTGACGGTGTCAAGCACCGTCTGAACGTTATGCCTGAATTCGTCGGGTTCCGGCAATAACGAGATCGCGAGATAGCCGTTCGACGTCATATCGAAGAAATAGCCGGGCTGTCCTGAAATTCCGTGCTTTTCGATCATGGACAACACCAGTTCGTTCTCGTCAAGCACGCTGGGCACGCGCAAAAGCACATTCCATCCGCCTTCGGCACGCAACACGCTGACCATGCCCTGCTCGTCATCATCCAGCATGGTATGCAAGGCTGCGAGGTTGGTTTGCACGCGCTCTCGCACGCGCGCGGTCTGCGCGGCTGCGGCGCCCAGCATGGCGGGGATCTGTTTGGCGATGATCTCACTCATTGGCAGATAGTCGTCGGCGACCACGTCGAGTCTGCGCTTGGCCTCATCCACTTCAGCCGCCGGGCCGGACACTTGGATCCAACCCACTTTGGCATGTGGCGCGGCCAACGTCTTCGAGAACCCATCCAATGCGAATGTGAGCGTGCCGGTCTCCCCCGCGAGACGCGCGTTGCCATCGAATGGTTCAAGATCATAGTCGTAGAACACCTCATCGGCGATGATGGCCACCTCATGGTCATGACAAAGCCGCACAATGGCCTCACGTTCCGACGCTTTGACGTACGATCCGGTCGGATTGTTGGGATTGATGAGCACCAGCGCGCGGATGCGGCCGCCATCTTCACCTTCAAGCGCTTCGCGTAGTTCGGCCACGTCGATGTACCAGGATCCGTCGAAACGTTGCTGGTACTCGATCATGTCGACGCATTCGAGTCGTGCGATCGATTCGATGAGCGGATATCCCGGCTTCGGTGCGAGCACGGCGTCACCTGCATTGCAGAGCAGTTTGATCAGCCATGAGTACGCTTCGGACGTCGAGCTCAATATGTATAGGTCGTCGGCGGTAGCGGTATTGCCTTGTTCATGCAGGAATGCGGCCAGCGCTTCGCGTGCGTATCGTTGTCCGCGTGGCTCCGCTCCGTAGATGTCCGGCAATAGTTCCGACGCGAGCGCATGTTTGGTTGGATTGGAGTCGTTGAGTTTGCCGAGTGTGATGCCGTTTGCTTTGGCTTCCGCTTCGGCTTTGGCGATGGGATTGGGCTCGCTGATATCGACTCTGGAGGAAAAACGCATGGTCTCCACCATACTCTCTGGGTTGCGCAAGTGTTGCATCGAGCAAGAAGGATGCATTCGCCATGCGATCATCAGAGGAATAACAAGAGCCGTCCGACGGATGAATCGGACGGCTCTCGCTTATATGAAGGTTAGGAACCTTTATGGTTCACGACATCACTTCTGCTTGATGCTTGCGTAGTACGCAGCGCCGATGATGCCAGCCTCATTGTGCAGCTTGGCTGCGACGATCGGGGTCTTGATGTCGATGTACGGCAGGAACTTCTCGGACACGCGGGACACGCCACCGCCGACGACGAACAGCTGCGGATCCAAGTAGAACTCCATCAGGGAATAATACTTGGTCAGACGCTTGGCCCACTTCTTGTAGCCCATATCGAGCTTTTCACGAATGGAGGATGCCGCGTACTTCTCGGCGTCACCCTTGCCCTTGAGCAGTTCCAAATGGCCGAGCTCAGTGTTCGGAATGAGCTCGCCGTTGAAGATCAGCGCGGTGCCGATGCCGGTGCCCAGCGTGGTGGCGACGACCAAGCCGTCCTGGCCCTTGGCTGCGCCGAACTGCTGTTCGGCAAGACCGGCCGCATCAGCGTCGTTCACCACGGTGACCGGACGGCCGCAAGCTTCGGAGAACACTTCGGTGACGTCCACGCCAACCCAAGACTGGTCCAGATTGGCCATATAGCCGAGCTTCTCGCCAACATGAATCGGAGCGGGGAATGCGATGCCGACCGGAGCGGACTCAGGAACCTCAAAATGCTCGAGCTGCTGGCGAACGATTTCGCCAACGGCCTTCGGAGTGGAAACCTCCGGGGTGAGGATCTTCAGACGCGGTTCAGCAAATTCGCCCTTCTCGAGGTTAACCGGGGCTGCCTTAATGCCGGAGCCGCCAATGTCAACGCCAAATGCCTGTGCAGTTTCAATCATCTTCGACCTCTCCTATCAAGGTACATAGTGGGTATATCGAACCGGTAAACGCCATAGTAACTCGCCCCATGCCCCAAAACGCGCCGACAATACACAATTGGTGAATACGATTGCATAATCTGTCGCAATGAAACGCAAATATTTGCGATTGTTTTCTGCAAACGATTCGCCCCATGCCAACGCGACGTATCGACATGGGGCGAATCGTAAGGAAACAGCCGTCTGAAAAACGGCGCGACAACATTACTTGAGCGGCGGCATCGGCTTCCAATCCGGATCATGCAGCAGCTTGCGCGAATCCCACCAACCCTTGGCAATCTGCACCAAGCCGGTCTTGGCATGCTCACGGTCCACCATCACCAAGCGAATGACCTCCTTGGCGGCGGTCAGTAACGTGCCAAAGCCGAACATCAGCGGACGGTAATCGCCGAACGACATGAAATAGCGCGCCATGTAGCCACGGTTGCGCATGATGTGGTAACGGTTCATGTCGGAAGTGGAGTTGAGCTGACGCACGCCGGCGATATCCCAATTGCCGATCTCGCGCGTACGTCGCAGGATCACGTCAGGCACCACGATCGGATTGGTGACCTTGCTGGCGCGATAGCCGTACATCGTATCGTCCCAGTAGATGAAGAAGCGGGGATCCGGCAAACCGATCTGTTCCACGATATTGCGGCGGAACAGGCCGCCTTCAAAGCATAAGGTGTCCATCACACGATAGCCGGGACGCCCGAACGCGGCCGGAGCGATCGGATTGGGAATGCCAAGAGGCACGATGAAATCGTACTGCCAGTAGAACGGGCCTCCGTCGTAGTCGTATCGGCTTCCCTGGATCACATCATGGCTGCCGGTCCACTTGGCGAGCCTTTCGATGGCCTCAGGCATCACGGCCACGTCGTCGTCCATCACCCAGAACCACTCCGCACCCAGCTCGTATGCTTTCTTCACACCTGCGGAGAAGCCGCCTGCGCCGCCGAGGTTGTCGGATTGCGGCGCGTACACCACACGGCTTTCGTTGCCCGACTGGTCGGCGATGGTATTGCCCCACTGCGCGGTGACCGCTTCACGGAAATCGTCGACCATGCCTTGGGTCGCCTCGCTGTGCTCGTTGTCCACGACGATGATACGCCATGGCGCCACAGTGAGTTTTTCGATGGATTCGAACAAGGTGGCGAGCAGCTGCTGACGCCTGTACGTCACCACGACGATAGCCAGCTTTTCGATGGTGTTCTTCGCAACTTGCTTTTCAGTCATACGTTCCATTCTTGCACTCGCCCTCAACCGAACATCGCCTGTGTTCGCATCATGCGGCACGATTCCATTCGACGGACGGGCTCTTGCACATTTCGTGCGGCTTTGCCATAATGTACGGCGTAATGCAGGGGAACCCGTGTTCGTCGGGTTGAGATGGGCCAAGTGAGGCCTGAACCCTTTGAACCTGATGGTTAACACCAGCGTAGGGAGGCATGTCTAGTGACTGCTGTGACATCAACAACCGATTTCGATTATGAGTTCGACGCCGCCAAAGGCATCCAACGCGACAATCTTCCGCCGTTCGCGCAGCGCATGCGCAAGGCCGCCGACCTGGTTTGGGAGGAAGGCTACCAGCAGCCGTTCATCCGCGAGCTTGGCGAAGGCACACTGCAACGCGAGCGTTTCGCCTTCTATCTGCTGCAGGATTTTCGTTATGTGAACGATTACGCCAGAGTGCACGCTTTGGGATTAGCCAAGGCCACCGACCCTGAAATCATGGCGTTCATGCTCAAGGTGCAGAACGGCGCCCTGCAGGTCGAGACCGAAGTACACCGCTCCTACTTGGCCAGCTATGGCATCACCGAAGAGCAGATGAACAATGTGCGCCAGTCGGCCTTCGCGCGTGCCTACACGTCGAATATCCTTTCCATCGCCTATGGCAAGGATATTCTCGACATTCTCGTGGCCGTGCTGCCGTGCGCCTGGGTGTATGCGGATTACGGTTATCGTCTTGCCGCCGAGTTCGCGGACACGCTCGACGACAATCCGTACAAGAGCTGGGTCGACATGTATAAGACCGACGAGTTCTGGCAGGATTCCGTGTGGCTGCTCGAACATATCGAGAAACTGGTGGCCGACGCGAGCGAGGAGCGCAAGCGCGAGCTGATCGACATTTTCGTGACCGGCGTGGAGAACGAATACATGTTCTGGGCCAGCGCGTACGACATGCAGTACACATGGAAGCCCGAATGGAATCAGGCGCGCTGATAGCACTCCTTCATGGGGTTTCCTGACTTTCGATTGTTTATTTTCATTGCAGCAAGGCGGGTGTCTTCTGATTGGTTTTCAGAAAGCACCCGCCCTGTTATGTTTGGTCGCGTCAGTTTCCCGCTTTACTCGCGCACGAGGCGGATATGTTCCACGTCGTCGCGATGGGAGCGGCGGTAGAGCACGAAACGGTTGCCGATGACCTGCACGAGTTCCGCGTTCAGTTCTTCAGCCAATCCCTCGCCTGCCTCCTTGGCGGTCAGACCGGATCCGTCGAGCACGGAGCACTTGATGAGCTCACGCTTTTCGATGGTTTCGTCCGCCTGCTTGATGGCGTTTTCGCTCAGATCGTTCTTGCCGACCTGGATGAGCGGATTGAGCTTGGTGGCCAGGCCTCGCAGCTGCTTGACCTGCTTTTTGGTTAATGCCATAACTAATTCCATTCTTATCTATGATGCTTGCTCAAGAGTAGCGTGAGGACGGTAAAATCCGCCGACTGCCTTCAGTTTAGTCCAGCGATCAGAACCAACGCAGCCACATATGCCACAACCACACCGCCCGCGGCAATGTCTCGTTTGGCGATGCTCATCACGCGCCAATGTGTGCGTGCGATACCCTCTTCATAGCATCGCGCGTCAAGTGCGAGACTGAGATTGTCGGCATGGCGTATCGCCCCTGCGAACACCGGAATGATGATGGAAACCATCGCCTTGATACGCTGCACGAACGTTCCCGTTTCTATGCTGCCACCTCGAGCCGCCTGTGCGTCCGCAATGGCTTTCGCCTCGCTTCCCAGAGTGGGCAGGAACCGCAGTGCGAGGCTCATCACCAGTGCGATCTCCTGCACGTGCACGCCTATTTTTGCGAAGGGTTTGAGCAAGGCTTCGAACGCGTCGGTGATGGCCGTAGGCGTGGTGGTGGCGAGGAACACCACTCCGACGACGATGACCACAACGAATCGGCAGGCATACAATATGGCGATGCGCACACCGTCGTCGGTGATTGGAATCGGTCCGATGTTCGTAAGAACATTGCCGGATTGTACGAAGAACACATTGAGCAGTCCGCAGAACACGAACAATGCAAGGAACATGTGAATCGATTTGAACAGTTGTTTCACGCCGATGCCTGATGTCGCAACGATCATGCCGGTCAACAGTGCGGCCACCAGTAACTGCCAGAAAGAGCGGATGGCGAATGCGGAGAACATGACCGCCAACGCGCCCACCATCTTCACGCGCGGGTCAAGCCGTTCCATAAAACTGCGGTTTTCACGGACGTCTCCCTTTGCATGTCCGGAGCCAAGCGTGTGCAGATTCTTCGAACCTGCCGATTCGACAGCAGAACCAGGCTCGGCATCACGAACTTTTCCACCAACGTTCCGGTCAGCGTCAAGTGCGATCACCCGATCGGCGAGCACGTCGATTTCCGTTTGCGAATGGGAAATGATGAGTATGGTGATGCCTTGTGCGTGGAGGGTTTGGATGAGATTGTGCACGCAGGTTGTGCCTGCCTCGTCAAGTCCCGCGGTCGGCTCGTCCATAATGAGAATCTGCGGTTGGCATGCGATGATGCCCGCTATGGCGGCAAGTCGTTGTTGTCCGCCGGAAAGATCGAATGGTGAACGATCGGCTAGATGTTCGATATGCAGCAGCGTCATGGCTTGATTGACGCGTTCGGATACTTGCGTTTCGTCAAGCCGTTGGTTGCGCGGACCGTAGGCGACGTCCTCGGCTACGGTTTCGGCGAAAAGCTGACGTTCGGGGTGCTGCATGACGTAGCCGATGGTGGCGCGCAGTTTCTCGCGGTCCGCACGCTTGAGCGACTGCATATTGCCGTTGGCGCGTTGGCGTGCGACGGGAATGGTGTTGACGGTAATGCTGCCAGATTGCGGCTGTTCCAGCGCGCAGAGAAGACGCGCGAGGGTGGTTTTGCCTGCACCGTTATGCCCTGTGATGGCCACGGTTTCACCCTCATTGATGGTTATGGAAAGCTTATCGAGCACAGGCTTGCTACTGTTTGGATATTGATATATCAGATTATGGATTTCAATGATTGGTACAGCTGATGTTGGCTTCGATGCGCCATTTGCAATATTGGATTTGGCAATTGGGTTGTCTTCTTGCGCTGTGCCTGATTCGTCCATTTCCGGAATACTTGCAGTATTACCGCGAGCGCTTTGCACGATACGCCCGTTATCCAGGCGAATGATGCGGTCGGCATTGACGAATTCGTCACGATGGTGGGTGACGAGAATGATGGTTGTGCCGTGCTGCTGCAATTCGTCAAGAATATGCATGATGTCGGCACGGCCTTGCGGATCGAGCATGGCGGTAGGCTCGTCGAGCACGAGGATTTCGGGATTCATGGCAAGCATGCCGGCGATGGCGACGCGCTGTTGTTGGCCTCCGCTCATTCGCGTGGGATCGGCTTCTCGCCGTTCGCTCATGTCAACTGCGTCAAGTGACATGGCGATCCGCATATCGATATCATCATGCGCAATGGCGAGGTTTTCCGGACCGAAGGCAACATCATCCTCGGTAATGGTGGTGACGATCTGATCTTCCGGATGTTGGAAAACCGCCCCGATACCATGCCGGGCGCTGCGGTAAGCGTCAGCGTGCGCGCCGGTTTCATCGAAGACGTTGTTTCCCAACAGCGTGACATGTCCGGCATCGGGTGCCGCAAGTCCTGCGATGATGCGTGAGAGTGTGGATTTGCCCGACCCGTTTGGTCCTGCCAGGCACACGCGTTCTCCTTGGCGAACGGTCAGGTTCACACCGTCGAGTGCCCAAGTCGCGCCGGAGTCGTAGGTGAAACGAATATCGTGCAGTTCGACCGCGATGGTGTTCGTGGCGCTGTCAGGATTCATGGAAAAAGTCTTTCATATAACGGAAGGAACCTTCCATAGGTCGGAAGGTTCCTTTCTATTCATCAATATGGTGAACGAGGCTCAGCGGTTCAACAGGTTGGAGATCGGCTTGTAGATCAGGAAGGTGACCACACCATGGATGGTGAATTTCAACGCGTTGAACGGCAGAAGCGCCGGCACGATCAATGCCACGACCTGTGCGGTGGTCATATGCGCGTAGAACGGTGTGACGATTATATTGCCCACAATCGCCATCGCCAAGGCTGCGATCGCACCGACGATGATGCCGATGACCGCGCCTTTGCGGGTCTTGTTCCTGCGGTAGATCAGTGCTGCCGGCACGGATAATGCCAAAGCCACGAGCACGGCCATAAGCGTGCCCCATGGGTTGGTAAACAGGTGCGGCAGGAAACCAAGCACGCTGACGATTACCGCCGCCGCTGGCCCGTAGGCGAAACCTGCCACCAGGCCGACAATGCCGGATGGATCATATTTCAGCCATTCAACGCCTGGCACAATGGGAAATTCCACAAAGCTGACGGCCATCGACAGCGCCACGAACAGCGCATACATGGCGATGCGTTTGGTGGACCAGCGTCCAGAGTCGGCCACGCCTGTGGAATGCGCGTTGTCGGGGCGCGTCATGCTTTCGCTGGCGATTTCGGCGTCGTTGTTTTGGGTATTGTTTGGTGAGGATACACTCATGTTGAGCCCCGTTTCTTCCATCCGGACTTTGACCGTTGGCTCCGGATTCTCACCGGATCAGCCGCTTTCGCGGGTCGCGGGCTTCGGCATGGGACCGTTATGAACGTCAGTCGTACCGTTACCGCCAGTAAGGATTTTCACCTTCCCTGAAACTTGCACGATTATATATACGCCTATCGTCGGAAATATGCAAACCGCGTCTCACTGGCGTCTATTATCAGCAGGCATCAATCTTTAATCCGGAAACCATGATCTTAGCCTCATATGCCTTTTGCCTATGGCATGAACGTCGCCTCATGGTGTGTTGCCGCAGTGTGCGCTTTGCCTGTTGCTTTCGTATCGTGTGCGTTCAAGCAAGCGGCAGGTACGTTGATTGTTATGCCAGCAGGTCGAGCAAGTCGTCTTTGCTGAGTGTGCCGACGCCTCCAGATGCGGTGCCGTCGGTGAACTGTTGGGCAAGCTCGCTTTTCTTCTCCTGCAGTTTGAGGATGCGTTCCTCAATGGTGTCTTTGGCTACGATCTGGTACACGTTCACATCCTGCGTCTGTCCGATGCGGTGCGCACGATCGGTGGCCTGGTTCTGCGCGGCCGCGTTCCACCACGGGTCGGCGTGCACCACTACGGACGCACCCACAAGGTTCAGCCCCGTATTGCCCGCTTTGAGCGAGATGAGGAACACGGGAACATCGTTGCCATTGAATTCGTCCACCAGTTCCACACGGCGTTTCTTCGGTGTCTCGCCGGTGATGGTGTAGAAGTCCACGCCCTGTTCAGCCAAACGTGTACCAATCAGGTCAAGGAATGAAGTGAACTGCGAGAATACGAGCACTTTCTTGCTTTCGTCCATGCACGTGGATACGAGTTCGCAGATGGCGTCAAGTTTGGCGGAAGCGTTTTTCGCATCCGCATAGACGAGTCTCGGATCGCAACAGATTTCGCGCAACAGTGTGAATTCCGCAAGGATTCGAATCTTCTTCGTATTGAAATCGGCGTCCTTGGTTTTGGTAAGGGTGGCGCGCAACCGTTGCTCGTGCGCCGCATAGAGTTTGCGCTGTTCGCCTTCCAGTTTGACGGTGAGCACGTTTTCGAACTTGTCAGGCAGATCGGTAAGCACGTCTTTTTTCAGACGTCGTTTAATGAACAGTCCGACCAAAGCCTGCAGTTTGTCGGCCATGACGGAATGTTCCGAACCGGGTGCCATGATCGGCTGTTCGTATTTTTCTCGGAACTTCGTGTAGGTTCCGAGCAATCCGGGCATGAGGAAGTCGAAGATGCTCCACAGTTCACTCAACCGGTTTTCGATGGGCGTGCCGGTTAATGCGAACCGGTGTTCGGCGGTGATTTGCTTGACGGCTTTGGCTAGTTTGGTGGCATGGTTTTTGATGTATTGCGCCTCATCGAGCGCCATTAATGTGAACCGGCAGGCGGCGTAATCATCCACGTCGCGGCGCAATAAATCGTATGAGGTGATCACCACATCGGTACGCTGCATATCGTTGGATTCCGAGGGGTTCTTCCATTGCTGTGCCACGGTTGCGATGAGTTTGCGTCGTTGTGCTTTCGTGCCTGCCACGACTTCGATGGTGAGATCCTGCGTGAATTTCTCGCATTCGGCGGCCCAGTTGTATACCAAGGATGCCGGGCAGACAATCAACGCTGGGCCGCTCCCCTTGCGAGCTTCCACCAGTGACAGCAATTGCACGGATTTTCCCAAACCCATTTCGTCGGCGAGAATGCCACCGAAGCCTTTGTCCCACAAGGTGGAAAGCCATTGGAAGCCTTCCACCTGGTATGGGCGCAGTACGTTTTTGAGGTTGCTGGGCACTTCGTATCGTTTCGGGTCGATGATTTTCACATCGTTGACATAGTCGACGAACGATTCGCTTTTGCCGTCGTCATCAACTTGAGCATCCAAGAGGAACGCCCGATATCCGGGAATGGTGATTCTTCCGGAATCAAGCTGTTGCTCATTAAGGTCAAGATCTGTGGCAATCTGGTCAAGTTCATGCAGATCGGCATTCTTCAGATCAACGAACGTACCGTCCTTGAATCGATGGTAGCGGCGGTTCCTGCGGTAGGAATTCAGCAACGCGCCGACCTCGTTCATCGGCACTTCGTTGGCTATCGGCGAGATCTCAACCAGATTCGAGTCGATGGACAGTCCGACCTTCACCGTAGGGCTGCTGGGCATCATCATGCCGTCGAACGCGGCCGTGGAGAACACCTGCCCGACCGAGCGCAAGATATCCACGCCTTCGGTGAGCAAGAGCAGAATCGTCTGTTCGTCTTCCTCGCGAATCCGCGCCACGTCAATGGAACTCCATGTCGGGAAAAGCTGGCGAACCACCTGCACCGCGAATGATTCGCGGGCCGTATCTCGTTTGATGAGCGCCGCTTTCGACCGCGAGTCCGGATTGATCACGCCTCGTAGCGCTTTGGCGGTCGGCACTAATTGGAACACGAAATCGCCGTATCGTGCCACAGCCTCGCAGGTGATGCCCTGCAGATCACGGTCCAAGTAGAATTCGATCTGGCAGTCGACTCCCATCCGTTCGGCGACTTCCTGTGGAATATCGAAGCCAATGCCCGCTTCGGTAAGTTTTGGCAGTATTGTTCGTTCGAACATGGGCCAGTCGTTGTCTGCGATGAACACACCATCGCTAACGTTCGACGCGCACAATGTCATCAACGCGTCCACTGCGGGAAGGATGCTGTCGGTACAACGGAAGAGTCCGCTCACTGGCATCATATGGGAATCCGTCGGAGTGCCGTTATGCTCGGCACTCATGAGGTACACGCCCCGCTGCCCGACAATCCGATCCGTGATGGTACGGTTCGACGTGATACGCACGCCCGACGAAGCGCCTTCCTTCGCATATTCGGCGATGAATCGAAATTGCGGATTGCCATCGAATATGGCGATAGTATGCGATCTGGGCTCCCCTGTCGTGGTCACTTCGACGTAGTCCGGAGCGGTGTCATCCGTATGGGCGAAATCATCCGGAGTGAGCTGCCGCGCCCTCTCACGTTCCTCATGCTTGGGAGCTTCCCCCAGCCCACGTGCTATCAGCACGTCTTCGATGTAGTCCTGTTGCGATTCCGCTCCGAACAGGTTCAGCAGATCGCACAATTCCCCATCGGTAAGCATGATTTCACGTTCGATACGCACGTCTGGCGCGTAATAGTAGTTGTTCTGCAGCTGTGCAGCAACACGTGAACCAACAACGCCTTGCAGGAATCGGAACAGCCGCAGCGAGAACGGTTCGAGCATATCCGGAGTGTGGGTGAACGAGAGTTTCTGCCCGTATGACACGTATGCCCCGTCGTGCATGTCGGCTACGAATTTGGAAATGCTTTTGATGATATAGCTTACGTC
>ENA-OQAB01000012-OQAB01000012.1-human-gut-metagenome-genome-assembly--contig:-NODE-12-length-140868-cov-6.821097_pt1 | contig 140868 bp, 138 predicted proteins | sample MGYA00242490_ERZ504517 | MGnify/ENA primary metagenome ERZ504517 (study PRJEB26092, sample SAMD00036298) | human gut metagenome | host: Homo sapiens | study: EMG produced TPA metagenomics assembly of...
TGGAAGTGCAGTAATGTACGGAGCTGACTGTTACTAATCGGTCGAGGGCTTAACCAAGAGGTTGGGTAGAGAGAAGAGGATGGAAGAGATAGAAAGTAGGTTCAATGTGTGGTTTTGAGGGTATGTATCATAAACCTCAAAAATCAAATAAAGAGATAAATAAGTATCTCAAATGCGCGAGTGGCTCAGTGGTGGAGTATCGCCTTGCCAAGGCGAGGGTCGCGGGTTCGAATCCCGTCTCGCGCTTTTTTATTGGCTGGAATTCCTTGAATTTTCAAGGGTTCCGGCCTTTTTTGTTTTCTGAAATTTTTTTGAAAAATATCAGGTATGGAAGGGAGACTGGCTTTTTTGTAAAAAGGTCTTGACAAATCAGATAATATGAGCTTATATTATATTATAACATTATATAATAATATACTGATGAAAGGGTGAAGACATGAAGGTTATTGGTATTGGTGATAACGTATGCGATAAATACATTCATCTTAATACCATGTTTCCAGGCGGGCAGGCGTTAAATTTTGCCGTTTATGCAAAAATGTTAGGAGCAGATTCCTCCTATATGGGAACATTCGGACGTGATGAAGTAGCAGATCACATACTGGCTACTCTGGATGAACTGGAAGTAAAACATGAACGCTGCAGACAGCATGATGGTGAAAATGGATATGCCAGAGTAACTTTAGTGGATGGAGACAGAGTATTTTTAGGAAGCAATAAAGGCGGAATTGCGAAGGAATATCCGGTAATTCTGGATGTAGATGATATGGAATATATCAAGGAGTTTTCTCACATTCATACGAGCAATAACAGTCATTTTGACAGTCAGCTTCCTAAATTGGCTGAGGCAGACTTATCAGTTTCCTATGACTTTTCTGGACAGTGGAAGGAAAAAGAAAAAGTGGCGCAGGTAGCTCCCTATACTAAATATGCTTTTTTATCCTGTGGATCTGTGCAAGAAGAGGAGGCTAAAGAGATTTGCCGCATGATTTACAAAGCAGGATGCCCGATGGTGATAGCTACCAGAGGAAGCTATGGTTCCATATTATATAATGGAAAAAATTTTTACAAACAGGAACCGAAATTGGTGGAGGCAGTAGATACCTTGGGGGCTGGAGATTCTTTTGCAACAGCTTTCTTACTTTCTTATGTAGAAAATCTGGAAAAGAATGCAGAAAATCCTGACATGGTGAAGGAATCAGAGGAAATTTTTATCAAAGAAGCAATGGCTGCTGGAGCCGAGTTTGCAGCTAAAACCTGCATGGTTCAGGGCGCTTTTGGCTATGGAAAAGAAATTCAGTAGTATCGTAATATGAGGAGGATGTAAAAATGACAAAGACAGTAAAGGAAATTGTAAGTGAAATTAAGGCAAAGATGGATCAGGCAGGCGGTTTAAAGCATGTATATTTTGTTGCCTGCGGCGGTTCTAAGGCAGCGATTTTCCCTGGACTTTACTTACTGCAGAGTGAGGCGAAAACATTTAGCGCTACCACTTATACAAGCAATGAGTTTGTTCATGCGACACCAAAGGAGCTGGATAATCGATGTGTGGCTGTGATCTGTTCTTTAAAGGCTACGCCAGAGACTGTAGAGGCAGTAAAAACCGCTAATGCCGCTGGTGCAGTTACGATTGCTATGACAGGTTCTATGGAGACTGGCATGGCAAAAGTAGGGCAGTATGTTGTGACCTACTCCAACGGAGATGACCAGGTATACAGCGATTCTAACCAGGCCAATGCTCTTCGCATTGGATTTGAGTTATTAAAGCAGTTTGAGAACTATGAAAATTATGATAAAGCTATGGAAGCCTATGCACAGATTGATAAAATTGTCGCAGAAGGAAAGAAAAAGGTTCTTCCGATTGCACAGAAGTGGGCTGAAACGTACAAAGACGAGCCAGTTTTCTATGTGTTAGCTTCAGGTCCGAACTATGGCGTTGCCTATTCCATGTGCTGCTGCCACTTTATGGAAATGCAGTGGAAGCACGCAGTATGCCTTCATACAGGAGAATATTTCCACGGACCATTTGAAACTACAGATAAGAAACTTCCAATGGTTCTGTTAATGAGTGAGGGAAGAACAAGGGAATTAGACGAGAGATGTCTGAAGTTCCTGAAGCAGTATGCAGAAAATTATATTACGATTGATTTTAAAGAATTAAACCAGGGAAGAATCGCTCCGGAAGTAGCGGAATTCTTTAATCCTGTTGTAATGATCCCGATTGAGAGATACTATGTAGCCCAGATGGCAGAGGTAAGAGGACATTCCATGGACGAAAGACGTTATATGTGGAAAGTAGAGTATTAAGCTGGGCATTCTTCATAGAAGATTGAAACGAGCAGCAGAACTGAAATAAGCAGTTTTGCTGCTTTTTCAATGGGAGCGCATAGTTTGTTATAAGCAGTTTTACAATTATCAGTGACAATAAAAAGAATAGGTTATAAAAAATACACAAAAGCTATTGACAATATAATGATATATAATGTATTATCATTATATAAATAATCGGCCGATGAAATGAAGTAAATGTAAGTACAGAAGAGGATTGGAGGGAATCATTTTGAAAGCACAAGTTTTTGAATATCAGGGAGAAGGGATTGAATGTGTCTATAATAATGGCCATTGGGTTATGTGCATAAAAAACTGGAAACCTAACAACGATATAGGGGAAATCAAGTATTTAGAAGTACACCATGAAACAGACGAGCAGTTCGTTCTTGTGCATGGAAAGGCAGTACTGCTGACCGCGTCACGGCAAGATGACGCATTCCAGATTGATCTGACTTTAATGGAGCCAGGAAAGGTATATAATGTTCCAAAAGAAACTTGGTTTAATACAATTACTGAAAAGGATACAAAGCTGATCTATGTTCAGGATGCTGGGACAACAGAAAAAAATAGTATGTACTGTGATATGACGGAGAAAGAACTGGAAACAGTAAGAGAAAGTGCGGCTATTTTATTGCACAAATAAATAATATTATGAGATGAAATATAATATTATAGAATGTTATCTTAAAGAGTTAGGGTAATAAAAATAAGAGGGGAGAGAGAACATGGAATTTAATGCGTACTCAATGCTGATAGATTTTATGTGGGCAGGAATATTCTTATTTGCAGCAAAATTATTGAGAGAGAAAATTAAGATACTGCAGAGCTTATTCGTTCCTGTCAGCCTGTTAGCAGGTTTCATTGGACTTGCCATGGGCCAGAACGGATTTGGAATCATCAATTTTTCTTCACAGTTTGGTTCCTATGCAGGACTTTTAATTATCGCAGTGTTTGTATCCATCGGACTGAGAGGATTTAACTTCAGCAGCGGCGGATGGAAAACAAATTTTGACAGAATTGGAAGCTATTACTGCTTCAGAAATATTGGATGGGCGTTCCAGTATGCAGTGCCAATTATCTTTTCCATGCTGGTTCTTAGAGTGATTGAGCCTGATTTAAACCCGGCATTTGGAATGCTGATTCCAGCAGGCTTCCAGGGAGGACACGGCACAGCGGCAGCTCTTGGAGCAACTCTTGATTCTCTGGGATGGGCAGACGCCACAGACCTGGGAATGACTTCTGCAACAGTTGGAATTTTAACTGGAATTTTCGGTGGAATTATTCTGATTAAAATTGGAACAAAGAAAAATCATACGAAATTTGTTAAGGATTTCAGCCAGCTTCCGGATGACATGCGAACAGGACTGATTCAGGAAGGAAAAAGACCTGTTCTTGGAGAGGAAACAGTTTCTCCTATGGCGATTGATCCCCTTGCATGGCATTTAATGCTGATTCTGATTCCGACAGGAATTGGATATCTGCTCACCAATGCAATTCAGGCAGCAACAGGACTGGGTGTTCCAAGCTTCTCTGTGGGCTTCTTAGTAGCTATTGTGTTCCACTTTTTATTAAAAGGAATCAAGGCAGATAAGTACGTGGATAATCGCATTATTTCCCGCATGGGAAGCTGCGCAACTGACTTCTTAGTATTTTTTGGAGTAGCTTCCATTAAAATCCCTGTGGTTATTGAGTATGCAGTACCATTTGGACTTTTGATGCTGTTTGGTATCGCATGGGTTGTATTCCACTTTACAGTAATTGCTCCTCGCCTGTTAAAACAGGAGTGGTTTGAGAGAGGCATTTACGTATATGGATATTCTACTGGCGTAACAGCCATTGGAATGGCGCTTCTCAGAATCGTGGATCCGGAGAATAAGAGCTGTACACTGGACGATGCAGCCATCGTAACACCGATTGAGTCGATTATTGAGATTTTTGCTTTGGCAGCTGTACCGGTAGCCTGCGTACAGGGAAACTGGATTGCAGCAGTTGCTCCTATTCTGATTTACCTGGCCGCTTTGATTATTGTTCCTGTCAATTTTTAAATGGTGGCACAAACATCCCCATGCAGTCTGGGATGAAAGTAAATAATAAAAGCAGTTTAAAAGGCCGGTCTGTAAATGTTCTTACAGAACCGGCCTTAAACCTTATAAGGAGGAAAAGCTATGAAGCCTGTAAAGAGAGAGCGGATCGCAGGAATGGGGATGCATTACAAGTTCAGACCCCTTGACTATTTTCTGGAGAGCCAGCAAGAGCTGGGAGTCCAGTCAATCGAGTTCTGGTGCGCCAGACCTCACTTTCTGCTGGATGATTATGGATTTGAGGACGTAAAAAAGCTGAGGGAAAAGCTGGATTTCTACGGAATGAAGCTGGCTGCATTTTCCCCGGAGTGTACGGTGTACAACTATAACCTGTGTGCTCAGGACGAGACGGCGGCGAGACATTCTATGGGTTATTTTGAAAAGGCTATTGAGGCGGCAGAACAGGCGGAGGCGAAGCTTATGGTGGTGAACTGCTGCGGCGGCCTCAGGGATGAGGAAAAGGAACGGATCTTTGAACGGGCTGTAGACCGGCTTACCTGCTTAGGAAAGACAGCTTCTGAACACGGCATCCTGCTTGCGGTGGAGACCCTTTGTCCGGGAGATTCTCCTGTTTTTAATACGCTGACAGAACTGAAGAGTCTGCTGGACGCTGTAAACAGCAAAAACGTACAGGCATGTCTCGATCTGACGGCAGCAGGCATGGCAGGAGAGACCATGAAGGACTGGTTTGAGCTTTTAGGAGACAAGGTGCGCCATATCCGCTTTACAGACGGAAGGCCTGGCGGCAGACTGGCCTGGGGAGACGGACTCAGGCCTCTGGAAGACCAGTTTGGCTGGATCGAACAGTATGGCTATACAGGGTATTTAAGCCTTTCTGTAAACGATCCAAGATATCTGGATAACCCCAGGGAAGCAGACGAAAAGAACTGGAAGGCACTGAAGGCGTTTGTTGAATAGATGGAGGATTTTGTATGAAGCTGGTTTCATTTGAACGATTATCTGTATTGAACCTGCATTATTTTCAGTACTCTCTGGATTACTTTCTGGATCGGATGGTGGATCTGGGAATCAAAAATGTGGAGCTGTTAGGAGGACACCAGGGAATGTGGCTGGATCCCAATGAGTACCAGGATCCGGAGCCGATTTTAAAGAAGCTTCAGTCGCGAAACCTGCATTGTCCTGTATTTACGCCGCAGAATTGCAGATTCGGCTATCAGTTTGGCGTAAAGGAGCCGGAGCTTAGAAAAAAGACCTTTGGATTTTTTTCCAATGGAATTAAATTAGCCGCCGCTTTGGGAGCGAAATATATGGAAGCCAATTCAGGATGGGGTTACTGGGATGAGCCGGAAGAGGAAGGACTTAAAAGAGCCATCGAGATGCATCAGATGCTGGCCGAGGTGGCGGAACAGAACAATATCACCATTGTGGCTGAATCCCTGCGTCCTCAGGAGTCGAAGATTGGATACAGCCTTTCCCAGATGAAGCGTTTGTTTGACGGAGTTAACCATCCGAACTTCAAGGTTATGGTAGACCTTACAGCCATGTCTGTTGCCGGAGAGAGCATTCAGGACTGGTTTGACGTATTTGGAACAGAAAATATTGCCCATGCCCATTTTCAGGACTGCAATCCCTATGGACACTACATATGGGGACAGGGAACCAGGAACCTGAGAAAGGATTTAGAGGTAATGATAAGGAACGGATATGAAGGGTACTTTACACAGGAGCTGACGGATCCTGCCTACTACCTGGATCCATTTTATTATGATAAGAAAAATGTGCAGAATTTAAGAATGTATATGGAGGATTAATGATGTGGACAAAAGAACTGTTTAAGGTAGAGAAACCGATTATTGCCCTGCTTCATCTGAGAGCTTTGCCGGGAGATCCATTATTTGGAGGTTCCATGAACGCTGTCATTGAGAAGGCTAGAGAAGAGCTGAATGCGCTTCAGGACGGCGGTGTAGATGGAATTCTGATTGCAAATGAATTCAGTCTGCCCTATGAAAAAAAGGTATCCCATGTTACAGTGGCAGCTATGGGACGAATTGTGGGAGAGCTGTCAAGGGATATCAAAGTTCCCTTTGGCGTAAATATTGTTTCCAATCCGCTGGCAACCATTGATTTAGCGGCAGCCACAGGAGCAAACTTTGTGAGAAGTACATTCACAGGAGCTTACATCGGAGAAAACGGAATTACTGATACAAATATTCCTGAGACATTGAGAAGAAAGGCTGCCTTAGGCCTTCACGATCTCAAGCTGCTGTTTAAGGTAAATCCGGAATCTGATGTTTACATGGCAGAGAGAAGCCTGGAAAAAATCACAAAATCCATGATTTTCCACTGCTTCCCGGACGGTTTATGCGTTTCAGGAGCAAGCGCAGGTTCTGAGACAGATTCCAGCCTGGTAACCCGCGTGAAGAATGTGGCAGGAGATATTCCTGTTTTCTGCAACACAGGCTGTACGAAAGAAAATATTGCAGAAAAGCTTGCACAGAGCGACGGAGCATGTGTAGGAACTGCATTTAAGAAGGATGGAAAATTTGAAAACTTTGTAGAAAAAGAAAGAGTACAGGAATTCATGCAGGCAGTAAAGGAATACAGAAATACCCTGTAGCAGGGAGGGGGAATAAGATGTATTTTTTGGGGATTGATATAGGAACCTTTTCCAGCAAAGGGGTGCTTGTGGGGGAGGACGGAAGAGTAAAGGCACGGGCGTCAGTGGCTCACACCATGGATAATCCGGCCCCCGGCTATTTTGAACAGGATGCAGAACAGATCTGGTGGGGAGATTTCTGTAAGCTGTCCAGGGAGCTGATTCAGACAAGCGATATTTCTCCGGAAGAGATAGGGGCCGTAGGCGCCAGCACCCTGGGCGCAGACTGCCTTCCCGTGGACGAGGAAGGAAAGCCTCTCAGGAAGGCGATTCTGTATGGAATCGATGCAAGATGTACAGAGGAAATGGAAGAGATGACCAGCTATTACGGGGAAGAGCGGGTTCAGGAATTATTCGGACGCCCAATCTGCTCCGGAGATGTGGCAGCTAAGATTCTCTGGTTAAAGAAAAACGAACCGGAAGTCTATAAGAAAGCCTGTAAATTTTTGACAGGTTCCTCTTATGTCACCGCAAAGCTGACAGGTAATTACACCGTAGACCGATTTTTAGGTATTGCGTCCTTTCGCCCCTTCTACCAGATGGACGGAACCATTCGGGAGGAGATGTGTGATCCGATCTGCAGCCCTTCACAGCTGGCGGAGGGCCATGCAGTGACAGATATTGCCGGACGGGTAACAGAAGCGGCGGCAGCAGAAACGGGCCTTGCTCCGGGAACTCCTGTGATTGTGGGAACGGGAGATTCGGCGGCAGAGGCCATCAGCACAGGAGTGCTGTCACCGGGAGACCTGATGGTTCAGTTTGGTTCCTCCCTGTTTTTCTACTGCTGTACAGACCGTATGGTAACAGATGAGCGTGTTCGGGGAAACAGTTTCGTCATTCCAGGCAGATACAGCATAGCCGCAGGTACAAATAATGCGGGAACCCTGCAGAACTGGTACAGGGATACCCTGTTTTCAGACTGTCTGCAGGCAGAGGAAACAGAGGCCGGAAGCTCCTTCGCGCAGATGATGGAGGGAATAGAGGAAATCGAGCCAGGAAGTGAGGGACTGGTGACACTTCCCTATTTTGCAGGAGAGAGAACGCCGATTAACGATCCGGCTGCCAGGGGAATGGTGTTTGGCCTTACCCTGAATCACACCAGAAAGCATTTATACCGTTCTGCCCTGGAAGGAATTGTATTTTCCATTCTTCAGCACATTGAAATTTTCAGGGAAAAGGGAATTGAGCCAACCAGAATTTTAGCGGCAGGAGGAGGAACGAAAAATCCTGTCTGGATGCAGATGACAGCTGATATAACAGGTATTCCGGTGGCAGTTGGGGAAGAGACTGCCGGGGCATGTTATGGGGACGCTCTGATGGCAGCCATTGGAGTCGGACATTTTAAGGGATTTGAAGAGCTGAGGGATATTATAAATATTAAGAGAATATATACACCGGACGAGAATCGGACGAAGCTGTACCGTCCGTATTATGAGCTGTTCTGCAGATTGTATGAAGATAATAAGGACAGCCTCCATAGGCTGTCTGACTTAAATCATGGGGTTTAAAAAAAAGAGGAGAAGAGGTATGAAATTTGCAGTGGTAGGATTTACATGTATTGATGTCTATAAAAATCTGGGGATTCAGTATCCGACTGGAAACGGTATTGACCTGCTGTTTAATCTGATGGAGCAGGTGGAGGAAATAGAGCCTTCTGTAGTTACAGCTGTAGGCGACGATAAAAATGGAAAACAGCTTTTAGAGGAGTGCAGAATCAGGCAGGTAGATACCTCTCATGTGCAGGTGGTTCCTGGGGGAAAAACGGCTGTGATAGAAATGCTGTTAAACGGAAAAGACAGGGTTCACCATTCTGTGGACAGAGGAGTCATGCCGGATTACAGGCCTACAAAGGAAGATATGGATTTTATATGCAGCCAGGACTACATTCACACAGACTTATCCTGGAATGTGGTCGATCTGCTTCCTGAGATTAAGAAGAGTGGGACAAAGATATATTTTGATTTTTCCAAGCGGTATCAGCATCCGGACGTGCCGAAGATTTTAAGTTCCATCCATTACGGTATTTTCTCATTCGAAGAGGAGACAGAGGAGGTAAGGGAACTGCTTAAAATGGGGTGTGAAAGAGGGGCAGAGGTTCTTCTGGCAACCTTTGGAGAAAAAGGCTCCCTGGCCTATGATGGAAGGAACTTTTACCGCCAGAAATGCCTCGCTTCAGAGAATTTGGTGAACACGGTAGGGGCTGGGGATTCCTATGGATCCGGCTTTATGGCTGGAATCATCAGGGGAGAGGATATTCAGGCATGTATGGAACGGGGAGCCAGGAAAGCGGCTGAGATTGTCAGCATTTTTGAGCCATATCATAGGAAAGGAAGATAATAATTATGGTTATAGATATGCATGTTCACCCGGTCCTGTTCGGGCCGATTTGTGAAGATAAAAAGAAAGTAGAGTTTAGAAAGCAGAAGTTTGGTCTTTACAAATCTTCTCCCATTCCTATGAGCCAGGTCATGGCTGTGATGGATCACGCGGGAGTGGACAAGGCGGTGCTCCTGGCAGAGGACTATTCGGCAGAAATGGGACAGCCGATTATCACTAATGAGGAAGTCAAACAGCTGGTAGATTTGGAGCCAGACCGGTTTATAGGATTCGCAAGCGTGGATCCCAGGGACTGCGGCGCTAAGGAGCAGCTGGAACGGGCATTTTCAGAGTTAAAGCTTTCAGGACTGAAGCTGAATTTAAGCCATCTTCAGATGTATCCTGACGATAAAAGGCTGGAACCGCTGTTAAAGCTGTGCATGCAGTATGAAAAGCCTGTGATGTTCCACAGCGGATTCAGCTGGGAGCCGGATTCTCCGTCCAAGTACGGACGGCCGATTCTGTATGAGGATATCGCGATGGAGTACCCTTCCCTCAGGTTCTGCCTGGCCCATCTGGGATGGCCGTGGGTAGATGAGCTGTGTATGATGCTGCTCAAATATCCAAACGTGTATACAGATACAGCTACTGTATTTATGGATAGTCCAGCTAATTATTACGATCAGATTTTTATGAAGAATATGGCGCCGGGATGGCTCCAGAATAATCTGATGGACAAGGTTATGTTCGGATCGAACCTGCCCAGATTCAGACAGGTCAGAACCAGAGAGGGACTGGAGAAGCTGCCGATCAGGAAAGATGTGTTAGATAAGATTCTGGGAGGCAACGCAAAAGTCTTCCTGGGAATGGAGGTGAGAGACTATGCTTATTAAGTCCTTTACTCATGAGATTGCCAGCAGAGAAGAATTCCATATGGTGAAGATTACAGAGCAGGTAAAGAAGGATGTAGAGGAAAGCGGAGTGAAAAATGGAGTCGTTTTTGTCATTTCGCTTCATACCACTACAGGAATTATGATTAATGAAAGCCTTCCCTGCGTGGAAAAGGATATAGAGCTTACCTTAGAACGGCTGATACCTGCCGACGGCCCTTATGTTCATACGCATATGCTGCCCAGCTATGGAACCTGCAGCGGCAACGCTCCGGGACATTTAAAATCCATGCTGTGCGGAAATCACTGTGTTCTTCCGGTTTCTGACGGGAAAATGGCAGGAGGCAGCGCACAGGATATTTATTTTGTCGAGTTTGACGGTCTTAAAATCAGACATTATACAGTTCAAATCATGGGAGAATAGGGAAAATTCTTTGCCTTTTATAAAAGATTGAGATATAATGTTATTGGTGAGACATATTAATATGTTTTTCCAATTTTATGATATTGAAAAGGATAAAGGAACAATAGTTATGCTGGATGGAAAGACAGTGACCCCCTTATATGTGCAGTTAATGAATCAAATAGAAGAAAAAATACGCTGCGGCGTTTATCAGCCAGGTGAAAGACTCCAGTCTGAAAGCGAGATGGCAAAGACATTTGGGGTGAGTATTATTACCGTGAGAAGCGCTGTCAGCGGTTTGGTGGAAAAAGGCTTGGTAGAGAAGAAACAGGGAAAAGGGACCTTTGTTTCAAAACCAAAATTCACCAAGGATATGAAAAATCTTCAAAGCTTCACAGAAATGTGCCGGTATATGGGAATGGAGCCAGGCGGAAAAATGCTGGAAAATTGTCTTGCATCCCCAGATGACAAAACCAGAAAATTATTAGGATTGGAGAAAGACATCCAGGTGATTTCCATTTCTCGTCTAAGATATGCAGATGGACAGCCTGTGGCAATTGAAAAGAACTATTTTCCAACAAAATATGCATTTTTATTAGATGAAACCTTTGATAATAATTCATTATTTTCATTTCTTCATGAAAAAGCAAAAGTAACCGTTTCAGCGTCAGAAAAATGGATTGGACTTTGCAGAGCTACTGCATCTGAGGCAAAGCTGCTGGAGGTAAAAAAAGGTTCCTCCCTGCTGTTTATCAAGAGTGTCACATACACCCAGGATAATGAGCCTCTGTATGTGGGAGTTCAGATATTTAACGGTGAAAACTGCTCATTATATATTTATCAGTCCAACGGAATATAAAAAAGAGACAAAAGGAGAGAGGGAGAAGTTTTCCAGCGACTAAGCTTTTGGCGGAGCGCAGAAAACTTGCTCCCTCTCTCCTTATTACATTTCTAATTCATCTCATCCTCTATCATACGATATCCAATCCCGATTTCCGTAAAAATGTACTCCGGCTCTGCCGGATTTTTTTCGATCTTGCGCCGGATATGGGCCATATTGACGCGGAGAATGCTGTTGTCTCCGTCTGCGTAGGGCCCCCAGATATTCTCGATAATGGAGTCGTAGGTCATGACGCGGCCGGAATTTTTGGCCAGCAGAGCGATAATTTTAAATTCGTTCTGAGTCAGATGAGTTTCCTGACCGCCCACAGTAACCAGATGCTTGTCGAAATCTATGACCAGATCCTTGGCCTGGAACGGCCGTTTGTACAGAAGTGAATCTGTATTCAGCCGGTTGCTGTGGCGCATGGCGGTGCGGATGCGGGCCAGAAGCTCCGACGTGCCGATAGGCTTTGTCAGGTAGTCGTCTGCGCCCAGATCCAGAGCTTTCACCTTTTCCTGCTCCTGAATGCGGGCGGAAATGACGATAATCGGGATGCTGGCCCAGGTTCTCACCTGGCGGATGATTTCCATGCCGTCCATATCGGGAAGTCCCAAATCTAAGAGAATCAGATCCGGGCACTGGGAGGTAATGATGGACAGGGCGTCCTTTCCCGTATGGGCCTGGGAAACTCTGTAGTCATGGGCAGAGAGTGTGGCCGTGATAAAGTTGCAGATATTTGGTTCATCTTCTACCAGAAGAATAGATATTTTATGAGACAATGCTTGAGTCCTCCTTTGGAAGCTTAAAATAAAATTCCGCCCCGTCGGGGTGGTTGAAGGCAGCCAGGGTGCCGCCGTGGGCGTTTATAATGGTTTTACAGATAGAAAGACCGATTCCCATGCCTTTTCGTCCGTCGGTGGAGGAGCTGGCAGTGGAGGAGGAGCCGTCAAAGATGGTATTCAGCTTCTCCGCAGGAATGCCGACTCCGTAATCCCGCACGTGGAAGGTGACGAAATCAGGCGACGAATCGGCAAAGCATTCAATCGGCTTTGTGCTCTTGGAATGCACCACCGCGTTTTCCATCAGGTTAATGAGCACCTGCTCGATTAAGATGGCGTCCATGGGAATAATTAAAATTTCATCTGGTACCCGGACATGGATGGGCGCGTCCGGAATCCGCTTTTTCAAACGGCTGACAGCCTCTCCCATTACCTCCTCCACCGGTTCCATGGAGGTATTGACTCTGGCGGTTTCATTGTTAATGCGTGTGACAGAGAGGAGATTTTCCACCATGTTCAGCAGCCAGTTGGAATCCTCTAAAATATGGCTCACCAGAGATTTTTTCTCTATATCCGTCAGGTGGGCTTCATTTTCCAGATAGACGGTGCTGGAGCCGATAATGCTGGTGAGAGGGGTTCTGAGATCGTGGGAAATGGCCCGCAGCAGGTTAGCTCTCATCTTTTCCTTTTCCGCGTCCATCAGCAGTTTTTCCCGCTCTGAGATAATCCGGGCCTGCTCCTTGATATTTGTCGTCAGGGCGCTGGTAATAATGGAAATGGTAAACATGGCGATAAAGCTCATGGGGTAGCCGGTCAGTGTGAAATTCAGCTCGAAGTAGGGGTAGGTGAAGAGAAAATTCACGCATCCCACGCTGATCAGCGCCGACAGCACCCCGTAAAAAATAGCCGGTGGTGTACCGGGCCGTCAAAAAGAGAGCAAGAATGTAGCACAGACTGATACTGGAAGAAGGTTCCTTCATTTTTGTAAAAAAGAAAAACGAGACAGCGGTAGCGGTAAAGAGAAACGCCAGAGTAACCGCCATATTGGCCGCCCTGGTTTTAGGGGCCGGAAAATGCCGCAGCCTGTCTTCGTGTTTGTTCATAACGCGCACGCTCCTGTCATAAATATTGATAATCTATTTATTATACCTGACTTCGCGGGAAAATTCAGTAAAAAAGATGTTAAGAGAGGGAGAGAAGGAAAATTTCTTTCGCCTCCTTCCCCTGAATTTGCTTTTTATCTTTTCCTGTGATAGACTTCAAGTGTTGGATTATTTTATAAAATTAATAAAAGCGTCCGTGTACGCTGACGCTGAAGAATAAAGAAAAGAAGGGAAGCGCTGAACCATGAAGAAACTTGGAAGAAACGACGCCTGCTGGTGCGGCAGCCAGAAGAAATACAAGCACTGCCACGAGGCCTTTGACGAAAAGCTGGAGGAGGCGGCCAGAGCGGGCCATTTTATTCCGTCTCACGATATGATCAAGACGCCGGAGCAGTTAGAGGGAATCAGGGAGAGCTGCAAGATTAACATAGCGGTTCTGGACTATGTAGCGGAGCATATTCATGCGGGAGTGACTACAGAGGAGATTGACAAGTGGGTTTACGATGAGACCACAAAGAGAGGCGGAATCCCGGCTCCTCTGGGATACCAGGGCTTTCCCAAAAGCGTCTGCACCTCCATTGACGATCAGGTGTGCCACGGGATTCCTTCAGAGGATGTGGTATTAAAGGACGGAGATATTATCAATGTGGACGTTTCCACAATTTACAAGGGATATTACTCTGATTCTTCCCGCATGTTCTGTATCGGGGAGGTGAGCCCGGAGAAGAAAAAGCTGGTGGACGTAGTGAAGGAGTGCGTGGAGCTGGGCCTTGAGCAGGTAAAGCCCTGGGGCTTTCTGGGAGATATGGCCCATGCGGTCAATGAACACGCGGTAAAGAACGGCTGCAGCGTAGTGCGGGAGATCGGCGGCCACGGCGTGGGACTGGAATTCCATGAGGAACCGTGGGTTGGATACATAGGAGAGCCTGGAACGGGCATGATGATGGCCCCTGGTATGGTATTTACCATTGAGCCTATGGTCAATATGGGCGGCTGCGAGGTCTATGTGGACGACAGCGACGGCTGGGGCGTGTATACAGAGGACGGCAGACCGTCCGCCCAGTGGGAGATCATGGTGCTGGTGACAGAGACAGGCCACGAGGTACTGTGCTGGTAGAAAAACGCGGCAGATCCGATGCCGGTTCTGGCGTCAGCGGACAGAGAACCGCGCAGCTTCCTGCACAGAGATACTGAAAGGCGGCATAAAACGATATAAAAAAGAGGAGCACTGCCCGGCGCTTACGCCGCTGTCTGCAGTGCTCCCGTTTTTTTCTGAAACATAAAAGGGGGAAAGGAAAAAGGGGTTCCAGAAAATCTATATAAAGGAAATAGTTGTTAGGCGAGTCCAATGAAACGATGCGCGCTGTTTCTGTACTCATTGGCCTCTTGTTGTTTACATGATTATAATAACCGATAAATGTGTCTAATATTTGTCCAGTCTCTAAAAAACTTCTAAACCAATCTTACGGAATCATAAAGAAATTATAACGAAACCTATACCATGGCCTGTTTGATGGCGTTTAACAGTTCGTCAAAGGTGTCGAAGGCCGGTATTTCCGGTACAGAGGCGCGGATACTTTCAGGGCTTTTGAATAGAAAACCGGCCTTGCTGGCCTGGATCATGCCCAGATCGTTGTAGCTGTCTCCGCTGGCAATGGTCTCAAAGCCGATGGACTGCAGGGCCTTCACTGTGGTCAGCTTGGAGTTTTCCACCCGCATATGGAAATCCGTGATCGTTCCGTCCGGATCGACGCTGAGCGAGTTGCAGAACAGGGCCGGGTATCCCAGCTTTTTCATCAGGGGCATGGCGAACTCCTCGAACGTGTCGCTGAGCACGATGACCTGGGTGAAGGAGCGCAGCTCGTCTAAGAATTCCTTCGCGCCGGGCAGCGGATCAATCTGGGCAATGGTTTTCTGGATTTCGGGCAGCCCCAGTCCGTGTTCTTTTAATACGTCAAGTCTCCAGCGCATCAGCTTATTGTAATCTGGCTCGTCTCTGGTGGTGCGTTTCAGCTCCGGGATGCCGCTGGCCTCGGCAAAGGCGATCCATATCTCAGGAACCAGAACTCCCTCCATATCAAGGCATACAATATACATACTTATGATCCTCCTCTAAATTATTTTTTTCATACTATCACCCAGCCTGCAAGGTGTCAAGAAAAGGGCAGGGCGGGCCGGCAGACAAATGCTGCGCTACGATTTCAGAAGCCGCCACAGCGTCGTCCGGCTGATGCCCAGACGTTTCGCCGCAGCCGTCTGATTTCCCTTGGTCTCCTCCAGAACCGCGTGGATAATATCCTGGTTGATTTCATCCAGCGGGCGTTTCAGATCGAGAATCACAGAGGAACTGTGGGAAACGCCGCTTTCTCCTTCAATTTCGGAGGGAGAAGCGCCGGGGCCTACGCGCCGGAAGGTAGTTTTTTTCTCCATTTCCAGCAGGCCGGACAAGGTTTCCTCCGTGATGTAGGAGGAGGTGGTGATCACGGTCAGCTCGCTTAAAATCCGTTTAAACTGCGTATAATTTTCCGGCCAGTCGAAGGACTTTAAAAGCTCCATAGCGCCGGGCGTCAGCCCCAGGATTTCCTTGGCCAGAGAGACGTTCAGATTGCTCAGATAGAGGTTGGCCAGGGTGGGAATGTCCTCCGTCCGTTCCCGGAGCGGCTTTAAGCGGATGGTCAGGCAGGTGAGAAGATTCACAAATTCCATGCAGGTCTTGGGAATTTCTCCGCTGCGGCTGCACACGCAGGAGAAAATCAGGCGGTTTCGATGGCACAGATTCATGTCCACGATAATGGACAGGAGTTTTCTGGCCCGTTCCTCGTCCAGAACGTGGAGGTTTTTCAGGTAGATTGTGTTGTTATTATCATTAAACGGCGAATTGTAGTGGTTGGTGAGAAAATTCCAGCTTTTATCATTCATCAGGGCAAAATTGACGGTGATAAAGGGGTTGTTCCGCAGAGGACTTTCATTGTAGACTGCGGCGGCAGCCTGCTCTTTTCCCGTGCCCTCCTCCCCGAAAATCATAATGGGATGCTGGGTCTGGGCCATCTGGACAATGGTGTTTCTCAGCGGCCCGATGGCCCCTGTAACGCTGAAAAAGCTGTTGAAAAAGCTGTTTTCCACGTCGATGCGGTTCAGGTACTGGACACCGTATTTGCTGGTGGCGAAGGGAACCTTGCTGTCCGTAAACTGGAACACAGGATAATTGTCCCCGCAGAAGGAAACAAGGCGGCTGGTAATAGAATACAGAGTTCCGTCAATGTTTTTAAAGCTTTTATGAGGCGTTTCGGAGGCGGAGGGCAGATCCTTTTTCAGCGCCTGAATCACAGGATTTTCTTCGTTTTCAGGGAGAGAGGAGTAAAAAATCTGCCCCTGGCTGTCAAAGATAACAGTGGACTGGCTGCTGGTGCGGATGACCTCGCGGAGAAACCGGTTTTCTTCCCGCACATTGGCGTAGCTGGAGCACAGCTTCACCGCCTGATCGAAGGCGCTGCTGATACTCTCATTGCCGGACGTGATCAGAATTGCGTTCAGGCCCAGGCGCTTCGCAGTGGTGTTGGCAATCATATCGCACAGGATCATGCGGTAGCCCCTCTTTTTCAGCATCTGAAGCGTTTCCTCCACCTGTCTGGAATTGTGGATCGTAAAGGTCTCCACCTTATACTGGAGCAGATCGCAGAGCAGTTTGGCGCTGCTGATAATGCCTGGAAAGCCTACGATGGCATAGCGGGAGGCAAAATTTTCCGCCATTTTGATGGCACGGAGAATATCGTAGACAGACAGGGGAATCTCCACCACAGGAATGGGGGTGATTTGTCCGATCAGCTCCGCAGTACCGCCGCGGGAAATGATAATATCGTAATTGTCGTGAAAGCTTCGCTTCGCAATTTCCGCGCCCTCCTGCAGGTCGCCCACATAGACGGTCAGATCAATGTCGTTCCGGGCCTCGGCCGCCTTCAGCATAATCGAACGCATCCCCTCGTAGGGTGCGATCCCCAGAATCCGTACTTTTTTATCGCTCATGTCTCATTCCTCCCCGATTGGCGCTGTCAGCGTTTGTTATATTTGTTTCAATGTGAAACAAGTTCATTATAACACGTTTAAAAAAGGAAGGAAAGACGTTTTAAAATGAAAAAACAGAAAGAATAAGTTTACATAAATTTACTGAAACATCTAAGAATGTGACTGGACGAGGACGGATTTTTACGATATGATTAAAAAAACAGAGGAAAAAAAGGGGGATTTTGCGGTGCAGAGCAGAAAGAATATCTTATCTGTCTATATGCTGGGCCGGTTTTCTGTGGAGTATGGAGGGCAGATCCTGTCGCTTGGAAGAAACAGCTCCTCGAAGCTGATTCAGCTGCTTCAGATTGTGTGGCTGGCCGGGGAAAAGGGCGTGACCAAGGACGATCTGGCGGGAATGCTTTACGACCGCGATTCGCTTTCCAGTCTGAGCAACAGCCTCAATAACCTGGTTTACCGCCTGCGGAAAATTCTGGCGGAGAACGGTTTTCCAAAATCCCTCTATGTGATTAATCAGGACGGTGTTTATTTCTGGGACAGAAAAATTCCAGTCTGGGTGGACGCCAGAGAATTTGAACGTCTGGTGGAACTGGGAGACAGAAAACGGCAGCGGGAGAAGGAGACCTTTCAATATTATAAGAAGGCGGAGGAGCTTTATCAGGGCGAGCTCCTGAGCGCAATTTCCACGGAAAACTGGGTCATCGTGGAGAGCCTGCGCTTTAAGCGGATGTATGAGAAGGCGGTTTCATGGCTGGGCGACTATATGAAGCGGCAGAAGGATTACCCCGGCATGTACCAGCTGTACCACCAGGCGGCCCAGGTGTACCCCTTCGACAACTGGCAGGTGGGGCAGATGGAGAGCATGGCCTACATGGGAAGATACAAGGAGGCGTTTCTTCTCTATGACAATACGGCCAAGCGGTATTCGGAGGAGATGGGGCTTCCTCCCTCCGAAAAAATGCTGGAGTGCTATAAAACCATGAGCCGCCAGTTTGTCAGCCGTCCGGACGTGCTGAAGAACATCAGGGCGGAGTTAAGGGAGCAGGAGGACGAGAAGATTAACGCCTACTACTGTTCTCTGCCCAGCTTTATTGACATTTACCGTCTGGCAGCGCGGCGCAGCGAGAGAAACGGACAGCCCTTCTGTCTGATGCTGTGTACAATCACAGACTATGAGGGAAAGGTTATCCAGAACCAGGAGAAGCTGAAGGCCCGCTCGGAGCTTTTGAGAAAGACTATTGGCCGGGCGCTCAGGCGGAGCGACGTTTACGCCAAGTACAGCGCGTCCCAGTACCTGGTTCTGCTTATGGGAGTGGGGGAAGAGAATTGTATGGTGGTGGGGAAGAGAATCAGCCGGAATTTCCGGGAACTCTCGGGAAAACAGGCGGAGGTAGCCATTTCGACCGACGTTACATACGTGGGGGGGGTATTGGCCCGATTTTGGATTTTTAAATGTGCATAAGAGGAGGCGCAGCCTATCCTGTCGGCAGACAGGGTAGGCATTTTTTTATTTCATAGGAAAAAGCCAGCCGGCAGGCTTGAGAGTCTGCCGGAAGACCTGGCTCTGGTGCTAAAAAACAGAAAAAATAAAAATGGGACTTTTTGTGATTGGTTTTATGATTGGCAATCGAATAAAATGAAGGGGAATTCAGAAAAAGTTAAGAAATCTGACAAAAAAAAGACAAAAAAAATCCGTAAAAGAGACGAATTTGCGATAGAAAAAGAGGAGGTTGAGTTGGAGTGATGGAAGGAAAAGCGGGGGTAAGTATGGAGTCCAGAAAGAAAATGTCGCGCGCTAAAAGCAACAGCCCCATGAAGAGAACCGTAAGACGCGCAGTTGCATGGCTCCTTGTTTTCTGTATGTGCATGGCAAATATGAATTCAGCCGTGTATGCAGCAGAAATTGCCACATCCAGTGACGCGCTGATGGCAGCGACTCCAAGCGATGCGGCGGCGACAGACAGCAATGCGGCAGAGATTCTTATGCCGGAACAGACTGTCAGCGGCGAGGAGTTAAAGGAAGAGGCAATCCGGGCTATCTCGGCGGGCCATGAATTTGATTTTGATTCAGAAATCCGCGTAATGAAGGACGCTGAGGGCAAAAACGAGAGCTACAGCGAGCTGTTCAAGGGCTACAGAAGCTTCACGCTTTTTGCTGACAATGGAAACGGAGGACGTCTGACAGGCGGCAATGACAACGCTTATGGTTACATCGTAGTCCGCGTAGATAAGGATTCCTACGAGGCGTTTGAGAAGGAAGAGGGAACAGCCAGAGCGACTGGTTCCGACGCGGCTGACAGCAGCGCCGCAGAGCGGGTATGGAGCCTGACAGGAGACGAGGAGTTAATTTTCCTTTATGTCAATGCAGACAACGGAACAGTAACCTTCTCTTTAAACATTGAAAATCTGGAGGCAGACGACATTGTCGTTCCAAGCCGTACAGAGCTTTACGAAGACACAGAGGAAGAGGCTGAGGAGACAAGCCCGGCAGAGAAACCGGCTGAGGACGCCAACGAGGCAGGAGGATCCGGTTCCGGCGGCGGCTCAGGAAGCGGTTCCGGAAGCAGCGGCGACGTTCAGGACGATCCGACCGACGAGGGAGCCTCTGACGACAGCCAGGCAGAAGACGGACAGACAGACGACAGCCAGAACGAGAACGACAGCGAAAACGATACAGATGCAGAGAAGCCAGAGGACGGCCAGACAGGCGGCGGATCTGAAAACGGACAGGAGAATAACGGCTCCTCTGACACAGATAAAGAGGACGGAAATACAGATTCCGACGCTGATTCCAACAGCGGAAGCGGCTCCGAAAACGCAGGAGACAGCGGAAATTCCGATTCCAACAGCGGTTCCGACAGCGGCAAGGACGAGGGCGGTTCCTCTGATAAGGGAGACAGCTCCGACAAGGGCGGATCCGATTCCGACAGCGCGAAGCTTTCCAAATCCAGCCTCAGTCTTCCTACCGTAATGGGTCCTAACCCGAACGCAGAGTTCGAGGAGGACGAGTTCGGCGACATGGAGCTTCGACGAATGGCAGGAAATGATGGAGGAGAAGAGGAAGAGGCAGAAGAAGACGAGGAAGACTACACAGAGGAAGTGTCCGTCGCTTACGACAGCGAGGACGAGGGAATCTCCTACCTCAATATGACTATGCTTCCGGCAGTCGGCGCAGTCGTTAAGAAGACAGAGCAGGCAAAGGGATTTGCAAAACTGTTTAAGAGCAGCAGAAGCGGTGAGGCGGAAGCTGTTGTGATGGCGGGAGTAGTTCCGTTAAGCGGCATGCTTCCGGCAGAGGGAACCTACTATAAGCAGATTGAACAGAATGGCGATAGAAGCTACCGCCTGCATCTGGGTGTAACAGGAGGCGAACAGCAGGGGCTGGATATCGTACTGGCGATTGATTTATCCAACAGTATGAATGACAAGATTGGCTACAGTAAGACTACCAGACTGGAAGCGTTAAAGGATACTCTTGGCTACAGGAAAGAGGTAGAAGGAGAACGGTGGCCGCCAAGTCATTGGGAAGAGAAAAATGGTTTCATTGACGATTTATTTGCTCAGTCTCCAAACAGCCGTTTTTCAGTGGTAACTTATTCTTACGATAGTGCGGTAGAATTGGGATGGACAGAATTGGGAAACACTGGTTCTGGAAAAACCCGAATTAAAGAAACTATTGGAGGACTTAAGGCAGACGGAGGAACAAACTACGAAGCCGGTCTATACAAAACAATAGAGACTCTTAAAGAGAGAGGAAACAGCAGCAATATTCCAGTTGTTATTTTCCTCAGCGATGGAAAGCCAACATACTATTATGCTCCAGTAAATGAATTTAATGAAGCCAGAGAAGAATCTGGAAAAGGAAGTAAAATAGACGATAATACAGGCGATGGCACTATCTTTGCAGCCGGTAAGTTCCATGATGAAATGGAAAAAATGAACGGAAGCGTTTATACAGTAGGATTCGGAATTCCAGGATTAAGTGATGAGTATAGACATTATCAGCCGGAGCAGTATCTGTATGCGATTTCTCAGGGGCTTACATGGGACAAGGACTGGGAAAATAAGCTGATTGCTCCTGAAAATAACGACGGAACAACACTGGAGACAGACGGAGCAGATGCACAAGGCTTAAAGGATGCGTTTGCAGATATCCTTTCCAATCTGAAGATGGAGAATGTTACAATTTCCGATCAGTTAAGTGAATTTGTGACATTTAAGGGAAATACAGCAGGAGCTTCCAATGTGAAAGTTCAGACATTTAAAAAAAATCAGTCTGGAGAGCTTGTTCTTCAGAATGAGCTTCAGGAAGGAAGAGACTACGAAAGCTTAGAGTTCAACTCCGAAACAGGAACGATTAGGCTGATTTTTGGTAAGGATAAAAAGCTGGAGAGCGGTGTGATTTATGAATTATCCTTTGACATTCAGGTAAAGGATGGAGTCGAAATTCAGCCGGAAGATAAGGTTATAGGAGAACCAAATACAGATTACGGCAAAGGCCAGATCAGTTCCGGAAAGCCTGGAGTCGGAACAAACACAGAAGGATATTTCACCTTTGGTGAAGATGGAACAACAAAGGTATATTATCCGCATCCGATTATTCCGGCATCCGCTGTTTATACGCCAGAACACCAGAAGTACATCAGGGACAACGGAGACGGTACTTATGATTTGACTTTGAACGTGACCAGTACAAAGGAGAGCAGCGAGGACACTCATACAGAGTCCGTACCAGCAGACGTTATGTTCTTGGTAGATAAGTCAAGAAGTATGGTACACAGACTTTATTCTGATAGTGAGGGAGAATATAAAGGAAGTCGTGCGGAAGTTGTAAATAATGCATTGTCAGCAGCAATCAATACACTCGGAGGTTATAAAGATATTCAACTGGGCGGCTATAAATGGAGCGATAATCCGTCAAAATTTTTGGGATGGTATGAAAGTACCGAACAAGCAAATGCAAAATTACTTTTAGACTGGGGAGAAGATAAGTGGGTTGGCGGACCTTTAGGAATCTTAGGATATTGGGAGTATGCCCAGGGCGGAGATATAGAGAGTGGAGGTACATGTCCATCAAGTGCTTTAAAGGCAGCTATTTCTAAACTTAAAGAAGATGACAGGGAAAATGTTAAAAAATACATTATATTCCTTACAGATGGAGAACCAAGCTATAACTATGAATACGAAAATAGCTATAATGCCGTTGCAGATTTACAGAATTTAATACCAGGAACTAAGCTTTATGCAGTTGGAATGACAAATAATACGGATAATACTTTTATGGAAACTGTAGTAAGAAAAGCTAATGGTTTAGGAAAGTATGACAGTACAGACGGCTTGTATATTAATGGTTCCAATGAAGAGAAAGTAAATGCAGCGTTAAAGCAGATTGCCGATGAAATTGTCAATGAGGTAACCAACAGTACACCAGGTGTAACGAATGTAACTATCACAGATACATTAAGCAAATATGCAGAGTTTGCCTTTGATACAAATAATTTAGACAATGTGAAAGTAACTAGAAAAACTGCAGACGGAACAGAGACAGAACTTCAAAAAGATGAGTACACAGTCAACATAAGTGGAAAAACGATAACACTGTCTCTTACGAACGTAAATGATGCATCTGGAAAGACAAATGAGCTTGAGAAGAATGTTACATACAGCATTACTTTCCAGGTAAAGCCAACAGAAGAGGCAAAGCAAGATTACCAGACAGATAACGGATATTATAGAGATCCAAATGGAAATCTGCAGCAAGAAGTATTTACAGGTGCTGAGGGTACAGATGCTCCAGGCAATACAACAAGTTCCGGACAGCCAGGTTTCCCATCGAATGAGAAGGCAGTGCTTTCCTGGCAGTATGATGGAGCGGCTGGAAAAATAGAGTACGACCATCCGGTTCTTCAGGTACCGCAGACAGGACAGTTCGTAGTTCAGAAGCTGGTTGAGATTGATGATAATGAAACGCCTCTCGCAGATGCGAAGTTCATTATTAATCTGGACAAGGCTGATGAGAGCGGAAATTATACGGAGTTCTCCTCTGTAGCCCTGAAAGCAGACGGAACTTCCTCCCCGGCGGTAAAGACAGAGGGAGAGGCTCAGTTTAAGATTTCAGAGGCAGTTCCGATGGAATACAGCCTTACAGGAATCGAGGTATTCCAGAAGGCGGCTTCCGGTGAACTGAGTGATGTAACAGATACAAGATTACAGAATGATATTCTTACCGTACAGCCGGGCGACGATCTGATTGTAAAGGTAACGAACAACTTGGCGCATGAAGGTTACTTCCACAGCACAGACCAGGTAACGAACTGGACTAATGGAAATCCTGAAACGCCGTTTACCAGCGATAAGTCAGCGGCCAGAGAGGCGGCAGAGTCTCAGCCCAAGGCAGATGCAGGTAAGAAAAATAAAAAGGTAACAGAGATGGAAGAGGAGGAGGGTGATCCACTTGTATAAAAGCAGAAAGAAAAAAAATATGATCAAGCTGTCCGGAATCGCCCTTCTGGCAGCGCTCACGGTTGGCATTGGCAGCACAAGCGCGGTCATCCGACATCAGATAGACCTGAAAAACGAGATTTCTGCTGATACGGTAGTAATAGAGGTAGAGGAAGACCTGGCAGACGATAATCAAAGCGATTGGACAAAGCCGAAAAAGGTAAGTTTTAAGAATTCAGGTTCAGCAGACGTATTTCTCAGAGTAGCTTATTCTGAATCATGGAGTACTGCAGGAGGAGCGGATGGAGAGAAAGAACTTCTCTCCAATAAAATGCCAGACAGTGACAGCGACGTAGCTTCTAAAGTGGTTTCCGGTGAGAACTGGGAACTTAGAGAAGACGGCTGGTATTATTATAAGAAGGTTCTTCCTGCTGGAAGCACAACAGAGAATTTCATGGAAAAGGTAGATTTTTCCAATATTGAAAGCTTGGAGGAATCTTTGAAGAATACGTATAAAGAGGCTGAGTATGAAATCCATTTTCAGGCAGAGGCAGTTCAGGCCAGCGATCAGTGGAAGGTCAGTGAGGACGCGGCAGCAGCATTGTTTGACAAGGATATTTCAGCAGAACTTAACGACGGAACTACAATAATTGACAGAGACCAGAATGAAGACCAGTGGCCGTCCAATAAAGACACAGCAGAGATCATCTGGTCTGACGGAGCAGCCGGAGGAGGGAACTGATTATGAAATTATATAAACGATTAGCGGTTATCCTGGCCGGTTCCGTCATGGCAGTCGGATTCAGTTCCACATGGGCCTACTATTCAGATTCTCAGTCAATTGTGAATCCGTTTGATACGGCAAACAGTTCTATCGACCTGATTGAGGACTTTAACCCGGCAGATACGATTCTGCCGGGGGAGACGGTAGACAAAAAACCATATTTCGTGAATACAGGAGATATGGATTTAGTTCTCCGACTTCAGATGAATACTTGGTGGGAAGGCAAAGAGACTGGAGAAAGACTGGATTCTCTTAGAACAGATATGATTCATCTGAATTACCCGCAGGATTTCAGTGAAAACTGGGTTGAGATTCCAAAAGGAAGCGGAACCTACTATTACACTCATATCCTGGCAGGAGAAGGAAAGGAAGGAAGCACAACTCCTTATTTTCTGGAAAGCCTGACTTTGAGTCCGGAAGCGTCCAACGACGCTCATGCGGCTGATTACAGCAAGGGAGAATTTATTGTAGATTTTAATGCAGAAGCGGTTTCAGCAGACGAAGCTTCCCTGGCAGTTTCCGGATGGGGACTGACGCCATTGACGCCAGAAGTTAGTCAGTTAGACTGGAAGAATTTGATTCCAATATCTTAGAAAAGCCATAGAAAGCCATTTCGCCGGAAGGCGGAGTGGAGGACAGGAGGAGACAGAAAATGAAAAAGAAACATATCGCTGCTCTTGCAGGAATTGCAGCAGTGTTTGCAGTCGGCGGCTCCCTGGCATATTTCAATCAAGATTTGGAAGCAGTTAACGTCCTGAAGTCCGGTGATTTTGACACAGAGATTGTGGAGGAGTTCCGGCCGGAGGATGGAAAAGACTGGAAGCCGGGAACTACGGTGAATAAAGACTTTGCGGTTAAGAACTCAGGCGATGTGCCGATGGTGGTACGGGTCAGCTTTCAGGAAACCTGGGAAAAGGATGACGGAGCTTACGTTACCATTGACACAACTGAAAAAGAGGAAGGCCACGGCGAAGCAGACAATAAATTTGAAAGTGTCTGGCAGGAGGAGCCGACAGACGGACTTACAGACAAAGATGATTCTGTAGTAGAAAAAACGCTTAACCTTGGAAAGGAATGGGTCTACAGCGACGGCTATTATTACTACACGAAAACTCTTCCGGCAGGAGCAACTACCGAATATCTGTTAGATGATGTGACGCTTTCAAAGGATGCAGATTTAGGAAAAATTACAGTGGTAAAGAAATACTCCACGAATCCGGATAAGACGGTTCCGGAAGAGGACTGGATTCCTTTCCCTGCAGACGAAGCGGGAAATCCTATTTCAGAATCAGAGCTTTCCAGGCAGTTAAAGGAAGATGGAAAAACACTTTATCATATGCGCTCTGATATTGTGACAGATGAAAACTTCAGAGGTTATTCAGACGCAGCCTATAATCTGACTATCAAGGCTCATACAGTCCAGGCCACAGAAGACGCAGTAAAAGCTGTATTTGGCGAGGAAGCATTACAGCATGCGTCAGATGAAAATTGGGACTGGGAACTTCAGAAATAAGCACACTGGCCAGAAATCTTACTGGTTGAGATAAAGCAATCTATGAGGAGGAAAAAGTAATGAAGATGAATAAGAAGGCAGCGGCACTTGGCGGTTTAGCAGCAGTAGCAGTAGTAGGCGGAACATGGGCATATTTTAATCAGACAGCGGCAATCACCAACCCATTCAGCACAGGAAGCTATGGCGGTTCCATCGTGGAGAGCTTCAACCCGTCCGAGGGTGATAACTGGCAGCCAGGCGCTACAGTAGATAAGGAAGTAGTGGCTGAGAATACAGGAAACTCCCCGCTGCTTGTTCGTGTAAAGATGGCAGAGACCTGGTCAAGAAATGGCATGGCAGGGACAATGCCAAACATTACAAGTGCAGATGGAGATGCATTCTTAAATGTATCTCAGGCTGATCCAAAAGATGGAGAAACCGCTACGGATGACACAGTCGTACATAAAAATCTGGCTGATAATGATGCTTGGGAGAAGGCAGACGACGGCTACTGGTATTATAGAGGCCAGTTAGCTCCGGGAGCAACCACAGAGAGCCTGTTAGAGTCCGTAACCTTAGATAAAGAGACAGATATGGGACTGTATGCAACAACATACAAATATTGTACAACACCAGGCAAGGACAGCAAACCAGGCGATAATACAGAGTGGAAGGTAGCAGAAAACGGAGAAGAGGATGCAGATATGTTAGTAGCTGCAGAGGCTGCAAAGGAAGGGGGAAATTCTTTCCATGTTAAGAAAGAGACTGCTCTGGACGAGGCTCATCCAGGATATGCAGACGCTGACTACGAGCTGGAGATCACCATTGATATGGTACAGCCGACAGAGGACGCAGTTGTCGACGCTTGGGGAGAGGATGCACTTAATCATTTAGTTTCTTTTGCAGAGGCAGAGTAGTAAACTCAAATACTACAAATCGAGGACTTAACATATGAGACTGATCAAAGGATTTGTAAATATTCTGACCTGGATTGTATACGCCTGCATTGCCTGCTATCTTCTGATAGCGGCGCCCATGCTGGCGGGATATCATCCGGTCGTGGTTCTCAGCGGAAGTATGGAGCCTACGTACCACGTGGGAAGCATCATCTATTATAAAGAAGCAGATTTCGCTGATATTAATGTAGGAGACGCCATTACCTTTCAGGCAGGAGAGGACGGCATGGTGACTCACCGCGTTGTGGAAAAGAGCGAGCTTTCCCAGAATTTTGTTACAAAGGGAGACGCAAACGAGACGGAGGATCCAAATCCGGTAGACTACGACGAGGTAATCGGAAAGGTATGGAAGGTGAGTATTCCATACGCAGGTTATTTTGTAAATTACAGTAAAAATATGGGCGTCATTGTTGTGATGGCAGCCATCATCATACTGGGAATCGCCTTGGACATGTTTTTCCCGGATAAGAAGAAAGAGGAAAAGACAGAGGCTTAGGCGTGGACAGAAAGGGAAGAGGAACAGGAAATGAAAAAGAAAGCGGCGTTAGGACTGGCAGGACTGGCAGCAGTAGCAGCTATTGGCGGAACATGGGCTTACTGGAACCAGAATTTATCTGTAAACAATGAGTTTAAGGCAGGAAACTTCGATTCTGATATCGTAGAGGAGTTTAAGCCAGAGGAAGACTGGCTCCCAGGCGAGACAGTGAAGAAGGTCGTATCTGTAAAGAACTCCGGAAACGTAGATATGGCCGTAATGACTAAGATTACCCAGAAGTGGGACGGCGAGAAATTAACACTCCAGGCAGCTGATGGAACAGAGTACGCAGCAGAGGTTCAGTGGGGAGAGAATGTAGCGGCATTTGCAGCTCCTGGCGTTGCTGATATAGCAGCTCCTATGGGAATTGAGAAGACAGTAGATTCTTTTGCTGATGCAGATGACACATGGGTTCTGACAGATATCAAAGAGAACGAAGACGGTTCTCAGGATCTGTACTTTGTTTACAGCGGTATCGTAGCAGAAGCGGGAGAGACGTCAGCGCTTCTCACATCCGTAACAATGAATCCGTTAATTCAGTCCGGTATTACATCCAAGAAGTATGAGCCGAATGGAAGCGGCGGAGTTGATTTAGTAAAGGCGGACGCTAATTATCTTGACAGTTATGAGGACGCTCAGTACACCATGACTATCAATGCTAAGACAGTTCAGGCAACCTTTGATGCCATTAAGGACGTATTTGGAGCAGCTCTTGAGATGAGTGACAGCGACGAGGAAGTTGTAATCAATGATTTCTTAGCTGCAAACGGCATGGATAAGCCAGCAGCATTAGAGGCAGAGTAAAAACGGTCTGGCTCTGCCGGGCAGGGGAAAAACTGATCATCAGTTCAGTGCTTCCCCCGCCTGGCAGAAACAGGCAAGGACAGGAGATAGAACGATATGAGGAAAGGCAAACATGCAGTATTAGGTCTGGCGGCTCTGATTTCGGCGGCTGCCATTGGCGGGACATGGGCAAGCTGGACTCAGGAACTGAAGGCCGGAAATGAATTTATGACTGGCAGTTATAACACTTCTCTGGACGAAACCTTCGAGTCTCCGAAAAACTGGAAGCCAGGGGAAAAAACAGAGAAAGCAGTGCAGATCACGAATAAAGGCGCTGTGGACGCCATGGCAAAGGTTGTCATCAGTCAGAGCTGGGAGTCCTTTCCTCTGACGTTCCAGGCCCAGAACGGCGAAACAGAATATGCCGCGGTTCCTGAATTCAACAAAAACAACGTAGTGCTCTTAGCCTCCGGCGACGCCGACGGAAAGACGGAGGAAAACCGCTGGGGCCTTCAGGCAGTGACGCAGTACAGCCAGGCAGAGGGAAAATGGCTTCTCTTAAATGAGATTCCGGAGGGGGAGAAAGGAATTTTTACCCTCTACTATATGGGAATTGTGAAAGCAGGAACCAGCTCCTCGCAGTTTTTGGACGGCGTGACGATGAATCCCCGGATTACATCCGGCGTGGTAGATAAGGAATACGAGCCGGAGTATGACAGCGAAGGCAGCCCGACAGGCGGTATTATTCAGATTGCAACCTCCAGCAGTTCCAATGGCACAGGCTATGAGAATGGAACCTACACCATGACCATTGATGCCACAACGGTTCAGGCTACCCAGGCGGCGGCAGAGGAGATTTTCAGCGCAGGAGCTGAGGACGGAGACGAAGCGCAGACCTTAGACTATCTGGTAAAGAACATCGCGGATGACGGCGTATTTAGAGCTGCAAGAGGCGAAAACGCTGAAATTTGCAGAAACTGACGGAACTATGACCTACATTCCTTACCGGGACGGCGACGGCCAGGCAGAGGAAGGCAACTGGTTCAGAGCGTTTACCAATATGGTTCCAGGCGGAATTACGGATCGGTTAAACATTGAAAACGACAGCGACAAGACATGGAAGCTTTATATGAAGGCTCTTCCGAGAGAGCAGAGTGCTCTTCAGGACGAACTTCTGGAGAAAATTTCCATGAAGGTGTGGTATACCAATGCCGACGGCGAGGAGAAGCTTCTCTACACCGGCAATGCGACAGGTTCCACGCTTCTGACACAGGGCGATACGGCTGGCGGCACGGAAGGCGAGAGAGCCGTATATCTGGGCGGCTACAAGGGCGGCCAGACAGGTTCCATCCAGGTAGAGCTTCAGCTGGATCCGACTCTTACATTGACCGAGGATCCGTCCATCACCCCAGAGCCGGGAGAGAGCAGTCTGGTAAATAAATATGCAGGCGCTCTTTCTAAGATTGACTGGCAGTTTATGGTGACAGAGGTCAAGGACGATGGAGGCAATGGAGAAAACGGCGGCGGAAATGGAGGAGGAGGCCATAGCGGCGGAAGCGGCGGTGGCGGCGGCTCCACAGTTACGATTGGAGATAATGAGGTTCCATTAGCTCCAGAGGCGCCTCTCACAGACGAGACTATCATCGAGGACGGCCCGGTACCGTTGGCAGTACTTCCAAAGACAGGAGACGAAACTCCAATTATTCCGGCAGTTGTCACACTCCTCGGCAGTGGAGTGATTCTCCTCTGGATGGGAGCTTCCCTTCGAATAAAAAAGAAGAGCAGTAGGCTTTGAATGTCCTTTTCCATAAGAAGGGGAACATAAGAGTAGAAAAAGCAGTAATATAAATAGGAGCCGCAGTTCCACGAGGGAACTGCGGCTCCTTTCTTATGGGGTCAGCTTATTGCTGCGTTTCTGTTACAGGCCAGAGTTGTTCCAGCTGCCTTTCAGCCTCCTCTTCAGAGAGGGAAAACTGCTTTTTCAAAGAAAGAAGAGCAGCTTCCCTGGAAGCGCCCAGATCCTGGAAAGCCTGAATTAAGGCTGCGATGCCCTGCGCTTTACCTAATTCAATTCCAGCTTTCAGCCCCTCTTCCTTCCCACATTCAAACTCCGCCTTTTTAATCAGCTCCCGTTCCCGTTCTTCATCGTATTCAAAAATGCTCATAGCTACTACCTCCGCCCGTGATTTTAAAAGAAAATCTTCCAGGATTCCTTCGCTGATACATTCCTCCACCGCCCGGTTGACTGCTGTGTTCATATCCATCTGAGAGGCGTAGGAGCGGACCCGGGCCACATAGAGGGAATATTCCTTTAACAGCCTGCAGGCGTTCATCAGCGTCTCGTTGCAGCCAGCGTTGATGTTCAGCACCGTCACCTTCAGCTCCAGCTCCGGCTCCCCGGTCCGCTTTTCAAAGGAATCCGACAGCTTTAAAACGATCTTTTCCGCCTGGTCCGGCATCCTGCCGTTGCAGAAAACAAGGAATCTGGGAACCGGCAGCTTCACCAGCCGGGAGGAATAGAGGGTTTCCTTTCGAATCAGCTGCTCATATTCCTTTGCCACGTAGAAGAGATCTCTCAGGGGCATGTTAGGATTCCAGGTGGACTGATGCTCATAGAGGTTCAGCTCCAGGTTAATGAGAAACGCCAGATCGTTCTTCATGTTCATGTAAATGGCATTTTCTAAGGTTACAATCTCCAGCTGTGACGCGTCCTTGTAGTCCGTCTGCCCCACCGCGTTATAGAGAGACAGAAGAGCCTCCTTCTCTTGGAAGAGCATACGAAACAGCGTATCCTTGTAGCTGCGGTTAACTGGTCTTTGAAGCTCTGCCTGCGAAGACGCTTCAAAGGGCTGAGACTGTACCTGCTGCCAGCCTGCCGGAACCATATTCCGGCCATGTTGTTTCTGATTCATTTGACCTCCTTTTGCAGGAGCTTCCAGAATTGAAAATCTCCTGCTCTGATATAAATTTGGGAAAAAGCATAGATTTTCTGATGTTCTGAAAGATAGGAATCAGAGAAATAGGAACCTGGAACCAGGTTCGAAGTGGTGAAATGTATGCTTTTGTCATTTTATTATACCATGCCCACTAAGCTCGAAAATACCTCGCTAAGTGGGACAGGTATGTATTCTCACTAGACTCGTGAAAAACCTCGTCAAGTGTTCACATTATACCATAGGCAGGAGGAAACTACAACGAGGAAACTCTGGTTTTTATGTCATATTTTTGCTATACTGATGAATAGAAGCAGATGGAAATCTGCTATCAATAAACAGGAGAACAGGGGAATTTGTTCCCTTGTCAGGAGGTTTACATAATATGAAGGAAAGGATCACAAAAGCTGTTTTTATTCTGGCGCTGATCGTATTTCTCGGCGCGCTGGGATATTTGGGATTTATATGGTTTTCCTACCATTCGGCTGAGAAGGGCCATGAACAGCTGTCTGAGCAGGTGATTCAGCGGGAGGAGGCTTCACCGTCTGGAGACGGGGAGGAGGCTGGGAATGAGGAGGCAGCCTGGGCGCCTCTGACAGTAGATTTCAGCGCTCTGAAAGCTGTCTCTGAGGATGCGGTGCTTTGGATTGACATTCCAGGCACAGGCGTCAGCTATCCGGTGGCGCAGGCAGAGGACAATGACTACTATCTGAGAAGAAAGCTGAACGGAGACAACAGCTTTGCCGGCACAGTGTTTATGGATTACAGAAATGATCCGGCAGTGGCGGATGACAACACGATTCTCTATGGCCACAACATGAGGAACGGATCTATGTTCGGACTGCTGAAAAAGTACGGAAAGGAAGAATTTTTCCTGGCTCATCCGGAGATTGATTTATATCTTCCAGACAGAATCCTGCGCTGTACTGTGATTTCCAGCCACCAGGAGGAGGCGCAGGAAGAGAATTTCCCTATGAATTTTGAGAGCGGGGAAGAGAAGCTGGCTTATATAGACAGAATGAAATCCAAGGCCTGGTATGATACGGGAATTTCGGCAGGAGAGGAGGATCGGCTGATTACTCTTGTCACCTGCACGGGCAATGGATACAGCCACCGATTTGTGGTGCAGGCTGTGGTGACTGAGGAGATAGAGACAGCTTCTGACGGTGTTTCAGAAGCTTTAGAAGAAAAGCCGTAAGGCCGGCTTAGGCAGAGGAGACAGAGATTATGGAAAGTTTTGCAGTGGCAGTCAATGCGGTTATGCCGTTTTTGATTTATATTTCCTTCGGATACGGTGTGCGGATGAGCGGACTGGTGGATGAAGATTTTATGAATAAGCTGAACAAGCTGATTTTCAGGGCGTTTTTCCCGATTTTGATGTTTAACAATCTCTATAAGATGGAGCCGGGATCGACGCTGGATGGAAAACTGGCGGCAGTGGGAATTGCCAGCATTCTGCTTCTGGAGGTTCTGCTGGTGCTGATTGTGCCGAAGCTGGTGAAGGGAAATCCGCAGAGGGGCGTGGTGATTCAGGGAATTTACAGGAGCAATTTTGTCCTGTTTGCCATTCCGCTGACCACCAGCCTGTTCGGCGAGGAGGGAGCGGCGCTGGCCTCCATGATGGTAGCCATTGTCATACCAGTTTACAATGTGACGGCAGTGATTATTCTGGAAATGTTTCACGGCGGAAGCTCAGATATAAAAAAGCTGGTGAAGAATGTGGTTACGAATCCTCTGATTATGGGAGCTGTGACAGGACTTGTGTTTTTCCTACTTGGCATTCACCTGCCGTCCTGCGTGAACGAGACTGTGTCCCAGTTTGCAGGCCTGACAACGCCGCTCGCCCTGTTTGTACTGGGGGGAACCCTGCATTTTTCTGCTGTGAAGGGAAATCTCAAATATCTGGTTCCTTCTCTGACGGTAAAAATGATAGTCCTGCCTGCCATCATCACGGTAGCTGCCACAGCCATGGGGTTTGGAAGCCTGGAACGCTTCGTTTTGTTTACCATGTACGCCACTCCTGTGGCGACGGCGTCCTATTCCATGGCTCAGAATATGGGAGGAGACGGCGAGCTGGCCGGACAATTCGTAGTCGTCAGCACAGCGGCCTCTATCGCTACGATTTTCCTGTGGGTTCTGCTGTTTAAGAGCATGGGAATGATATAAACAGATGATATAAACAAAACAAAAAAGAGACTGGGCAGAAGTGCTGAATAATCAGACCTTCTGCAGCAGTCTCTTTCTTTTGCAATACATCGCAATCTCCGTCATAAACGGAACAATCAGCTTAAATTAAGCCTCCTCGATTGCACCTGTTGGGCATGTACCAGCGCAAGCTCCGCAGTCGATGCAAGCAGCAGCGTCGATCTCGTACTTGCCATCTCCCTCGCTGATTGCGCCTACTGGACATCCGCCAGCGCAAGCGCCACAGCTAACGCATGTATCTGTAATTACATATGCCATGATAAATTACCTCCTTTAATTATGGTTGTGCCTACATTTTATACTAAACTCCGAAAATATTCAAGATGGTACCCTAAAAAAACTTGTTCTAAAATAAAAGCAAGGAAATAAAAGGGAATATTTTGACGGATAAAGGGGAACAATAGAACGGAATGAGAGATTTTCCGATAGTATTTTACAAATTTCCATGCTTTTCTGATATCGTGGCGCTGAATCAGGTTGAAATATGCCTTGCAATGGAAATTAAAAAGTATTATATTATTGAATGTAGAAAACAGCACAAGGAGGTACAAACATGCAGATTAATAAAGATATGTTAATCGGTGATCTGGTTCGTCTGGACGACGGGATTGCACCTATCCTTATGGGATCAGGAATGCATTGCTTAGGCTGACCGGCTTCACAGATGGAGTCTCTGGAAGAGGCCAGTATGGTTCACGGAATCCCGGTTGATACGTTAGTAAACGCGATCAATGAATACCTGGCTCAGAAGTAATTCTGAAGCAGGATAGAATAAAAGGCAGATGAGAGGGAGTGTTCCCTGTTCACCTGCCTTTTTTATTGCCGTTGCGGGGCTTCTACAGCCTGTTCAGCACGGCCACGGCATCCTCGCGGATGATGCGCTCATAGTGCTCGTCAAAGTAAGCGCGGGACGCATACTCGGCCCGGACGCTGGTTCCGTACTCCACAAGAAGATTGCAGAAACGGATAAAATCCTCGGATCCGGGAGTCAGCTCTCTGAGAAACAGATAGTATTTCCCGCTGCGTCTGTTTTTATAGAGAAGGCTTTCGCCCTCAAAGGCCTGTCCTCCGATGCGGCATGCCTGGGCAGCCGTTTTTAAGCTGTCAAAGCAGAAAATCCGCTGAGCCAGGGAATCGGCGTAGGTTCTGCCTGCTCCCTCTGGAACAGTTCCAGAAGAGTCTGTGGAAGAAACCGCCTTTCCAGACACAGGAGGCTTGCCTGTTTCCTGATTTCCTCCGCCCGGGGAGAGAAGATTTAAGATCTGCTCTGCGCCGTCCAGCAGTTCGTTTGGAAGAGCGCTTTCAGGCGCTCCTTCCTCCGACACAGGAGAGAACCGGGAGAACCGGGTGTCCAGCTCCTCCGGATCCTCGATTTTCGTAATTACCAGCATAATGCTTTCCGCTGACAGAGGAATAGCCTCTACCATAAGAGGAATGTCCTCGGCCTCAAATCCGACCTCAGCCTCGGCCTTCTTTATCATTTCCCGGAACAGGCTTCTGGCTTTTTCGGAGCCATAGGCCAGCTCTCCGAGATTCAGGTTCCTCATGCTTAAATCGAAGCTGGTGAGAGTGCAGCGGATCTGATTTTCGTTGATGCGTTCTATTTTCATGGGATCACTCGCCTTTCGTTATCGTCCGTACTACAGGAACATTACAGCCGGAATTAAGATTCTATATACCCAATATACTATATAATATAAGGAATTGGCAATTCATATGTGAAAAATTTATAGAAAATTTTATGAAATTTTCCTAAAAGTGGTTGTAAATCGTGACCCCATGTATTAGAATACAGGCTAAGAAGTGGTATTTCCCATGACTGTTCAGATACCGGCGGTTCCGAGAGGAGGTGCGGGAGACAGAAGATACTGTACTGTTTGGAAAATACCAGATAGCCGGGACGCTTGGAAGCGGAAGAAACGGTTCCGTCCTGTTAGCGGTTCACCTGGGCCTTCATGAATACAGGGCCATCAAGCGGGTGCCGAAGGAGGAGGGAAGCCGGCTTCGTGAAGCGGAGATTTTAAAGACGCTGCGTCATCCGGGGATACCGGTTATCTACGATTTATACGAGTCTCAGGAATATTATTACATTGTCCAGGAATATCTTGAAGGACGTTCTCTATCTGCCCTGGTTCAGGAAAGGGGCAGTCTTACTCGAGCAGAGATCCTGTGGTACGGGAGTGAACTCTGCCGAATCTTGGTTTATCTGCATTCGCTCAAACCAAACCCTATTTTACATTTAGATCTTCAGCCTAAGAACCTTTTGATCTGCGGCGGCACGCTTAAATTAATTGATTTCGGCCAGTCTGTTTTTGCGTCTGCCCAAACGGGAACAGAACCGCGCTTTGCGACTCCCGGCTTTGCCGCCCCGGAACTGTATCGAAATGAAATTCCGGATGAGAGAGCAGACATTTATGCCATTGGTGCCCTCCTGTTTTTTATGGGAACGGGGAGAAGCCCGGAGAATGCTGTCTGCGGGGATACAGCTCAGTTTGGCGGACGCCTGAAAGCGGTCATAGAAAGGTGTTTGGATCCGCGGCGGGAAAAACGGTTTCAGACGGCGGAGGAATTATCAGAGGCGCTCTGCACTGTGAAAACAGGGACTTCCGGTGGAGAGGGGAGACCACTTCTTACGATTGCTGTGGCTGGAAGCCGCCCGGGATCGGGCGCTACCCATGCAGCGTTAGCTTTGTCGGCTTTTTTGACGGTTTACGCAGGCCCTTGTCTCTACGAGGAGAAAAATGCTTCCGGAGCGGCGGCCTCTCTGGGCCGGTGCATCGGCGCAGCGCCTGACAGGAGCGGAATTTTTACAGCTGGAATTTTGTCAGTGAAGCCGCGCCTGGGAGAACAGGTCCGCCCGGAAGAAAACAGTTTTTCCATCCGGGTACTGGATCTGGGAACCATAAGAGAAGGATCGGAGGAGGCGTATTCTGAAATCAGTGAAGCGGCCTTTTTTCTGCTTGTCTGCGGAGGGAGGGAGTGGGAGTTTTACGACTGCCGGAGGGCTTTGAGAAGACTTCTTAAAATGACGGAGCCAAAACAGATTCCCGTAAGACTTCTGATTAATCGGCAGGACGGAAAGGAACGGGTGATTTTGCCGGAGGAAGCGTCAGGCTGTATGGCGGCCCGTCTTCCCTGGATTGAGAACCCGTTTCTTCCGCTGAAGCCGGAAGCAGAACAGGCATTTTTCCGCCTGTTTTCAGGAACAGAGGGAGAAGCATGGCTGCCAGGGGGAGCAGGAGGCGGCTTTCGAACGGCGCGGCGGCTTTTCAGTCTTTTGAGGTTGGCGAAGGACTGGAGAAACAGGCGCAGACGGGGACGGCGCCGGAGAGGAGGGACATAGACTGAAGAGAAAAATAAAAATACAGAAGTAGCTGGAGACAAAAGAAAAGAGGGGCGTTTTGGAGGAAAGGCAGTTTTCCCCATCCTCTGATGATAGGGGTGGCTGGAAGCAGCCCAGGCGTGGGAGTTACGCATTTTTCCATCATGATCGCTTCCTACCTTTCAGGCGTCCTGGGAAAGCGGACGGCTCTGCTGGAGGAAAATAAAAGCGGAGATTTTGCGCGGATTTTTGAGATTTTATCGGAGCGGTCTGTCTTAAAACAGGAAAAAGGTTCGTGTAGTGTTTTGGAGATTTCTTTTATGAAGGAAGCCGGTCCGGAGACGTTCTCAGATTTGGCCAATTCAGAATTCGATACAGTGGTAATTGATTTTGGACATGATTTTGAGGCGGTGAGAACAAAATTTCAGCTTTGCCAGAGAAAATTTCTGGTAGGTTCCCTGGCTGAGTGGAAAATACATTCGTTTTTGAAGCTGGCAGAAGAGAAAAAACGCTCAGACGGAAAATGGGAGTATTTTATCAGCTCAGGGAGCAGCGAATTTATGAAGGAGCTTTCAAGATATCCGGGCATAGAGGCCAGGCGGATTCCAAGCACGGAGGATGCATTTACGGTGTCAGGGGAGGTTATCGCTTTCTTTGGGGGATTTCTGGAATATTAAAGAAGGGCAGACAGAATAGACATAATATATCACGATATTAGAGTTATAAAACCTCCTGGGAGGAATTTCAGGCTGCCCTTCAGACAGGAGAAGATAAGTGAAGAAGTACGAAAAAGCAGAAGAAAAGAGGAAACGGGAAGCAGAGGAAAAGCGGCGCTATCTGGAGGGAATCAAGCGGTTTCAGAAGGTGGGCGTCACAGTGTTGGTGGACGGAAAAGAACCGGGGCCGCAGGATCTTGAGAAAATCGTAGAGATCCGGGAGGACGGGGCTTTTTATATGGGAGATTACATTGCAGATGAATCGGGAAAGCTGGTGGAAATCCGGTTTGACAAGGTTTATCACAGATAGAGAAGAGAGGAGATACGGTATCGAAGAGAGAAAGATAGAGAAACCTGGGAAATAGAAGGAGAAGAAGGGAAAATCCTGGCATAACCCAGAGCAGGAGAACATTCAGAGGATGCTGTTATGCCTGAACACAGCGATAAAAGCCTGCGCTCTTCGTTTTGTCAGGAATTTCCCGGACTCTCAAAAAATCAAACAGAAATGTAAGAAAAAGTTCAAATCTATTTATCCGGAGTGTGGTATAATGTACGCGGGCAGAAAAACAAGCGGCACCGTAGGTGACATTTGTTTTTCGCCGCGATAACGAGCAAACCGCCTGCGGAGCAGACAGGGAGCGCAGCGCGCGGGTTTGCGAGTACATGTCGTCAGATTTTTCCGGAGGATAGATATGAAGAACAGAAAAAATTCTATTTTAAAAGCATTTTGCGCAGTGTTTTTTCTGGCTGTAATTACAGGCGGCGTTTTTCTTTACTGGAAATTTGGACCATCCAGGGAGCGCGCCGATTTAACAAGCGTTTATAAGGCAGACAAAAATGAGACAGTTTTATATTTGAATTATGAAAAACAGGAGGCTGTGGGGATTTATGAAAACGGCCAGACGTATCTGCCCATGGACTGGGTGAGCGAGAACGTCAACAGCCGGTTTTACTGGGATGAAGGGGAGGAGATGCTGGTTTACGCTCTTCCGGAGGAGATTCTCTATGCTGACGGCAGTTCTGTGGGAAGCGGCGGCCAGCCTCTGATTTTAGAGAAGGAGGACGGTGTTTATGTGTCCATGGGGCTGGTGCTAAATTACACGAAAGTCAGAATCCAGGCCTTCGACCGGACCGATGCGAAACGAGTGTTTATTGAGGATACCTTTGAAAACGTCCCTATGGCCGATGTGCGCGGAACGGTGCAGGTCAGGACGAAAAAGGATGTGAAGAGCCCGATTTTGACAGAGTGCAGAAGAGGGGACAGCGTCACAGTTCTGGAAACAGATGAGAAATGGGTAAAGGTGGCTACGCCGGACGGTCATGTAGGCTATGTAAAAAACAGAAAGCTGAAAAATCTCCGTTCTGAGACGATGGAAAGTGACTTTAAAGAGCCGGTGTACCAGAATATTTCCCTGGATGAGAAAATTCTTCTGGCGTTTCATCAGGTGACGATTCCGGAGGCCAATGGAAAGCTGGAGGAGCTTTTAGAGCCGTCTGAGGGAGTCAATGTGATTGTGCCCACCTGGTTTACGCTCAGCAGCAATGATGGGGATTATGAATCCCTGGCCAGCAGAGGCTATGTAGATAAGGCCCATGAGAAGGGACTTCAGGTCTGGGCCATGCTGGACAATTTCAGCAAAGAATGCAGCAAAAACGTCCAGTCCGAGATCCTGCTGTCCAAAACCGCCACCAGGCAGAAGCTGATTGCAGATATGATGGAGGAGGCAGAAAACTACGGCTTTGACGGCTTTAACCTGGATTTCGAGAGCCTGAAGCCTGAAGCGATGCCGCACTATGTCCAGTTTATCAGGGAAATGTCTATTGCCTGCCGGGAACGGGGGCTTGTCCTCTCTGTGGATAATTACGTGCCTTCCGAGTACACGGCTGATTATAACAGGAAAGAGCAGGGAATCGTGGCGGACTATGTGATTATCATGGGCTACGACGAGCATTACGCCGGAGGCGAGAAGGGCTCTACCGCTTCCATCGAATTTGTGGAAAAGGGCATTACAGATACGCTTCTGGAGGTTCCGAAGGAGAAAATCATCAACGCCGTTCCATTCTACACCAGACTCTGGACAGAAGAGGACGGGAAGACGACCTCGTCGGCTCTCGGCATTTACAAGGCCAAAGAGTGGATTGATGAGAATGACGTGGAGCTTTCGTGGCAGGAGGATCTGGGGCAATACTACGGCGAACATAAGGAATCCGAAACGGCCACAGAGTATCTCTGGATGGAAGAGGAGAAATCGCTTGGCCTTAAAATGGATTTAATCAGGAAATATGATCTGGCCGGAACAGCCGGCTGGAAGCTGGGTCTGGAAAGTCCTGAAATCTGGGATGTGATCCAGTGGGACAGCAAAGAAGAAAAATAGAAAAAGGAGAGCCAGGAAAGCTCCTGTGCATTTTGCAGAGAGAAAGCGTTTCTGTTCCAGCGAAGGATCAGAACCACTTTCTCTTTTCTATTTTCTGTACGCGGATGGCAGACATGGGACAGGATAGGAACGGAATATACTGAACGGAACGAAGCGCATTCAGGTGGAGAGATGAGAGCAGCCCATTTTATAAAGCGGCATATGACAGGGGCGCTTTGCGCGGCGCTTCTGACTGTATTTTTATTTTCTGTCTTTCGGTATACGGGACTTTCCGCGGCGGGAAGAAGCGTTCACATGGGTACGAAACAGCCGGTGGTGGTGATTGATGCGGGACACGGAGGCAATGATCCGGGAAAGGTGGGGATAGATCAGAGCCTGGAAAAGGATATTAACCTGGAAATTGCCAAAAAGCTGGCCCGCTATCTGGAACAGGCAGATGTGAGGACAATTCTGACAAGGGAGGAAGACAAAGGACTTTACAGCGAGACGGATACCAGAAAGAAATCAGCTGATATGAAGGCCAGATGCAGCCTGATTGACGAGGCGGATCCGGATCTGGTGGTCAGTATCCACCAGAACAGCTATCACCAGGAGCTGGTATCCGGCGGACAGGTCTTTTACTACACTGGATCTGTAAAAGGAAAACGGCTGGCAGAGGCGGTACAAAGGCGGTTCGATTATGTTCTGGGGGCTCAGAATACCAGAAAAGCCAAGGAAAACAGCAGTTATTATCTGCTGCTTCATGTAAAATGTCCCATTGTGATCGTGGAGTGCGGATTTCTCTCTAACTGGCAGGAGGCGGCCAGGCTGAATTCTCCGGAATATCAGGACAGGATGGCATGGACGATTCACATGGGAGTGATGGAATATTTAAATACCAGATAGGCGGTTCAGATCTTTTCCGGAACAGAGAAAAAGGACACAGACCTTTCCGCGAAAACCTTGCTGCCACCACGCTGTCACCGCACTGTTATCGCAGAGCCTGCAGTCTTGCACCTGCCTGATTCCTGTGCTATGATAGCGTCAGTATACAAAAGGCAATAGAGAAGAACATGAGGAAGACAGAGGAACGGCAGGCGGATCGCCTAAACAGGAAAGGGAAGCTACGCTGCCAGAAAGAGGTTAAACGGTCATGGATCAGATAAAAACGAAGGTTGTAAAAATCAATGAGGCGTACAGAAGGATGCGGGAGGAGGAGCTGAGCTTTTCTTTGGAAGACAGAAACAGGCCGCAGACTCTGACGGACGAGGACAGAAAGGTTCTGGAGGAAGCGGCAGCAGTGATCAGAAACGGCGGCCTTGCAGCATTTCCCACGGAGACTGTGTACGGTCTGGGAGCGAACGCGCTGGACGAGAAGGCGGCTAAGAAGATTTACGAGGCGAAGGGACGCCCTTCCGACAATCCGCTGATTGCCCACATTGCCGATTTAGACGGGCTGAAGCCGCTGGTATCCGAGATACCGGAGGCGGGAAGAAAGCTGGCAGAGGCCTTCTGGCCAGGGCCCTTGACTTTAGTATTTCCCAAGAGCAGGATCGTGCCCCACGGCACCACAGGAGGCCTGGAGACGGTTGCGGTGCGTATGCCCAGCGATCCGGTGGCAAGAGAACTGATCCGGCTGGCAGGCGTGCCCATCGCCGCTCCCAGCGCCAATACTTCAGGCCGCCCCAGCCCTACCAGAGCGGAGCATGTATTTCAGGATATGGACGGAAAAATTGATCTGATTGTGGACGGCGGCCCGGTGGGAATTGGGGTGGAGTCTACGATTGTAGATGTGACGGAGGAGATTCCCACTCTTCTGCGGCCGGGAGCTATTACCATGGAAATGCTTGGCAGCGTTGTGGGTAAGGTGGATGTGGATCCGGCGATCACAGGCCCCATGCGGGCAGACGTGAAGCCCAAGGCGCCGGGCATGAAATACCGCCATTATGCGCCCAAGGCGTTGCTTACTCTGGTGGAGGGAGACGCAGAGGCGGTGACGGCCCGTATCAATCATCTGGCGGCTGAAAAGCTGGGGGAGGGGCTCAGAGTAGGCATTATCTGCACGGAGGAGACGAAAGCGCTCTATCCGGCCGGAATGGTAAAAAGCATCGGCCTGCGGGCAGACGAGGCTACGGTGGCCCACAACCTTTACGCTGTGCTCAGAGAATTTGACGATCTGGAGGCGGACGTGATCTTTTCCGAGAGCTTTCCTGCCGACGAGCTGGGTCAGGCGATTATGAACCGGCTGAATAAGGCGGCGGGCTACCAGATCATTCAGGCATAACGCCGGGAACAAAAGGGCAGAGTGAACGAACGCCGGAATTAAAAACGGCAAAGCAGGAGGAGGCAGTACCATGAACGGGGCAGAAAAAGCAGAGGAAACGGCAAAGACAGAAGAGACAGTCAAAATCAGAGGCAGAGTCTGCAAATCAGAAAAGAGGGCGGATTACATTACCTGGGACGAGTATTTTATGGGAGTCGCCAAGCTGGCGGCCATGCGATCCAAGGATCCCAGCACCCAGGTGGGGGCCTGTATTGTCAGCAGCGACAATAAGATTCTTTCCATGGGATACAACGGATTTCCTATCGGCTGTTCGGACGACGAATTTCCGTGGGGAAAGGAGCATGAAACAGACGATCCCTACAATGCCAAGTATCTCTATACGACTCACAGCGAGCTGAACGCCATTTTGAATTACAGGGGAGGCAGTCTGGAGGGCAGCAAGCTCTACGTTACCTTATTTCCCTGCAACGAGTGCGCCAAGGCGATTATCCAGGCGGGCATCCGCACACTGGTCTACGACAGCGACAAATATGGAAACACGCCGTCCGTCCGGGCCTCTAAGAGGATGCTGGACGCGGCGGGAGTGAGGTATTACAAATACAATCCAACGGGAAGAAAGATAGAGGTATCTCTGTAGATGAAATTTTTGCTGGCGGCGGTAAACGCCAAGTATATTCACTCGAATCTGGGCGTCTACAGCCTGAAAAAGTACGCGGACGAGAAGAGAAAACAGCAGGGGACGGCTTTTTCTGGGCCGGACTGGGAGATAGAGATAGGGGAATATACCATTAACCACCAGATGGATTATATTCTGCAGGGCATTTATGAGAAGGCTCCCGACGCGGTGGGCTTTTCCTGCTATATCTGGAATATTCTCTATGTGCAGGAGCTGATAAGAGATCTGAAAAAGGTGCTGCCCCAGACGGAAATCTGGCTGGGAGGGCCGGAGGTTTCCTACCGGGCAGAGGAATTTTTAAGGAAGGAACCATCGGCGCGCGGCGTTATGGCCGGGGAAGGGGAGGAGACCTTTTTCCGGCTTCTGGGCGCTGCAAAAAGACAGGATGCCGGATCGTCCGTCTGGCGGGACGAGGCCTTGGAACAGATCCCGGGCCTTGTGTTTCGAAGAGAGGCTGGAAGCGGAAGCAGCAGCGGCCCTGAAACAGGAGAGATTGTGAAAAATCCGCCTGCGCCGCTGATGGATTTGGACGATATTCCCTTTGTCTACAGTGACTTAAGAGGCATGGAGAACAGGATTATCTACTATGAGAGCAGCAGGGGATGTCCCTTTTCCTGCAGCTACTGTCTTTCTTCTATTGATAAGATGGTGCGGTTTCGGAGTCTGGATCGGGTGAAGCGGGAGCTGGCCTTTTTCCTGGAGAACCGCGTCCCCCAGGTGAAATTCGTGGATCGGACCTTTAACTGCAAAAAGAGCCATTCCATGGAAATCTGGCGTTTTATCCAGGAACACGACAATGGAATCACAAACTTTCATTTCGAGATTTCAGCAGATCTGCTGTCGGAGGAGGAGCTTTCTCTGCTGTCCCAGATGCGCCCCGGGCTGGTTCAGCTGGAGATTGGCGTTCAGACCACGAACCCAGACACGATCCGGGAGATCAGGCGTCGGATGGATCTGGGAAAACTGGAGTCTCACGTCAGGCAGATCAACGGGTTTGGAAATATCCACCAGCATCTGGATTTAATCGCAGGACTGCCATGGGAGGGATACGAGTCCTTTAAGCGTTCCTTTAACCAGGTTTACGCCATGGAGCCGGAACAGCTGCAGCTGGGCTTTCTGAAGGTGCTCTCCGGCTCCTATATGGAGGAGAAGGCGCAGGACTACGGCCTTCGATTCAGAGACACGCCTCCCTACGAGGTGCTGGCCACCAGATGGCTGTCTTACGGGGAACTGATCCGGCTGAAGGGCGTGGAGGAGATGGTGGAAATCTACTACAACAGCGGCCAGTTCAGAAACACTGTGAAGGAGCTGCAGAAGGAGTTTTTATCGCCCTTTGACATGTATGAGTCTCTGCGGGAATACTACAGAGAAGAGGGACTTTCGGCGGTCAGCCACAGCAGGAACGCCAGGTACGAGATTCTCTTTGCGTTTATTGAGAAAACGCTGGGGAAGAGACCTCAGACAGGCGTGCAGACCAGCGCTCAGACAGAGGGCCAGACAGAAGAACAGGCAGAAGACCGGACAGAGGAACCGGCAGACCGGCTGGAGCTGTACCGGGATCTGCTGACAGAGGATCTTTACCTTCGCGAAAACGCCAAGAGCCGCCCCTCCTTTGCGAGAGATCTGTCTCCCTTCAAGGAGGAAATAAAGCAGTTTTTTATCAGAGAGGGAAAGGAACCGCGCCGTCTGACAGGATATGAAGGGTATGATTCCAGGCAGATGAGCCGGATGGCCCACATGGAAGTTATGCGGGACGGCCGGATGCTGCTGTTTGACTATCTGTGCCGGGACGCGCTTCTCGGAAATGCCAGAATCATCGAGGCAGGCAGAATCAGGAGGGTATAACGAAACGGCAGAGCCGGGCGAAAGAAGGAAGCAAAAGACCATTTATCATTTTTACGAAAAAGGGGAACAATAGCTGTGAGACGAGAGACGAAGGCCCAGAAGGCGGAGCGGGTGAAGAGAATCCTTGAGCTGCTTGACCAGGAATACGGCACAGAGTACCGCTGCTACCTGAATCACGAGACGCCGTGGCAGCTCTTAATCGCCGTGATTATGAGCGCCCAGTGTACGGACGCCAGGGTAAATATCGTGACGGAGACTCTGTTTAAAAAATACGACACGCTGGAGAAGTTTGCCGCCGCCGATCAGAGGGAGCTGGAGCAGGATATCCACTCCATCGGCTTTTACCATTCCAAGGCGAAGAATATCATTGCCTGCTGTCAGGCGCTGGTGGAGCGGTTTGGCGGCCAGGTTCCGGAACGGATGGAGGATCTGCTGACTCTGGCAGGAGTGGGCAGGAAGACGGCCAATGTAATCCGCGGCAATATTTACAATGAACCCAGCATTGTGGTGGACACCCACGTAAAGCGGATTTCCAGAAAGCTGGGGCTTGCGAAGGAGGAGGAACCGGAGAAAATCGAGTATGAGCTGATGAAGGTGCTGCCAAAAGATCACTGGATTCTGTGGAATATCCACATTATTACGCTGGGAAGGACGATCTGCACAGCCAGAAGCCCCAGATGCCGGGACTGCTTTCTGAGGGAGGAATGTCCTGGAAAAGAGGCGGAGCTGTGATGGAAGAGAAAAGAAAGGAGACGCCTGCCCAGGCGGGAAACTCCTATCTGGCGCTGGATCTGGAGACCACAGGACTGGATCCGAAGCGCGATAAAATCATAGAGATTGGAGCCTGCCGGGTGAGGGACGGGAAGATAGAGAAGGAGCTTTCCCTGCTTATTCATCCTCACCAGCCCCTTCCGGAGCGGATCACAGCGCTGACAGGCATTACAGACGAAATGCTTTTGAAGGCGCCGGACATGGAGTCTGTCATCGGCCAGGTGATGGACTTCTGCGGCGATCTTCCGATTCTGGGCCACCATGTGATCTTTGATTACAGCTTTTTAAAGCGGGCCGCAGTCAACGCAGGCTTTCCCTTTGAGAGAACGGGCATTGATACGCTGGGACTCTGCCGCCGGTTTATGCCAGAGGAGGAGAAAAAGAATCTGTCCGCCGCCTGCGCCTGGTATCAGGTTCCGGAGGAGACGGCCCACCGGGCGCTCTCAGACGCCAGAATGGCCCATTTCCTGTATCAGAAAATCAGGGCTCTGAACATTTCCGGACATGAGGAGGCTTTTTTGCCAAAGCCCCTGATTTATAAGGTAAAAAGGGATCAGCCGGCCTCAAAAAAGCAAAAAGAAGGCTTGCGGGAATTGGCAAAATATCATAGAATAAACCTATCTGTTGACATAGAATACCTGACGCGCAGCGAGGCGTCCAGGATGACAGATAAAATCATATTTCAGTACGGAAGAATGAAAAAGAGGTGAGAGACGTATGTTTATGGGAAATAATAAGTCAAAGAAGATTATCACTACGATTATGGTTGTGATCATTCTCATAACCATGGTAGGAGGAACTGTGATCGCAGGCTTATCCTCCTTATTTTAGGGAAGAGGAGTTTTCCAGCGTATGAAGAGGAATTTATGGACAGCCGGTCTGACAGCAGCTCTGTCAGCCGGAATTTTATTTATGCAGCCTGTGATCGCGGAGGCGGGAATCCTTCCGGAGGGATTTTCTGTGGCGGGGGCAGGAGACGAGGCTCTTGATTTTTCCGGGCAGACGGCGGAGGAGGCCTCCGGGAAGCTGGAGGAGTATGTAGGATCCATGGCGGAGGAGAAGATTTCCATCTCCATCGATGGAACCAGCTTTTCCTCCACAGCCGGAGATCTGGGGCTCTACTGGGAAAACAAAGAGGAGTTAAACGCCGCCATTGGAGAGTATTCCGAGGGAAATCTTCTGGAGCGCTTTGCGCGGACGAAGAAGCTTGAGAAGGAACCGCTTTCCCTGGCTGTGAAGGCTTCTCTGAATGACGAAAAGCTGTCGGCCTTTGTAAACGACAACTGCGCGCCCTACGTGCGGGAGGCGAGGGACGCGTCCATTTCCAGAGAGAACGGCGCCTTTGTCATTACAGACGAGGAGATTGGACTGGGAGTCGATTTCGAGGCCACCAGAGAGGCTCTGAATACTGCCCTGAACCAGGGAATTTCCGACTCCATCTCTGTGGAGGCAGTGGTGACGGAGGCAGAGCCAAGAATCCACAGATCGGATCTGGAGAGCATTTCAGATGTGCTTGGAACCTTCAGCACGAATTTTAACGCGGGAGACCGCTCCAGAACCCAGAACCTGAAGACGGGAGCCGGAAAGATCAACGGCACGGTGCTGATGCCCGGAGACGAATTTTCAGCCTATACCTGGCTGACGCCGTTTACCATTGAGAACGGATATGCGGCCGCCGGATCCTACGAAAACGGCCGGACGGTGGATTCCATCGGAGGAGGCGCCTGCCAGCTGTGTACCACGCTCTATAACGTGGTTCTTCGGGCGGAGCTTGAGGTGACGCAGAGGCAGAACCATTCCATGACTGTGGGATATGTGAAGCCCTCTGAGGACGCGGCCATTGCGGGAACCTACAAGGATCTGAAGTTTAAGAATAACTACGACACGCCGATCTATCTTGAAGGTTCTGTCGCAGGAAACACGCTGACCTTTACGGCTTACGGAAAGGACACCAGGCCGGAGGGAAGAACGGTAGAGTTTGTTTCCGAGACGCTGGGAACGACAGATCCGGGCGCTCCGGTAGAAAAGCCGGATCCGTCCCTGGCTCCGGGGGCCAGAGTGAAGGAGTCCTCCGGACACGTTGGAAAGAAGTCGAGACTCTGGAAGGTAGTCTATGAAAACGGAGTGGAGACGGGACGGGAAATTCTCCACACAGACACCTACATGGCGTTCAAAGGCCGTGTATCGGGTAGGCCCGGCGGCTCCGTCCGTGCCGGCTGTTACCGAACCGTCGGCTCCGGCAGAGACGCAGCCTCAGGAGAATGCTCCTGTACAGGAACAGCCGTCAGGTCCCGCAGGACCTGCCTCAGAGCCTGTAAGCCCTGCCGCTCCGGCGGCGGATCCGGCTTCTGTGCCGGCTCCAGGAGCGCCGGCCTAGAAAAGGCCCATAGGAGGAGCGCATGAACAGACATTTGAATCAGGAACAGGAGAAAAGGCCCGGCTCATTGAAGCCGGGCCAGGATCTTATCATAGCCGGAAGCATCGGTCTCACGGGGGCAGCTCTGGCCGCCAGAGCGGGGGAGAAGGCCGTCAGAGAGCGCTTTTCGAGCCAGTATGCAGAGCGGATTTTTACTCTGGATCAGGGACTTCTGTCTCAGGAGGAGGCAGAAGAGATCGGCAGATTGGCGGGAGCCACGGATATGGAGCCGGTGGGAGAGGGCGGTTTTATGAACTGTCTCTGGCGGCTTCTGGAGGCCTATGGCCTGGGCTGCATCATCGAGCTCCGCGCTATTTTGCTTCGCCAGGAGACGGTAGAGGCCTGCGAGGTCTTTGACCTGAATCCTTACCGGCTCCACTCCGCCGGATGCTTTCTTATGGCGGCAGACAGCGGCTTTGAAGCGGTGAGAGAGCTTGAAAGAAGAGGCTTTGAGGGCGCGGTAATCGGCGCCGTAAAGCCCGGCCCGGCCCGACGCATTTTAAATGGAGAGATTGAGACCTTTCTGGATCGCCCCAAGGCTGATGAGCTGGAAAAATTAGGATTATTAAAATAATTTTAAAAATTTCGGATATTTCAAAAATTACAAAACAACATATAAAACGCATCATGATATTCAATGACTATAATGGCAGAACAAGCATAAGAAATCAGAAGGAGGCAGCGGTATGAGAGAACGAATTTTAGCAGTCATCGAAAAAAAACAGCCGGATCAGCACAGCGGAGCTGGCGGAAATCCTGGGGGAGAATGAAGCGGCGGTGGCGGCGGAGATTGCCGAAATGGAAGAGGAACACATTATCTGCGGCTACCACACCCTGATTAACTGGGACAACACAGAGGATGAGAAGGTGATCGCGCTGATCGAGGTGAAGGTGACGCCGCAGAGACAGATGGGCTTTGAAAAGATCGCGGAGCGCCTTTCTCTCTACAGCGAGGTAAAGGCTGTGTATCTGATGTCCGGCGTCTTTGATTTTACTGTGATTATCGAGGGCAAGAGCATGCGCGGCGTGGCCCAGTTCGTATCGGAGAAGCTGGCTACCATTGACTCTGTCATCAGCACGGCCACCCATTTTGTGCTGAAAAAATATAAGGACCACGGCACGGTTTTAAGCGACGGCCCCCAGGACGAAAGGATGTTGATTAACCCATGAGAAACCCCTTATCAAACACGATTGTAACGATTCCGCCGTCCGGCATCAGGAAGTTTTTCGATATTGTAAGCGAGATGGAGGGAGCCATTTCCCTGGGCGTAGGAGAGCCGGATTTCGACACGCCCTGGCATGTGAGGGACGCGGGCATCCGCTCCCTGGAGATGGGAAAAACCTTCTACACCTCCAACGCAGGCCTTAAGGAGCTGAAGCAGGAGATCTGTAATTATCTGAAACGGCGGATGCAGGTGGAGTACGATTACAATACAGAGGTGATGGTGACCATCGGCGGCAGCGAGGCCATCGACGCAGCTCTGCGGGCTATGCTGGATCCGGGCGACGAGGTGCTGATTCCCCAGCCCAGCTACGTATCCTACGTTCCCTGCACCATTTTAGCCGGCGGCGTTCCGGTGGTGATTGAGCTGGAGGAGAAGGATCAGTTCCGCCTGACCAGGGAGAAGCTTCTGGAGAAGATCACAGATAAGACGAAAGTGTTAGTGCTTCCCTTCCCCAATAATCCTACAGGAGCGATTATGGAACGGGAGGATCTGGAGGCAGTTGCAAAGGTAGTGGAGGAGAAGGATCTCTTCGTCATCAGCGACGAGATCTATGCCGAGCTGACCTATAAGAAAAAGCACATGACCATCGCTTCCCTGCCCGGCATGAGGGAGAGAACTGTATTGATCAACGGTTTTTCCAAGGCCTATGCCATGACGGGCTGGAGAATCGGCTACGCCTGCGCGCCGGCCCTGATTTTAAAGCAGATGTTAAAGATCCACCAGTACGCCATCATGTGCGCTCCTACCACCAGCCAGTACGCGGCGGTGGAAGCCGTGAAGAACGGGGACGCTGATATCGAGGAGATGAAGCGTTCCTACGACGAAAGGCGCAGATATCTGTTAAAGGAATTCCGCTCTCTGGGGATGGACTGCTTTGAGCCTTACGGCGCGTTCTACATGTTCCCCAGCATTAAACGGTTCCACATGACTTCCGAGGAGTTTGCCACCAGGCTGCTCAGGGAAGAGAAGATTGCCATTGTGCCGGGAACGGCCTTTGGAGACTGCGGAGAGGGGTATCTGAGAGTTTCCTACGCTTACTCCCTGGAGGATCTGAAGCGGGCAATCCGCAGAATCCGCCGGTTTGTGAACCGCCTGGACGAGGAGAATGGCGCAGGAGAGAAGAGCGGGCAGCCAGACCAGGAAGAAAAGAGAGCTGGAAAGCAAAGATAGGGAAAGAGGTTGACATAAGATGAACATTGTGCTGTATGAGCCGGAGATGCCGGCCAATACCGGAAATATTGGAAGAACCTGCGTGGCCACGGGAACCAGGCTGCACCTGATAGAGCCCCTTGGATTTAAGCTGAATGAGAAGGCGTTAAAGCGGGCGGGGCTGGATTACTGGGACAAGCTGGACGTGACAGTGTACAGCGATTTTCAGGATTTTCTGGACAGGAATCCAGGCGCGAAAATCTATATGGCGACTACCAAGGCGCCGAACGTGTACACAGAGGCTTCCTATGAGCCGGACTGCTACATCATGTTCGGACCAGAGAGCCGCGGGATTCCGGAGGATATCCTGGTAAACCATCAGGAAACCTGCGTCAGGATTCCCATGTGGGGCGATATCCGCTCTCTGAATCTGTCCAATTCTGTCTCCATTATCCTCTATGAGGCATTGAGACAGAACGGATTTGAGAAAATGACGATGCAGGGACATTTGAGAAACTACGACTGGCAGTAAAAATAGAAGACAGGAGGAAATGCCATGATTCTTCAGAGTACGCGCGTCTGGGCGGCGGGACAGTTTCTGCCCCTTCAGCTTCAGATCGAGGGAGACAAGATTGTTCAGGTATTGGAATACAAAAGCCAGGAGGCGGACGAGGACTGGGGCGATAAGCGCATTGTCCCGGGTTTCATTGACGTCCACACCCACGGAGCCTACGGCTTCGATACCAACGACGCGGAGCCGGAAGGTCTTAAGGACTGGATGAGACGGATTCCGGAGGAGGGAGTGACCTCCATTCTGCCTACCACGGTAACGCAGATGCCGGAGGTGCTTTCAGCCGCAGTAAAAAATGTGGCGGACGTGGCAGAGGGAGAGTACGAAGGAGCGGAGATCCTGGGCATCCACTTTGAGGGGCCGTTCTTAGACATGGAGTACAAGGGGGCTCAGCCGCCGGAGGCCATTGCGGTTCCCAGCGTGGAGCAGTTTAAGAAGTACCAGGAGGCCGCCAGAGGCCATATCCGCTATATTACTCTGGCGCCGGAGCACGATCCGGGACTGGCCCTGACCCGCTACCTGAAGCAGACAGGCGTGGTAGTCAGCATGGGCCATTCCTGCGCGACCTACGAGCAGGCCGTGCTGGCCATTGCCAACGGGGCCTCCTCTATGACGCATGTTTACAATGGAATGACAGCCTTCACCCACAGAAAGCCGGGGCTGGTGGGAGCCGCCTTCCGGGTGAGAGATATTTACGGAGAGGTGATTGCAGACGGACACCACTCCCACGTATCGGCTCTTAATAACTTCTACCAGCTGAAGGGCCGTGACTTCGCCATGATGGTGACAGACTCCCTGAGAGCCAAGCACTGCCCGCCGGGAGGAAAGTACCAGCTGGGCGGCCATGACATCGAAATCACTGCGGAGGGACTGGCCTACCTGAAGGGCACGAATACTATCGCTGGCAGCACCCTGCACATGAACCGGGGCCTTCAGATTCTGGTGGAGAAGGCCATGATTCCATTTGATTCAGCCCTTAATTCCTGCACCATCAACCCGGCCAGATGCCTGGGCGTGGACGACAGGAAAGGAAAGATCTGCGCTGGATACGACGCGGATCTGGTGGTTCTGGAGGACAATTACGACGTGGCCCAGACCTACTGCCGCGGCAGAAAGATGCTGTAATTTACCAGAAATAATCAGATAATAACAGATAATAATAGGAAGAGTCTGCGGTAAAAGAGACTGTACATGAAAAGAGGCCGTATGTTCCGGAACCATTGTGGTGCACTGGAAGATACAGCCTCTTTTTTATTGAAATTCAAACTGCAATCGAATGGCAAAATCAGATGATTTAGAATACGCCCTTTTCTTTTGCCAGGGACAGGGCCTCTGTATCTGCGATAATCACAGCGTCAGGATGAAGCTGAAGGACAGACGCCGGCACGTGAGGAGTCACAGGGCCGAAGCATGTATCGAAGATAGCCTGAGCCTTTCCGGTGCCGGAAGCTAAAAGAAGGATCTTCTTGGCGGCCATGATATTTCCGATTCCCATGGTGTAGGCCTGCTTCGGAACCTCGTCGATGGAGGAGAAAAATCTGGCGTTGGCCTCGATGGTGCTCTGTGTCAGATCCACGCAGTGGGTTCCTACTACGAACTCGCCGCAGGGCTCGTTAAATCCGATGTGTCCGTTTCCGCCGATGCCTAACAGCTGCAGGTCAACGCCGCCCATAGAGAGAATCTGCGCGTCATAGTCTGCGCAGGCCTTGTCGGAGTCAGGCTCTTTTCCGTTGGGCACATGAGTACGGGCCTTGTCGATGTTTACATGGTCAAACAGGTGATGGTTCATAAAATAGCGGTAGCTCTGGTCGTTGTCCTCGGAGAGACCTCTGTACTCGTCAAGATTGACAGAGGAAACCTGGGAGAAGTCCAGAACGCCCTGCTCAAAACGTGTTACCAGCTCCTTGTAGGTTCCTTCCGGAGTAGATCCTGTGGCAAGTCCCAGCACACAGTCTGGCTTTAAAATGACCTGGGCAGCAATGAGATCAGCGGCCTTGCGGCTTAAGTCTTCATAATTCGCAGCTTCAATAATTCGCATAATCAATTCTCCTTTATCATTTAATTGCCCATCCGGCAGGAAGAAGAATAAAACGGAAATCTCCGGGCAGGATGCGCGTTTGCTTTCCTATTATAATCGATTTTCACAGGGTTTTTCAATGCCTGGAAGAAAACAAATGGGCAGATTCGTGATTGTATGCGATTAAGAACTTGCCATTGACGGGGAATATGCGTTATATTCTTAACGATAAAGGTGGGAATAAAACGCGGACAGCGTTTTTACTGAAATAGATCCCAGACAAAAGTATAGAAAAGAGAGGTTACAGTATGAGAGGAGTAGAGACACGAATCCAGGAAATCCGTCACCGAATTTTCCGTGAGGTGGCGCGTATGGCCTATCACACAGAGTGGCCGGTAGATAAGAGAATTGAGGAGCTTCCATATAAGATTATTCCGGGAGAGGTTGGAAACTTCAGAAACGACGTTTTCTTAGAGAGAGCGATTGTAGGAGAGCGTTTAAGACTGGCTATGGGCCTTCCGTGCAGAGGCGCGGCAGAGCACGCTCCGTTATCCGACAATATCGAGGCGGCAGACAAGGCAGAGACCTACTACACCCCGCCGTTAATCAATGTAATTAAGTTTGCCTGCAACGCCTGCCATGAGAAGCGCGTGTACGTGACAGACGGATGCCAGGGCTGTCTGGCTCATCCGTGTGTGGAGGTCTGTCCGAAGGGAGCTGTAACTCTGGACAGAACAAATGGCCGGTCCTACATTGATCAGGACAAGTGCATCAAGTGCGGAAAGTGTAAGGATGTCTGCGGATATAACGCAATTATCGTGCAGGAGCGCCCCTGCGCGGCAGCCTGCGGTATGGACGCCATCCACTCTGACGCAAACGGAAAGGCCGAGATTGATTATGAGAAGTGCGTTTCCTGCGGACAGTGTCTTGTAAACTGCCCATTTGGCGCAATTGCAGATAAATCTCAGATTTTCCAGGTAATTCGTGCAATTCAGTCCGGAGAGCGCGTATACGCGGCGGTAGCTCCTGCGTTCGTAGGCCAGTTCGGACCTAAGGTGACTCCAGGAAAGATGCGTGCGGCTATGAAGCAGCTGGGCTTTGCGGACGTATTCGAGGTAGCTATCGGAGCTGACCTGTGCGCCACACAGGAGGCCATTGACTTTATGAAAGAGGTTCCAAACGAGATTCCGTTTATGGCGACCTCCTGCTGTCCGGCATGGTCCATGATGGCTAAGAAGCTGTTCCCAGAGCAGGCCAACTGCATTTCCATGGCCCTGACGCCTATGACTCTGACAGCCAGACTGATTAAGAGCAAGCACGAGAACGCTAAGATTGTATTTATTGGACCGTGCGCAGCTAAGAAGCTGGAGGCTATGAGAAGAAGCGTGCGCAGCGAGGTAGATTTCGTACTGACCTTTGAGGAGATGGCTGGAATCTTTGACGCGAAGCATGTGGATATCGAGAACATGGAGGAAGATCCGGACGGCGTAAACGACGCTTCCACAGACGGCCGTAACTTTGCCGTAGCAGGAGGCGTTGCCCAGTCTGTTGTAAATGTAATTAAGAAGAGATTCCCAGAGAGGGAGATCAAGATTGCCAACGCAGAGGGCTTAAAGGACTGCCGCAAGCTCTTAACTCTTGCCAAAGCAGGAAAATACAACGGCTATCTGTTAGAGGGTATGGCCTGCCCAGGCGGCTGCGTAGCCGGTGCGGGAACCATGCAGCCGATCAAGAAGTCCCAGGCTGCCGTAAAGCAGTACGCGTCCAAGGCACAGCATGCGACGTCCAGCGAGACAGAGTATGTAAAAGAGCTGGATAAGCTGGTTGACTAATGAAACGAAATGTCTGAGGAAAAATTTTCTTGTTCCAATTAAAGTCACCGAAAATTTTTCCTCGGGCATAAAGGCGTATACAGACTGTATTTCCGGCATGACCTGCGTATGTATGAAATCTGCCGGCCATTGACTTTCCTGTGGGGATTGCTTATACTGATGTTAGCGTCAGTGTATAAAGAGCAATACAGCGTGTTGTTCCTTCTACACTGACGCTAAATCCCTTGAAAGGAGACAGATGTATGAAAATAGCAATTCCATATGCGGAGGAGCAGGTATTTCAGCATTTCAATGAAGCTTCTCAGTTTAAGATTTATACAGTGGACGAGTTTGATATTCTAGAGGAGGAGTTGGTATCCATTTCCCAGGACACGCCTGCGCAGACGGCGGCAGCCCTGAAAGCTCAGGGAGTCAATGTGGTGATCTGCGGCAACATCGGCGTGGCTTCCCTTTTAAATCTTCAGGACGCTAAGATTCAGGTTATGGGCGGCGCCTACGGGGCGGCCAGAGAACAGGTAGAAAAGTTCTTAAACGGCCAGCTTCACTTCGAGACAAAAGAGAGCAGAAGCCAGCAGCAGTCCGGCGAGAGCAATGGAAACGTGAGTGCCTGCGGGAATCAGTGCTTTTAGAGAGTAAAGCTAAAAATCCAGTTTTTCAGTTCCACTAAAAGCTTAGTCACTGAAAAACTGGATTTTAATCCCACCAACAATAATAAACAAAACAATCATCGCCAAATAGCTTTACACTTGGAATTAGTTTACCATTATTATCAATAAGAAAAGTGGATTGCGAAAAATCTGTTACTTCTCTAATATCGCTTGGAAATATATCTTTCGGTTCATTAAAAATTTGTTTTATCTCATAAAGAGATAATTTGCTGAAAATAATCAAGGTGTCAGCAGTAATACACTGCTCATTATTATCTTCTTCCAATCCATAGACTTGTACAAAAATTTTTGCAGTTTCATCTATGCTAAGTAATTTTTCAATCAAAGTAATGTATTTTTGTTTCCCTTCAAGACGTTCACATGAGAAATCTGTAAAATCATCCGTTGGGTCTAAGAAATCCTTGTATGAAAACCACTAATTATTTGTATAATTTCTATTCGATTCATCAATTTTCAGCAATGTTAAAATTGTGCCCTTTTGTTGGTTATTCATGTTATTTCCCTCTTAAAAATTACCGATTTTTCTATTTCTCTACAAATTCCGAGTTATCGCTTTATCCAACTCCCCGATAAATGGCATTTCATTCTTCTATCCAAGATTTGAATATTTCTAAAACAGTTACTAAATTATTGGGACTACAAGCAGCTGAAAAAATTTTATTAGTAACTTTACAATGTAACCAGCTCATATCATTTTCAAAGTCCTGATAAATCTCTTGAAAGGGTTTATTTTCTACTTCTGTACTGCTTAAATCTATATCTATATGCCAGCCTGGATTATCCAATGTTTCTATTTTAATTCCATAAAAATGTTGCCAATCGTCAACACAATTTTGAGCAAACCATGTTTGTAGCCATTGTAAAATATCCATTATATTACCCTTCTATTACTTCAAATTTTTTATTTTGCTCAACTTTCCAACAAACTGGAAGTTAGCGATTTCTTTTTCCGGTATTCTCTGTCCCACGGATTTCCTCATGATAGAAATAATCTACGATCACCGGATGTCCCTGCGGGACTCTGCCATAAGGCATTTCATTATCCACAAAGGCACAATTATACTTCTTAGCCATTTTCTCAGTTTTTACTTCAAGTGCTTCAAAGTAGCTGCGGTTATGCTTGTTATAGATCTCATCGTAAAGCGGTACAAGGTCAGGATATTTTCCGGCGATATAATCCATAATCGTCTTCTTGAAGCCGCCTCGAAGATTGAGATTTTCGAGCCAGAACAGATCGCACTGATCCTTTACCCGCTCAAAGATCGCTTCAAAGTCCGTGATACCGGGAAATACCGGGGATACGAAACAGACTGTACGGATACCTGCATCATATACCTGCTTCATAGCAGCGATGCGCCGCTCAATGCTCGAAGCAGAGTCCATATCGTTCTTGAAATTTTCATCCAGTGTGTTGATCGACCATGAAACGGTCACTCGTCCAAGGTTCTTCAGCAGATCAATATCCCGTACCACAAGATCAGACTTTGTGCAGATCAAAATATCTGCGTCACTGCCGATCAACTGCTCCAGAAGTTTTCTGGTATTCCCGAATTGCTCTTCCTGTGGATTGTAGCCATCCGTCACAGAACCGATGACCACACGCTGTCCGGCATATTTCTTCGGATTTTTAATTTCCGGCCAATGCTTCACATCAAGGAAAGTGCCCCATTCCTCCGTGTGTCCGGTAAAACGCTTCATAAAAGAAGCATAGCAATACTTGCAGGCATGTGTACAGCCCACATAGGGATTGACCGAGTACCCGCCTACCGGCAGACTGGACTTGGTCATGATGTTCTTTGTTTCCACCTCACGAATGAGGATTCCATTTATTACTTCTTCCATGATTTCTGTACCTCTAACACTTTATTAAATTCTTCCGGCATTTCCTGAATCATATTTTCATCCCCTATGATAGGGACAAGGTCTTCCTTCATAAACACCGGAATGCCGAGTGCGTGTGCCTGATCCGTCAGAGACCATGCCCATTCCGGCTCCGTATGAATCTTCCTGCTCTGAGCCCCGGTCATAGTGCCGACAACGATCCAGTTGATTCCGGAAAGGTCAACTGTACCGGGATCGTCGAATAACGGTTCAAAGGTAACATGGTAATGCTTTGCTCTGATGTTTTTCCGAAGGGCGTCGATACGCCACAGTTCGGCTTTCCTCGTCACCGTAACGCCAAACCATGCGTTTTCCAGATCGGTATCAAAATCCAGTAAATCAGGTCGCTTGGTAAGGAACAGGAACTGATGTTGTGGATTTTCACGGATCTTTGCAAATACCTCGTCTCTCCATTCCGGCTTCCATCCGGAGAGATCGCTCATCCCGGTAAGAAGAAAGTTCTGCGGACGTTTCTTTTCCATCATCTTGAGCTTACCCGAAAAGAATTCAGGGTCAGCGAAGTCATCAATCATATGCCAGCGTTTCACGTTGTTGCGGGCATAGCAATATGTACATCCCACTGTGCAGCCGATGACGATATTCATGTTCTGAATCTGATCTTTGATACAAATACTCATGACTTCTGCCACTCCTCAAGATTCTTTCTGATGCGGTCGAGGCATTCCTCAAACCGGGTAATTTCTTCCTCTGAAAAACCTTTGTAGTAAATACTGCCCATCTCATCAGATACAGAATCGTACTCGCCCTTTAAGGCATGTGCTTTCTCAGTCAGAAACAGGAGTGTTTTCCTTTTGTCCGTTTCAGACTGAACACGGCTTATCAGCCCTTGATTTTCCATTCTTTCCAGCATCGTAGTAAGAGATGTTATCGCTAATCCGCATTTAGTCGAGAGTGACCTGATTGAAATACCATCCTTCTGCCACAGCACATAAAGAATACGTCCCTGGGCTCCATTAAACGCATCAATATTCTTTTCACTGAGAATCTTCTCGAAAATCCGGTCTCCAAGCTGTTTTATTTTGGTGACAAGAAATCCTCCATTCATTTCCATGCAAAAGCTCCTATATAGTAGTTTATTAAAAACATACTATATAGGAGTTTTATTGTCAAGAGTTTATATGTCTTAATAGGTAAATTCCGTTTTTTCAATTCTTCAAACTGCGATTTGTCCGTTTCTTTATCCCTATATTATAACAGTTGTACATATTCGCAACAATAAAAATGAACATACATCTTGGCATTTTGCTGTCTTTCCCAATAAGGGCTGCAAAAAAAGGGATGTTTTCCGGTGACTTTAAGTGGAACGAGGAAACATCCTTTTGGTTCATCCTTCTACCGCAAACCCGCTTAAGAAAAGGAGAAGATTTCCGGTGACTTTAAGCGGAACGAGGAACTCCTCCCTTTTTCTTGATTCGCGTCTACCGCAAACCCGCTTAAGAAAAGGAGAAGATTTCCGGTGACTTTAAGTGGAACAAGGAAATCTTCTCCTTTTCTTCACCCCCTACTCTGACTTCACTTCCTTCCACAAACGGTTGTATATCATATCGACTTCGTCTCCCAGATACTGAAAGACCTCGGAATGTTTCAGCTCGTCTGTGTCGGGGAACAGAGCCTTATTGTTCTGAAGCTCTGGATCCAGCAGCTCCTTGGCAGCCCGGTTGGGGGTGGCGTAGGTAATGTACTCGAAGTTTTTCTTTGCAATGTCAGGGCGGCAGAGGAAATTGATCCATTTTTTCTGCATTTTCTTTATTTTTCGCGTTTTTCGGAATTACCCAGGCATCAATCCAGATATTTGTGCCCTCCTCGGGGATTACGTATTCCAGCTGATAGTCCAGATTCTGTCTGGCGGCCTCCTCCTGGATAAAGAGCATCTCGCCGGAGTAGATGACGCCTGCGGCCGCCTCCCCGCCGATCATCTTGTCTCTGACTTGGTCAATCACATAGGCCTGCACCAGAGGCTTCTGGGCAATCAGAAGATCTCTGGCCTCCTTCAGTTCAGCCTCGCTGGTGGAGTTTAAGGAATATCCCAGAGATTTGAGGGCCACCATGAAGGCGTCCCTGACGCTGTCCTGCATGAGGATTTCCCCCTGATAGGCTGGATTCCACAGATCGGCCCACTTGGCAGGAGGATTCAGCCCCAGCTCCTCCACCCGCTTCGTATTGTAGAGGATGCCTACTGTGCCCCAGGTGTAGGGAACCGCGTACCGGTTGCCAGGATCAAAGCTCTCGGCTTTTTCCATATATTCCGGAACAATATTTTTAATATTCGGTATGTTATCGTAGTTAATTTCGGCCAGCATGCCGTTTTCCGCCATTTTCTGAATCATGTAGTCAGAGGGACAGACCACGTCATAGGCGACGCCGCCCGCTTCCACCACCGGATACATTTCTTCGTTGGTTTCAAACAGATCGTAGATCACATCAATGCCGGTTTCCTCCTCGAATTCCTCTATCACAGATTCATCAATGTACTCGCCCCAGTTGTAGACGTAGAGCTCGTTGGAGGACTGGGAGGCATAGCGGATATAGGTGGCGGCGCAGACGGTGCACACGATGGCAAAGGAAGCCGCAGCCAGAAGTCCTTTTTTAAAGCCAGGTCCCCGCAGAATCAGGCCGATTCTTTTTTTGCCGGCCATCTCATTGTCATTTTGTTTCCCGCCTGTCTCTGGCCTTCCGGCCCGTTTGCTGCCCGCCTTGGCCGCATCGTCCCTGGGGGCGAAATTTGTGATTAACAGGAGGGCCAGCACTGTCACAAAGATAATGGTGGACAGAGCGTACATGGAGGGCTTGATGCCGCGGCGCACCTCGCTGTAAATCAGCGTGGACAGCGTATTGATACCTGCGCCCCTGGTAAAGTGAGTGATAATAAAATCGTCCAGGGACATGGTAAAGCCCATCAGAAAGCCGGACAGCACGCCCGGAAGGATATCCGGAAACACAACCTTGAAAAACGCCTGGAGAGGTCCTGCGCCCAGATCCAGGGCCGCCTCGTAGGTATAGCGGCTGGTCTGCTTAAGCTTCGGCATAACGCTCAAAATGACAAAGGGCAGGTTGAAGGTAATGTGGGCAATCAGAATGGTCTTAAAGCCCAGGGAAATTCCGAAGGCAATGAAGGTCAGCATCAGGGAGATGCCGGTCACAATCTCGGAATTTAAAATAGGGATGTTGTTGATTCCCATCACAATGTTTTTCGGCGTCCGCTTCATGCTGCTGATTCCGATAGCCGCCAGGGTGCCGAGAATGGTGGCGGCCAGAGCGGAGATAAAGGCGATCAGGAGAGTGTTGTAGAGAGCCTCCATAATGGCCGGGCTTTCAAACATCTGCGTATACCATTTGGTGGTAAAGCCGCCCCACAGAGTCCTGGATTTGGAGTCGTTAAAGGACAGGATCATCATGGTGACAATGGGCGCATAGAGAAAAATCAGGATGATTACCAGGTAAAAATCCTGGAAAAATTTCCGGAGCCGGCCGCGCCGGGAGCTTCTGCCTGAGAAGCTGCCAGCCATATCTGCCGTGTTGTTGTTCGTGTTCATCAGAATGCAGTTCCCTCCCCGTTTTTATCGTATTTGGCGATGAGCGCCATGCTGATCAGGATGAAGACCATCAGGACCAGAGAAAGGCCGGATCCCAGGTGCCAGTTGCTTCCCTTGGTAAATTCCTGCTCAATCACATTTCCAATCAGCAGAATTTTGCTGCCGCCAAGGAGGTTGGAGATGACGAAGGTAGTCAGGGCAGGCACGAAAACCATGGTGACGCCGCTGACAATGCCGGGAAGGCTTAAGGGCAGCCACACATGGATAAAGGTCTGGAATTCGTTGGCCCCCAGATCCTTGGCAGCGTTAATGGTATTGTCGTCAATTTTTACAAGCACGTTGTAAACCGGAAGCACCATAAAAGGCAGGAAGTTATACACCATGCCCAGGACAATGGCCGCCGGAGTGTTGATAATTGAGATTCCAGGCAGTCCCAGTGTGGATAAGATGCCGTTGATCACTCCATTTTTCTCGAGGAGCGTCTGCCAGGCCAGAGTCCGCAGAAGAAAATTCATCCACATGGGAAGGATAAAGATAAATACAATAAAGCTTCCTTTTCCAATGTGCTTTTTCCTGAGAATCATGGCCAGCGGATAGGCCAGAAGCAGGCAGATTACGGTGCTTAACAGCGAGAGCCCCAGAGATAAAAACAGGGCCTTGGAGTGCTCCTGTGTAGCGATGGCGGCGATATTTTCCAGGGTGAAGGCGCCGCCTGCGTCCGTCAGGCCGTACCAGGCGATTAAAAGCAGGGGAATAATGGTAAAGCCGGTCATCCAGATCAGGTACGGCCCCGCCAGGTATTGTTTCATGTTTTTTTTAGAAACGCTATTCATCAATTCCTACCGCCTCCTCGTCCTCAGAAGCAGGCTTATTCATGATCTGAATGTCGAAAGGATCCACATGAATGCCTACCTTTTCTCCTACCGGAAACAGGTCCGTGCTGTGAACCAGCCACTCCCAGCCGTCTGGCGTAGTGACCTCCATCTCGTAGTGGACACCCTTGAAAATCAGATGGGTCACAACGCCCTGCAGGGTTCCCTCCTCCGGTTTTACCAGATCGATGTCTTCCGGGCGGATAACTACGTCCACCGGAGTTTTGCAGCCAAAGCCCTTGTCAACGCAGGCAAATTTGGCTCCTGCAATCTCCACCAGCCCGTCGTGAAGCATGATTCCGTCTAAAATATTGCTTTCTCCAATGAAATCGGCCACAAAGGCGTTTTCCGGCTCATTGTAAATCTGTTCTGGAGATCCCATCTGCTGGATGTAGCCCTGGTTCATCACCACAATCGTGTCGGACATGGTCAGGGCCTCCTCCTGGTCGTGGGTGACATAAATAAAGGTAATGCCCAGCTCGTTTTTCAGCCGGATCAGCTCGTACTGCATATCCTGGCGGAGCTTCAAATCCAGAGCGCCCAGAGGTTCGTCCAGGAGAAGCACCTTGGGCTCGTTGACAATGGCTCTGGCGATGGCGATTCGCTGCTGCTGGCCTCCGCTTAAGGAGTCCACGGATCGGTTCTCAAAGCCGTCCAGGTTTACAAGCTTCAGGGCGTAGCGGATCTTGTCGTCAATGTAGCTTTTGGGCTTTTTCTTGATTTTCAGCCCGAAGGCGATATTTTCCGCAATGCTCATGTGAGGGAACAGGGCGTACTTCTGAAAAACGGTGTTCAGCTGCCGTTTGTTGGGGGGCAGGCTGGTAATGTCCTTTCCGCTGAACAGTACCTTTCCCCGATCCGGCGACTCGAAGCCGCCGATAATGCGCAGGGTGGTGGTTTTTCCGCAGCCGCTGGGGCCCAGCAGGGTGACAAATTCATTTTCTTTCACTGACAGGCAGAGATCGTCCAGAACGATGCTGCCGTCGAAACTTTTCGTGATATTTACGAGATCAATGAATGGCTGACTCATTTTAAAATCCTCCGTATTCTTCCGCGTCCGCGCATGATGACGCCGGTTTTTCCTAAAAACTGGGGGGAGAGCTGATCCACAGAAGGGAAGCTCCGTCCTCTGTCTCTATGTAGTGTGTCTGAGCGCTTGTAAAATAAAAGGATTCTCCTTTTTTTGCCTTATAAATACTGGTTCCGATATGGATCAGAATGCTGCCGCTTAAAAGATAACCCAATTCTTCTCCCTCGTGAGGCGTGTCGGGGCAGGTGGAACCGCCCGGCTCCAGGGTGAGAAGAATCGGCTCCATGCAGTTTTTCTGAGCGTTGGGGACGATCCACTGGATGGTATTTTTCAGCTCCGCGTCTGTTTTGGTAAAGAAATCCTGCTTTCCGAATACGATCTGTTCGTCGGCAGTCTCCGCAAAAAATTCCCCGATGGTCGTTCCGAGACACTGGAGAATATCCATCAGCGTGGCGATGGACGGGGAGGTTAAATCCCGCTCCAGCTGGGAAATGAAGCCTTTGGACAGCTCCGCCCGGTCGGCCAGCTCCTCCTGGGTGAGTCCCTTCAATATCCTGAGCGCTTTTAACTTTGATCCGATGCTCATGCCGTCTTTCTCCTTTCGCCGCTTGGCGGCGCCTTTGCTTCGCGCTTGTGACTAAATATAAAAATAATCTTAAAGTTTAGAAATAATAAACATGCGACATCTGTTATTATACCCCCTCTGCGCGGAGTGTCAACAGGAAAACAGCGGCGGAAAACTGCGTCTTTCAGGTTCACAAACCATAAAAACTGTGATATTATGTTTTTACCTTCAGTTTACAAGAGCACATACGGTCAGGACAGAGAGGAGTGTGTGTTCTTGTAAACTGAGGGTATCTTAAATAGCAACAATACAGAAGGCCTCCTTGCTGATGAGAAGGGACCTGGTGCTGCGCTTGAGGAGGATAATGCATGATGGCAGGCAAGTACATGGCTTATGTGGGATCATATTCCTATAATGGACAGGCAAAAGGAATTACGGTTTACGACGTGGATGTGGAGAACGGGTATTTTAAATACAGGTGCGAGGTAGAGGTGGACAATTCCTCCTATCTGGCTGTTTCCCACGACGGGAAGACGCTCTACTCCATCGCGGACGAGGGCGTGGTGTCCTTCCGCATTCTCCCGAACGGAGGGCTGACGCGGTTAAACAGCGCCGGAATTAAGGGCATGAGAGGCTGCCATCTGGCCACAGACGCGGAGGATAAGTACATTTTCGTATCCGGATACCACGACGGCAAGGAGACGATTCTGAGACTGAACCCGGACGGCACAGTAGGGGAAATTACAGATAAAGTATTCCACAAGGGACTGGGCAGCGTGGCGGAGCGGAATTTCCGTCCTCATGTCAGCTGCGCCGGACGGACGCCGGACGGCGAATTTTTAATGGCTGCGGATCTGGGCATCGATCAGGTGAAAATTTACGGCTTTGACAGCGAGAAGGGAACCATTTCCCAGGTAGACGCAGTGCGCTGCGAGCTGGAGTCTGCGCCGAGACAGTTTGTGTTCAGCAAAGACGGACGGTTTTTCTATCTGATGTATCAGCTGAAAAACGCCATTGACGTGTACAGCTATGAGTATGAGCCGGGGGAGAGAGTGCCGAAGATTGAGAGGCTGCAGACCGTTTCCTCTACGGACACGCCGGCGGGCGAGCTGACGGCGGCCTGCGCTATCCGCATGTCTCCGGATGACAGATATCTGTTCTGCAGCAATGCGGGAGACAACTGCGTGAGCATTTACGAGCGGGATCCGGATACAGGACTTCTGACCATGAAGTGCTGCCTTCCTATCAGCGGGGATTACCCGAAGGATATCGCCATATTCCCGGATCAGAAGCACATGGCCAGCATCAACCATGCCAGCGGCACAATTTCATTTTTCAGCATTGACTATGAGAACGGCCTGTTAATGATGAACCACCGTTCCATTGATGTAAATGAGCCTAACTGCTGCGTAATCACGAAGATTCCGGAGTAGAAGAAAGTCAGGAGGGACAGCGAAGCGATGGCGGGATCGACATTTGGAACAATTCTTAGAATGACAACCTGGGGGGAATCCCACGGCCCGGCCCTGGGAGTGACGGTAGACGGGTGTCCGGCAGGCCTTGAGCTCTGCGAGGCGGATGTTCAGGAATATCTGGACAGAAGAAAGCCGGGGCAGGGAAAATATTCCACCAAGAGAAACGAGGGCGATCAGGTGGAGATCCTGTCTGGAGTGTTTGAGGGGAAAACGACAGGAACCCCGATTTCCATGATGGTGAGAAACCGGGATCAGCGTTCCAGGGATTACGGCGAGATAGCGTCCTGCTACCGGCCGGGACACGCAGACTATACCTTTGATCAGAAATATGGCTTTAGGGATTACAGAGGCGGAGGCCGTTCCTCCGGTCGGGAGACCATTGGACGCACAGCCGCCGGAGCGGTGGCGGCAAAGCTGTTAAAGGAGCTTGGAATTACAGTGACGGCATATGTCAGCCAGATCGGCCCGGTGCGGATCGCGCCGGAGCGGTTTGACCTTCAGGCAGCCCGCGAAAACAGGCTCTGCATGCCGGATTCCCAGGCCTCAGAGGAAGCGGAGCAGTTTTTGGACGGGAAGATGGCGGAGCGGGATTCAGCCGGCGGTGTGGTAGAGTGCAGAATCAACGGTATGCCTGCAGGCATAGGAGAGCCTGTGTTTGACAAGCTGAGCGCTAACCTGGCCAGGGCGATCTGCTCGATTGGGGCAGTGAAGGGCTTTGAGATCGGGGACGGATTTGCCGCCGCCTCTTCGGTGGGAAGCGAAAACAACGACGCCTTTGGCCTTGATCAGTCAGGCCATATTGTCAAGCAGACCAACCATTCCGGAGGTATCCTGGGCGGTATCAGCGACGGAAGCGAGATCATATTCCGGGCAGCGTTTAAGCCGACGCCCTCTATTGCGGCTCCCCAGCGCACGGTAAACTCCAGAGGCGAGGAGACAGAGCTGGAGATTAAGGGCCGCCACGATCCGATTATTGTGCCCAGAGCCGTGGTGGTGGTGGAGGCTATGGCAGCCTTTACGGCAGCCGATATGATGCTTTTAAATATGGGCGCCAGAGTCGATAAAATCAGGGAATTCTATCAGAAGCAGCGCTGACTGCCAGGAACAGAAGGCGCGGCGGGAAGAAGAGAAGAATGTCCCGGCGCGTCAGCGCGCAGAAGCTGACGCCAGCATAGGAACATGACAGAGAAGATGCCGCATCCGTTTGGATATGCCGCATCTTCTTTTGGCAGAGAGAGAAAATGAAGCTGAAATATAAAGCCAAAATATAAAGCCAGAAACAGACGTTAAGACAGGAGGAAATCAGAATGGAAGAGAGAAGAACGGATATCATCGGGCCAGGCGTAGCGGATGAAGCGGCAGACAAAGCCGAGGTGGAGAGAATCAGAGGGCAGGTAAGGCAGCTGTTAGGAGAGTTTTTTGAGGCGGCGGGCATGAAAAGAGGCCAGATTCTCGTGGTCGGATGCTCCTCCAGCGAGATCGAGTCCCACCGAATCGGCTCCTATTCCAGCCGTGAAATCGGGCAGGCTGTATTTGAGGAAATTTACCAGGAAACCCAGAAGAGAGGAATTTACCTGGCCGCCCAGTGCTGCGAACACTTAAACAGGGCTCTCATTGTGGAGGAGGAGTGCGCCGAGAAGTACGGTCTGGAACAGGTAAACGTAGTGCCGCAGCTGAAGGCGGGAGGTTCCTTCGCCACAGCGGCGTTCTCTGCCTTTGAAAATCCTGCGGCAGTGGAGCGGATTCAGGCTCACGGCGGCATTGACATCGGAGATACGTTTATCGGAATGCATCTGCGCCCGGTAGCAGTGCCGGTCCGCACCTCTGTGAGGGAGATTGGAAGCGCCCATGTGACCTGCGCCAGAACCAGGTTAAAATGTATCGGCGGAGAGCGCGCGGCGTACAGGTAAAAGAAAGACTTAAAGCGTCTGGAAACAGGCTGCCTTTGCCAGCGGAAAGAGGCGGCGGCAGGAAGCGGTAAAGACAGAGAGGAAAGGACAGAGAGGAAAGGACCAGAAAACATTGGAGATGAAAAAAAACGACAGATTTGTGCTTAAAATAGAAGATATGGGAGAAAACGGAGAGGGAATCGGACGGCTGGACGGCTACATCTGGTTTGTGAAGGACGCGGTGATCGGCGATGTGATCGAGGCCGGAGTGACGAAGATGAAGAAGCAGTACGGTTTTGCCCGTTTAATCCGCGTGATCGAGCCGTCTGAGTACAGAACAGAGGAACGCTGTCCTTCGGCCCGCCGCTGCGGCGGCTGCCAGATTCAGGCAGTGGATTATCAGGAACAGCTGAGGCTGAAGGAGAAAAAGGTATACAACAATCTGAAACGGATCGGAGGGCTTTCCAGTCTGCTGCTTCCGAGCGGGGAAGAAACGACAGAGCAGACGAAGGAAGAGACAGAGCGAAACGCTGTCGTTATGGAACCGATTATCGGCATGGAGAATCCCTGGCGTTACAGGAATAAGGCCCAGTTCCCATTTGGAAGGAATAAGGATGGAAGGATTGTCACAGGCTTTTACGCAGGGAGGACCCACGATATAGTGGAGCAGGAGGACTGCCTTCTGGGCGTGGAGGAGAACCGGGAAATTTTATCAATAATTCGAAATTTCATGGAAGAATATAAAATAGAGCCTTACAACGAGGAGACTCACAGGGGTCTGGTCCGCCACGTGCTGATCCGCAAGGGCTTTCAGACAGGGGAACTCATGGTATGCCTGGTGATAAACGGCAGGAAGCTGCCAGGGCAGCAGGCGCTCACAGAACACCTGCTGGAAATTCCCGGCATGACCAGCATTTCCCTGAACGTGAACCAGGAGAAGACCAATGTGATTTTGGGAAAGGAATTGATAAATCTCTGGGGAGAAGGCCATATTACGGATTACATTGGGGCGGTTCAGTACAGAATTTCTCCTCTGTCCTTTTACCAGGTGAATCCGGTGCAGACAGAGCGCCTTTACGGTACGGCTCTGGAGTATGCCGGTTTGACGGGAAACGAGACGGTGTGGGATCTCTACTGCGGAATCGGAACCATTTCCCTGTTCCTGGCCCAGAAGGCGAAGCAGGTGTACGGAGTGGAGATAGTGCCCCAGGCCATCGACGACGCCAGGGAGAACGCCAGACTGAACCACATGGAAAATGTGGAATTCTTTGTGGGGAAGGCGGAGGAGGTGCTGCCGGAACAGTACGAGAGAAACCAGATCTATGCGGACGTGATTGTGGTGGACCCGCCCAGAAAGGGATGCGATGAAAAGTGCCTGGAGACCATCGTAAAAATGTCCCCGAATCGGGTGGTGTACGTCAGCTGCAATTCCTCCACCCTGGCGCGGGACGTGAAGTACCTGGAGGAGCGGGGCTACCGGACAGAGCGGGTGAGGTGCGTGGATATGTTTCCGCATAGCGGGCATGTGGAGTGCGTTGTGAAGCTGGAGAAAATGCCATTAAGTTTTTATTAGAAAGTGGATATAAGTATATTCGATTAAGTGCAAATTATTTAAGCAAGATGGAAAATTGAATGGATAACGGACGTTGCTTTATTGTCTAAATAATTATTGCGTAAATGATGCAGAGGAAAGAATGGATGGCAAGAATAAAGAAGGAAATTACAATACATAGTTCTGCAGCGGAATATTTGACTTACGTGGCTTCAGTGGGAGACCAGGCGGATAGCTTTGAACTGCGATATGAGGATGAAAATATCTGGCTGACGCAAAAGATGATGGCTATGTTGTACGATGTGTCGATATCAGCGATCAACCAGCATTTGAAACGTATTTTTGAGGATGGAGAATTAACGGAAGAGTCAGTTATTAAGAAATACTTAATAACTGCAGCGGATGGAAAATCTTACAATACGAAACATTATAATTTACAGGCAATTATTGCAGTTGGATTTAAGGTGAATAATGACAGGGCAGTGAGATTCCGTAAATGGGCAGGTCAAATTGTAAAAGATTATACGATTCAAGGCTGGACGATGGATAAAGAGCGTTTGAAAAAAGGACATATGTTTACGGATGAGTATTTTGAGCGACAGTTACAGAATATACGTGAAATTCGTCTTTCCGAGCGTAAGTTTTATCAGAAAGTAACGGATTTATATGCTACCGCCTTCGACTATGATAAAGATGCGAAGACTACAAGGTGCTTTTTTCAAACAGTGCAGAATAAAATGCATTGGGCAGTTCACAGACACACGGCAGCAGAACTGATTGTAGAACATGCAGATGCAGAAAAAGAACACATGGGGCTGACAACATGGGAAGCGGCTCCTGATGGAAAGATTGTAAAATCAGATGTTTCTATCGCAAAAAATTATTTGAGCGATAAAGAGATGGCTTATATGGAGCGGATTGTATCTCTGTATCTTGATTATGCAGAATTGCAGGCAGAACGTCAGATTCCGATGAGTATGGAAGATTGGGCGAAGCGGCTGGATGGTTTTTTAGAGTTCAATGGAAATGAAATTCTCACAGATGCAGGCAAAATCAGTGCGGAGCAGGCAAAGCTTTATGCAGAAACAGAATTTGAAAAATACCGGATTGTGCAGGATAGATTGTTTGTATCCGATTATGATAGGTTCTTACTTGAAGTGGAAGAAAAAACAGATATATAAATAGGTTTAACAAGATAAAAAGTTGTTTCCGCCCAAGGATAAATTCTGCCTTCTGGGAATCCAAATCACACCCTCAACACATGTGGAGACGGTTGTGAAACTGAAGAAATGGTGATAAATGATTTTGAATTTTGTCTTGATACAATAAAATTGCTAGAGATGCAGCATCAGAGTGCACTCTAACACACCCACCAGGAGGAGCTTTCAACATGAACTCAATTACAATCCGTGAAGCGCTGGCAGAGGACGCCAGTCAGCTGATAGAATATATGAAGACAGTAGGCGCAGAGACAGAAAATCTCTCCTTCGGCGGGGAGGGACTTCCTGTTTCTATCGAGCAGGAGGCGGCGTTTCTGGAGGCGGTTCGCCAGGAGAAGACGTCCATCCATCTGGCTGCGTTTAAGGAGGGGGAAATCATAGGAGACGGAAGTCTTACGGGGCTGCCCCGAAGAATGAGCCACCGGGCGGAGCTGGGGCTCAGCGTAAAGAAGGCATACTGGAATCAGGGGGTAGGAAGCGCCCTGATGCGCAGACTCATACAGTATGCAGAGGAAAACGGCATCGAGCTTCTGAGCCTGGAGGTGAGAAGCGACAATATCCGTGCCGTCCGCCTGTATGAGAGCTTTGGCTTTCAGCGTATCGGCACGTCTCCGGCGTATTTTAAGATAGACGGAAGATATGCAGATTTTGAGCTGATGTACCTGGATCTGAGGAAGGACAGCCAAATATAAAACAGCTAAAAACAGAATACTCATAAATGGAAAAGAAGGCTTTCGGCATCTAAGCGGGAGGCCTTCTTTTTTGGCTTATTTTTCAGTATTTACCCCTTCTTAACGCCGCTTTCTGAATCCTTACCCCGTCTTAAAAGCATTTGTGCTACTCTTGTAGACGTAAGGAGGAAGCGGTTATGAGAGCGATTTTAAAATCTTTTCACAGGATAGAGGAAACATTTGACAGGAAGGCGGAGGCCTTTGCTCTGCGCCATCCGTTTCTGGCTTTTTGGGTGATGTTTGTGGGAATGCCGGTGATGCTTCTTTTGACGGTTTCACTGAGCACGATGGTGCTAGTGATGCCCTTCCACTATCTTTGGGGATGGTGCTAGACGGATCTTAATGGAACTTTTATGCGCGGCTGCACCTGTTAATCCCGTTTTAATCGGCGCAGTGCTAGAATAGGTAGGCGAAGGAGGAAACAGACTATGATGGATTTGATTATGCTTGGAATACTTGCCGGGTGCTTTGGTCTGGTGAAGCTGTTCGCAGATTTCTGCGAGAGACAGGTGGAACTGAAGGATCGGAAACAGTAAAACAGGAGGGATAAATCATGGCGGTATTAGGACTTATGATAGCGGCTCTGGGAGCGTATCTGGTGTATGCGCTGGTAAATCCGGAGAAGCTGTAGAGAAAAGACAGCAGAAAGAAAAGGCAGAAAGAAAAGGCAGAAAGAAAAGGCAGGAGGAAAAGCAGGAGGAAAAAAGCTATGTTACAGATTGTGCTTACACTGGCGATCTTTGTGATATTGGTGATCCCGACGGGAAGATATATGTACCACATTGCATCGAATCAGAAAACCTTTGCAGACCCGGTGTTCGACCCGGTTGACAAGGTTATATACAGAGTCTGCGGGATTCAGGGCGGGGACATGGGATGGAAAAAATACACGCTGTCCCTTTTGATGGCCAACGGGGTGATGGTGTTTACCGGCTATTTGATTCTCAGGCTTCAGGGACTTTTATTTTTTAATCCCAATGGAATCGGAAGCATGGAGGAGAGCCTGAGCTTCAACACGATTATCAGTTTTATGACCAACACAAACCTGCAGCACTATTCGGGAGAGAGCGGTCTTTCCTACGCAGGGCAGATGTGCGTCATCATTTTTATGATGTTTACTTCAGCGGCCAGCGGCTACGCGGCCTGCATGGCCTTCTGCCGGGGGCTGGCAGGACGCCCGTTTGGCAATTTTTACAGGGATATGGTGAGAATTACCACCAGAATCCTGATTCCGGCGGCATTTTTAACGGGACTTCTCTTAGTCGGCCAGGGTACGCCTCAGACGCTGGCAGGCAATCTGACGGTAGAAACCATAGAAGGAAAATTTCAGGATATTGCCGTGGGCCCGGTAGCGGCCCTGGAATCCATCAAGCATCTGGGAACCAACGGCGGCGGCTTCTTCGGCGCCAATTCGTCCACACCGTTTGAGAATCCGACGGTTATTTCCAATATAGTGGAGATGATTTCCATGATGCTTCTGCCGGGATCCTGCGTCGTCACCTTTGGACTGATGCTCCACGACAGAAAGGACGGGAAAAAACCTCTGTTTGGAAGACAGGGAGCCGTGATTTTCGGCGCGATGGCCATTATTTTCCTGATTGGCCTGGCTGTCTGCTTCAGCGCGGAGAGAGCGGGAAATCCGGTGGTTGGATCCATGGGACTCAGCCAGGATATGGGCAGCATGGAGGGAAAGGAAACACGTTTCGGCATGGAACAGTCGGCCCTTTTCACCACAGTGACTACCTCGTTTACCACAGGAACCGTCAACAACATGCACGACTCTCTGACGCCGTTAGGCGGCCTGGTTCCGCTGCTCCACATGATGTTAAACTGTGTGTTCGGCGGCAAGGGCGTAGGCCTGATGAACATGGTAATGTATGTGATTCTGGCAGTCTTTATCTGCGGACTCATGGTTGGAAGAACGCCGGAGTACCTGAATAAGAAGATAGAGGGAAAGGAAATGAAGCTGGTGGCCATTGTCATTCTGATTCATCCTCTGTTAATTCTCGGCTTTTCCGCTCTGGCGGTGTCTGTGCAGGGCGGACTTTCAGGAATTACAAATCCAGGCTTTCACGGCCTGACGCAGGTGCTTTACGAGTACGCCTCCTCCGCCGCCAACAACGGTTCCGGCTTTGAGGGACTGGCGGACAACAGCCTGTTCTGGAACGTCACCACAGGACTTGCCATGTTTTTTTGGCCGCTACCTGGCCATTGCCGCCCAGCTGGCGGTTGCAGGCTCCATGCTGGCCAAGAGAAGGGTCAATGAGTCTGTGGGAACACTGCGCACAGACAATACAACCTTCATGATTGTGCTTGTATTCATCGTTTATATATTTGCTGCTTTAACATTCTTCCCGGCTCTGGCCCTGGGCCCTGTGGCAGAGCATCTGTCCCTGTGGATGTAGCGCGGGGAAGCGGGAAAAGCAGAAAGGAGACTTACAATGGCTAAGAAACAAGGCGCGAAATTTGTTACGCCGGATATTTTAAAATCTTCTGTCATCGGCGCGTTTAAGAAGCTGGATCCCAGATATATGGTGAAGAACCCCGTCATGTTTGTGGTGGAAGCCGGATGCTTTGTCACGCTTCTTCTCACCTTTTGTCCCACTCTGTTCGGCGGCCAGGCGGAGTACCAGATTTATAATGGAATTGTGACAGCCGTATTATTTGTGACCATACTGTTTGCAAATTTTGCAGAGTCGGTGGCTGAGGGCCGGGGAAAGGCTCAGGCGGAATCCTTAAAGAAGACGAAGCAGGACACGAAGGCCCGCCTTCTTCTCCCGGGCGGAGGCGAGAAGATGATAAACGCCTCTGATTTAAAAAAGGGAGACATTGTGTTAGTGAAGCTGGGCGAAGTCATCCCCAACGACGGCGAGGTAATCGAGGGAATTGCCTCTGTGGACGAATCGGCCATCACAGGCGAGTCCGCTCCTGTCACCAGGGAAGCCGGGGGAGATTTCTCCTCCGTTACCGGCGGCACTACAGTGGTGTCCGACTGGCTGAAAATAAGGATTGCGGCGGAGCCGGGACATTCCTTCCTGGATAAAATGATTTCCCTGGTGGAGGGAGCTTCCAGACAAAAAACGCCAAATGAAATTGCATTAAATACTCTGTTAATTGTATTAACTCTGATATTTTTAATTGTTGTGGTAACTTTGTATCCATTCGCAGCTTATCTGGGAGTGGAGATTCCAGTTTCCTGGGCCATTGCCCTGATGGTATGCCTGATTCCCACTACTATTGGGGGACTTCTCTCGGCCATCGGCATTGCAGGCATGGACCGGGTGACGAGATTTAACGTCATCGCCATGTCGGGAAAGGCGGTGGAGGCCTGCGGAGACGTGGACACCATGATTTTGGACAAGACGGGAACGATTACCTACGGAAACCGCCTGGCGGCGGAGTTCTATCCGGTAAACGGCGTGGAAAAAGAGGATTTGATTGACTACAGCGTCATGAGCTCTCTCATGGACGGTACGCCGGAGGGAAAATCTACGGTAGACCTGGGACGCCGGATGGGCTGCGTTCTGACAGAAGAGGCGGCCGGCCAGATGAATTTTATTGAGTTTACAGCCCAGACGAAAATGAGCGGTGTGGATTTACAGGATGGAACGGTTGTGAGAAAGGGCGCTTCCGAGGCAGTGAAGCGCTTTGTGGAGGAAAAGGGAGGAAGCATTCCGGCGGATCTGGAGGAAATTGTAACAAAGGTCTCCAACCTGGGAGGGACGCCTCTCACCGTCTGCGTAAACGACAAAATCTTAGGCGTAATCTATTTAAAGGATACGGTTAAGCCCGGACTTTCTGAGCGTTTTGCCCGCCTTCGGGAAATCGGAATCAAGACGATTATGTGTACAGGAGACAATCCTCTCACAGCGGCAACTATTGCCAGGGAGGCAGGCGTGGACGGCTTTATCGCAGAGTGCCGCCCTGAGGATAAGATTGAGGCCATTAAGAAAGAACAGGCAGAGGGAAAGCTGGTAGCCATGACAGGCGACGGAACCAACGACGCTCCGGCCCTGGCCCAGGCGGACGTAGGCCTGGCCATGAATTCCGGAACTCAGGCAGCCAAGGAGGCGGCCAACATGGTGGATCTGGATTCTGACCCCACCAAGATTCTGGAGGTGGTGGAAATAGGAAAGCAGCTTTTGATTACCAGAGGCTCCCTGACCACCTTCAGCGTGGCCAACGACATTGCCAAATATTTTGCCATTATTCCGGCCATGTTTACTATGGTGCTGCCGCAGATGCAGATTTTAAATATCATGCGCCTGGCCACTCCGGCCAGCGCGATTTTGTCGGCTTTGATTTTTAACGCACTGATTATTCCGGGGCTGATTCCCATCGCCATGCGGGGCGTAAAATATAAGCCCATGAAGGCGGAAAAGCTTCTGCTTAGGAATATGGGAATCTATGGATTGGGCGGTATGATTGTCCCCTTTGTGGGAATCAAGCTCATTGACCTGGTGACAGCCCCCATGCTGTCTGCAATTGGAATGTAGGAGGAAGAGACAATGAAAGGTTTTCTTAAAATGTTCAGGACTGCGTTTGTCTTCTGCGCGGTTATGATGCTTTTGTGCTCCTTCGCCTACCCGCTGGCTCTCACGGGAGCCAGCCAGGCGGTGATGAAGGAAAAGGCAGGCGGAAGCCTGATTGACAGAGAGGGAAATCTCACTGACAACCCGGAGGAAGCGGTGGGTTCTGTCCTGTTAGGCCAGGATTTTACAGAGGATTATTTCTTCCAGGGAAGAGTTTCCTCTGTTCACTATAATACATACACAGAGGAGCAGAAAGAGAGCGGAGAGTACGGCGGCGTTTCCTCAGGTTCCTTTAACTACGGAAACTCCAGCCCGGATCTGGAGGCCAGGATAAAAAAGGATTTAGACAGCTTTTTGGCCTCTCATCCAGGAGTAAAGGCTGAGGACGTTCCGGCGGATCTCTTGACGGCGTCAGGATCTGGCCTGGATCCTCACATCAGCCCGGAGGCAGCCAGAGTACAGATTCCGGCGGTGGCAGAACACTCAGGACTCAGCGAGGAGGAGATTTCCCGGATTGTGGAGGAGAACACAGAGGGAAAGGCTCTCGGCGTATTCGGTGAAGAGAGAGTCAATGTATTAAAATGTAATTTAGCCATTGCAAGAGCCATGGGACTGATTTAGCGCGGCATAACGCGGCGCAAGGCAGTTCCTATGCCTGGAATGAAAGAGGAGGGAGGAGGCGGGAAGGCCATGCAGGAGGAGAGACCTGATTCAGAACAGCTCTTAAAGCGTTTGAAATACGAGGAACGGGAGCAGGAAAAGAGAACAAGAGGGCGTCTTAAAATTTTCCTGGGCTACGCGGCGGGCTCGGGAAAAACCTACGCCATGCTGGAAGCTGCCCACGAGGCGAAGGCCCACGGGATCGACGTGGCAGCCGGGTACATAGAGCCGCACGACCGGCCGGACACCCAGGCCCTGACTAAGGGGCTGGAAATGCTGCCGCCTGCGTTTATGGAGTATAAGGGCATGAAGCTCAGGGAATTTGACCTGGACGGGGCATTAAAGCGGAAGCCGCAGCTGCTTCTGGTGGACGAGCTGGCCCACACCAACTGCAGGGGCTGCAGAAACGAAAAGCGGTACCAGGATGTGAAGGAGCTTCTGCGGGCCGGAATCAGCGTCTACACAACTCTGAATATCCAGCATTTGGAGAGTCTTAACGACCTGGTGGGAAGCATTACCCATATCGACGTGCGGGAGCGGATTCCAGACACGGTATTTGATCACGCGGATCAGGTAGAAGTGGTTGATATTGAACCGGAAGATCTGATCGAGCGGATGAAGGAGGGGAAAATCTACCGGAAGGAGCAGGCGGACCGGGCGCTTCAGAATTTTTTCCGAAGAGAGAGGCTGGCGGCTCTCAGGGAGATTGCCCTGAGAAGATGCGCGGATCGCGTCAACCGGATTGCCGAGGAGGAGAGAAGCCTGCTGGAGCGCCAGGACTATCACACAGGAGAGCATATCCTGGTCTGCATCACGGCGGCACCCTCCAGCGCCAAAGTAATACGGACGGCTTCCCGTCTGGCGGACGCCTTTCACGGAACTTTGACAGGACTCTGTGTGGAGACGCCGGATACTCAGGAGGCGGGGGAAAAGACGAAGGAAGCCCTCAGAAACAACATGGAGCTGGCGAAGCTTCTGGGGGCGAAGATTGTGACGGTGTTCGGATCTGATGTGGCGGCTCAGATTGCCCAGTATGCGATTGTCAGCAACGTGTCGAAAATTGTGCTGGGCAGAACCAACCATTTTACCATGCGGCCCATGTACCGATCGGAGCTTCTGGAGAAGCTGACCTACATGGCGCCTAATATTGACATATATATTATTCCGGATATGAGGCAGACGAAGCGCTGGCATCCCAGACAAAGCGCCGCAAAAAGGCAGGAAAGCTGGAAAAAATGTGCGGCTGGCCTGGCGGCGGCTACGGCGGTTATGCTGGCGGCTACGGCGCTGGCCCTGATACTCCGGATGTTTGTGTTCTCAGAAGCCAATACCATTATGATTTATATGATGGGAGTTCTGCTTGCCTCCTGCGCAGCCAGCCGGAAGCTGTGCGCTCTGTATTCAGCCCTGTTAAGCGTTATTTTATTTAATTTTTTCTTTACAGAGCCTCTATACAGCCTGAAAGCCTATGATCAGGCGTATCCCATCACCTTTCTCATGCTGTTTCTGGCCGGATTATTTACGGCCACTGTCACCGGAAAGCTGAAACGGCAGAACGTGGAGAGCAGCAAGACAGCTTACCGCACAGGAATCCTCCTGGAAAACAGCCAGAAGCTCAGACGGTGCAAAACGAGAGAAGACGTGTGGAGACAGGCGGCTGTGCAGGCGGGAAAGCTGCTGAATCTGTCCATTCTGTTCTATCCTGTCAGGAAAGACGGAGCGGTGGAAGAGCCTCTTCTGTTCCCCAGAAAAGGTATGGATCCGGAAGAGCTGAAACGATGCGTAAACGCCCAGGAAAAGGGCGTGGCCCAGTGGACAGCGTCAAACCGCCGCCGGGCGGGGGCCTGCACTCATACGCTGCCAGACGCCATGGCCATGTATCTGCCCGTTCAGGATGAAGAGCAGATTCACGCCGTCATGGGGATTTTTCTGGAGGAGAGAAGGCCTGTCGCCGAATTTGAGTACAGCCTTCTCACCGCCATGCTCAACGAGACAGGAGTGAAGCTGAAAGATTTCTTTATACAATCTTAATACTTTTCTTTACAAACTCATACCGATTTAATACATTTAAAGATATAATAAAGAGCGTAATAAACCTGCGGTAAACGTAAGGCACAGATCTGGATAATATCTGGAAGGAGTACATAAGATTATGAAATCTATTTTGCTGATTGGGCTGGGGAGATTTGGACGCCATATAGCGAGAAAATTGAGCGAACTCCGCCATGAGGTCATGGCGGTGGACATAGACGAAAAGCGGGTGGAGGCGATGCTTCCCTATGTGACAAACGCCCAGATAGGAGACGCTACGGACGAGGATTTTATCCGCTCCCTCGGCGTGAGAAATTACGACGTCTGCATGGTGGCCATTGGAGACAATTTTCAGAGCTCTCTGGAGACCACGTCCCTGTTAAAGGAGATGGGAGCTGCCCTTGTGGTGTCGAGAGCGTCCAGAGACAGACAGAAAAAGTTTCTTTTGAAGAACGGAGCGGATGTAGTGATTTATCCGGAGCGCCAGCTGGGAGAGTGGACCGCCATGCGCTACAGCTCGGATCATATTTTCGACTATGTGGAGCTGGACGGAGAGCACGCGATTTTTGAGGTGTCTATTCCCAGAGAGTGGTTCGGCAAGACCATTGGGCAGATTGATGTGAGAAATAAGTACAATATTAATATTATGGCCTTAAAGCACAATGGAGTGATGCAGTTAAATATCACCTCCGATACGCTTCTTTCTTCTGAGTACACAATGCTGGTGCTGGGAAGGATTAAAGATGTGCAAAAGTGCTTCCATATTTGATAAAATTGTGGATAAGACAGACTATCAGGGTGAAGTAAGGAGCTGACAGAGATGGCAAAGGAACGGGGACGTCTGAAAATCTTTTTCGGGTACGCCGCAGGCGTGGGAAAGACCTACGCGATGCTTCAGGCAGCCCTGGCGGCCAGGGAAAAGGGAATCGATGTGGTGATTGGTTCCGTTTCTCCTCATACAATGCCGGAAACGGCAGCGCTGGCAGACACTCTGGAGCAGCTGGGCGGCGACGGCCGAAGAGCGGTAGGAGAATTTGACCTGGATGCGGCGATTTTGCGCAGTCCGCAGCTGATTCTGGTGGACGAGCTGGCCCGGGCGAATCCGGAGGGGTGCCGCCATGCCAGACGGTATCAGGACGTGGAGGAGCTTCTGAAAGCGGGAATTGACGTCTACACGACAGTAAATGCCCAGAACATTGAAAGCCTCAGCGATATTGCGGCCACAATTATGAAGCACAGTATCAAAGACAGGATTCCGGACGATGTGTTTGACCGGGCAGATCAGGTGGAATTGATAGATATTGAGCCTCAGGAGCTGATGGAACGCCTGAAATGCGGCACGATTGATGAAAAACAGGGGAAAAATCCTCCGGCGGAGGCCTATTTTTCCATTGAGAATCTTACGGCTCTGCGTGAGATTGCCCTGCGCCGGTGCGCGGATCGGATTAACCGTTCCGGGGACAGGAGGGGAACGGACCGGGGGGAGGACTTGTTTGTAGAGGAACATATTTTAGTCTGCCTTTCCGCCGCCCCCTCCAATGCCAGAATTGTGCGGACAGCCGCGCGGATGGCCCAGGTGTTTCACGGAAGCTTTACGGCCCTGTTTGTAAAGACGCCGGAGTTTACCCGCTGGGACGAGGAGAGCTTACAGCGGCTTCAGGAGAACATCCGCCTGGCAGAGCAGCTGGGAGCTGATATCCAGGTGATTTACAGCAACGATATTCCCTTTCAGATCGCAGAATTTGCCCGCCTGTCCAGGGTGACGAAGATTGTGATGGGAAGGAGCGCGGCGGCCAGATCTCACTTTTTCGGAAGGCCGGCCTTGACGGAAAAGCTGATTTTGAACGCGCCGAACTTGGATGTGTACATTATTCCAGATGCCGTCTCCGAGAAGGCCAGGTACAGGGCGAAGAAGAGCGGAAGAAGCAGGATTGTTTTTTCCGCAGGAGACATTTTAAAGAGCGTGAGCCTTTTAATCGCCGCCAGCCTGATTGGATTTTTCTTTTACAATCTGGGTATTGATGAGGCCAACATTATTACCATCTACGTGCTCAGCGTGCTGCTGACAGCTCTGGTGACGAAAAACCAGGTCTACGGCCTGATTTCTTCGATTGTCAGCGTGCTGGTGTTTAACTTTCTGTTTACAGTTCCGCGCTTTTCCCTGCGGGCCTACGATGCCGGTTATCCGCTGACCTTTGTGGTTATGTTTCTGGCGGCCTTTATCACAGGATCTCTGGTGATGCGGCTGAAAAGCCACGCCAGCCAGTCGGCGGGGGTGGCCTTCAGAACGAGCATCCTGTTTGACACGAACCGGCTTCTGCAGCAGGCCAGGGAGCGGGACGATATTATCCAGGTGACTGCAAATCAGCTGATTAAGCTGCTGAACCGGGATATTGTGATCTATCCGGAGGAAAACGGAAGCCTTGGAGAGCCGAGACTCTTTCCCGCCGCAGGAGAAGAGCGCGGGGAAGACCCGGACAGAAGCTGCCTTTCTGAAAAGGAACAGAAGGCGGCTTTGTGGACGTTTAAAAATAATAAGCACGCGGGGGCTACCACCAATACTTTTTCCGACGCCCATTGCCTGTATCTGGCCATCCGGGTGAATGAAAATGTCTATGGCGTGCTGGGAGTAGCGCTGGCAGAGTCTGCGCTGGAAGCCTTTGAGAACAGTATCCTGCTGTCTGTGCTGGGAGAGTGCGCCCTGGCCCTTGAGAATGAAAAGCACATACGGGAGAAGGAGGAGGCGGCGGTGCTGGCCCAGAACGAACAGCTTCGCGCCAATCTTCTCCGGGCGATTTCCCACGATCTGAGAACTCCCCTGACCTCGATTTCAGGCAATGCCGGAAACCTGCTGTCCATGGGAAGCGATCTGGACGAGGAGACGAAAAAGCGGCTGTACACAGACATTTATGAGGATTCCATGTGGCTGATCAACATTGTGGAAAATCTTCTTTCCATTACCCGGCTGGTGGGCGGGCAGCTGAACCTGAATATAACGGAGGATCTGATTGAGGATGTGATTACAGAGGCCCTTCAGCATGTGAACAAAAAGAGCAGAGAGCACCAGATCACAGTGGAATATGAGGATGAGTTCATGCTGGCGAAAATGGATTCCAGACTGATTGTCCAGGTGATTATCAACCTTGTCAATAATGCGGTGGAATATACGCCCCAGGGCTCCCATATTCAAATCAGCGTGAAAAAGCAGAAGGATCAGGCAGTGATTTCCATTGCCGACGATGGAAACGGCATTTCTGACGAGGCGAAGAAAAAGGTCTTCGATATGTTTTACAGCGGGGAAAATAAGGTGGCGGACAGCCGGCGCAGCTGCGGAATCGGCCTGTCCCTATGCCAGTCTATTATAAACGCCCACGGCGGGGAGATTGCCGTCTCGGACAACGTCCCCCACGGAGCAGTATTTACATTTACATTGCCGGCAGAGGAGGTGCGGTGGCATGAATAAACCACTTATTTTAGTTGTAGAGGATGATAAATCCGTCAACAATTTAATCACTACGATTTTAAAAACACATGGATACCGGTACTTAACGGCTATGAACGGGGCTGCGGCGGTGATTGAGGCGTCCTCCCATAATCCGGAGATTGTGCTTCTGGATCTGGGACTGCCTGATACCAGCGGCGTGGAGGTGATTAAGAAGATCCGCTCCTGGTCCAATATGCCTATTATCGTGATCAGCGCCAGGACAGAGGACAAGGACAAAATAGAGGCTCTGGACGCCGGGGCGGACGACTATCTGACGAAGCCCTTTTCCGTGGACGAGCTTCTGGCCCGCCTGAGAGCCATCACCAGAAGACTGCCTGTGCTGATGAATCAGACAGTGGCGGAAAATTCCGCCTTTGTAAACGGCGCGCTGCGCATCGACTATGCGGCAGGCTGCGCCTATCTGGACGGAGCAGAGCTGCACCTGACTCCCATTGAATACAAGCTTTTGTGCCTGTTAGCCAGAAATGTGGGAAGAGTGCTGACTCATACGTTCATTATGCAGAACATCTGGGGAAATAATTCCGCCGACGATATTACCTCTCTCCGCGTCTTTATGGCCACGCTTCGGAAGAAAATCAACAGCTCCAAAGACGCGCCTCAGTATATCCAGACCCACGTGGGCGTAGGCTACAGGATGGTGAAGGTAGAGTAGGGGCTGCCGAGGGGGACGCTGGGCAGAGGCAGAAGGAAAGGCGGCTGATCCGGCCGCAGAACAGCTTCCGGGAGCAATTCTGGAGGAAATAAAAAAGACAGAGAGCAGCGATTATGCGCGGGGGAGATTTTTTAGTGGCTGAAAGCGGAACAGGAAAAATCTCCCCCGCGCATCCATTTTCTGCTTGAAAAAATAAAAAATCTGTATTATGATATCGTGTGGTAAGCCAGAACTAACTTAATTTAAAAGCCATTAGAGAAAGACGGCAGACGCTGTCTGTCTCTTAAAAAGCGATAGATATGGAAGAAAAGGTGATACAGATGAAACTGAGTGAACTTCAGATTGGAAATACAGCCACCATCTGCGCGGTGGGCGGAAGCGGCGCGCTGCGCCAGCATTTCCTGGATATGGGACTGATTCAGGGAACCGAGGTGACGGTGGTAAAATACGCCCCTATGGGAGATCCCATTGAGCTTCGGATCCACGGCTACGAGCTGACTATCCGGCTGGCAGACGCAGAAAATATCGAGATCAGCGAAGCCCATCCTCCAAAGGAGACGAAGCAGGCGGCTCATGGAACACAGAGGACAGAAAAGCACCATCCAGGCTATGGAGAGGGAGGCCGTTTCCACAACAGGAAGGAGGAAAATCCCCTGCCTGAGGGAGAGACCCTCACCTTTGGACTGGTGGGAAATCAGAACTGCGGAAAGACAACGCTGTTCAACCAGCTGACCGGCTCGAAGCAGCACGTGGGAAATTTCCCCGGCGTCACAGTAGACAGAAAGGACGGCGTGATTAAGGGATACGACAACACGCTGATCACAGATCTGCCGGGCATCTACTCCATGTCTCCCTACAGCAGCGAGGAGATTGTGACAAGGGAATTCGTCATCCGGGAGAAGCCGAAGGGAATCATCAATATCGTGGACGCCACCAATATTGAGAGAAATCTCTACCTGACCATGCAGCTTCTGGAGCTGGGCGTGCCCATGGTAGTGGCCTTAAACATGATGGACGAGCTGCGGGAAAACGGCGGCTCTGTCCTGGTCAACGAGATGGAGGAGGCTCTGGGCGTTCCTGTGATCCCCATTTCCGCCGCCAAGGGAGAGGGAATCGACGAGCTGATCCGCCATGCGGTTCACGTGGCCAAGTATCAGGAACGGCCCCTTGAGATCGACTTCTGCCGGCGGGAGGAGGGGATTCACAGAGGGATTCACGCCGTGATGCACCTGATTGAGGATCACGCGGCCAAGGCCCAGATTCCGCTGCGCTTTGCGGCCAGCAAGGTGATGGAGGGAGATCAGACGCTCTTAAAGCAGCTGGAGCTGACGGAGAACGAGGAGCGGGTGCTGGAGGAAATCGCAGGGCAGACAGAGGAGGAGACCGGAATGGACCGGGCGGCCTCTGTGGCCCAGATGCGGTTCGACTATATTGAGGAGGTCTGCAGCGATGCGGTAATCAAGCCCCACGAGAGCCGGGAGAGAATGAGAAGCCGGGAGATCGACCGGTTCCTCACAGGAAAATATACAGGAATTCCGGCCTTTATCGGCATTATGGGCCTGGTATTCTGGCTGACCTTCAACGTCGTCGGAGCCTTTTTCCAGGGACTTTTGGAATCGGGAATTACCGCTCTTACAGAGATGGCAGACCAGGCCATGGCTGCGGCTCATGTGAACGGCGCGGTGCATTCCCTGGTGATTGACGGTATCTTCGGCGGAGTAGGAGGCGTGTTAAGCTTCCTGCCGATTATCGTGACTCTGTTCTTCTTCCTGTCCCTCTTAGAGGACAGCGGATACATGGCCAGAGTGGCCTTTATCATGGATAAGCTTCTCAGAAAGCTGGGACTGTCCGGAAGAAGCATCGTGCCTATGCTGGTGGGCTTTGGCTGCACCGTGCCGGGCGTCATGGCCAGCAGAACGCTTCCGTCGGAGAGAGACAGAAAAATGACGATTCTGCTGACGCCGTTTATGAGCTGCACAGCGAAGCTGCCCATTTACGCCTTCTTTACAGCGGCCTTTTTCCCAGATCACGGCGCTCTGGTGATGATTGGCCTGTATCTGTTCGGAATTATCATGGGAATTATCATGGCTATGCTTATGAAGCAGACGGCCTTTAAGGGGGAGGCGGTTCCGTTCGTCATGGAGCTTCCTAACTACAGAATGCCCGGAGCGAAAAACGTAGGCCATCTTCTGTGGGACAAGGCCAGGGATTTCCTTCAGAGAGCCTTCACCGTCATTTTCCTGGCGACGATTGCCATCTGGTTTTTACAGAACTTTGATTTGAGCTTCAACATGGTGTCCGATTCACAGGACAGCGTGCTGGCGGCTCTGGCAGGCACCCTGGCGCCTCTGTTTGTTCCGGTGGGTTTTGGAGACTGGAGGATTGTTACCTCCCTGATTTCCGGATTCATGGCCAAGGAGAGCGTGGTTTCCTCCCTGACCGTACTGTTTGGAAGCACAGCCTCCCTGCAGAGCGCTCTCACTCTGCCGGGCGCCGCGGCTCTTCTGGTATTCTGCCTTCTGTATACGCCCTGCGTGGCGGCGATCGCCTCTGTCAGAAGGGAGCTGGGAGGAAAATGGGCGCTGGCCATGGTATTCGGACAGTGCCTGATTGCGTGGATTGCGGCATTCGGGGTATATCATCTCTGCCAATTCCTATAAATCCTTAACTTATAACCGCTTTTTTGGTATACTGTACTGAGAAAGCGGTTTTTTTTATTGCACATTAGAAAAAGCGTCCAGCGGAAGCTTTTCCGGCTGAAGAATACAGGGATGGGGGAAGAGATGAAAACAGAGAGAAAAAGGGGCAAAATTTTTATTGTAATTACGGTAGTGGCTGCGTTTGCCGTGCTGGTTGGATTTTTCAGCAATACGGTAGCTTTTGAGCGGATGATGGGAAAGATTGTGGAGCGGTATGTGTCAGACAATAACTATGAGCTGGCTTCCCACATTTCCTACCGTCTGAAGACGGGACAGGAGTTTATCAAGGATCTGGCAGATTCGCTGAGCAGGATGCCGGAGTTTCTGATGACAGAGGATCTGCTGTCCAGGAAAGAGGAGGCTACGGAGCTGGACGGCATCTGTGTGGTTTCCAGGGAAAACGGTTTTTTCCCCGAGGCGGAGGAGACCGAGGAGCTGGAGACGTGGCTTTCCGCTCATCCGGAGGCCTGGGAGGAGCCGCAGATTTCCTATATCAAGGATCAGCTGATGCTTTTTACCGCGCCTGTGGTGAAGGAGGGGCAGGCGGCTTCTCTTGTCATAGGAATGCAGAGCTATCAGGGCATCCAAAGGCTGGTGAGCCAGGCCGACTACCAGAATCAGGGCATCAGCGTTCTCATGGACGGAAAAACAGGCGAGCGGATTATAAGGAAAAGAGGAAGCGAGTCCGCCATAACGGACGAGGAGTGGGAGGAGCTTAAGGAGATATTAAAGCACAGGGATATGCCCTACGGGATCGATAAGCAGACGCTTTCCTCGGGACGCCAGGTATTTATTTCCGCCTATAAGGTGGAGGGGACAGACTGGGAGCAGGCGGCCATTATTCCGTCGGATTTTCTGATGTCTCAGATTGAACGGTACATGGATATCTACTCCGTCTTTACCTTTACGGTTATGATTCTGTTTATGTTCCTGATCCGTCATCTCCTGAAGGAGAATCAGAGAAAGGAACAGCTGTCTCTCACAGATCCGCTCACAGGCGGCTGGAACAGGGAGGGCTTTTTAAAACAGTGTGAAGAAGTCATAGATAATCGAAATTTCAAAGAATACGCGATTGTTTACTTAAATGTGATCGATTTCAGAATTATTAATGAGAGCTGGGGCGAGGAGGATGGAAACAGGACGCTGCAGTTTATTTTTCATCAGTTTCAGAAGGATTTGAAGCAGAAGGGAGAGCTGGTCAGCCGGAGCAGCATGGATCATTTCTTCCTGCTTCTTCGGGAAACTGACAGGAACCGTCTGAACAGCCGCATGGAGGAAGCGATTCAAGAGATGAACGAGGTGATCGGACAGAAATTCTGCGGCACCTCCATTGACTTCACTATAGGCGTCTGCCGGCTGCAGGACGCAGACTCTGTTTCCTCCGCTATGACGCGGGCGATTTCTGCCAGCAAGCAGAAGGCGGAGAAAAATGTGTGCACCTTCTATGACAACGCTGTGGCTGCCAAGCAGGATCGGGAGCAGCGTCTGAACGAGCTGTTTGAGGAATCCCTGAAAAACAGAGATCTGAAGATTTATCTGCAGCCCAAGGTAAGCCCTGTTCCAGGAGAGCCCTGTCAGGCGGAGGCCCTTGTGCGCTGGATTCATCCGAAGGAGGGGATGATCTATCCGGATGAATTTATTCCGCTGTTTGAGATGAACGGAAATATCTGCCAGCTGGATTTATATATGTTCGAGGAAGTCTGCCGCCTGATTGCCCGATGGATGGAGGAGGGGCAGGAGATTTCCCTGCTGTCGGTCAATCTGTCCCGTTTCCATTTGAGAAGCAAGGGCGCCGGTGTCTGGAAGGAGTACAAGGAGATCAAGGAGCGGTACAACATCCCAGACGGAATGATAGAGATAGAGCTGACGGAGACTGTATTTATCGACGACAGCCAGCTGCTGTTCGTCAAATCGGTTCTGGACGGCTTCCGCGCCTGCGGTTTCCGTGTGGCGTTAGATGACTTCGGCTTCGCCTACTCCTCTCTGGGAGTGTTAAACGAGCTGGAGGTGGACACTCTGAAATTAGACCGCACCTTCTTCCTCAATGAGAATACAAAGTCCAGAAAAATAGTGGCCCAGCTGATCCAGCTGGCTCACAGCCTGAATATGAGCGTAGTGGCGGAGGGAATTGAACAGATGGAGCAGGTGGAAGTCTTAAAGGCCATGCGCTGTGATCTGATTCAGGGATATGTATACTCCAGACCGATTCCGGTGGGAGAATTTGAGGCGTGGAGGGAAGCTTATGAAAACCAGAAGTATTAAAAAGGCTCTGCCGCGCCTGGCCAGGACTACCATTTTGCTGCTGATTGCGCTGATCCTGCCGGCCAATCTCTGGGCGCAGCTTTACGCCCAGCATAAGAACCAGCGGGAAAATTCTTCTGAGCTGTTCTGCCAGCTGAGACAGCTGCTGGAAACGAAGGAAAGGGAGCTTGAAGAGGATAAGGAAGAGTTTGCAGAGCGGTGCATTAGATCTGCCGAGATAGCTGCCTACTGCATTGAGAGCCGGCCGGAAGTGACTGAGAGCCCGGAAGCCGCCAGAGAGCTGGCGGACAGGCTGAATGTGGATGAGATCCACTGCTTCACGCCGGAGGGCGTGATCTATGGGGGAACCCACCCGGAGTATTACGGCTATACGTTTGACTCGGGAGAGCAGATGCGGTATTTTCTGCCCATGCTGGAGGACACCTCCATGAAGCTCTGCCAGAATATTGCTGATAATATGGCAGAGGGAAAACCGATGCAGTATGCGGCTGTCTGGGAGGAGGATGGAAGCGGGATCATTCAGATTGGAATGGAGCCGGAACGCATTCTGAAGGCCATAGAGGAGAAGAGCCTGGACCGGGTGATTTCTGATATTCCCCTGGATATGCGCGGATATCTTCACGCGGTCGACTTAAATACGAAGAGAATTGCCGCATCCACAGATCCCGCTATGGTGGGAATGGATATAAGCTCTGGATGGAAGAAACGAGAGGGTACAGAGCTCAGAACAGGCTTTCACGAACGGTTTCAAGGGAAGAAATACTGCGTGTATGCAGAGCGGTATGGAAACTTTGCTCTGCTCCGATGCTATCCGTCTGATTTCCCCCTTCGCAGCATAGTGATGTCCACACTGATGGTTTTTCTTTATCTTGTTCTGACCGCTGTGGCAGTGATCGGAGGCATTACCTGGTATATGGACAAAAAGCTGGCCAGAAACCTGGTGGCGATTGTGGACGAGCTGAAAAAGGTGGAGCAGGGCGATTTCAGAGATATCTCTGTGAAGACGGATGTGGAAGAATTTAACGAATTGATTTTTTATATGAATCAGATGTTGAAAGGCATCCGCCTGGGCTGGGACAAGCTGACGCGGATTGTGGACAAAGGGCGGATTCCTATTGGAATCTTTGAAAAGAACCAGTTTTTTGGAAAATCGTTTATCAACAGCCGTCTGCTGGAGATGCTGGGCATAGAGGAAAGCGGACAGGACAGTTTACTGGCGGTGTCTGAGGCGGAAAAACGGCTGGAAGAGGCCATGGAGCATCCAGTGGACGAGGACGAGCAGATCTATGAATATGACAGAGACGGCGATAAAATTTATCTGAAAATTGAAAAACAGATGGATGAGCAGAGCGCAACCTACTATGTGTCTGATCTGTCCCAGTGGTGGAAGGAGCTCAACGAGCTGAGAGAGCAGAGCAGCAGAGACAGCCTTACCGGTCTTTACAACAGGCGGGGATTTAACAACCGGATGGACGAACTGTTTAAAGGGACGCAGGATCTGGGCTGGGGAATGATCATTATGATGGACGCCGACGGTCTGAAGCGGATTAACGATATGTACGGACATTCCGTAGGAGACGAATACCTGAAGCGGATTGGGGCCATTATCAAAGATACGGCGGGCTCTGGCTCTGTATGTGCCCGTCTGGGAGGCGACGAATTTATCGTTTTCCTCTACGGATACGATTCCAGAGAACGTGTCGACGCAATGTGCGGCGCGCTGAAAGAGAAACGAGGCGAAGCATTTATGGATAACGGAACGGCGGAATTGGTAGAATTTTCCATCGGCTGTGCTATTTATCCGGTTGATGGAAAGAACTATCATGTGCTGATGCACCGTGCAGATGAAAATATGTATCTTGAAAAGCGGGAGAGAAAGGCCATATACATGGGGGGGGTATAAAAAGAAAATACGCCCCAAAATTGCATTTAAAGCAGGCAGACGGAAGAGAAACGTCTGGAAAATAAGACGAGGAGGACAGAAGGCTTCAGAAAGGCCAAAGAGGCGGCAGGAGGAAGGGAAATGGAGAAGAATTCAAAAAAGAAGAGACGTACGGGAAGCGGGGAGGAGGCTGGAACAGAAACAGCCGGAAGAAGGCTTTATCAGATGGAGTACAGTTCTCCCATCGGAGCGCTGACTCTGATTTCCGACAGCGAAGCCCTTCTTTCCCTGGAGTTTGAACAGAAGCGGTATCCGTTTTCCCTTCCAGAACGCTGTCAGCTGACGGTTCTGCCTGGTTATTCTGGGAACAGAGAGGGCGGCGAAGGCCGGGAGCTGCTTCCTGCCCCGCTCCTTCAGGCCGCGCGCTGGCTGGACTGCTATTTTTCAGGCAAAAGTCCTGATTTTCTGCCCCCTCTTAAACCGGAGGGAAGCCCTTTCCGCCGCCGGGTGTGGGAAGAGCTGCTGAGAATTCCCTGCGGAACGACCGTCACCTACGGAAGCATTGCAAAAAAGCTGGCAGAGGAGGAGGGCCGCCCCCATATGTCCGCCCAGGCGGTCGGCGGCGCAGTGGGGCATAACCCCATTGGAATCATCATTCCCTGCCACCGGGTTGTGGGAGCAGACGGCAGTCTGACCGGATTTGGCGGAGGAATCGAGACGAAGAAGGCGCTTCTGGAGCTGGAGAGGGCTGAATATTAAAATAAAAGCTTTTTTACAGCCGGACTGAGGGTTAAGGAGTGAAATATATGAGAAGAAGAGACAGGGAAGTGACGGACGAGAAGACTGGGAATTTAAGCCGGGGGCAGCAGCTCGGGTTCAGGTGCTGAGGCTGTCGGTGGAGGAGCTGTTGTGCAAAGAAAATTGAGTGAAAAACATTCTTTTTTCTCGTGCATAACAGATCAGAGGAACTGCATTTTGCCCTGCTTTTTTCTCGGTTCCTCTTGCAAAATATGGATTTTCCTGTACAATAAAATAGGCGGAGTCTGGTATGAAGGGGCGCGTTTTTCCTCAGAAGAGGCACGGCGCGCCGGTTCAGATCCGCAGGGGCAGAAGCGGTTCCCTGCAAGGAGCTGATACTCTGTCAAAAGGAAACTTTGAAATCATAAATAATGTATATAAAGAAAGGAAACAACCATGATTAGCGCAAGCAATGTAACATTACGCGTAGGAAAAAAGGCACTGTTTGAGGATGTAAATATTAAATTCGTGGAAGGCAACTGCTACGGTCTGATCGGAGCCAACGGAGCAGGAAAGTCTACTTTCTTAAAGATTCTTTCCGGCCAGCTGGAGCCGACCAACGGAGACGTGATTATCACTCCAGGACAGCGTCTCTCCTTCTTACAGCAGGATCACTTTAAGTACGACCAGTATCCGGTTCTGGATACGGTTATTATGGGAAATGCCCGTCTGTACCAGATTATGAAGGAGAAGGAAGCCATCTACATGAAGGAGGATTTCTCTGAGGAGGATGGCGTGAAGGCCGCAGAGCTGGAGGGCGAGTTCGCCACCATGAACGGCTGGGAGGCAGAGTCCGACGCGGCCAACCTGTTAAACGGTCTGGGAATCGAGACAGAGCTTCATTATCAGCTGGTAGGAGACCTGACAGGCGCTCAGAAGGTGAAGGTGCTGTTAGCCCAGGCTCTGTTTGGAAATCCTGACATTCTTCTGCTGGACGAGCCGACCAACCACCTGGATCTGGACGCTATCGCATGGCTGGAGGAATTCTTAATCAACTTTGAGAACACAGTTATCGTGGTATCCCACGACCGTTACTTCTTAAATAAGGTCTGCACCCAGATTGCGGACATCGACTATGGAAAGATTCAGCTTTACGCCGGAAACTACGACTTCTGGTACGAGTCCAGCCAGCTGATGATCAAGCAGATGAAGGAAGCCAATAAGAAGAAAGAGGAGAAGATCAAGGAGCTGCAGGAGTTCATTCAGCGATTCTCCGCCAACGCTTCCAAGTCCAAGCAGGCTACCTCCAGAAAGAAGGCTCTGGAGAAGATTCAGCTGGATGAGATCCGCCCGTCCAGCCGTAAATATCCGTACATTGACTTCCGTCCGGAGAGAGAGATTGGAAACGAGGTTCTGTCTGTTGAGAACCTGTCCAAGACCATTGACGGCGTAAAGGTTCTGGACAATATTTCCTTCATCTTAAACCGTGAGGACAAGGTGGCTCTGGTAGGACCGAACGAGCAGGCCAAAACGGTTCTCTTCAAGATTCTGGCAGGCGAGATGGAGCCGGACGAGGGAAGCTACAAGTGGGGCGTTACCACCACTCAGGCATATTTCCCCAAGGACAACAGCGCAGAGTTTGACAACGACGATATTATCGTAGACTGGCTGACTCAGTATTCCCCGGTGAAGGACGTAACCTATGTCCGCGGCTTCCTGGGCCGTATGCTGTTTGCAGGCGAGGACGGCGTGAAGAAGGTGAGAGTACTTTCCGGAGGCGAGAAGGTGCGCTGCATGCTTTCCAAGATGATGATTTCCGGCGCCAACGTGCTGATGTTCGACGAGCCGACAGACCACCTGGATATGGAGTCCATCACCGCGTTAAACAACGGTATGACCAAGTTCCCGGGCGTGATTATTTTCTCCTCCCGTGACCATCAGATCGTGGAGACGACGGCCAACCGTATTATGGAGATTGTAAACGGCAAGCTCATCGATAAGATCACAACCTACGACGAGTACCTGGCAAGCGACGAGATGGCCAGAAAGCGTCAGGTATTTACTTTGACAGAGACTGAGGAGAACGAGGACTAAATGATGGAAGCGGCGTCTGTCGCCGGGCATGAACGGGCCCGGCAGGGCGCCTGAGCCGGAAAGGGGATTAGAACATGGAGAAAAAGCCGGTACTGGTAATTATGGCGGCGGGAATGGGCAGCCGCTACGGCGGATTAAAGCAGATTGATCCGGTGGATCACGATGGAGACCTGATTATTGACTTCTCCATTTTCGATGCGAAGGAGGCAGGCTTTGAGAAGGTGGTTTTCATCATTAAGAAGGCCATTGAGAAGGATTTCAGGGAGCACATCGGAAACAGGATGGAAAAGCACATCCAGGTAGAGTATGTGTACCAGGAAAACGACCTTCTTCCTGAGGGCTATCAGGTTCCGGAAAACAGGGTAAAGCCGTGGGGAACAGGACACGCCATTCTCTGCTGCAAGGATGTGATTGACGGCCCCTTCGCTGTGATCAATGCGGACGATTACTACGGAAAGGCGGCCTTTAAGGAGCTGTACCGCCATCTCTGCGAGACAGAGGACAACGACAGGTATCAGTACGCCATGGTAGGCTATAAGCTTTACAATACCCTGACGGAGAACGGCCATGTGTCCCGGGGCGTGTGCGTGGCGGACGAACACGGTTATCTGGCTGACATTCACGAGCGCACCAGAGTGGAAAAGCACGGCGATAAGGCGGAGTACACAGAGGACAACGGCGCTTCCTGGACGTATCTGCCGGAGGATACCCTGGTATCCATGAATATGTGGGGCTTTACCTCCAGCATTCTCAAGGAGCTGGAGAAGCGGTTTACTGTATTTTTAGATCAGAACCTGCCGGTCAATCCGGAAAAATGCGAATACTTCCTGCCTTTTGTCGTAGACGAGCTTCTGAAGGAGGACAAGGCCCAGGTGACTGTGTTAAAGAGCGCAGACAAGTGGTACGGCGTTACTTATAAGGAAGACAAGCCCATGGTCATGGATGCCATCCAGGGCTTAAAGGACAGCGGGTATTATCCGAAAAAGCTGTGGGAAGACTAGAGATCGGAGAATCCGAAGCGAAATAAGAGACAGAAAAGAGGGAGAGGGAGCATATCTTATCTGTAAGAGAAAATGAAAATCTGTATTTCTCCCCGGCCGGCTGAAGGGGGGCTTAGATTCAGCCTTAATCCGGGAGAAAGAAAGGAGAGTTTATGAAAAAGCTGACAGGCAGTCTTCCATTCCGTCTCCTGATTGGAGTGGCAGCCGGAATTATAGCCGGCCTTTACGCGGGAGAAGGGGTGATGAACGTAGTCGTTACCCTGAATTATGTGATGGGACAGTTTATCAATTTCTGCGTGCCGTTAATTATCATCGGTTTTATCGCTCCGTCCATCACGAAGCTGGGAAAGAACGCCTCCAGGATGCTGGGAATTGCCCTTGGAATCGCCTACGCCTCCTCTCTGGGTGCGGCGCTGTTTTCCATGGCGGCAGGCTTTGGAATCATTCCGTCCCTGTCGATCAATGCGAGCATGGAGGGACTGAAAGAGCTTCCCGAGGTAGTATTTCAGCTGTCCATTCCTCCGATTATGGGGGTGATGAGCGCCCTTGTATTTTCTGTTCTCATTGGTCTGGCGGCCGCATGGACGAAGGCGGGGCAGATAACAGGAATTCTGGATGAATTTCAGCGGATTGTGTTAGACATTGTAAAGAAGGTTATCATTCCTATCCTTCCGGTCTACATTGCCATGACGTTCTGTTCCCTGGCTTATGAAGGCTCCATTACAAAACAGGTTCCTGTATTTATCCAGGTAATCCTGATCGTTATGGCAGGCCATTATATCTGGATGGCTCTGCTCTACGGCCTGGCGGGGCTGTACTCAGGAAAGAATCCCTTTAAGGTGCTTAAAAACTACGGTCCGGCCTACCTGACGGCAGTGGGAACCATGTCCTCCGCGGCGACTCTGGCAGTGGCCTTAGACTGTGCGAAAAAGTCCGAGCCCACGCTCAGGGATGATATGGTAGAATTTGGAATTCCCCTGTTTGCCAATATCCATCTGTGCGGCTCTGTGCTGACAGAAGTATTTTTCGTCATGGTAGTGTCGAAGATTCTGTACGGAACTCTTCCGGATCTTCCGACTATGACCCTGTTCTGCGTGCTGTTGGGAGTGTTCGCAGTAGGCGCGCCCGGCGTTCCGGGGGGAACCGTCATGGCGTCCCTGGGACTGATTACAGGCGTGCTGGGCTTCGACGAGATGGGAACGGCCCTGATGCTTACCATTTTCGCTCTGCAGGACAGCTTCGGAACTGCCTGCAACGTGACGGGAGACGGTGCCCTGACGCTGATGCTGACTGGATACGCTGAGAGGCATAAGATAGAGAAACAGAAGCTGGAAGTGGAATTGTAAAAATAAAATAAGACAGAAGAGGTTATGGGCGCAGCGTGGAAAAATCCGGCTGCGCCTGTGTTTTATAGAGGGGAGTACAAATGAAAAGAAGGAAGGTTAATAAATATGCGATACGGTATGCCGTTCTGTTTTCGGCTTTCTCCCTGGCGCTTCATTTCATAACGGTTTATCTGCTGTGCCATGGGATGGGGCTTTTATTAGCTGGGGGAGATATGCTTAACAGCCCTGAAAAGTGGGAGATGAGGGAGAAAGCGGAGACGATCATGGGACAGGCAGGTATGTTAGGGAATCTGTTCATCGCTTCCTGCTATCTGTTTGTCATTATAACAGGAATTTTTCTTATAATCAGGAAATTTACTGCTATAGAGTATGTGGCTGCAGTTCTGTTATTTTGTCTCATACAGTTTGGAATTTTTATTTTAGAAAGATTGATAAATACCCATGGAATGACAGAGCTGTGTAACTGGCTGTGGGCGGTCCTGCATCAGAAGGCAGTCTGGATTCTTCTTACACTTCCTCTTCTCATATCAGCCGGAAGGTACATCATCCGCATGGCAGGGCAGAAGAAGGAGCAGTAAGGCCCGGTGATCTGACAGGAGCCGCCGCCCCATAGGTAAGAATACCTACAGGGCAGGCGGCTCCTTGGCGATCACAATATTGTCCTCTCTCCGGTAGCTTTCCTGGGGAAGGCGATCCGTGATAATCGTGGCAGAGGAAAATTCGCCGAAGCTGACGGGGCTGGTCTGGAAAAATTTGCTGGAGTCGCAGAGCACATAGGGTTCTCTGGTCCGTTCCATGGCAAATTCCTTGATCAGCGCCTCGTTGGGATCCGGGGTAGTGAAGCCGGAAATGCGGCTGACCCCGTTGGTTCCCCAGAATCCTTTTGTGAAATGGTATTTTTTCAGGCTCAGATAGGCCTCGTTTCCCACCACAGCCTCTGTGGAGGCCTTGATTTCTCCTCCCAGAACGGCTGCCCGGAAGCCCCGCTCCACCAGGCGCAGTCCGTGGGACACTGCGTTCGTCACAAAGAAGGCAGACTTCTCCTCGATAAAGGGAATCATGGCCCCCGTGGTGGTTCCGGCGTCCAGATAGACGAAGTCGTCAGGCTTAATTAAGGAGGCGGCGTACCGGGCAATCCTGATTTTTTCTTCCATGTGCTGTTTCTGGCGCAGGGATACCTGGGCGTCGGCAGCGTCAATAGCCAGATCTGCCTGAACCGCCCCGCCGAACACCTTGATCAGTGCGCCTTTCTTGTGAAGAACCGTTAAATCCCGGCGGATGGTAGACTCCGAGGCGTCAAACCGCTCCTTCAAGTCCTGCACCGTCACACTGCCCTGGGCGTTTAACAGCTTTAAAATCTCTTCCTGCCGCTTTTCCGTAAGCATTTTCCTCGTCCTTCCTTTCTCTGGCAAATGAAATAATTATTGATATTTTACAACAAAACAGGCGGAGGCGCTACTCCTGGAAGTACCAAAAAAATAACAAAAAATAAGCACGAGGAAAAATTTTCGGTAACTTTAAGTGAAATAAGAAAATTTTCCTCGTGCTTTCTATTTATTTTTCCGCCGTTTTCTTCTTCAGCGCTCCTAACAGGAAGGCTCCGATCAGGGTTCCAATGACCAGGGCGGCCAGGTACATCATAGCGTTTCCTACAACCGGGAATACGAAGATTCCGCCGTGGGGAGCCATGAGAGTACATCCGAAGGCCATGGACAGGGCGCCGGAGACTCCAGCGCCGACGACGCAGGCAGGAAGCACATGAAGGGGATCAGAGGCCGCAAATGGAATCGCTCCCTCTGTGATGAAGGCCAGACCCATAATAAAGTTGACCGGGCCGGATTCCCGCTCTTCCTTTGTGAATTTGTTTTTAAAGAGCAGGGTAGCCAGGGCGATGGCGCAGGGAGGAACCATTCCGCCAATCATAACGGCTGCCATAATATCATAGTTTCCGGCTGCGATAGAGGCAGTTCCAAAGACATAGGCTGCCTTATTGAAGGGACCGCCCATATCGACGGCCATCATGCCTGCCACGACGATTCCCAGGAGAATTTTGCTGGTTCCGCTCATGCCTGCGAGGGCAGCGTTCAGAGAGGTATTTAAAAATCCTACCGGAGGTTCGATGATAAAGGTCATAATTAAACCAATGAGAAGGATTCCAAATACAGGATATAAGAGCACTGGAGCGATTTTTTCCAGAGCTTCCGGCAGACGGCTGAACAGCTTTCCAAGGAAGAGAACCAGGTATCCTGCGATAAATCCGGCCAGTAGAGCGCCCAGGAATCCGGACTTTCCGCCGGCGGCGATCATTCCGCCTACAAATCCTACGGCCAGGGCCGGTCTGTCTCCAATGCTCATGGCGATAAATCCGGCCAGGATTGGGAGCATGAAGCCGAAGGCAATTCCGCCGATTCCTTTCAGGGCCGCGGCTGCCGGGGTGATGGTTCCAAAAGCAGATCTGGCTTCGTCTGACAGGGAGTTGATATCCATGCTCAGGCCGTCGATGAGGAAGGCAAGGGCGATGAGAATTCCGCCTCCTACGACGAAAGGAAGCATATGGGAAACGCCGTTCATCAGCTGAGTGTAAATTTTGTGGGCTGCGCCTCCAGAGGCTTTTGTTTCCTTCGCGGCCTCAGGCTTTCCAGCCTGGTACACAGGCGCGTCTCCCTTCATGGCCCGCTCGATCAGCTGCTCCGCTTTGCTGATTCCATCGGAGACAGGACATTCGATGAGTTTTTTGCCGTGGAACCGGTCCATAGGCACCTTGGCATCGGCGGCCACGATAATGCAGCCGGCTTCTGCGATTTCCTGCTCTGTGAGGACGTTTTTCGCTCCTCCGGAACCTCTGGTTTCCACCTTCAGAGAGCATCCGGCGGCCCGGGCGGCCTTTTCCAGTCCCTCTGCGGCCATATAGGTGTGGGCAATGCCGGTGGGGCAGGAGGTGACTGCCAGAATGCGGCAGGAGGCTTTGGCTTTGGAAGCTTCTGCCTCTTCAGAAACAGAAGGGCTGTTTTCCTGCTCCCCATTCTGAGCGGCCAGCTGGCTGTCAATGTCTGGTTTTTCCTGATCTGCCTGGTCAATGACAGCTAAAAATTCTTCCGCCGTCTCGGCCTTTGTAAGCTTCTCCACAAAGCTCTGGTCCATCAGCAGCACAGACAGCTTGCTGAGCACGTCCAGATGAATGTTGTCCTCTGTGTCCGGCGCGGCGATCAGGAAAATCAGATGAGCCGGCATACCGTCCAGGGATTCAAATTCCACGCCGTCCCTGACAACCATAGCGGCCAGCCCAGGTTCGCGGACTGCGGAGCATTTTCCGTGGGGAATGGCAATTCCGCCTCCAATGCCTGTGGTACTTTCCTCTTCTCTGAAATAAACCTGTTTTCTGTAGCCCTCCTCATCTGCGATTTTTCCGCTGGCCGTCATCAGGGCCACCATCTGATCCAGGGCTTCCGCCTTTGTGCGCGGGGTTCCGTCAAGACAGATACTCCGCTTATCAATCAAATCTGTAATCCGCATGAGATTCCCTCCTTTTCATCCTGTTTCCTGCGATTTATGAGTCAGACGCGCCGTTAAGCGTCCTGTAAATGCTGCGTATTTCTTGTTCTGTGGCCAAGAATTTCGAGAACGCGCTGGCGCTTCCTGCCGCTACCCCCATACGGAATGCGTGGGAGTAATCATGCTTTTCCATCCATCCGGCTAAAAAGCCCGCTACCATGGAATCGCCTGCGCCTACGGCGTTTACTAAAGTGCCCCTGGGAGCTGGAAGCATGTGGACGCCGCCTTCCTCGTCTAAGAGCACAGCCCCCTGTCCGGCCATGGAAATCAGCACGTTTCTGGCCCCCTTTTCCTGCAGCTTTTTCCCGTAGGGAACCACTTCCTCCCGGCTGTTCAGCTCAACTCCGAAAATCTCTCCCAGCTCGTGGTTGTTAGGCTTAATGAGAAATGGCCGGTAGGGGAGGACGTTCATCAGAAGATCGCCTGTGGCGTCTACGGCGAAGAGCACTCCGCGATCTTTTAACATTTCCAGAATCCGGCTGTAACTGTCCTCTGGCATGGAGGCAGGTATGCTGCCTGCTAAAACCAGGGTATCGCCCTTTTTCAGACTGTTCAGCCGGCTCATCAGCTGCTCCAGGGAAGCATAGTCAATCTCCGGCCCCGCGCCGTTGATCTCAGTCCCGTCAAAATCCTTCATTTTTATATTAATGCGGGAACAGCCGTGTTTCAGGAAAATGAAATCACAGGTTACGCCGCTGCGGCGGATTTTTTCTTCAATCTCACGTCCTGTAAATCCGGCCAGAAATCCCAGAGCGGTGTTTTCGATTCCCAGACTGTGAAGAACAGTAGACACGTTCACGCCCTTGCCTCCGGGAAGCAGCTGCTCAGAGGATGTGCGGTTGGTCTTTCCAAATGCAAACTGGTCGACAGTTACGATGTAGTCCAGAGACGGATTAAAAGTAACGGTATAAATCACGTTTCAAACCTCCTGCTGTATTTGTTAGCCTTATTATACAACCACAAACAGTCATAATCAATCAAAATAAGTCACAAAATATAGAGAATAAATTTGTGGTATTTTCACAAAGAGTCAAATCCAGTCAAAAACGAGCGTTTTCCAGATGGGGGATGGGAAAGGCGGAGCCATTTTCAGGTATCCCGGGGCAGAGAATAAAAAAATTTCAGTTGCGCCAACTTTTTGGCGCTTTTTTTCCGTCTAATAATAGAAACAGAAGAAAGGATTAAAACCTGCCAGGGCGAAAGCGGATGCAAACGGACGGGAGAACGGCAGGCTTCGTAGGACGGAGGAGACAGATGCAGCGGGCCAGGTATCAGGAACAGCGTCGGGCAGACCGATGGGATAATGATAATTTAACCAGAAGAGATCGGGAATATTACAGAGAACGTCAGAGGATAAAGCGGAGGAAGGAAAAACGCCGCCGACGGATTCGGAGCATCGTGTCCTCGCTGGAGGGAATCGTTCTGTGCCTGATTTTGATTTCAGTCCTGAATTATCTGCCTGTATTTGGAAATCAGGGAAAAGCGGGCCGCCTGTCAGACGTTTTTGCCGAAAGAAACGGAGCGGAAGCCGGGCTGATCTGGGGAGAGACGGAGACGGAACCGGCTTTGGAGGGATCGGAGGAATCCCTGCCTGAGACGGAAGCGGAAGAGACGGAAACGGAAGAGACGAGGGCGGAAAAGATGGCGGTGGAAGAGATGACGGCCGAGGCGGAGGCCGGGGCCTATGATTTTTCCCGCCCTGTTCCCCTTTCAGAGCCAGTGGATAACAGCTATTTTGACGACGCCGTGTTTATCGGAGATTCCAGGACAGAGGGCCTGATTACCAACACGGGGCTGTCCAATACGACTGCCTACACCTATAAGGGCCTGATGGTGGATACTGTGTTCACCAAGCCGGTGATCCGCAGAGGGGAGAACAGGGTCTCTGTGATGGACGCCCTGAAAACCACCTCCTTTTCCAAGATTTACATTATGTTTGGGATCAATGAGAACGGCTGGCCCTACAATGATGTTTTCATTCATAAATATGAGGAAATTATCGACGCTGTCCGGGAAATAAATCCAGACGCAGTCATTTACGTTCAGGAGATTATGCCGGTGACGAATCAGGTGTCTGCCACCCACAGCTATATCAGGAATGGAAAGATTGCGGAATTTAACAGACTGCTGCGCCAGATGGCCCAGGAAAAGCAGGTGTACTTTATTGACACAGCGTCTGCGGTAGCCGCCTCTGACGGAAGCCTTCCAGCCGATGCGGCCTTTGACGGCATTCACCTGAAAAAGGATTACTGCAAAAAATGGCTGGACTATTTAAAAAGCCACACAGCTGCTGCGCACTGACAGGACGGCAGAGAGCAGCGGCCGCGCGATACAGCACACAGAAGGGAGAAAGGAAATGAAAAACAAAACATGGATGAAAAGCTTACAGAAAAAGGGAATCACAGCAGGGCTGATTCTGGCGTCCTGCGCCGTTCTGTCTGCATGCGGCGGACAGAACGGGCAGGCCGGGGCGGGAAAGCAGACGGAAAGCCAGACGGGAAAGCAGGCTGACGCCGGAGAAATTGGAAAGAAGCTGGCAGAAGATCTGGCCTTTGAGGACGAGCTGACTCTGGCGGATGAGGACATGGCGGGGATGCTGTACGGCATTGATGCGGCGGTACAGTCCTCTGTCTACATCAGCAGCGGAGCCACGGCAGAAGAGATTGCGGTGTTCGAGTTTGAGACGGAAGAGGACTGCAAAGAGGCGGTTTCCCTGGCAGAGCAGAGGATCGAGGATCAGAAAGAGGCCTTCGCTTCCTATGTGCCAAAGGAGGTAAAGCGCCTGGACGGAGCGGTGGTGAAGCAGTACGGCCGTTTTCTGGCTGTCTGCGTCTGCGATGACGGCAGAAAGGCGGAGGAGCTGCTTGCGGAGCTGTTTCAGTAGAGGGAGCAGGCATGGTTTTCAGCAGCATTTTATTTATCTTTTACTTTCTCCCTTTGACGCTTCTGCTCTATTACGCAGGCCCTTCGCGGCTCAGAAACCTGGTGCTTCTGGTAATGAGTCTGGCGTTCTATTCCTGGGGAGAGCCGGTGTACGTTTCCATTATGCTGTTTTCCACTATATTTGATTATGGAAACGGACTGGCCATTGAGAAATGCCTGTCCTCCGGCAGAAAAAGGGCTGCCAGGGCTGTGCTGCTTCTCTCAGTGGCCGGCAACCTGGGGATTCTGGGATTTTTTAAATACAGCAATTTTTTTATTGAGATAATCAATGCGGCTGGAGGGACGGATTTTCCTCTTTTGGAACTGTCCCTTCCTATCGGCATTTCCTTCTACACCTTTCAGACCATGTCCTACACCATCGACGTGTATCTGGGGCAGGCCGGGGCGCAGAAGAATCTGGTTCAGTTCGGGGCCTATGTGGCCATGTTCCCCCAGCTGGTGGCAGGGCCGATTGTCAAGTATAAGGATATCAGCGGCCAGCTGGCAGACAGAAACGTGACGGCAGAGAGATTTTCCTACGGAATCAGCCGTTTTATTACAGGACTTTCCAAGAAGGTTCTCCTGGCCAACAATATCGGCATGGTGTGGGAACAGATTTCCGGCGGAAATCTGGCCGGGCTTTCCGCTGCGGAAGCCTGGATCGGCGCGGCCGCCTTTTCATTCCAGATTTATTTCGATTTTTCCGGGTACTCAGATATGGCCATCGGGCTGGGAGAGCTGTTCGGCTTTCATTTTCAGGAAAATTTCAACCATCCCTACCGGTCGAAAAGCATGACGGAATTCTGGCGCAGATGGCATATTTCTCTGGGAACCTGGTTCCGGGAATACGTCTATATTCCTCTGGGAGGCAGCAGGAAGGGGATGAAAAGACAGCTGCTTAACCTCCTGATTGTCTGGTGTCTGACGGGACTCTGGCATGGAGCCAGCTGGAACTTTCTTGTCTGGGGGCTGTACTTCGGGGTGTTTTTAACAGCGGAAAAGCTGTTTTTGCTCCGGCGTCTGGAAGCGCTTCCAGGGTGGGTTTCCCACGCCTACTGCCTGATTTTCGTGGCGGTCAGCTGGGTGATTTTTGCCTTTGACAGCATGGCGGACGTATGTACTTATGTAAAGTCCATGTTCGGCCTGGGAAGCGGCGGATGGATAGGGGAAGCGGCCCTTTACTATGGAGAGACCTGGGGCGTTTTCTTTGTTGTCTGCGCCCTGTGCAGTCTGGGAATTTTTAAAATGAAGCGGGCCTTTCTGCCCGTTCTTTTTGCGGCCAGCATCTGTTTTCTGGCAGGAGGAACCTACAACCCGTTTTTGTATTTTCGGTTTTAGGGTGCAGGAAGACAGAGAGGAATTAAGGCGAAATGACGGACAGGAGAAGTGGTGGGAGTGTTATGACAGAACATAAGAACAGAGACAGGAAGAAATGGAGAAATTTTCTAGGAATCGCTGGTTTTCTGGCTGTGATCGGGGCGGCGCCGGCGTTTACTTTTACATTAAAGGATCGGGAGTTTTCAGAAAATGAAAACAGGTATCTGGCCCAGAAGCCCTATATTTCTCTGGAACGTATAAAAACAGGGGAGTTTATGCGGGATATGGAAGAATATGTAAGCGATCAGCTCCCGCTTCGCGACAGTCTGACCACAGCCAGGACAGAGCTTTTAAAGGCTGCGGGCAGCCGGGAGATCAACGGCGTGTATCTGGGGAAAGACGGATATCTGATAGAACAGTGGCTGGAACAGGATTTTGACGAAGAACGGCTTCAGAATAACATAGAAGCGCTGAACGGCTTTTTGGAGAAACATCAGGATAAGAAGGCTTTCGTTATGATTGTGCCGACAGCGGCGGAAACCATGAAGGACAAGCTGCCGCCTCACGCGCCGTCCTTCTGCCAGGAGAAGGCTATGGCCCAGATAGAAAAGGGGCTGTCCTCCGGGACGCTGATTGACCTGCGCCAGACGCTTTCTGCCCACCGGGAGGACGGCGTTTTTTATAAGACGGATCACCACTGGACCAGCAGGGGAGCCTTTCAGGGGTATCTGAAGTGGTGCGAGGCAAATGGAATGTATCTGCCTGCCAGCCAGTTCCATCCAGTGCAGGTCTCAGACTCCTTTCAGGGTTCTCTGGACTCCAAGGTTTTGGAGGCAGAGGGAAGCAGAGATTCCATCGAGCTGTTTACGCGGGAACAGGAGCCATCCTATACCGTTTCCTACAATTTTGGCAGGGAGATTTCTGACAGCGTCTACGCCCCGGAAAACCTGAAGAAAAAGGATCAGTACCAGATTTTTTTAAATGGAAACCACCCGGAGGTGACCATTGAGACCTCCAACAAAAACGGCAGGCGTCTGCTGATAGTAAAGGATTCCTTTGCAAATGCCCTGGTTCCCTTCCTTATTGGAGACTGCGAATCCATTCACCTCATTGACCTCCGGTATTACCGGGGCAGCCTGGAGGACTACATATCACAGCGGGAAATCAATGAATTTCTGATTCTCTACAATCTGAAAAATTTCTGCGGAGAGAAGAACCTTAAATTTTACTAAAAATTCTTATCATCTGTGCTTTTCCGGTGACTCTTTCTCTGCTCTCTTCCAAAATAATCAAGAAAATGGTATACTGACAGTATCATCGCTTTCCTGCCCCTGGGAAGGGGCGGGAGGCTAGTCAGGAGACAAAACAGAATGAAAAAAATGATTTCATGGAATGTAAACGGCCTGCGGGCCTGTGTGGGAAAAGGATTTCTCGACGTGTTTCAAGAGCTTGACGCCGACATTTTCTGCATTCAGGAGAGCAAGCTTCAGGCCGGACAGATTGACCTTGATATACCAGGCTACTATCAGTATTGGAGCTACGCGGACAAGAAGGGATATTCTGGAACCGCCCTGTTTACTAAAGAGGAGCCTTTAAGCGTGGTATATGGTCTGGGAATCGACGTCCACGACCACGAGGGACGGGTGATTGCGGCGGAGTACGAAGATTACTATGTGGTGACCTGCTATACGCCCAATTCCCAGAACGAGCTGGCCCGCCTGCCCTACCGGATGGAGTGGGAGGACGCGTTCCGCTCTTATCTTAAAAAGCTGGAGGAGAAAAAGCCGGTGATTTTCTGCGGAGACCTGAATGTGGCCCACCGGGAGATTGACCTGAAAAATCCCAGGACCAACAGAAAGAACGCGGGCTTTACCGACGAGGAGAGAGGGAAATTTTCAGAGCTTTTAGACGCGGGATTTATCGACACCTACCGTCATTTTTACCCGGACACAGAAGGGGCATATTCCTGGTGGTCCTACCGATTTAAGGCCAGAGAGAAGAACGCAGGATGGCGAATCGACTACTTCTGCGTATCAGAAAGCTTGAAGGACCGGCTGGTAAGCGCGTCTATCCACTCGGAGATTATGGGATCCGATCACTGTCCGGTTGAACTGGTGATTCAGTAGGCTGGAACGGAAGCAGGAGAACAGATATGAATTTATTGACCATTGAACATCTTACGAAATCTTATACAGAGCGGCTGCTGTTTGACGACACGGCTTTTTCTGTCAACGAAGGCGAGAAAATCGGGGTAATCGGCATTAACGGAACTGGAAAGTCTACGCTTCTTCGGATCCTGGCGGGCCTGGAGGAGCCGGATGAAGGAAGCGTGGTGAAGGGGAGAAATCTCTACATCCGCTACCTGCCCCAGAACCCGGTATTTGAGCCTGGATACACGGTGTTAGAGAGTGTAATCCGGGAAAATCAGGGCCATGAACAGGTCTGGGATCTGGAAGGACAGGCGAAAACCATGCTGATGACGCTGGGGATTCCAGACTGGAATGAGAAGATAGAGACGCTGTCCGGCGGTCAGAGAAAGAGAGCCGCTCTGGCCAGCGTCCTTCTCTCCACCGCGGATCTGCTGGTGTTAGACGAGCCGACCAACCATCTGGACAGCGGCATGGCCGACTGGCTGGAGGAGTACCTGAAGAAATTCAGGGGAGCGCTGGTGATGATCACCCACGACCGGTATTTCCTGGACAGCGTGACAAACAGGATTGTGGAGCTTGACAAGGGAAAGCTCTACAGCTATCAGACGAATTATCAGGGCTTTCTGGAGCTGAAGGCGGAGCGGATGGCCATGGAGGAGGCGTCAGAGCGGAAACGCCAGTCTATTTTAAGGGTGGAGCTGGAGTGGATGAAGCGGGGCGCCAGAGCGCGCTCTACCAAGCAGAAGGGCAGGATCCAGCGGTTCGAGGAGCTGAGCGCCAGAAAGGGGCCTGAGTACGACGGGGAGGTGGAGCTGGGCTCTGTCTCCAGCCGTCTGGGCCGGACGACCATTGAGCTGAAGCATATCTGCAAAGCCTACGGAGACAAGGTTCTGATTCAGGATTTCAGCTATATTTTCCTGAAAAATGACAGAGTGGGCTTTATCGGGCAGAACGGCAGCGGAAAGTCGACTCTGATGAAGATGATTGCCGGATGGGTGCAGCCGGATTCCGGGGAGATTGAGATTGGACAGACTGTGCAGCTGGGATATTTCTCCCAGGAGAACGAGGCGATGGACGATTCGCTGCGCGTCATCGACTACATTAAGGAAGCGGCGGAGTATGTGAAGACGCCGGAGGGAAGCATTTCCGCTTCCCAGATGCTGGAGCGGTTCCTGTTTCCGTCCTCTGTGCAGTACACGGTCATCGGAAAGCTGTCTGGAGGCGAGAAACGGCGGCTTTATCTTCTGCGCATTCTGATGGAGGCCCCTAATGTGCTGATTCTGGACGAGCCTACCAATGATCTGGACATCAGAACCCTGACGATTCTGGAGGACTACCTGGACAGCTTCCAGGGCATTGTCATCACCGTATCCCACGACCGGTATTTTCTGGACCGGGCGGTGCGCCGGATTTTTGCCTTTGAGGGTAATGGAAGGCTGCGCCAGTATGAGGGCGGTTTTACCGATTATCAGGCCGCAAGGCAGGAGGAAGAGGCTGCCGGAGAGAGTCTTAACAGTCCGTCTGCAGGAACAGCCGTGGAAAAGGAGATGGAGGGGGGGCCTGAGAAAAACACCAGGAAGAGCTGGAAGGACGGCCAGGTGAAAAAGCTGAAATTCACCTACAAGGAGCAGAAGGAATGGGAAACCATTGAGGACGATATCGCGGCGCTGGAGGAGAAGGCAGAGGCCCTGGGGCCGGAGATCAATAAGGCTGCCAGAGACTACGAAAAACTGGCTGCGCTGATGAAGGAGAAGGAGGAGACGGAGGCGCTTCTGGAGGAGAAAATGGAGCGCTGGATGTATCTGAATGATCTGGCGGAGCGGATAGCGGAGCAGAACGGCCGTTAGGACGGGATGGGAGAGTGCAACATGAAGATAGAAAAACTTGCTGCGGCAGAAGGCATGCCGGGATATTTTCCGCCCGGAGCCGTCAAGACAGAAGGCGGCTTCCACATCTGCACCATGGCGGAGGGGGAGAACGTAAGCCTGGCTGTATTTGAAACGTCGGGAGGGGAGGAAAAACAGAGGATTTTTCCTTTTCCCGAAGGTTCAAGACTTGGAAATATGCGGACAATCCGCCTGCTGGGCGGAGATTTTGCAGGGCTTTCCTATTCCCTGATCTGCGACGGGACAGAGCAGCCCGATCCCTTTGGACACGCTTTTACGGGCCGGGAGACCTGGGGAGAGCTGTCCCATGTGAAAAATCCGCTGAGATCCCCCTTTGAGCTTCCCTATTTTGACTGGGAGGGCGACGAGCCTCTTCATATTCCCTATGAGGATATGATTTTATACAGGATCCACGCGAGGGGCCTTACCATGGGGCCGAGGGGAACGGATCGGAAGGACAAGACGGCGGGACGGCCGGGAACCTTTCAGGCAATCAGAGACAAAATCCCGTATTTCAGGGAGCTGGGCGTCACCTCCCTGGAGCTGATGCCTCCCAATGAGTTTGAGGAGGTCATGATGCCGGACAGCTCGGACGGCAATCCCTACGGCCCCGACGAGCCTACGGGGAAGCTCAACTACTGGGGCTACGGCCCGAGTCTTCTGTTTGCCCCCAAGGCCTCCTATTCGGAGGGAAAGCCGGGAAAAAAGAATCCCTCCTCTGAATTCAAGGCTCTTGTAAAGGAGCTTCACAAAAACGGCCTGGAGCTGATTATTGAACTGTATTTTACCGGAAAGGAAAGCGCTGCCTTTATCAGCGAGGCAGTGCGGTTCTGGGTGCGGGAATACCATGTGGACGGCATACACCTGACGGGAATCGCCTCCTGCCCGTCTCTGGCAGACGATCCCTGGCTTTCCAGGACAAAGCTGTTCGCCTCCTTCTGGGAGGAGAGTGGCTCTGAGAAGGGAAAACAGGAGAAGAGCCGCCATCTGGCGGAGTACAACGACGGTTTTCTGGTGGACATGAGGCGTCTTTTAAAGGGAGACGAGGATCAGATGAACGGCCTGATTTTCAGGAGCAGGAGAAATCCCAGGAATATGGGCGTGATCAACTACATGGCCCATTCAAACGGCTTTACCCTGGCAGATTCCGTCTCCTATGAGATGAAGCATAACGAGGCCAACGGGGAGAACAATCAGGACGGAAGCGCCTGGAACTACACCTGGAACTGCGGCGTGGAAGGACCAAGCCGCAAAAAGAAGATTGTCGGCATGCGGCAGAAGCAGATTCGGAACGCTCTTCTGATTCTGTTTTTAAGCCAGGGCACGCCTCTCCTTCTGGCGGGAGATGAATTCGGCGCTACAAAGGGAGGAAATAATAATTCCTACTGCCAGGATAACGCCGTTTCCTGGCTGGACTGGCGGCTTCTGGAGACAAATCGGGACTTGTTCCAGTTCACAAAGCAGGTCATTGCATTCAGAAAGAAACACCCGGTGTTCCATATGCCTCAGGAGCCCATGGGCATGGATTACCTGGTCTGCGGCCACCCGGACGTCTCCTACCATGGAGTCAAGGCCTGGTGTCCGGAGTTTGAGAATTTCCGCAGACAGCTGGGAATCATGTACTGCGGCGATTATGCGAAGAGGCCGGACGGAAGCAGCGACGATTTCTTCTTCACAGCCTACAACATGCACTGGGAGCCCCATGAATTTGCCCTTCCAAAGCTCCCGAAAGGCATGAAATGGCATCTGGCCTTCAATACGGACGATAAGGACAGAAACGGCATTTACGAGGAGGGGAAGGAGCCGTGTCTGGAACAGCAGAAGCAGTTTCTGGTTCCTGCCAGGACCATTGTGGTCTTTATCGGCCTGAAGGATCCGGAGACAGAGAAGAATGGAAAAAAAGGTTCCGGGAAAAAGTCTCCTAAAAAAACAGAGAAAAAGGCGGGAAAAGAGGGGGAGAAGACGCCGTCAAAAAAGCTGCAGAAGACGGCGGCCGCAGTTCTGACAGCCGCCGCCTTATCCCTGGTCTGCCAAAATCCCTTTGACGGCTCTCGCACAGCCTTTGCCGCAGGGCCTGGTACGCCCGCCTACGGCCAGGGAGATCCCTACAACAGCTATCAGTGGGCTTTTCTAAATAACGGCCAGTTCCGCCTGGTGACGGGAACTCAGAACATGAATTCCTCCATGCCGGGACACCTGTCCGACAGCCAGGACAGCTCCGACTATGGGCCTGAGACAGAGGGGCGGGCCACTACCTTTGCCAGGGCGGGCATGGATATTAACCTGACGCCGGCCAGAACGGCCTACGACGCCCTGGAAAATAAGGGGCAGGTGGTGGTGGCTGTGATTGACACCGGCGTCCAGACGGATCACGAAGATTTAAAGAACAGTATCTGGACCAACCCGGGAGAGACAGCCGGGGACGGCGTTGACAATGATAAAAACGGCTTTGTGGACGATGTCCACGGATGGAATTTCTATTCTGGGAAGGGAGAGCTCTATCAGGGAAGCGAGGACAACCACGGAACCCACTCGGCGGGAACCATCGCGGCAGGGAAAAACGGCGTCGGTATTACAGGTATCTGCGATCCAGCCTATGTGAAAATTATGCCGTTAAAGGTGCTGGGAACCAAGGACGGCGTGGGAACGCCGGAAAACGTGGCGAAGGCCATCCGCTATGCGGAGGCCCAGGGCGCGTCCGTCTGCAACCTCAGCTTCGGAACGGGGAAATTTAACCAGGAGCTTTACGATACTATGAAAAATTCCGAGATGCTGTTTGTGGTAGCCGCGGGAAACGGAGATAAAGAGGGGAAGGGAGTCAATCTGGACGAGAAGCCTGTCTACCCGGCTGCCTTTGACCTGGAAAATATTATTTCTGTGGCCAGTATGCGTCTGGACGGAAATCTGGAGCCCAGCTCCAATTACGGGGGGAGCTCTGTGGATCTGGCCGCGCCCGGAAAATATATTTTGAGCACCATTTCCGGCGGCCAGTACGCCTATATGAGCGGGACTTCCATGGCCGCGCCCATGGTGTCTGGAACCGCTGCCCTTATAAAGTCGGCCAGACCGGATCTGAGCACAGGGAAAATCAGGGAGATTCTTCTGAATTCCTCAGAGAAAAACAGCTCTATGGAGGGAAAAACCACGACGGCGGGAATGCTGGACGCAGGAAAAGCCATGGAGCTGGCGGGGAAAGCCTGATGAAGAAACATCTGCTTTTCAGGGCTTTTCTGCCGCTGGCGGCCTATGCGGTATTTACAGAGCTGGCGCTTCACGGCCTGGCAGGAATCCTTGCGGCAGCTCCAGATGGCTGGACTGGGGCGGCCTCTTTGAATCTGAGCGCGGCGGTTCTCTGGGCTAACGCGGCCGCCGGACTGGCGGTTTCTGGACTTTTCTGGAGACAGTACGGCAGAGAGGAAGAAGAAGGCAAAGCGCCGGAGCGGCGTCTGGATTTGCGGAGAGAGGAAATCGGCAGTTTTTTGCTTCTTATTGCTTTGGTTGCTCTGGGCATCTGCTGCTGCCTGGGGGGCAGCGGGCTGATTTTCCTGCTGAGGGAAGGTTTTTCCGGAACTATATCTTCCGGCTCTTTGTCTGCTGAAGCCATATCTGCCGGAGCAAAGGCAGCAGTTGCTGCGCCCGGGACGGCGTTTTCGCTTGCGACGCTTTTTCTCTGCAGCGGATGCATTATTCCGTTTGCGGAAGAGTTTCTCTTTCGCAGAGCCATGTACGGAAGCCTGAGGGAGATAAGACGTCTGGGGCGTACAGGCGCGCTGATTCTCTCCTCGCTTATGTTCGGCCTGTACCATGGACAGCTTCTCCAGGGGATTTACGCGGGACTTTTAGGCTGTCTTCTGGCTTTTCTGTATGAGAGAAAGAGAACGCTTGCCGTTCCCGTTATCGTTCATGCGTCTGCTAACAGCGCCGCAGTTTTCTTGGAGACGGTCCGTTATGGAACATGGCTTGAGAGCAGGCCAGGGGCTTTGCTGATCCAGACTGGGGCGGCGGTTTTTCTGGCGGCTGTGATTTTGAGACATATCTGCAGACAAGAGAGGAGAATGTAAATTTGAGTGAGAAGCAGTTTCGCAACAAGGTGTGCTTTGCCGCCTTTTTTTTTCAGCCTTATGGTGGTGATGATTCACAGCTATAATGCAGATATGTTTCTGGCGCTTCCCGCCTCCTCTCCGGGAGGACGGGCGGTGTGGGCCTTTGAACATATCCTGGCGGACGTGCTGGGGCCTATGGCTGTGCCGGGATTTTTTATGATTTCCGCCTACCAGTTCTATCGGAACTGCTCCTTTTGGGATGTGGTTCCGAAGATGGAGAGAAGAATCAGAACGGTGCTGATTCCCTACCTGCTGTGGAACTTTTTCTACTATGCCGGTTACGCTCTGGCTGGGAAAATTCCTTTTCTGGCCGGACTTTCCGACAAAACTGCAGTGGAATTCAGCATTCCCGTCATGGTGGAGGCGGTGCTCCACTTTACCTATAATCCCGTTTTCTGGTATATGTATCAGCTGATTTTTCTCATTGCCCTGTCCCCGGTTCTCTATCCCCTGCTGAAAAACAGGGTGGCCGGACTGGCGGCGCTTCTGCTGGAGCTTTACTGCATTAAAAATCTGGTGAATCTTCCTGTCATCAATATGGACGCGCTGTTTTACTACAGCGCGGCGGCCTACGGAGCGCTCCACGGAAGCTGGCTGGTGGAGGAAGGCTGGAAAAAAGAGCGGACAGACAGGAAAAAAACGGAAACAGAGAGAACAGAGCGAATCAGACGCCTGGAACCGTGGCTCCGCCTTCTGACAGTGGCGGCAGGAATCGGTCTGGCCGTTTACGTTTTATCAGGGAATCACAGTCAGGCATTCTGTGCTGGAGACGGTGCTGTACCGTTTTACGGTTCCCGTCACGATCTGGGCGGCAGTATCAGGAACCAGGCTTCCGGAGGCCGGAGAGTGGATGAAATATGGCTTTTTCCTCTATACAATTCACTTTATTCTGGCCAGAGGAATGAACAAAGCGGCGGCAATGCTCCTTCCTCATACGGCGGCATCGGCCCTTCTGGTATACCTGGTAATCCCGGCTGTCTGCGTGATCACAGCCTGGAAGCTGGGAGACTTTCTGAAAAAGCATACAGGGGCCGTTCTGGCGTCTGATTAATGGAGGCAGGTAAAAGGGCATAGAAAAAGAAAAGCCTGTTCAGGGATTTAAAGGTCCTGAACGGGCTTTTTTGTAAGAACGCTGTGAAATGATTCGGATACGTTTATGCCTCCCAGCGTCCGGAAGCGCCGCATGGCAGCACCAGACCGCTGTCTGTGACGGGAAGACCGATTTCCTCGGAACGGACAGAACCGCCGAACTTCGGAACCAGTTCCGTGGAGAGCATGTAGGTGAGGACGGCCGGAGCCAGTCCCGTGGTGTAGGAGTTAATCAGGTAAAATAAGGGCTGATCAGACAGCAGCTTGGCGCACAGCTGTACAAACGGGTGGATGGATTCCTCAATTTTCCAGATCTCTCCCTTGGGGCCTCTTCCGTAGGAAGGCGGATCCATGATAATTCCGTCGTAATGATTTCCACGGCGGATTTCCCGTTCCACGAATTTGACGCAGTCGTCTACAATCCAGCGGATGGGAGCCTCAGAAAGGCCGGAGGAGCGGGCGTTTTCCTTAGCCCAGGCCACCATGCCCTTGGAGGCGTCCACGTGGGTTACATGGGCGCCGGCCTTGGCGGCTGCCAGCGTGGCGCCTCCTGTGTAGGCGAACAGATTCAGCACCTTAATGGGGCGTCCGGCCTTTCTGATTTTATCGCCGAACCAGTCCCAGTTAGCGGCCTGCTCCGGGAACAGCCCCGTGTGCTTGAAGCTGAACGGCTTCAAATTAAAAGTCAGCTCTTTATAATGAATGCTCCACTGCTCCGGCAGATCGAAGAACTCCCATTCTCCGCCTCCCTTGGAGCTTCTGTGGTAGTGGCCGTTCATGCGCTTCCACCCTTTATTTTTCTTCGGCGTATCCCAGATAACCTGGGGATCCGGCCTTACCAGCAGATATTTTCCCCATCGCTCCAGCTTTTCTCCTCTGGAGCAGTCTAATACTTCGTAATCCTTCCAGCCGTCAGCTATCCACATAGTATCGTGTTCCTTTCTCCTGCATTCCGGCGCCGGCAGATGAAGGAGTCTTCCTTCCCTGGTCTGGCGCGGTGCAGCAACTAAAATAATTAATAATTAAGCAGTTTCTTCTATAATAATATAGTTCTGTGTTCACATGTGATATTATATATGGCCGCAGGACAGGTGTCAAAGGTTTGTTTCCTCTTTCGTAATAGAATTGAAAGATTATTTTGCTTGAATATTTTACCGGCTCTTGTTAGAATGATACATAGAAGTATAAGCGGAATTTATAGGAGGAGCATAGATGAAGAGAAAAAGGATTGCCGCAGCGGTTCTTTCTATTATGCTGACTATGGCGGGCGCGGCGGTTTGCTTTGGCGCTTCGGGATGGCAGAAATCGGGCAGCAACTGGGTATATTACGATACAAACGGACGCAAGGTGGCCAATGAATGGCAGAAGGGAGCCGACGGTCTCTGGAGATATCTGGATTATAACGGAAATATGGCGCTGAATTCCTGGGTAGACGGGGATTACTATGTAGACGCCAACGGCATTATGGTGGCTGGAAAATGGATGAAGCTTGCGAAGAAGGACGACGGCTGGGACAATAACGCAGAGCAGGCGTGGTATTACTTCACAAGCGACGGAAAGGCGGCTTCTGACAGCTGGCAGAAGATTTCCGACAAGTGGTATTATTTCAACGGAGACGGGGAGATGCAGACAGGCTGGGCTGACGACGATCTCTATTATCTGGGAGACGACGGAACCATGCGCACAGGCTGGCAGTATCTGGAGGATCCGGACGCCGATGACAATGACGACGACGATGTCCGCCCCTACGAGGACGACGACGATCACCACTGGTACTATTTCCAGAGCTCCGGAAAACGTTATGTGCCGGAGACTGGCGGAGACAGCTTTAAGAAATATAAGATTGACGGCGTAAACTATTACTTTGACGAAGAGGGACGGATGCAGACTGGATGGATCTGTGTCAGCGGCGATGAGGACAATTTCAAGGATTACCGCTACCTTCAGGACAATGGAAAGCTGACCACAGGCTGGTATTCCACCTATCCGCCGGAGGACTACGAGGGCGATGTGGAGGACGAGGTGCAGTGGTACTATTTCGGAAACGACGGAGAACCCAAGGTAGGGCCGTCGGTGGAGAACGCCTCAGTCAAGGATCTGGAGAAGATCAACGGCATTACCTATCTCTTTGATGAGAATGGAAATCCTGTTTACGGACTCCGCAACCTGAATAATGGAAGCGACTTCGAGACTTATTACTTCGGCGACAGGCAGACAAGCTCTGTGCAGAAGGGAAAGATGACCATCGAGGAAGGCGACGGAACCAAGAGCGAGTTTTACTTCACAGAGTCCGGCGGAAAAGCGGGACGCGGCTTTACAGGCGTGAAGAACAAGTACCTGTTCTACAAGGGCAAGCTTCAGGAGGCTGACGACGGAACCAAGTACGAGGTAATCTGCGTGGAGGGCAGAAACTATCTGGTCAACCCATCCGGAAAGGTGATGGAAGATACGACAGTCAAGGATTCCAGCGGCACCAGGTTCGAAACCAATAAAACGGGCGTTGTGGTAAAGGTAGACAAGGAGTCCGACAACGGCGACGAGTATGCGAGAGATCCATACGAGCCGGTAGAGTGGGACTAAGCAAATAAGCATTATAATAAGGAAGAAGAGAAGACTTTCCCTGCTCTGATAAAGACAGAGGAAGGTTTGCTCTTCTTTCTTTTGTAGTTTCAGAGGAAGCAGCAGACTGGACAGGTATCATGTAACGACAATTTAACGGGGGATTCGATTATGATTGAAATACTGCAGGTGCTTTGCATGTTTGCTATTGGCGTTTTTTTGATAGCAAAACCGGATCTGGTTTGGAAAATAGAAAATTTCCTCTATGTCAAAGATGGCTCCCCGACTCAATTTTACTTCATTCTTGCAAGAAGTTGCGGGGGGATAGCGATCATCTGTTCCTTTGTGTTCGGATATGTTGTGCTTTCTGAGTGAGGCGTGAAATTGCTGGACCAGGTGATGATGGCGAGGCTTTCGCTGCGAGATTCGCGCTGATTTCCGCCGCCGAGCGAAGTGTCTGAGACGAAGGCGAGTTTTCGCGAACGGCGGATAACAGATGCGGGAATCGAGCAGAAAACGCAGCCGGTCACCTGGTTCGCAATTTTGCAGCCTTTTCCTATTTACAAATTCCACTACAGAAAAAGAAATGTTTTCGGTGACTAAGCCTTTGATGGAACAAGAAAACATTTCTTTTTCTGCGCCATAACCCGGTTCCGTCATTCTGCACAAAAACGTCAAAAACAGGCCGCGATTTTCTAAGGAAAAATCGGCGAAAAAAGTAGAAAAATCCCTTGCAATTACAGGAAACATATGATATGATACAGAGGCTGTGGCATGATAGCAATGAAGCGCGAGGTTGCTGCCTGAGAGATGGCAGGTTTTCCGTGGAGCGAATGTCAAGTTAGGAAACTGGCGACAAGTCACTGTACAACTTTAGAGAATACCTAATATATGGAGGATTCAGTGTGGAGTTTTGTATGACACACACGGATATGTGTACAGTCACCGCTTGTCGTGCTTCAAATAGTACGAAAAGGAGGCGACTTTTTTTATGGCAAGTCAAGTAATGAGAATCACACTTAAAGCTTATGATCATCAGCTGGTTGACCAGTCTGCTGCAAAAATCATTGAGACTGTAAAGAAGAACGGATCAAAGGTGAGCGGACCGGTGCCGTTACCAACTAAGAAAGAGGTTGTAACAATCTTAAGAGCTGTTCATAAGTACAAAGATTCCAGAGAGCAGTTTGAGCAGAGAACTCACAAGAGACTCATCGACATCATCACACCAAGCCAGAAGACAGTGGATGCTTTATCCAGACTGGAAATGCCGGCTGGCGTTTACATCAACATCAAGATGAAAAACAAATAAGATTTGTCAGTTATCCTGAAGGGTTTAGATAGATTTCTGGACTGTTCTAGGATGAACGCGGAAAATCCCGCGTTCCGCTGTAGAAAAAGACAGGAGGTCAAAAAATGAAGAAAGCGATTTTAGCTACAAAAGTTGGAATGACTCAGATTTTCAACGAAGACGGAGTTTTAACTCCAGTAACAGTTCTTCAGGCTGGACCGTGTGTAGTTACACAGGTTAAGACAGCAGAGAACGACGGTTACGATGCAGTACAGGTTGGTTATGTTGACAAGAGAGAGAAGCTTGTGACAAAGCCAGTTAAGGGACACTTCGACAAGGCAGGAGTTTCCTACAAGAGATATGTCAGAGAGTTCCGTTTCGAGAATGCTTCCGAGTATTCCGTAAAGGACGAGATTAAGGCAGACATCTTCGCAGCAGGCGACAAGATTGACGCAACTGCTGTTTCCAAGGGTAAAGGATTCCAGGGCGCCATCAAGAGACACGGTCAGCACAGAGGACCTATGGCTCACGGTTCCAAGTTCCATCGTCACCAGGGTTCCAATGGTTCCGCTACAACACCAGGACGCGTATTTAAGGGCAAAGGCATGCCAGGACACATGGGTAACGTTAAGGTTACAATCCAGAACCTGGAAATCGTAAGAGTAGATGCTGAGAACAGCCTGATCCTTGTTAAGGGCGCTGTACCAGGACCAAAGAAATCCTTAGTAACAATTAAAGAGACTGTTAAAGCTCGTAAGTAAGGCTTAATAGGAAAGGAGGAACATACAGATGGCAAACGTATCTGTTTACAATATTGAAGGCAACGAAGTTGGCACATTAGAGTTAAACGATGCTGTATTCGGCGTAGAAGTGAACGAGCACCTGGTTCACCTTGCTGTTGTAGCTCAGTTAGCCAACAAGCGTCAGGGAACACAGAAGGCTAAGACACGTTCCGAAGTTTCCGGCGGAGGAAGAAAACCGTGGAGACAGAAGGGAACAGGCCACGCAAGACAGGGTTCAACAAGAGCTCCGCAGTGGACAGGCGGCGGCGTAGTATTCGCTCCGACACCACGCGATTACACAATCCGCTTAAACAAGAAGGAGAAGAGACTGGCTCTCAAATCCGCTCTTACAAGCAGAGTAAACGAGAACAAGTTCATCGTAGTTGACGAGTTAAACTTCGCAGAGATCAAGACAAAGAAATTTGCTGAGGTTATGAAGAACTTAAAGGTTGAGAAGGCCCTGGTAGTAGGCGCTGACGAGAACGCTGCATTATCTGCAAGAAACATTCCTACAGTTAAGACAGCTTTCGTAAACACAATCAACGTATATGACATTCTGAAATACAACACAGTAGTAGCAACTAAGGCTGCTGTAGCTTCTATCGAGGAGGTGTACGCATAATGGCAAATATTCAGTACTATGATGTAATCCTCAAGCCAGTTGTAACTGAGAAGAGCATGAACGCTATGAGCGAGAAGAAATACACTTTCTTAGTTCACACAGAGGCAAACAAGACCATGATTAAAGAGGCTGTTGAGAAAATGTTCCCAGGAACAAAGGTAGCAGCTGTAAGCACCATGAACCTTGACGGAAAGACAAAGAGAAGAGGCATGGTATTCGGAAAGACTGCAAAGACAAAGAAGGCAATCGTAAAGCTGACAGAGGACAGCAAGGAGATTGAGATCTTCGCAGGACTTTAATTAGAAGAAGCGGCGAACACTATGTCGCTTTATAGAGAACACACCAGGAGGCGTTGTAGCCTCCGGCAGCAACCGGATGAACACTATATCCGGCATCAGAAAGGAGTTTAAGTCATGGGAATTAAAACATATGGCCCATATACACCTTCCAGAAGACATATGACCGGCTCTGATTTCTCCGAGATCACAAAGACAACACCAGAGAAATCCTTAGTAGTATCTTTAAAGAAGAACGCTGGCCGTAACAATCAGGGTAAAATCACTGTGAGACACCGCGGAGGCGGCTCCAGAAGAAAATACAGAATCATCGATTTCAAGAGAAATAAGAAGGATGGTATCCCGGCAACCGTTATCGGTATCGAGTACGATCCGAACAGAACAGCAAACATCGCTTTAATCTGCTACGCAGACGGCGAGAAGGCATACATCCTGGCACCACAGGGACTGACAGTTGGAACAAAGGTTATGTCCGGTCCGGACGCTGAGGCGAAGGTAGGAAACTGCTTACCGCTTTCCGAGATTCCGGTTGGTGCTCAGATTCACAACATCGAGCTCTATCCAGGAAAGGGTGGACAGCTGGTTCGTTCCGCTGGTAACTCCGCTCAGTTAATGGCTAAAGAGGGCAAGTACGCCACATTAAGATTACCTTCCGGTGAGATGAGAATGGTTCCGATTATCTGCCGCGCTACTATCGGCGTTGTAGGAAACGGAGATCACAACCTGATTAACATTGGTAAGGCTGGTAGAAAGCGTCACATGGGTATCAGACCTACAGTCCGCGGTTCCGTTATGAACCCGAATGACCATCCACACGGTGGTGGTGAGGGTAAGACTGGTATCGGTCGTCCAGGTCCATGCACACCTTGGGGCAAGCCAGCTCTTGGTCTTAAGACAAGAAAGAAACACAAACAGTCCAACAAGTTAATCGTAAGAAGACGAAACGCTAACAAGTAATCGTTCGATAGGAGGTAATTAAATGGCTCGTTCACTTAAAAAAGGACCATTTGCAGACGCGCATCTTTTAAAGAAAGTCGACGCTATGAACGCAGCAGGCCAGAAGCAGGTTATCAAGACCTGGTCCCGCCGTTCCACTATCTTCCCACAGATGGTAGGACACACAATTGCAGTTCATGACGGAAGAAAACATGTTCCGGTATACGTAACAGAGGATATGGTAGGACACAAGCTCGGCGAGTTCGTTGCTACAAGAACTTATAGAGGCCACGGCAAGGACGAGAAGAAGTCCCGTCGATAGACTTAAGCTTTGAAAGGAGGTTTTACAAATGGCTAGAGGACATAGATCCCAGATTAAGAGAGAAAGAAATGCTAACAAGGATACAAGACCATCCGCAAAGTTATCTTACGCTAGAGTATCCGTTCAGAAAGCATGCTTCGTATTAGATGCCATCAGAGGCAAGGACGTGCAGACAGCACTTGGTATTGTAACTTACAATCCCAGATATGCTTCTACTTTAATAAAGAAACTGTTAGAGTCAGCAATCGCAAACGCTGAGAATAACAACCAGATGAATGTTGAGAACCTGTATGTAGCAGAGTGCTACGCTAACAAGGGACCGACAATGAAGAGAGTTAAACCGAGAGCACAGGGAAGAGCTTACAGAATCGAGAAGAGAATGAGCCACATCACTGTAGTGCTTGACGAGAGATAATTAAGGAGGCAAATATGGGACAGAAAGTTAATCCACACGGCTTAAGAGTCGGTGTTATTAAAGACTGGGACTCCAGATGGTATGCTGAAGCTGATTTTGCTGACAATCTGGTTGAGGATCACAAGATCAGAACATACCTTAAGAAGAAATTATACAGCGCCGGCGTTTCCAAGATTGAAATCGAGCGCGCATCTGATAGAGTAAAGATCATTATCTACACAGCTAAGCCAGGCGTTGTAATCGGCCGCGGCGGTTCCGAGATTGAGAAGGTAAAGGCTGAGGTTCAGAAGCTTACTGACAAGAAGGTATTTATCGACATCAAGGAAATCAAGAGACCAGACAGAGACGCTCAGCTTGTTGCAGAGAACATCGCACAGCAGCTTGAGAATCGTGTTTCCTTCCGTCGTGCTATGAAGTCCGCTATGGGCAGAAGCATGAAGGCTGGAGTTAAGGGTATCAAGGCAGCCGTTGCAGGACGTCTTGGCGGAGCAGATATGGCCCGTACAGAGTTCTACAGCGAGGGCACAATCCCGCTTCAGACATTAAGAGCAGATATTGACTATGGTTTCGCCGAAGCAACCACAACCTACGGCAAGACAGGCGTTAAGGTTTGGATTTACAAGGGCGAGGTTCTTCCTGTGAAAGGAAATAAGGAAGGGAGCGATAAATAATGTTAATGCCTAAGAGAGTTAAGCGTCGTAAACAGTTCCGTGGCTCCATGAGAGGAAAAGCTACAAGAGGAAATGTAATTTGCTACGGTGAGTTCGGTTTAGTCGCTACAGAGCCATGTTGGATTAGAAGCAACCAGATTGAGGCAGCCCGTATTGCCATGACACGTTACATCAAGCGTGGCGGTAAGGTTTGGATCAAGATTTTCCCAGATAAGCCAGTAACTGCGAAGCCGGCTGAGACTCGAATGGGTTCCGGTAAGGGCGCTCTTGAATACTGGGTAGCAGTAGTAAAGCCAGGCCGCGTATTATTTGAGATCGCGGGAGTACCAGAGGAAACAGCGAGAGAAGCATTACGTCTTGCAATGCACAAACTTCCATGCAAGTGCAAAATTGCTTCTAAGGCAGATTTAGAAGGCGGTGATAACAGTGAAAATTAATAAGTTTGTAGAAGATTTAAAGGCAAAATCAGCTGCAGAATTAAATGAAGAATTAGTAGCTGCTAAGAAGGAACTTTTCAACTTAAGATTCCAGAATGCAACCAACCAGTTAGATAATACAAGCAGAATTAAGGAAGTTCGCAGGAACATCGCCAGGATTCAGACTGTTATTACAGAGAAGTCCAAGTTAGCTTAATCTGCATTTTGAGGCATAGAGAGAATAATCGAAAGGAGAATCTCTACCGTGGAAAGAAATTTAAGAAAAACACGTACTGGCAAGGTAGTAAGCGATAAGATGGACAAGACAATCGTTGTTGCTATCGAGGACCACGTAAAGCATCCTTTATACGGCAAGATCGTTAAGAGGACATATAAATTAAAGGCGCATGATGAGGAGAATCAGTGCGGAATCGGTGATACTGTTAAAGTGATGGAGACAAGACCTTTATCCAAGGACAAGAGATGGAGACTTGTTGAGATTATCGAGAAGGCAAGATAGTTTAATCAGAAAGGAGTATTCGGCATGATTCAGCAGGAATCCAGATTAAAGGTTGCTGATAATACAGGTGCGAAGGAGCTTCTTTGCATTCGTGTTATGGGCGGATCTACAAGAAGATATGCTAATATCGGTGACATTATCGTCGCTTCCGTTAAAGATGCAACACCAGGCGGTGTTGTAAAAAAAGGCGACGTAGTTAAGGCCGTTGTCGTACGTTCCGTGAAAGGCGCTCGCCGCAGTAACGGTTCCTATATCAAATTCGATGAGAACGCAGCAGTAATTATCAAAGATGACAAGAACCCAAGAGGAACTCGTATTTTTGGGCCGGTAGCAAGAGAGCTTCGTGAGAAGCAGTTCATGAAGATCGTATCTCTGGCTCCGGAAGTACTGTAAGGAGGTGCCGACTGTGCATAAAATCAAAAAAGGTGATCTCGTAAAGATTATCACAGGTAAAGATAAAGACAAGACCGGCAAAATTCTCGCCGTAAACACAAAGAAGAATACCGTAACTGTTGAGGGCTGCAACATGGTTACTAAGCACACAAAGCCAAGCGCTCAGAACCAGCAGGGCGGCATCGTTCATCAGGAAGGCCCGGTTGATATTTCCAACGTAATGCTTGTTGTTGACGGAAAAGCTACAAGAGTTGGCTTCCAGACTGTTGATGGCAAGAAGGTTCGCGTTGCGAAGGCTACCGGCAAGGTAATCGACTAATTACGGAGAGGAGGAACAAAAGTGGCTAGATTAAAAGAGATTTATCAGAGCGAAATCGTAGACGCTATGATGAAGAAATTCGGATACAAGAATATCATGGAAGTGCCGAAGTTAGATAAGATTGTTGTCAACATGGGTGTTGGCGAGGCTAAGGAAAACGCTAAGGTTCTGGACTCCGCAGTAAGAGATATGGAAATCATCACAGGACAGAAGGCAGTTTTAACTAAGGCTAAGAAGTCTGTGGCTAACTTCAAGATCAGAGAGGGTATGGCTATCGGATGCAAGGTTACTCTTCGCGGTGAGAAGATGTACGAGTTTGCAGATCGTTTAATCAACCTGGCTCTGCCGCGAGTTCGTGACTTCCGCGGTGTAAATCCTAACGCATTTGACGGAAGAGGAAACTACGCTCTTGGTATCAAGGAGCAGTTAATTTTCCCGGAGATCGAGTACGATAAGGTTGATAAGGTAAGAGGTATGGACGTTATTTTCGTTACAACCGCTAAGACAGACGAGGAAGCTCGTGAACTGTTAACTTTATTCAACATGCCATTTGCGAAATAATTAGGAGGATTATCATGGCTAAGACTTCAATGAAGATTAAACAGCAGCGCCCGGCAAAATTCTCCACAAGAGAGTACAACCGCTGCAGAATTTGTGGCCGTCCACACGCATACTTAAGAAAATACGGCATCTGCCGTGTATGCTTCCGTGAGTTAGCATACAAGGGCGAGATTCCGGGCGTGAAGAAAGCAAGCTGGTAGGCATTGAGCACTTGACGAGGTATTTTCGAGTCTAGTGCGAAAGCCCGTCCCGAGCCCTAGGCGAGTGGACGTGTAGTGGCAGAGAAAGTGTGGAGAGATGTACTCTGCAGCTTTCTCCACTCCAGCAATCCCATATAGTCAGGGAGAAAGCCCCGCCCGAGCGGGAAGCTCTCCCGGGTTCACCGCCCAGCTGCGGCTGAACTTTATAGAAGAGAGAATAAGGAGGCAAACTCAAAATGACAATGAGCGATCCGATTGCAGATATGCTTACCAGAATCCGTAATGCAAACACTGCTAAACATGATACAGTAGACGTTCCGGCTTCCAAGATGAAGTTAGCTATCGCTGACATTCTTGTAAGAGAGGGATACATCAAGAAGTACGACATCGTTGAGGACAACGGTTTTAACACCATCCGCATCGAGTTAAAGTACGGAAAAGATAAGAGCGAGAAGATTATCTCCGGTATCAAGAGAATCTCCAAGCCAGGTCTTCGTGTTTACGCTAACACAGAGGATATGCCGAAGGTACTCGGCGGCCTTGGAATCGCTATCGTTTCCACAAACCAGGGAGTAATTACTGACAAAGAGGCAAGACGCTTAGGCGTAGGCGGCGAGGTTCTCGCATTTGTTTGGTAATCCAATCAATAGACAGATAACTGAAAACAGAGAAGCCGCCTTGGCTTCTCCGAAAATCTAAGTAGGAGGTAAACAGGCATGTCACGTATCGGAAGAATGCCAGTTGCGATTCCAGCAGGAGTAACTGTTACAATCGCAGAGAACAATTTAGTGACTGTAAAAGGTCCAAAGGGAACACTTGAGAGAGAGTTACCAGTTGAGATGTCCATCAAGGAAGAGGACGGACATATCATCGTTACAAGACCGAACGATTTAAAGAAGATGAAATCTTTACACGGCCTTACAAGAACCTTAATCAACAACATGATTCACGGCGTAACTGAGGGTTATGAGAAGGTTCTCGAGGTAAACGGTGTAGGTTACAGAGCTGCTAAGCAGGGAAAGAAGCTTACATTAAGCCTTGGATATTCTCACCCGGTAGAGATGGAGGATCCAGAGGGAATTGAGACAGTTCTCGAGGGACAGAACAAGATCATCGTAAAGGGTATCAGCAAAGAGAAGGTTGGCCAGTACGCTGCCGAGATCAGAGACAAGAGAAGACCTGAGCCGTACAAGGGCAAGGGAATCAAGTACGCTGACGAGGTAATCAGACGTAAAGTTGGTAAGACAGGTAAGAAATAAATAAGGAGAGTGTAAAGATGGTTAGCAAACAGTCAAGAACAGAAGTTCGCGTTAAAAAGCACGCTAGATTACGCAATCGTTTTTCCGGCACAGCCGAGAGACCGCGTTTAGCAGTGTTCAGAAGCAATAATCATATGTATGCTCAGATCATTGACGATACAGTTGGCAATACTTTAGTTTCTGCTTCCACAGCAGAGAAGGCAGTTAAGGCCGAGCTTACTAAGACAAACAACGTAGAGGCTGCCGCATATGTTGGTACTGTAATCGCCAAGAGAGCGTTAGAGAAGGGTATCAAAACAGTTGTCTTTGACAGAGGCGGATTTATTTATCAGGGTAAAGTTCAGGCATTAGCAGACGCAGCACGTGAGGCTGGTCTGGAATTCTAGTAGGAAGGAGAACAATACAGATGAAACGTACAATCATTGATGCTACCCAGTTCGAGTTAGAAGATAAGGTAGTGGCAATCAAACGCGTATCCAAGACTGTCAAGGGCGGACGTACAATGAGATTCTCCGCATTAGTAGTAGTTGGTGACAAGAACGGCCACGTAGGCGCTGGCCTTGGAAAGGCTGCAGAGGTTCCGGAAGCTATCCGCAAGGGTAAAGAGGCTGCCGCTAAGAATCTCGTTGCCGTTCCATTTGATGAGAATAACAGCATTCCACACGATTTCCTTGGAAAATTCGGAAGCGCTAACGTGCTTTTAAAGAAGGCTCCGGAAGGTACTGGTATCATCGCCGGAGGTCCGGCACGTTCCGTACTGGAGCTTGCAGGATATAAGAATATCCGTACAAAATCCTTAGGTTCCAACAACAAGACAAACGTTGTTTTAGCTACATTAGCAGGATTATGCGCATTAAAGACTCCGGAAGAGGTTGCAAAGCTCCGCGGTAAATCTGTAGAAGAGATTCTGAACTAATAGGAGGAGATTAAAAATGGCACAGACATTAAAGATCACATTAGTAAAATCCCCTATCGGTGCTGTTCCGAAGCAGAGAGCAACTGTTGAGGCATTAGGCTTAAAGAAACTCAACAAGACAGTTGAGATGCCAGACAACAGCGCTGTTAGAGGCATGATTCAGAGTGTTAGACACTTAGTAAAAGTAGAAGAGAACTAAGATTTTGTAAGGAGGTGCAGTCATGGAATTATCCAATTTACAGCCAGCTGTAGGTTCTAAGCACAGCGACAGCTTCAGAAGAGGCCGTGGCCATGGCTCAGGAAACGGTAAGACTGCTGGTAAGGGACATAAAGGACAGAAGGCACGTTCCGGAGCTACAAGACCGGGATTTGAAGGCGGTCAGATGCCTTTATACAGACGTCTTCCTAAGAGAGGCTTCACAAACAGAAACAGCAAGACAATTGTTGGCATCAATGTAAGCGCTCTTGAGAGATTTGAGAATGACACAGTAGTAACAGTAGAGACATTAATCGAAGCAGGTATCGTTAAGAATCCGCGCGACGGCGTTAAGATTCTCGGAAACGGCGAGCTCACAAAGAAGCTCACTGTAAAAGTAGATGCAGTAAGTGAAGGAGCAAAAGCCAAAATCGAGGCTGTTGGCGGAACCTGCGAGGTGATCTAGTATGTTAAAAACACTCCAGAACGCTTTCAGAGTGAAGGAGGTAAGACAGAAGCTCGTATATACCTTTATGATGCTGATTGTGTTCCGTATCGGATCACAGATGCCTATTCCAGGGGCAAATACGAGTTTCTTCGACGAACTGTTCGCAAGATACAACAATGATGCATTCGGTTTTCTCAATTCGATCACTGGCGGTTCCCTTACGAACATGTCAGTGTTCGCATTGAGCATTACTCCCTACATCACATCCTCTATTATCATGCAGCTTCTGACCATTGCGATTCCGAAGCTGGAGGAAATGCAGAGAGATGGTGAAGAGGGAAGAAAGAAAATCCAGGAATATACCCGTTATCTGACAGTCGGACTGGCCTTAATGCAGTCAGCTGCTATGGCAATCGGCTTCGGAGGACAGGGACTGCTTCTTGACTTCACAGCGTTGAACGTCATCGTGACTGTTGCAACCATGACAGCAGGAAGCGCGGTTCTTATGTGGATTGGCGAGCGTATTACGGAAAACGGCGTAGGGAACGGAATCTCTATAGTCCTGCTCTTTAATATTCTTTCCACGATTCCAAGCGACATGATTTCTCTCTACGAGAGATTCATGCAGGGAAGACCTGTCGGCGCAGCGGCGTTATCTCTGGTTATCATTGTTGCGGTTATCGCAGCTATCGTAGTATTTGTTATCATTCTTCAGGACGCACAGAGAGTGATTCCGGTACAGTATTCTAAGAAGATGCAGGGCAGGAAGATGGTTGGCGGCCAGTCCGCAAACATTCCGTTAAAGGTAAATACAGCAGGCGTTATTCCTGTTATTTTTGCCTCCTCCCTGATGAGCTTCCCGGTTATTATCTCTGAGTTTCTGAAGGTTGATCCTCTCTCTGTTCCGGGGCAGATTTTAAGAACCCTGAACTCCAGTTCCTGGTTCCGTCCGGAAGCTCCGATTTACACAGTGGGAGTTTTAATCTATGTAGGACTGATCGTGCTGTTTGCGTACTTCTACACATCCATTACGTTCAATCCTCTTGAGATTGCCAACAATATGAAAAAAGCCGGCGGCTTTATCCCTGGCATTCGTCCGGGAAAGCCTACATCTGATTATCTGTCAGGTATTCTGAGCTACATTATCTTAATCGGCGCCTGCGGTCTGGTGATTGTGTGCCTGATTCCGATTATCGCGTCCGGTCTGTTCAATATCAACAGACTGTCCTTCGGAGGAACGTCCTTAATTATTATTGCGGGCGTCATTCTGGAGACAATTAAGGCAATAGAGTCTCAGCTCCTGGTGAGAAATTACAGAGGCTTTTTGAACGACTAAATGATTCGCCTTCTGGGCGGGAGAGAAGGAAGGCATATTTTATGCTGACTGCTTCCGCGAGAAGGCGTTTCTTTTATTTCAAAAGAGAAGGGTGAAGGGGGATTTGGGGATCCACCGAAAAAGCGAATACGGGAGGTACAATCTATGAAAATCATTATGTTAGGCGCTCCGGGAGCGGGAAAAGGAACACAGGCCGACAGGATTGCAGCAAAACACGGCATTCCGCATATTTCCACAGGAGATATTTTCAGAAGCAATATTAAGGAAGGCACAGAGCTGGGACAGCAGGCAAAGAAATTCATGGATCAGGGACTGTTAGTTCCGGATGAGGTGACGATCAACATGGTTCTTGACCGCATCCAGAAGGACGACTGCAGAAACGGCTATGTGCTGGACGGATTCCCGAGAACCATTCCGCAGGCTGAGAGCCTGGAGAAGGCTCTGGCAGAGAGAGGACAGAAGATTGACTTTGCCCTGAACGTAGACGTTCCGGACGAAAACATTGTAAAGAGAATGGGCGGACGCCGCGCCTGCATCACCTGCGGGGCTACCTATCACATTCAGTTTGCTCCGCCGAAGAAGGACGGAGTCTGCGACAAGTGCGGCTCAGAGCTGGTGCTGAGAGACGACGATAAGCCTGAGACAGTTCAGAAGCGTCTTGCCGTGTACCACGAGCAGACAAAGCCTCTGATCGGCTACTATGAGCAGACAGGAATTCTGGCGACAGTAGACGGCACACAGGAAATGGACCAGGTGTTTAACAGCATTGAGACGATTTTAGGATAAGAAATCAGGAGCAGAAAACTATGGCAGTAACCATTAAATCCCCAAGGGAAATTGAACTGATGAGAGAAGCGGGCAGAATTCTGGCTATCACCCACAATGAGCTGGAGAAGGCCCTGAAGCCAGGTATGTCCACTCTGGACATCGACAGGCTGGGCGAGGAGATTATCCGCAGCTACGGCTGTACCCCGTCCTTTAAAAATTATAACGGGTATCCGGCGTCTATCTGTGTATCGGTCAACGACGAGGTGGTCCACGGGATTCCCCATAAGGATCACATCATTGACGAGGGAGACATCGTCAGTCTGGATGCAGGGGTTATCTACAAGGGCTACCATTCTGACGCGGCCAGAACTCACGGGGTGGGGGAGATAAGCCCAGAGGCCAGAAAGCTGATTGACGTGACGCGCCAGAGCTTTTTTGAGGGAATCAAGTTCGCTAAGCCCGGCAATCATCTGAACGACATTTCCACCGCCATTCAGGCCTATGCGGAGAGCTTCGGCTTCGGCGTGGTACGGGATCTGGTGGGACATGGCATTGGCTCTCATCTCCACGAGGATCCGGAGGTACCGAATTTCAAACGCCGGAGAAAGGGTATCCTTCTTCAGCCGGGCATGACGCTGGCCGTTGAGCCCATGATTAACGCAGGCTCCTACGACGTGGTCTGGATGGACGACGACTGGACGGTCGTGACGGAGGACGGTTCTCTGTCAGCCCACTATGAGAACACAATCCTGATAACCGAGGACGGCCCGGAAATCCTATCTATGCTGTAGGACGCCGCCTTGACTTTTGAGGTGAAACATGGCAGAATATAAAGTCGGAAGCCTTGCCCGTTCCCTTGCGGGACACGACAAGGACAGCTTTTTTATCATAACAGAGGAAACTCCGGAATATGTTTACCTGTCAGACGGCAGGCTGCGCCCCTTCGATAAACCGAAGAAGAAAAAGAAGAAACATGTGCAGCCCACCCGCTACTGGGACCAGAAGGTTACAGAAGCCATTGAGTCCAGCCGTCCTACCGTAGACGAGGAGATCCGCCTCTTTATTAAGAACTGGAAAAAAGAGAGAGAAATATAACAGCCGGGAGGTAGAGCAAATGTCTAAAGCAGACGTAATTGAAATTGAGGGAACCGTTGCAGAGAAGCTGCCAAACGCCATGTTCAAGGTAGAACTGGAGAACGGCCATATCGTTCTTGCAACCATCAGCGGAAAGCTCCGCATGAACTACATCAGAATCTTACCGGGAGATAAGGTGACGATGGAGATGTCCCCGTACGATCTTTCCAAGGGACGCATTATCTGGAGAGATAAATAAGATATAGTAATAAATAAGAAAAAAAACGGCCGCTCTGTGACTTTGGTGGAACTAGGCGGCCGTTTTTTTCTTTTCTGCTTCACCAAAAGAGAGGAACGGCAAAAAAGAATGTTTTTCAAACTCCACTAAAAGCTTAGCCGTTGAAAAACATTCTTTTTGCCTGGCGCGTTTACCGTTTTTTAGCGAAAAAATCCCTTGCATTATATAGAAATAAATGTTATAATGCTCTAGCGAACTTTGTTGAGGCATCAGAATAGATCTGCCCTTTTTGAGCTGTGAACCCAGGCGGACAGGGGGGCGGGACTGTTTGATAGATGTACCTGTAGGCCCGCGGTTTGAGGACTGCAAGCTGTAACAAACGCGCTTTGTAAGTCCTTAGATGGACGGACTATTACGGAAAGGAGAATTACTGTGAAGGTTAGATCATCGGTTAAACCAATTTGCGAAAAATGCAAGATCATTAAGAGAAAAGGCAGTATCAGAGTAATCTGTGAAAATCCAAAGCATAAACAAAGACAGGGCTGATAAAAAGTCTGCCTGATTTTTTTCGCACACCGCTTTTCTTATGAACCACCAGGATAAGTTGTTCATATAGAATAAGCATTTAGCATTACTTGTGGATTGAATGAAAGAAAAACTAATGGAGGTGTACTACACACATGGCTCGTATTTCAGGTGTTGATTTACCAAGAGAAAAACGTGTAGAGATCGGTTTGACTTACATCTACGGTATTGGTAGAACAAGTTCCAACCGCATTCTTACAGAGGCTGGCGTTAATCCTGACACACGTGTTAAGGATTTAACAGACGACGAGGTTAAGAGACTGGCAGCTATCATCGCTGAGACTCAGACTGTTGAGGGTGATTTAAGAAGAGAGATCGCCATGAACATCAAGAGACTTCAGGAGATCGGATGCTACAGAGGAATCCGTCACAGAAAGAGCCTTCCGGTTCGTGGTCAGAAGACAAAGACCAACGCTAGAACACGTAAGGGACCAAGGAAGACAGTAGCAAATAAGAAGAAATAATAAGTAACAAGACAAACGTGAATCAGGTTAGGTGATACGGTTTAACAGGATTCAAAATCAGAGAAAGTAGGTTAGTTTAAAATGGCTAAAAAAGTGTCAACTGCTAAGAAAGTGACAAAAAAGCGTGTAAAGAAAAACGTTGAACGCGGACAGGCGCACATCCAGTCATCTTTTAATAACACAATCGTTACTTTAACAGATGCACAGGGAAATGCTTTATCTTGGGCAAGTGCAGGCGGTCTGGGATTTAGAGGTTCAAGGAAATCTACTCCATACGCAGCTCAGATGGCTGCAGAAACTGCAACAAAGGCAGCTCTTATCCACGGATTAAAATCTGTAGACGTTATGGTTAAAGGACCAGGTTCAGGCCGTGAGGCAGCTATCCGCGCCCTTCAGGCATGTGGTCTGGAAGTAACAAGCATCAAGGACGTAACACCGGTTCCACACAACGGATGCCGTCCGCCGAAGCGCAGAAGAGTCTAATTTAGGAGGAGAGTTAAGATGGCAGTAAATAGAGTTCCTGTTCTTAAAAGATGTAGATCTCTTGACCTTGATCCAATTTACTTAGGAATCGACAAGAAATCCAATAGAAATTCAAAGAGAGCTAATAAGAAGATGAGCGAGTACGGTCTCCAGTTAAGAGAGAAGCAGAAAGCTAAATTCATCTACGGTGTGTTAGAGAAACCTTTCAGAAATTACTACGCAAAGGCTTCCAGAATGAACGGACAGGTTGGTACAAACCTTATGATCCTTCTGGAGCTCAGACTGGACAACGTTCTTTTCAGAATGGGCTTTGGCCGCACAAGAAAAGAGACAAGACAGATTGTTGACCACAAGCACGTACTTGTAAACGGCAAGTGCGTAAACATCCCGTCCTACCAGGTTAAGGCCGGCGATGTAATCGAGATCAAAGAGAAATTTAAATCTTCACAGAGATATAAAGACGTATTAGAGGTAACAGCAGGAAGACTTGTACCGGCTTGGTTAGAGGCTGACCAGGAGAACTTAAAGGGTACAGTTAAGGAGTTACCGTCCAGAGACGAGATTGATGTTCCTGTAAACGAAGTGCTTATCGTCGAGTTATACTCCAAATAATTAAGGGCAGTCCTTAATTAACTTCCCAAAAGGAGGGGTTAGTAGTGTTCGATTTTGAAAAACCGAAAATTGAAATTGCTGAAATTTCAGAAGACAAAAGATATGGCAAGTTTGTAGTGGAACCCCTCGAGAGAGGCTACGGCACTACATTAGGAAATTCTTTAAGAAGAATTATGCTCTCTTCTTTGCCTGGAGCAGCAGTAAGTCAGGTGAAAATCGACGGCGTTCTGCATGAGTTCAGTTCCATCCCCGGCGTGAAAGAGGATGTGACTGAGATTATCATGAATATCAAGAGTCTGGCAATCAAGAACAGCAGTGAGACAAACGAGCCTAAGACAGCTTACATCGAGTTTGAGGGCGAGGGCGTTGTGACAGCAGCCGACATCAATGCAGATTCTGACATTGAGATTTTAAACCCTGAGCAGGTGATCGCTACCCTCAGCGGCGGCGCTGACAGCAAGTTCTACATGGAGCTGACTATCACGAAGGGACGCGGATATATCAGCGCAGACAAGAATAAGAGCGATGACCTTCCAATCGGAGTTATTGCGGTAGATTCCATCTACACTCCTGTTGAGCGCGTGAATATGGCCGTTGAGAACACTCGTGTAGGACAGGTTACGGACTACGATAAACTGACTCTGGATGTTTACACAAACGGAACCCTGGCTCCAGACGAGGCGGTGAGCCTTGCTGCTAAGGTATTAAGCGAGCATCTGAACCTTTTCATTGACCTCTCCGAGAATGCCAGAACTGCTGAGGTTATGGTAGAGAAGGAAGACAATGAGAAGGAGAAAGTTCTCGAGATGAACATTGATGAACTGGAATTATCCGTCCGTTCATACAACTGTTTAAAACGCGCAGGCATCAATACAGTGGAGGAGCTGTGCAACAGAACTCCGGAGGATATGATGAAGGTGAGAAACCTTGGACGCAAATCCTTAGAAGAGGTGCTTGCAAAATTAAAGGAGTTAGGCTTACAGCTTAACCCAAGCGAGGAGTAGAAGACGCGTCTTCCATCCTCATTCAGACTGATTTATGGACAAAAAGCATCCGCCCAGTAAGCCCGAAGAAGCATGGACGGATGTTCCACAAATGGAGGATATTATAATGGCAGGATATAGAAAGCTGGGAAGAACTTCCAGCCAGAGAAAAGCATTATTAAGAAGCCAGGTTACAAACCTGTTATACAACGGAAAGATCGTTACAACTGAGGCAAGAGCTAAGGAAGTAAAGAAGATCGCCGAGGGCTTAATTGCACTTGCAGTTAAGGAGAAGGACAACTACGATACAGTTAAGGTTACAGCAAAGGTAGCTAAGAAGGACGCTGACGGCAAGAGAGTAAAGGAAGTCGTTGACGGCAAGAAAGTAACTGTATACGAGGAAGTAGAGAAAGAGATCAAGAAGGACAGACCGTCCAGACTTCACGCAAGAAGACAGATGTTAAAGGTTCTCTACGACGTAACAGAGGTTCCGACAGCTAAGGCTGGAAGAAAGAAAAATACAAAGTCTGTAGACCTTGTAGCTAAGATGTTCGACGAGATCGCTCCGAAGTACGCTAACCGCAACGGTGGTTACACAAGAATCGTAAAGATCGGTCTTCGTAAGGGCGACGCAGCTATGGAAGTTTTACTTGAGTTAGTATAATTTTCATATCGAATCAGAAAGCTTAAACCCTTCGGGAATTTCCGAAGGGTTTTAGATCCTCCCGAAATATTATTAAGAATTTGAAAGAATATCGTAAGTTGACTGAGCCGCTTTCACCTGCGTATAATAAAGATAAGATAAACGAATCAGCAGTAAGTAGAAATGAGATACGCAGGATACGGGGAGAGACCTTTCAGAAAATGATAGAAGGAGGATGCGAGTATGAGAAATACAAAGGGAAGATTACGGATGCTGGCAGCGGCGGGGCTGTCGGCCATCCTTTCAGTGAGCGGCGGACTGGGACAGATGACGGTGTGGGCGGCCTCCAAGACGATTTCCAAGGTGGATATTGAGCTGAACATTGATTTAGAGCCGGGAGACGATCTGCCGGACCTTTCCTACGGCGATAAGGGAAGCGACGCTCATGTGATGGTGTCTGACGGAGCAAAGTACGAGATTGCGGAGGACCCGGAGTGGACCAGCTCAGTGGGAAACAGCGGCGTGAAGATTGGAAGCACCTATACGCTGAGGGTGTATCTGGACGCCAAGGATGAGGACGAGTATGGGTTCAGCGGAACCTATAAGTCCAGCAACGTGAAGGTAAAGGGCGGAGAGTTCGTCTCTGCCAGCCGTTCCGGAAGCGGCAGGCTGAAGGTGACGGTGAAGACGGATCCGGTGGAGGGAACCTTCGACTCTCCGGACGAGGCGGAGTGGAGCGACACCACTCTGGGCCTGGCCAAGTGGGACGCGGTGGATCATGTCAGCGCCTATGACGTAACGCTCTACAAGGGCGGAAGCACGGTCTATAAGGTGAAGGGCTACGAGGGCAATAAGATTAATTTTTATCCCTATATGACCAGCGCGGGCACCTACAGCTTTAAGGTGCGCTCGGTGGCGAAAAACGACAGCCAGAAGGATTATGCCGAGAGCAGCGACTGGACGGAGTCAGACGAGATTTATATTGGAAAGGAATCCGTCTCCGACGGTTCCGGAAAGGTAGATTATAACAACCCCAACGGGGCGGGAAATCAGAATACGGCTCAGGTGGGCTGGATTCAGGACGGAAACCGCTGGTGGTACCGCTACCCGGACGGCAGCTACCCGAAGAACGACTGGCTTCTGATCAATAACCAGTGGTTCCTCTTTGACGCCGACGGCTGGATGATGACAGACTGGCAGTTTAAAAATAATAATTGGTATTACCTGAATCCGGTTTCTGACGGAAACAGAGGAGTAATGCTGACCGGCTGGATTCACACAAACAGCGGCTGGTATTATCTGAATCCGGGACCAAACGGAACCGTGGGGGCCATGTACAGAAATCAGTGGCTCGACTTAAACGGAAAGAAGTATTATCTGGGAGACAGCGGAGTGATGTACGAGGGCTGGAAGGAGATCGGACACGACTGGTATTATTTCTATCCTGGAAACGGCGAGCTGGCGGTGAATACGACGATAGACGGCTTCTATGTGGACGGAAGCGGAATCTGGAGAAAGTAGAGCCAGAAAGCCGTAGAACGGAGGTTTAGGGAGATTTTTATTGAGACAGAACCCGGATAGTGAATAGATTCAGATAAAGTTGACAAGGTATCATAATGAGGAGAAACTGGCCTGTCCCTGCGTCTGCCTGGCAGAGGGGAGCCGTTTTCTCCTCTTTTATTCTGCTCTTTTTTCTGCTTTGGCGCTCAGAGGGAGGAGCGCTCAGAAAGGCGGGGCTGCGGGAAGCGTGTAAACCGCTTGACTCTTAGATAAAAGTAATCTAAAATTTAACGAGACATGAGAATCATCACGACAAACGAGCCGGGCGCCCAGGACGGCGCAGGAAGGAAACGAGATGAATATTATTAAGGCAGCGGGACTGGTATTTGATTATATCAGACGCGACGAGGAAGATAAAATTGAGGAGAAAAAGCGGGCCCTCAACCACCTGAACGTGGAGATTGAGAAAGGCAGCTTTGTGGCGGTGCTGGGGCACAACGGTTCAGGAAAATCCACATTTGCCAAGCATTTGAACGGAATTCTGCTTCCTACAGAAGGAGAGGTCTGGGTGGCCGGGATGGACACATCGGACGAGGAGAAGCTCTGGGACGTGCGCAAGGCGGCCGGAATGGTATTTCAGAATCCGGACAACCAGATTATTGGAAATATTGTGGAGGAGGACGTGGGCTTTGGCCCGGAAAATCTGGGAGTCCCCACAGAGGAAATCTGGGAGCGGGTGGATAAGAGCCTGAAAGCAGTGGGAATGACTCTTTACCGGAAAAAATCGCCGAACCGCCTTTCCGGCGGCCAGAAACAGCGGGTGGCCATTGCCGGGGTGATGGCCATGAAGCCGCAGTGTATTGTGCTGGACGAGCCTACGGCCATGCTGGATCCCAACGGCCGGGCGGAGGTCATCAGAACAGTCCGGGAGCTGAACCGGAAAGAAGGCATAACGGCTGTGCTGATCACCCACTATATGGAAGAGGTCATTGACGCGGATCGGGTGATCGTGATGGACGACGGAGCGATTGTCATGGACGGCACGCCGAGGGAGGTTTTCTCCCAGGTGGAAAAGCTGAAGGAGTACCGGCTGGACGTGCCTCAGGCGACGGAGCTGGCCTATGAGCTCAAAAAGGCGGGAGTGGATCTTCCGGACGGAATTCTTTCACAGGAAGAGTTTGTGGAGGCGTTTCTGGCCTGCTGTCCCGGGGAACTTTTGACAGAGGGACAGACGGGAAATGCGGATGGAGACAGCTGCGGCAGCCACAGCAGCTGCAGGGATACAGAAAGCAGGGAAGAGCAGACAGAAGCCGCAGGCAGATAGACAGCCAGAGAGGAACGAGACATGTCAGTTTCAATTGAAGTAAAGGACTTAAATTATAAATACAGCGCAGGGACGGCGTTTGAGCAGCAGGCTCTGAAAGATGTGAACTTCAAGGTGGAGGACGGGGAATTTATTGGCCTGATCGGCCACACAGGATCTGGAAAGTCTACGCTGATCCAGCATTTGAATGGCCTGATAAAGGCCTCGTCGGGAGATATTCTCTACCATGGGGAGAGCATATACAGGGACGGCTATTCCATGAAAGAGCTGCGCAGCAAGGTGGGGCTGGTCTTCCAGTATCCGGAACATCAGCTGTTCGAGACGGACGTTTTCACGGACGTCTGCTTTGGCCCGAAGAATCTGGGGCTTTCCAGGGAGGAGACAGAGAGCAGGGCAAGACACGCCCTGAAGCTGGTGGGGCTTGACGAGAGCTTCTACAGGCAGTCTCCGTTCGAGCTTTCCGGCGGCCAGAAGCGCCGCGTCGCCATTGCCGGGGTGCTGGCCATGCGGCCGGAGGTGATGATTCTGGATGAGCCTACGGCCGGCCTGGATCCAAAGGGCAGGGATGAGATTCTGGACCAGATTGAGCGGCTGAACAGGCAGCACGGCCTGACGATTATTCTGGTCTCCCACAGCATGGAGGACGTGGCCAGGTATGTGGACCGTCTGATGGTTATGGATCACGGCGAAAAGGTATTTGACGGGACGCCAAAGGAGGTATTCAGCCATTGCAGAGAGCTGGAAGAGGTTGGCCTGGCAGCTCCGCAGGTGACTTATATTATAGAAGAATTGCGGGAGCGGGGAGCGGCTATTGAAGGCACAATTACCACAGTGGAGGAAGCTAAGAACGCAATTCTGGCATTTCTTGGGAGGCAGGAAAACGTATGATTAGAGATATAACTCTGGGACAATATTATCCGGTGGATTCTATCATCCACCGTCTGGATCCCAGGACAAAGCTGTTTGGAACCATGGTATTTATTGTATCCCTGTTTATGGCTGACAGCCTGTGGGGATATCTGGCGGCTACGGCAGTCCTGGCGGCGGTCGTCCGCTGTTCCAACGTTCCGTTTAAATTTATGGTCAAGGGACTGAAGGCAGTAGTCTTTCTGCTGATTATCAGTGTCAGCTTTAACCTGTTTCTGACGCCGGGAACTCCTCTGGTGCAGTTCTGGATTTTTAAAATTACCAGGGAGGGAATCAGGCTGGCGGTATTTATGGGACTGCGCCTGATTTATCTGGTCATCGGATCTTCCGTGATGACCCTGACTACCACGCCCAACCAGCTGACGGACGGACTGGAGAAGGGACTTCATTTTCTCAATAAGGTTCACGTTCCGGTCCATGAGATCGCCATGATGATGTCCATCGCCCTGCGCTTTATTCCGATTTTAGTGGAGGAGACGGACAAGATTATGAAGGCTCAGATGGCCAGAGGCGCTGATTTCGAGAGCGGAAATCTGATCCAGAGAGCGAAAAGCATGATTCCGATTCTGGTTCCTCTGTTTATTTCCGCCTTCCGCAGAGCCACAGATCTGGCTATGGCCATGGAGGCCAGATGCTACCGGGGCGGAGAGGGCAGGACAAAGATGAAGCCCTTGAAATATCACGGTGCAGACAGGGTAGCCTATGTGCTGTTTTTTGTATATCTGGCTGTGCTGACTGTCATCCGGCTGGCTGTATAGAGCCATCGCCGGCATGTGCGACATGTTCGGCTTGCTCTGACGTCAGTACTCAGCATAAGTGTATAAGCAAGCCTATGCCGTTGGTGTATTGACGCTTAGGAAAGACAGGAGAATGACAATATGAGACGAATTAAACTGACCGTTGCCTACGACGGCACTAATTACTGCGGCTGGCAGCTGCAGCCCAACGGCGTGACTATCGAGGAGGTTTTAAATAAAGCTCTTTCAGAGCTTTTGAGGGAAGAAATTCAGGTAATCGGGGCCAGCCGGACAGATTCCGGCGTCCACGCCAGGGGAAATATCGCGGTGTTTGATACAGAGGCCAGAATTCCCGCCGAGAAAATCTGCTTTGCAGTAAACCAGAGACTTCCGGAGGACGTGCGGGTGCAGAAATCAGAGGAGGTTCCCCTGACCTTTCACCCCAGAAAAGCCAACTGCGTAAAAACCTATGAGTATAAAATTTTAAACAGGAAAATCGACATGCCCTTAAACAGGCTGTACTGCCATTTCTGCTACTTTGATCTGGATGTGGACCGGATGCGCCAGGCGGCGGCCTGTCTGCTGGGAGAACACGATTTTAAGAGCTTCTGCACTGTTCGCACCCAGGCGGAGGAGACAGTGAGAACCATTTACAGGCTGGACATTAACCGGGATTCGGAGGATGTGATCACCATGCGGATCAGCGGCAGCGGCTTCCTCTACAACATGGTCCGCATTATCATGGGGACTCTGGTGAAAATCGGCATGGGCGTATGGCCGCCGGAGCGGATGGAGGAGATTCTGGAAGCCAGAGATCGGGCCGCCGCCGGGCCTACGATTCCGGCCAGAGGCCTGACCCTGGTGAGCATGGAATATGAGAGGGAGCCGAAAGAGTTTGTGTCAGGAGAAAACAGGCACTGGAGCTATATCCTGGATCAGCGCCGTATGCTCTCAGAGGGATTTTCAGTTCTGGAGGTTCTGCGATGTGAGGAGACGGAGCTGGAAGGTGTTTTAAGGCGTGTGATCCACCAGGCGGTGAGAAACGGCGCTCAGGACGTGTATGTGAAGGCGAAGGGCCGGATCCATCCTGGCGATCAGTTCGGCTACTATATGTTAAAGGAGCCGGACGAGAGAGGAAAGGCTCTGGGGGACGGCTGTCTGATGGCAGTTTATAAGGATGCGCCTGAATCTGCGGCGGGAAGGGGCATGGTCCGCTCATGAGCAGAACCCTGGTCTATCTGATTTATTTTACGCTCTATTCCTTTCTGCTTCTCTTCATTGGAAAAATCATCTCTCAGGGACAGTGATTCCATTGCCAAGTTTTTCGTGGGGGAGAAGAAGACGGGAACCAGGGCGCTCTTTTTTTGACCTTTGTGGGAACCTGGATTCCGCCGCCACCATTCTGGGCTATACGGGAAATGTGTACCAGAACGGCACCAGAGTGCTGGCGGTCTCCGTTATCCCCTGGTTTATGGGGGCGCTGCTTTTGTACGCAGTGGTAAGCCGGATTCGGGAGTACGATATTTTAACGATTCCGGAGCTTTTTGAGAAGCGGTTTCACTCAGGCCTTCTTCAGACCATGTCCGCCCTCCTGATGGCAGGCGGCTACATTCTCTATCTTGTGATTCAAATTAAGGGGTTTGGAATCGCCGCGTCCAGTCTTTTAAATATCGACTACAAGGTGGCGGTGTTTCTGGTCTATCTCTTCATTCTCTATTCCACCTTCGGCGGCTTTAACTCTGTGACGAAATCCGACGCCTGCAACCTGATTATGCTGACGATCAGCGTGGGCGTCGTCTATTTTGCTGTGCTGAGCCGGATTGACAACGCCGGATTTCTCACAGACGCTCTGGTAAAGGAGCGGATCACCGCGCAGGGCTTTCCTGTGAAGGGAGCGGGCGAGTTCGACGGCTACTCGTCTCTGATGTACGCCACCACTTTTTTCGGCTGGGGTATGGGGCTGGCGGCCAATCCCCAGTACCTGATCCGGATTGTGGCGGCTAAGGACAGGGACAGCGCCAGAAGGACGATTCTCTGGGCGCTGGTATTTTTGGCAGGCATTTATTTTGCCCTGACGGAGATAGGACTGGGACTTCGGATCCTGTATCCTGATTTAATCGAGATCTGCGGCGCGGACGACGTGTTCATCTACGCGGTGAATAACAGGATGTTTTCCCAGTTCAGCGGCTTTTTCCTGCTGAGCGTCATCGGAGCCTGCGTTTCCACCGCCAATTCGCAGCTTCTTCTCATCGGCTCTTCTCTGGCCTACGATGTGACGGCCAGGATAAAGAAAAAAAAGCTTTCCGAAGAGCGGCTTTTAAGTCTCACGAGAGTCTATATTTTTATCGGAGGAACAGCGGCGCTGTTTCTGTCCTTAAATCCGCCGGAGGATATTTTATCTTTCGGAAGCGATATCTGGGGACTGTTTTCCGCCATGTTTGCCCCGCTGATTTACGGTGGACTTTATTATAAAAACAGCAGCAGGAAGGGAGCTGTGGCGGCCTTCCTGACAGGCGCAGTCTGCAGCGGCCTGTTTTACCGGCTCCATCTGCCGGTATACTGGGCGTTTCCCGCCACGGCCTGCTCTGCGGCAGTCCTTTTTCGCGATTCCCTGGCTGGAGCGGCTTTACAGAAAAAGAACTGGAAAAGGAGGAAACGGCCGGGAAGAACAGAGGCTGGAAGGCCCGGAAGAGAGGAGGGAGCGGCGTTGAGACAGTGGAGAAACCGGCTGGGAAACTGGTTTTTTCAGCTGGAAAATGAGATTCTGCTTCCGTTTCTGGCAGTCGGTATTATCGTGCTGGGCGGATTTGGGGTGATTTCCTTTTACAACGGCTATACCATTGAAAAAAGAGGGCTGGAATCCACAGCCAGGCAGGTGTTTTCTGTGATGAATCAGGATCTGGACTTTCTGGCAGAACATGTTCCGGAGGAGGAAATCCGCGAGAAATACAGGGAAAATCAGCCGGAATATCTGAGAATTACAGACAGGGACGGGCAGATCATCGCCTGCCCCAGCGAACCTCCTGAGGAGGAAGAGGTGGTGCTTTCCGACTCTGAAAACGTCCTGGGCTGGAAGCTGGAATTTATTGTGGACGAGAAGGTGCTGTTTGAGCAGATTTTAGAGAGCCAGTCCTATGTGGTGATCGGGGCGATTGCGGCGCTTATCATTATCATTCAGGCCAGCATTTTTATCTCCTACAACATCGCCTTCCCCATCCGGACCATGAGCCGGACCTGCCATGAGATCAATGAAAACAGGGGCAGCTACCGGACCTACCGGTTTGACGCCGTGCGGCGCAGGGACGAGATCGGACAGCTGGCTACTACCTTTGAGCTGCTCCTGAAAAATATGGACAATTACACCAAGATGGAGTATACCAGCCGGATGTCCGCCACCCTGGCCCACGAGATCAAAAATCCCATTGCAGGAATCCGTTCCGGCATTCAGGTTCTCAAGGGCCGGGTGGAGCGGCCGGGGGATCAGATGCTGTGCGACAGCATGATCAAGGAGATTGACCGGGTTACGTCCCTTATCACGAACCTGTTCACCCTGTCCGTGAAGAAGGACAGCAGGAAGGAGAAGGTTTTTCTGGAACCCCTTGTGCGGGAGCTGGAGCTGTTTTATCAAAAGGGGCTGAAGCAGCAGGGAATCTCGTTTTCTGCGGAGGTATCGGGACAGCCGTCTGTATGGGCCAATGGGGACGAGCTGCGCCAGATCCTTCACAACCTGATTGGAAACAGCGTGAAGGCCTTAGGGAAGAAGGCCGGAGGAACCATACGCCTGGAAGCCCGGGCGGAGCGGGAACGGGGAGGTGTGATGACTCTCAGCGACAACGGATGCGGGATGACCAGGGAGGAGCTGGAGCGGGCGGCGGAGCCATTTTACACGAAAAGCATTAACGGAATCGGCCTGGGCCTTGCCATTGTGAAAAAGCTGACGGATCAGAACGGCGGCTTCTTCCAGATGGAAAGCCAGCCTAGAGAGGGAACGAGAGTCAGTCTCTGGTTCCCGGCAGGAGAGGAGGAGACAGATGAGCCGGATATTGATAGTAGACGATGAATTCCTGATCCGCTACACCCTGGAGGAGGGGCTGAGGGACAGGGGACATGAAACCCAGTCTGCGGAAAATGTGGAGGAGGGGCTTTTAAAGGCCAGGAAATTCCACCCGGATGTGGTGCTTCTGGACAACCTGCTGGAGCACAGCGTGGGAATGGACGAGATCGCCACCTTCAAGGCCGCGGATCCCCAGATTCAGGTGATTCTCATGACGGCCTACGGTTCCGTCTCTCAGGCGGTGGAGGCGGTGAAGCGGGGGGCCTACGACTATATTTTAAAGCCCTTCGATATCGACGATATCGAGATGGCTGTCAAGCGCAGTGTGGAGAAGACCAGGAATCAGGAGTCTCTGGAATATCTAAAAGGAGAGAGCCAGGAATTTCTGGGGGTCAGCCAGGCAGTGCAGCAGATTAGACGCCACATTGAAATCCTCGGTGAAAACAGCTCTGTCAACGTGCTGATCCGGGGCGAGACAGGCACAGGCAAGGAGGTGGCGGCCCGCCTGATCCACGATATCAGCGGCCGCCCCGGCCTGATGGTGCGGATCAACTGCGGAGCCATCCCGGAAAATCTCCTGGAAAACGAGCTGTTCGGCTACGAGAGGGGCGCTTTTGCCGGAGCCATGAGGACGAAAAAGGGTCTGATTGAGATGGCGGACGGAGGAACCGTCTTCTTTGACGAGGTGGGAGAAATGCCTTTAGCCATGCAGGCCAAGCTCCTCACCTTCCTGGACGACAGGAAAATCAAGCGGGTTGGCGGGCTGGAGGACATCGAGGTGGACGTGCGTATTATCGCGGCCACCAACCGGAACCTGGAAAAGGCGGTGGAGCAGGGGCTGTTCCGCCAGGATCTGTTTTACCGGCTCAACGTCATGCAGCTGGTGATTCCCCCTCTCAGAGACAGGAGAGAAGACATTCCCGTGCTCTGCGATTATTATCTGGATTATTACAATAAGCTGTTTGCCAGAAGCATCGACCGGGTGGAGCCGGGGTTTCTGCGGGAGATGCTTCTCTACGACTGGAAAGGCAATGTCAGGGAGCTTAAAAATATTTTTGAGCGCTGCTTTCTTCTGAGTCCCGGCAGAGAGCTGGAAAAGCACGTGGAACTGAACCGGACGCCGGACGGAGAAGGAGAGCGGACAGGGGAATCTTTCCGGTTAAAGGATCTGGAAAAAGGACCGGTAGACCTGGAGAAGGAGGTCCAGTCCTTAGAGCGGATTTACATTGAGAAGGCCATGGGGCTGTGCGGAGGAAATCAGACCAAGGCGGCGGCGCTTTTAGGCATTACCAGGTTCTCCATGAAGAGGAAAATGGAGAAGGACGGGAGCCGGAGCAGGCTTAGAGCGGGCAGAACGTGCAAAATTCACATCGTGCAGAAACGCACACTTGGAACGTGCGATTCTGCACGATTTTTTAAAATCTAAAAA